>ERZ1023313.2-NODE-2-length-522814-cov-9.292353_pt1 | contig 522814 bp, 446 predicted proteins | sample MGYA00521233_ERZ1023313 | MGnify/ENA primary metagenome ERZ1023313 (study PRJEB32759, sample SAMN07749866) | skin metagenome | biome: transportation; feature: city; material: polyester macromolecule | host: Homo sapiens | place: Hong Kong:TKO line | collected... | reverse complement strand
AAGCGCAGGGCAAGACAACGGTCCGGCTCTGGGCGCTCAGCCAGGTCACCGATACAGTCGGCAACTTTATGACTGTGACGTATACGGAAGAACCGACCGACGGCAGCTACCGGCCCGACCGTATTGATTACACCGGAAATACGGCACAAAACCTCCAGCCCTATGCGTCCGTCAGGTTCGTTTATGAGCCAAGGGCTGCCAGTATTCTGGCCTATCGGGCCGGGTCTCGTGTTCTGAGTACTCGTCGCCTTGGTTCGATTGAGGTTTTTGATGCGTCCACCAGGGCCTCCGTGTATCGGCTCACCTATGGTGTTAGTTCGAGCGCGCATCGTGATCACTTAACTCGCATTGAGAAATGTAGCGGTGCCGCGCCACAAGTGTGTCTCGCCTCAAACACGATGCTTCATTCAAGTGCCGCGATGGGGCAGTTCGCCGTAACTGGCGGGGCCTTTCAGGGTACTGACAACCTGAACGGCAGCAATGGCAGTCTTGCCTGGTATGAACCACAGTTCGCTGACTTCAATGGCGATGGTTCGAGTGATATTCTGTATACGTATTACGGGTTTACCAATGGCACCTGGAAGCCATCCGGAACGCGAGCAATCTGGATGTCGAGACGGGACGGTTCCTTCGACGTTCACTGGAATCCGAACAATGCAAATGGCCCCTCGTTGGCTTGGTACGAACCTCGGATTGCAGACTTTAATGGCGATGGCCTGTCGGACATCTTTTTTGAGTATTATGATATCCAAAGCTCAGGTGCACAGAAAACCAATGGAAATCGAAAGATATGGCTTTCAAATGGTGACGGCACGTTTGACGTAATCAGTAATCCCAACTCGTTGAATGGCGGCACTATGGCCTGGTACGAGCCACAGTTTGCTGATTTCAACGGCGATGGTTCGAGTGATATTCTGTATACGTATTATGGGTTAACCAATGGCACCTGGAAGCCATCCGGAATGCAAGCAATCTGGATGTCGAGAGGGGACGGATCCTTCGACGTTCACTGGAATCCGAACAATGCAAATGGCACCTCGTTGGCCTGGTATGAGCCTCGGATTGCAGACTTTAATGGCGATGGCCTGTCGGACATCTTTTTTGAGTATTATGATATCCAAAGCTCAGGTGCACAGAAAACCAATGGAAATCGAAAGATATGGCTTTCAAATGGTGACGGCACGTTTGACGTAATCAGTAATCCCAACTCGTTGAATGGCGGCACTATGGCCTGGTACGAGCCACAGTTTGCTGATTTCAACGGCGATGGTTCGAGTGATATTCTGTATACGTATTATGGGTTAACCAATGGCACCTGGAAGCCATCCGGAACGCGAGCAATCTGGATGTCGAGAGGGGATGGTTCCTTCGACATTGACTGGAATCCGAACAATGCAAATGGCACCTCGTTGGCTTGGTACGAACCTCGGATTGCAGACTTTAATGGCGATGGCCGGTCGGACATTTTCTTCGATTACGTTGACGTGTCAGGTAAGTCGACTGGTTATCGCAAGCTTTGGTTGTCCGTGGGCAACGGCCTTTCAACCGGCTTTTTTGTCGTGTCCTCCCTTAACAACCAGGCCGGTGGGTATGTGGGGTACCGGTCGTCTTTCGCTGATTTTAATGGCGATGGGAGGGCCGATGTCTTTTACCATCTGTATGATGCTCAAAATCGCCCGACGTACTATCGCGCAGCGCTGATATCAAAATCAGGTCCGGTCGATCTTCTTCTATCGGTTTCCAACGGCCTAGGTTCGACGTCCCACATCGAGTATGCGTCCCTCGCAGCCTCAGGTGCTCCGTACACGAAGGATAGCGGTGCGAATGCCGCGTCCTACCCGGTTATGGACCTGCAGGCTCCCGCTTATGTCGTGTCGGAGGTGCGTGCCGATGACGGCCTGGGGGGCGTAACCACGACGCGCTACCGCTATGGCGGTCTTAAATACGATCACGAGCTCCGCCAGACACTTGGCTTCCGCTGGCGTGAGGTAGAGCAGGTTGAAACCGGCGTGGTGAAGCGCACGGAGTACCGGCAAGACTTCCCCTATATCGGCCGTGCGTCAAAAGCAGAGACACGGGTTTCAAACACGGCGCAGGGCAACGGCGGCCTCGTTCGCTCATCTGAGAGCCAGTATCTGTGCGAAGACTTTGCAGGCAGTGCGGGCTGCGAGGTGCAGCCGGGCAGGCGCTACTTCGTCTATCAGAACCAGTCGATAGAGAAGGGGTGGGATATTGACGGCACCGCCCTGCCGGAAACCACCACTACCTCAACCTATGACAGCTATGGCAACGCCACGGGCGTGAACGTGTCGGTATTTGATCCGGCAACGTCACAGACCTTCACGAAGACTACGACCAACACTTACGTCAATCCCGGCTACAGCCCGGCGAACGACACCTGGATCCTCGGCCGCCTGACGCGCGCCGAGGTGACGAGCACGTCTCCGTGATGCGGCGGGCGGCGATAACAGAACCACGACAGAGGCATGTGCCCGGCCTTGCGGCGCCGAGCACGTGCCAGCGAAACGAAAGAAACAGGCCAGCGGCGGCAATGACGTGCCGCTCATACACCCGGGGGACTAGGGGATGAGGCAGATTTTTGGTGCAGGCAGGCGGACTGCTCTGGCGCTGGTAACAACACTGGCGGCAGGCTTTGCGGCCGTGATGCCGCTGTCAGAGGCCAGGGCTGATACGCAGACGCGTGTCACCGCGTTTGAGTATGACGCCACCACGGGCCTGCTCACCAAGGAGATCATCCAGCCGGACACCCCCGCCTACCGGCTCGAGACCTCCTATACCCATGATGGCTTCGGCAACCGCCTGACCACCACCGTGGACGGAGCGGACATTACCGCGCGCACCTCGTCCGTGACCTATGATGCCCAGGGCCGCTTCGCCGTAACGGCAACCAATGCCAAGGGCCACACGGAAACCCGTGCCTATGATGGCCGCTTCGGCGTCGCGACCCAGCTGGACGGTCCCAACCAGCTGACCACGACCTGGACCCATGACGCCCTTGGCCGCAAGACGCAGGAAGTGCGCGCTGACGGCACTTACACCTACTTTGAATACCGCTACTGCAACGGCGTAGCCGGCGGCAGTGTGCTGTGCCCCACCGGCGGCGCCTATGTCATGACGTCCCATGTGCGGGACCTTGCCGGCAACCAGATCGGCTCCCTTTCGCGCACCTATTACGACAAGCTTGAACGCGTCATCCGCACCGAAGAAGAGGGCTATGACGCAACGCCGATCTATGTGGATACCCAGTACGACAATCTAGGCCGTGTCTATCGCGTCTCAGAGCCCTATTTCGCCGGGGCCTCGCCGGTCTGGACCACCAACACCTACGATATTCTCGGCCGCCTGACCGGCCAGACCCTGCCGGATGGCTCCACCATCTCGAACACCTTCAGCGGTCTGACGGGCTCGAGCACCAACGACAAGAACCAGACGCGCACCGAAACCAAGGACGCGCGGGGCAATGTTGTTCAGGTGACCGATGCCATGAACAACGTCGTCACCTATGAGTATGACGCGTTCGACAACCTCACCAAGGTGACGGATGCGGCCCTTAACGTCATCACCACCACCTATGACGCACTCGGCCGCCGCACCCAGCTGGTGGACCCGGACCTCGGCACCACCACCTATACCTACAACGTGGCCGGCGAGGTGCTGACGGAGACAGACGCCAAGGGCCAGACGGTGGAGTTCACCTACGACGTGCTGGGCCGCATGACCCAGCGGGTGGACAGGGATGGCACCAGCACCATTGTCAACACCGCCACCTGGACCTACGACACCGCCACCAAGGGCATCGGCAAGCTGACCGAGGCCGCGGATACCGGCGGATACAGGCGTACCCACACCTATGACAGCGTCGGCCGTCTCGCCACATCCGCCGTTGAAATCGGCGGCGTCTCCCAGGGCAGCTTCACCTATGGCTATGATTCAGGCAGCCGTCTGCACACGGTGCAATATCCCGCACCCGTCAACCTGACGGTCGAATATCTCTACGGCCAGTGCGGCCACCTGAATGAGGTCCGCAACCAGACGGCCAATACCCTGATCTGGAAATCCCTGACGCTTGATGCGCGCGATCAGGTGGTGACCGAGGAATTCGGCAACGGCGTTACCTCCGCCCGCGCCTATGACGTGCGCGGCTGGCTCACAGGCATCAACACGAAAAGCGCCGGCAGCGCCACTGACGATGTGCAGGACCTCGACTACGTCTACGACACCATCGGCAATGTCACCCAGCGGCAGGACCACTTGGTCGGCACATCCGGCCTGACCGAGGACTTCCTGTATGACCAGCTCAACCGCCTGACCTCGTCCCATGTGGCGGGCCAGACGGCGCAGACGGTCACCTATGATGCCATCGGCAACATCACCTCGAAGTCCGATGTGGGCACCTATTCCTACCTTGGCGCCGGCGGCCCCCATGCTGTCGCGTCCATATCCGGCACGGTCAACACCACCTATACCTACGACGCCAACGGCAACACGCTGACCGGCCATGGCCGCACCATGACCTGGTCCACCTTCGACAAACCCCTGTCGATCGCCCGTGGCGGCAATACGCTCAACTTCACCTATGGCACGGAGCGCCAGCGGGTCACCCAGACTGACCCCACTGCCACCACCTATTACCTGTCAACAGATGCGACCGCGCATCTTGAAAAGGAAGTCAACGCGCAGACGGGGCTTGCGAAATATCAGGCCTACATCACAGCGTCCGGCGCCATGGTCGCCGCCTTCTCCCAGATAGAACAACCGGCCCCGGACCCTGATCAGGAGGTGATGCGCTACTATCACGGTGACAATCTGGGCTCGATCTCCGTCATCACGGATGAGACGGGCACCGTCGTCGAGCGGCTGTCCTATGACGCCTGGGGCGAACGCCGCAACCCGGACGGCAGCCACAATCTGGGCATCCAGTCCGCGCAGACCAATCGCGGCTACACCAAGCATGAGCACCTGGAAGAGGTTGGCCTCGTCCATATGGGCGGCCGCATCTACGACGCCCAAATCGCCCGCTTCCTCTCAGCGGACCCCCACGTCCAGGACCTCTACAAAACCCAGAGCCTCAACCGCTACTCCTACGTCATCAATAACCCGCTCGCCTATACGGATCCCTCAGGCTTCTTCTTTAAGAAGATCTTTAGGGCCATCAAGCGGGTCTTCAAGGCGGTTGCGAGGGCCATCCAGAGAAGCCCAATATTGAGAGCAATCGCTACTTTCGCCCTCTCTGCGGCTCTGCCCGGAATTGGCTCCGCAATTGGGGTCGCTATTACCGAATTTGGAGCTGCGGTCCTCAGCAGCGCGATCATTGGTGGCATTACTGATGGAATAGAAGGAGCGATACTGGGAGCAGCACAGGCAGCAATCACCTACGGCATAGGCAGTCATTTTGAGAAACTCGCCGACGCGACAAACGGCGGCAAGCTGACTACCGGAATGCTGGCTCAAAAAGCGGCCGCTCATTCAGTAACATCCGGTGTCTTTGCCGTTGCTCAGGGCGGAGAGTTTGGACCTGCTGCGTTGTCCGGCGGCTTCTCTGTCTTTGTCGGGGGGTATGTGGATCAGAAGTTCAGTCTAAATGCAGCCACCAGCTTCTCAGCCCATGTGGTCATTGGGGGCACTGCCTCAGTGATTGGCGGTGGCAAGTTCCAGAACGGAGCTGCAACCGCAGCCTTCATATGGATGTATAACTGCGACGCTCATGGCCAATGTGGAAATGGCCAAACACGTGCCGAAGTTACGGATAGGCAGGGTTCCAATGCTATCTCCCGCGGAATGTGGGATTTCGACGTACTAATGGAGACGTACGATTCACACCCATATTCCCATGTGATTGAGCTGGCTGCCGGTGGAAAGGCCGCAACAACTAGTGTCAAAGGATACCGAATACTCAAAAACACTGATCGTTTCACGGATTATCTGGCAAATAGTCGAGCTTTCGGTAAAGGTGGGTTCCTAAACTCAAACCGATACATACGTATCGGAATTGGACGTAAAGGTGGTTCTCAGTCATTTCGGGTTTCGGGCAAAATTTTAGATAAAATAACTGGTCGCCCCGGTTCGCATCTTGATCTGAGGGATCTTGGTAGAATCAAATCTAGGAGTGGAACTATAGATGAATAGAATGAGGGGTGCTGTCAGCGAGTTTCAAGAGGGTCTTCTGAGCGAAGTGATTGGAGTCGCAGGAAGAAAAGGAAAAATTGTAAAATATAAACTAGTGGAAGCCGGAGATCTGACTTACTTAGAAGGATGTATAGAAGGGTGCTGTGGAAAATTTTATATTTATATTGATGGAGGGCACATTGTGATGGAAAATAAAGATGAGTTATTTGAGTTGGAAAACTACAAAAACATAGAAGAAATGAAAAGTAGATACATTTTTGTTTTAGAAAAAATTTTGTGCACGTAGTTATAATAAAAACCAATTATTTTTCAATATAAATATTAAATTATATTATTGTAGATTAATTGTATTTATATGGAATATTTCTATTCGAATTTTTAGTGTTTGATAGTGCTGTAATTTTGGTTGTTGGGCCTTTTGTGCCCTGTCTGATCGCCGATGAGTTTGAGTTTATTGAATAAAAGTCCGAAAAATGAATCTAAGTATATCAGACTTGTTACAAAGAGACCTTGTGTGAGGCGCGTAAGCACCGGCTGAGAGTAGCAGATAGTTTTGAAAATGGCATCCGGACATGCGTGGCTAGGAAATTTGGAGCTTCACTCCTTCCTGATGGAGCAATCGCACATCAGCCAAGGTGCCGCGGATCGCGCCGAGCGTCTCCATGCCGAAACTGGTGAACCCGTTGATGTTATCCTCACCCGCCTCGGGTTCATCACCGAGGCTGATCTCGCCCAAGCCTATGCAGACGGGCTGGAGATCGGCGTGGCGTCGGCCGAAGAGTTTCCATCCTCTCCCATAGCCCTCGGCCAGTTGCCCGGCCGCTATGTGCGCACCGCCCGCATCCTGCCGCTTGGCTGGCAGGAGCAGGGCGAGGGGCCGGCGGCGCTGCGGCTGGCCATGGCCAATCCGCTGGATGACGACACGCTGCGCACCGTCGGCTTTGCTGTGGAGTCCCCGGTCGTGCCCCTGGCTGCCGCCGCCAGCGACATCGAGCGGGCCCATGCAGCGCTCTACAGCGAGGCGGAGGCCGCAGGCGGCGGTGCGGGCCCCGCCGACATTGAAATTCTCGACCAGGCCGCCGAAACCGCGCAACACACTGAAGACGCCGAGCGCCTGCGCGACCTCACTAGCGATGCCCCGGTTATCCGGCTGGTCAATGTATGGCTGTCTCACGCTGCCGAGGCCGGCGCGTCAGATATCCATATCGAACCCACGGACAATGCCGTTATCGCACGCCTGCGCATCGACGGTGTGCTGACCGATATCGACAGCCAGCCGCTTGCCCTGCACGCGCCGCTCGTCTCGCGCATCAAGATCATGGCCAAGCTCGATATCGGTGAGCGGCGCCTGCCCCAGGACGGACGGCTGGACATGGCCGTGCGCGGGCAGACGGTGGATGTCCGCGTCTCCATCCTGCCCTCGGTGCGGGGGGAAAGCGTGGTGCTGCGCCTGCTCAACCGCGGCGCCGTCGCGCTGGATTTTGAGAGTCTCGGCATCACCGGCACTCAGAAACAGCGTTTTGTCGAGGTGCTCGACAGGCCGCACGGCATCCTGCTCGTCACCGGCCCCACCGGCAGCGGCAAGACCACCACGCTCTATGCCTCGCTTGAACACATCAAGCGCCCCTCCTTCAAAATTCTCACCGCCGAGGATCCGGTGGAATACCGGCTGGACGGTGTGGTGCAGACGCAGGTGAAGCCGCAGGTGGGCCTCACCTTCGCGTCCCTCCTGCGCTCCTTCCTGCGCCATGACCCGGACGTGATCATGGTCGGCGAAATCCGCGATGTGGAAACCGCCCGCATTGCCGCCCAGGCAGCGCTCACCGGCCATCTGGTGCTCTCCACCCTGCACACCAATGACGCCGCCGGCGCCATGACCCGGCTGATGGATATGGGGCTTGAGGATTATTTGCTCACCGCCACCATCAACGGCATCATCGGCCAGCGCCTGCTGCGCCGCCTGTGTCCGAACTGCCGCAGTACCACCGTGCCGGATCAGGCATTGGCCCGGCGGCTCAAGCTGGCAGAATTGGTGCCCGGCAGGGCGGGGGGACCCCTGTCCCTCGGCACGGCTGTCGGGTGCGACAGCTGCAACAATTCGGGCTATCGTGGCCGCATGGCTGTGATGGAAATTCTGCCGGTGACAGCAGAAATACAAAGGCTGGTGATGCAGGGTGCCCCCACCCATGAGCTGCGCGCGGCAGCCATGGCCCAGGGCATGCGCAGCCTGTTCGAGGCCGGTCTTGTCCGGGCGCTTGAAGGCGAAACGTCTCTTGAAGAGGTCATGCGCGTAACCGGCGCGGGCCCCGATGGCGGGCCCACCGGTGCAGGCGCCGCCGGAACTGTGGACTAGGTGCATGCCCCTGTTCCGCTATCACGCCGTAGCCCGCACCGGCGAGAGACTGGCCGGGGAGATCACGGCAAGTGACGAGGCAGCCGCCCGCCGCAGCCTGCGAGAGCAGGGCCATTATCCGCTGGATCTGCATGAGGCCTCAGCGTCACGCGGCATGCCCTGGTGGCAGCGCGAGATCACCATCGGCAGCCGGCAGGACATCGGCATGCTGTCCCGCTTTGCCCTTGAGCTGGGCACGCTCCTCAAAGCAGGCCTGACCACGGATCGCGCACTCCAGCTCTCCGCCGCCGCCCTGCCGAAAGGGCCGCTTGCCGCCTCGGTCCTGTCGGTGCGCGAGGCCATCCGTCAGGGCAGGAGCCTTGCGGACGCGCTGCAGGCGGACCGTGACCAGTATCCAGACCTGATGATCAGCCTGGCCCGGGCCGGCGAGGTGTCCGGCACCCTGCCTGATGTCATGCTTGGCCTTGCGGCCCATTTTGACCGGGTGCGGGATGTGCGTGACAAGATCCGGTCGGCGCTGATCTATCCTGCCGTGCTCAGTGTACTGGCCTTCCTGTCAATTATCTTCATCCTGCTGGCCGTCATTCCTCAGTTCCGGCCGCTGCTGCAGGGCGGTGGTGTTGATTTGCCTTGGACGACGACAGTCCTGTTTGCCGCCAGTGCCTTCATGGAAGACTACTGGCTTGTCGTCATTGCGGGCGTGCCCGTTCTTGTGGCTGCCACAATCCTGCTCTTGCGTAATCCGGACACCCAGCTGCGCCTGTCCGGCCTTGTCGGGCGTCTGCGTTGGATCGGCCCACTGGTCCGTGCGTCAGACGCTGCCCGTTTCAGCCGCGCCATGAGCATTCTTGTCTCCAATGGTGTCCCCGTGCCCACAGCCATTGACGTCGCCCGCGACACACAGGCCTCCCCCCACGAAGCGGCCCGCCTCGGCGAGGTCAATGGAGCCATCAGGCAGGGCCGCACGCTCGCCGAAGCGTTGCAGGCGCAGGGAGGACATCCTGATGTCTTGGTCGAACTTGCCCGCGTTGGCGAGGAAAGCGGCAAGCTGGGGCCGATGCTCGGCCACGCCGCTGATGTTCTGGACCGGGATCTTGCCCGCAGGCTGGATTCCTTTGTGACATACCTGACGCCCGCCCTTACAGTGCTGTTGGGTTTGATCATCGGGGTCCTGATCAGCTCTGTTTTCACGGCGTTGTTGAGCATCAATGAACTGGCAGTTTAAAGACCGATTGGCCGGCTTGGTCCGGTTCGTCCGCGCCCGGCGGGAACCCCCGCTGGACAAGGTGGAGCGTGCACCGGCGGACGCAGGGTTCACCCTGCTTGAGTTGCTGGTCACACTGGCAATCATTGGATTGATTGCAGGTTTGGCTGGGCCGCCTGTCGTCCGCTATCTGGCCGGCGCCCGGTCCGATACAGCTCAGACACAGGCTCGCAATCTGGCCACGGCCGTCGAATTGCTCCGCCTTGATGTTGGACGGTACCCGACCGAAGAAGAGGGGCTTTCAGCCCTGTCATCTGCACCAGCCGACATGCCCCAGTGGCGTGGTCCATACATTCAACGTGAAGGCGCGCTGCTCGACCCGTGGGGGCAGCCATATCGCTATCGCGCGCCCGGCACGTCAGGCGCATTTGACGTTTTTTCCTATGGTGCGGACAACAAGCCTGGCGGTGAAGGCGAGGATAAGGACATTGTCGACAATTAGGCAGTGTCAGGGTCGGCACCCATCAGCTAGCCCGGATGCCGGCTACACCCTTATCGAGGTGCTGGTGGCATTCGTGATCGTTGCGGCAACAGCGCAATTGGCGTTGATGGTCTTCGGTGATCAGGCTGTCCAGTTGCACAGAACCCATGACGTGGCTGCCGCAACCCGTGTCGCTGACTCCGTCCTGGCAACGATTGATCATCCCGACGATCTGAGAACGCAATCTTTTCCCCGGCAGGAGATGAACGGTCTGTGGTGGGAAGCAGAAGTAACTGAAGCCGACCAAGGGGCATCATCCGGGGAGGGCGCACCGGTGCTCTTCCGGATTGAAGTCAGGGTGTTCGATACGCCGGCCAATGATGCGTCCCCCATTCTTGACCTCGAAACCCGGAGGGTGAGGTTTGCAGCGGCCAGATAGTTCCAGTCAGCGGGGTATCGCCGGGTCTGTCGAAGGTGACAGCGGGTTCACGCTTGTCGAAACACTGGTTGCCCTGGCATTAACCGGACTCCTGCTCGGATTCCTGTACCAGGGCATTACCTGGGCTGCGCGATACCTCGAGGCAAACCAGCGCGCGTCGGCGCTGGCCGAAGAGAACACAGAGATACTTTCTCTTTTTCATGACGCTGTAACGCTCGCATACCCTCTGGTGGAGCCTCACCCCGAAGTCTCTTACGCAGTTGCTTTCGCCGGAGAGCCGGACGCCATAACTTTCCTGACGACCTCTGAGCAGAACGGGTTGATCCCCGGAGTTAAAAAAATTCGCTTTGCCAATACCGGGCAGGGTTTTGAAACCATCGTTTGGCTGTATCGAGATCCGTCGATCGAAAACCCGCCGATATTCCAACGTCTGTTCCCTGATGTTCGGGGCGAATTCGCTTTCCGCCCCGATGAAGCACCAAGAGCATGGCAGGATGATTGGCGGGATCAGCGGGACATGCCAGGCAATGTCCGCATCAGTTTGAGTCGTGGTACGGCACGTGATTGGGATGAGGAAATGATCGCCAGGCCAATCATCGACGTTGACGCCGCATGCGTATTCGATGCGCTCACGCGCCGATGCAAGGGACGATGAACATGACCCTGTTCAGCCGCGCTGAGCCTTTCATTGGTGATCTGCCTTACAGGCTGCGCACGATAGCGGAGACCTGGCTGGATGAATGGCGGTCGCTTCTTTCAGTGCCGAGCGATGCATCGCACCCGGCTGCCGACACGGAGCCCTACCTCGAGCTCCGGCAGGAACAGATCGTCCTCGTGGAGCCAGGCTTGCGAGACATCCCGCTGGCACACACCCATAAATGGACTCGCGACGGGATCAGGGAGACTGAGCTGCGAGTACCAGTTGATCAATGCCTGATTTTGTCTCTGACGTTGCCATCAGGGCTGCGCAAACATCTCCCGAAAATCATACCGCAGGAAATCGAGCAACGGACTCCATTCAAGTCCGACGAGACGGTCTTCGATTATGTGCTAGCTCGATCTGACAACGGCGGGAGCCTGAATGTTGAGGTCTACGTTCTGCTGAAGCGCATATTCTCTCCCTTAATAGATCAGTGTGCGGAGAGTAATTGGCGTGTCACACGACTGGGGGTGTCAGCGGGAAGGGGGGTGGTTGTCGCAGATTTGGATCTCCTCAATCCCGGGCGAGATCGCGAGCGCATCGCTGTTGGATACAAGGCAGGTGCAATTGCATTTCTGGTTGCGCTGTGCGCCTTTTGGTTGTCGCTCGTCATCGAGACTTCCAAGCTCGAGGAAAGGCAGTTGGCGCTGCAATCCGAAGCTGCGACCATGAAAGCCGAAGCGCTCCAAGCGTCTGAATTTCATCAAGAACTTGAGAGCCTTCGCGCCCGAGCAGCAGATCTGCAGAAAGCAGCGGATTATCAGCCTGTTTCCTCTCTGTTGGATCAGGTTGCACAAAAACTGCCCGATGATACCTGGGTGCGGGATATCCGCATTACAGATGAGACAGTCACGCTTGTTGGGGTGTCGGGAAATGCTGGGAACGCAGCTGAGTTGCTCTCGCAGGCAGAGTCGATAGAGGCTGTTTCGTTTCTCACCGCAATTGAGGCAAACCCTGACGGTACCGAGACCTTTTCCATGCGCGCTGATCGGGCAGGGCACTGATATGGAAACCGGCGTGGGAAAAGGGTTGTCTCGGTTAGCCTTCTTAGTGAGCCCGCTCGTGCTGGTGAGTGGTCTGGGCTACTTATTGCTCTTCTCGCCACTTCTTCGTGAAGTAGTTTCTCTTCAGGAAAGCGTGTTCCGCGAGCAAAGCCTCGTGGATGGATATCGCCGGGCCATCGAGTCCAGAAATCAGTATAGAGATCAATTTGGCAGACTGTCGCAACTGATCCGCACAGAATACAAGGGCATGGAGGTTGTCAGTTCGGCGGAAGCCTCAAACAGGCTGCAGGCAGCAGTGCGTGAATTACTGCAAGAGAATGGAGCCACCGTTAGTCAGATACGCCCTACCACAACGAGCAATGCGGTGGGGACCTCAAACGGAGTCATTCTTGTCGTGATCGAGGGCGAAGCCAACAGCGATTCAGTTGGCAGAATTCTGTACGCGATTGAAACCTACAGGGACTTCCAGATCCGCGTTCAGGAAGTTCGTGTGTCCCGAATGCAGAAAGCTGTCAATCAGCCAGCCCTGCAAGACAACCTTGATGCGACGCTGCGTATGCAATTGAGGGCCGAATACATGGTGGCGCGGTGATGCGGTACGCTGGGCGTCTTGTTCGAGTTGATCTGATCTTTGCGGCTTCAATGATTGCAGGCGCGTTGCTCTCGGTCATCTGGTGCTTCTACGTAGTCACCACCAAGGTCCAGGAACGGACCACAGACCCTGATGGATCTCCACGGCCGGAAAAAACTGACGAAGCGATGGAATCTGCTGGCATTCCCCAAGTCACGATTGGCTTTCCAATGCACTACGAGGATCGGCCGATAATGCGGCCCGGTCGCCAATCTGAGATGAGGCAGCGGGGCGTCGGTGCAGGACATGAAGATGCTGGGAAAGCACCGGTTCTCTACGGGATTGTGACGATGGGGAACCAGCATCGGGCGCTGCTTGGGCTAGGCGGTGACGAAGGCAGCCAGACCTATCAGGTTGGGGATGCCATCGGTCATTGGGTGGTGTATGAAATCACTTCAACCGAAGTGCAACTGAAGCGCGGTAACGGGGGCGGCACGCTCCGCGTTCCGCTAGTTCCATAAGCGGTTTGGCCTAGCAGCCGTTGCGACATGGGGATGCGCACAGTCCGGCTGCAAACGGTGTGCTGACAGTTGGGGGGACGCCTTGCCACGAGTATTGATGACAGCCGAAACCACCTTTGGCGCAGTCTCTTGCGAGGTCGCACGAATGACTAGGCATGTCATAGCGGTGCTCGCTCTAGCGATGCTCACTGCCTGCTCATCCCTGGAAACACGGGAGAGTGCCGGCGATTGGATCAGCGATCGGCTGCCGACGGCAAAACAGCGGCAGGTTGATGCGGATGAACAGCCCGTAAGTCCAGGGAATACTAGTCCAACACCCGGAACCTCGACTGAGCCCGTAGCAGATATTGAGGTCCTTCAGCGCGGTGGAAGTGCTCGCATGCTCGGCCCCGAGCGGGCGCAAAAGGGTGAGAATGGTAGTCCCAAATCCCTGCGCCTCGATTTTGTCAACGCAGACATACGTGACGTCGTCCGAACTGTCCTCGGAGACATGTTGGGGCGATCATTCACCATTGGGGAACAGGTTAACGGCGCGATCACATTAAGGTCTGCCGACCTCTTGTCCGAGCAGGAAGCTCTCAGCTTGTTAGGGGACGTCCTGAGGGTCAAAGGCTACGACATTGCCGAAGTTGGTTCGGTGCTGGTTGTCAGCCCGCGAAACGCGCGTACCCAAGCGGCTGCAAAATTTGAGGGCGCTGACAATATTCACGTCGTATCGCTTTATCATCTGGCTGCGCCAACAGCGCTTGAGCTTCTCCAGCCACTCATCGGTGACCAGGTAGCATTACGGCCGGTATCCGGACGTAACGGGCTTCTAATTGCCGGCAGCAAGCGCGACCTGGATTACGTGCTTGATCTCGTCTCGGTCCTCGATGTCGAGCAGCTGCGGGACAAGGCGATTGCGATCATGAATCCGCGCTACGCATCTGCGGTTGACGTTTCACAAGAACTCGAACTCGTTTTTCAGGGGGTCGGTGGTCAGGGGTTTCAGCCCATTCGCTTCTCACCCCTAAAACGTCTGAATGCAGTTCTTGTTATCGCTGAGACGCAAGCACTGCTTCAGCAGGCAACAACTTGGATGCGGAAGTTAGACCGGTCTGACAGCCGTGGCGAAAGATCGCTGCGCATTTATGCGGTCCAGAATGGGCGTGCGACGGATCTCGCCAAAGTGCTGTCTGATCTGTTTGCGAGCGGTAGTGGATCGAGTCCCGTCACGGACGCAAGCAGTCAGGGCGCCTTTCAACCTCGCATTACAGCAGATGATCGTAACAACGTGCTGTTGGTGTTCGCCAATGCTGCTGAAATGCGAAGCCTGCAATCCGCCTTGGACAAACTTGATGTTCCTGCGCTCCAGGTCTTGATCGAGGCCGTTGTTGCCGAAGTGGTGCTGACAGACGATCTGCGCTACGGGGTGCAGTGGTTCTTCGAGGAGGGAGACTTTTCCTTCACGTTGAGCAATCAGAACACCGGCGCTGTTGCAAACCTGTTCCCGGGTTTTTCTACTCTCCTGTCCGGTTCAGACATCCGTGCCACGCTCAGTGCGCTTGAGAACATCACTGAGGTACGGGTGGTTTCTTCTCCTCGAATGATGGTCGTAAACAATCAGACAGCGCGGCTGCAAGTGGGTGATCAGGTTCCAATTGCAACACAGTCCGCTGTGGAAAGAACGGATGCTACATCTCCGATCGTCAACACCATCCAGTTCCGTGACACCGGTGTCATCCTCGAAGTCACCCCGAGGGTGAACCAAAGCGGCGTTGTTCAACTAGATATTGTCCAGGAAATCAGTGACGTCACTGCTACGACAACTTCGGACATCGACTCGCCGACGATTCAGCAGCGAAAATTCTCCTCATCCGTCAGTGTAAGCGATGGCGAGACCATAGCCCTGGGCGGGCTAATTCGGGATCGCGCTGAAGAAGGAAGCAGCGGTGTCCCGGTACTCTCCCAAATTCCTGTACTCGGAAGTCTGTTTGGAACGGATACTCGAAATCAGAGGCGGACAGAGATCCTTGTCATGATCACGCCACGGGTAGTTCAGTCTTTGGATGAAATACGGGAAGTAACAAATGCCCTTCGGCAGGAATTGCTTCGAGGCGCACTTGGGCCCGCTCAAGAGTGACCGTTACTGGCCAAAACGGAAGCGACGGCTTCATCCTCCCGGCTGCACTGCTGGTTTTTTTGATCCTGGCGGTAAGTGCCACAGCTATTCAAACGTCGCTGTTTCTGGAAAAAAAGAAAACCGCTTCTGTAGGAGATGCGATTCAGGATAGATGGTTCTCATCCGCCGCTCTACATATGGGCTTGTTTCTCATTTTAAATGAACCAGGATATTTTACTTCAGATAAGTGGCGGAAAGGGGTGGAATTAAATATTAGATATAGGAAGGCAGAAGTAAAAATTTTTTGTGCCGATACATTTTACAATGTAAACGGCATGTCCGGACCAGATATGGTAAAGTCACTTCAGGCACTTGGCATAAACCATGACGTGGCTGTTAAAATTAGTGACACGTTACTGGACTGGAGAGATCCTGATAGTCTTGAACGCCTGAACGGGGAAGAAAAAGGTCGTCAAGTTAGTCCCGGTGGGAATGCGGTCTACCCGGGAAACAGAAATCTTCTAACCGTATCGGAGGTTTCTCAGATAAGTTCCATTTCATCTGAAGACAGAGAAAAAATAAAAAGGAATTTCGTTGCATTTCAAGGTGTTGGTAAAAATACTTTACTTGATAAGAATGAGAGACGTTGGTCCGATGTCAACTCGGGGCAGGTTTTACGAGTGTTCGTAGAATTTGATGTTGAGGGCAAAATAGAAGAGAAGGTGGTTTATTCAGTAATGATGCTCGGATCAGGTGATCGGGGCTACTATTTGATGGAAGCATTCTAAGGCGTAGATTCAAGAATATGGGAATAGTATTCATAGTAAAACAATAAAAATGTTGCGAGAGACAAGCTCGGGCCAAAGGGTATTTTCATTTTACCCGTATAGTTCGCATGCGCGCAAAAAGTAAATTTACAAGCAAAAGTCAGAAATCCGAAAAAGCTTGCAAGGACGAGAAAAATGGGAAGGGAAGAGGCACCAAGCAGGAGGCCGGCGCCTATAGAGAATTTCACATCCCCTAACCCAATCGCCTCAACATGTCGTGCCCAGAGGAACACCATCCGAGTAGAATAAAATACAACAAAGAATAAAAGACCCCCGACAAAAGCGTCTGCCAGGTTGTGATAAGCATGCTCTGAAAATTTAAAAAAAAGGAGTGATGATGCAGAGAGTGTAATGTTTGCTAAGTCAGGGATGTGGCCGGTTCTTGCGTCGACGTAGAATACAATTATAAGGGATGATGATATTATAAAAATAAATAATATTTCAATTGATTGATGCATGGAGTGAGTTGGAGTTATGTTTGATTTTTATTTCAATTGTTTCGAATTGTATTGTGGTGGGTGCGTGTGATTATTTCAGATATCGCACGTGCCTTATTTAAATTGTTCCTGGCAAAAGGAATGTGCCTCAGGTGGCCAGTGAGATCCTTCCAGAGAAGGTAGGTGTAGTAATCTTCGCATAGTGGTATCTCATCAGCTAGCAAGATGAGGGCCGCTAGCGGTTGTTGGACGAAGGCCGCGCTTGGCAAAGGATATTGGCGTCACACTGGGTCAGCAGAATTTGCGCTTCATAACATCAGAAGGGGTGCTGGTTCGCGGGACACTGCTACCCAACCCCTTGGTCCATTTAATGGGCTTCTGGCAATCGCTCGTGTTGCGATCATTCCTAACTGCTGCGCCCACCACGCCGAGTAATTGCCCAGACAAGCAGAACTGCCATCGAACGCAAGCACTCTGGCAAATGTTATCGCGCATCCTGGGGATTTAAGTGTTCGACGGGGCAGAGCCGGATGAAGCCGGGTCTACTCGGCTACCTCTGCACCATAGGTTCATGCCCATTATGGCTGCCGTCGCGCGAGTGTAGCCCCTCAACCCCTTGTCTAACCAACGCGCGCCGAACGGCAATGGTTCTCATAAGCAACACAAAGCCGTAGCGTTCCAGTAGTGCAGAAAAATTTGGGCCTGTTCCCTAAAACCGGCTTGCTTCAAAAGCAAAGTTGGCCGAGAAATACCTTTACGTGTAACGGGTTGTTTTTTTGATTTAAAGTCAAACCGTTGTTCATATGAGGTTTAGGTCAATGAGTGTTCGTAGCCTTCTTCAGAAGCTTGTTTTTTCGTCTCTTTTTTGCCTTCTCTTTTCAGCTCCGGCGCAAGCTGAGTATTGGCGCGCCACCTTACACGGGGGCGTTAATATTACGTGCGCTGGCGGCTTCGAGTGCGCTCGAGCGCAGCAGGAAGCCATCTATGGGAGTGATATCCGAAAAGGACCATGCTCCCTAAGGTATGATGATGACGGCAGGCTTACTTTGGCTGAGTGTCTTGGCTATGGCATCGCCAACTTCCTGCGGCCAGGATACGCGGTACTAGTTTGTGAAGAGGGGGAGTACAGGACATCTACAGGTTGCGTTTCCCAGCCGCCGTCCGACAAAGAACGGCAGTGTGAGAGCGAGGCCGGCAACCCGACTGACCTGCGCAGCGGTATGAAGGTCGCGGACGCGACAGACTATACGACCGCAGGCCAGAGGCCCCTGACGTTTCAGCGCACTTATCGAAGTGACACGTCCTTTCTCCGCGGCGCAAGCTTCGCGCGGACACGTTTGGGCCGCGGCTGGCGGACAAACTATGACTCGGCTGTCCATTTCGTCGGCAACGTGTCATCCACTCAGCATCCGACTCGTATCCATATTGTGTTGCCCTCCGGCACCTTCCTGACATTCGCGCGAACGTCCGGCAGCTACGTGCAGCAATATTTGCGGTGGAGCGACAAGACCTGGCAAACCGGCTTTGTCAGCAGTCGGGCAGCGCTAGTCCACAATACGGTAGACAGCCATTTCGAATTGACCACATCCGACGACACGGTATGGGTTTACGATTATGATGGCTTCCTGACGTCAATTACCTATCGCGACGGATACAGGGTCGATCTGGAATATGACGTCGACAACAACAACACCGCCGTCGAGGACAGCTTCGCCCGCCGGATTGAGTTTGCATATTCGAGCAGCATCGACGGGTTGCTGGTCTCCGCTGAAATGCCGGACGGAGAGATCTACCGATATGAATATGGGCTGGCCTACGATCCGGTAGATCTGCCGGAGGTTGATGATCCAAACGATATTCCGCGTGATTACCGTGTCCTGACGTCAGTGATCTATCCCGACGGCACTCCGCTTGATCCCAATGACAATCCGCGGTTGAGCTACCATTACGAGGACGCCAATTTCCCCGCCGCGCTGACCGGCATCACCGATGAAGAGAACATCCGCTATGCCACCTGGGCGTATGACACGTCCGGACGTGTCGTGACATCGGTTCATGCCGGCAATGTGCATGACTATGCGTTTTCCTATGATGATGTAAATGACACGGTCACTGTTACCAATCCGCTGACCAAGCAGGCCATCTACCATTTTGAGAAGGATGTGCGCGGCCTCCCGCGGCTCACGAGCATTGACGGTCAGGCCTCTGCCAACTGTGCGGCCTCCGTGCGCTCACTGTCTTATGACAGCAACAACTTCGTGGACCAGAGCACTGATGAGGAAGGGCGGCAGACGGACTATGTGCGTGACGTGCGCGGTCTACCCACCGGTATCACCGAAGCAACCGGCACATCGGATGCCCGCACGCGGACCATCACCTGGGACCCGACTTTCGAGGTAGTGACGCAGATTGTTGAAACAGGTCTCACGACTGATCTGACTTACGACACGACCGGCCGCCTCACCCTTCTTAAGCAAACGGACACCACCAGCCATACCGTGCCCTACAGCACAAATGGCGACACCCGAAGCTGGGCCTTCACCTACACGACCGGCGGTCTGCTGGCGACGGTGGACGGCCCGCTTGCCGGGACCGGTGATACCGTTACCTATGCCTATGATGCTAGCGGCTATGTCTCCAGCATTACTGATGAACTCGGCCACATCACGCAGATCACCAGCGTTAACGGCCGCGGGCAGCCGACACAGATTCAGGATCCCAACGGCGTCATCACCCAGATGACCTACAACCTGCGCGGCTGGCTGACCAGCCTGACCATTAACCCGGGACCCAACCAGGCTGTCACCAGTCTTACCTATGATGACATCGGTCAGGTGACCCAGCTCACGCGCCCAGATGGCTCAACGCTGGACTTCGCCTACGACGCGGCCCGCCGCCTGACTTCCATCACCAATGCTGCCGGAGAAAAGATCGAGTACACCCATGACGACATGGGCGGCGTCACGCGCCGCGTCGTCAAGGATGCCGGCGGCACCATCGAGTTTGACCAGCAACACACCTTCGACGAACTCGGCCGCTTCCTGTCGCACGTCGGCGCAAGCAATCAGACGACCACGTACGGTTATGACAAAGTCGGCAATCTGACATCAATTACCGATCCCCGGTCCAACCTTTATGCGATGGGGTACGACCGGCTCAATCGTCTCATATCCGAAACCAATCAGGACACGGCCGTCACTACTTACGCTTACGATGAGCGTGACGGCATGGTCTCCTATGAAGACCCGCGCACCATTAGCACGACCTATGTGCGCAACGGCTTCGGCGAGGTACTCCGCGAAGACAGTCCTGATACGGGCATCACGGATTACGTTGTGAACAAGCTGGGCCTCGTCACCCAGATGACCGACGCGCGCGGTGTGGTCACTAACTTTACTTATGACGACGCGGGCCGCGTACTCACAAAGACGTTCCCTGCCGGCAGCGGTGAGAACGTGACCTACACCTACGATTCCATCGCCGGCGGAAACTACGGCAGGGGCAGGCTTACACAGCTCAGCGATGAATCCGGCACGACGGATTTTGTCTATGACGCCCGCGGCAATGTCCTGTCAGAAACCCGAACGATCCAGTCGCAGACCTATGTGACGTCTTACACCTACGATCCGACGGACCAGATTGCCTCTGTGACATACCCGTCCGGGCGCATTGTGACCTATACACGCGACGGCACCGGCCGCGTGTCAGGCGTGACCACTCAGCAGACGTCCGGCGCCATGTCGGTCGACCTTGCAAGCTATATTGAGTGGCAGCCCATGTCGGGCATCGTCCAGTCGTTCGACTACGGTAACGGGCTGAACCTGTGGCGCACCTTCACGGATGATTATCAGCTGAACCAGTTGCTGGTGGAAAATCTGAGCACATCCACCACCATCCTGCAGCGGTGGCATGACCGGACGGATGGCATGAACCTCACCAATATCTGGGACGGGGTGACACCGGCAAACGACCAGTCCTTCTGGTACACAGCGTCCAACCGTTTGCAGAACGCGGATGGTCCCTGGGGCGAACTGACGTTCTATCATGACGATGTGGGTAACCGCAGGTTCCGCATCCTGGACGTGAACGGAACCAGCACCACCCATGACTATGGCTACAATGGTAGCGACAACCGGCTGGTGGATGTCCTGGAGGGGTCCACGGTCATCCGCGCATTCACCTACACGGCCAATGGCAACATCGCGACGGATGACCGGAGCGGAACCGTCCACGCCTACACCTATAATGATGCCAACAGGCTGAAAACGGTCACGGTCGGCGGCGTCCTTCAGGGCACCTACACCTATAACGGCCTGGAGCAACTGGTCGTGCGCGATCTGCCCGCGGCTGCGCCGGCGCGCACCGTCCATTCGATCTACGACCGCAACGGCAATCTGATAGCGGAAGCCGACGGCGCGACCGGTGCAACGGTACGCGAGTATATCTGGCTGGAAGAACAGCCCTGGCTTGACGACAGCACCGGCCTGCCGGACTCAATGCCCCTTGCCGTGGTGGCGGACGTAGACACGGCAAGCCCGGTCCTCTGGTACATCCATGCCGATCACCTCAATCGCCCGATAGCCGTGACGGATACAGCCGGCACACCGATGAGCGAGGCATGGTTGCCGTTTGGTGATGCGTCCGGCACTTCAGTTCTCAACGCCCGCTTCCCGGGCCAGTGGTTCCAGAGCGAAAACGGCCTCCACTACAACTGGCACCGCCACTATGACCCCACAACAGGCCGCTACACCCAGGCGGATCCACTCGGATTTGTGAACGGGCCAAGCCTTTATGCCTACGCGCTGAACTCACCGCAGATGTACACGGACCCGGATGGGCGGTTCGTGCCGCTGGCCGCTGTTGCCGGTGGGGCGCTGGTTGGAGGCGGGATAGACCTTGCAATCCAATTGTACCGCGAGGACGGGGATTTCAGCTGTGTGGATTGGAAAAGTGTTGCAGTAGCAGCAGGCATTGGTGCGACCGCAAGTGGTGTTTTTTCTGGAGCTTCTCGTGGTGTGCAGGCGCTACGTGGAATACTAAAGCCTAAGGGTGCTCCTTCAGTTGATGCCAACAAGCTCAACCACATTTTCGGAAGAGCACAACATGGACTCGATGACCTAGTGCAGAGTTATGGCTCGCAGCAGGTGGCCTACTCAGCGATACAGCGAGCTACCCAATCGGCAGTGAACGCGAGCGGCACAACTGGTGTCTTTCAGACTACCGTCAGAGTAGGTGGCCAAAATGTCACGGTGCGCGGTAGGGTAATTGATGGAGTCGCCAAGATCGGGACCGCATACAAATGAATAGTCTGACCTTTCTTGAGCGGGCAGTGCTGGAAAAGCTTCTTCTCGGCAATTGCCCCGAGCTGGCCCTTCTACGAGAGCAGTCAGATCATCTGACTGTTAACTCTCGGGAGATGACCGGCGTAGGGTTTTGTACTGATTTTTCTTGCCCACCGGAGATACCAAGACTCCCGGACAGAGGTTCGTACCGATTTGGAGATGTAGCCGGCGAAACAAATTGTCTTCAGCACGGTATAGGCTTTGTTCTCACCGTTGATCGAGGGGCAATCGCCGAACTCGAGGGCTACACTTACGATGAGCCATGGCCTCCCGAACTGGGTGAAGTTAAACTCACCTATCTCAACCACAATAAGCGTGAGCTAAATGGGGTGTGTGGATCAAAGTAGCGATCTTCAGCAAGGCGGACGCAAAAGGAACACGAAGATGCCGCTGGAATTGAGTTACACCACTCTGTCGGAGTTGCTGGGGTTTGTGATCGGTTCAGGCCCTAAAGCCCTTGCGGTCAGCAAGCAGCAGATACTTGCCGATCAGACGTGATTTGCCGCCTAAGGTTGACTGTGTCTCATCATCAAGCTCGGTGTTCTGTGGCACCTCAGCCTGAAAAGGCCTTGGATGTTACGGATGATCTCCTCGTTTCATTGCCAGGTTTTTGCTGTTCATCGCGGTCAAAGAAGGAGAAATCAAGCTAACGCTGCGAGTGTCCTGCTAAGCGCCGCTAATTCTGAGGGCTGGAGAGACGATTTTTCCCCGCGATTTCCCGACCATTAGGAAGAGCTGCTCGGACGCTGGTTAGAACACAGGTCTCTGCACAGCCAGCATTTCCTGAACAATTCACGCGCTGGTCCACCTACCTGTCCGTCTGCGGAGAAAGCAGGCGCCGTCAGTCCCCGTGCGCCGTCCCGGCCAGGACCGATTTCAGCGACACCAGCCGCATGATGTCACGCAGGGCGATGACGCCCACAAGGCGCGGGCCGTCCACCACCATCAGCAGCGTCCGCTTTGTACCCTGCATGTGCGCCAGGGCCTCTGCGGCGGAGGCGTCGGCGTCGATCACGCAGTCCCGGGTCATCGGGCGCAGGATGTCCGCCACCCGCGTCGTCTCCCGCGCGTGGGGCGGCACCGTGCGGACCTCGTGCAGGCTGACGCTGCCCACAAGCCGTCCGGCTTCCACCACAGGAAAGAACTCGAAAGCGTGCCGGTAGATATATCCGTCGATCAGCGCAGCGACGGTGAGGTCGGGCGCCACCACGACCGGGTCGGGCACCATCACCCGGCGGAGCGGCTCGCCCTCCAGCGCGTGCTGCGTCTCCGCCCGCGCCTGTGACGCATCGGCGGCGAAGCGGATGAACAGGCCCAGGATGACCAGCCACAGCCCGCTCAGATCCCCGCCCGCCAGCAGCGCGAACACCCCCAGCAGGATAAGCCCGAGCCCGAACAGCGAGCCCATCCGCGCCGCTGTCGCTGTTGCGCGGGTGAAATCACCCGTCCACGCCCACAGCGCCGCACGCGCCACCCGGCCGCCATCCAGCGGAAAGGCCGGCACCAGGTTGAAGATCGCCAGGATGAGATTGAGCTTGCCCAGATAGGTTGCCACGATGCCGGCAAGTGCCATCGACCCGTCTTCGGCCAGCGCCGCGCCAATGGCATGAAACAGCCCGGCCAGCACGAAGCTCGCCGCCGGCCCCGCGATCGCCATCAGGAACTCCGCCCGCGGGCTCGGCGGCTCATCCCGCATCTCCGCCATGCCGCCCAGCATCCACAGGGTGATGCTCTTGATATCCTGGCCGAACGCCTTGGCCACCACCGAATGCGCCAGCTCGTGCAGCAGGATCGACAGGAACAGCCCGACAACCGCCACGATGCCCATCGACCAGTAGTCGATCTGCTGCAATCCCTCGTGGACGGCGGGAAAATAGCCGCGCGCCAGCGCCCAGGACAGCAGCATGGCGATGAACAGCCAGCTGACATTGATGCGGATCTCGATGCCGAGAATACGGCCCAGCGTGAGGTTCTTGCCGAACATCAGGTCACGATCCCTCTTCTCCGGCGCACGGCGCCCGACAGGGAAGCCTAGCCCCGAACACGCAGCCGGCGCCATGTGTCATGCGGTCATGCCGCCACGGCCGGCAGGATTGCGTCTCAGCGCTCCTGCAGCGCCCGCTCCTGGAGCTTCAGCACGGGCTTCAGGATGTAGTCGAGGATCGTCCGCTCCCCGGTCACCACGCTCACATCCGCCACCATGCCGGGGATGATCGGCAAATCGGCCTGGCGGTCCTGCAGGGCCGTCTCGTCCACCCGCACGGTCACCGGAAAGTAGCGCTCGTCGTCGCGGGTGGTGATCGTGTCCGCACCTACACGCTCCACCCGGCCGGGCAGGGCGCCATAGACGGACAAATCATAGGCCGTCAGCCGCACCTTGGCCTCCTGGCCCGGCTGGATGAAGGCAATGTCCGCAGGCGCGATGCGCACCTCGATGGACAGCGCGTCATCCACCGGCACGATTTCCATGATCGTGCCCCCCGGCTCGATCACGGCCCCAGGCGTCAGCGTCGCCACGCGCTTGACGATGCCATTGGCCGGTGCCCGCACATCCCGGCGGCCCACCCGGTCGCGATGGGCCACCAGCCGCTCGCGCAGCGCCGCCAGCTCCGCCTGCCGCATCGCCAGTTGCTCGCGCGCCTCCGCCACGAAGATCGACCGCTGCTCGGCAATGCGTGACGCCAGCTCCTCGATCTCGATGGTGAACCGGGTGATGTCGCCGCGCGCCCCGCTCAGCTTTTCATCCGTATCCGCAATCAGCCGCTCAAGCTGCAATTGTTCGACCACGGAGATAAGCCCCTGATCCACCTGCTTGCGCACCAGCACCAGTTCCGACACCGCCGAGCGCCGCTTGCTGTCCAGAAAGCGGATGCGCTCCTGCGCGTCCTCGCGGCCGGCGCGCGCCTGCTCTCCCTGCCGCTCCAGCACCGTGATCGTGTCCTGCAGTTCCTGCGCCCGGCTTTCGTAGAACGCGGTCTCCGCCGCAATCAGCGCCGGCCCGTCATCCGCCGCTGCCAGATCGGGCGGAAAGGCGAGGGCCGCCCCCTCCGCCTCCGCCGTCAGCCGTGCCACGCTGGCCTGCAGGGAGCGGAAGGTGGAGAGGTCTTCGCGATAGGATGACGCAATGCCCGTATCATCGATATGCGCCACCACGTCGCCCCGTGCCACGCGGTCCCCCTCGCGCACCAGGATTGCCTGCAGGATGCCGCCTTCAAGATTCTGCACCAGCTGGATCTGCGATGACGGCACCACGCTGCCCTGGCCGGAGGCTGTGATATCGAGCCGCGCCAAGGCCGCCCACACGAGCAGGAACACAAGCAGCCCCGCCGCCGCCACCAGCAGCGCCGTTACGGCCTGTGCCGGCCCGCGCACCGGGTCCAGCAGGGCTGCGCCCGGGTTCATCAGGGAGGGGAGGGGAGAGGTGTCTGTCTGGCTCATGCGGGGGTCCTAATGCGCTGTCTGCGTCACAACGTTCAGCGCCTGCTGCTGCGGCTTGCCCGTCAGCCGCGCCAGCACCGCGTCGCGCGGCCCGTCCATTGCAACCTTGCCCTGGTCAAGCACGATGATGCGCGAGGCCAGCGGCAGCAGGGCCGGCTTGTGCGTGACGATCAGCGTCGTCAGCCCCCGGCGCGCCTCCGCCAGCCCGGCAATCACCCGCTGCTCGGTCGTGTTGTCCATGGCCGAGGTCGGCTCATCGAGCAGGAGCACAGGCGGCTGCCCGGCCAGCGCGCGGGCCAGTGACACCGCTTGCCTTTCCCCGCCGGACAGCCGCCCACCCCGCTCCCCTACCGGTGTCTGCAACCCCGTAACCGAGCGCGACAGAAGATCATCAAGCCCCACCGTGCGGGCCGCCGCCAGCAACTCCGCATCAGACAGCCCCGGCCGCGCCGCCAGAATGTTGTCGCGGATCGTGCCGTGAAACAGCACCGCCTCCTGGCCCGCATAGCCGATAGCCGCGCGCAGGGCCGCCGGGTGGTATTGCCGCACATCGATCCCGTCCAGCAGCACATGGCCCGATTGCGGCTCATCAAGATTGAGCGCCAGCCGCAGCGCGGTGGACTTGCCCGAGCCGACACGCCCCAGAATGGCCACGCAGCTGCCCGCCTCGATCTCGAAGCTCACGCCTTCCAGCGCTGTCTGCGGTGGCACGTCATCGGCCGCCGGCGGATAGGAGAAGGTGACGTTGCGGAAGGACAATGCCCCCTTCGCGGCCACATGCTGCAGCTGGCCTGATTTCTCCTCGCCCGGCGCCGTCATGAAAACGTCGAGGCTTTCCACCGCCAGCCGCGTCTGCTGCCAGCGCGCCATCAGCCCCGCCACCTGTACGAAGGGCTGGATGGTCCGCCCCGCCAGGATGACGGCGGCAATCAGCGCGCCGGAAGTAATCAGCCCCTCCGCCACCAGCACTGCCCCCAGCGCCACCGTGCCGATGGTCACAAAATTCATCACCGCCGATGACAAGGAGCCCGAAAAACTCGTCCACTGGCGTGAGACAAGGCTCGTCTCGGCATTGCGCGCAATGATCGCTTCCCAATGCCGCCGCGCCCAGGCCTGCGCATTCACCGCCTTGATGGTGTCGATCCCCGCCATCGCCTCATGCAGGAAGGCGGATTTATGCGCCGCCTCCCGGTGCGCCTGCGCAACCGCTGTGTGAATGGGCCTCTGCAGCAGCAGCCCGGCCCCCACCAGCACGCAGATGGCCGCAAGCGGCACCAGCACCAGCCACCCGCCGATCCAGAAGATGATGCCGAGAAACAGCAGCACGAACGGCACGTCCCCAAGCGTCACCAGCGTCGCGGAGGTGAAGAACTCCCGCACCGTTTCAAAGTCGCGCACGCTGTTGGCCAGTGTGCCGGCGCTCTGCGGCCGCGTCGCCCCGCGCATCGCCAGAAGCTGCCGGAAGATGCGGGCCCCCACCGACACGTCGAAGCGCCGCCCCGCCGCATCCACCAGATAGCCGCGCACCAGGCGCATCCCCGCATCCGTCAGCACAATGACGATAATGCCGATCAGCAGCGCCACCAGGCTCGACAGGGCATTATTGGGAATCACCCGGTCATAGACCGCCATGGTGAACAGCGAGATGGCAATTGCCGCCAGATTGACGAACAGCCCCGCCAGGATCGCGTAGCCATAAAGCGCCCTGTTGGCGAACAGCGACCCGCGAAACCACTGATGCGGCCGCTCAAGGTCCAGAAGCTCACTGCGCTGGTCGAAATAATAGGCCGGCGCAAGGCGGAACATCGGCGCCGCCGCATTGATCGCGTCATCCGGCAGCCAGAAGGTCTCGTCCGGCCCGCGCGCTGCCGTAAAGCCATTGGCATGCCGCGTCAGCAGCGCGACAGGGCCGTATTCCACGGCGGACACGATCATCGGCAGCTGCGTCCGGGTGATGGCCGCAATAGTGCCGTCATAGGCGGCAGCGGACACATCCGCCCGCTCCGCCGCCTCGGCCAGAAAATCAGCCGTCAGCTCACCGCCGCGCAGCGGCAGCCCTGCCAGCATGGCGGACACATCGGCGCTCTTGCCGAAGACCCGCAGAACCGCCTTCAGCGCCGGCAGATAGCTGTCGCTCACATCCCCCGGCATCACGCCACAATGCCGGACGCATCAGCGCTCACATGCAACAGCAACTGCGCATTGCCGTTGTTGAACACGTTGTAGTCTTGCCCCAGGTAGTTGGTCTGACCCGCTGCGGCCCAGCCGCCATCCGCTGTTGTCACGCTGTTGTCGCTGTCCGCCAGCACCGCCAGCCGCGTCTGGCCGGAGACGACGTTGTTGGACATCTCCAGCACATCCTGCGCCGTCAGCACCAGATTGTTGGTGCCGTTCACCAGGTCGATCCGCTCGATCTCCCGCACCGCATTGGGCGCCACAGTGGTAAAATCGAGCGTGAGATTGCTGAACCCCTGGAAGTCGATCACATCGATGGACGTCGCCGGCCCGTTGCCGCCGACAATGCGGCCGATATCCGTGGTGGTCAGCACAATCTGCTCGGTACTGTCATCCCCGATATGGACAAAACCACTCACACCAAATACCGCCACCTGCGCTAGAAGAGGATCGGACGGGATATCGGTGCCGTCCTGGAAGACCGTGATATGGGCCTGCCGTGATCCATCCGTTCCGCCAACCCCGGGGTCATTGGAGGTCGAGTGATAGGTGGTGCTGCGGATCATCGCCTGGAGATCCGCCAGCGAGCCATTGCCGGTGATGGTAATCGTGTAGGTGTTCGGGTCCCAGCTGCCGGTGAACCCGCCCATATCCGTGATGCTCAGAACGTCCCCGGCAATGCCGTCGAGGATTCGGATCGTCGCGCCTGAAAAGCCCGTCCCTGCATTGTCGGTCAGTTCGATGAAGCTGTGCAGCACGCCCGGGGCATCACCCACCGTGTAGTCCAGCCGGGCGGGAGCCGGCCCCAGCTCCGGCGCGTCCGCGATCCCCACCACGAAGGCCCCGGATGTGGCGCCGGTGTTCCCGGCAGCATCCGTGCTTCTGGCGGTGTAGCTGTAGGTGCCCGTGGCCAGTGCCCCATCGGTGAACTGCCAGTTGCCGGACCCGTCCGCCAGAACCGTCTGCACGAAGCCGCCATCACGGTAGATGTTGACGGTGCCCAGCGGCTCGGACGTGCCGGTGATGGTGGGCGTCGTATCGCCGGTAATGCCGTCCTGCACACCCGGATCGGTATCAAGGCCCGTGATGGTGGTCACCGGCGGCGTGTTGTCGATGGTGATGCTGAAATTGGTGGTGGCGCTGCGGTTGCCCGCACCGTCCACGGCCACGAAACTCAACAAGTGTGTGCCGTCAGCCAGCGGTGCGGACGTGAACGACCATGAGGTGCCGGTCATCGGCACCGTGCCGATCAGCGTCGCCCCGTCAAAAACCTCGATCAGCGTGCCGCCGGGGCGGGTGCCGGTGAAGGTCGGGGTGGTGTCGGAGGTAATGTTGTCCGCGCCATTGCCGGTATTCGTCGTGAAGCCGGACACCACCGGGGCCTCGGGCGGCGTCGTATCGATCCACACCGTGATCTGGTCCGGCGCGCTGCCGTTGTCCGCCGCGTCATAGGCACGGGCCGTCACGCTGTAGAAGCCTTCAGGCAGGTCCGAAGTCGGTGTTGCCGACCAGTTGCCGGAGCCATCGGCCACGGTGGAGGCGATCTCCGTGGCCCCGCGGAACAGCCGCACGGTAACGCCCGCCTCCGCCGTGCCGGTGAAGGTCGGCCGCACATCGGAGGTCTGCCCGTTGGCAATGCCCGTATCGGTAAAGCCTGTAATGCTCGGCGCTGCCGGCGGTGTCAGATCAATCGTGACAGGCAGGGCTGTTGACAGGGCGCCCTGGTTGCCCGCGCCGTCGACGGCAACGGCAGTGAAACTGTGCGTCCCTTCCGACAGGACATTTGTCTGGAAGGACCAGCTTGTGCCACCGATATTGGTCGTGCCGATCTCGACGCCATTGTCATAGATGATGACCTGACGCGTCCCGCCCTGAGCGGTACCGGAAATCTGAATCTGGTTGGACCGGGTGATGCCGTCATTCTGGACGCCGGTGTCGGAACTGAAATCGACAACGACCGGAGCCGCCGGGGCGGTGGTATCCACCTGAACTGCGGTCACGCTTGAGGCGCTGCCGACATTGCCGGCGGCATCAACAGCCTGAACGCCGAAATAATAAAATCCGTCCGCCAGAGGGTTCGTGGTGTAGGTCCACGCCCCGGTGCCGTCCGCCGTCACCGTGTCCATCAGTCCGCCGCCGTTCAGGATGCGGACCGTGCTGTTGGCTTCCGCCATGCCCGTGAGGGTGACCGTGTTGTCGGACGTTGCATAGGACAGAAGGCCGGTGTTGTCCGAGAAGCCGGTAATGGTGGCGGCCCCCGGTGCGGTAGCGTCCACAGTCACGGCCAGCGGCGCTGATGCGGCGCTGGCACTGAACCCCGCAGCTGTCGCAACAACGGTGAAGCTGTGCGACGTCTCGCTGAGCACGCCGGTGGTGAACGTCCAGGTGCCCGCGCCCGTCGCCGTCACCGTGCCGAGGGACGTCGCTCCGTCGAATATTTCAACCGAGGCATTGGCCACCGCCGTCCCGGTAAAGGTCAGCGTGGTGTCGCTCGTGATGCCGTCGCCGCCCGCACCCGTGTCGGTGCTGTAGCCGGTAATGGACGGCGTCGCGGTGGCGGGCGGCGGGCCAAGATCGATGGTGATGTCGAGCGCCGCCGACGGCCCGCTCACATTGCCCACACTGTCTGTCGCCCGCGCGGTGAAGCTGTAGGTCGCTTCCCCCAGCGCTGCCGAAGTGAAGCTCCAGTTGCCCGTCCCGTCCGACGTGGTCGTGCCCACCGACACACCGTCCTGGAAGATCTCGATGGAGGTGTTCGCAGGCCCCGTGCCTGAAAGGGTGGGGGTGTCGTCATTGGTGATGCCGTCACCAAGGACCCCGCTGTCATCCGAAAACCCGGTAATGACCGGCGCAGCGGGCGCCGTGGTGTCGATCACCACGTTCTGCGCGGACGAGTAGGGGCTTGTGCGCCCCGCGGCATCCGTTGCCCGCACGGTAATGCTGTGCACCCCTTCGGTCAGAACACCCGTAACGAAGCTCCAATTGCCGGCGCCATCGGCCTGCACGGTCCCCAGCACGGTCACCCCGTCGCGCACGGTCACCTGCGCATTGGCTTCTGCGGTGCCCGAAAGGGTGATCTCGGTGTCACTGGTGCGGAAGTCACCCGCAACGCCTGTGTCATCCGTAATCGCCGTGATCACCGGAACGGCTGGCGCCGTCAGGTCCACAGTGAAATTGATGCCCGCGGACGGCACGCTCTCATTGCCGGTGAAATCAAGGCCGGTCGCCGTGAACACATGCGCGCCCTCGGGAATGCCGGTCACGGTCACCTGCCACAAGCCCGCATTCACCAGCGCCGTCGCGACCTCGACACCATCCTGATAGATGATGACCGACCGTGTCCCGGCCACAGCCGTGCCGGACAGGGTCGTCCAGGTCTGCGTGCTGATCCCGTCATTGGAGTCCAGCCCGTTGTCATTCGTGTAGCCCGTGATGGCCGGGGCTGGCGGCGGAACCGTATCGACCTGCACAACAAAGCCGCCTGAAGGCATGCCCTGGTTGCCCGCCGTATCCGTCGCCCGCGCAAAGAAGGTGTGGTACCCGTCCGCGATCACGCCGCTGGCAGCCGTCGTCCAGTTACCCGCACCGTCTGCCACGCCCGTCGCGACGATTGTCGCACCGAGATAGACATTCACCGTCGCGCCTGCTTCCGCGGTGCCGGAGAAAACCAGCGTGTTGTCGGAGGTGCGGAAGTCCGACGAGCCCGTATCGTCTGCATACCCTGTAATCACGGGGGCGGCCGGGGCCGTCGCATCCACGGTCACGCCGAAGGTCGCAGATGCAGCGCTTTCATTGCCCGCCGCATCCACGGCCACCGCCGTAAAGGAATGCGCGCTCTCGCTCAGCCCGTTGGCGGCAAACGACCAGGCCGTGCCGACCGGCGTCACCCGGCCGATTTCCGTGCCGTTGTCATAGATGATGATCTCGCGCGCATCCGCGGCATTGGTGCCCGACAGGGTCACATTCCCGAAGCGCGTGATGCCGTCGCCATTGGTCCCGGTATCCGGCGTGAAGCCCGTGATGACAGGAGCTGCTGTCGGCACCGTATCGACCGTGATCGTGTAGCCCGCCGATGCAGCGCCTGTGTTCCCCACATTGTCGGTGGCCCGGGCTGTAAAAACGTAGCTGCCGGAGCCGAGCGCTGCGGAGGTGAAGCTCCAGTCGCCGCTGCCATCCGCGGTGGTCGTCCCGACGGACACCTCGTCGCGGAAGATCTCGACGGAGGTGTTCGCCGCCGCCGTGCCGCTCAGGGTCGGCGTCGTGTCATTGGTGATGGTATCGCCGGCCGAGCCCGAATTGTCGCTGAAGCCGGTGATCACCGGTGCGGCCGGTGCCGTCGTATCAATCACGATGATCTGCGAACCGGAATAGCTGCTCTCAAGGCCCGCCGCATCCGTCGCCTTGACGGTGAACACATGCGCGCCCTCCGTCAGCACGCCTGTCGCAAAGCTCCAATTGCCTGCGCCGTCAGCCTGCACGGTGCCCACCGGCGTGGCCCCCACACGCACTGTCACCAGCGCATTGGCTTCCGCCGTGCCCGAAAGCGTGATGTCCGTGTCACTGGTGCGGAAGTCGCCCGCAACGCCCGTGTCATCCGCAATGGCGGTAATCGTCGGCACAGCCGGGGGCGTACGGTCCACGGTGAAGGCCACGCCTGCGCTGGCCGCCCCCTCATTGCCGGTGAAATCCACGCCCGTCGCGGTGAACACATGCGCGCCTTCGGCAATGCCGGTCACGGTCACCTGCCACACGCCCGCATTCACCAGCGCCGTCGCCACCTCGACGTCATCCTGATAGATGATGACCGAGCGCGTCCCGGCCACAGCCGTGCCGGACAGGGTCGTCCAGTTGAACGAACTGATGCCGTCATTGCCATCAAGCCCGTTGTCGTTCGTATAGCCTGTGATGGCCGGGGCCGGCGGCGGCGTCGTATCAACCTCCACCACGAAGCCGCCGGAGGGCAGGCTCTGATTGCCCGCCGCATCCGTCGCCCGCGCAAAGAAGGTGTGGAACCCGTCGGCGATCACGCCGCTGGCCGCCGTCGCCCAGTTGCCCGCGCCGTCAGCCACGCCCGTCGCGACAAGGCTGGCGCCGAGATAGACATTCACCGTCGCGCCCGCTTCCGCGGTGCCTGAGAAGACGAGCGTGTTGTCCGAGGTGCGGAAGTCCGATGAGCCCGTATCGTCCGCATAACCGGTAATCACCGGCGCCGCAGGGGCCGTGCCGTCCACCGTCACGTCGAGCCCGACGGAGACGCCGCTCTCATTGCCTGCACTGTCCCGCGCCATCACGGTGAAGGTGTAGTCCCCGTCCGCCAGCACCGGCGTCGAGAAACTCCACGCCCCGCCGCCGGCAAAGGCAGTCCCGATCTCCGCCCCATTGGCATAGACAACCACCGTCGCGCCCGCTTCCGCGGTGCCGCTCAGCAGGAGCTGACGGTCATTGGTCAGGTCATCCGAGTTGCTCACGCCCGTATCGGCTGAATAGCCGGTGATGACAGGCGTCCCGGGGGCCGCCGTGTCGATCTGCACGGCCACCCCGGCGGACGGAGTGCTGGTATTGCCGGCCGCATCCTGTGCCTGCGCCGTGAAGGTAAAGACGCCATCCGGGTTGGCAGGCGTCGTCACGCTCCAGTTGCCCGCGCCGTCCGCTGTCGTCGTGGTGATCGCCAGCCCGCCGCGCAGGATGGTGATGGTCGCCCCGGCCTCCGCCGTGCCGGCCAGGGTCAGCGTCGTGTCATTCGTCGCACCCGACACAACGCCTGCATCATCGCTGATGGAGGTGATGATGGGTGCCGCCGGTGCCGCGCTGTCCACCGTCACCGCAAGGGCAGCGGACGCAGGTCCGGTGCTGCCTGCCGCATCTGTGGCCACGGCGGTAAAGCTGTGCGCCCCGTCCGTCAGGGCCGCCGTGGTGAAGCTCCATGTCCCGGCGCCGGTCACTGTCGCCGTGCCCAGCGAGGTTGCCCCGTCGAAGATTTCAATCTGTGCGCCCGCTTCGGCGGTGCCGGTCAGCACCAGTGTCGTGTCGCGCGTAATGCCGTCGCCTGCCGCACCCGTATCATCCGAATAGCCGGTGATCACCGGGGCTGCCGGTGCCGACGTATCCACATTGATGATTAGCGGCGCCGACGCGATGCCGTTGCTGTTGCCCGCCACATCCGTCGCGGTCACGCTGTAGCTGTGCGTGCCGTCCGCCTGCGCCCCGGTCACGAAGGTCCACGCGCCCGTGCCGTCGGCGGTAACCGTGCCGAGAGAGGTCGCGCCGTCGAACAGCTCGATGATCGCGCCTGCTTCCGCCGTGCCGGTGAACGTGAGCGTGTTGTCACTGGTGATGCCGTCGCCCACAGCACCCGTATCATCGGTCCAGCCGGTGATCACCGGCGTGGCCGGGGCCGAAGTATCCACCGTCACGCCCAGCGCGCCGCTCAGCCCGCCGCTATTGCCCGCCGCATCCGTGGCCTGTGCCGTGAAGATGTGCGCGCCGTCGCCCAGCGCCGCCGTCGTGAAGCTCCATGTCCCGGCGCCGGTCGCCGTCACCGTGCCGAGCGACACGCCGCCATCAAAAACCTCAATTGCAGCACCCGCTTCCGCCGTACCGCTCAGGGTCAGCGTGTTGTCCGCCGTGATGCCGTCTCCGCCGACGCCCGTGTCAGAGGCAAAGCCGGTGATGACCGGCGCCGCAGGCGCAGCTGTGTCCACCGTCACCACAAGGGCATGGGAGGCGGCGCTCACATTGCCTGCCGCATCCGTTGCCGTCGCGCTGAAGCTGTGCGCGCCGTCGGCAAGGGCTGCGGTCGCAAAGCTCCACGCCCCGGCACCATTCGCGGTGACCGTGCCAAGCGAGGTGGCCCCGTCGAAAATCTCGATCCGTGCGCCCGCTTCCGCGGTGCCGGTCAGCACCAATGTCGTGTCAGACGTGATGCCGTCGCCGCTCGCGCCCGTGTCGTCTGAATAGCCGGCAATGAGCGGCGCCGCCGGTGCGGTCGCGTCGATGCTTACCACCAGCGGATCTGAGACAGCGCTGGCATTGCCTGCCGCATCCGTTGCCCGGGCGGTAAAGCTGTGTGCCCCGTCACCCAGGCTTGCGGTGGTGAACGACCAAAGGCCGGCCCCGTCAGCCGTGGCACTGCCCAGCAGCACGCCGCCGTCAAACACATCCACGCGGGCTCCGGCTTCCGCCGCACCTGTAAGCGTCAGCGTGTCATCGGCCGTAATGCCGTCCAGCAGCGCGCCCGTATCGGTGGAGAAGGTGGCGATCACCGGCGTCTCCGGTGCCGCCGTATCAATGCTGACGGTATAGATGTCGGATTCCGCGCTCACGGTCCCCGCAGCATCCGTCGCAATCACGGTGAAGTCATGCGCACCGTCTGCCAGCGTCTCGGTGGTGAAGCTCCACACGCCCGTGGCGCTTGCCGTCACCCGCCCAAGCGACACGCCGCCGTCAAAGATCTCGACCTGCGCCAGGGGGTCTGCCGTGCCGCGCAGGGTCAGTGTGGCGTCTGCTGTCAGGCGGTCACCAGCAATACCCGTGTCCGCCGAGTAACCGAAGATGGCAGGCGGCGAAACTTCCGCCACTTCTTCCTCGTCGCCTGTGCGCGACACGCTCTCGAAGTCAGGCCCGGTGCCCGTGTCCTGGGAGCGGAAGCCATTCGGCCCGAACGACGCCCCGTTGGCACCGCCCTCGTCCCGCTCGCCATCCAGCGACGACCAGTTGAGAAGCTGCAGGAAACCGTCCGGCAGCGGACCATCAAGACCCGGTGCGCTGATGCTTGCCGTGGTCGTGGCAATGGCATCCAGCTCTTCCGGCGCAAAGCCGCTGATGCGGATCTGTCCTTCCGGCCCGCTCAGCACCAGGTCGCCGTTTTCCACGCGGGCGTCGTCCGCGCCTTCAAACGACACCAGTTCGGCAATCACGCCGGCCGGGATGACGAAACGCTCCCCCGCCTCAACCACTACGAGGTCCGAGGACCCGTCTGCTGCGGTCAGTCTGATGACGATATTCATGTTGCCTTACTCCACACTACGCCAGGATGCGCTCTTGGGGTCGTCCGGATACGCCGGTCAGCGGTCGTCGTCGTTTAGCGACGGCGCCGCCGTCACCGAGGGACCGAGATCACCGAGCGCGGCCATCAGCGCATAGGCCGACCGCAGCCGCTCAAAGCGTGCTTCAAGTTCCGCGCGGGCGGCGCTCCGCTCCTCGGACAGGACGAAATAAAGATCGATGAGGTCGCGGCGGCCAGAGACGAATTGCGCGTCATAGACCCGCACCAGCTCGGACGTTGCCGCCAGACGGCTGGCCAGCACCGCATGGGTGGCCGACTGCGACCGGAAAGTCTCAAGCGCCGTCAGCACTTCAAGCCGCACGTCGCGGGCCGCATCGTAAACACGTGCCAGCGCCGCCTTCTCCCGGTAGCTCGCAGCGCTCAGGTCATAGAAGGCGGCCCCGCCGGTCGCGAACTGATAGGTCACCCGCAAGCCTGCGTAATAGTCGTTGTCGCGGCCGGTAATGCCTTCGATATTGTCACCCTTGCGGGCACGCAGCTCGGCATCCAGGCGCGGCATCAGCGCCGCGCGCGTCACCCGCTTGCTGCCGCCGGCAGCTTCCGCCCGGGCCCGGGCAGCCGCCAGCACCGGATGAGCGGCTTCAGCGCGCGCCAGTGCCGCGTCATCATCAAGGCCCACAAGCTCCACCGGCGGAACGGGCTCCACCAGCTCGCCCGGCACATCCCCCACAAGTTCCCTGTAGCGCGCATCCGCCAGCGTCACGTCGCGCTGGGCTTCCAGGGTCAGGAAGCGCGCTTCCTCCACCTGGCTGCGGCCCACCACCACGATGGAGCGCAGGCCGCGGTCCACTTCGGCGCGCTTCTGCAGCTTGTCAAAGATGTCCCGCGCGCGGGCTTCCTGTGCGGAGAAGATCTCAAGCCGCTTGCGCGCCTCCAGCGCTCCCAGAAAGGCATCAGCCACTTCAAGGGCAATATCGTTGCGCACGGCGCCGGCCTCGAAGGCTTCCGCCTCCGCGTCGGAGCGCGCTTCAGACACCCGCGCCGGCGTTGCCAGCCCGTCGAAGATCGGCTGGGTCACGGTCACGGAATATTCCCGTGCCGTCAGCGTGCGGTCGAAGGTTGGCCGCTCCGTACGCTCGTCGCGGAGCGAGCCGTCAAACGAAATGGAGGGGAAATAGCCGGAGCGGGCCGCGCCCACCGTCCTGTCGGCGGCCTCGGCCTCCAGCATCTCAGCCTTCAGCGCCGGATGGGACCTGATGGCGATCTCCATCGCTTCATCAATGGTGATGGCATGGGCCGGGGACGCCAGCGCCGCAAAGGCGGCGAGGGTGGCCAGCAGGCCCGTGCAGCGGGCGCTTGTCTTGGCAAATTCGGAAATAAGCCGGGGGGATGCGGAAAGGCCGCCGCTCATTTTTGCCTCGTGAGACTGTCGTTGATCTCCGGGCATTCAAATGTAAACAGACGATTAATTCAATAAAACCAATGGAATATACTTTACAAACGCGATCAAAATATCATCTCTCAATGGGAATCATTACAATGGAGGATATTTATTACTTGTATTTATGATATGTATTCATGGGATGAATAGAGTTATGCTTCACCCATGCTGGCCGCCTTTCGCAGTCACCCTCACGCGGCCTAGACTTGGCGGTTGATTCCCGCCTTTTCCCTCTCCTCTGTATCCGGGTGCGTACGTGAATTTCCGAGACCTCGACCTCAATCTCCTGCTGGTGTTCAACGCCATCTATGCGGAGCGCAGCATCAGCCGCGCGGCCAAGAAGCTGGGCATGTCCCAGCCCGCGGTCAGCAGCGCGCTCAAGCGCCTGCGCCATTTCACCGGAGATACCCTGTTCTACAGGTCGGGGCAGGGCGTCGCGCCCACCCGCGCGGCCATCACCCTGGCGGTCCCCATCGGCCATGCCCTTGATTCCGTCGAGCAGGGCCTGTCCTCGGTCCGCAATTTCGATCCGGCAACCTCTGACCGGGTTTTCCGCATCGCCGCCGCCGACATCATCCGCCCCACGGTCATCCCCGCGCTCACCCGTGTCGTGCGCGAGGAAGCGCCCAATGTGCGGCTGGAATTCGTCGTGCATCAGGGCGGTGCGGTCATTGAGGCATTGCGGGCGCGGCAGCTCGACATCGGCTGTGTGCCGCCCTTCCTGGTGGAAGAGGACATCCGGTCAGCACCGGTCTGGCGCGAACGCATGGCGCTCGTCGTCTCCCGCACCCACCCGCTTGCCAATGCCGGGTCGGTCACCATCGACCAGCTGAAGGAGATGGAATTCGTCTTCACCACCCACCTGCCGGCGGTGAACCAGTACATCAACAGCTATTTCGAGCAGCATGGCGTTGAGCGCCGCCGCGCCTGCACGGTTCCCGACACGGAATCGATCTACAAGCTCGTCGCCCTGACGGACATCGCCGCCGTCACCGGCCGCAGCTTCGTCAACCATCACAACATCGACGGCCAGCTGGTGGTCCTCGATATACCGTTCGAGCTGCCGGAAATCGACCTGCACCTCGCCTGGACGCTGGCTGCCGACAGCGACCGCGGGCATCAGTGGCTGCGCGAGCGCATGCTGTCTGTGCTGCGCAGCGCGTCCCGGGTGATGAATTTCGAAGTCATCGCAGGCGACGAGGAAGACGGCACCGCCTGACACGGGCCTTCCGACACGGGCCTTCTGACACGGGCCTCACGCCACCGCTCAGTCGTTCACCCATTTGGTGAGCTGCGACATGAGGGTGAGGTGCACACCCAGCACCAGGGTCGCCGCTGCGAAGTGAAGCACCGGCGCAAGCCCCGGCTCATGCCAGAACAGCCACAGCCGGTCGCCCATCACCGCCAGCGCGCAGATGGCCGGCACCATGCTCAGGGCCGTACCGGCGAGGAACCGCCAAAGGCTGATCTCCGAAGCGCCCGCCGCAAGCGTCACCACTGAGAAGGGCACCACCGGCACGGCCCGCAGCGCGGCAATCCCCGTGGCCCCGCGCCGCGACAGGTGCCGCACGATGCGCCGCATCCGTGTGCTGAGGAAATTCTTCAGGACGCGGGATTTCATCCGCCGCCCGGCAAGGAAGAACACAAGCGCCGACGCCGCACCACCTGCAAGCCCCGCCGCGATGCCTCCCTGCCAGCCGAACAGGAACCCGCACACGGCCACCATCACGCCGAGTGGGAAGGCAAAGACGCCCAGCACCACCATCACGAGAGATATCCCGGCGAGCAGCCACGGGCCGGGCGTCCAGCGCGGCAGGCTTTCAAGTCCGATCCAGTTCCCGATCGGCGTCAGCGCAATGAGCGCCGTCAGCACCAGGAGTGCCACAGCGGCAAGCGTCGTGCGCACCGCTGCTGCAGCACCGGAGAGGGCAAGCTCGTTGCCGCCGTGGGAGGACCGGGCATCCGGGCCGTCCCGCCCCTCGGGATCATCCGCCCGCCGCAGCACGCCCAGTTCCTCGAAGGCCAGCCGCACTTTGGCGCCCAGAAAGGCGAGCGTCGGCGGCGGGGATGCGGGATCACCCACCACCGACAGGGCATGGGCCAGCGGCGTGTCATGGGCGTCCAGCAGCTCACTCTTCACCAGCCTGCGCGTCTCGTCGCCCAGACGCCGGTCTTCCAGCGCCTGCAGAATGTCGTCTGCCTCGAAGATCGCGCGGGCCGCGTCTTCATCGCCGCCCAGATGTTCGCCCAGCAGCCGCGCGGCGATGGCGCCCACGCGTGCTGCCTGGTCCTCATCCCCCGCATAGATCGTGAGGTCGCATTCGCTGTCGAGGCCAAGGGCGCGGTTGTTGAAATTGGCCGATCCGACGCGCAGCATCCTGCCGTCCACGATCAGCACCTTGGCATGCACCATGATCTGCGCCGTGTCGTCGTCATCGATATCGCCACCGCCGTCTTCCGGGCAGGAGATCGGATGCACCAGCATCACCCGGTCGCCCAGCCCGGCGTCTTCGAGATGCTGCATGGCGCGGTAGCGTCCCGCATTCATGCTCAGCTCCTCCACCATGCCCGGCAGCGTCTGCGGCATGATGGCAATCAGCACCAGGTCCGGCACGTCCTTCATCCGGTCCGTGAGTGCTTCGATCAGCACGTCTGCGGTGAAATACTGGTTCTCCAGGTAGATGTAGCGCTCGGCCTGGGAGATCATGTCGAGATGCAAGAGCTCGATCTCGCGCCGTTCCTCCACATGCCGGAACGGGGCGCGGGTGCGGGCGATCCCGATCTCGAGATCCTCGAAATCCGGCTCCAGTCCCTCGGGCCAGCGGGCATCGGCGGTGTCCTCGCGCGGTCGCACGGCGGGGCCCTTGCCGATTGCGTTCTGCCAGCGCGCGTCCACAAGCTCTGCCATGGCATGGGCCGCCTCGCCGCTCACCACCATCTGCACGTCATGCCAGGGCGCATAGCGCTCGCCCTCCGGCGTCGTGCGCCTGTCGTCATCCGCCGGATGGGTGTTTTCATCCCACCGGCCGGTGGTGAGGTCGATGCCGCCCACAAAGGCGATCTCGTCATCAATGATGACGATCTTCTCATGGTGGCTCGCGCCAGGCGGCAGATGCCCGTCCAGCTGGGACGTGATGCCGGGATGCCCGCGCCAGTCAAATTGCAGCGACGGCAGCCATTCCCGCTCCAGCGCATAGATGAGCGCGAAATCCCATTGCAGAAGCGATATGTCCACATCCGGGTTGTCGTCGGCGATGGACTGGAGCACGTCGCACAGGCGATTGGGATTATCCGGGTCCTGCGGCGTCAGCTCCGTCCGCCCGTCAATATCCCACCCCACGATCTTGATGGAGTGGCGGGCCTCGGGGAGCATCTTTGCCAGCATGCCGAAATAGCCGTCGGCATCCACCAGCACCGCCGCCCTGGGCGTATGCGCCCATCGGTGGATGTCCTCGGGCCGGTCCGGTGCCGTGAAGCGTGTGCCCATTGTCTGGGTCCCCTGTTCGCGAATTATCGCGTCAACGCAAAACGGCGGATGCCGACATTCATCGTCTGCATCCGCCGTTGTCGTGTCGTCTCTGCCCGGCGGGTGAGGCCGCTGCGGGCATTGTCTGGCGGCAGCTTAGTTCTGCAGCTCTTCGACAGCGTTATCGATGTCCTCGCCGGCTTCCTCGGCCGGGCCGTCCTGGTCGCAGGCAGCCAGCGCGGTGATCGGAAGAACGAGGCCGAGAACGAGAAGGAAGCGTTTCATTGAGATGTCCTTTCTGAATGATGGATCGTGACGTCAGGCGTATGCAAGGTCGTGCCGGTTACGGTCGCGGGGCACGGCCGCGGACCACATGCATGATCAGGCTGATCACCAGCAGCACGAGGAACACGAAGAACAGGATCTCGGCGATGCCTGCAGCGGCACCCGCCACACCGCCGAAGCCCAGCACGGCGGCGATGATCGCGACGATGAAGAAAACAACTGCCCAGTACAGCATCTCTAACTCTCCTTTGGGGATGCGCCGCCCGGTGTTTGAAACCGTGCCGCCCTGGGTGGGGCGGGCTGCTGCATCCGTCATGGCCAACAGCGCGTCTGCGCTGCCTGCCAATTAAACCCGCAGGCCGATATCAGGTTCCCGCGGAGACAAAAAAGTGCGTAAGACAACCGGCGAAAACGAAAAATCCGCACACGGAGAAAGTCCGTGTACGGATTTGTGTTTGTGTGGGCCTTTGGCCTAGCGCGTCTGCACGCCACCATAGTTGAACGACACGAGCTGCTCACCGGCCTCAAGCGTGTCCGGCGACAGTGCCGACAAGGAGCGCTCCCACCGGTCGTGCCACGCCTCGGCTTCGCCCGTGTCGGATGCAAGCCCCGCCATCACCCAGCCCTCATAGGAGAGCTGCAGTTCAGCGGTGAGATAAGGCTCGGCGTCAGCCGCCTCCGAGGTGATCACCGCATAGGTCTCGTGAAACTCGTCGGGCAACGCATCAACCGAGGCATCCTGCGGCAGGGGCAGGGCGTAGGCTTCCGCGCCGTTGCGGATGTCCCGCGCGCGGGTGTCGAAGTAATAGGTGCATTCGGTCTTTTCCACCGCCGCGCAGTCGCGCGCCTGGGTCTCGAAGGCGTCATGCAGCGCCACGACGAAGTGGGCGCCGTCATCCAGCAGGCCCGCGCGGTCAAATTCCTCGGCGCCAGTCGCGGTGCTGCTCAGACCCAAGCCGAGGGCAACGAGACCCGCAATGGTGAGGGCGCGCGCCGGGGCGGCGAATGGGGCGGTAAGTCCGGTCCTGTGTGCTGCTTCATATGCCATGCCTATCAAACACGGCAGGCGGCCCTGGGTTCCATGCAGTGAGTCGGGGCAGATGCGCTAAGCCGCCGGAACAAAAGGCGATTTTGGCGGTTTCCCAGTCATCTCGCGCCGTGCATCGCCGTCAGAATAGGGCGGCGCAGGGCGCATGAACCGACACAGATTTGAACAGATAGAGAGACAGAAGGAGAAGCCGATGTCGTCCGACGTTCTCAAAGGCAAGTGGCACGAACTCAAGGGCAGCGCCAAGCAGAAATGGGGCGAGCTCACCGATGATGACATCGACCGCGTCGATGGCAGCTTCGAGGAACTCGTCGGCACCATCCAGAAGAAATACGGCAAGACCCGCGATGCCGCGAAGAAGGAAGTCAATGACTGGCTGGCGTAATCCGGCCAACTGAATGCCGGCCGACTGAAAGCCGAAAGAGGAGAAGCACGTGCTTTATTGGGTGATAGCGATATTGGCGCTGACGGTCGCAGCCGCAGCCATCGGGCTTGGCGGCCTGACGGCGGGGTTTGCCTGGATCGGTCAGGCCGCGCTCGCCCTCGGCGTGCTGGGGATGATCGGCGCCTTCCTGGTGGATGTCGCCCGCGAGCGCGACAGGTTCACCGATGGCCGTAAACACTGAGCCGCAGGAAGTTCACGACACAACCCGCAACTGGCTCTTGGGTGGTCTGCTGCTCTGCGCGGTGCTCACGCTCATAGCCGTTGCGGCCCCTGTCGCCACTCCCATCCTCATGGCCGCGTTCCTGGCGTCCGTCCTGCGGTCGCCGGTGCGCGCGCTTCTGCGTTTCAATGTACCCCGGCCGCTCGCGGCCGCGGCGGTGTTCCTGGGCTTTCTCGCAACGCTGATCATTCTTGTGGTGACGCTGTATGAACCGGCCTCCCGCTGGATCGGCGAGATCCCCAATGTCATCACCAAGATCGAACGCAATCTGACGCCCATCCGCGATACCATCGAGGAGGCGCAGAACACCGCCGAACGGCTCGAAAAGGCGACCGAGCTGTCGGGCGCTGCGGTGGTGGAACCGGTGCGGGTCAAGCAGACCTCGCTGCTCGAGCAGGTCTTTGAAACGTCGCGCGTCTTCCTTGCTCAGGTCGCCGTGACCCTTGTCCTTGTCCTGTTCATGCTGGCCTTCTCAGCGCCCCTCCTGCCTACCGCTGTCACCGACAAGATGGGTGACCGTGGACGCAGGCTGCGCGAGAGCCTTGATGAGATCGAGGTGCAGATGTCGCGCTATATGGGCGCCCTGGCGCTGGTCAATCTCGTGGTCGGCCTGCTCACCGCCGGCGCCATGTATCTGCTCGACATGCCGACACCGCTCCTGTGGGGCGTCATCGCCGCCGTACTGGGGCTCGTTCCCTATGTGGGCCCGCTGATTGTTGCCACCATCATCGGCTGTGCCGCCATGGTCACTTTCGACACCTGGACGGCCATGCTCATGCCCGTCCTCGCTTATGTGGTGATCAATCTCATCGAGTCCGAGCTGGTGACCCCCATGGTGCTGGGCAAGGTGCTGATGCTGCACCCGGTCGCCATCTTCATCTTCGTGCTGTTGTGGAGCTGGATCCTCGGTCTCGCCGGCGCTTTCCTCGCCGTGCCTATCCTCGTCGCCTGCGTGGTGACAGCGCGCAGCCTGATCCTTGACGACGGGGAGACCCTCGCCGATGTCATGGTGCGCACGGGCGGTCTCAGGCCGGTGTTCCCGGCCTCCGCCGTGCGGCGTCCCGGAGATGAAATGTAAGGGGTCGCCCGCGCTATTTGCGGCGCGGTTTATCGAGATCCAGACCCTGGATGATCCCCAGCGCAAAGGCGGTGGCCATGCCGGTCACGGGCCGCGTCGTGCAGACACGGGACAGGGCTTCGATCTCGGCAGGGGAGGGGGCACCGGATAGGGTGGCTGCCACCATCGAGAGCGGAATGCCCCCCGCAGCGGCTGCCGGTGCCGGGCGCGCCGCATAGGCCTGTCCGATGAGACCTGCCACCAGCCCCATGAAGGCCAGGAAACCCGCCAGGGCAAACGGCACTGCCACGGGCGGCAGCCACGTGCCGAACCACACCGCCACGCCCCAGATGAGGGCAAGGAGGCATCCCAGCCCGAACAGGCCTGCGGCCATCCAGGCGATGATTGGTCCGGCACGCATGGCGTCGTCCCTATTTCAGCAGGCGGGCAGCCAGAAGACCAAGACCGAATGCCGCCGCCACGGAGGCGATCGGGTTGTCCTGCACGACCTTGCGGGCGGTGTCCGCCTGTTCGGACGCAGCCGCGGACATATCCTTGCGGGCCTTCGCGGCACGGGCGGAGATGTCGGCCATCCGCTCATCAAGCTGGGCCTTGGCTTCCGAGGCTGCAGCGGAGCGCAGCGAACTCACGTCGTCCATCAGTGATTTGAGGTCGGAGCGGATCGCGTCCATGTCAGCCTTGACGGCGTCCATCTGCTTGCCGGCGTCGTTCACGGTCTTCTCGGCGGTAGCCATGTCTGTCTCCTGTAGCTGGCGTGGCAGCCCCGCGGCTTATGCGGCGGGGGCGGTCAGCCGGCGGGCGGTCTGCTTGAAGAACAGCGCCTGCGAGATTGCGGCACGCACGGCGGCCGGCTGGAAGGGTTTGGTTATCAGGAAGGTCGGTTCCACCTGGCGGCCGGTCAGCAGGCGCTCGGGGAAGGCGGTGATGAACACCACCGGAATGTCGAGCTCCGCAAGGATGTCCGACGCCGCATCAATGCCGGACGATCCGTCCGCCAGCTGAATGTCGGCCAGCAGAATGTCGGGCTTCTTCTGCGCCACCAGCTTCTGCGCCTCGGTCCGTGTCGCGGCAACGCCGGTGACATTGTGGCCCAGCTCCTCGACCAGACCCTGAATATCCAGCGCGATGATCGCCTCGTCTTCGATGATCATCACGTCCGACCGGGTCAGCGCCTTGATGGCGTCGTCCGCGTCCTTGATCAGCGCGCGGAAGTCAGCCTCGCTGAGCCCCATGATCTTGGCGGCTTCCGCATCGGAGAAACCCTCCATGGCGGTCAGCAGCAGGGCCTGGCGGCTCGGCGCTGCAAGGCTCGACAGCCGCTCATCGGCAATGGTGAACCTGCCGCTGTGGTCCGGCGCGGCGGTGGGCACATCCTGGCCGACCGCGTTCCAGACGGCGTGGAACAGCTTGAAGCTCGAAAACCGGGCGTTCCCGGCTTGTTCCCACTGGTTCGGGTTGGTGACCAGTGTCTCCAGCATTACCCGTACATAGGTGTCGCCGCTGGCCTGCGAGCCGGACAGGGCTCGGGCATAGCGGCGCAGGCTCGGCAGATGCGGGCCAATTTCCTCAGCCAAAGACATGTGGAATTCCTTGAAAGCGTTAAACGATGGAAGGAAAACCGGGCCCGCGAAAAAAAGTTCCCCCGTCACGGAACTTTTTTCTGGCGGCTACGTTTCACACCCGTACGAATACGCTAACCGCCCTGCCCGGGTCGCAAGGAAACTGTCTGATGTCCACTGAGTATGAAACGCGCAACGGCGCCGGCGCTCCGCCGGGAAACGGTGCTGCCAACGGGTCTGAAAAGACCGGCGCGGCCGCCGAAAATGCTGGCCCGGCCCCTCGCAAGGACTGGCTCGGCGACCAGCTGCGCGACCTCTACTCGTCATATGCGGAAGAGCCGATCCCCGATGATCTGGCGTCCCTTCTGGACAAGCTTGATGAAACCGAGCCTGGCGGTGTCCAGGCGGCGCCAGGCCGGAAATCAGATGCGTCTGATCCGTCCTCCGGCAACGAGGCGCAGTAAATCATGTCGACATTCAAGTCCGACCTGACGGCCCTTCTCCCCAATCTGCGTGCCTTCGCGCGCTCCCTGTGCGGCGATGGTGTCTGGGCCGATGACCTTGTCCAGGAAGCGGTGATGCGCGCCTGGGCCAACCAGGACAAATATCAGGAAGGGACCAACCTCAAGGCGTGGCTGTTCACCATCCTGCGCAACCACTTCTACAACGAGGTGCGCAAGAACAAGCGCTACCAGGATGTGGGCGACGGTGAGACCGCGCCGGAAAACGCGGTGCACGAGTCGCAGCTCAGCAGCCTTCACCTGAAGGATCTGGTCCGCGAACTGGGCAAGCTGCCGCCGGACCAGCGCGAAGCCCTGATCCTCACCTCGGTTGATGGCTTTTCCTATGACGAGGCGGCTGATATCTGTGGATGCGCAGTCGGCACCATCAAGAGTCGTGTCGCCCGCGCGCGTCGCGAGCTTGAAGCGCAGCTTGACGGGGCGGACATCGGTCCGGCCGCGGCCGGCGCCATGTCATCCTCCGGCCCGGACGGCAAACTCGTAGCCCGCGGATAGGAATGACGTGCCTGACCTGAAACTCGGTGAACAGGCTGCCCGGCCGCTGGAGGCGATTGATTCAGTCCGGACACGCCTGTCCACCGTGCTGGCGCTGTCCATGCTGCCCGTCCTCGCCTTCGGCATCGCGAGTGCCGTTTCCCAATATTACGACCGCAGCGAAGCCGTGGAGCAGCAGCTCCTCGGCAAGGCGGAGCTCGTCTCCAAGGAACTGCAAGCGCTCTTTCTCGGTGCCAAGCAGGTGCTCGAGATCGCCCGCACCCAGCCCGGTGTGAAGAACAATGTCGAGCCCGCCTGCTCGCGCTTCCTGCAAAGCACCATCGCGGGCCTGCCCCACATGGGCAATATCGCCACCATCTCCCCGGCCGGTGACGTCCAGTGCAGCGCACTGCCGGCGGACCAGCCGGTGAACGTCTTCGGCGACCAGTGGTTCCGGTCCGTCAACGCGCGGAAGGACTTCATCGTCGGTGGCCCGATCCTCGGTGAGCTCAGCGGCGAGGTGATCATCGTCGCAGCCGAACCCCTGTCGCCGGAAGGCAATATGGAAGAGGGCGTCATCAGCCTGTCGATCCGCACCGACTATATCGGCGAGACGCTGGATATCGGCGATGGTGATCAGGAACTCGAACTGTTCCTCATCAATCTCGAGGGCCGGTCGCTTCTCCCCGGCCAGCAGCGCCGCAAGCTGCCCCCGAAAAAAGTGCTGACGACATATCTGACCGGCGACCGCGGCATCCTTTCCACCACAGGCGATGACGGGAAGGACAGGCTCTATGCCTCCATCCGCCTGGACGAGAGTGATGTCTATGTGGTGCTGGCGCGCCCGGCCCTGTCCGCAAGCCTGCCGGTTCTCACCGAGCTATTGGCGGATGTCGCGGCCCTGCTCGTCCTGTTCGCCGTCACGCTTCTCATCGTCTGGCTGGCGACCGAGCGCATGTCCATCCGCTGGGTCAAGCATCTGCGTGCCGTTGCCATCGCCCAGCGCCGCGGCATGTCCACGGTGCGCGCCCGCGACCTCGAAAAGGCGCCCATCGAATATCGCGAGCTTGGCGAGGCCTTCAACTCCATGGCGGATGCCATCGAGCGCCGCCAGGCCAGCCTTGTTGAATCCATCACCGAGCGCGAGCGGCTGCTGCGTGAGATCCACCACCGGGTGAAGAACAACCTGCAGATCGTCATCAGCCTGTTCAATCTCAACGCCCGCAACACGGAGGACGAGCACGAGCGTGCCCAGCTGCGCGACATGCAGGTCCGCGTCGAGAGCCTGGCCCTGGCCCACCATGCGGCCTATCAGTCCGGCGACATGCAGCTCATGCCGATGGACGAGTTCCTTCCGTCCCTGATGGAGCATGCGCGCGTGATGCTGGAGGACGAGGACTGCCTGTCCCTGCGTCCGATCCAGACGGATGCCTTGCGCCTGCCCATGGATCAGGCAGTTCCGCTGGCGCAGATCATCCTTGAGGTCATCTCGTTCCTGCGCAAGACGGCCGACGTCCCGACCGAACTCGACATCTCCCTGCGCCGCGACCGCCCCGGCTGGGCGGTCCTGTCCCTGACGACCGAAACCGAGCCGCAGGAAGACTGCGAGCCTGCGCCGGTGAAAGGCAAGGAAGAGGAAGATCGCCGCTTGCGTCTGAGCCGTTCCCTTGTCAGCGCCTTTGCGCGCCAGCTCGGCGGCCACCTTCAGGCGGCAACGGATCTCAGCGAAGTGGTGCTGGACCTGCCGCTCGATGAAGACGACGTGATCTGATCATTCTTCTCGTTCCAGCCCTGCGGCCGCAGGCCTGTGGCCCCGCGCCTCTCTATCGTCCACTTCCGCAGTAACCGTCGCGACCCGACCGCCGCATTCTTGGCGGGCAGGGCAGGGCGTCAGCTGAGCGCAGCGCGGTCGCTGCTCCTCCACACATCGCGCAACAAAAAACGCGCAACAAAAAAGAGGTGGGATTTCTCCCACCTCTTTCCTGGATACGCGGGTGTGACCGCTGTTACTTCATCTCGGCCTGCGCCTCGATGTTGTAACGGAAGGACGGCATGTCCATCAGCTCCTTGGCGGTGGTGTTCATCACCAGCGCACCTTCGGAGTCGCCCTGCTCGAACTGCAGTTCGTTGACATGGACGGCCGTAAGCTCGCCGCCGAAGCCCAGCACGCCGCCGCGGGCCAGCACCAGGTGGCTCACCTTGCCGTCGCGCGAGACAAGGGCGTCGCGCACGGTGGCGATCTCTTCACCCTTGGCATTGACGACGTTCTTGCCGATCACGTGGTCTTCAAGGGTAAGGCCCTCGTAAGCGTCGGCATCGGCGCGGTACTCGGCCTTGGCGTCATAGCGCTGCTCGGCGATCTCGGCCATCTGCTCTTCGCTCAGGCCCACATAGCCCGACAGGTTGCCGGCATTGTCACGGTTGAAGGTGATGGAGCCGGTGGTCATGGCCGCATCATCGGCACCAACGCCGAAGAAACCGCCTTCGCTGACCAGGAACGCATTCACGTCACCTTCGGCGTTGATCCACACATCGTCGATGCGGGCAACAACGTCGCCTTCAGCACCATAGATGGCAGAGCCGATCAGGTCGTTGGCGCTGTAGCTGTTGGTTTCCGGCGTCACATAGGTGGTGTCGGCAACCTCAACTTCTTCCAGGCCGTTGGTAACGTACTGGGCGGCATCGGCGATGGCGTCGCCGGTGGCCTCAAGCGCGTCGCCGGCGGCATCGGCAGTGTCCTCGGCAGCGTTTTCAACAGCCGTGGCAGCTTCTTCATAGGTGATTTCCTCCGGCGACCCTTCGGTCACATCCGGGGCGCCAGCGGCATGGGCCGTACCCATCATCAGGGCCAGGGCGGACACACTCATCATCAAACGACGCATAATAGTCTCCTCTTTCTGTGGAGCGGCGCGCGTGGGCGCTGCATGGCCAGTTAACCCGGCGCTGACACAGATGTTCCGCGTCTGGAGCAAATCGTCCTTCCGCCTTTGGCCGCGCTTGCCGGATGGCGCAGGCTGCGAAAAATCCTTGCGCTCAGTAGGGCAGGGGGCCTGAACCATCCAAGTGCGCGTCTCTGCCGCACCCTCGCCGCATCCCGCCCCAATCCCTCCGGTGACAGCCGGCTGACTGGACAGAGGCAGCGCCCGAATGGTGCATCTCCGCCGCACCGGGCGCGGCAAAACGGGGCATGCCCCATCGACCCTCTTGTAAATGCAAGTGACTCGCAATATAAGCCGCTCCATACCCCGCATGAAGGATCGGAAATTCCGCACAAAACTCCCGATCTTTATTGCGAGTGAGTCTGACTATGATATGCATAGATACCGAAGGGGGCCTGGGGACCATGGCACTGACACAAACCGACCGCGCGGGCCGCAGCCTGCGCACCATGATGCGGAGCGGCACCAGCCTGTCTGGCGCCGGTGCCGTGGCGCTTGCACTGCTGCTGCCGGCAACGGCGCTGGCCGCGGACGCGGAAGAGGCATCCGTCAACGCGGCGCCCATCAGCGTCACCGCAACCCGCACCCCCATGGAGGCATTCAGCGTCCCCGGCCAGGTGACGGTGAAGGGCGCGCAGGAGATCGAAGACGAGATTCCCGCAAGCCTTGATGACCTGTTCGACGACATCCCCGGTGTCTCCAGCTTCGGCGGCCCGCGCCGCACCGGCGAGGTGCCGACCATCCGCGGCTTCTCCGGTCCGGACGTGATCGTCACCCTCGATGGCAGCCGCCAGAACTTCGTGTCCGGCCATGATGGCCGCGTCTTCATCGACCCGGCCTTCATCGGCGAGGCTGAAATCGTGCGCGGCTCCAGCTCAGCGCTCTATGGCTCCGGCGGCACCGGCGGCGTCATCGCCCTGCGCACGCTGACGGCGGAAGACCTGCTGCGCGACGGCGACACCATCGGCGGCCGCGTCGGCCTGTCCTACCGCACCGGCAATGACGAGTTCGCCCAGCGCCTTATCGGTGCCTGGAAGCCGAACGACATGACTGACATCTCCGGTGGCGTGGTGCGCCGCCGCTCCGATGATGTGCGCCTTGGCAACGATGTGAAGCTCGACAGCGAAGACGACATCCTGTCCGGCTTCCTGCGCGGCACCTTCCGCACGGAAACAGGCGCCGGCATCAAGCTCGGCTGGAACCGTTTCCACAATGACGCCAAGGAGCCGAATAACGGCCAGGCCCTCACCGGCAACATCGCCGAGAAGGAAATCGATTCCGAAACCTTCAATGTCGGCTTCTTCTTCAACCCGGAAAACAATCCGCTGCTTGATGCCAAGGTGGATGTCTACCGGTCCAAGAATGCCGTTGATGAAACCGACGAGACCGGCACCAATGCCGGTGTGCTGCAGGAGCGCTCCGTCGAGACCTTCGGTTTCAATGCCGACAACACCTCCCGCTTCTCCATCGGCGAAGCCGTTGACGTCGCGCTGACCGCCGGCATGGATTATTACCGCGAGGAGGCCGAAGGCGCCCTCGGCGGCGGGGCCCGCAGCGGCGTCGTCTCCGGCGATCAGGAGTTCTACGGCTTCTTCGTCCAGTCCGCCTTCAGCTTCTACGATGTGCTCGGCCTCGAAGGCTCCGAGTTCACCCTGACGCCGGGTGTGCGCTACGACCGCTTCACCAGCAAGATCGCCGCCGGCGGCTCGCAGGGCGATAACCAGCTTTCGCCGAAGGTCAGCGCCCGGTTCGCGCCGGTCGAGTGGGGCTTTGTCTATGGTTCCTATGCCGAGGCCTTCCGCGCCCCGCGACTGGACGAGCTGTTCCCCACCGGCACCCACTTCCCGGTGATCGTCGGCGGCGCGCCCGTCGGCTTCAACACCTTCATTCCGAACACGACGCTTGAGGCCCAGTCCACCGACACGTGGGAAATCGGCGCCGGCATCGAGTTCGATGATGTCATCGATGACGGTGACATCTTCCAGGCCAAGCTGGGCTACTACTCCACCGAGGGCGAGAACTTCCTCTCCACCGAAGTGATCCAGACCGCCGACACCACCAACCCGCAGTTCTTCCCGGCCCCGTTCCTGGTGCCCGGGTTCACCTGCCGGGCCTTCGTGTCCATCACCGTCGATCCCACGGGCTGCGGCGGCACCACCCAGATCGTCAACATTCCGAAGGCGGAGCTTGACGGCGTGGAGCTGGAAGCCACTTACGACGCCCCGCGCTTCCGCGTGAAGCTGGCCGGCGCCACCATGGACACCAAGAACAAGCAGACCGGTGATCCCATCGGCATCGAGCAGCCCGACCAGGTCACCGCTGACCTGCGCCTGAAGCTGCCGGAAGTCGACAGCTATGTCGGCTGGCAGGCCACCTTCGCCGACGACCATGACGGCGGTTCGGTGACCACCAATGACCGGGATTCCTACCAGCTGCATGAAGTCTATGCCCGCTGGCGCGCCCAGGAAGGGCCGCTTGCAGGCTTCAGCGTCGGCGTGACTGCCGAAAACCTGTTCGATGAAGAATACCAGCGCGTCGCGTCTGACACGCTCGAGGAGGGCCGCTCCGTCCTCGTCGATGTCAGCTACACGATGTCCTGGTAAGCGCCAGAAAAAGGATGAGCGCCATGACCCGCCTGACCAAGGACGAGCTCTTTGCCATGATTGAAGACACCCGCGCCGCAACGCCCAAACTGCGTGCCCGCGACGTCGCCGAGAAACTCGGCATCTCGGAAGGCGAGCTGGTCTGTGCAGGCCTGGGACGCACCGCCACGCGCCTCAAGGGGCCGTGGTCGGAAGTGATCACCGGGCTGGGCAATCTCGGCGAAGTCATGGCGCTCACCCGCAATCATGCCGTTGTGCATGAGAAAGTCGGCGAATACGCCAATATCGAGTTCAGCGCCCATGGCGGCATCGTGCTCAACCACGATATCGACCTGCGCCTGTTCCTCTCCCATTGGCATTTCGGGTTTGCCGTCTCCGAAGACACCCGCTCCGGCCCGCGCCGCAGCCTCCAGTTCTTCAACCGCGACGGGGTTGCCGTCCACAAGGTCTATCTCCGCGAGGGCAGCAATGCCGAGGCCTATGACGCCCTCGTCGCCCAGTTCCGCCACGAGGATCAGGACAGCCTGATCGAGACCTCGCCCGTGCCCGCCCCGGCGGCAGACCGTCCGGATACGGAGATCGCCCGGGATGACATGTTGGCTGACTGGGCAGCCCTCAAGGACACCCACGATTTCTTCCCGCTTCTGCGCAAGCACAAGGTGGGCCGCCAGCAGGCCCTGCGCCTTGCCGAGGGCCGCTTCGCCCAGCGCGCACCGGTCGATGCCGTCACCCGCGTGCTCGAAGCCGCCTCCGCGTCCGGCGCCCCCATCATGGTGTTCGTCGGCAGCAAGGGCTGCATCCAGATCCACACCGGCCCCGTCTCGCGCATCGAGCCCATGGGCCCGTGGATCAACGTGCTGGACGAGGGCTTCAACCTGCACCTGCGCACCGATCTCGTGGCCGATGCCTGGGTCGTCCGCAAGCCGACTGAAGACGGCGACGTGACCTCGGTCGAAATCTATGACGCCGCCGGTGACCTGATTGTGCAGTTCTTCGGTGAACGCAAGCCCGGCATGACCGAGCGCGACGACTGGCGGTCGCTGGTCGCCGAGGCCGTTCTCGGCCAGGGGGTGGCTGCCTAGTGTCCCTCTCCGGTTCCATGTCCTTCTTCATGTCCCGGCGCGTCCGGTCAGCACTCGCAGGCGTTCTTGCTGCGGTCCTGGCCGGTGCCGGGCCCCATGCCGTGGCCGCCGAAGCGCCCGAACGCATCATTTCCGTCGGCGGCGCCGTCACCGAAACGCTCTTTGCCCTCGGCCTGGGCGACCGGATCGTGGCGGTGGATTCCACCAGCCTCTACCCGGCCGAGGCCACAGCCCTGCCGCAGGTGGGCTATCTCCGCCAGCTCTCCTCCGAGGGCGTGCTCGCCCAGCGGCCGGACATGGTGCTGCTTGGTGAAGGCGCAGGCCCTGCCTCCGCCGTCGAGCAGATCACCAATTCGGGCCTCGCCGTCGAGAACATCGCAATCGGCTGGTCGCCTGAGAGCGTCACTGCCATGATCCGCAAGGTGGGTGATGCAACCGGTGCCGGTGACCGGGCCGACACCCTGGCGGACAGCGTGGCCGCTGATTTCGCAGCCCTCGCTGACGCGGTCCCTCAGGAAGACGGGCCCACAGTGCTGCTGGTCATCAGTGCCGGCGCAGGCCCGCTGCTCGGCGCGGGCACTCATACCGCTGCAGAAGTGGCCATTTCTCTTGCCGGCGGCCGCCTCGCCTTGCCCACGCTTGAAGGCTACAAGCCGTTGTCCCTCGAGCCCGTCCTGGCGGCGGACCCGGACTACATCATCGTCCCGAGCCATGTGGTCGAAATCCTCGGCGGCATGGACGGCCTGCGCGAGCTGGATGTCATCGCCGAAACCAATGCGGGCCGCGAAGGCCGCATCATCATCGCTGACAGCCTCTACCTTCTCGGCTTCGGCCCGCGCGCGCCGCAGGCAGCGGCGGATCTCGCCCGCATCTTCCATCCGGACGCGGACATTCCGCTTGAGAGCGCCGGCGGTGACCACCCGCTCATTCAATTGGCGAAGTAATGGCAAGCACCCACACATGGCAGGGGACCGGCCAGCACCCGGATGAAGGCGCGGATATGCCGGCCGGCGTCCTGCTGCTGCCCTTCCTCCTCATGCTGGCCATCGCTGGCGCCATCGCCGGGCTCACGCTCGGCTCGGCTGACCTGTCCCTGGGTGTCCTGCTGCGTGAGTGCTGGCTGCTGGTCACAGGCGCTGAGCCTGCCGACCGCATTGCCCACACGGTGCTGTTCGATATCCGCGCCCCGCGCGTCATCCTCGCGGTCTTTGTCGGCGCCACGCTGGCGGTGTCCGGCGCGGTGCTCCAGGCCCTGTTCCGCAACCCGCTGGCAGAGCCTGCCGTCATCGGCGTCTCAGCAGGCGCAGGCGCTGCGGCAGTGGCTACCATCTCCTTCGGGGGTGTGGTCGCCGTTGGCTCAGCCGCCATCCTCTATCTCATGCCGGTCTCGGCATTTCTCGGCGGCCTTGTCGCCACCCTCGCCGTCATGGCGGTTGCGCGTGTCGGCGGGCAGACGCCGGTGCTTACCATGCTGCTGGCCGGCATTGCGGTAAACGCCATCGGCAGCGCCCTCATGGGCCTCATCATGTTCCTCAGCAATGACGAGCAGTTGCGCGCCATCAATTTCTGGATGCTGGGCAGTCTCGGCAGCGCCACCTGGGCCGCCATCATCCCGGCGCTCCTGTTCATGAGCCTCGTGCTCGCCCTCGTTCCGGCCCTGTCGCGCAATCTCAACCTCATCCTCCTCGGCGAGCGTGAGGCCGCCTCCCTCGGCCTCGAGGTCGAGAAGTTCAAGAACATGGCAGTCGTCCTGGTGGCAGCCGGTGTCGGGGCCGCCGTTGCGGTCAGCGGCATGATCGGTTTCGTCGGCATCGTCGTGCCGCACCTCCTGCGTCTCGTGCTGGGGCCGGATCACCGGGTGCTGCTGCCCGCGTCCATGCTGGGCGGCGCGGCGCTTCTTCTGTGGGCGGATGTTGTCGCCCGCGCGCTGGTCCCGCCGTCAGAACTGCCCATCGGCATTCTCACGGCGCTCCTGGGCGCGCCCTTCTTCCTCTGGCTCCTGCGCCGCGCGGGACGGGACGGCTCCGCATGGTGATGTTGAGCGCAGACAATGTGTCGATCGATCTCGGCGGCCGGCGCGTGCTCGATGCCCTGTCGCTGGATGTAAAGCCCGGTGCTGTCACCGTCATCGTCGGCCCCAATGGCGCAGGCAAGTCCACGCTCCTGCGGGCGCTGAGCGGCGAGCAGGGCATAGCCGACGGCGAGGTTGTCATCGGCAGCACACGGATCACCGACATGTCGCCGTCGCGGCTGGCGCGCAAGCGGGCGCTGATGCCGCAGCACGCCTCCCTCAGCTTCCCCTTCAAGGTCCGCGATGTTGTCGCCATGGGCCGCGAGCCTTTCCGGCATTTCACCGACCCGGACGCCGACAGCACCGCCATCGACTGGGCGCTTATGGTGACAGACACCCGCAAGCTCGCAAACCGCCCCTATACGCGCCTGTCCGGCGGTGAACAGCAACGCACCCAGCTTGCCCGCGTCCTGGCGCAGACCTGGCGCCAGCCCGGCGACATCACCCCGCGCTTCCTGTTGCTCGACGAGCCGACCGCAAGCCTCGATCTCGCCCATCAGCACGCCACCCTGCATCTCGCTGGTGAGCTGGCGGGCCAGGGCGTCGGCGTCGTCGCTGTGGTGCACGACCTCAACCTCGCAGCGCTCTACGCGGACACGGTCGCCGTCGTCTCCCACGGCAAGCTCGCAGCGCTCGGTCATCCTTCTGATGTGCTCTTCCCTGATCTCATCCAGACCGTCTTCGGCCTGACGGTGCGCCGCATCCACGACGCGGAATGCGGCCGCCATCTCATCCTGCCCACCGGCCATCATGCCGGTGAGGCCGATATCCCGGACCAGAAACCTGTGAGGGTAGCCGCGCAATGACCGACACTCCCGCACCCGCCATCGACACCACCCCGGCTCCTGCCAACACCGCTCCCGTTGACGCAGGCCCGGTTGATCCGGCCGTGATCGATCCCACAGCACTCGAAGCTTCGGCCGCCACCCCGGATGCACCCGCCTCCACCCTGGATGCCGTCATCGGTTTCCTTGATGTCGGCGGCCCGGTCCTCTGGCTTCTCGGCATCCTGTCCGTGGTGACGCTGGCGCTGATCCTCGCCAAGTTCCTCCAGTTCTCGACCGCCCGCCTCAATGGCCGCAAGGGCAGGGCCCCGCTGGCCGCCATCGCCACCGCCACGACCGAAGCCTATTCGGCAACCGGGGCCGACAGGGCACTGGCCGCTGATGCGGGCCGCCGCCTGGCCCGCCGCATCATGCAGCCGCTGGAAGGCGGCCTTGCCACCCTCGGTATGATCGCCATGCTCAGCCCGCTGATCGGCCTGCTCGGCACGGTGCTGGGCATGATCGATGCCTTCCAGGCGCTGGAGACAGCCGGCAGCACTGTTGATCCGTCGCTCCTGTCCGCCGGCATCTGGGTGGCGCTGCTCACCACCGCCGCAGGCCTCGTGGTCGCCATCCCGGCCACCCTCGGCCATGGCTGGTTCGAGGGCCGCCTGTCCCGCTTCGCCGACGATGCCGAATGCACCATCGGCGACACGGTGGCGCATCTGGCCCCGGCAAAGCCCGACCTGCGCCTGGCAGCCGAATAACCGGCCCAGGCCTCGAACACGGCACACACCGCAATGGAACCGCTGACACAGCCCATCGGCCGCCATGGCCGCACACGCGTCGTGCTGAGCCTCACGCCGTTGATCGACGTCGTGTTCATCCTGCTTGTCTTCTTCATGCTGGTATCCCAGTTCGCCCGCTGGCAGGTGATCGATGTCACCCCCGTCTCGGCAGGAGAGGGCACCGGCTCCGGCAAGCCGCCCGTCGTGCTGGTGATGGAGACAGGCGGCATGATCGTCATTGGCGGTGACCGCGTTGAAACACCCGCATCCGCTCTTGATCTTGTCACGGCCCGCCGCACCGAGGGCCAGTCCGTGCTCATTCGTCCGGCTGCGGATGTTGCCGTGCAGCCGGTGGTCGATCTCGTTGAAACGCTGGCCGCAGGCGGCATCACCGCCGTATCGGTCGAAGCGGGGGCGCGGCCATGACCACTTTGCGCACCCGCAAGCCGCATCACGCGCCCGACGGCACCCTGCCGCTGATCAATATCGTGCTGCTCCTCGTTCTCGCCTTCATGATCGCAGGCACCGTCACGGCCCCTCTGCCTGAAGGGTTTGAACCGCTGATCTCGTCCGAAGGCACACCGGAGCAAACAGGCGGCGACCCGCTGATCCTGTTCGTCACCCATGCGGGGGACGTCCGTGCTCCCGGTGGTATTGTCTCGGCGGCTGAGCTGCCCGCCATTCTTGCCGGGGAGGCGGCCCGCACCCACGGCCTGACGGTGAAGGCCGATGCCCGCGCGCCCGCCGCCCGCGTCTTCGCGATCCTCAAGACCGCAAAGGACAAGGGCGTGACCGATGCCGTAGTGGTCACCATGGACCGCGTCGAATGACCGCGCAAAAAGCGCCGGCCGCCCGGTCACATGTCACGCCGCTAAAGCGCCTGTGGCCCTGGATGCTGGGCCTTGCCATCCTCGTGCACGCGGCACTTGCCGCCTGGGTGTTCGCCCTCGACACGGCACCGGACATCAAGGCAGGCGGCGGCGGCCGCGTGCTGGGGCAGATCAGCATGAACCTCGCGTCAGCGCCCCTGCCGGACCCCGACCCGGTCGAGGAACCCGACAGCCCGGTTGAGCCCGACCCTGTTATTGAAAAGGCACCGCCGGAGCCCAAGAAACCTGCGACCAAGCCCCGGCCGGTGAAGCTCAAGAAACCCCAGCCGCAGCCGAAAAAGCCGCAGCCGAAAAAGCCTGTGCAACAGGCGCCCCGGCCCGCCCCGCCGGTGATCCAGCCCGAGGCGGAAGCCGAGCCCGCCCCGGCCACGCGCGCCGCCGCGCCCACGCGGGGAGAGGGGGCCGCCGCCCCGACCGTCGGCCTCGGTGGCCAGCAGACGCGCACCGTGGACAATGATGCCGCCTATCTGGCTGACCTCCGTGCGCGGATCGAGCGCCAGCGCCGCTACCCTGCCGATGCCCGCCGCCGCGGCGATGAAGGCGTGGCCACCGCCGCAATCGTGATCGCGCCTGACGGAAGCCTCGCCTCGGTCTCGATCACGGGAACGTCCGGGTCCTATTCCCTCGACCGCATGGCTAAGCGCATGGTCAGCCGCGCTGCTCCCTTTCCGCCGCCGCCCCGTGCGCCTTACCGGCTCAACCTGCCTATCGTTTTTAGCCTGGCTCACTAGGTGGGAGGCTACGCCGCTGTGCCTGCCCGGTTTTTCGGCACGCACGAGGGGCATCTGAACAACAAACAGGCGCAGTCACCCCTCCGTACACGGTCTTTTGGCCGAAAAACCGCAGTGCACCGGCCTTTCCGCTGGCTGGCACGGCCTGTGCTTTGGTCCGGCCAGGCCACAACAAGGTGACCTTCACATATCGGGGTCCAAGGACGGACCCCGCCTGGCAACGCTGCCGATGATGTTCCTGCCCGCGGGTGTCCGCCGGGACGGATCATCCATCGCGCAGCGTTTTTTGTTTCATGCGGTCAGGTCCGGGCAGGGCGGCCGCGTGATTGGAGTGGGGCAATGAACATGAAAAGACTGACTACCAAAGCCGGATCGCTGATGGCGGCAGGCCTTCTGGCCGCAACCGGCGGGGGATTTGTCGCAAGCGCGCAGGCCGCCGAAAGCGAGCGGACCGAACCTATCGTCACGCCCATCCTCGATACGCGGCTGCGCTACGAGCATGTATCGCAGGACGGCGTGCCGGAGGATGCCAACGCAGTCACCGCGCGTGTGCGCGCCGGCTTCAAGACGCGGCCCTACAAGGGTTTTTCCGTTCTGCTGGAAGCGGAAGTCGTGGACGGGCTCAACAACAGCTACAACTCCACCACCAATGGCCGCACCCGCTACCCCGTTGTGGCGGACCCGGACAATGCGGAGCTCAACCGCGCCCAGATCACCTATACCGGCATTGACGGCCTCAAGTTCGTTGGTGGCCGCCAGCGCATCATCCTCGACAATGCCCGCTTCATCGGCAATGTCGGCTGGCGCCAGAACGAGCAGACCTTCGATGCCGCGCTGCTTCAGCTGACCGCGGTGCCGGATCTCACCGCCACATATGCCTATCTGGATTCGGTGCAGCGCATCTTCGGCAATGAAAGCCCCAATGGCAGCTTCGATGCCTCGGGCAGCCACGTGGTCAATTTGGCCTATAAGGGCCTGCCGGGCGTTGAACTCGGGGCCTATGGCTACCTGCTCGACCTCGATGAATCGCCCGCGCTCTCCACCCAGAGCTATGGCGTGCGCGCCAAGGGCTCCTTCGATGTCACCGAGGACATACCCATCACCCTGTCCGGTGAATACGCCATCCAGTCCGACTATGGCGGCAATACCGGTGATTATGACCTCGACTACTACCTCGCCTCCATCGGCACCAAGGTCGGCGGGTTCGATGCATCGGTGAGCTATGAGTCGCTTGAGGGCGATGGCACCCGCGGCTTCAGCACGCCGCTGGCTACCCTGCACAAGTTCCAGGGCTGGGCCGATGTCTTCCTCGCCACCCCGGCAACCGGCATTGAGGACCTCTATGGCCGCATCGGCTATGCAACGGGCGAAGTCGGCCCGTTCAAGAAGATCGTCGCAGCCGCCATCTATCATGACTTTGAAGCCGAGACCGGCGGCGGCAGCCTGGGTGATGAGGTGGACCTGCTGCTCAAGGGCGTGATCAACAAGAAGCTCTCGGTCACTGCGAAATACGCGGACTATGACGGCCCCTCAGGCGGCCCGGCTGACCGCCAGAAGTTCTGGCTTCAGGTCGACTGGAAGCTCTGAGCCTAAGGGCCGTGCTTCGCACGCAGGCCCGTTTACCACGACACGCCGCAGGGCAGCGCTGCTATGCGCCGCCCTGCGGTTCTGCCTGTCCGCTCGGTTCATGACCGGTGCCTGTCATGAGGGGACGCAAAGCGCTGATGCATTGCAGCCCGCGCGCGGAAACACTTGCACGCCCGGGGGCATGTGACGGATGATGAACGCAAACAAGAACATGTCAGGAGGTTGCGCACGCACGGCAGGGCCGGACCTGTTGAGAATGAGCGCGCATGCCTGACACACCCGTTTCCATCGCCGTCATCGACCAGATGCCCGAACGCGCAGAGCTGATCCGCGCAGGACTGGGGGCTGCCGGCTATGAAAACGTCACCATCATTTCCGATACGATTGATCTGCTCGCCCGCATCGCAGTGCTCAACCCGTCGGTCATCATCGTCGATCTCGAAAATCCCAAGCGCGATACGGTGGAGCAGATGTTCCGCGTATCCCGCGAGGTGCAGCGTCCCGTCGTCATGTTTGTCGATCAGAGCGAACCGGACATGACCCAGGCCGCTATGGAGGCGGGCGTCAGCGCCTATGTGGTGGACGGCATGCAGCCGGATAGGATCAGGCCCATCGTCGATCTCGCCATCGCCCGCTTCAATCGCTTCCACGAGCTTGAGACCCGCGTCGAGGCGCTGTCCACCGAGCTTGAACACCGCAAGACCATCGAGAAGGCCAAGGGCATCCTGATGGAGCAGCGCGGCCTGAGCGAGAAGGACGCCTATGCGCTCATGCGCCGGGCCTCCATGGACCAGAAGCGCCCCATCGTCGAAATCGCCGACAGTATCCTCGTCGCGTCCCGCGTCGGTCTCTAACCCCTCCGTATACGGTTATACTCTGCTTGCCTGTTCCTTGGGCAGGTGCTGCCTGTTTGCGCAGCGCGCCGAGTGATCTTGCGTACCTGTTGAAGTCCGCATCGCCGCAAACCCTCGTGGTTACAGCATTTCCGGCCGACATCGGAGTCTGGCACGGCCGTTGCTAAAGAGAAGGGTGGGCGCCTCAAGGTCGAGTGTGCCCCACCAGATACCGGGTCCAAGGGCGGGCCCCTGGAGCGAAGCCGCTTCCGTCTCGCAACTCTTCACTGAGGTGCGCTGAGGGAATGCGGCTTTTTTGTTGGGCAGCAGGCAGCGGGTCACAGGGCCCCATACCTGTCAGCAGGAGCGTAGAACGATGAGCTTTGATCAGGACCCTTTTGATCCGAAGGCCAAATTGTGGGGCGGCTGTTCATGCGGCGGGCACCACAGCCAGGAAGACCATGACGCAGCGGTCGCCCGCCTCGAGGGCAAGGAAGATGACCCGGCGGAGGAGGTGACCTCCGAAGAAATCCTGTCCCGCCACGTCGAGTCCGCCGTCATGCAGGCCGTCTTCGGCACGGACATGGCCCGCCGCAGCTTCCTCACCGCCGTGGGCGCGGCAACTGCCATGACCGCGCTCAGCGACATCTTCCCCCTCGGTGCGGCTAAGGCCGTGGCCCAGGAATTGTCCGGTCAGCTTGAGAAGACCAAGCTGTCCGTCGGCTTCGTGCCCATCACCTGCGCGACGCCGATCATCATGGCCAAGCCCATGGGTTTCTATGAGAAGTACGGCCTCGACGTCGATGTCATCAAGACAGCCGGCTGGGCCGTGGCGCGCGACAAGTCCCTGTCCGGTGAATATGACGCGTCCCACATGCTGACGCCCATGCCGCTCGCCATCACCATGGGGGCGGGCTCCACCGCCAATCCGTGGACCATGCCGGCGGTGGAAAACATCAACGGCCAGGCCATCACCCTGGCCACCAAGCACAAGGACAAGAATGACGACCCGTCCAAGTGGAAGGGCTTCAAGTTCGCCGTGCCGTTCGACTATTCCATGCACAATTTCCTGCTGCGCTACTACGTGGCCGAGCATGGGCTTGATCCCGACACGGACATCCAGATCCGCGTGCTGCCGCCGCCCGAGATGGTCGCCAACCTCGCCGCCGGCAATGTGGACGGCTACCTGGCTCCTGACCCTTTCAACCAGCGCGCGGTCTATGACGGCGTCGGCTTCATCCACAAGCTGACCAAGGAAATCTGGGACGGGCATCCCTGCTGCGCTTTCGCCGCCAGCCAGAAATTCGTCGATGAAATGCCCAACACCTTCATCGCGCTCTACAAGTCCATCATCGATGCCACCGCCTACGCGTCCGACCAGGACAACCGTAAGGAAGTGGCAGCCGCCATCTCGCCGAAGAACTACCTCAACCAGCCCACGACGGTGGTCGAGCAGGTTCTCACCGGCACCTTTGCGGACGGCCTCGGTGGCATCCAGAAGGTGCCGGACCGGATCGACTTTGATCCGTTCCCCTATCACTCCATGGCCATCTGGATCCTCACCCAGATGAAACGCTGGGGCTATATCTCCGGCGACGTGGACTACAAGGGCGTCGCCGAGCAGGTCTATCTCGCAACCGACGCCCAGAAGGTGATGACCGAAATGGGCCTCACGCCCCCGACGGCCACTTATGAGTCCTACGAAGTCATGGGCAAGACCTTCGATCCGACCAAGCCGGAGGAATACGTCAATTCCTTCGCGATCCGGAGGTCGTGATGCGCGTCGATGCTATCCCCATGACCTTGCGCGCAGCGCTTCTGTCCGTGGTGCTGTTCGGGTGCTTCCTGTTCGCCTGGCAGCTACTCAGTGCCAGCGGACAGACAGAAGCACCTGTGGGGATGGACCCTGAGCTTGCGGCCCTTCTTGGGCCGCAGGCGAAGGGCGAATCCGCGTTCCCCGCCCCGGCTGAAGTCTTCGGCGAACTCAAGCGCCACGTCACCGACCCGTTCTATGACGCAGGCCCCAACGACAAGGGCATCGGCATCCAGCTGGCCTATTCGATCATGCGGGTACTGGTCGGTTTCGGGCTGGCGGCGCTGGTCGCCATCCCGCTGGGCTTCGTCATCGGCATGAGCCCGCTCCTGTTCAAGGCGCTGGACCCGTTCATCCAGCTTCTCAAGCCCATCTCGCCGCTCGCCTGGATGCCTCTGGCGCTCTACACGATCCAGGATTCCATGACGAGCGCCATCTTCGTCATCTTCATCTGTTCCCTGTGGCCGATGCTCATCAACACGGCCTTCGGCGTCGGTGCCGTGCGCACCGAATATGTGAACGTCGCCAAGACGCTCGAACTCGGACCGTGGCGCACGGCCCTGAGCGTCATCCTGCCCGCCGCCGCCCCAACCATCCTCACCGGCATGCGCATCTCAATCGGTATCGCCTGGCTGGTGATCGTGGCGGCTGAAATGCTCGTGGGCGGAACAGGCATCGGCTACTTCGTCTGGAACGAGTGGAACAACCTCTCCATCACCAATGTCATCGCTGCCATCCTGTTCATCGGGGTGATCGGAATGGTGCTCGACCTGATCGTCGCCTTCTTCCAGCAGCGCGTGTCCTACGCGGACTGAAGGAGGTCCCATGAGCAACAAACTCATCAGTATCGAAGGCCTCGCCAAGCGCTACCCCAATCCGGGCGGCGGCGGCACCATGACCGTGTTCGACGATCTGTGGCTCGGCATCGAGGAGGGCGAGTTCATCTGCGTCGTCGGCCATTCCGGCTGCGGCAAGTCCACCCTGCTCAACATCCTGGCCGGTCTCGAAACACCGTCCGCCGGCGGCATCATCGTCAACGGCAAGGAGATTTCCGGCCCCAGCCTCGACCGCGCGGTCATCTTCCAGGGCCATGCCCTCATGCCCTGGCTGTCGGCGCTGGGCAACATCGAGCTGGCGGTGAAGTCCCGCAACCCGTCCTGGTCGTCGGCACAGATCCGCGCGCACGCGATGAAATATCTCGAGCTGGTCAATCTGGGTGAGGCAGCGGACCGCAAGCCCGCCCAGCTCTCCGGTGGCATGAAGCAGCGCGTGGGCATCGCCCGCGCCCTGAGCCTCGAGCCCGACGTGCTGCTGATGGACGAGCCGTTCTCCGCGCTGGACGCGCTGACACGCGGCGGCCTGCAGGATGAGATCCTCGCCATCTGCGACGCCCGCAAGCAAACGAGCTTCATGATCACCCATGACGTGGATGAAGCGCTCTACCTCGCCGACAAGATCGTGCTGATGACCAACGGGCCGGAGGCCTGCATCGCTGAGATCGTCGAGAACACGCTGCCGCGCGACCGCACACGCGAAAGCATGTTCAAGCATCCGCGCTTCTATCCCATGCGCAACCACCTGATGGATTTCCTCGTCACCCGCTCCAAGAGCTTCACCGAGGAAATCGCCGGCACGGAGTTCGAGAAGCGGCACCCGCCGGTCGTCTCACCAGGAATCGGCGTCAGCGCCGTCCACCCGGTCGATACGGGAATCCCGGAGGCCACCTCGCCGGGAAAACCGCAAGCCCCCCGCCACATGGCCGGGGGCTGAAACGGCGCCGCAGCACCGCCCGCCGCACCCACGCACTCAAACGCGCAGTCTGACCGCGCATCCCCACGCAAGAAGGAGTCTCATCAATGGACCGCTACGCACTCACCCAGGCCATCGAAGATGCCATGGACGACAAGGGCCTGACCTACAAGGAAGTCGCCGACGGCGTCGGCATGTCGCCGGTCTTCGTCACAGCAGCCCTCCTTGGCCAGATGGCCCTGCCGGAAGACGCCGCCGCCAAGGCCGCCGACATGCTCGGCATCCCGGAAGCCAAGAAGGGCCTCGCCAAGATCCCGTCGCGCGGCTCCCTCGGCATGGATGTGCCGACCGACCCGCTCATCTACCGCCTCTATGAAATCGTCCAGGTCTACGGCACCACCTTCAAGAAGCTCATCGAGGAAGAGTTCGGCGACGGCATCATGTCGGCCATCGACTACGACATGGAAATCTCCCGCAAGCCCGACCCCAATGGCGACCGGGTGCAGATCGTGATGTCCGGCAAGTTCCTCAAGTTCAAGAAGTACTGACCGGACCCGTAAGTCCTTACACCCGCATCGCATCACCCCGTGCATGCGGGTCCGCCCCGCCGGTGTCATGCCGGCGGGGTTTTGTTGTGGGGTGGGGGCGGGCGCTTGGGGCCCGCGACGCTGCGTAACCCTGCCCACTTGCCCCCCTTGGCCTGATGCGGTAACTCCCCGCAACGAATGGCTTTCCTGTCAGTGTTGGACATGGTGCGCGCCACCCCGCGCAGCCCGGATTATTCCGCGCTGGCGGATCGTTTCCCGCGCCCCCGCCCTGGCAGGCCGACCACACGGTCACACCCGAAAGACTTGAGGAATTTCAATGGATTATCTTGAAAAAGACGGCATTCGCTTCGCGGCTCCCCTGGTGGAGTTCGTGGACAGCAAATGCATTCCCGGTTCCGGCCTTACGGCGGACGCGTTCTGGGCGGGTGCGGCCAAGATCTTCAAGGAGTTCTCCGGTGAGAACGACCGTCTGCTCCAGGTCCGCGAGGACCTGCAGGCCAAGATTGATGCCTGGCACGAAGCCAATCCCGGCCCGATCACCGACCACGATGCCTATGAGGCCTTCCTGCGCGAGATCGGCTACATCGTCCCGGAACCCGAGCCGTTCCAGATCACCACTGCCAATGTAGACCCGGAAATCGCCACCATGGCCGGCCCGCAGCTCGTGGTGCCGTCGCTGAATGCGCGTTTCGTGCTCAATGCCGCCAATGCCCGCTGGGGCAGCCTCTATGACGCCTTCTATGGCACCGATGCCCTGCCGGGCGAAGCCAAGGGCCCGGGCTACGACGAAGAGCGTGGTGCCCAGGTGGTCGACAAGGCCAAGAGCCTGCTCGACGAGTTCGTGCCGCTTGCCTCAGGCTCCCACAAGGATGTGACGGGCTACAAGGTCGTCAACGGCGCGCTCGAGCCGGCCCTGAAGGATCCGTCCCTGTTCGCGGGCTTCACCGGTCTGCCGGACAACCCCGACAGCGTGCTGTTCAAGCAGAACGGCCTGCACATCCAGGTGCTGATCGACCGCTCCACCAATGTCGGCTCGACCGATCCCGCCGGTGTCACCGACATCCTGATGGAAGCAGCCCTGACCACCATCGTGGACCTTGAAGATTCCGTCGCCGCCGTTGACTGCGCCGACAAGGTCGACGCCTACACCAACTGGCTCGGCCTGATGAACGGCGATCTGGAAGAAACCTTCCAGAAAGGCGGCAAGCCGCTGACCCGCAGCCTCAATGCCGACAAGGACATCACTACGCCGGACGGCAAGGCCAGGACCCTGCAGGGCCGTTCCACGCTGCTTGTGCGCAATGTGGGCCACCTGATGAAGACCGAAGCCGTGCTGCTGGAAGACGGCAGCCAGGCTCCCGAAGGCGTCATGGATGCCCTCATCACCAACCTCATCTCCCTGCGCGACGTCGGCCCCGAAGGCCGCCGCGTCAACAGCCCGGCCGGGTCCATCTATGTGGTGAAGCCCAAGATGCACGGTCCGGAGGAAGTGGCGTTCACCGATCGCCTGTTCGCAGCGGTCGAAGACCTGCTCGGCCTTGCGCGCAACACCATCAAGGTGGGCGTGATGGACGAAGAGCGCCGCACCTCGGCCAACCTCGCAGCCTGCATCAAGGCCGTGTCAGGCCGCATCGTGTTCATCAACACGGGCTTCCTCGACCGCACCGGCGATGAGATCCACACCAGCATGAAGGCCGGGGCGATGATCCCGAAGACCGACATGAAGGGCACCGACTGGATCGCCGCCTATGAAGAGCGCAACGTGGCCATTGGCCTCGCCTGCGGTCTCTCCGGCAAGGCGCAGATCGGCAAGGGCATGTGGGCAGCACCCGACCGCATGGGCGACATGCTGGAGCAGAAGATCGGCCACCCCAAGACCGGCGCCAACACCGCCTGGGTGCCGAGCCCGACGGCCGCCACCCTGCACGCCATCCACTATCACCAGGTGGACGTGATGGGCCTGCGCGACGAAATCGCCAAGAAGCCGTGCCCGTCGCTCAAGCCGCTGCTGTCCGTGCCGCTCGCAAAAGACACCAACTGGCCGGCGGATGTTGTCGAGCGTGAGCTTGAGAACAACGCCCAGGGCATCCTCGGCTACGTGGTGCGCTGGATCGACCAGGGCGTCGGCTGCTCCAAGGTGCCGGACATCAACGACATCGGCCTGATGGAAGACCGCGCCACCCTGCGCATCTCCTCCCAGCACATGGCCAACTGGCTGATGCACGGCATCTGCACCAAGGAGCAGGTGGACGCAGCCTTTGAGCGCATGGCCAAGAAGGTGGACGAGCAGAACGCGGGCGACGCCGCCTATGAGCCGCTGGCTCCGAAGTTCGACGGCCTGGCGTTCGAGGCCTCCAAGGCACTCGTCTTCGAAGGCGCCGTGCAGCCCTCCGGTTACACCGAGCCGCTGCTGCACGCCTTCCGCGTGAAGAAGAAGGCCGAACAGGTCGCCTGAGGCACCTTGCGCGCCTGACGCTCTGACACAACAACCAGCCGCCGGGGACGCATGGTCATCCGTATCAGGATGATCGCGCTGCCCCGGCGGTTTTGTTTTGCGCCCCGGCCTGCGGCAGAACACTCGCCGGCTGGTTCTTCGTGGTGGCATGGGCTGCGGTCAGGTGATGCTCGATCCGCAGCACGTGATGGGTCACCCGTTCAAGCCAGCGAATGCTGTCAAGGCAGGCCACTGCGTCAGCCGCACCCGTCTCGCGCGCTGCAGCACTTTCGATGATCCGCGCACGGTAGGGCCGGTGGGCGTCGATCAGCCTCCGCTCCATCAAGCGCAACAAAGCCTCATTGCGCGCGTCATAGGGCCGCCGCACCGCCCGCTTGAACACACGCCCCGCCATGTGGCTGAAGCGCGACAGGTTCTTTTCCCGGTGCAGCTGCAAGAGCCGGTCGTCCTGTCGGCACCGGTGCACCAGCCGTTGCAGGTGATCGAGCGCGTGGATGGCGGCGAGGTAGCGGAGATAGGCTGCTGGCTGGTCCGGCGTCGCGCGCACATTGGTCAGATACAGGGCCGTGGCCTCGATGGCCTTGCCGAACTCGTCAAACCGCCCTTCGGACAGAACCGGCTGCGCATGGGTGGCCGACGGGCGCAGCAGCCATGGCCGCAGGCTCGCCAGCGTCCGCACATAAACCGCCCGCGTCGTCGCAATGGCAGCATCCACAGCCGCCGCCGGGTCCTGGTGCAGCTTCGGCTCCAGCCGCCGCGTCAGTTGCGGCCCCTGTTCGGGGAACAGCCAGATGATCAGCCGGGCAAACGCTCCTGCAAAGGGCAGCACCGCAATCACCCCGGCCAGGTTGAAGAAGCTGTGAAACGCCACCAGCGCCACTTCCGCTGAACGGGACGGGTCAGCCGCCAGCCAGCCGGTCGCCGCATGGGAGAACGGCACCAGCACGATGAAGGCGAAGATGCCGGTCATCAGATTGTAGATGACATGGGCAAACCCCGTACGCCGGGTCTCCGTACCGCCGCCGATGGTCGCCAGCGCCGCCGTCACCGTCGTGCCGATATCCATGCCGATCACCAGGGCGGCAGCCTGGGGCAGGGAGATGGCCCCCGCATTCAGCGTCACCAAAGCCGTCGCCACGCCCGCGCTGGAGGATTGCGTAACCAGCGTGATCAGAATGCCGATGCCCACAAGCTGCAGGCGGCCGAAGAACGTGTCGCCGGGAAAATCCGTCGGCGTCAGTTCGCCTTCGAGCCCGGCCATGCCCTGCTGCATCGCGTCGATACCGAGAAACAGCAGGCTGAATCCCGCCAGCGCCCAGCCCGCCTGCCGCGCCCGACCCTTGGCAAACAGCCTCATCAGCACGCCGACGGGCAGCAGCGCCATGGCAAACAGCCCGAGCTGAAACTTGAAGCCCAGCAGCGCCACCATCCAGCCGGTGATCGTGGTGCCGAGATTGGCCCCGAAGATGATGCCCAGCCCCTGCGAAAAGGTGATGAGCCCTGCACCGACAAAGCCGACGGCGGTCACCGTGGTGGCGCTGGAGGACTGGATCACGGCCGTTGCCACAGCACCCGCCATGGCGCCCTTGGTCGGCGTGTCCGTGAAACGGATCAGCATCTTGCGCAGCCCTTCGGCGGCAAGCTCCCGCAGACCTTCGGTGAAGATGACCATGCCGAGCAGGAAAAGCCCGACACCCGCAATCGCGGCCATGAGTTCCAGTGTCATGATGCAGCCAGAGTATCACGCCGTACTGAGTGCATCACTGAACTGGATCAATCCGGCGTCGGACGTTACGTCACGCATGACAAAGGCCCCGTCCGGATATCCGGGCGGGGCCTTCTCATTTCTGTCCCGATCGTTATCGGGGTCGCGGGCGCTGATTAATTGACTTCGGTCTCAGCGTCGTTATCGACCGCCGCGGGGTCCTGACCGTCCGGCTCATCGTCCGGCATCTCGATGTCGACATCCGGAAGCGTGATTTCTTCTTCCGTGGTCGTCACTTCCGGAACCGGGACGGTAGTTTCCTGGGTGCCGATCTCGACATCCGGCGTCTCCACTTCGATTTCCGGGGCGCGCAGCTCGCCTTCCACTTCCACGTCCGGCACATTGCCGCCTTCAACACTCACATCGACATCCGGCAGGCGCGTTTCGCCCTCGAGATTGACCTCGGGCAGTTCGCCTTCCTTTTCAACGTCAACGTCACAGGCAGCAACGCCGGTCATCAGGGCGGCGGCCAGAACAATCTTGCCATACTTCATGTGTCCATCTGGGCCGTTGCACCGGCCCACTCCTCTTGAGTGTAAATCCGGGAATGAAACCCCCAAGCCGCCCAAAAGGTTCCGGCCCGCCGCGTCAAAAGCCGCTTCCGGCAATGGAAATCCGGTCGCGACAGGCCCAAAGGCCCCGGATTCAGCGGCTTTCCGCCGCCGCGGCCAAATGTGCTGGCAATTCCGGGAGCCGGTGATACGCTTTCGCTGACAAAAAATCAGAATACCGTCAGGGAAGGACATTTCATGAGCATGGCTGATGACAGCAGGACCGCCGCCGGCATCGACTTTGACGCCGATGCCCTGCGCGAGAAATACCGCGCCGAGCGCGACAAGCGCCTGCGGACAGACGGCAATGATCAGTACCGGGAAGTTACCGGTGATCTCGCCCACTATGTCGAAGACCCCTATGTCGATGCGCCCCTCGACCGCGCCCCGCTGACCGACGAGGTCGATGTCGCGGTGATCGGCGGCGGCTTCGGCGGCCTGCTCGCAGGTGCCGAGCTGCGCAAGGCCGGCGTCAAGAACCTGCGCATGATCGAAAAGGGTGGGGATTTCGGCGGCACCTGGTACTGGAACCGCTATCCCGGCGCGGCTTGCGACATTGAAAGCTATGTCTATCTGCCGCTGCTCGAGGAAACCGGCTTCATGCCCGAGCGCAAATATTCCCGCGCCGCGGAGATCCTCGACCACAGCCGCCGCATCGCCCGCAAATATAACCTTTATGACAATGCCTGCCTGCAGACCGAAGTCACCGATATGTGGTGGGATGAGGACGCGTCCCGCTGGGTGATCGAGACCAATCGCGGCGACCGGATGCGGGCGCATTTCGTCGTCATGTCAAACGGCCCGCTGCACCGGCCCAAGCTGCCCGGCATCAAGGGCGTGGAAAGCTTCAAGGGGCATTCCTTCCACACCAGCCGCTGGGACTATGACTATACCGGCGGCGGCCCGGAAGGCGGTCTCGACAGGCTGGCCGACAAGACCGTGGGCATCATCGGCACCGGCGCCACGGCGGTGCAGTGCGTCCCGCATCTCGCGGCCGGCGCAAAGCAGCTCTACGTCTTCCAGCGCACGCCGTCCTCCATCGATGTGCGTAACGACCGCCCGACCGATTACGACTGGGCAAAGACCCTCGAGCCGGGCTGGCATAAGCACCGCATGGAGAATTTCAACATTCTCGTCTCCGGAGGCTTCGCCAGCGAAGACCTGGTGAATGACGGCTGGACCGACATCATCCGCAACCTCCTGTTCATCGCCAGCCAGGGCGACAACAAGAACCTGTCGCCGAAGGAACTGGCCGACCTCGCCGAACTCGCCGACTTCAAGAAGATGGAACAGGTCCGCGCCCGCGTGGACGAGGTGATCAAGGACCCGGCAACGGCTGAGGCGCTCAAGCCCTGGTACCGCCAGTTCTGCAAGCGCCCCTGCTTCCACGATGATTATCTGGCCGCCTTTAACCGCCCCAATGTGGAGCTGGTGGATACCCAGGGCCAGGGCGTGGACAAGATCACCGAGGATGCCGTCTGGGCCAATGGCAAGGAGTACAAGGTCGATTGCCTGATCTACGCCACGGGCTTCGAAGTCGGCACCGACTACACCCGCCGCGCAGGCTACGACCTCAAGGGCCGGGGCGGGCTCACCCTGTCGCAGAAATGGGCAGACGGCATGCGCACGCTGTATGGCATGAATGTGCGTGACTTCCCCAATGTCTTCATCATGGGGCCTGCCCAGGCCGGGTTCACCGCGAATTACCCGCATCTGCTGCTCGAGCAGGCCGTGCACATTTCCTATGTCATAGATGAAGCGCGCAAGCGCCAGGCCCGGATCGTTCAGCCTACGGAAGAGGCTGAGAGCGGCTGGGTGCAGACCATCATCGACAATGCCGCCCTGCGGCGGAAGTTCCTCGAGGAATGCACCCCCGGCTACTACAACAACGAGGGCAAGCCGGCCGACCGCAGCGAGCAGAACGCGTCCTACGGCGCAGGCTCAGTCAAGTATTTCGAGATTCTCGAAGACTGGCGCAAGGCAGGCAAACTCGACGGGCTGGAGATCGCCTAGCCGTTAGGCGTCTTCAGCTGGTCCAGATCGTCCGGCGTGTTGATGTTGGCAAAGGACCCGTCAAGGTCCCTGGCCGTCACATGCCGGACGACGGCCTTGCCATCCAAAAGCGCCCGCGTCAGCGACAGCTTGCCGTCGCCGGTCAGCTGCGCCTCTACCTGCGTGGCGAGCCCCACGGGCCAAAGAGCGCAGGCCGCTTCCAGCCGGTCATCAACCGCAAGCACATGCGGTGCGTCGTCCGGCGGGCCCAGCAGGGTCAGCAGGTTCATCGGCAGTTTCGGCACGTCGCAGGGCGCGGTGAGGACGTGGGTATAGCCCTCCGCCCGCGCCCAGCGCATGGCCGACGCCAACCCGGCCAGCGGTCCCTTGTCCTTGTGCGGGGCGTCATCAAGGCAGGGCAGGGCAAGGCCATAATCGGTCCTTGCCCCGGCCAGGGCCAGCATCCGCACCTGCCACGCCAGCCGCGACGCCACCTGAGCGATCATCATCCGCCCGTTCAGCAGTTCAGCCGCCTTGTCGCAGCCGAAGCGGCGGCTGGCGCCTCCGGCAAAGATGACCCCCGCAACGGACGGGGAGGGGGACACAGGCAATGTCATGCGACGGGCACCTCGTCAGCCAGTTTGCGTAACTGGTCGATCACCATGTCTTCATGGTCCAGCGCCTTGCCGCCGGGCGTGGTGGCCCGCCCCAGCGCCATGCCGATCATCGTCTCCCCCGCCATCCGGTAAAACGCTTCCGCCTCCGCGCTCGAGCCGATCCTGTCGCGCAGGGCGGAATTCTCGCTGATCGTGAAAACCTTCTTGTAGGCCGCGATCGCCGGCCACAATCCGTCGCCCATTTTCGGGTCGTTGCGCGCCGCCAGCCACACTTCAATGACCGCCTTGAACTCCGGACGGCTGATCTTGCTCCAGGCAAAATCAAGCCAGTCGCTCAGCTTCTCGAATTGGGGAGTGTCCTCGATGGGCACGAAGAAGCGCTCATAGGCATCGCTCATGGCCGCTGCCAGCACGTCGGGCAAATCCTTGAAATGATGCAGCAGTGCTCCCCGCGTCACTCCGGCCCGGCGGCATATCTCAACCGTGGTCGTCTGCGCATAGCCGTGGTCAATCAGGCTGCTGATCGTGGCGTCCAGCAGCTTCCGGCGCATCTCGCTCGATCTCGCCGCCTGGGACCGGCGCCCGGGTTTTTTCTCCTGAACCATCTTGTTTTTCTACCACGCACGCAGATAGGATGAAAGAAACATGCATGAATGTATGTAAGTTAGTTTGCTGATCTGCCCTGCGCGCCACAGGTCCGGCAGGCCCGTTTCCGCGGCCGGTCCGCGACCGGAGGCATGGGGCATCTCACAATCATGCGATGAGACCTATGCTAGGCTTGCTTGAGAGTGGAAGATTGGCGAGGCGTATGTCACCTCAGGCGCGCCGAAAGCAGGAAAGGGCAGGGAAGCGTGATTGATCCGTTCGGCCGCAGCGTCACCTATCTGCGCCTGTCCGTCACGGACCGGTGCGACCTGCGCTGCACCTACTGCATGGCCGAGAAGATGACCTTCCTGCCGAAGCGCGAATTGCTGACGCTGGAGGAGCTGGACAGGCTCGCCACCGCATTCATCGACAAGGGCATCCGCAAGCTGCGCATCACCGGCGGTGAGCCGCTTGTCCGCCGCGATGTCATGAGCTTCATCGAAGCCATGTCCCGCCATCTCGACAGTGGCGCGCTGGATGAACTGACCCTCACCACCAATGGCACCCTGCTTGAAAAATTCGCACCCCGCCTGGCAAGCGCCGGTGTCCGCCGTCTCAACGTCTCGATCGATAGTCTTGATCCGGACAAATATGCCCGCATCACCCGTGGCGGTGACCTTGCCAAGGTGCTCGACGGCATCAAGGCCGCAACTGCTGAAGGCATGCGCATCAAGATCAACGCGGTGGCCCTGAAGCAGGACAATGCGGACGAACTTCCAGCAATGGTCGAATGGGCGCATGGCGAGGGCCACGACATCACCATTATCGAAGCCATGCCCATGGGTGAGATCAGCGATGACCGGTTCGACCAGTATCTGCCGCTGAGCGTGGTCCGCGAAAACCTTGAAAGCCGCTGGACGCTGACGCCGCTGGCCCACCGGACAGGTGGCCCGGCGCGCTATGTGAAGGTCGAGGAAACCGGCGGTCAGCTCGGCTTCATCACGCCGCTCACCCACAATTTCTGCGAAGGCTGCAACCGCGTCCGCCTCACCTGCACCGGCCAGCTCTATATGTGCCTCGGCCAGGAGGACAAGGCGGATCTGCGGGCGGTCATGCGGGATAATCCGGGGTCTGATGAAGCACTGATCGCAGCAATTGACGAAGCGATCAGCCGCAAGCCCAAGGGCCATGATTTCGTGATCGACCGCCCCGGCAGCGCGCCGGCCGTGCCGCGCCACATGTCCGTCACGGGTGGCTGACCAGAGTGTGAGTGTCAGTCCCGCCCGCCGGGAATGGCCGTGAGCGTGATGACGCTGCCCTCGCGATAGACCTCAAGCCGCGCCTTCTTGCCCAGCTGCTCCGCCGTCAGCAGCCGGTGCAGATCATCCACGCCGCCCACTTCCTGCCCGTCAAAGCACAGGATGATGTCGCCGGGCGCGAGCCCCGCCTGGGCCGCCGGCGTGCCGGCTTCCATCTGCGCCACGCGGATTGCGCCCATGGTCTTGCGCTTGAGTTCCCGCCGCAGGCGCTGCGGCAGTTCGATGGTCTGCGCCCCCAGGCCCAGATAGCTCCGCCGCACCTTGCCGTATTTGAGGATTTCCCCCACCACATATTTCGCCGTGTTGGACGCGATGGCGAAGCACAGCCCCTGCGCCCCGGCGATGACAGCGGTGTTGATGCCCACGACAAGCCCGTCCGGCGTCACCAGCGGCCCGCCTGAATTGCCCGGGTTCAGCGGGGCATCCGTCTGCAATACGTCGTCGATCAACCGGCCGGACTGGCTGCGCAGGGACCGGCCGAGGGCTGAAATCACCCCGGTCGTCACCGTGCAGTCAAACCCCAGCGGATTACCGATCGCGATCACCAATTGCCCCTGCCGCAGGGCCGAGCTGTCGCCCAGCTCCGCCCATTCGCGATGCTTGCCGGGCAGCCGCACGATGGCAATGTCCGTGTCCGGATCAGCGCCCACCACCTCCGCCTCGGCTTCCGTCCCGTCCCGGTAGATTGCCTTCAGCACCCGCGCGCCGTTCACCACATGGCTGTTGGTCAGCGCATAGCCGTCCGGCGTGAAGATGAAGCCTGAACCCGAGCCGGTGGCCTGGCCCATCGGCGTGGGCTTGCCCTCCACCTGCAGATGCACCACCGAGCCGGTGACGGCATCAGCGGCATCCGCCACTGCCTGGCTGTAGGCGTCCAGCGGATTGCCGTTACGGCGGCGCGGTTTCTTTGCTCTGTTGCGCGGCGAGAACAGACCCAACGCAAGTCCTCCATCCACAAGGCGGAAATGATCCCGGTTCCGATGCCGAGTGTGTCGGCAGGGCGGCCGGGTGACAACCACAACCGCAAACCCGGCATAGCAGCATCACATCTCAGCAAAATCACACCGGCGCAATTCCCTGCGCAAGAGTCGGTTAATTCGAGCTGGAATAAGCTATGCTGCGCGTGGGAAGTGAGTCTCTTCCCGCAGGGGGCGGTCCGGGAGCCTTGGCAGGGTGCCGCGGGACCGCGTGAGGGGCAGTTTTAGTTTCAAAGTCTGTATGGTGTATCCGATCGAGAATGCGGCGCCGGCCTTGCTGTCGCCTGATAATCAGAAATTGCTGGACCACTGGATCGCCCTGAGGGGCAGCGAGCCATTGCCCCGGCGGTCACATTTTGACCCGATGGCCATACCGGCCTTCCTTCCATACACCGTCATGCTCGAACCCACGGCGCCGGGCGTGGCGCTGATCCGCACCTTCGGCAGCGAGCTTGTGCGGCGCCTGGGCCTCGACCCCACCGGCGAAAACCTGCTCACGCTCTATCCACCCGATGAAAGCGCGGATATCGCGTCCTATTGGGAGCAGCTTGTGTCGGAGAAGCTGGTTGGCGCGTCCCAGACCCAGTGGTCCACGACCTCGGGCTATCAGGTGACATCCGAAAATCTCTGGCTGCCCTTCCTCGGCGACGACGGCACCATCACCCGCGTGCTCGGCTCGATCCGTGAGATCACCGAGGAAATGGCGCCGACGGAAGATCTCGGCGGCTCCGTCAGCAATGCCCACCGCGCCTCCCATCGGGGCTGCTACCGTTTCTGACACCGCAGCCACAAATCGGTGACTTGAAAGTGACCGCCGGGCTGTCAATCTAGCCTTGCAGACAGGTTCTCTGCTGCGCTGGAGACGGGCTGGGTGATGTCTTTGCTGCGCTGGCTGTTTGGCCGCCCGCATTCCCGACCTAGGTTGGATAACGACCCATCGTCTCCCATGGCGGCGCCGGACTGGGCGCCCGTGCCTGATGGTGCTGTGCCTGAGGGCACATCGGCAGTGTCTGTCTCGCATTCCGTGGGTCCCCACCTCGCGGATGAGCGCGTCTCCCTGGCCCCGGCGGCTCCGACAGAAGAAAGAAGAACCACCATGAAAGCATCAGACCTTTTTGTCCGCTGCCTGGAAGAAGAGGGCATCACCCACATCTTCGGCGTGCCCGGCGAGGAAAATGCCGACTTCATGATGTCGCTCGAAAACTCGTCGATCCAGTTCATCCTCACCCGGCATGAGCAGGGCGCAGCTTTCATGGCGGAAGTCTATGGCCGCCTCACCGGCAACCCCGCAGGCTGTCTGGGCACGCTTGGCCCCGGTGCCACCAACCTCATCACCGGTGTCGCCGACGCGAACATGGACCGCGCGCCCATGCTGGTGCTGACCGGGCAGGGCGCCACCGCCCGCCAGCACAAGGAAAGCCACCAGATCATGGACGTGGTCGGCATGTATGAGCCGGTCACCAAATGGGCCTATTCGGTCCACCACGCCGACGCGATCCCCGAGATCATCCGCAAGGCCGTGCGCGTGGCCCGCACCGAAAAGCCCGGTGCCGTGCTGGTGGAATTGCCCGAAGACGTGGCCAAACACGAAACCGACCGCGCGCCCATGGAGCCGCGCCGCTTCCGCCGCCCCGGCCCCGACGACAAGATCGCCGACCGCGCCTTCGACATGCTGCGCAACGCCAAGCGTCCGCTGATCATCGCCGGCAATGGCGCGATCCGGAAGCGCGCCTCGTCCCAGCTGCGCACCCTGTGTGAGCGCACCGGCATCGGCGTGCTCTCCACCTTCATGGGCAAGGGCGCCGTTGATATGGATGCGGATTATTGCCTCTACACCATCGGCCTCGGCCAGCGGGATATCGGGTCGCTTGCCATCGAGGATGCCGACCTCATCATCACCCTCGGCTATGACATGGTGGAGTACCACCCGCATCTGTGGAACCCGGGCGGCAAGAAGGACATCATCCATATCGATTTCCTCCCCGCGGAAATCGACCGGAACTATCACCCCACCTGTGAGTTGGTAGGGGACGTGGCGCATTCCCTGTGGATGCTCAACGAGCGCGTCTGGCGCTTCAAGGATCAGCTCGACTTCGACCTTGAGCCCCAGCGCAAGATCCGTCACCGGATGAAGGAGGAGCTTGAGCTTCACGCGAGCGACGACACCGAAGGCGCAATCCGCCCGCAGAAGGCCCTGTGGGATGTGCGCCAGGCCCTGGGCAAGGACGACATCCTCCTGTCCGGCGTTGGCGCCCACAAGATGTGGATCGCCCGCCATTTCCAGTGTCATGAACCCAATACCTGCCTCATCCCCAACGGCTTCTGCTCCATGGGCATGCCGCTGCCGGGGGCCATTGCCGCCCACATGGTGGCACCGGACCGCAAGATCTTCGCCATCGCCGGCGATGGGGATTTCATGATGAACGTGCAGGAAATGGAGACCGCCAGCCGCATGAACTCCGACATCACCGTCATGGTGTGGGAGGACGGCGGCTACGGCCTCATCTCCTGGAAGCAGGACAATGAGTTCAACCGCCATACCAATCTGAGTTTCACCAATCCGGATTGGCTCAAGCTGGCCGATGCTTTCGGCTGGCACGGCCAGTATGTCGCCAATGCTCGCGACCTGAAGGGAGCACTCGCAGATGCCCTCGCGCACAAAGGGCCTTCTCTCGTGGTTATTCCCATCGACTACCGGGAAAACGCCCTCCTCACCCAGCGCCTCGGACAGATCGACGTCAACATCTGACGCCCCGCCGTCAGACCCCGTCCCGTCCGGGCCGGACAATCCTCCGGCGCCGCCACGTCCCAACGGCAACAAGGAGACGCAGATGTCAGAGCACAGCCTGAAGAGCGAATACCCCTATTACCTGGCAAACGAGCCCCGCCAGCCCAACACCGATCTCGAGGTGGAAGACAAATATACCGGTGAGGTCGCCACCCGCGTCGCGCTTGCCGATGAGGATGCTATCGACCAGGCCATAGCCGCAGCCGTCGAGGCGGCGGAACCCATGGCGAGGATGAAGGCCTATGAGCGCCGCGAGATCCTCGAGCATTGCGTGAAGCGCTTTACCGAGCGGCAGGAAGAGCTGGCCCGTGCCCTGTGCATCGAAGCAGGCAAGCCCATCAAGGATGCCCGCGGCGAAGTCACCCGCCTCATCGAGACCTTCCGCATCGCCGCAGGTGAAGCCGAGCGCATCTATGGCGAAGTGATGCCGCTGGACAATGCCGAGCGCGCGTCAGGCTATCGCGGCATGTGGAAGCGTGTGCCCATCGGCCCGTGCTCCTTCATCTCGCCCTTCAACTTTCCACTCAACCTGGCCGCCCACAAGGTGGCCCCGGCGCTGGCAGCCGGCTGCCCCTTCATTCTCAAGCCCGCGAGCCTCACGCCCATCGGCGCGCTGATTATTGGCGAAACGCTGGCGGAAACCGATCTGCCCAAGGGAGCGTTCTCCATCCTGCCCTGCCGCCGCGACGGTGCGCGCCTGTTCACCGAGGACGACCGCCTCAAGCTTCTCAGCTTCACAGGCTCGGCGGAAGTCGGCTGGGATCTCAAGGCCAAGGCCGGCCGCAAGCCGGTGATCCTCGAACTCGGCGGCAACGCGGCCTGCATCGTTGATGAGGATGCCGATCTTGAAGACGCCGTGGAGCGGATGATCTTCGGGGCCTTCTACCAGTCAGGCCAGAGCTGCATCGGCGTCCAGCGCATCCTGGTGCACGACGAGGTCTATGACGACTTCAAGGCCCGCTTTGTCGAGGCCGCCTCGAAGCTGAAATCAGGCAATCCCCACGACGAAGACACCTTCATCGGCCCGATGATCTCCGAAAAGGAAGCCGAACGGCTGCACGGCTGGATCAAGGACGCCGAGGCTAAGGGCGCCAAAATCCTCACCGGCGGCAAGCTCGACGGCAAGATGCTGCAGGCCACCATCATGGAAGATGTGCCGGACGGCTGCGACGCCGTGCAGGAGGAAGCTTTCGGCCCGCTCGCCGTGCTGTCGCGCTTCGACGATTTCGAAGCCGCCCTGCACAAGGTCAATGACAGCCGCTACGGCCTCCAGGCGGGCGTCTTCACCCGCGACCTCTACAAGACCATGCAGGCCTGGGACATTCTGGATGTCGGCGGCGTGGTCGTCGGTGACGTGCCGTCCTGGCGTGTCGACCACATGCCCTATGGCGGCGTGAAGGATTCAGGCCTCGGCCGCGAGGGCATCCGCTGGGCCATCGAGGACATGACCGAAACCCGCCTCCTGGTGATCCGCGACCCGTCTTAGGCCGCGCACCTCACTGGTTGCAGACACGCCCGCGCTCCGGTAATCAGCCGGGGCGCGGGCGTCGTCCTTCCGGATGCGCCTGGTCCATGGGGGCAAGCGGGGAGAGGCAGATTGCGCGAAAAGACTGCGGGATATGGCCTGCTGACCCTCAGCGTGCTGCTGGCTGTCATCCTGCTGCTGCTTGAAAAGGCCCCGCCCATCGCCGCAGGCCTGATGCTGCTGACAGCGCTTGTGGCCGCTGACTGGCGACAGCTTGCCGCCACATTGCGCGCCCAGCCCGCCTACGCCGTGCTCGCGGCCTTTCTCGTGTGGCTGCTCCTGTCATCCGCCTGGTCCATCGCAGGCGCGGAAGGTCTGGAGCGCGCGCTGCGCATCGCCCTGATGATTGCCGCAGCTGCCCTGCTGCCCGCAGCGTTCGCCGCGCTGCCCCCCTCAAGCCGCACGCTGGCACGCACCGGCATCGTCGCATCCTTTCTGCTGATGGTCGGGCTGCTCTTTATCGAAACACTGTTCGACATGCAGATCCTCCGCGCCGCCCGCTATCTCTTCAACAGCGAGGTGTATGGCCAGGTGATCCCGCCCCTTGCCGCACAGGAGCCGGGGCTGCACTACAGCACCAACGGCTATCTCGCCAACCGGCTCACCCATCTGGCGTCCGTCACCGGCATCATCCTGCTCCCCTTCGCCGGCTGGCTGTGGCACGCGCAGCGCAAGACAGGCGCTCTTGCCGTCTTCGCCCTTGGCTGCGTGGCCATTGCCCTGTCCCCGGCACAGACGCCGCTTCTCGCCATGGCTGGCGGGCTGGTCATCGCCGGCATCACGCTCATTCCCGCCGTGAGCCGCAGCAAGCTCACGGCGCCCGCACTTGCAGCGCTTCTCGCGGCAGCCGTCATCGCAGCCCCCTTCATGGCAGAGCGCCTCTATGCAAGCGTGGGGGACAGCGTGAAGAGTGCTGACCCCAGCATCATTCACAGGCTCGCCATCTGGGACAATGCCGCCGCCCTCATCGCACGGGAGCCCGTGACCGGCTATGGCATCGAGGCATCCCGCATCATCGGCCGCGGCGGTGTTGACCTGCCGGTGCTCGGCGCTGACAGCGCCATCCGCTTCGAAGCCCTGCCGCTGCACCCGCACAATGCCGCCATTCAGATATGGCTGGAGCTGGGCGGCATCGGCGCGCTTCTGTATGCGGTCCTGCTGTTCATCCTCACACAGATGGTCTGGCGGCAGGCGCAGGGTCTGCTTCTTCGCGCAAGCCTCATGGGCGGCTGGGCGTCGGCGGTAGCCATGCTGCATCTCAGCTATGGGGTCTGGCAGTTCTGGTGGACCGCCACCCTGGGCATGATCGCCGCCATGCTGCTGATCCTGGTCCGGCAGGAAGGCTCAAGCTGATGCACCACGCCTTTCTCGCCGCCCTGGCGGTCTTCACCCTGTCGCTCAACCTCGTTGCCGTGGTGCTCGTCTGGGCCAGCACCCGTCAGCTCGACATACCCAATGAGCGCAGCTCCCACACCGTGCCGACGCCCCGTGGCGGCGGTATCGCCATCGTCCTGTCGGCATTTGCGGGTCTGTGGGTCCTCTGGCATGGCGGCCACGTCGCTGACAGCCTGGCACTTGCGCTGGCAGGGGCAGGGGGGCTCGTCGCCCTTGTTGGTTTCCTGGATGACCGGCTCAACCTGCCGGCCCTGCCGCGCCTCATCGCGCAGCTGGCGGCCGCGTGTTTTGCTGTTCTTGTCATCGGCGGCGTCCCGCCGGTTCCGGTGGGCGGCGCAATGCTTGTGCCCGGCCTCGCAGGCACCATCCTTGCCGTAATCGCCCTCGGCTGGCTCATCAACCTCACCAATTTCATGGACGGGATTGACGGCCTTGCCGGCAGTCACACGCTATTCGTGGGGGCTGCGGGTGGCGCCCTGCTGATCGCCGCAGGCGAGGCAGGCACCGGCGCCTTCCTTATCCTGCTGGGCGCGGCAGCCCTCGGCTTTCTCATGTTCAACTGGCCGCCCGCCCGCATCTTCATGGGCGATGTTTCGTCGGGCTTCATCGGCCTTGTCGCCGGCACGGTCGCCATCGCCACGTCAGACAGCGTCAGCCTGTGGGCCTGGGGCATCCTGATGACCCCCTTCATCGCCGACGCCACCGTCACGCGCGCCATGCGGGTCATTCTGTACAAGGATCTCTTCGGCGCCCATCGCGCTCACGTCTATCAGCGCCTGTCCCGCCGCTGGGGCGGGCACCAGCCGGTGGTGCTGGCCTTCTGGGCCCTGTCGCTGGGGGCCATGCTGCCCCTGGCCCTCAAGGCCGCGCATCACCCGGAAGACGGCTGGCTCATCCTCGGCATCACCTGGGCAGTCGCCTTCGCCGCCGCGTTCCTGCTCGGCGCAGGGCGCGACGACGAAGAAATCCCGTCAGCCTGACGGCCTAGAAGAACGCCTGAAGCCCCGTCTGCGCGCGCCCGAGAATGAGGGCGTGCACGTCGTGGGTGCCCTCATAAGTGTTGACAGCTTCCAGGTTCATCACGTGGCGGATCACATGATATTCGTCAGACACGCCATTGCCGCCATGCATGTCACGCGCCTGCCGGGCAATATCCAGGGCCTTGCCGCAATTGTTGCGCTTGATAAGCGAGATCATCGGCGGGGCGGCCCGCTTCTCGTCGAACAATCGGCCGACGCGCAGCGCCGCCTGCAGTCCGAGTGAAATCTCCGTCTGCATGTCGGCGAGCTTCTTCTGGATCAGCTGCGTCTGTGCCAGCGGGCGGCCGAACTGCTTGCGGTCCACCGTGTACTGACGGGCCTGGTGCCAGCAGAATTCCGCAGCCCCCATGGCGCCCCAGGCAATGCCGTAGCGCGCGCGGTTCAGGCAGCCGAACGGTCCCTTGAGGCCTTCCACATTCGGCAGCAGGTTTTCCGCCGGCACGAACACATCACTCAGCACGATCTCGCCGGTGATCGACGCGCGCAGCGAGAACTTGCCCTCGATCTTCGGCGTCTCGAAGCCCTCAAATCCGCGCTCGACCACAAAGCCGCGGATCGTGTCCTTGCCGTTGTCGTCGGCGAGCTTCGCCCACACGACGGCAAGATCGGCGATCGGCGAATTGGTGATCCACATCTTCGCGCCGTTGAGGATGTAGCCGCCATCCACCGGCTTGGCGCGCGTCACCATCCCGCCGGGGTCGGACCCGTGGTCCGGTTCCGTGAGGCCGAAGCAGCCCACCCATTCGCCGGTGGCGAGCTTCGGCAGATATTTCATCCGCTGCTCTTCGGTGCCGTAGGCATAGATCGGATGCATCACGAGCGATGACTGCACGCTCATCGCCGAGCGGTAACCGGAGTCGACGCCTTCCACCTCGCGGGCGATCAGCCCGTAGGAAACGTAGTTGAGCCCCGCGCAGCCATAGGCTTCCGGGATCGTCGAGCCGAGCAAGCCGAGCTCGCCCATCTCGTTCATGATCTCCCGGTGGAACACCTCGTTGCGGTTCGCCTCGCGCACCCGCGGCATCAGCTTGTCCTGGCAATAGGCCTTGGCGCTGTCACGGACCATGCGCTCGTCTTCCGTCAGCTGGTCTTCCAGGTAGAACGGGTCTTCCCAGGAAAACGGCGCGGAGGCTTCCGGCGACGGGTCAAACGGCTTGTCGGCCGCACCAAGCTTGATGGCTTCGGACATTCTCTTACTCCGTCAGATGTGAGGCGCGGACACTAGCCTGTTGCCGTAGGGGCAACAAGGCTCTCAGCCGTATCAAACCTTGCGGCAATAGGCCGTCAGGTCGTCCGCCAGATGGTCAAACATCAGGCGCATGCGGCGGCTGGTGCGCAGGTCTTCATGCATCACGATCCATATATCCAGCGCGAAATCTAGCGCATCCGGCAGAAAGGCAATGAGCCCGTCCCGCCGGCCCAGGGGATATTGGCAGATGCCGATGCCATAGCCCGCCTTCAGCATCGCATATTGCGTGTAGTCGCTATCCGCCCGGAAGGCGAACATGTCCCGGTTGAGAGGCAGATTGAGCTGGCCCGGATCGCGGATCGACGGGTCCCGGTCAAATCCGATGACCGGGTGGCGGAACACATCCTCAACACGCTCGGGCAGCCCGTGCCGGGCCGCATACTCGGGATGGGCGTGCAGGCCCAGCGCCACGCTGCCCGCCTTTTTGGCAACAAGCGCCGTCTGTGTCGGCCGGGTCATGCGGATGGCGATATCCGCGTCCCGCCGCAGCAGGTCCTGATTACGGTTCGAAATCACCAGTTCCAGATCAATGCGCGGATGCTGCGCCCGGAAACGGGTAAGGATCGGCGGCAGCACTTCCGTGCCGATCATCTCGCTTGCGGTCAGCCGCACCGTGCCCCGGTCTTCTTCAGCATCTCCGGTCGCTGCCCGTTCCAGCGCCGCTGCGGCACTCGCCATCGCTTCCGCATGGGGCACCAGCGCCAGCGCACCCTCCGTCGGTGTCAGCCCGGATCGTGATCTTGTGAACAGCGGCACCCCGAGCGCTGCCTCCAGCGCATCCATGTGGCGGCCGATGGTCGGCTGGGTAAGCCCCAGCGCCCGCGCTGCGCCGGACAGGCTGCCTTCGCGGATCACGGCCAGGAAGGAGCGGTACATCTCCCAGCCGGGCCCTGTGCCCGACATGCCGTTCTGTGGAGGTTTCGGATCGGATGACATGCCTCATGGTATACATAATTGAATAGATAAGAACCGATTATCGCGAATTTATATGCGTCAGGACATAGCCCATCTTTCATCCATCGATGATGACGGGAGATGACCATGACAATGATGACGGAACAGACGGCCCCGCTGGCGCTCGTGCTCGGGGCAAGTGGCGGCATTGGCAGCGCGGTGGCGGCAGCGCTGGTGAAGCAGGGGTGGCGCGTCCGCGCCATGGCCCGCAAGCCCCGCAAGGCAGCCCGTACCCCCGGCCTCACCGGTGTGGACTGGGTCAGGGGCGATGCCATGCGCGGTGCCGACGTGATGCGGGCCGCCGAGGGCGCGGAGCTGATCTTCCACGGCGTCAACCCGCCCGGCTACCACAACTGGCAGGGTCGCGTCCTGCCCATGCTCGAGAGCACCATCGCCGCTGCCAGGGCTCACAAGGCCCGCATCGTGTTTCCGGGCACGGTCTATAATTACGGGCCTGATGCTGGCGCGGTGGCCGCGGAGGACGCGCCCCAGAACCCTGTCACCCGCAAGGGAAAGCTCCGGGTACAGATGGAAAACCGTCTCCACCAGGCGTCCGTCGAGGGTATTCCGGTCCTGATCGTGCGGGCGGGGGATTTCATCGGCGGCACGGTGGCGAACAACTGGTTCGCCCAGGGCGTTGTCACCCCGGGCAAGCAGCTGCGCAAGATCACCTATCCGGGTCGGCCGGAAGTTGGCCACGCCTGGGCCTATCTGCCGGACCTGGCCGAAACCTTTGTGCAGCTCATCGCGCGGCGGGAGGAGATGCCGCTTTTTGCCCGGTACCATTTCAGCGGCTACTGGTTTGAGAACGGCATCGATCTCGCCCATGCGACCCGGGCTGCGGCGGGAGATGAAACGCTGCCGATCCGCCGCTTTCCCTGGTGGCTGATCCGGCTCCTGTCGCCGGTGGTGGAGACATTCCGCGAGATGCTGGAGATGCGCTATCTCTGGCAGCGGCCCCTGCGCCTCGACAATGCAAAGCTCGTGGTTTTTCTCGGGGAAGAGCCGCACACACCGGTGGTCACCGGCCTGCGTCAGGTGCTCGAGGAACTGGACTGTGTCCCGGCGGATGAAACGCTGCCGCGTGTGGCCCGCATCCCGGCGGCGGAGTAGGGCGGATGCTCTGTTTCTTCGAGCGGCGCCTTGCCCTGCGGCGTCTCAGAACAAAGGCCTGTGGCTGTCATGTGCAGCCACAGGCCCCTGAATGTCGTGACGTTTATTCCGCGGCTGCCTTGGCCGCAGCGGCATCGCCGATAAGGCGGCCGTTGAAGTCGTTCACCGCGTCGCGGAACTGTTCTTCCAGCCGGTCGATCAGCTCGCCCACGGCGGGGGCATCCTCAATGGTGCCGATGCCCTGACCGGAGCCCCAGATGTCCTTCCAGGCTTTCGACTTGGTGTTGCCGCCGGAGCCGAAATTCATCTTCGACTTGTCCGCTTCCGGCAGATTGTTCGGGTCCATGCCCGCATCCACGATCGACGGCGCCAGGTAGTTGCCGTGCACACCGGTGAACAGGTTGGAATAGACGATGTCCTCGGCCGCGTGCTTGATCAGCGATTCCTTATAGGCCGGGTCCGCATTGGCTTCCTGCGTGGCAATGAAGCGCGTGCCCATATAGGCAAAGTCAGCACCCATGGCGAGCGCACCGGCAATCGACGCGCCGTCCGACATGGCACCCGACAGGATGACCGTGCCGTCGAACCATTCCTTCACCTCGCGCACCAGCGCAAACGGCGACAGCGTGCCCGCATGGCCACCGGCACCGGCGCACACAAGGATCAGCCCGTCCACACCCTGCTCGGCAGCCTTCTTGGCGTGCTTCACATTGATCACGTCATGATAGACCACGCCGCCATAGGAGTGCGCCGCTTCCACCACGAAGGCCGGCGGACGCAGCGAGGTGATGATGATCGGCACTTCGTGCTTCTTGCAGATCTCCATGTCGTGCTCGAGACGGTCATTCGACGAATGGCAGATCTGGTTGACCGCGAACGGCGCCACCTTCTTGTCCGGGTTGGCGGCCTGGTACTCCGCCAGTTCCGTCTTGATACGGACGATCCACTCTTCCAGTACTTCCGCCGGACGCGCATTCAGCGCCGGGAAGGAGCCGATAATGCCCGCCTTGCACTGGGCGATGACGAGTTCGGGGCCGGACACGATGAACAGCGGCGAGCCGATCACCGGCATCCGCAGGTTGTCACGGATATGGGCAGGAATGGCCATGGGGTCTCTCCAGGATCAAAAGAGGGCACATCGGCCCGAAAGTCTTTGCAGGATATTTGGCCCGCGGGCCCCACTTGTCCAGTTCATGGATGAACAGTTATCCCGCCATTTATGAACGGCGGAGGGGTGAAGTTCACACCTTGCCCAACAGCTTGTCCCGGTCGGTTTTCGCCGTGTCTGCAATGAAATCCAGCACCGCGCGCACCGCTGGCGTGTTGGTGAGGTCCGGATGTGCCAGCACCCATACCTCGGTGGCGCTGAACAGTTTCTGCGGCGACACCCGCACAAGGTCGTCATGGCTGTCGCCCATCAGGCAGGTCAGCGGCGCGATACCGGAGTGGTTGCGCACCGCGCTCACCATGTCCGCCATGGAAGAACAGCGCAGATACATCGGCGCCCCGCGCGTCACGTGCTTGGCCCAGCGCGACAGCTCCGCTTCATCCGCTTCCCCGGCAAAGCCGATCAACCGGTGCTGCTTCCACTCTCCCCGCTGGGTCGGCAGTCCGTGCGTCTCCGCATAGTGGCGGGACGCATAGAAAGCGACACCACATCGCGCGATCTTGCGGCCGACGAGATTTTCCTCGCCCGGCCCGTAAAGCCGGATCACGATATCCGCTTCCCGCCGCGTGACGCTCGCGGGCCACGTGTCCGTCACGAATTCGATCTCGATCTCCGGATATGCCTCGCTGAACGCCACCATATGCGGCATCAGCCAATAGCCCGCCAGGGTGGCAGCAGTGGAGACGCGGACAATCCCCTGCGGCGTACCGCTGGCAGCCGACACCGCGTGCCCCGCCCGTAAGACGGCGGTGGCGATATCGTCCGCTTCCGCCTTCAGCTTCTCTCCGGCAGGCGACAGCCCGAAGCCGTCATTGGTCTGCACGAACAGGCGCGTGCCGAGGGACTTTTCCAGTTCGGCGATCTTGCGGCCCACCGTGGCGTGGCTCAGCTTCAGCCGGCGTCCGGCACCTGAATAGCTGCGCGCTTCGGCCACGGCGAGAAAGACACGATACAGATCCCAGTTTTCCTGGCTCATTGTTTCAGGCTCCCGGGCCGCGGATTCCCTTGCGTCATGACGCGGCCTGCACTGATTTTGGCGGAGCGCTGAACATCCATGAACAGGCGGCCGGGTGCAAGGGGGCAGAAAGTCCTGTTAAAACAGGCCCCGAACGCTAGTCTTTGTGCCAACAGCAACAAGCAAGCTTGAGGGAGAAACCATGCTCAAGACACGCTTTACGGAGATGTTCGGCGTCGAACATCCCATCGTCCAGGGTGGCATGCAGTGGGTCGGCAAGGCGCCGCTCGTGGCCGCCGTCGCCAATGCGGGCGGCCTCGGCTTCATCACCGCACTTACCCAGCCGACGCCGGAAGATCTCGCCAAGGAGATCGCCCGCTGCAAGGAAATGACCGACAAGCCCTTCGGTGTGAACCTGACGATCCTGCCGGCTATCAAGCCGCCGCCCTATGCGGAGTATCGCGCCGCCATCATCGAGAGCGGCGTGAAGATCGTTGAGACCGCGGGCTACAAGCCGCAGGAGCATGTGGACCACTTCAAGGAACACGGCATCAAGGTCATCCACAAATGCACCGCCGTCCGCCACGCCCTGTCGGCCGAGCGCATGGGTGTTGATGCGATTTCCATCGACGGTTTCGAATGTGCGGGCCATCCCGGCGAGGATGACATCCCCGGCCTGATCCTCATCCCGGCGGCCGCCGACAAGGTGAAGATCCCGATGATCGCCTCCGGCGGTTTCGGTGATGCACGCGGCCTCGTGGCAGCCCTCGCCCTGGGTGCCGAAGGCATCAACATGGGCACGCGCTTCTGCGCCACCCAGGAAGCCGACATCCACGACAAGGTGAAGCAGCAGATGATCGAGAACGATGAGCGCTCGACCAATCTGATCTTCCGCACCCTGCACAACACCGCCCGCGTGGCCAAGAACGCGGTGTCCGATGAAGTGGTGGCCAAGGAACGTGAAGGCGCGAAGTTCGAGGACATCCAGCACCTCGTCTCCGGCCAGCGCGGCAAGGTCGTTTATTCCGAAGGCGATCCGGATCACGGCATCTGGTCCGCCGGCCTCGTCCAGGGCCTGATCCACGACATCCCGACGGTGCAGGAACTGCTGACCCGTATCGTGAGTGAAGCCGAAGGCATCATCCGCGGGCGTCTGTCGGGCTTCGTGTCCGGCGGTGCCGCCCAGGCTGCCGAATAATCAGCCTCCAGGACCGAACACAACAGCCCCGGGCGCGCATGACAGCGTCCGGGGCTTTTTGTTAGAGAACGATCAGCACCAGCCCGGCCACCACCAGCGCAATGCCCGCAAGCTCAGGCCCGTTGGTCCGCTCCCGGAAGATGAGGGCAGATGTCAGGAGCGCGAACACCAGCTCGATCTGCCCCAGCGCCTTCACATAGGCTGCGTTTTCCAGCGCAAAGGCCGTGAACCAGCCAATCGATCCGATGACGCTGGCGATGCCCACGGCCAGTGACGGCCGCCAGCGCTGAAAGCTCTCACGCAGCGACGCACGGTCCCGCCAGATGAGCCAGCCGCTCATCAGCACCGATTGCCACAGCAGCGTGCAGGCAAGCGTCATGGCCGCCGACACCGCAAACCCATTGGCCTCAAGCGACAGCGCCGCCGCCCGGTAGCACACCGAGGCAATGGCAAAGCCCGCCCCGCAGCCGATCCCCATCAGCGCCACGGGCGATGCGAGGGATGCCAGGAGGTTGCGCGGCGTGAGCGCCGTCCGCGCCATGGAAAGCGCAATGACACCCGCAAGGCTCACCAGAATGCCGGCCAGCGCCAGCGGACCAACCTGGTCCCCCAGCACCACGAAGCCGATCACGGCAGCCTGCACGGTTTCCGTCTTTGAGTAGGTCGTGCCCACCGTGAAGACGCGGAGGGCGAACATCCGCACCAGCAGCACGGCCGCGATGACCTGTGCGGCCCCACCCAGCAGGATCCACCCGGCAAAGGCCGGGTCGGGCGCGGGCAGGGGCTCGCCCGTCGCCCCCAGCAGCACCGCGAGATAAAGCGCGGCGAAGGGCAGGCCGTAGAGGAAGCGCACATAGGACGCCCCCGTCGCCGTCAAATCGGCGGCGAGCTGTTTCTGCAGGGCAGAGCGGATGTTCTGCGCGAACGCAGCCAGCAGCGTGAAGGCGATCCAGAGCGGCATGAAAGACCCGAGGGAAAGAAGCCGCCCCTTTTACGCCTGCGGGCGCTAGTCGTCGATGGCGGCATACACCAGTTGCTGGAACTGCCGGCGCAGCGGATAGGCGCCTGATGGCATCAGCTGCGTCATCAGGATCGCGATCATCTCTTCAACAGGATCAATCCAGAAGATCGTGCTGGCCGCACCACCCCAGTAATAGATGCCGTTGGGTCCAGTAATCTGCGCCTTCGCCTCATCCACCGTCACAGCGAAGCCGAGGCCGAAGCCGATGCCCGCATTGGTGGTCTCGGAGAACGCGCCTTGGGCAAAGCCCTCAAGGTCGCGCCCGTCCGGCAGATGGTTCTGCGTCATCAGTGCGATTGTGGGGCGCGACAGAAGCCGGGTGCCGTCCGGCGCCGTGCCGCCGCGCAGCATCATCTGGCAGAACTTGAGATATTCCGCCTGCGTCGATACCAGCCCGCCGCCACCGGACATGAACACCGGCGGCTTGGCATAGCGCCCGGTCTCCGGGTCGTCGAACAGATCAAAGCTGCGCGTCTTCGGGTTGCGCTGGTAATTGGCCGCAAAGCGCGGCATCTGCTCCGCGCTCACCTGGAAATCCGTATCCGTCATGCCCAGCGGTGCAAAGATGCGGGTGCGGAAGAACTCGATCAGCGACAGGCCGGAGACGACTTCCACCAGCCGGCCCAGCACATCGGTCGACACCGAATAGCTCCACGCTTCACCCGGATTGTGCAGCAGCGGCATGCGGCCCAGCCGCTTGCAGAACTCCTCGAGGTCGGCGGTGGTGAGGTCCACCCCGCCGATCTGGAAGTGGCGGTAGGCTTCATCCACCGGGTGCACTTCCATGAACCCATAGGTGAAGCCTGCCATATGGGTCAGCAGATCACGGATCGTCACCTGACGGCTCGCAGCCTTGGTCACCATGCCGCGCGCAGGCCCGCCCGCATAGACCTTCAGGTCACCCAGTTCCGGGATATAGCGGCCAATCTCGTGTTCAAGCTGAAAGCGGCCTTCTTCGTAGAGCATCATCACCGCAACCGAGGTGATGGGCTTCGACATGGAATAGATGCGGAAGATCGTGTCCTGCGCCATGGCGCGGCCGCGCGCGACATCCATCTGGCCCTGCACGCCGAAATGCGCCAGCTCGCCCTTGCGCCACACAAGCGTCGAGACACCGGCCAGCTTCTTGTTGTCCACATAGGTCTGGAAGAACGGAACGATCCGGCTCAGTCTTTCCGGACACATGCCCGCTTTCTTGGCGGCGGTTTCAGGGTCGGAAATGAGCGGAGCGTTCATGATGCTGTCGGCCTGTTTTTCTGTTCTTCGGGATAGCTGATCGCGGCGATGAGGTCGCTGGCCAGGCGGGACTCATAGACGGGCACCTCCATGCCCTTTTCCAGGTCGAAGGCCTGCCACAGCCCCATGCTCTTCTCGATGCGGAAGCTCGGATGGGTCCAGCCGCAGCGATAGGCCAGCACGCAGGGCGTGCCGTCTTCGCCGGTCACAAGATCGATGTCGAGGGGAGAGCTGGATGCGGCCTGAAAAAGCCTGCGCCTGTCGCGCTCGGTAATCCGGTCAAGCGGAAGCTGAATGACCTCGCCCACTTGGTTCCCCCACTCCTGCCGGCGGCAGCCTCAGGGGCGCGCGGCGCTTGTTCCTGCCGCCGGGCGGTTCTCGGAAAACCGGCATCCGGGGCGTCATGTTCTGCCGCGCATTGTTGGATAGACGGCGGGCAGGGGCAAGCAGAGTCTGACTTGCCGGGTCCCGCTGGCGCGGATTCCCGTCAGCAGCCTTACCGAAATGTAAGAAGGTGTGACGAATCTGCTGTGGATGGAATGGGGATGGCCTCGGCCCCGGCGTGCGGGCGCCTCAGGCCGGTGCACCGAAACAGTCAGCCGCCTTGCGGATCCAGCGTTTCACTTCCTCGCCTTGGGCCTCGTGGCTGTCGCCATGGCGCACCAGGATCAGGTCTTTTTCGGGCACCAGCACGATATATTGCCCGCCATACCCATTGGCCGACCATGTGCCGGGCCCTGCAATGTCACGCCACCAATGGGCGCCATAGCCCTGAAACTCGTCCGCGCCCGTCGGCACTTTGCTCTGGGTGCGCGCATAATCCGCCCAGCCATTTGGCAGGATCTGTTCATCCCCCCACCAGCCGCCGCGCAGATAGAGCAGGCCGAACTTGGCAAAGTCCCGCGCCGTCATGAAGCAATAGGACGAGCCGACCCACACGCCCTGGCCGTCAAATTTCGGGATCGCCGACGAAATTCCGATGCGGCCGAACAGTTCGGTCTGCATGAAGGCGGCAAAGTCCTGCTGGCTCAACAGGTCACCGTCGCCCAATACCCGCGACAGGGCACGCGACAGGATGTTGGTGGTGCCGCTCGAATAGTTGAAGACACTGTCCACCGGATGCACCAGCGGCTTGCTCGCCGCGTAATGACCCATGTCTTCCTTGCCGTCGCCGAACAGCATGGCGATGGTGTCGGAAATATCGCCATCCACATAGTCTTCGTCAAACTGAAGCCCGCTGGCCATGCGCAGCAGCTGGTCCCAGCTAATCTCCGCACGCGGATCACCCTGCGGCCATTCAGGCGCACCCAGCGGCTCGAAGATGTTGACCTTCCCCTGGCCGACGGCGATGCCGATCAGCGCCTGAAGAATGCTCTTGGCCATCGACCATGACGGATAGGTCTGCGCAGCTCCATAGCCGTCCGCATAGGCCTCCACCACCAGCTTGCCCCCCTGCACGGCGAGAAACGCATGGGTGGGGCCCATATCCGCCGGGCCCTTGCCGTCGCCCGCAGGATCCGAGAAGGCGTGATCGAGAAGATCGCCAAGCGCAACGTGATCGGCGGAGGCGGCGGTGCCTGTCGGCCAGTCAGAACCGGCAGCGTCTGCGGTGGGCCAGTCAACCCCGTGGGGCTGGGCGGGAAGGGGCGGGAGGTCATGTGTCTCGGTCATGGGCCGAACAGTGCCATAGATGCCCCTGATCGCAACCCGGATTTGCGCATTGCGCGCAGATTTTTCTCCCTTAGTCTTTGTCGCCACAACGGCCGCACAAACGGCGTGCTTCAGGGAGAGTCCACCATGTCATTGCCCCGCCTGCATCTTGAAGGAGACCGGTTCGTTGATGAGGCGGGCCGGCACGTCATCCTGCGCGGGGTCAATCTGGGTGGTGATTGCAAAGTGCCCTATCCCGATGGCGGCACCCATATCCCCACCGATTTCGCCGATCATCGCGAGGTCAGTTTTATCGGCCGCCCGTTCCCCTTGAGCGAGGCGGAAGAACATCTGGGCCGCCTCCGGCACTGGGGTTTCAACTGTCTGCGCCTGCTCACCACGTGGGAAGCCTGCGAGCATGAAGGCCCCGGCAAATATGACGAGGCCTATCTCGATTACTTCGCTGAGGTCTGCCGCTTGGCGGGCGAATACGGCCTGTATGTCTTCATCGATTTCCACCAGGACGTCTGGTCGCGCATGTCCGGCGGCGACGGCGCCCCGGGCTGGACCTTCGACAAAGCAGGCGTCGACTTCACCACCTTCCACGAGGCGGGCGCTGCCAAGGTCATGCAGCACTGCTACGATTACGCGCGCGGCGGCGGGCGGCAGGAAGACAACTACCCCACCATGAGCTGGGCACAGAATTACCGACGGCCCGGCAATGCCATCATGTGGACGCTGTTCTTCGCCGGGGAGGATTTTGCGCCCGGCCATGAGATCGACGGCCTTAACGCCCAGGCCTATCTGCAGCTACATTATATGGGCGCCATGCAGCAGGTGGCGAAGCGCGTGAAGGACATGCCCCATGTGCTTGGCTTCGACACGCTCAATGAGCCGGGCTCCGGCTGGGTCGGTCAGGAGCTGAGCCATCAGCATACGGAAAAAACAGAAAAACACCCCGAACGCGTGATGCCCGGCCCGGCCTGGTCACCGCTTGATGGCCTGCTGGTCGCCCGCGGCATTCCCCGCGCCATCCCTGTCATGCGGTTTGACCCTGCTGAGATGAAGATGTCTGTGAAGGGAGAGGAGCGGGCCAACGACAACCGCGTCTCCATCTGGCGCGACGGCGTGGCCTGTCCCTTCGAGCAGGCCGGTGCCTACCGGCTCAACGCCAATGGCGAAGCGGAGGATTTGAACGAGACGTTCTTCACCCGCAAGGACGGCAGGGAAGTCAGCCTCGAAGCAGACTACATGATGCCCTTCTTCTCCCGCGTGGCCGATGCCATCCGCGAGATCAATCCGGATTGGATGGTGTTTGCCGAGCTCGACCCCCAGCGCGAAAGCTCCGGCGAGGGTTTCCCCGAGGGCGGGCCCGACAACACCGTCAATGCCAGCCACTGGTATGACGTGGTGACATTGGTCACCAAGACCTTCCTCTATCCGACGTCGGTCAATCCCTTCACCGGCCGCACCATCGAAGGCTCGCAGGCCATCGAAGACCACTACACCAAGCAGCTTGGCCGCACGAAGGACGCCGCTGAAACCCTCAATGGCGGCAAGGGCGCCCCCACCCTCATCGGCGAATTCGGCATCCCCTACGACCTCGACAATGCCGCAGCCTACAAGGCCTGGGCGTCAGGCGATTACAGCGACAAGCCGTGGCAGATGCATGTGATCGCGCTGGACCTTATGTACAACGCGCTGGATCGGCTGCTTCTGTCTTCCACCCATTGGAACTACACGGTCTCCAACAGCAACGACCAGATGATCGGCGACGCGTGGAACCAGGAGGATCTGTCGATCTTCTCCCGCGACCAGCAAGACAATCCGCACAGCAAGGATTCAGGCGGCCGCGCCCTCAAGGGCTTCTGCCGTCCTTACATAAGGCGCGCCCAGGGCGAGATCGTCAGCCAGAAATTCGATCTGGCGCACCGCAAGTTCGTTGCCGAGATCAGCGTGGACAAGCAGGCCGGACCGACGGAGATTTACGTGCCGCGCCTGCATTACGGCTCCGGCTGCGACATCTCCCTCACCTCGGGCCGCGCTGAATTCGGCGGCGACGGCCAGGTGGTGATGATCAAGGATGTGGAGAGCAACCGTCTGGACATCGTCATCCAGCTCTCCGCCGGCGCCTGACCCAACGTAGAACGTTCCGTATCCACCTCAATTACCGCTCTCCCTCCGGCTTGACCGGAGGGCCCATGGGAATCTCGGATAGACCCTCCGGTCAAGCCGGAGGGAAAGCGGAGAGGGGGAAAAGCCGGAAAGACGCACCAAGCCCCTCCCGCGCTCAGGCCTTGCCCGTAACCAGCAGGCAGAAGGCGAAAACTTCCGCCACCTCATGCAGCCCCTCGAAGCGACCTGACTTGCCGCCATGGCCTGCTTCCATGTTGGTCTTGAGCAGCAGCAGATTGTCATCGGTCTTGAGCGCCCGCAGCTTGGCCACCCATTTTGCCGGCTCCCAATAGGTCACCCGAGGGTCCGCCAGCCCGCCCAGCGCGAAGATGGCCGGGTAGTCCTTGGCCTCGACATTATCGTAGGGCGAATAGGCCGCGATCCAGTCATAGGCGTCCACATCCGCAATCGGGTTGCCCCACTCATTCCACTCCGGCGGTGTCAGCGGCAGGGTGTCATCCAGCATCGTCGCCAGCACATCAACGAAGGGAACTTCGGCCACGATCCCGGCAAACAGGTCCGGCCGCATATTGGCAACGGCCCCCATCAGCATGCCGCCCGCGCTGCCGCCCTGCGCCACGATGCGGCCCTCGGCGGTGAAGCCTTCGGCGATCAGATGTTCCCCGGCGGCGATGAAGTCGGTGAAGGTGTTGGTCTTCTGCTTCAGCTTGCCCTGCCGGTACCACTGATAGCCCTTGTCCTTGCCGCCGCGGATATGCGCGATGGCATGGACAAAGCCGCGATCCACCAGCGACAGGCGCGCCACCGAAAACCCCGCCGGAATGGTGATGCCGTAGGCGCCATACCCATAAAGCAGGCAGGGTGCTGACCCGTCCAGCGGCGTGTCCTTGTGATAGAGCAGGGAGACCGGCACCTGTTCGCCGTCCGGTGCCGTCGCCATCAGCCGCCGCGTCACATAGTCGGCGGGCTCATGGCCGCTCGGTACCTCCTGCCGTTTCAGGAGCGTGCGGCCGCGCGTCGCCATGTCGTAGTCATATTGCTCCGACGGCGTCGTCATCGACGAATAGGTGAAGCGGATCTGCGTCGTGTCATATTCATACCCGGCGGACAGCCCCAGCGAATACGCCTCTTCATCAAACGCGATGGCATGCTCCTCGCCTGATGCCATGTCGCGGATGATGGCGCGCGGCAGCCCCCCATGACGCTCCAGCCGCGCCAGGTGCCCCTTGAGCGCGTAATGCGCCAGCAGCAGCGTGCCAGGGCGGTGCGGCACGAGATCAGTCCAGCTGTCCAGCCCCGGCGTCTCAAGCGGTGCCTGCACCAGCTTGAAATCCTCGGCCCCGTCCCGGTTGGTTCGGATGATGAGATGGCCTTCCCATTCCTCCACGTCATATTCGTGGCCGTCCGCCCGCTCAGCGATCAGCACTGGCGCGCTCTCCGGCGTGTCCGACGGGATAAACCGAATTTCAGACGTCTGGTGATCGTGGCTGTCGATCAGGATCAGCCGCCCGCTCTGCGTCTGGCCGACACCGACGAAGAAACCAGCATCCTTTTCCTCATAGACGCACACATCCTCAGCCACATCCGTGCCGAGCCTGTGGCGCATCACCTTGCACGGCCGGTGATTGGCATCGAGCACCGTGTAGAACAGGGTGGTGTCGTCAGCCGACCACACCACACCGCCGGAGGTGTCTGGAATTTCATCCGTGAGCAGATCACCGGTCTCGAGATTCTTGATCCGGACCGTGAAATATTCCGACCCCGCCACATCAACGGAATAGGCCAGCAGTCGATGATCATGCGAATGCGCAGCATCGCCGATGCGGAAATAGCTCGTGCCTTCCGCAAGCTTCGGCCCGTCGAGAATGATCGCCTCGTCGCCGCCGTCGCGCGGGCGGCGGCAATAAAGCGGGTACTCCGCACCCTGTTCCCAGCGCGAGTAATAGGCAAACGGCCCGTCCGGTGACGGCACCGAGCTGTCATCCTCTTTGATGCGGCCCTTGATCTCCGCAAACAGCGTGTCCTGCAACGCTTTCGTCGGCGCAAGCTGCGCCTCGGTGTAAGCGTTCTCCGCCTCCAGATAGGCGCGGATATCCGCATCCAGCGTTTCCGGCTCACGCATCACCTGCTGCCAGTTATGCGCCCTGAGCCAGGCATAATCGTCATGGCGCGCCCTGCCGTGATGGGCATCGGAGTAGGGCTTGCGGGCGGCGGCGGGAACGCTGTCAGTCATGTGCGGGTCAGTCTTCCTTGCGGTCGAAATCCATGGCGAGGCCGTTCATGCAATAGCGCAGGCCGGTGGGAGCGGGGCCATCGGGAAACACATGGCCCAGATGCGCGTCGCAGTTGGAACACACCACTTCCGTCCGCGTCGAGAACAGCGACTTGTCCGCGTGATACTCCACGGCGTCATCCTCGATGGGGGCGTAGAAGCTCGGCCAGCCAGTGCCGCTGTCATACTTCGTTTCGGCGGCAAACAGCTTCTGCCCGCAGCACACGCACTTATAGGTGCCGTCCGCCTTCTGGTCCCAGTTGGGGCCGGTAAAAGCGCGCTCGGTTCCGGCCTTGCGGGCCACGTGAAACTGTTCCGGCGTCAGCTGCGCCTTCCATTCGGCGTCGGTCTTCTCGACCTTGTTGGGCCGCTTGTCCCTGGTCCAAAGCGCGCGGGTGGGATCGCTCATGGGGAGCCTCCTGTGCTGCTGTCCGGCGAAATTGCTCTCCCCGGATATAGGAAAACCGGCAGGCTCCTCAAGGAAACCTGCCGGTCAACTTGTCGTAGGGCCGTATGGGCTCAGGCCCCGGCGATACCTATTCGAACAGCAGCGACAGGGTTTCCGCCACCATGGCCGGACGGTCGCTGCCTTCCACTTCCATGGTCACTTCGTTGGTCACCTGCTGGCCGCCGGCCTTCGGTTCCATCTTCAGCAGCTTCACGCGGGCGCGGACCTTGCTGTTGACCGGCACCATGTTGGTGAAGCGCACCTTGTTGCTGCCGTAGTTGATGCCGCGATTGACGCTCTTCACGCCGGACACCTTGCTCGACAGCATCGGCAGCAGGGACAGGGTGAGGTAGCCATGCGCGATGGTCGGCATGCCCAGTTCCTTCTGGGTGCGTTCGGCGTCGATGTGGATCCACTGGTGGTCGCCCGTCGCATCGGCGAACAGGTTGATCCGGTCCTGGTCAATCTCGACCCACTCGCTGACGCCGATCTCCTTGCCGACTTCCTTGGCCATCTCGTCGAGGTTTTCAAAAACGCGCATGGGGTAGTCTCCCTGTTGTGACTGTCGCGGTTGCTGAAGGCTGGCGGGCGCGGGCACGAATGCATGAGGCAGCGGCCCGCCCCCCAGCCGGAAAAAGTCTGGCGGGACTTTAGCCGCGCCACGGGGCCAAAGCCAATAGGTCCCGCTCATGGGACGCATTGCCGACGGCAATGGCGCCTGCCGTCAGTTCAGCTTCCCATCATGCAGGTGCATCAATAGGAGAAGGTCACATCCACCCGGCGGTCTGCCGAGCTGTCGCTGGTGAACAACCGCGTCATGAAACCCCAGCTTTCGCCGGAGGATTCGACCACGATCTGGTCACGCCGCCAGCCGCGCTGGACGAAGGCCTTGGCCACCATCTCCGCCCGGTTATAGGCAAGGCTGGCATTGGCCTTTGAGTCACCCTGCTTGCTGGCCTGGCCGATGATGCAGATCTGTTCCACGTCGCGGGCCTTGCCCATGGACGACGCCCGGTCGATCCGCTCGATGGCTTCATCCGACAATTCATTGTCCGACGTGGTGAAATAGATGCGGAATTCATCGTCGATCTGCGCATCGACATTGTTGCGGCACTTGTCCGCCCAGGCATGGGCAGGGGCTGCATGCAGCACCCCCAGCGACAAGACGGCAATGGTTGCGGCGGCAAAAAGCGGAAGACGGCTCATGAGGCTCACCCCGGGCTCGAGAGTTTGACAGTTACGCGAAAGTCGAAAGGGATCGGGCACACACAAGGCGACATATAACACGCAAGGCCGCAGCCGGGCGAGGCCTAGTCGCCCGCCAGCGTCTTCACCCGTGCGCAGAGCTGGTGCATGGGGCCGTCACCAATGCCCAGCGCATCCAGCCGTTCAACCGTGCGGTAGAGATAGGCCCGGTTGGTGCCCAGCTGACCTTCGGCCCGCGCAATACGCTTTGCAATTGTCTCTGGCTTGAGCTTGCCCGCGTACCGCTTGTGCGCCCGGTTGATGACGAAGGTGAAGGCCGGCTGGGCTACTTCTTCGCCCTCCACCTTGAGGGAAATCCAGGCCGGGCGGTAAGAGCCTGTGATCATCTCCCGCATCCACAGGATCTCGGTCTCGCTTTCCACATGTTCCGCGGCAATGCGGTGCGCCATGCCGCGGCAGGAGCCGCCATGGTCCAGCGCCAGCATCAGGCCCGGCCGCTCCGGCGTGGCGCGGCCCAGCACCAACTTCATGCAGAAGGCGCGGTGCAGGCCGTGAACCTTGGCCGCCTGCGTCTCAGCCACGTGAATGGCCGGGTTCCACATCAGCGAGCCATAGCCGAACACCCAGATGTCCGAGCGCCCGTCCCACCGGCGCAGAAAAGCCTGCCGGCCGGCTTCCTGCTCCTCGCGCGACAGCAGGGTGGTGTCCCCGCGCTCGCGCAATTCGCGGCGCAGGGTCTCCATGCGGTCATGGGTGAAATTCTCCCGCAGGATCAACCCGTCGGGAGACAGCTTCATCAGCGTTGGTTCGGAAACGTCCCGGACGTCAGACGATTTTCGAGTCACGGTTACCCCAATACCTGTCACGGATAAGCCGCTTGTACAGCTTACCGGTCGGGTGGCGGGGCAGTTCCTGATCGAAATCGATCGACCGCGGGCATTTGATCTTGGCCAGGTGCGAGAGGCAGAACTCGATCAGTTCAGCCTCCAGTTCCGGTCCGTGCTCATCCCAGTTCATGGGCTGCACCACGGCCTTCACTTCCTCGCCAAAATCTTCGTTCGGCACACCGATCACCGCCACATCCGCCACTTTCGGATGGGTGACGAGAATGTTCTCCGCTTCCTGCGGATAGATATTCACGCCACCGGAAATGATCATGTAGGCCTTCCGGTCGGTCAGATAAAGGTATCCGTCTTCATCAACCCGCCCGACGTCACCCAGGGTGGTCCAGCCCTTGGGGTGTTTGCTGTCGGCGGTTTTGTCCGGCGAGTTGTGATACTCGAACTCGCCGCCGCCGCCGAAATAGATGGTGCCCACTTCGCCGGGCGCCACTTCCTCGCCGTCCTCGCCGACGATATGCAGTTCGCCAAGCAGTGCCTTGCCGACGGAGCCCTTATGCGCGAGCCATTCCTCGGAATTGAGCGCGCAGAAGCCGTTGCCCTCGGTGCCGGCATAATACTCGTTGATCACCGGTCCCCACCACTCGATCATCTTTTCCTTCACCGGAACCGGGCAGGGGGCCGCGGCGTGGATGGCGCAGTCGAGGCTTGAAACGTCGTATTTCTTCCGCACCTCTTCATCCAGCTTCAGCATGCGGACGAACATGGTCGGCACCCACTGGCTGATCGTCACCCGATGCTGTTCGATCAGCTTCAGCGCCTCTTCCGCATCGAAATGCTCCATCACCACGCAGGTGGCGCCGAAGCGGTGCATGGCCATGTTGTAGCGCAGCGGCGCTGCATGATAGAGCGGCGCCGGCGACAGGTAGATGGATTCCGGGTTTGCGCCATAAAGCCCGCCCACAAGGGCGATCAGGCCCGGCGCTTCATTGATCGGCCCTTCCGGCAGCGGGGCCTTCACGCCCTTGGGGCGGCCCGTCGTGCCGGAGGAATAAAGCATGTCAGCGCCCGCGCTCTCATCGGCGATCGGCTCAGCCGGCATGCTGTCGCGCAGCTCTTCATAGGACTCGTAGCCCGGCCGCGTGCCGCCCACCATCAGCCGGTGCTTGGCGTTGGGCATCAGCGCCACGAGTTCATCCACCACAGGCCCCATGGCCGCGGAAGTGACAAACAGCTTCGCCCCGCAATCACCGACGATGTAGTCCACTTCGCCCGCGGTCAGCCGCGACGAGATGCAGGTGAAATACAGGCCCGAGCGCTGGGCCGCCCAGCAGATCTCGAAGAAGCGGGCATTGTTCTCCATGAAGATCGCAATGGAGTCGCCGCGCGTGAGACCATATTTGCGGAACAGCTGCGCCACCTGGTTGGAGCGGTCATTCAGCTCCCCATAGGTCACGGTTTCGCCGGTGGACGCCATGATGTAGGCGGCCTTGTCCGGCATGGTCTCGGCGTGATCGCGCGGATGCATGCTTGGCGTCTCCCTGAATACGCAAAACCGGTTTGCGTCGCTTGTTGTGGCTGCCCTCGTGTCGGGGCTTTGCGTATGGATTATACGTGAACCATGCCCGGAACAAGGCCCGGCGCATGCCCGGCAGCGGGGGCAAGCTTGACGCTACGGCAACTGGCACCACGCTCCAGACCGGGTAAACTCGCCGCCGACCGAAACCGTCATCACAACAAACAGGGAGCGCCCAGATGAGCGACAAGACCTACGAGACCATCCTCTATGATGTGGAGGACGGCATCCTCACCATCACCTTGAACCGCCCGGAAAAGATGAACGCCTTCACCGGCCAGATGATGTTCGACGTGATCGACGCCTTCGACCGTGCGGACGCGGATGACGATGTGCGCGCCATCATCATCACCGGTGCCGAAAAGGCCTTCTGCGCCGGTGCCGACCTGTCGGCCGGCGCCAAGACCTTCGACTACGAAGCCCGCGACGACCGCCCGGACAAGCAGGGCACGGCCGTGAAGGATGGCGGCATCGACTGGTCAGACCCCAGCGTGCGCGATGGCGGCGGCCGCATGACCCTGCGCATCTTTGAAAGCATCAAGCCGGTGATCGGCGCCATCAACGGCGCGGCGGTTGGCGTGGGTGTCACCATGCAGCTGCCCATGGACATCCGCATTGCCTCCACCAAGGCGCGGTTCGGTTTCGTCTTCGCCCGCCGCGGCATCGTGCCGGAAGCCTGCTCCAGCTACTTCCTGCCGCGCATTGTCGGCATCTCCAAGGCGCTTGAATGGTGCTATTCCGGCCGCGTGTTCGACGCCCAGGAAGCGCTGGACGGCGGTCTCGTCCGCTCGCTGCATGAGCCCGAAGACCTGCTGCCCGCCGCCCGCGCCATCGCGCGCGAAATCGCCGACAACACGGCGGCCGTCTCCATCTCGCTCACCCGCCAGATGATGTGGCGCATGCTGGGTGCCGATCACCCGATGGAAGCCCACAAGGTGGACAGCAAGGCGATCTTCTCTCGCGGCCGCACCGACGACGCCCGCGAAGGCGTCATGTCCTTCCTCGAAAAGCGCCAGCCGGACTACCCCTGCAAGCCCTCCAAGGACATGCCGGAATTCTACCCCTGGTGGGAAGAACGCAAATATAGCTGAGGCGTGACCGCCTCCGGCTGAACAGGACGGGATGATCCGCCGGCTGACGAATGCGTCAGTCGGCGGTATCCATATCCGGCCCGATATGGGGGTGGATGCCCGCTTTCCAAAGATCCGTCAGGAAGAAGACGCTGAGCCACAGCACGGTCATCAGCGCCGGCGGCACCAGGATCGCGTCGAACAGCCCCAGCTCGCTGGCCACATAGCCCGCCAGCAGCGACCCCACCGGCCCGCCGCCCATCATCGCCAGTTGAAACGCTGCCAGCATCCGCCCGCGATGGCTGTCCGGCGCCCGCGCCTGCACCATGGCCCGCGCCGTGGACATGCTGACACCGGCCGACAGTCCCCAGATCAGGACAAACACCAGCACCGCCCAGAACGGGGGCTGGAAATGCACCAGCGTCATGGTGATGGACCCGGCACTCATGGCCACCATGATGGCGCGCCCCTGCCGCCTTATTTCCGGCAGCCGCGTCAGCAGGAAGCTCGACGCGCCGATGCCGCCGAAGAAGGCCGCGGTGAAAAGGCCGATTTCCAGTGACCCGCCGCCATAGGCGTCCCGCGCCAGCAGCGGAAAGATCACCATGAACACGCCGATATAGAGAACACCGCCGAGGCCCGTGAGGATCATGATCGCCCGCAGATCCGGGTCCGCCAGCGTCATCGACAGGCCTTCCATCATTTCGCGGCTGCGCGAATGCCCGCTGCTCTCCCGCGGCACGGCCGGGGCGGGCGCCAGACGGCTGGTGCTGTAGGCGGTGCTGAGCGCCAGCACCGAATGGGCGACGAGGAAGGGTAAGGCACCCGCAACCCCGGCCAGCGTGGCCAGCAGCATGCCCACCACCTGGGCGGCGAACTGCGCTGAGGTGGCCAGCGCCACGGCGCGTGGAATGGCGCCATCCATCGACCGCATGGCGATGCGGGTAAGGATCGAATCCCGCGCCGGCACGATCCAGGCCCCGATGCTCGACATGGCGAGCACGAAGGCCAGCACCACCCAGTAGCTGAGTTCGCCCATCAGGATCGCGATGGCCAATGCAAGCGAGGGCAGGGCTGCGAAAATCTGCAGGCGGATCAGATGTGCCCGCAGCTCCACCCGGTCCGCCGTCGCGCCGCCGGGCATGATGAGCACCAGCATGGGCAGCATCGACACCATCTGCGCGATGCCCACCCGCTCCGGCGTTTCCTTGAGCACGATGGCAACGAGCCACGGCACCAGCACGCCCTGGATGCCCATCGCCAGGAAATAGGCGATGTGCCCGCTGAGATACCAGCGGGTTTCAGGTGGTGGCGTGGCCTGATCGGCCGCGTGCGGGGCGGGGGAGGAAGGCGGCATCAGATTCACGCAACGCTGTAGGCCCCCGATGCGGGGCATGGGGGATCTGGAAACAGGAGGGAAGGCGGTACGCAAGACTCATCCGCTGACTGATAGTCAGCCAATTCGCCCACTACGTCCAGTTGCTTCAGGTTGCCGGCGCGGCGATGTCATCCGACGTGATCGACACAAGCCGGGTCAGCGTCGTCAGCACCAGCAGCACGCCCACCATGGTGGCGGACGGGATCCATGCCGCCACATGCACATCGGTGGCGGCGATGATGAAACCGGTGATGAAGGCCCCGATGGGCCCGCCGCCGGCAAAGCCCAGCTGGAAGATCGACAGAACCCGCGCCCGGTGGCTGGGCGGTGCCGCCAGCTGCACGATGGTGCGGCTCATGGTCATCGACGTGCCGGCCCCAAGCCCCCAGCAGAAGCACAAGAGGCACATCACCCAGAAGGGGGCGGGGATGCCGATGAGGAACAGCACCACCGCGCCGCTCGAGAGGCTGCAGGTCAGCACCAGCCCGCGCCGGTGAATATGCCCCAGCCGCAGAAGCGTGAAGGTGGAGACAATGGTGCCGCCCCAGAAACAGATATTGACCAGCGAGATGCCGCCTGCATCGCCGCCGTAATAGTCACGCACCATCAGCGGCAGCAGCACCATGAACGCGCCGACATAAAGCACCCCGACCGCGAACATGCCGAGCACCACCGGCATCAGGATGGGAGAGGCGAACACCGTGCGGATGCCGTCGCGCATGTCCTCCAGCGGATGTGCCGGCGGCCGGTCCATCGGCGGGGCAGCCGCAAGTTTGCGCACCATCACCGCCCCGCCAAGCATGACGACGGCCTGGAAGATCAGCAGGGCAGGCGCGCCGACGAGATTTTCCGTACCCGCCAGAATGATGCCCGCCAGCTGGCCGACGAACTGGATACCGGACGCCAGAACAACCGCTCGCTGAATGTCCGGCCCGAAGCTCTTTTCAGCCACATGCGACAGAAGCGAGTCGCGCGCGGGAATGGCAAAAGCCGACATGGTGCCCATCGCCAGCCCGTAAAGAATGATCCAGCCGAAGGACAACTCGCCCGCCACCAGGATTGCCGCCATCAGGAACGGCGGCACCGAGGCGAGCATGTGAATACGGATCAGAAGGCTGCGCGTATCCCGCCGCTCGGCGAAAGCACCGCCGAAAATCATGAAAAGAATTGACGGCGCCATCAGCGCCGTCTGTGCCAATCCGACACGGAAAGCGCTCTCCTCCAGCACGATGGCTGCAAGGAACGGGAACAGAACCATCTGCAGACCGAGACTGCCGAACCACGTGCCCAGCCCACCCAGATACCAGGCAAACGAACGCTCCGTACCCTGCGTTTCCAATGACTTAGTCTCCCTCACGCGCACTTTGTGCCGGTTGTTTGTATGCGGATAATGCGCATCCGGTGCGTCTCGATACTACCTGAAAAGCGGTGTGTGACGCTTGTGTGAAATTTCAGTGTCAGCCGCAATCCGGGGGGCTCACTTAAACCTATCGCAAATGGTTCTGCCTACTCTTTCGGCAGTATTGATAGTCCCCACGGCGTGGTCGACATGATGAGTTATATTGATCAACTGGTGGAATGCCGCACTCCGGTTTCTCCCGGCACCACCTGCCATGAAGTGCACGAGCTGTTCATGCTCGACCCTGATGCCCTCTGCGTGGCGGTGGTCGAGGATGACTATGTGGCCGGTCTCGTGAATCGGCAGGACTTTCTTCTACGCTACACCTATCAGCTTGGTCCCGACCTTTATGGCCGCCGATCCATCACCCATCTGATGGATGCCGCTCCCATGGTCGTTGATGCGGGCATCGCCTTCGAGGATCTGAGCGACAAGATCGGCGGGTCACGCGCCAGCGGCCTGCTGCGCGGCTTCGTGGTGACAGTTGCCGGCCGCTATTATGGCGTCGGCACGGCACTCACCCTCCTGCGCCTGATGCTGGATCTGAGTGAGAACAGGTCGGCGGCCTTGGAAGTAGAGCGCCTGCGGGTGGAGGAAGCCAACCGTTCGAAGACCGAGTTCCTGGCCAGCATGAGCCATGAGCTGCGCACCCCGCTCAATGCCATTATCGGCTTCACCGATTTCATCGCGTCAGAGCCTTTCGGCCCCGTGGCGCCGACCAAATATGGTGAGTACATCACCGACGTGAATGCCAGCGCCCATCACCTGCTCGGCCTGATCAACGAGCTGCTCGACATGGCCAAGATCGAAGCAGGCAAGATGGAGCTGGCCGAGGATGAATTCCCGGCCCGCGAGCCGGTGCTGCAGGCGGTCAACATGCTCAAGCAGCAGGTGGCCGATGCGGGCCTTACCCTGCACATGGACCTGCTGGACGAAACCGCACTCATCTTTGCCGACAAGCAGATGACCCGTCAGGTCGTCATCAATCTCCTGTCCAACGCCATCAAGTTCACGCCCCGCGGCGGGCGCATCCTCATCCAGTCCGATCGGTTGCCGGACGGACTGCGGCTGACAGTGAGCGATACCGGGATAGGCATTCCCGCCGACCGCCTCGAGCGCGTGCTGGAGCCGTTTGAGCAAGTGGAAAACGCCATGAGCCGCACCCGGCCGGGCACGGGCCTCGGCCTGCCGCTCTCCAAGGCGATGGTGGAAGCCCATGGCGGCACCCTGTCCCTGTCGAGTACCCTTGGCGAAGGCACGCGGGTCGATATCGTGCTGCCGGCTGAACGCATCGTCATGGCCCGTCTCGGCACCATCAACGCAGCCTGAGCCGAAGGTCCCGCTAGCAGGGCGTCATCGCATCGAACGCCGTAAAGGCCAGGTCCACGGCTGACCCGTCCAGCAGGTGCGGCTGCCATTCCGCCTGGCGCACCACCCGTTCCGCCAATTGCTTGAAGGTTGCTGAGCGCGGCACGCGCAGGCACTGCACGTGATCGGTTTCATCCAGCCCGTGCTGTTTCGCCGTCAGGCGGTTGCGCGTCATGGTCTGGTGGCTGCGGAACAGGCCAGCCAGGAAGCGGTTGCAATGATAGATGGCAAGCGATGTCTGCGGCGTCTTGCCGGCTTCGAAATCCCGCACGGCCTTCTCGCAGGCGACATAAAGATCACGCCCTGTCTCGACGCGCCCCTTGGCCCCGGCGCCTGTCGGCGCGGCAAGCAGCGCCAGACACAGCACAACAGCAGCCGTTACCGTCAGCAAACGGATGCAGCGGACATGCGGGCCTGTGGTCAGCGCTAACCCCATCGTCAAAGCCTAGGGCCAACGCGTCTCACGCGCCATAACGTTTGAGATAGCGTGAGGCCGCCTAGAGGAGTGGTGCCGGGCCGATCTGCTGGTCCTCGAACATGGGATTGCGGCCCAGCCCCTCCGACGTGCCGCAGTTCTGCGACCCGGCGCGCCAGCCGGCCCTGTAGGCGGAATCCTGCGCGAACAGATCCTCGTTGCGGAACACCTTGGTGGCGAAGCCCCGTTCCCGGTTCTGCGCCGTGCGGCAGCCGTCGTTCCAGCCGGCCTGGTATTGCGGCAGGCGCTCCACGTCCCGGTCGGGAGAGGAGGCACAGGCGGCAGCCGCAAGGCACAGAATGCCCATGGTCGTGGCCTGAATGGTTTTTTTCAGCATGCGTGTCCGCGTGATCTTGCCCATATGGCCCACCCGATGTCCCTCATTTGCGCAGCACCGCTCCGGTGTTGGAGCCCGGTGCAGCTCCCCGTTTCAGGCAGCCTAGCAAACCCGCCCGCGCGCCGGAATGCACCGCGGCTGCCTGCGGTAAATGGCCCGTCACAGCCGTTGCGCCTCAAACACAGCTAAAAAGCCGCCGAAATCCAAGTGAAATCCAAGTGAAATCCAACCCGAATTTGGAGGAAATGCCCACAAAAGACGTGGTTTCTTCAAGTTTAATGCGACGGCCCTTCTTTGCGGTCCGGCAAGGTGACATGCCCCAGCCTGCCTGTTCGCTCAGGAAGAGCGGCCGTTGCAAGAAGGCAAACGACCATGACCGATCACACGGTTATCACCGAGGTAGACGACGCGCTGGGCAAGAAGCTCAGCCGGGAAGCGCGCGAAATGCTGGGGCTCGTGGCCCTGGCGCAGGACAAGGCCGGCAAGGCGCGGGCATTGATCGTCCGTCGGCTGACGGATATCGCCCTGCTGCCTGAAAGCCAGCTGATGCCCCAGGAGCGCCAGCTCGTGGACCAGATGCTGGCCCAGCTCATCGGCCATATCGAGGTTGATCTGCGCGCCCGGCTCGCCGCACGCCTTGCAGACCGCGCTGACGCGCCGCAGGAAGTGATCGTGACGCTGGCCAATGACGTGATCGCGGTGGCCCAGCCGCTGCTCGAACGCTCGCGCGCCCTGGCCGACAGCGACCTGGTCACCATCATCGCCGCCAACGGGCACGACCACTGGGTCGCCGCCGCCCGCCGTGCCGAGCTGTCGTCGTCCGTGACCGACGCGCTGATCGCAACCTGCGATCCCGAAGCGCTGATGCAGATCGCCGGCAATGAAAAGGCGCTGTTCTCATCGAAGGGCTACGAGAAGATCGTGGCGCTGAGCGAAAGCCAGCCGGAATTGTGCGCACCGCTGCTTGGCCGCCGTGACCTCACCCCGTCACTGGCGCACACCATGTTCTGGTGGGCCAGCTCGCGCCTGCGGCTCGAGATCGTCAACCGCTTCACCACTGACCGCCGCCTGCTGCGCGAAGCGCTGACCGATGCCCTGGATGATGGCCTTGAGGCGTTTTCCGGTGACCCGGACCTCCTGCGCACGCTCAAGCTCATGGTGCCGCAGCGCCGCTACGGCCCTAGCATCGGTGAGGACCTGATCAGCGCCGCCCGCGCCACCGACCTGCGCAAGGTGGTGGTGCTGATCTCGCAACTGGCGCAAATCGCCCCGCTGACCGCCGCCCATATCGTCATGGATCAGGGGGGCGAAGCGCTGGCAGTTGCCTCCAAGGCACTGGGGCTCACCCGCAAGGAATATCTCCAGTTCGCGCTGCTGGTTGCCAGCCACCGCTCCGGGCCCTCGCGCAACGCCGCCGAAGTCAACCGGCTCACCGGCCTGTTCGACAGCGTGGCCACTGACCGGGCCGATGTCGTGCTGCGCTATTGGGATGATGCCGTGGATGCGCGCCGCAAGATCCGCGACGAAGTCCAGGTGGCTGCATCACAGGACGTTGCGGCCTGACGCCTACTCGCCCGCAACCTGGCGCGAGGGCAGGGGCGTTGCCGCCCCGTCCGCATCCCGCGGGGCGGCGGCGCTCCGCCGGTGCGCGCCGGGCGAAAAGACCTTGAAGGACATGATCTCCTCAAGCCGCTCCTGCGCCGAGCGGGCCGTTTCCACGATGTCGCTCTCTGCCTGATCCACAAGCTGCACGATCTGCTCAAGGGCGGATGCAAGGTCCCGCGCCCAGATCGGTTCGGCCCCGTCCGCCACCAGCGCATCCATGTCCGCTTTCAGCCGCTTCACCGCCCCGCGCACAGCGCCGCTGTCGAACGCGCCGCTGGCGATGGTTGCGCGGATACCGGCGATCTCCGCCTTCAGCGCCGCTTCCCGGCCGGCACGGCGCACGCTCACCGCGTCCTGGTCATCGGCAAGCGGTGCCAGATCGTCCAGGCTGATCTCCAGATGCCGCGCCAGTGCCGCCATGGTGCGGAAGGTGCCTTCCTTCTTGCCGGTCTCGATTTCCGACAGATAGGCCGGGCTGATGCCTGCCTTGCGCGCCAGTGCCACGGCCTTGAGGCCGCGGTGGTCCCGCCACACGCGCACCGGGTTCTCCCCGTCGGCGATGCGGTGGGCCACATCGGCGGGAATACCGGCGATCCCGTCGTCAAAGGCCTGCAATTCGCGCATCCCCGTCTTGAGATCGCGATAGGCGTCAAGGTCGCGCACCATGCTGCGATAAGTCTCGATCGGCACTGCCGCAAAGCTGGGTGCGCCATCGGCACCGGTAATGATCTGGATCGCATTGTCCTTGGTCATGCAGGGTCCTTGCTCATGCAGGTGCACTCCCGTTGGTGTGGGCTCGGCCGGGCGCTGTCTGCGGCGACAGAAAGGCCGGGCTGTCCGCTGTGGCCTGCGGCGGCAGCGCATGGTCCTGGCGGATGATCGCCAGCACGTCGATCCGGTCAGGCTGAATACGGCAGACGAGCCGCCCCATGCCTTCAACGGCCACCTGCGCCAGGTCACGCGCCAGCCCCCCGGGCAGCGCCCGCATGGAGGCAACGCTCGCCCCCGGCAGCCGCAGCGTGTCTGCAGCCTTGCGCACGGCCGCCTGCTCCTGCGGCGGCAGGGCAGCCAGTGCCTTGAAGGCGGTGCGGCTATAGGCAAGCGGCGTCACGGCGGCGATGGCTCCGGGGCTCCGGCGGGGTGAAACGGGGGCAAGGACAGGGGGCACCATCTGCGAAGCCCGCGAGACAAGCGCCCATTCGTGCAACACTCATTGCCCGTAACGAGAGGATATACGATTCGGGCCGGTGTCGCGTTGGCGGCCCGTATCCGCACCCCGGCCGCGACATACCGGAGACGCACCCATGCCGGTCACAAGTTCAGACCCCGCCGCCAGCCCGCTGCTGACCGCCGACACCGTCGCCGACTACATGCGGGCCCGCGCGGCTGCCCGCGCCAGCGCCACGCTTGAGGAAATGCGGGCCTTCGCTGACTCCAATGCCGGGGAATTCCCCGTGCCCGAAGGCACCCATGTGGAACCGACCGAGGCAGGCGGGGTGCCCGCTGAATGGCACGTGCCCGCTGATGTGCTTCAGGCAGGCGGCGGGCCGGATGAGGGTATTCTGCTTTACCTGCATGGCGGCGCCTTCCTGTTCGGCTCCCCGGCCTCCCACCGGCACCTGACGGCGTTTCTGGCACAGCAATGCGGCCTGCGCTGTTTGAGCGTCGATTACCGGCTGATCCCCGAGCATCCCTTTCCGGCCGCCCTCGATGACGCCCACGCCGCCTATCGCTGGGCGCTGGAGCATGTGGGCGATGCCTCCCGCATCGTGCTGGCGGGCGACAGCGCCGGCGGCGGTCTTGCGGCTTCACTCATGGTGCGCCTGCGCGACGAGGCAATTCCGCTGCCCGCCGCCGCCTATCTCATGTCGCCCTGGACTGACATGGCCTGCGACAGGCTGACGAGCCGCACCAGACGTGATGACGACCCGTCAATCGACCCCGACAGCCTGCGCGAGGCAGGCCATGTCTATCTCGGCGGTGAGCCTGCGGAGACCCCGCTGGCGTCACCCGTCCATGCGGATGTGGCTGGCCTGCCGCCGACACTCATCCAGGTGGGAGAACGCGAGGTGCTGCTGGATGATGCCCGCGACCTGGCGTCTGCCATGCGCCGCGCCGGTGTGGCCGTGCGCCTCGATGTGTGGGACCGCATGGTTCATGTGTGGCAGGCCCTCTACCCGATTTTTCCGGAAGGGGAGCGGGCGCTGGTGCAGGGCGGTGCATTCCTGCGCCGCCACCTTGAGGCGGCCCGCCAGGGCTGATCAGCTCCGCCAGCGCAGCACGGTTTTTTCAGGCACGGGATTGCGGAAATCCCGGCCCTCGGCGCGGGACCGCTCCCACTCCGTCTTCATGCTGAAATACCATTTGCCCTGCACGTCCGCCTCGTTGATGAGCATCAGCCGCGGATCAAATTTCAGACCCTCCTGCATGATGTTCACGATGTCCGCGTCCTGCTTGAGGAAGTGGTACATGAAGGGCTTGAACAAGGGCGCAAGCAGGTTCAGCACCGGGTTGGTGGTGAAGAAGCTCTGGGTGATCTCGGTCTTCTCCGGGCCTTCGGGTGTCACCGTGGTCATGCCGACCAGGTGATGCTTGCCCGCCGTGATGTGCTCGATACGCACGCCGGGGATCAGGAAGCTGATCTCCGTCTTCACGTCACCGCCCAGCAGCGTATAGATCTTCGAATTCGCCGACGGCTTGTGCGCCACCATGCAGAAGCCGTTCTTCACCGGGGCGAATTCCTTGGCCTTCTCCTTCATGCCGGTCTCGTCGCGCCAGAACCAGTTCTTGTGCACGAAGGGGCCATGAGCCGGGTCGATCAGGCCGATCACCGCATTGTCCACGTGGCAGTTGAGCTGGAACTTCTGATAGATGCGGGCGGGCCTGTCGCCGACGCCCGGCATCAGCGGCGGCTCCTCCGCCGGTTCCGCCGGGCGGCGCAGGTCCGACGGCACGAATACCCACAGCGCGCCCTGCTGCTCACGCAGCGGATAGGAGGTGACGGAGATGCGCGACGCATCCATGTCCTGGCCTTCATAGAGGGAGGGGATGTGCTTGCACACGCCGTCTGTCCCGAAGCGCCAGCCATGATAGGGGCATTGCACCGTGGGCTGATTGTCCGTGTCCACGAACCGGCCCGCCGACAGCGGCACACCGCGATGCGGGCAGATGTCGCGGATGGCAAACGCCTTGCCCGCCTTGGTGCGCCCGATCAGCACCGGCTGGCCCGCCAGCGTGCGGTGCTGCAGCGCGCCGGGCTTCAGCTCCCGCCCGTGCATGGCGAAGTACCAGATATCCTTGAGGAACCCGTCGCTTTCCACGGCGGCTCTGGCAGCGCTGCTGGCGCTGGCGGTATGATCTGTCGTGCCGGTCATCTGGTCCGTAGCCTGAACTGCCAAATCGGGCGAATACCCACATGAAATTTGCAGGCGTCCTTCCGTCCTGCACCTGTTATGAACGGCAATTGGCCCCAGTCAAAGGGGCCAAGTCAATTCGGAGCCATTTCCGGCCCCGCCATACCCAATCTGATGTGCCGGTGCGTTGTGCCGGCACCCGGACGGAGTTGACCGCCCATGGCAGACACACTGTCGATCGCTTTCACCAACCTGGCATCCCCCATGGTGCTCTTCTTTGCCCTGGGGTTCCTCGCAGCGCTGGCGCGCTCGGAACTGTCGGTGCCGGAAGCGGTGGGCAAGGGGCTGGCGCTCTATCTCATGCTGGCGATCGGCTTCAAGGGCGGCGTGTCGGTGGCGGAAGCGGGGCTGAGCACCCAGTTGCTGGTCACAGCCCTTGCAGGCATTGCGCTGGGCTTTGCCATTCCCGTCCTTGCCCACACCCTGCTGCGCCTTACCACGGATCTCGACCACGCAACCCGCGCCGCCGTCGCCGCCCATTACGGCTCGATCAGCGTCGTGACCTTCGTGGCCGCAACCGAAGTGGTGAAGGCTATGGGCCTTGTCTTTGACGGCTACATGGTGGCCGTCATGGCACTGATGGAAACCCCGGCGATCATTGCGGGCCTGCTGCTGGCGCGGGTGAGCACCCCGGCCGGAGAGGGGGATGCCGCCGCGCGCCATGAAACAGCCCATGAAACACCCTGGGGCACATTGGCCCGGGAAGTTTTCCTCAATGGCAGCGTGGTACTCCTGCTGGGCGCGTTCTTCATCGGCATCATTACCGGGCCCAAGGGCATGGTGGCGATCGGCCCCTTCGTTGACGCGCCCTTCAAGGGCATTCTCTGCCTGTTTTTGCTGGATATGGGTCTGCTCGCGGCCCGGCGCCTGCGGGAGAGCGCGGGCCTGACCCTGCCGCTTGCCGCCTTCGGCATTTACATGCCGCTCATCGCCGCCAGCCTCGGTGTCGTCACCGGCACCCTCATCGGGCTCGATGTGGGCAGCGTGGCCCTGCTGACCGTGCTCAGCGCCAGCGCGTCTTACATCGCCGTGCCTGCCGCCATGCGCATGGCGCTGCCGGAAGCCAATGCCGCCATCTATCTCACCCTGTCGATGGCGATTACATTTCCGTTCAACCTGGTCATCGGCATCCCGCTTTATGCGGCGGTGGCGCAGATGCTGGCAGGCTAGGGCGTTAGAGGGAGGATTTCCGCATGGCTGTTTCGACCACCCTGTGCAAGCGCCTGGAGCTGATCATCGCCCGGCCGCATTTGCAGATCTTCGCCAAGCTATTCGAGACAGCAGGGGTCACCGGCTGGACTGCGCTGAAAACAGCGGGCGGCACCGGCACCTCCGGCATGTGGCGCGAGGATCAGCTCACCGGCGCTGACGAGCACGTGGTGGTTTTGGCCATCATGGATGCGGCCGCCGCTGAAGCCGTGCTGGAAGAGATCAGCACCCTGTTCGCGCGCTATCCCGGCGTGGTGTCGGTAACGGACGCACAGGTGCTGCGGCCGGAGCGCTTCTCCGGCCAGCCCAGGAAGGCAGATCAGTAAGGCAGGAAAGACGCCCGCGTCCGCCTCAGGCGGCGTGGGTGCCGTTGGCCAGCGCGCCGATCACCGGCACACGGCCCATCACCGTACGGCCCAGTGCCAGCCCTTCGGACACTGCTTCCCGCGTCATCGTGGCCGCCGTCGGGCGGGACAGGTCGAACTGGGCTTCCACGGTCTCGTCGCGGAACTTGTCCACCACGCCGCCATACTTCTCGGCGATCTTGTACATGCGCTCGTTCTTGACGAGGCACAGCATGTAGACCCGGCTCATGAAGCGGTTGCGGCCGATGGTCAGCAGGCGCTTGGTCAGCTCCGAGCCGAGGCCATAGCCCTGCATTTCGCTTTCAACCGCCACGGCGGCGGAGCCTTCGAGCGGCAGGCGCCAGCCGATGGGCGTGAGAATGCCGCTGGCCTTGATGTTCCCGTCCACCACGGCCCCGATGACGATGTCACGGAACCAGTCGATGCGGTCCACATAGGACTGGATGTAGCGGTTGGTGACCGGACGGCCGAACCGCAGGATGCGGTCTTCACGGCTCAGGCGGCACAGATGGCGGCGGAAAGAATCCGCTTCCAGCGGCCAGATGCGGCGGATGACCGGCTGCGCCACGGCACGCGGCTTGGATCGTGCAGCACCGTCGCCCTTGCCCGTCCCCGTCTTGCCTGACTGAGTCTTGGCGGATGGCTTGGCAGCAGCCTTGCGCGTCGCTGACTTGCGGGCCGTGGTCTTACGAGCTGCGGGTTTTTTGGCGGTGGTCTTCTTTGCTACCGATTTTTTAGTGGCGGTCTTCTTGGTGGCGGCCTTCTTGGCAGGCGCCTTCTTCGAAACGGCCTTCTTTGCGGCGGTCTTTTTTGCAGCACTCTTGCGGGCGGTGGTCTTGCCCGATGCCGCGCCCGCAGCGCGTGTGGTGTCGTTTGCCGTTTCGGTAGCCATGGAACGCCCTTTCAAGTCCTGGCGCGGGGCCAGTCACGGATGTGCATTCGACCATACACATCCGCCATGTTGCTCTGCAATATAGGCCCGATGCGCCTGATCCCAAACCTGATTCGACGAGCCGCTTCCGCCTTCCACCCTCTTGTGGCAGGCGGGATTGTCTGCGTGGCGGTGGGCATTGCGGGGCCGGGCGCGGGGCTCGCCCAGACTGAGGGGCAGGCCCAGGTTCAGTCCCAGCTTCAATCAGAGACATCACAAGAGCCTTGCGAGGCCTGCGGTCTCATCTCCGGGCTGGCGGAGCGGCTGGACCGCAAGGCAGAGCGCTATGCCAGCGCTGCACGCAATGCGACCGCTAAAACCAGCGAGGCCCGCGCCCGCCTCGTCGTGGTCGCCGACGGTGTCCGGCTGCTGGCAGATGCCGCCCGGGACGCCGCCGCCCAGTGCAGCGAGGAAGGCGTGTGCCGCATGCCCCATCCCGCCACCCCGGTCAGCACCGGCGGGGCAGGTGAGGCGGAGAGGTCCGCTGGGACCTGCGACGGCACGGTGCCGGAGCAGCGATGGACAGAGCTGCTGGGCCCGGTAAATGCATTGGCGGCGGCCATGGGGCAGGACGCCCAGACCTGCGCCCTGCTGGCCTGCCCGGATGCCGAGTGCGGTGCACGGGCGCATATGCTTGTGCAGGCCGCCTTCACCGACACGCTCCTGTCGGCCCTGCTCGGCGGCGACACGGCACCCACAGGTGATCCGGATACGGAAGAAACGTCACCCATTGCCGATCTGCCGCGGGGTGGTCAGGCGCAGCCGGAGGCACCCGTGGCTGCTGAGGTGCTGGCCGCGCTCTCGGAGCTTCCCGGCAGCCTCACTTCATCCGGCCTCGACGCGGAGAAAACCCAGGCACTGGCCGCGCGGCTGGCGGCGCTCGAGGCACGGCTGACCCGTGATCCGGCCGATGGCGGCCTGGTCAGCGGCGAGGCATCGGGCACCGGCTGGCGGCATCTGGCCGCGCGGCTGGCGCTGGCGGGCATGCGCGATGCGCTCACCACCATGCGGCTCGGCACCAATGTCCATATTCCCGCCCGCTGGTCGCAGGCCGCCGGCAAGCTGCGGGCGGCCCTGACGGCAGCCATGCGCCTTGATCGCAGCGCCAAGACACAGGCACAGGCACATGCACAAGGTCCGGCCGCACGGGCCTGTCACCTGCCGTCACTGGATGTGCAGCGTGTGCGGGTGCGCCTGCAGGCGGCGATGAACCGGGCCGCCTCGTGCTCGGTGCGGGCGGGCTGTCCGGTGGATGCAGCCTTTGACCGGGGCGTGAGCCGCGCGCGTCTGCTGCTCGATCAGCCAACCGGCTCGCGCGCACTGGAAATCGCCCGTGCCCTTGGAGAAGAAGCGCCCGTGACCGCCGAACAGGCAGACGCCGCTCGCGCCGCCGAAGCGCCGGAACCGGGCATTGCCCTGTCCCGTGACAGCTTCCGCACCGGGGAGATCATCGCCATCAGCGTCACCGGCAATGGCAACAGGTGTCTCGCCGGGGGCGGCCATGTGGCGTTGCTGCCATATGCGGATGTACGGGGCCGCTCTCCCTTCGCGATTGCCGGGAAGTTGGGTACCGGGGGCTCGGAGGCGTTGACCCACCGCCGCCACGATGGACGTAGCGAAGACAGTCAGGATTTTGCTGCTCCGGCACCGGGCGCCTATCGCGCCATGGTGGTGGCGGGCGAAGGGGCAGGGGGGCGGCGGCTTGCGTCCTATCCGGTGCAGGTATCCGACGGTGAGCCCGCGCGTTGCGAGGGGTGGACGGGCGTGTGGCAAACGGAGTTCGGCCGCCTGGTAACCGTCGCCCGCGAGGATGGCAGCGTGACAGGCACCTATCGGCGGCGGCCGGATGTGTGGCCCGGTTTCCTGCGTGGCCGCATTCGCAACGGCCAGTTGGTGGGGGCCTGGCACAGCGAGATCAGCGGGGGCGGCACGCGGCTCACCCTGCGCGGTGACGGGGTGTTCCGGGGAAGCTGGGGCCTGTCTCCGGCCAGTGAACGCGATGGCGGCACATGGTCGGGCATCTGCATTGCACCGGATACGGACGAAGAGGCCCGCTAGCGCGCGTCCCGGAAATACGAGACGCGCATGACGATGCGCGCCGCCCAGTCGAGCGCCACGCCGAAGCGGATATCCCCGCCCGAGTCCAGCGGCATCAGCGTGAAGGTCCCGTCGGTCTCCCGCGCCAGCCGCCTGAGATACAGCGTGTGTCCTTCGCCGGGCACCAGGCAGTCCTGCCCGTGGGTGCCGGCAAGGTCCGCGCCTTCCAGCCGGTTGCCGATCAGGATGTCCCCGGCCTCGTAGCGGCCGACCCGCGCAGCCAGCCGCACCGCCACGGGGCGGTCCGCCGGCACATCGAGGGTGATGGAGGTGCCGTCCGCGTCGCCGTTCGACAGCACCGCGCCGTCCCCGGCCAGCGTGCCCAAAAGGTCGATCTCCCGCCCGCGCCCGCCTTCGATGAGGTCGGCGACATGCAGCTCGAAAATGTCCGCGAACCGCTGCAGCCAGTCCATGGAGACGGTCATGTTGCCGGTCTCCAGCCGTGACACGGTCTGCGCGGTGGTGCCCACGCGTTCCGCCAATTGCTGCAATGTCAGCCCGCGCAGTTTCCGGTAATGCCGGATCCGTGTCTGCATGGCGGTTTCCCCCGTTGCCTGCCCCATGGGGCCAACAGCCGCCCCTTTGGGCGGGCGATCCAAGACCGCCCGGAAGGGGCGGACAATCGTGAAAGCCGCCCGCGGATGTCACCGGTCCGGGGGCGGGGCGGTCGAATACTTATCCCCGGTATTTACGTAATACGTAAAAATATCGCAATCAGAGCCTCAGGTTCGTATTATGTTCCTATCGGATGTCGGGGATAATCTCAATGCCGAACGTAATTGACCTCATTGATACAGCGGCCGCACGCCGTCGCGCGGCCAAGGCCAGCCCGAAAAATAAGCTATTCGCACAACTTTCGCGAGTGTTTGTCGCCCATGAGCTGGGGGTGCCGGTGGAGGACCTGCGCCGCGCCAGCCGCGGCGTGGCGGATATCTGCGAGGCCCGGCAGGCCGCCATGTATCTCGCCCATGTGGTCTTCGGCATGTCCTTCACCGCCGTCGGCCGCGAATTCGGCCGCGATCGGTCCACGGTCGCCCATGCCTGCGAACAGGTGGAATGGCGGCGCGAGGACGTGTCCTTCGATGCCCTTCTGACCCGCCTCGAATGGCAGCTGCGCGCCGCCACCCAGATGACGCGCACCGACGCCCCGCGGCAGGAGGGCAGCGCCCATGGCGGATGACAGCTCCTGGGTCACCCCCGTCTCGGCAACACGCCGGGCCGCAGGTGCCGGCACGGCCCGGCCGCCGCATGTCAGCAGGCAGCATTGGGAGCGGGAAGCGGCACGGCTGCTGCCCCGGCTGGCCCGCACCCCAAATGCCCGCCTGATCCCGGTGCCCGACGGCAGCCGGTTCGCCGTGACCACGACCCCAGCCCGAGCCCCGCGCGCCCGCCACAAGGCCGCAGCCCCGGTCGTGGCGGCCTGGGCAGCGGAGGGGCTGGTAACCGGGACGGTGGACGGGGCCTATGCCCTGTCGGAAACCGGCCATGCCTGGCTGCGCCGCAGCCAGGCCGCCGCTGACCCGTTTCGCGGTCAGCACCAGATTGACGGAACGCGGATGATCGATGGGCGCGGCCATGGGACGGCAACCGACCTGGCTCCCATGCGCGTCAATCTGGCGGAAACACCGCTCGGCTGGCTGCGCCGCCGCAAGGGCAGCCACGGCCGCCCGCTGATCTCCCAGGCGCAGTTCGACGCCGGTGAAAAGCTGCGTGCCGATTTCACCCTCGCCCAGATGACCCCGCGCCTCACGGCCAGTCTCGACGCGCAGCATGGTGGCAGCCGCAGCGCCCGGGGCAGCGGCCCGGCGGGCTTCGAGATCACCGACCGCGCCATGGCCGCCCGCCAGCGTTTCTACCGGGCGCTTGATGCGGTCGGCCCCGGCCTGTCCGAGCCGCTGGTGGATGTCTGCTGCTATCTCAATGGCCTGGAAGACGCCGAACGCCGCATGGGCTGGCCCCAGCGCGCGGGCAAGGTGGTGCTGGCCATCGCGCTGGAGCGCCTGGCAGACCATTACGGCCTGCTGGGCAGCGCAGGCCCCGCATCCCGCCGCCGCCATCTGTGGCGGGCGGATGACTTGAATGGAACCGAGGAAGGAGAGCCGGCGGACGAGGCCACGGCCCCGGGCAGGACCTAGGCCGGGGCGAGGCCCGCGTCACTGAGGGCGGAGGCCGCGTCGTTCTGGATCCGCTGCACCATGGCATGCAGGCCGTTGGACCGCTGCGGGCTCAGATGCTCGTCGAGGCCGATCTTTGAAAAGGTGTCGTCAGGACCTGTCGCCACGATCTCGCGTGCCGGGCGGTCCGAATAGAGCGTCAGCACGATGGCGATCAGGCCACGGACGATATGGGCATCGCTGTCGCCGGTGAAATGCAGCACCGGCGTGCCGTCATCGCCCTTGCTCACATCCGTGCGCAGCCACACCTGGCTGACGCAGCCCTTCACCTTGTTGGCGTCGGAATGGTCCTCATCCGCCAGCGGCTCGAGATCCTTCCCGAGCTCGATCACATAGCGGTACCGGTCTTCCCAGTCCTCCAGATAGGCGAAATCGTCGATCAGCTCGTCAATGGTCACGGGGCGGGCCGCTGCCTTTCTCTCTTGCACTCGCGCCAACAGATAGGCTGATCCCCGCCGCGAGACAACCGGCCATGAAAAAAGCCGCTGACCCGGCAACAGGGGAGCGGCATGGGGTGTCGTGCGGCGGCCTGAAAGAAAATGGCGCGTATTGCATCTTGGTGGGGGGTGCGGCCCTGGGGGGGAGAAGGCCGCTTGGGCAATGCAATACGCGCCGTTGGTCTAGGGTCGAGGAGAAATGCGGCGGAGTTGTCCGCTCATTGTTCCGGTCGAGGGAGGACCGGGTTGCTTAGATTCCCTGGGCAGGCGGCGGTGCGAGCACCGAGACGGGTGCCGAATTGGCAGCGCCGTTCACAGGCTGGCGGGCGCTCAACAGCTTCTCGGCAGCCCAGCTCACAGCCTCGCCGGAGTAGTAGATAACCTGCGCCAGCACATGTTCGCCGGCATCCCCGGCAGCGTCGCAGACAGAGCGGTTGCGGTCGCAGAAGCCCAGCACGTCGGAGCTGGTGGTCATGGCGAGCGTTACCGCTTCCGCCGGATCGAAATTCGCCTCCTCGGCCAGCGGCGTTCCATCCGGACCCACCACGGCGGTGGACGGTGCGCTGGGCAGAAGCATCGCCACGACGGCGACCCAGAAAGCAATTCGCAAAATGAGCATGTAACCGACCCCTCGGTTGCGCCGCTTGCGGTATGTGACCGCCCTGGCGGCTGTGCCTATCAACATGCCACCACCCTAGGCGCGGGGAGCTTGTGACCCGGCAAACCATTCCGCTCAAATTTGAAGCAAATTCCCGTACATCCGCCCTTTTGCGCAGGCGTGCCTAATGCCGTGCCTCCGGACCGGGCGGCATTTACAGGGAAACTGATTAAAATCCGAAAGACCGGGACAGGGCCGCAGGCATATGGTCGGCGGCCCCCGCAGTGTCAGTCCTTTTTGCCCGCGCTGTCTGCGCCGGCCACGGCCGCATCGTCGGCGGCAGCATCCTTCGCCTTGGCCATCAGCCCGTCGGGAATGGCACCCAGCGCCACATGGGCCTCGTCGAGAAAGGCGGGGCTTGGCAGCGGCGGTTCGAGCGACACCCCGGCCCCCAGCGTTTCAATGATGGTGTGCAGGGCGGCCAGCCGGGCGAATTTCTTGCTGTGTGACGGGATCACGTGCCACGGGGCGTCCGGTGCCGATGTCCGCCGCACCATTTCCTCGATGGCATCTTCATAGGCGCCCCACTTGTCGCGGTTGCGCAGATCATCCGGCGTCAGCTTCCAGCGCTTGAGCGGGTTGTCGAGCCGTTCCAGGAAGCGCTTCGCCTGCACCTCCGGCGAGATGTGCAGGAAGATCTTCACCAGCCGGAAGCCATCGGCCGCCAGCGCGCGCTCGAAACTGTTGATCTCGTCATAGGCGCGCGACCAGGCCTCGCGGTCGGCAAACCCCTCGACCCGCTCCACCAGCACCCGGCCATACCAGGAGCGGTCGAACACGCCGAGTTCGCCATTGGCGGGCAGGCGGCGCCAGAAACGCTGTAGGTAATGTTCCTCGCGCTCACGCGCGTCCGGCGCCGAGATCGGCCAGACACGCACCGCCCGCGGGTCCATCACGCTCGACAGACGGCGGATGATGCCGCCCTTGCCGGCAGCATCCCAGCCTTCAAAGATGATCACGCCCTTGAGGCGGTTATAGAGAAAGGCAAGCTGCAGCTCGCGGATGCGGTCCTGCAGGGCGATCAGGTGCTCTTCATAGGCTTCCCCGTCGATATCCGCGTCGGCCGGTATATCGGCCAGGGCAAAGCCGTTCGTCTGCCAGACCGCAAACAGGTCCCGCCAGTTGGGAGCGTCTTTCCCGGTATCGGTATCGGAGCCGGACTTTCCGGATGCCATGGTCGGTCTGCCGTGTAGGAGGGGCGGTCACAAGGTGCCGGTAGCCGGGCCACAGGTGAGTCGCTGCAGGAAACAAAGTGTCGCACAGGCGGGCAGGGATCGATAATCCCCGAAGACGGTCGTGTGCCGCGCCATTACCCCTTGGGCGACGCGATCAGGCCGAACGGCCGCTGGCCAACCATTCCCGCTTCGGGGACGTCGCAGGCCTCGATGGGCAGCCAGATGGTCACCGTGGTGCCCTTGCCCAGGGTGCTCGCCAGATTGAGCTGGCCGCCATGCAACTGCACGAGCGACTTGACGATCGGCAGGCCGAGGCCGGTCCCCTGCGCGCCGACGGACATGGAGGATTCCACCTGCTCGAAGGGAATGAGCACGCGCTTGATGTCGTTGGGCGCGATGCCGATGCCCGTATCCGCCACCGTGATCCGTGCCATCTCGTCTTCCTGCTCCAGCCGCACCGTCACGGAGCCGCCTTCGGTGGTGAACTTGATGGCGTTGGACATGAGATTGAGAACCGACTGCCGGATCGCCGTGTGATCGGCCTCGATCTCCAGTTCCTCGTCGGGGAGGGAAAGATCGATGGAGATGTTCCCGGCGCGTGCCTGGGTGGAGAGGATGTCCGTACAGTCCTCGATCACCTCCCGCAGATCGAAGTGGCGATGCACCAGCTCGTAGCGCCCGGCCTCGATCTTCGACAGGTCAAGGATCTGGTTGATCAGCGTCAGCAGGTGATCCCCGGACGTGTGGATCATCTTCGCGTAATCGAGATAGCGCTCATTGCCCAGCCGGCCGAACAGCTCCTGCTCCAGCACCTCTGAAAAGCCGATGATGGAATTGAGCGGCGTGCGCAGCTCATGGCTCATATTGCGCAGGAACGAGGTCTTGCTCTCATTCGCCCGCTCGGCGGCTTCTTTTTCGTAATCCAGCTTCTCGGCCACATCCACGAGGCTCGATGCCTGGTTTTCCAGCATGGCGCGGTTCATCTCCAGCTCGTGAACGGTGGATTGCAGCGTCCGCCCGCGCTCGATGAGCTGGCGTTCGCGCTCCTTCAATTCGGTGATGTCGGTATAGACGGTGACGCGGCCGCCCTCGCGCGTATGCCGGTCGCGCATCAGGAACCAGCGGCCATCCACATGGCGCAGCGTGCTCTGGCCCACCGGCAGGGCATGTTTTTCCATCCGCCGGTCCAGCCACTGGGCGGCGTCGCCGCCGGTATGAAACACGTCTGACTCTGATGTGCGGGTCATGAAGTCACGGAAGGTGATGCCCGGCTCGAGCTGGTCACCGGCCACCCGGTGCAGCCGGGCAAAGACACGGTTGTGCAGCACCAGCCGGTCAGCCTGATCCCACACGGCAAAGCCGTCGGCGGTGCTTTCGATGGCGGCTTCAAAGCGCATCTGCACCCGCATCAGCGAGGTCACGTCATTCCAGTGAACGATGGCGCCGCCATCATCCAGGGGCCGCGACTTCACTTCCATCCAGCGGCCATCCGACAGCCGCTCAATACGCGGCGTCCAGTCGCGGGATCGATGAAAGGCCAGCGTGTCGGCGATCCAGCCCTCGGGGTCGTTGATGGCGCGCGTGCCGGCGATTTCGCCTTCACCCAAAAGGCGCCGCAGAATGTCCTCGAAGGTGAGGCCCACAATGGCGTCGAGGTCATCGAAGGTGCGGAAAATATAGCGGAAATGGGCATTGCTGTAGGTAAGCCGGTCATCGCCATTGAAGACGATGATGCCGACCCGAAGACTGTCCAGTCCTGCAATGAGCGCGTCAGTTCCCTCGCGCGTCCCCACTGGCATCTTCTGCCTCACCTGACCCCGGACCACATGCCCCAATACACATGGGGCCCAAAGCTGACAGGATAGGGTTATGAAATCGTTGTTGTTTCGGGGTTTGCCCGTGCCCACCGTCCCGTCCCGGTGCAGGTAAGCCGGCGCATCATGGATGATCGGCAGGTATCCACGAAAAAGGAGGTGCCAGACCCTGACACCGCCTCACTCGGGCCGGGACGTGAAATCCCGGCAATTTGTCTGACCGTCCGGCCTTAGCGGGCGGCGTCCGGCAGATATTCTGCCCAGCAATAGGCGATCTCGTTCACCGCATGCTTGCCGGTGCAATAGGCTTCCTCGGAGGGGAAGTGCGCGGCGGCGAGGCACTGGTTGAGGTTGAGGCGCGAGAAACGCGTGCAGCGCGTCAGGTCACGGTTGGAGGTGAGCTTGGCTGCAGAGGTCCGCTCGTCTTCCTCGATCGCGATGTGACCGGCGATCGACAGGATGCGCTGCATCACCGGCACGGCCGCATGGGCCTCGGTCACGCCGGCCAGCTCGGCCAGCACGTTACCGAAACCGGAACCCGCCACATCATTGGCGGCGTATTGCGGCGCGACGGAGAACGGAGCCGGGGCTTCATACTTGCCCCAGCGGGTGCGCTGGAATTCCACGGCAGTGGTGAGGAAGCGCTGGCCCAGATTGGTGAGCTTCTTGTAAGTGACCGATGCCTCGGCAACCACGGCGGAGCGCGCCTTCTGGGAGCCGGAGAACATCCATACGCCGGAGCCCGACTTGAGCTTGCTCAGCACCGCGTCCTTGCCCTCGCGCTCGACGGCGGACTTCACGGCGGCAGCGAATTCCGGCTGCGCGGCAGCGAGATAGGCGCTGTTGGCGATCCAGCCCTCAGCCAGGAACTCGGTATTGTGGGGACGCAGCGTATCAAGGGCGGCGCGCACATCGCGCGGCGACTTGAACTTGCGGTTGGCCAGATCGTCGATCGCGGCGTCAAAGGCGCGGTAGGCCGCGGCCTTGCCTGCGAGATCGGCATTGGCGGAGGTGATCTTCGGCTGCGCCTTGGCACCGGCCTGCGGGGCAATGAACGGCTTGGCGCGCGGCACCGGCACAATCATGCCGTCCGACTGCACCACCGGCACATTGGCCACCTGGTAGGGCGCGATGGAGGCTGCGGGTGCAACCGGCGCCTGCGGCTGGATAGAGGCGGTGGTGGTGGGCGTGCTGCCCGTGGTCATGCAGCCGGCAAGGGCCAGACCGGCCAGAACCAGGCCGGATGCAGCCGCAACCCGCTTCAGGCCATGCAGGCCTAAACCGGGCAGGCCAAAGCAGGAAGAAGTGCCGGAAGAAATGAAGGTGTCGGCCATGCGTGTCGCCCCCCGAATAAGCCCGGCTGCCTCTCTCCCGGCAGGCAGGCTTAGGAAATCATTTACCAAGGGAACCCTACTTTCAGCGCCTGCGCGTCCCGCGCTGTCAGTGTGGGCCCAATTCAGGGGAGCCGAAGCCTTCCGGTTCCCCGATCGTCATGTCTCTGCTCGTCAGGTCCAGCTCCGCCAGAGCTGCAGGCAAATGGCCCTAAGCAGCGATTCTGACGAAAATGTGCCAAATCGAGGCGCCCGCGAAGGGCACGTCGTCGGCGCTGCAACCAGCATGCCCAACACTAGGCCGATGCCGCCTTTCATGCAATGCGGCAGCGCATTGCGCTTGCCGGTTTTTGCGCGTCGCGGTTTGCACGAAATGCCGATTCCACAGGGGCTTTTGCTTCAAATGCCCGTCACATTTCAGCTTCCTTAACCCTGATCCGCCAGAGTGGCCGCGGATGGGCCACCTTCATGCCCGGCCGGCGGGGACCTGCCGGGCGTGGACGTGACCTTTTGAGAGACAATCGCGCCTGCCCGCTTGGGGCAGGCCGGCATCCGGGGGATGTGCCGCCTTGTGCCAAGGCACCGGCCCTCCCGGACGCGGGGTGGATGAGGTAAATCCGGTGCACGAGGCTGATTGGCAGGTTCATCCGGGCGCACGCGCCCGGCCGCGCGTGAAGGCACGGCATCTGGCGTTCATCCGGCAGCACGCGGTGGGCGGCATCATCGGCGCCCTGGGCGGCATCGCCTTCGTCGCCGTCACCGGCCAGACCGACCTGTTCGCGCTTGGGGCGTTCGCGCTTCTGGCCGCCACCGGCCTGCCAGCCCTGTGGCTGCGCGTCACCGGGCACCTCACCAGTGCCTACAGCCTGTCATCCTTCTTTCTGGCGTTCCTCGTCACCTGGCTGTGCGCCTGGACGGGCGGGGTGGATTCACCGGCCATCTTCTGGCTGGCGCTGGTGCCGCTCGAAGCGGCGCTGTCGGCCAGCCGCCGCAGTGCGGTCATTGCCGCCTCCTACGCCGCCATCGCCTTTGCGCTGCTGATCTGGATGTCGCTGGCCTCGGCCCTGCCGCCGGCGCATCTGCCGGGGCTCGACCCCTTCCTCGTCCGCATGGTCGCGATCCTGAGCGCCATCATCTATGCCTGCGCCCTGGCGCTGCGCACCCAGGAAGCCTATCAGCGTGCCGAGGATGCCGCCGACGCCGAAGAGGCGCGCTACCGCATGGTCGCCGACAATGCCAGCGACCTCATCACCCGCCATTCGATTGACGGCACGGTGCTGTTCGCCACCCCCGCCAGCCGCCGCCTGCTGGGCGTCGCAGCGCACAAGCTCATCGGCATGCGCGTGACGGAGCTTCTGGGCAGCGACACGCAGGAGGCCCGCGACTTGTCGGAGGCCTTCGCTGTCGCCCTGCGCAAGGGCGGCGAACACAGTGCCGAATTTTCTCTGCCGGCCCATGACGGCAGCACGCGCCATCTGGAAATGCGTATCCGCGCGGTGGGCGATGCGCGCGACGTGAGCCTTGTGGCCGTCACCCGCGACATCACCGAGCGTCAGGCCGCCCAGGAAGTGCTGGCCGATGCCCGCGACATGGCCGAGAGCGCCAGCCGCACCAAGTCGGCCTTCCTGCGCTCCATGAGCCATGAGCTGCGCACGCCGCTCAACTCCATCATCGGGTTCTCGCAGGTGATCCGCGACCAGTCCTTCGGCCCCATCGGCAACGGGCGCTACTCGGACTACGCCGACATGATCGGCGAAAGCGGCAAGTCGCTGCTGCGCATCGTCACCGACGTGCTGCGCATGTCGGAGATCGAGGCCGGCAACGTGGACATGGAGATCGAGGAAACCCGTCTCCATCCCGTCGCGGCGCTTGCGATCCGCACCCTTGAACCGCAGGCGCGCCACGCCCGCGTGCTGGTGGAAAACCACGTCGCCGAGGACCTGCCGTTGATGATGGCGGATGCCCGCGGTGTGGACCAGGCGATGCAGTGCATCCTCGCCAACGCCATCCAGCACTCGCAGCCGGGTGACGCCGTGCAGGTGTCGGGCGGGGCGGATGACATCAGCGCCTGGATCGAGATCAGCGATCAGGGCCCGGGCATTCCCGAGCACGAGATCAGCCGCCTGATGCGGCCCTTCGAGCGCACCGGCGGCAGCCTTGAAGGCCGCCCGTCCGGCGCCGGCGTGGGGCTGGCCATCGCCAAGGCACTGACCGAGCTGCAGCGCGGCGGCTTCACCATCCATTCGCGCGAAGGCGAGGGGACGACCGTGCGCCTGACCTATCCGCGCGCGCAGATGAGCGGCCGCCGGACGGCCTGACCGTCGCCTGAACTGGTGCAAGGCCATGCGTCCCGCTAGGCTCGCGCGATGATGCAGCCCCGTCTCAAATCCGAAATCCGTGTCCACGCCATGCTGCGCGGGGCGGCTGCCGCGGGCATCTTCGGCGCGGTTCTCCGCCGTGGTGATGACACGGCCGGGGCCATCATCGTGCGGCTGGCGCCCGACGCGCAGACCGCGATGCTCTATTGCGCAGCCCCCGGCCCGGGCACCGATGATGACGGCCGCCCGCGCTGGATCTGCGCCACAGGTCCGGACCCCGTCCCGAATGACGAGGCCGACGCCTGGCTTGCCCGCCGCGTCAGCACGGACCCGGACCTGTGGGTGGTGGAGTTTGAAACGGCAAAGAGCGGGCCCTGCCTGGACGGCACCGTGGTGGACACGGCCCCGCCGCAGGAAGACCCGCTCATTGCTCAGATATTCAGAAAATAGGGAAAGGGCCCCTCGCCCTCACGGACGCATGAAGGCAATCCCGTCATCCGCGTCCATGTTCTCGGCAGCGGCAGTCAGTTCGCTGGCGATGTCTTCCGGGCTGCGGTCCATCTTGTAGAGCTTCAGCACTTCGTCGAACAGCACGCGCGCCACCGCGTCACGCGGATAGCTGCTGGCGGCGGCCTCCTCAAGGGCTGCCTTGACGTGCTTCTCGACGATTTCACGGGCATTTGCCATGGTCGTATTCCTTCTCAGGACGTTGCGTAAATAAGAGGTTCGCGCGCAATCTACACCAGCGCCCGGCCGGGCGGCGATGATCAAAATCAATCCGCAAGGCTGCCATGATGGAGCCCGCTTCGGGGCCCCGGTCCGGGCACCCGCCCGGTGCCGCGCGGGTTGAGAGTGGCCCGCCTTCCCGCTATCAGAGGCCGGCATACCGGCCGCACCGGCCACCCGGCCCCGCCTGCGCTTGCCCGCGTACTCTCAAGGAACACGATCCGCCATGACAGATCTCCAGACCCTGCCCATGGAATTCTGGGAGCTGCTCGTCAGCGTCTGGCAGGACGGCATCCAGGGCGTTGATTTCGGCCGCGTGCTGGTGGCGCTCGGCATCCTCATCTTCTTCTACATCCTGCGCGGCCTGTTCGCCCGCATCGTGGTAGCCGCCGCCGGCAAATGGGCCGCGCGCACCCAGACGCAGGTGGATGACCTGCTGGTGGAAGCGCTGGCCCCGGCCCTCAAGCTGATGGTCTTCACCATCGGTGTCTTCGTCGCCGGCCGTTACCTCGCCTTTGACGGGCTGGCGGAGGAGCTGCATCTGCGGCTCGTCCGCTCCATGGTGGCCGTGGCCTTCTTCTGGGCGGCCTACAATTTCACCAAGCCGCTGACCCTGGCCTTCAAGCGCCTTGAAGTGGTGCTGACCCGCGAAATGGTGGACTGGCTGGTCACCGCCACGCGGATCGCGGTGATCCTGCTGGGCGTCGCCACCGTGCTGCAGATCTGGGGCATCCAGGTCGCCCCGCTGATCGCAGGTCTCGGCCTGTTCGGTGTCGCGGTGGCGCTCGGTGCGCAGGATCTGTTCAAGAACCTGCTGGCCGGTCTTTCCATCCTCATCGAAAAACGCTTCGGCGTCGGTGACTGGGTGAAGGTGGATGGCGTGGTCGAGGGGACGGTGGAGCATATCGGCTTCCGCTCCACCCGCGTGCGCCGTTTCGACAAGGCACCCGTCTATGTTCCGAACACGGAATTCGCCGACGGCGCAGTGACGAATTTCTCCGCCATGACCCATCGCCGCATCTACTGGAAGATCGGCGTCGAGTACCGCACCACCCGCGACCAGCTTGCCGAGATCCGCAACCGCATCGAAGCCTTCCTGCTGGACTCCGACGAATTCGCCAAGCCGCCGGAGGTGCCGCTCTTCGTGCGTATTGATTCCTTCAACGACAGCTCGATCGACATCATGCTCTATTGCTTCACCCGCACCACCGTGTGGGGCGAGTGGCTGGAAGCGAAGGAACGCCTGGCCTATGCGGTGAAGGACATCGTTGAAGGCGCGGGCACGGGCTTTGCCTTCCCCTCAACCTCCCTTTACGTGGAAAGCCTGCCCGGCGGCACGCCGGAAGCCTTCTCCCCGCCGGAGGGATCGTCACCTGAGGGCTCATCCGGCGGCAGCGGCGCGCAGCCGAAACTGCCCGCAGGCAACCCCGCGGACGGCCAGACCGCAGGCGAGGCGGAAACAGGCGCTGACACCTGATCTGTACCCGGGGGGCGCGTAGAGCGCGCGCCTACATGGCGGCGCGGTGCGGTGCTTCGGTGCTGTGGCCATCTTCCAGCGGCTCACCGGCGAACAGCGCCCGCCAATAGCCCACCAGCCGGTCTGCTGTCGCAGGGTCCAGCGTCTCGAAACATGACATCAGACGGAAGACTTCCTCCGTACCGCGACGGCTGCCCATCTCGCCAAGCCTGACGAGGGTCGAACAGGTAGAGCGCGCAAACCCGGCCGCCCGGCAGGCCGTCATCAACCCATAGCCGCCGGGTTCATCCAGCAATGCTTCGGATGTCGCCCGGTCGATGCCCGTCAGCCTGTCGAAACAGGCATGGAAGGCATCAAGCTGGCCGTCGCGCAGCAGGCGCACCACCAGCGGTTCCTTCAGTTCATTGCGCGTCTGCTTGTCGACGGCAAAGGCCAGCGCGTGCGGCGGATGGGGCTGCGCGTCGCCCGTGGCGATGCCGCGCGCAGCCGCTGTCTGCAAGGCAAGCTGGAGGGCGTCCGGCTGGATTGCCACGGCACGCTCGAAAGCCTTGCCGCCAAGCTGCGGTGCCACGTGCCAGCCAAGCTGGACTGCCACATCCGCCGGCAGGTCCGGCCGGGTGATGAGCGCCAGTTGCAGGGCGGGCAGGGCAGGCGCTGCCTTGAGCAATATCTCGAAATCCGCCCGTTGCAGGGGCGCATCCGCGTTTTCGGCCAGGCAGGTGAGGGAGTGCGGATCCTCGAGGGCAACGATGTGGCTCACCAGCGTGGCCGACAGCCCCTGCCGCTGGGCGATCACCGCCGCGTGGCCCGCCCCGTGCCGATTAATCAGGTCAATGAGATCGTCTTCCGCCAGTTGCGGGCTGTGCACCAGCAGGGGCGCCGCCACAAAGGCCGTGTCGTTGAGAAGCGCGTCCACCAGCACCATCGGCGGCGTCTCGACGTCCAACAGGGCGGCTGCCAGGGCAGCACGGCCATCCTCATCAGCTACTGCCCCGAGATCCTTCAGCAGCATGCCGAAGCCCTCACGCACCGTCTCCGAACAGCTGTCAGCATCGGAGAGATAGAGCGCCGTGATGCAGTCGAGCAGTGCCCTGCGCCCCTCGGCGGACCTGTCCCGCAGAAGGGTCGGCAGCGCAGCAAGCTGGACCAGGACAGAGGACATGGGGACGGACATTCTCCGGGTGAACGGCAGGGTGATCGGGCGGTCGTCTCAGGCAGTCTGATCCGCGGTGAACTGCGGCATTCGTGCCCTAGCCCGGGGGCATGGGGGCGACTAGATTGCGAGCCTTCATTGAAGAGGAGATTTGCGAAGGCAGGGTAAATTTTCCGTACCTTTCGCAGCCTTCCCTCCATAAATCGTGACCCCGGGAGAGCCTGCATGGCTGAGGTGTTTTTCGTGTTCCTGCGGCTGGGTCTAACGGCCTTTGGCGGTCCGGTGGCCCATATCGGCTATTTCCGGGACGAGTTCGTCACCCGCCGCCGCTGGATCAGCGATGAGGGCTATGCGGATCTCGTGGCCCTGTGCCAGTTCCTGCCCGGACCCGCCTCCAGCCAGGTGGGGCTGGGTCTCGGCCTGTTGAGGGCCGGGCCAGCCGGGGCGCTGGCCGCGTGGCTGGGCTTCACCCTGCCGTCCGCCCTCCTGATGGCCGGGGCGGCGTTCTCCCTGCTCGAGCTGGGCGAGGCCATTCCGGCGGGATTGCTGGCAGGCCTCAAGGCGGTGGTGGTGGGCGTCGTTGCCCACGCGCTTCTGGGCATGGGCCGCAGCCTGACGCCGGACCTGCCGCGTCTTGCTCTTGCCGGTGCAGCGCTGGCGCTGACGCTAATTGTGGGCGGGGTCACCGGCCAGCTTGCGGCCATTGTTCTGGGCATCATTGCCGGACTTGCATTCCTGCGCGGCCTTGCGCCCACCAGCGACCGCGGCTCAGGCCTGCATGCACCGTTCCCGCGGCGGCTCGCCACCTTGTTCCTGGTGGTGTTTGCCCTCCTGCTGGTCGGCCTGCCGCTGCTGGCGGCGAAGGATACCTCTCTCGGCATGGCCATCGCTGATGGCTTCTACCGCTCCGGCGCGCTGGTGTTCGGCGGCGGCCATGTGGTGCTGCCCCTGTTGCAGGCGGAAACCGTGGCACCGGGCCTTGTGGGGGCAACGGAATTCACCGCGGGCTACGGGCTGGCGCAGGCGATGCCGGGGCCGCTTTTCACCTTCGCGGCCTTCCTCGGTGGGGCAGCCGGTCTTGATCAGGGCGTGGCGGCGGCAAGCCTCTATGCGGCGCTGGCCCTTGTCATGGTGTTCCTGCCCGGCGCGTTGCTGCTGGCCGCAGCACTGCCTTTCTGGGCCGGGCTGCGTGCCAACCACACAGCGCGGGCAGCGCTTACAGGGGTCAATGCGGCGGTGGTCGGCATTCTTGCGGCCGCGCTCTACACGCCCGTTGCGACGACCGCCATCCATGACTGGACCGACATCGCGATTGCGCTCATGGCCTTCCTGGCGCTGCAGGTGCTGCGCTGGCCGGCCTGGGTTGTGGTGCCCATCGGCGCGGGCTTCGGACTCGCCTTCGCGGCATTCGTCTGAGGCGATTTATCCACAAGCACGGCCCGCCGTTAACGGTTGGTTCACCATGTCAGGCTCACGCTTTTGGTTATGAACCAGGAGTGAGGAGCAGGACCATGGCCACCAAGCCAGCCGAACCCGGCACGACTGACGCAGCACCTAAGCCCGGTGCCATCGCCGAGAAGGTGATTGCTTTCGCGCCGCCGGAGCGCCCCATGCGTGATTTTCCCAAGGGCCATGAAGCCGATGTGCTGCCGCTGCGCGCGCCGCGCAAGAAGCGCCGCAAGACCGTGGCCGAGATCGCCAAGTCCTGACCCTGCCGGGCTAATACGGCGGGGAGGGGGTCAGGCCGCCGCCGCCTTCTGCGTGGCGGCATCGATTGCGCCCGCCAGCCGCTCCACCAGCATTTCCAGCTCGTCATCCGAAATGGTGAAAGCCGGGCCGAGGCAGATGATGTCGCGAATGTCGCCCGTGCCGCCGGGATAGAAGAACGCGCCCCGCGCCAGCCCCTGGCCGACCACCGCATTGGTCATGCCCGCCTCGGCCGGATAGAGCGCCAGCGTCTCCCGGTCAGCGACAAGCTCGATTCCCCAGAGAAGACCGCGCCCGCGTATCTCCGCCACATGCGGGTGCTGGCCCAACCGGTCCCGCAGCAGCGCTTCCAGCTTGCGGCCCTGGGTGGCGGCGCGGGCCACCAGGTCTTCCCGCTCCATGATCTCCAGCGCCTTGTCGGCAGCCGCGCAGGCCCCCGGATGGCCGCCATAGGTATAGAACATCAGGCTGTCGCCGCGTTCAGCCAGCGGTGCCAGCACCTCGTCGCTGGCATAGATGCCTGCGAGCGGCGCATAGCCTGCCGTCAGTCCCTTGCCCGCATACATGATGTCCGGCCGCACATCGAAATGCTCGATCCCGAAGCGCGCGCCGGTGCGCCCGAAGCCCGTCATCACTTCATCGATGATCAGCAAGACCCCATATTGCCGGCAGATGCGCTGCACTTCCGGCCAGTAGCGCGGGCCCGGCTCCTGCGCCCCGCCGGAGGAGCCGGTGATGCTCTCTGCCAGAAACGCCGCCACTGTTTCCGGTCCCTCGGACAGGATCGTGTCTTCAAGGGCCTTCGCGCAGCGAATGTCCTCATCCGGATGATTGCGGCCAAGCGAGCTGCGCAGGGCATAGGGCGCGGGCACCTTGGGGAAGTGCGGGGCGTAGGGCTCAAAGCCCTTCTGCCGCGCGGTGTGGCCGCCTGCGGCCAGGGTCAGTGCCGTGGCACCGTGATAGGACGGAACGCGGCCGATGATCTTCCAGCGCGTGTCCTGCCCGATCGCTATCTGATACATGCGCGCAAGACGGATGGCGGCATCCGCTGCCTCCGACCCGCCGCTCGACAGATGCACGCGGGTGAGATGATCCGGCAGCCATGACGCCTTGAGCCGCGCCACCAGCCGCTCGCGCTGCGGGGTGAGGAAGGTGGGCACGATATAGCCCGTATCACCCACCGCTTCAGCCATGGCCGCGGCCACCTCCTTGCGCCCATGGCCGATGCTGGCGGCGATGGCACCGCCTGCCGCATCAAGGATGCGCGTCCCGTTGGCCATCTCCAGCCACACGCCTTCCGCCTTCACCACGTCGATGATGCGCGGTGAAGGAATGAACGGCCAAACGTCTGATTTTGGATGCGGGGCAGGGGACATGGCACGGGGCTCCGGGCAGGCAGATGTCATCAAGGCTGGGTGATGCATGGCCTGTCTGCGCCAGCGCTGCTTGTCGCGGGCTGCAAACCGCCATATCACCCGGGTATGGGACGCCGTTCGGCGTTCGCATGAATGCCAGGAAGGGTAGACGGACAGTCAGGCCATGAAAATAGTCGTTCTCGGTGCCGGTGTGGTGGGCGTCACCACGGCCTATTACCTTGCCGAGCGGGGCCATGAGGTAACCGTCATCGACAGGGCCGAGGGCCCGGCCCTTGAAACCAGTTTCGCCAATGGAGGCCAGGTGTCCGCCTCCGGCAGCGCGCCCTGGGCAGCGCCGGGTGTGCCCTGGCAGGGGCTCAAATGGCTGGGCCGGGCGGATGCGCCTTTGCGCTGGAAGCCGCGGCTTGATCCGGCGCAATGGTCCTGGCTCATGGCCTTCCTGCGCCGCTGCACGGCCGAAGCCTATGATGCGGGTGTGACGCGCAACCTGACCCTGGGCCGCCTCAGCGTCACCGAGCTGCGCCTGCTCAGGGCCCGCCTCGGGCTCGACTATCATCAGCAGACAAAAGGCATCCTGAAGATTGCCAAGTCCGACGCGGACCTGGCCGACCTCAGGGACAAGGCAGCCAAGCTGACAGCCAAGGGCGCCCAGGTGCGTTTTGTCGATGCGGCGGAATGCGCCGGGATCGAACCGGCGCTCGAGCCCGCTGTTGCAGCCGGCGAAGTGCGTGGCGGCATCCACTTCCTTGATGATGAAAGCGGCGACGCGCATCTGTTCACCGAGGAGCTGACAAAAGCCGCTGAAGAGGCAGGCGTCACCTTCCGCTACGGCACGGCGGTGGAGGCGCTTGAGACAGCAGGCAAGGCCGTCACCGGCATCCGCACATCGTCCGGACCCGTCGCATGTGACCATGTGGTGGTCTGCCTCGGTGTCGGCAGCCGCGCGCTGCTCCGGCCGCTCGGCATTCGCCTGCCGGTCTATCCGGTGAAGGGCTATTCGGTGACGGTCGATCTCGACGGCAGCAACATCGCCCCGGCGGTCAGCCTCACCGATGAGGAACGCCGGGTGGTGGTCAGCCGCTTCGGGACGCAGCTGCGCGTCGCCGGCATGGCGGAGCTGGCAGGCAACGACCTGACCATCGACCCGGCCCGCGCCCGCGCCGTGCGCCAGGCCCTCGATGACCTGTTTCCCGGCCTCGCACGCCTGCCGGACGCCAGGGTGTGGACCGGCCTGCGCCCGATGACACCCGATGGCGGCGCCATCATCGGTGCAGCCCCGCCCTGGGCCAATCTCACCCTCAATACCGGCCACGGCACCTATGGCTGGACCATGGCCTGCGGCAGCGCCCGGCTGGTGGCCGATCTCGTGAGCGGCGAGACGCCGCCGCTGGATATGGGCCTAGTGAGTCTCGCCCGCTTCCGCTGACCGGTTTTCCCCGCCGCCGAAACACGGGTTTTCCCCGGGTTTCTGCCGTTTGGGTGGATTTTTGTGCGCTGCACAAAATATCGCTTGTCAATGTTGCGCTGCGTATATATATGTTGCGTCGCACAAGGGGAAAACGGCCCCCGCCGCCCGGCACCGCGCGTTTCGCGTCCGTGGCGCCCGGAGGCCACCCCGACGACAGAGTTTGTCCCCCGCGTATCTGGGGTTGTTCCAGTTCCTCATCATGGGAAGACCCCGCGGCGCCCCCATCCCAAGCCGCCGCGCACAGGAGTGACCGATATGGCTGCTGCCAAGAAGACCACCACCAAGAAGACCACCACCCGTCGCCGCCCGTCTGCCAAGAAGGCCGCACCGAAGAGCCCGATCCGCACCGCCGCCCACACCGTGATCGACACGGTCGAGGCCAATGTGGTTGACGGCTTCAAGGCCGTCCGCGCGACGGTTGACGCCAAGGACCTGCAGGCCGCGCTCGACATTCAGCGCAAATATGCCGAAACCGCCCTCAAGCGCACCCGTCAGGGCGCCGAGAAGGTCTCCGGCATTGCCTCCAAGGCCGTCAAGGAAGCCAGCGAGCCGCTGGTGAAGCGTGTGCAGGACGTGCGCACCCGCGTCGAGACCAATGTGAACGAAGCTCTGGGCCGCGCCGCGTAACCTGCGCCAACCGACCCGAAGACAGCAACGCCCGGCCGCGCCCCTCCCGCGCAGCCGGGCGTTTGCTATTTGGCGCGCTCGATGAGCCCAAGCCCCAGCGCCGAGGCAACGACGCCGAGCGCGAACAGGGCGATGCCGGAATGCACATCCGCCGTGGTCAGAAGCTGGCCGTTGAGCAGGATGACCAGGAGCGCCAGCACCAGCACATCTGCCATCGACCAGCGCGACAGCGCCGCCAGCCACCACAGGGTCCGGGGCAGGGTCCAGTGCAGCCGCGCGCCCGGTGCCCGCATCTGCCTGGCGGCCGCAAGCCCCAGCACAATCTTGCCGACCGGAAACAGCACCGACACGGTGAACACGAACACCGCCAGCGCCGTCTGGCCGCTCTCCGCCATGCTGACAATGCCGCCGAGAATGGAATAGCTGCGCTCGAACACCCAGAACGAGCTCACCGAAAAGGCCGGCAGCGTCACCCCGCCGAGGATCAGCCCCAGCGCCGCCCACAGAAGCGCCGCCGCCGCATGCACCCGCAGGCGTGACACAGCTCGCCCGCCGGCGGCGCGTGACACAGCCCGCCCGCCGGCAGAAATCGCCGCGCGTGGCGTGTCATCCGAAACAGGAGAGGGGAGGGGCGACGCGCTCATGACCGCATCCTAGCGCGGTCGCGCGCTGTCGTCCTGAACCGGAGATGAAACTCCGCGAGAGGCGCGGCGCGGGGCGCAGGCCCGCCTAGCCCGCGTGCCGCTTCTGCAGCACCGTCTTCCGCCCGTCGCCGGTCGGCTGATAGACCTCACGGAAGCGGCTGTTGGCCTCCGCCCAGGCGCCTTCGGTAATGCGCGCGTCACCATCCACCGCGTCATAGCCGCAGCGGGCGAGGTAATGCAGCTGGTCCACCAGCACCCCGCCGGTCGCCCGCAGCTCACCCTGATAGCCGCCGCGATGACGGATCAGCCGCCCGTAGGAGAAGCCGCGCCCGTCCTTGAACTGCGGAAAGTCCACCGCGATCAGGCTGAACCGGTCAAGATCGTCCATGATCTCGTCCGGGTTGTCGCTGCTTTCCAGAGCCACGCCGATCGGCTTGTTGCGCGTCAGCAGCGTCTCACGGTCCTTCAGCCAGCGGCCCATGCTCACCAGCGCGTGGCAGTCCTCCGGCAGGTCCGCGTCATCTTCCACGCGCACCCACTTGTCCTCGGTCACTTCCTTCCCGTTCTTAAGCAGCGGCATAAAGGGTCTCCTTGAACGGGTCGATGCCGATCCGGCGATAGCAGGCAAGGAAGCTCTCGCCCTCTTTCCGGTTGGCCACATAGGTTTCAACGATGGTTTCGATCGCATCCACGATGCGGTCCTCGGTGAAGGCCGGGCCCACGATGTCGCCGACAGCGGCGTCCTCATTTGCCGAGCCGCCGAGGGTTACCTGGTAGTTCTCCACGCCCTTCTTGTCGACGCCGAGAATGCCGATATGGCCCACATGGTGATGGCCGCAGGCATTGATGCAGCCCGAAATCTTGATCTTCAGCTCACCGATATCGTATTCGCGGTCGAGATCGGCAAACCGCTCCGAGATCGCTTGGCCGATGGAGATCGACCGCGCATTGGCGAGGTCGCAGTAATCAAGCCCCGGGCACACGATCATGTCGGAGATCAGGCCGATATTCGGCGTCGCCAGCCCCGCCGCATCAAGCCGCTTCCAGACCTCATAGAGGTCGCGCTTCTTGACGTCCGGCAGCACGAGATTCTGCTCATGGGTCACGCGGATCTCGCCGAGGCTGAAGGTCTCCGCGATGTCTGCCACAGCGTCCATCTGGTCCGCGGTCGCATCCCCCGCGATGCCGCCAATGGGCTTCAGCGAGATGTTGACGATGGCATAGCCCGGCACCTTGTGGTCCGCGAGATTGATCCGCGCCCACTGGGCAAAGGCCTTGTCGTCGGCCAGCGCCTTGTCGAATACTTCAACGGCATCCGGCAGGCTTTCATAAGCCGGCGGGGCAAAATAGGCGCGGATGCGTTCGATCTCGCCATCCGGCAGCTTCAGGTCTTCGCCCGCGCCGCCTTTCGCGAATTCTTCCTTAACCTGGCGTGCGAATTCCTCCGCACCCAGAGCATGCACCAGGATCTTGATGCGCGCCTTGTAGAGATTGTCGCGCCGCCCATGCATGTTGTAGACGCGCATGATCGCATCCATGAAGTGCAGCAGGTCGCGGGCAGGAATCTTTTCACCCACCAGGTGGCCCACCATCGGCGTGCGGCCCAGCCCGCCACCGGCATAGATGTCGAAGGCCGGTTCGCCGTTCTCGCCTTCCACGATGATGATGCCCACATCATGCACGCGGATCGCCGCGCGGTCGCTCGAATGGCCGGTGATGGCGATTTTGAACTTGCGCGGCAGGAAGGTGTATTCCGGGTGGAAGGTCGACCACTGGCGCAGGATCTCGGCCCAGATGCGCGGGTCGTCGATCTCGCCCGCCGCCACGCCCGCATACTGGTCGGACGTGACGTTGCGGATGCAGTTGCCCGACGTCTGGATCGCATGCATCTCGACGGTCGCAAGGTCTTCCAGGATCGCCGGCACATCCTTCAGCTTCGGCCAGTTGAACTGGATGTTCTGCCGCGTCGTGAAGTGGCCATAACCCTTGTCATAGGTGCGCGCCACATGCGCCAGCATCCGCATCTGGCGGCTCGCCAGCGTGCCATAGGGAATGGCGATGCGCAGCATGTAGGCGTGCAGCTGCAGGTAAAGCCCGTTCATCAGCCGCAGCGGCTTGAACTCGTCTTCCGTCAGCTCGCCCGCAAGGCGCCGCTTCACCTGGCCGGTGAATTCCTTCACCCGGTCCTGAACAATGCTGTGGTCGAATTCGTCGTAGCGATACATCTTGCGTCTCTGTTGGTCTGGCCATTGCCCGGGACATCACCGGCCGGCCGAATTCTCTTGGCCCGGACGTCCTCCTGCCGGAGGGCGTGTCCGGACGGTCAGGAGGCCTGCTTGCCCAAATCGAGGCGGACGGTCGGCCCGGCGGCGCGGATCTGTTCGCGCACGCTCAGCGGCTTGGCTTCGCCGTCTTCGCCATCCACGTCGAAGAGGTAGGGGTTGACCACGATCTGGTCCACGACACCGGCCTGGGCCTGCTCCAGCAGCTTGGCGCCTTCTTCCTTGCCGTCGGCAATGGCAGCGTCCGTGATCACGTCCGACCATGCATTGGCGGCGGTCAGGTACACCGGTTCACCGTCCAGCAGACGGTTCGCCGTCACCGAGTGAAACCGCGCCTTTTTGTTGATGTGCTGGGCCATGCCTGTCCAAACCGCTCCAAACTCGCTCTGCGGGAATACGCGCGCCCGTCGCACCGGGTGTCGCCGCGCAACATCTACCGGGAACATGGGGAACAAGCAATTATCCGTCAATCCCGGTGTGAAAATATATGGATAACACAAAAACCGTGTGGAATTAGCCGGTCTGACTGCTCTCCGATGCCCCGTCGCGGCTGTCATGCCAGTGGCGCAGCAACAGGTGCTCCAGCGCCGAAAGCGCCCAGAAAAGGGCGATTCCGAGCCCGGACAGCAGCACCAGCGCGGCAAACATCCGGGCAATCTCCAGCCGGTTGCCGGCCTCGATGATCCGCCACGCCAGCCCCGTCGACGTGCCCGACCCTGCGACAAATTCCGCCACCACCGTGCCGATCAGCGCCAGCCCCGCCGACACTTTCATGGCCGACAGCAGATAGGGCAGGGCGCTGGGCAGCCGCACCCCGGTCACAATCTGCCAGCGGCTGGCGCCATAGAGGCGGAACAGGTCGATGAGATTGCGGTCAGCCGCCTTCAGCCCTGCCGTCATATTGGCCAGCACCGGAAAGAACGCGGCGATGACCGCAAGGACCGTCACGGCCGCCTCCGCATTGTCGAGCCCGACCCAGATCAGGATCAGCGGCGCAATCGCCACGATAGGCGTCACCTGCAAGGCGACCGCATAAGGATAAAGCGCCCGCTCAGCGAGCCGGCTTTCGCTGAACAGCACCGCAAACCCCGTGCCCAGCACCAGCGCCAGCACAAAGGCAATAAGAGTGATGCGCAGGGTCACCCACAGTGACGCCATCAGCGGCCCGAAGCCCTGAACCAGCGCGGTCCCGATGGCCAGCGGCCCCGGCAGCACATAAGCGGGGGTCTCCGTCACCGCCACCAGCCATTCCCAGGCCCCCAGGAAGACGAGCCCGAACAGCAGCGGCAGCCCCCAGCGGGCCGCCCAGCCGTCCGGCCCTGTGCTGTTGCTGCGGCTCATGATGCTCCTCCGTCCCCGGAAGCTGTGCGCAGATGCGCCGTGATCGAGGCCGACAGCGCCGCGAAGCGCCCGTCGGCCCGCCATGCATCGCCCCGGTCTTCGGGCCCCGGCACCTCCATGTCCGCCAGCAGCGGCCCCGGCCGCCCCGGCAGCACCAGCACCCGCGTGGACAGGAACACCGCCTCATAGACGCTGTGGGTCACATAAAGCACGGTCCACCCATGCTCCGCCCACAGATCATTAAGCTCCTCGTTCAGCCGCTCCCGCGTGATCTCATCCAGCGCAGCGAAGGGTTCGTCCATCAGCAGCACGTCGGGCTTCAGCGACAGGGCGCGGGCGATCGATACGCGCATCCGCATGCCGCCGGACAATTGGCGCGGATAGGCATCCCGCCGGTCAGCAAGCCCCACGCGCTCAAGCGCATCTTCCACCCGTGCGCGGGCATCGTCGCGGGAGACGCCTTTCAGCCGGTGCGGCAGCCACACATTGTCGAACACGGTCGCCCACGGCATCAGGGTCGCATCCTGAAACACAAAGCCGATCTCGCCGGGCCGCCCAAGGGGCCAGCTCAGCCGCCCGGCTTCCGGCGCATCCAGCCCCGCCACCAGCCGCAGCAGCGTGCTCTTGCCGCAGCCCGACGGGCCGACGATGGACACGAAGCTGCCGCGCGCGATGTCCAGCGACAGGGCACCCAGCCCGTGCCGCCCGCCGTCAAACCGGCGGCTGACTTGCTCCAGCGACAGCAGGGGGTGCGTCATCGCGGCTTCAGCCCCGCGCCCTCCGGCACCACCGGCCCGTGATTGACGAAATCGGTGGTAAACGCGGCCCGCCAATCAAGATCGTCCGTATAGACACCAGCCTCCGCCATCGTGTCATAGAACATGCCCCAGCGCTGCTCGGTCATCGCGCCAATTCCCAGCCGCCGTGCGTCACCGCTCGTGGCAAGGCCAAAGGCAATCATCTTGTCGCGCGCCTGCGTCAGCACGTCCTGGCTGATCTCCGGATTGTCCTGCAGGATGAGCGCGTCCGCCGGGGCGGGGTCACCGTGCAGATAGTCATACCAGCCCTCGATGGTGCCATCGACGAAGGCCTGCACGATGTCCGGGCTTTCCTCGATCCACGAGTTGGGCGCCAGCACCATGGTCGCGTAGCCGGGATAGCCGTTATCCGCCAGCAGGAACACCTGCGGCTCCGTCCCAAGCTGCTTGGCGATGGCATAGGGCTCGCTCGTCACATAGCCCTGCTGCACCGCCGTCTCGTCCACCAGGAACGGGGCGAGGTTGTAGGTGTATTTGCGGATCTGATCGTCCGTATACCCATATTTTGCTCGCAGCCACGGCCAGAACGCGCTGATGGTGGCATCCGAAATCATGATCGGTTTGCCCTTCAGGTCTTCCAGCGATGTCACGTCATCCCGCGGATGGGTGATCAGCACCTGCGGGTCCTTCTGGAATACCGCCATCACCGCCGTCACCGGCAGCTCTGCTTCCACGATGCGCAGCGGAATAAAGCTGTTGGACCCCATGCCGAAATCCACCGCCCCGCCGGCAATAAGCTGCGGCACGTTCACCCCCGGGCCGCCGGGCAGGATCTGCACTTCCAGCCCGCGCTTGGCGTAATAGCCCTTGGCCAGCGCCTGGTAGAAGCCGCCATGCTCGGCCTGCGCCTTCCAGTCGGTGGCGAAGGTGATGCGCTGCAGATTGTCTTCGTCGCTCTGGGCGTCCGGCACCGGCCCGGCATTCCACATGCCCACCGCCAGCAGCACCAGCGCCGCCAGCCCCGCGACCACAATTCCAAGGCGGCCCATGCACAGCCCCTCCCACTGCCTTCATTCGCGGCAAAAAATAGCATGTTGCAGCCCCCCTGCCAGCAAAAGCGGACCGGGCCGGGTCATGTTGTGACGGATGAAAGAAAGAGCGGGGAGGGTGTCAGCCCTGGGGAATGGTCTCGCAGCTTGCCGAGCGGCGCACCGTGTCGTTCTTCAAATAGCTGTCGCGGTCGGTCACCAGCATCCGCATCAGCACCACGCCCTTGTCGGTCGGCGCGAAGGAGACGGGCACGCCGTCAAAGCCCGAAATTTCGTCTTCCTCGCGCTTGATCAGCAGCTCAAGTGTATCGCCCGGCAATTGCTGGTCATTGACCACAAAGAAATTGTCCGTGTTGTGCGCAAAGGCCGACACCGACCAATAGGTGTCCGGCACCCTCGCCTTCACCAGCAGCGGTCCCTTGGTGAGGTCGAACAGGCAGATGGAATAGGCAAGGTCCGGGCTCGGCCGCACCACCGTCCGCGCTCGCGCGTCCGGCGGCGGTGCATGCACAACGCCCGCATCCGCCCCCGCGTCCGCCATCCGTATCATCGCCATCGACATGATGGCCGGCGGCAGCAGCAGCACCGTCAGGATATGGACGATGATTGCCGCCACGAAGGCGGCGGCAATCCACAGCGGCCAGGTCCTCATGACGCGGCCTCCGTTTCAATCGTCCCCTCAGCCGCGCCCTCAGCCTCAGGCGTGCACGCGATCTTGCGGATCGACGGCAGCCTTACCGCGCCGGGGTCGGCCACGATGTCGGGCGACGGATTGTAGAGCCGCAGGGTCAGCGAAAAGAAGGAGCCGTTGTCCACCGGCAGCCAGTTCATCTCCCGTTCGTCGGCGGAAACGGTCAGCTGCCATTTGGCCAGCGGCGCAAAGCGCAGGCCAAGCGATGCCACATTGTAGGAATAGCGGTCCGCCGGATTGTCGATCAGGTAATGGTCGTCGCCATAGGCCGTCAGGCTCCACCACCGCGCGGCGAAGCTGCGGCCGGTCACTTCATAGGTGCAGTTGCCCGAAAGCGCGTTGCCGTCATCATCTTCTGTGGCGGTAAAATAGATGGCCTCGGCCTTGGTCAGCGCCAGCAGGCCCGTCAGCGCAATCTGCGCCCGCATATAGGGGTCGGATGCCTGCGAGCCGATGGCCGTCGAGGTGTACCACGCACCGTTCTGGATGCCGGTCGCCGACATGGCGCCAAGGATCGACCACCAGGCCGAGCCGATGCCCGCCACCAGCGCGAACACCACGACGCCTGCAATCTTCAAAAGCTTGGGAAATCCCGACATGGCCCCCGACCGCACCCCGCATACCCGGAACAGCCGCATCTTATGCCCTGCTGCGCCTTTCGGGGCCAGTCTCCTTCGTTTCGACGGTTAACGGGCGAGGCTGGTGCGGGCGTGGACCGGCCGGCCTGGCTCAGTCGTCGCGGCTGCGGAACACGCTGCGGTCCATCCGCCGCACCCGCCCGCTCGAGGCAGGCTCTTCCGCCCGCGCCTCCAGCCGCGGGGCGGCCCGCAGGGCCGTTGACAGATCCATCAGCGTGCGCTTCAGCGCCTTGTCCCGGCTCGACAGGGTCAGCGCCGGCACCTGCTCTTCTTCGGTCTCTTCCTCCGGCTCGTCCTCGGCCAGCTGCGACGGATGCGGCATCACCCAGTAACGCCGGTAGATCGGCCGCTTCTTCAATCCCTCATGGGCCTCGGTCATGAAAGACGCCCAGATCGTTGCCGGTACCGTGCCGCCATAGACCCGGCCCATCTCCGAATTGTCGTCATTGCCGACCCACACCCCGGCCACGAGGTCAGCCGTATAGCCGACAAACAGTGCGTCCCTGTTGTCATTGGTCGTGCCCGTCTTGCCCGCCGCCTGGCGGCTGCCGAGCCCGGCCTTCTTGCCGGTGCCCATGGAGATCACCCGCGTCAGCATGCCGGTCATCGTCCGCGCCGTCCGCGTCGCCGTCACCTTCTCGAACAGCGGCACCGGGTCAGCCATCTTCGGCGGGATCTCCCGGCCCGATGATGTTTCGCGATAGGGCTGCGGCATCACCCCGATGATCCGCCGCGCCCGCTCATAAAGCACGTCCCCGTCCACATTGAGGATGCGCCTGATGCCGAACACGGGCGCCGCGTAGCCGCCATTGGCGATCGGCACATAGGCCCCCGTCAGCTCGTGCAGCTGCGTGCCCACCGCCCCCAGCGTCATCGACGGATGTTCCGGCAGCTCCGTCGTGATGCCCGAGCGGCGGGCATATTCGGCCACCTTGTCGAGCCCCACCTTGTTGCCCACCCGCGCCGCCACCGTGTTGACCGACCACGCCACCGCGTTGCGCAGCTGCATCCACCCCGCATAGCGCTTGTTGGCGTTCTGCGGCTTCCACCCGCGGATGCGCACCGGCCGGTCCACCACCCCGCTATAGGGCGTGTAGCCGTTCTCCAGCGCCGCCATGTAGATGATCGGCTTGAACGCCGAGCCCGGCTGGCGCACCGCCTGGGTCGCGCGGTTGAACTGGCTCGCCAGATAGTCGCGCCCGCCCACCATCGCCTTCACCGCGCCCTGGTGGTCCAGCACCACCATCGCCCCCTGGTCGATCGCCACCCCGCGCGGCAGATCATCCAGCACCTGGTTCAGCGCCAGCTCGGCCATCTCCTGCAGCCGGGTGTCGATGGTGGTCTCCACCACCAGCTCCCGCGGCGGCCCGTCGATCCACAGCCCCAGCCGCTGATAGACCCAGTCAAGGAAATAGGCCGCCTTGAGGTCGTCGCCGCGCTCTTCAAGGTCCACCAGCGCCGGGGCCTGCCGCGCCGCCTCGATCTCGGCGGCCGGCAGCAGCCCGGTCGTCTCCAGCCGGTCCAGCACCAGCGCCGCGCGCTCATGAGCCAGCTGCAGATCGCGCGCCGGCGACAGCTGCGCCGGAGCCTTGGGCAGCCCGGCGATCAGCGCCGCCTCGCTCAGGGTCAGCTCGCGCACGCTCTTGCGGAAATAGACCTGCGACGCCGCTTCCACCCCATAGGCACCGGCGCCCAGATAGATGCGGTTGAGATAAAGCTCGAGGATCTCGTCCTTGCTCAGCTGCTGCTCCAGCCAGAAGGCCAGCGCCGCCTCCTGCGCCTTGCGCCCGAATTCCCGCGACGCATCGAGATAAAGGTTGCGCGCCAGCTGCTGGGTGATTGTACTGCCGCCCTCGACAATCCGGTTGGCCACGAAATTGGCCCGCGCCGCGCGCAGCACGCCCAGGATGTCCACCCCCCAGTGGCGGTAGAAGCGCTTGTCCTCCATCGCCAGCACCGCGTGCACCAGATAGGGCGGCATCTCGTGCAGCGGCACATTCTCTTCCTGCCGGTAGCCCCGGTGCGCCAGCACCGCGCCCCCGGCATCAAGGAACGTCACATTCACATTGCCATTGGCGATGCTGGTGATGCTGCGCGGGTCCACCTTGTCCGGCAGTCCCAGTGCCAGCGGCAGAAGGAACACCGCCAGCAGCGTCACCAGCGACGACACCAACATCAGCCGGAACCCGCCGCCCAGCCGTCCGGTTTCAAGCCGCCACCGGCTGAACCAGCTCATGCCGCCCGCGCCGATCCGGTCGTCTGTCGTCGGTGTTACCCTGCGGGCCGCCTGCGCACGCGAGGCCACAGCGTCCGGAACCGGCGCGCCTTCGATCCTCTGATCCCCGTTCTGCGTCACGACCTGCCCATGATCCCCAATCATGATCCCCAATCCGGATGCCCCCGATCCGGCCGCCGCATGTCTTGCGGCCACCCCCACCCTGTGCGAGATGTCGCCGTCGGATGATGCCGTTTAAGGCCGCGCGAAACTAGGGTTTCCCGGCCCGAACGCAAAGACCATCCCAAAATCGAGGTAAATCCCCGGATCGCGGTAAGACCGCGGTCAGGGTGCCCCCAGATCGAGGTACATCATGGGCGCCGTCCCGCCCGGGTCCCGGCCCGGCCAGCCGCCGCAATCCGGTCAAGACACAGCCCCCTTCTGGGAGCGCAAGCCCCTGTCCGCCATGACGGCTGAAGAATGGGAAAGTCTGTGTGACGGCTGCGCCCGCTGCTGCCTCATCAAGCTTGAGGACGAAGACACCGGCGAGATCGAGACCACGAACATCGTCTGCCACCTGCTCGACCAGCAGGCCTGCGCCTGCACGGATTACGCAAACCGTACAAAACGCGTCCCGACCTGTATCAAGCTCACCCCCGGCAATGTCGCTGCCATCAAGTGGATGCCCACCTCCTGCGCCTATCGCCGCCTCGCCGAAGGCCGCGGTCTCGCCAGCTGGCATCCGCTCATATCCGGCGATCCGGAAAGCGTCCACACCGTCGGCATGTCCGTCCGCGGCAAGGTCATCAGCGAGGAGGGCATCGCCGAAGACGAGCTCGAAGACTTCCTGGCCATCTGGGAAGAACTCGACGACTGAGCAGCCCCCAACCGCGGCTCAGCAGAAAAAATTACAAAATACGTAATTTCCTCATTGACGACCGCACCGCTCCTCCGGTATGGTTCACCCATGCTCGAGAATTGGGTCTGACGGCGGCACCCCGCCACCAGCAGACCCTACCGGGCCCGACACCCACCTCACATAAACGGCTTCCATGACCCCAGACTGGCCCGGCGTCGAGCAGGCCTACAGGGACAGCGCGCTCACGGTCGTCGAGATCATGGCGCTGTTCGGCATAACCCAGACCCAGCTCTATCACCGGGTCAGGACCGAGAAGTGGCCACAGCGCCGGCCCCGTCTCCCGGTCATCCGCCGCGCGCCGGAGACGGACGCACCGGCCGGTGAGACTCTGCTGCCACCGGATCCGACACCGGACCCGTCACAAGACCCGTCACAAGACCCGTCACTGGCTATGCTCAGCCGCCTCATCGGCGCCCTGCAGACCAATATCGACGATCTCGAACACTGCGCGAAGGACCCCGGCCGCACTGACGCCGAGCGCGAGCGGGAAGCAAAACTCCTCGTCACGCTCGCCCAGGTGCTCGACAAGCTGATGGCCCTGTCCGAGCGCATCAGCCAGGCAACTCCGCCGGACAGGGACACCGCCGCCGACCATGACCGTATCGTCGCTGCAATCGCTGAGCGGGTGGCTCGCCTCACTGCCGCCCGATCACAGGGCAGCCTTCCTCCGCAGCCTGACGGCGCGGGAAGCTGAAGCGCTCTATTACACCTGGCCCGTCTGGGCGCGCGACGATCAGTTGCCGCCGCCCGGCACCGACAGCTGGACCACATGGCTCCTGCTCGGCGGCCGCGGCGCCGGCAAGACACGCGCCGGGGCCGAATGGATCCGCGCCTGTGCCCGCAAGCCCGTCCGCATCGCCCTTGTCGGCGAAACCCTGGCCGATGTGCGCGACGTGATGATCGAAGGCCCCTCCGGCCTCATCGCCATCGCGCCGCCCGCCGCGCGCCCCCGCTGGGTCGCCTCCAAGCGCCTGCTTGAATGGCCCTCCGGCGCCCGCGCCTTCGCCTTTTCATCGGAGGACCCCGATGCCCTGCGCGGCCATCAGGTCCACGCCGCCTGGGCGGATGAGTTCGCCAAATGGCGCCATGTGCAGGAGACATGGGACATGCTGCAATTCGGCCTGCGGCTGGGGGACCGGCCCCGCCAGGTTGTCACCACCACGCCGCGTCCGCTCCCGGCCCTGAAGCGCCTGATGACCGACGACATGACCCGGATCAGCCGTGCCGGCACCAGCGCCAACGCGGCCAATCTGGCGCCGGGCTTCCTGAGCGCCGTCATGCGCCGCTATCACGGCACCCGCCTGGGGCGGCAGGAACTCGAAGCGGAGATACTGGAGGATAACCCCCGCGCCCTCTGGCAGCGCGCTATGCTCGATGGCGCGCGCGTCACGGCAGTGCCGCCGCTGCAGCGGATCGTTGTCGCGGTGGACCCGCCGGCCTCGTCTTCTCCGTCTGCGGATGAATGCGGCATTGTCGTCGCCGGGGCAGGGGAGGACGGCCACGGCTATGTCCTGGCCGATCGGTCCATGGGCGGCCTCAGCCCCGCCCGTTGGGCCCGCCGTGTAGCAGACGCCTATCACAGCCACGAGGCCGACCGCGTCGTGGCCGAGGCCAATCAGGGCGGCGAGATGGTTGCAGCCGTGCTGCGCCAGGTGGACCCGGCCCTGCCGGTCCGCCTCGTGCGCGCCACCCGCGGCAAGGCCGTCCGGGCCGAGCCCGTGGCCGCACTTTACGAACAAGCGAGGGTGCATCACCTCGGCACCCACCGCCGGCTGGAGGATCAGCTCTGCGAGTTCGACCCCTCGGCGCCCGCACAATCCGGCTCGCCGGACAGGCTGGACGCGCTTGTCTGGGCACTGACGGATCTCATGCTAGATGCCCGCCAGGGCAACCCCCGGTTGCGGCCCCTATAGGCTCCCTGTGCGTCATGCCGCACCGGCGATTGAAGAATAACCCGAACGGAATTATGTGTTTGCCCGCACCAGACCTGACCGCAACCCCGGCGGAGGATCAACACGCCATGGCAAACCCGGCTGACGAGCCTGTCCTGCTCGCCATCGCCGAAGGCGTGGCCGCCCATGTGGGGGAAGAGTTTCTCTTTGCCCTGGTGCGCTCCCTGCAATCCGCCATGGATGTCACCGTCGCCTTCCTGACCGAAGCGGTGGGGGCGCCGCCCGAGCGTGCCCATGCCCGCTTCGTCGTCCGCGAAAACCAGACCGCCCAGGGTTTTGAATATGATCTGGCGGGGACCCCCTGCCAGCGTGTCTATGAAGGCCGCACCGTCGTCATCCCCTGCGACGTCGCCCGCCTGTTTCCGGTCGAGCAGGGCTATGAGGGCTATGCGGGCGTGCCCCTGTGGTCCGCCGATGGAGAAGTGAAGGGCCATCTGGCCGTGCTGTCCGAAACCCCCATCGAGTCTCCCGATCAGGTGGAGCGCATCCTGCGCATCTATGGCGTCCGCGCCCAGGCTGAAATCGAGCGCATGCGGCTGGAGCGGGAGCGAGAGCAGCTCATCCAGTCCCTGCGCCGCACCAATCAGCGGCTGGACAGGCGCGCCGCCGCCGCCCGCGCCGCCAACGCCACCAAGAGCCAGCTTCTGGCGCTCGCCGCCCACGACATGCGCGGCGCCCTGCAAACCATCTCTCTGCGCAGCGACGCGATCCTCGCGGCACTTGCAACCGATGCTCCGGCCACGGACGATCACATCCGCAAGGCCGCTGAAAAATCACTCGAAGCCGTGGACCGCATGTCCACCCTCATCGCAGGCATGATGGACCGGGCCCGCAAGGAGACGGAAACCCTGCCGCTGCACCGGGCCGAAGTAGATGTGGCCGATGTCCTTTCCCGCGCCATAGGCTTCAATCAGGATCATGCCGCCGGCAAGCAGATGGCCATCACCGTCGCCGTGCCTGACGGTCTCACCCTGTCCGCCGACGAGGATCTTCTCATCGAAGCGCTGGATAATCTTGTCTCCAACGCTGTGAAATACGCCCCGCCGGGCAGCGCCATCCGCGTGGCCGCCTCGCCGGGTGACGCGCGCCTGCGCTTCACCGTCGAGGATGAAGGCCCCGGCCTTACCGACGACGACATGGCCCGTGTTTTCGGCCGCTTCCAGACGCTCTCCGCTGCCCCCACAGGCGGTGAAGTCGCCACCGGCCTCGGCCTGTCCCTGGTCAAGGCCATCGCCGAAGCCCATGGCGGGACGGCCTGGGTTGAAAACCGCGAAACAAGCGGCGCGCGCTTCGGCATCGACCTGCCGCGCTAGCTAGCCGGCTTGGCCACACAGCCAGCCTGCGCCTTACAGCAAGAAAGAACCCATGCCTTTATTCTCCTGGCCCTCCCGCCGGGCACGCCTCTTTGCGTCCCGGCCTCCAGCGCCTGAAACCAAGGCGTCCCGCACCGGCCCGCTTGTGGCGCTGCATACCCAGGGCCGCGCCCGCTGGACGCCGCGTGATTTCTCCGCCCTCGCGCGCGAAGGGTTGGAGAAGAACCCCATCGTCTACCGCGCCATCCGCCGCATCGCCGAAAGCGCCGCCGCCGTCCCGCTGCTTGCCTATGAGGGCACGCGCGAGCTGGACACCCACCCTCTGCTTGATCTCCTGGCCCGGCCCAATCCCATGGAGGAGGGGAGCGACGTCCGCTGCGCCTTCTTCGCCCACCTTCAAACTGCGGGGAACGCCTATCTCGAACTGGTGGAAATGGGAGGCGAACCGCGCGAGCTCTATGCCCTGCGGCCGGACCGCATGAAGCTCATCCCCGGCCACCAGGGCTGGCCGGAAGCCTATGAGTATCAGGCCAATGGCCAGACCGTGACCTTCCCGCTGCCCGAGGCGGGGCCCATGTCCGGCCCCATCCTGCACCTCAAGCTCTATCACCCCACCAATGATCACTACGGCCTCAGCCCGCTCGAGCCCGCCGCTTTTGCCATCGACATCCACAATGCCGCAGGCGCCTGGAACAAGGCATTGCTCGACAATGCCGCCCGCCCCTCAGGCGCGCTCGTCTATGCAGGTCCTGAAGGGGCAGAGCACCTGACCGAAGAGCAATTCAGCCGCCTGAAAGACGAACTCGAGCAGACCCATCAGGGCACGGATAATGCAGGCCGCCCCCTGCTGCTTGAAGGCGGGCTCGACTGGAAACCCATGTCCCTCAGCCCGAAGGACATGGATTTCATCGAGGCCAAGAATGTTGCCGCCCGCGAAATCGCGCTGGCTTTCGGCGTCCCGCCCATGCTCCTGGGCATCCCCGGCGACAACACCTATGCCAATTACGCCGAAGCCAACCGCGCCTTCTGGCGCGAAACCGTGCTGCCGCTGGTCGGCCGCTATTGCCACGCCATCACCGCCTGGCTCGCCCCGCGCTACGGCACCAACCTGCGCCTCTGGTACGACCCCGACCAGCTCGACGCCCTCAACACCGACCGCGAAGCCCTCTGGACCCGCATCAACGACGCCACCTTCCTGAGTGATGCCGAAAAGCGCGTGGCGCTGGGTTATGGCAAAGGATAGAGAAAGAAGAGCGACTAGGGTTTCTTTATGGCTTCCTTCAGCATCGTAAGAAGTTCTTCATACATACTTTTCGGCATTTTGCCGAAGTCCGCAGTAGGTTTTGTGGCAATTAGGATGTTCTGAAATGTATCCGCATCATGCGAAGCAAGTTCAGCGGCCGAAATTTGAGCGGCCAAGAAGTCCGCCATTTTCCCATGATAACGAGTGAAGTTTACGGCAATTTGAATTGCGTATATTGCGAGCGCGGTTAGCGCGATTGCAGCCACTGCTTGGCCAATTGCAGAATGAAAATTGTCAACGTCGCTTTCTAAAGTACGTTCTTGCACAGACCCGCGCTCAAAGTTTTCTAAGAAAATGGAGGCCGCAGCGCTTATATTATCTCGATTATTTAGGAGGATTATCAGGTCTTCTTTCGAAACGTCTCTTGCAGATGGGGTTTTAGATATGCTTTCTGATGGGGAATCAAATTGTAATAAATAGGGGCGTATCTGTGCACCTAAATCCTCAATGGCGCCGAGCAGTTTTTGGTTGTTTAGTGCGGGAACATAATATTTATCAGTTGAGCTAGACGCGGAAATGTGTGCGTTAATTATCAATACAGAATCATCTAAATGATCGGCACTGTTAAAAAAAATGTAAATGCTTTGCGTTAATGGATCAGCTCTATTTGAAAAAAATGAAGTATCATTAAAACTTCCTTCCGATGCCCGTTGGTTTATAAACCTTACAGATTGCACAATTTGTTCTGCGAGTGGCCGTGCGCGATTTAGTTCTCGAGCTGCGCCTTGAGGGTTGGAAGCGGTTGTGGAGGAAGCACTGCCTGAATCATCAGTAAAAAACTGAAATGCAGAACTAAAATCGCTGTAAAGAACTCTTAGAACGATTGCGAGAATAATGGATAAGGTAAAAATTATTCCAGATATGTAAATAGTCCTATGGTATCTGTGGGTCTTCTCAAGGGAAGCAATGCCTTTTGAACTTAGGGCGGGCCGGAGATCAATTGGAGATTGGTCTTCGTCCGACTTATTCTCAGCGTTTGCCATAATGTCTCACTCCGTTCCGTCAAATTTATACCAGAGGTAGAAATAGATTGCATCTCGACAAGCGCGTCCCCATTGCGCTGATCGTCGCGATGGCGGTGCAGACTGCCGGGGCCCTCGTCTGGGCCGGCGCGGCCATGCAGCGCATCGACTATCTGGAGCGCGAAGTCTCTGCCGGTGCCCGCATCGGCGAGCGCACCGCCCGCGTCGAGGAACAGATGCGCTATCTGCGCCAGTCCGTCGACCGCATCGAGACAAAGCTCGACCGCCTCACCGGCAACTAGACCAACCCGGATCACCAGAGCCAGATGACCATCCGCACCACCAGGCGGGCGGGCGCTTCCACGCGCCTTGCCCTCAAGCCGTCAGCCGCGCCCATTCCCCTGAGCACGGTGGCGACCGGGCAGGGGAGTTTCGCAGGCTATGCCTCGCTGTTCGGCGTGGCCGACAGCCAGGGCGACACCGTGCAGCCGGGCGCCTTTGCCAAGGCGCTCACCTCGCGCGGCCCCGCCCGCATCGCCATGCTTTACCAGCACGACGTCGCCCGCCCCATCGGCACCTGGACGCGGCTTGTTGAAGACGCGCAAGGCCTATGGGTCGAAGGCCGTCTAGCGCTTGATGCCGCAGGCGGGCAGGAGGCCCATGCCCTGCTCGCGGCAGGGGCCCTGTCGGGCCTGTCCATCGGCTTTCACGCGGTCCGCGCCGCCCGCCGCGCCGGCGGTGGCCGCGTGCTGCACGAAATCGATTTGTGGGAAGTCTCGCTTGTCACCTTCCCCATGCTCGACGCCGCCCGCGTCAGCCGCATCAAGGCCCGCCCGTCGCCGCCCGCGCGCACACCGCCTGGGCTCGACATTTTCACCCCGCAGCAGTCCCGGGCGCTCGCCCGCGTGATCCGCCGGGCGGGCACCGTGCTGTCCCGCCCCGCCGCCCCGTCTTCTTCCTCACGGCCAAAGGAGCCCGACCCCGCATGACCCTCGAAACCAAGGCCGACAGCCCGGCCAGCACAGCCATCCAGTGGGACCCCCAGTCCACCGAGCTGCGCGATGCCTTCGGCGATTTCCTCAATGCCTTCGAGCAGTTCAAGGACGCCAATGACGACCGCCTGTCGCAGATCGAAAAGCGCGTGAGCGCCGACGTCGTCACTGCCGACAAGGTGGAGCGCATCAACACCGCCATGGATGAGCAGAAGCGCCGCATGGATGATCTGCTGCTCAAGTCAAGCCGCCCTGGCCGCGACGGCGCGCCTGCCATCGGCGCATCCCTCACCGAGCTTGAGCACAAGCAGGCCTGGGACGGCTACATGCGCCGCGGCGACACCATGGAGCTGCGCTCCCTCGAACTGAAGGCTCTGTCCCGCCAGTCCGATCCCGATGGCGGCTATCTCGTGCCCACGGAAACTGAAGCCGAGATCGCCCGCATCATGTCCGAGGCCTCGCCCATCCGCGCCATCGCCGATGTGCGCCAGGTCTCCGGTGCGTCCCTGAAAAAGCCCATCGCCACCACCGGCGCCCAGGCCGGCTGGGTCGGCGAGGCGGACACGCGGCCCGAGACATCCGCCCCGGTCCTGTCGGAAGTCGAGTTCCCCACCATGGAGCTCTACGCCATGCCCGCCGCCACCCAGTCCCTGCTCGATGACAGCGCCGTCAATATCGAGGAATGGCTCGCCTCCGAAGTGCAGATTGCCTTTGCCGAGCAGGAAGGCTCGGCCTTCGTCACCGGCGACGGCATCCGCAAGCCGCGCGGCTTCCTCGCCTATGACAGCGTTGCCGACGACGCCTGGTCCTGGGGCAAGCTCGGCTATCTGCCCTCCGGTGCCGATGGCGCGTTCCATGCCTCCAACCCGCAGGACGCGCTGGTTGATCTCGTCTATGCGCTCAAGGCCGGCTACCGCGCCAATGCGCATTGGGTGATGAACCGCACCACCCAGGGCGAGATCCGCAAGTTCAAGGATGCTGACGGCAACTATCTCTGGCAGCCGGGCCTCGCCGCCGGTCAGCCCGCCACGCTCCTCAACTTCGCCATCACCGAAGCCGAGGACATGCCGGACATCGCGTCCGACGCCACAGCGCTTGCCTTCGGTGATTTCCGCCGCGGCTATCTGGTGGTTGACCGTCTCGGCGTCCGCACCCTGCGTGACCCCTACACGCGCAAGCCCTACGTGCTGTTCTACACCACCAAGCGCGTCGGCGGCGGCGTGCAGAACTTCGAAGCCATCAAGCTCATGAAGTTCGCAGCCTCCTGATCCTCCGTTCCCTGACAGTCAAGGACTTCCCCATGCGCGACCTCCACAACCAGGTGGCGGTGCGGCACACGCTTGCGCCGGCCACCCACACCACAACCGCTACGGGCGCATCTGTTGATCGCCGCGGCTTTGAAAGCGTCGATCACGCCGTCACCCTCGGTGCCTCCGGCGACACCCTGTCTCCCTCGGTCAGCATCACCCTCCGGCTTGAACACTCCCATGATGGTGTGAGCTGGGAGGCCGCCACCGACGCAGACGCCCTCGGTCCCACACTCGGGGCCGCCGGCGCCTTCGCCGTGATCAACGACCCCGCCGAAGACGGCACCACCTACCGCGTCGGCTATGTCGGCGGCCGCCGCTATTCCCGCGTCGTGGCCGACTTCTCGGGCGTCCACGCCTCCGGCACACCGCTCGCAGCCCTGGCCCTGCTAGGCCACGCCCATATGCGCCCGGTCTGATCGGCAGCCCATGTCAGTCACCACCCTCACGCCGCCCGCCAGCGAGCCCGTCTCGCTGGCGGAGGCGAAGACCCTGCTGCGCATCGACGCCGCCGACGAAGACACGCTGCTTGCGTCCCTCATCGCCACGGCCCGCCACACGGTCGAGACCCGCACCGGCCGCGCGCTCATAACCCGTAGCCTGGCGCTCACCCTCAACCGCTGGCCGCACAAAAACGCGGTCCCGCTCCCGCACCCGCCGCTTGTCACCGTCAACTCGGTGGAAGTGGTGGACGCCTCCAGCACCGTCACCCCGCTGGCAGCCGATACATGGAACATCGACCGCACCGGCCTGCGCGCCCGCCTCCTCCCGGCGCCGGGCCATGCCTGGCCCGCGCCCGGTGCTGCGGTGGACGGCATCCGCATCGCCTATGACGCAGGCTACGGCACCGACCCGCAGAACGTGCCGCCGCCGCTCGCCCATGCCGTCCTGCTGCTCGTCGCCCATTGGTACGAAAACCGCGTGCCCGTCGTCCTCAATGGCAGCGCCGCCCGCATCCCCGCCACCGTGGATGCCCTCATCGCCCCCTACCGCCTGCCGAAGCTTTAAGCCCATGACCCAGCTCTACGCCCTGCGCCCCGGCCAGCTCCGCAAGCGGCTGGTGCTCGAAACCCCCATTGATGCAAGCGATGGCGGCGGCGGCACCACCCGCTCCTGGCAGGTCGCAACCAGCTTCTGGGGCGCCGTTACGCCGCTGGCCGCAGGCCCCGGCATCGATGCAGAACAGCCCGGCGGCACCGTCCGCTACCGCGTCACCTGCCGCCACCGCACCGACATCCGCCCCGGCCACCGCCTCCGCAATGGCACACAGACACTGAGAGTCGACGCCGTCCTCGACCCCGACGGCACGCGCCGCTGGACCGAGGCCCGCTGCCACGAGCACCAGCCATGACCCGCATCCGCACCCGGCTCACCGGCCAGGACACCGCCCGCCGCGGCCTCGCACGCCACACGGATCGCATCCGCAAGGCCCTTGCCGCTGAGGTCGGCGACGTGGCTGAGGCCATCCGACGCGATGCCCGCGCCCATCTCGACAATGCGAGCATCCGCCCGGTTTCCCGCACCGGCCGCCTTGCCCGGTCCCTGCGCATCCAGCCGTCCCCAGGCAGTCTCATGGCCCGCATCACCACCCCGCTCGACTACGGCACTTTCCTTGAGTTCGGCACACGGCGCATGCCCGCCTATCCCTGGCTTGGCCCCGCCGTGGCGCGCCATGCCACCGCCTTCCGCGCCCGCGTCATCCGCCTGCTGCGCCAGCTGCACGGGAGCCCACGCCCATGACCGGCACACATGACTGGGCCCTGCAGAAGGCGCTGGTCACAGCCCTGTCCGCCCACGCCCCGCTCACCGGCCTGCTCGGTGGCCCGCATCTTTATGACCGTGTTCCGCCCCACGCGGCCCTGCCTTACGTCACCCTGGGCGATGGCACCTGGCGCGACTGGAGCACAGGCACAGAGAGCGGCGTTGAGCATGAGCTGCGCCTGCATGTCTGGGCCCGCGACGGTGGCCGCCGGACCATCCGCGCCATCGCGGACGCAATCCATTCCTGCCTGCATGACGCCGACCTCGCCCTGGAAAGCGGCCATCTGGTCAATCTGAGATTCGTCAGTGCCCGGATCCTCACCGATCCCGACGGCCGCACCTGGCATGGCGTGCTCGATTACCGCGCCGTCACCGAAGACATCTGAGCCCACCCGGACCGCCATCTGCACTGGAGACCTCATGACTGCCCAGAAGGGAAAAGACCTGCTCCTCAAGCTCGACAGCACCGGCACAGGCAGCTTCGTCACCGTCGCGGGCCTGCGCTCGCGGTCGCTCTCCTTCAACGCCCAGACCATCGACGTCACCAACGCAGACTCCGCCGGTGCCTGGCGTGAGCTTCTGGGTGAGGCCGGCATCAAGTCCGCCGCCCTCAGCGGCTCCGGCATCTTCAAGGACGCCGCGACCGATGCCACCACCCGCGATTTTTTCTTCGCAGGCACCATCCGCGACTGGCAGGTCATTCTCCCCGGCTTCGGCACCGTCGAGGGCCCGTTCCAGATCACCGGCCTCGATTATGCCGGTGAGCACAATGGCGAGATGACCTATGAGCTGACACTTGCCTCCGCCGGTGCGCTCACCTTCACGGCGGCCTAATCCCATGGCCAACGCGCATCGCGGCGAAATCACCGCCATCCTCGATGGCCGCCCTCGCACCCTCGTGCTCACCCTCGGCGCGCTTGCGGAGCTGGAACAGGCCTTCGGCGGCACCGACATTCTGGCCATTGCCGAAAAGCTGACCTCCGGCCGCCTCGCGGCCCGCGATTGCATCCGCATCATCGCCGCGGGCCTGCGCGGGGCAGGGGAGGACGTGCCGGATGACGCCGTCGCCGCCATGCGTGTTGAAGGTGGTGCCCCCGGCTATGTCCGCATCGTGGCCGACCTCATGGCTGCCACCTTCCGTCCCCTGACGGATGCCTCACCGGGCAGCGGCCCGGCGTGACGCAAACGCCTTTTCCCTGGCGGCATGTGATGGAAACGGGTCTTGGCCGTCTCCGCCTGCCGCCGCACGTCTTTTGGGCCATGACGCTGTGTGAGCTTGCGCGCGCGACCGCCGGCGCCTCAGCCCCGGCCATGGCCCACCCCGCCGCGCCATCCCCCCCTCTGGCGCGGCGGGACCTCTCAGCCCTCATGGAGGCCTTTCCCGACCCATGACCGAAATCGACGGCCTCTCCGTATCCGTCAGCGCGGATCTAAGCGACCTGGAGCAGGGCATGCAGGAGGTGGGAGACATCGCCGCTTCCGTCGGCGACACAATCTCCCAGTCCCTGGGCTCCGCCTTCGACCGGGTGATCCTGCGCGGTGAAAACCTGTCCGACGTGCTGCGGGACGTGGCACTCCAGGCCTCGCGCTCCGTGTTTGATGCAGCGCTTGACCCCATAACCGACGGCATCGGGTCCATCGCCTCCAATGCACTCGGCAGCCTGTTCGCTGCCGCCAACGGCGCGGTGGTGGCAGGCGGCAATGTCCGCCCCTTCGCCCGTGGCGGCGTGGTCAGCGGGCCCACGGCGTTTCCGCTCACCGGCGGCATGGGCCTCATGGGGGAGGCCGGTCCGGAAGCGATCCTCCCCCTGTCCCGCGGGGCCGATGGCCGCCTCGGCGTCAGCGCGGGGGCAGGGGGCGCCCCCATCTCCGTCACCGTCAATGTCTCCACGCCCGATGCCCGCTCGTTCCAGCGCTCCGAAGCGCAGATCGCAGGCGTCATGAGCCGGGCGCTTGCCCGCGCCCGGCGCACCCAGTAGGAGCGCAGCCCGATGGCCTTTCATGATGTGCGCTTTCCCACGCGCATTTCCTTCGGCTCCAGCGGCGGCCCTGAGCGCCGCACCGAAATTGTCGAACTCGCCAACGGGTTCGAAGAGCGCAACACCCCCTGGGCCCATGCCCGCCGCCGCTACAATGCGGGCTACGGCCTCTCAGGCCGGGACGATCTGCACGAGGTGATTGCCTTCTTCGAAGCACGGGGCGGCCGCCTGCATGGCTTCCGCTACAAGGACCACACGGATTTCAAATCCTGCCCACCAGCCACTGATGTCACTCCCGCCGATCAGCCGATAGGCACCGGTGACGGCGCCACCCAGGCCTTCCAGCTGACCAAGACCTACGCAAGCGGCGATGACAGCTACACCCGTCCCATCGCCAAGCCCGTGGCAGGCACGGTCCGCATCGCTGTGGACGGCGCGGAGCAGACGGACGGCACAGATGTCACGGTGGATCACACCACCGGTCTCGTCACCTTCGCCTTTCTCGCCATCCCCGGTCCCGGCGCATCCATCACGGCGGGCTATGAGTTCGACGTCCCCGTCCGGTTCGATACGGATCATCTGGACATCCGCCTGAGCGACATCCTGGCGGGCGACATCCCGTCCATCCCGCTGGTGGAGGTGCGCGTATGAAGTCCCTCTCGCCCGATTTCCAGGCGCATCTCGACAGCGGGGCCACCACCCTGTGTCACTGCTGGCGGCTGGTCCGCCCGGACGGCCTGACACTTGGCTTCACCGATCATGACGAGGACGTATCCTTCGGCGGCACCACCTTCGAAGCGGTCGCCGCCATCAGTGCCAGCGCCATTGAAAGCAGCACGGGCCTGGCGGTGGACAATCTCGATGTGGTCGGTGCCCTGTCATCCGACCGCCTGTCGGAAGAAGACCTGGCCGCTGGGCGCTTCGATGACGCGGTGGTGGAAATCTGGCGCGTCAACTGGGCGGATACGGCCCAGCGTGTCCTCATGCGCAAGGGCAATCTCGGCGAGGTGTCCCGCAGCGGCTCTGCCTTCCGTGCCGAGATCCGCGGCCTTGCCCACAAGCTCAACCAGCCGGTCGGCCGTATCTACCAGTTCACCTGCGATGCCGTTCTGGGGGATGCCCGCTGCGGCGTCGATCTTGCTTCGGCGGCCTTTCACGGCACCGGCACCATCACAGCCATGCCCAGTGCCCGCTCGGTGGAAATCGCAGGCCTCGATGACTTCGCTTCCGGCTGGTTCGACCGGGGCGTCCTCACGGCCACCGATGGCGTGAACCAGGGCCTGTCCTTCGAAGTGCGCGGCCACCGGCGCACGGCGACCGGCACGCTCATTGAGTTCTGGCAATCAACTCCCCGTGTCTTTGATACGGGCGATGCTGTCGCGGTTACTGCCGGCTGCGACAAGACCGTCGGCACCTGCCGCGCGAAGTTCGCCAACATCCTCAATTTCAGGGGCTTCCCCCTCATGCCCGGCAATGACTTCGTCACCAGCTACCCGCGCCGGGGCGAGGGCCATTCCGGCGGCTCCCTCCAATAGGCCCGCCTTCCATGACGCACCCTCACACGCTTGCGATGAATGACGCCGCTCTTCAGGAGGCGCGGCGCTGGCTCGGCACGCCCTACCGCCACCAGGCCAGTTGTCGCGGCGCGGGGACGGATTGTCTCGGCCTCGTGCGCGGCATCTATCGCGCGCTGTATGGGCAGGAGCCCGAAACAGTCCCGCCCTATACGCCTGAATGGGCAGAGGTTTCCGGCGAGGAGACGCTGCATGACGCAGCCCTGCGCCATCTCGAGCCCGTACCGCTGGATGATCTGCGCGCAGGCGACGTGCTGCTGTTCCGCATGGTGCCCCACAGCCCCATCAAGCATGCGGGCATCCTCACCGGCACCACCACTGGAACCGACACCATGATCCATGCCTATTCGGGCCGCGCCGTATGCGAAACCCATCTCGGCCGCTGGTGGCACACTCGCCTTGCCGCCGCCTGCCGCTGGCCCGCCCGCATCCCCACCTGATCGGCCTCCTTCAGTACACGGCACCCCATGGCATCTGTTCTTCTTTCCACGGCCGGCGCGGCGGCGGGCAACGCCCTGCTGCCGTCCGGTCTCACCGTCCTCGGTACCAACATCACCGGTGCCGCCATCGGCAATGCCATCGGGGCCGGTATCGGCTCGCTGGCGGACCAGCATCTCTTCGGGGCACCGTCCCAGGAGTTCCTTCAGGAATACACGGTGGAAGGCCCGCGCCTCTCGGATGTGCAGGTCATGTCCTCCAGCGAAGGCGCGCCCATTCCCCGTGCCTTCGGGCGGGCGCGTCTGTCCGGCCAGCTCATCTGGGCCACGGATTTCGATGAGGACATCGTCGAGACGGTCACTGAATCCACCGCCACAGCGTCCTCTTCAGGGGGCGGCAAGGGCGGTGGCGGCAGCGGCGCCACCACCACCCAGACCCAGCGCACCACGACGATCGAATACCGCTATTTCGGCAATTTCGCCCTCGGCCTGTGCGAAGGCCCAATCACCCGCATCGGCCGCATCTGGGCCGATGGCAAGCTGATGGATCTGAGCCAGATTGCCTGGCGCCTGCACACGGGCACGGAGACCCAAGGACCGGACCCGCTGATCGAGGCTGTGGAAGGGGCGGGCCGCGTCCCCGCCTTTCGCGGTCTTGCCTATGTGGTCTTCGAGCGCCTGCCGCTTGCACCCTACGGTAACCGCCTGCCGCAATTGCAGGTGGAAGTGTTCCGTGCCCTGAACGACGTTGAGAGCCTCATCCGTGCCGTCACCATCATCCCCGGCGCGACTGAGTTCGGCTACAGCCCCGCGCCGCAGACCCGTCTGTTCCCCGGCGGCGTCTCAGAACCCCTCAACACCAACAACGCGCTCGGTGCCACCGATTGGACCGTGGCCATCGACCAGTTGCAGGACACCTGCCCGAATCTCGCCCGCGCCGGGCTTATCGTGGCCTGGTTCGGCGATGATCTGCGTGCCGGCACCTGTACCCTGCGTCCCAAGGTGGTCGAAGCAGGGCAGGCAACAACGCCCGCCACCTGGCACGTCTCCGGCCTTGACCGTCAGTCGGCGGACCCTGTCACCACCATCGACGGCCGCCCGGCCTATGGCGGTACCCCGTCAGACTCTTCTGTGGTCGAGGCCCTGCAGGACCTTGCCGCCCGTGGCCTCGCCGTCACCTTCTATCCCTTCATCATGATGGACATCCCGCCGGGCAATGTGCTGGCGGATCCCTATACGGGCCTCATCGGCCAGCCACAGCATCCCTGGCGAGGCCGCATCACCGTCGATCCCGCCCCCGGCCAGCCCGGCTCGCCGGACAGGTCGGCTACGGCAGCCGCGCAAGTCGCAGCCTTCTTCGGGTCAGCCCAGCCAAGCGACTTCACGGTCACCGGCACCAATGTCACCTATGCCGGCCCGCCTGAATGGTCCTATCGCCGGCAGATCCTGCACTACGCCCATCTGTGCAAGGCGGCAGGTGGTGTCGCGGCCTTCCTCATCGGCACCGAGCTGAGGGGCCTCACCTGGGTCCGGGACGACACCGGCTATCCCGCCGTCGCCGCCTTGCAGCAGCTCGCCGCCGATGTCCGTCAGATCCTCGGCCCCGCCACCACGCTCACCTATGCCGCCGACTGGTCGGAATATTTTGGTCATCAGCCCGCGGACGGGTCAGGCGACGTTACCTTTCATCTCGATCCCCTCTGGGCATCCCCCCATATCGATGTCATCGGCATCGACAATTACATGCCCCTGGCCGACTGGCGGGACGGGCAGGGGCATCTCGATGCCCTCGCAGGTGTGCCGTCCACCCAGGACCTTGCCTATCTGCGCGGCAACATCGCAGGCGGTGAGGGCTTTGACTGGTTCTATGCATCAGACGCGGACCGCACCGCCCAGACCCGTACCCCCATCACCGATGGCGCTGCAGGCAAGCCCTGGGTTTTCCGCTACAAGGACCTCGTCAATTGGTGGTCCAACCCGCACATCAACCGCGTCGGCGGCGTGGAGACCGGCGGCCAGACGGCCTGGGTCCCCCGCTCGAAACCTATCTGGTTCACCGAGCTCGGCTGCCCGGCGGTGGACCGTGGTGCCAATCAGCCCAACGTCTTCTTCGACCCCAAATCCGCCGAAAGCCATCTGCCCTATTTCTCGCGCGGCCTGCGCGACGACGTGATCCAGCGCCAGTTCCTGCTCGCCCACCACGCCCATTGGCACCCCTCGTCGCCGGATTTCGATGAGGCTGACAATCCCGTCTCGCCGCTCTATGGCGGCCGCATGGTCGATCCGGACGCCATCCATGTCTGGACATGGGACGCGCGCCCCTGGCCCGCTTTCCCCCAGGCCACCCGCCTGTGGAGCGACGGCGACAATTGGCGGCTGGGCCACTGGCTCACCGGCCGCCTCGGTGCCGTCCCCCTCGGCCGCCTCGTCGCGGCCCTGATGGAGGCGCAGGGCTTCAGTGACTATGACGTAAGCGGATTATCCGGCCTCGTCGATGGCTACATCATCGACCGCGCCATGAGCGCCCGCGCCGCCCTTGGCCCCCTCATGCGGGCCTATTTCTTCGATGCGGTGGAAAGCGAGGGTGTAATCCGCTTCATCCACCGCGGCAGCCAGCCCGTGCTGACCACAAGCACCGACACCCTGGCCGTTGAAACCGGAAGCGCCGCCCCGCCCCTGAGCCTCACCCGCGCCCAGGAGACGGATCTGCCCGCAGCCAGCAAGCTCTCCTACATCGAAGCGGACACAGGCTACCGGCAGGCCGCCATCGGCGTGCAGCGCCAGACGGTGAAGTCCGACAGGGTCACAGGCGCGGCCCTGCCGGTGGTCCTGCGGCAGGAGGAAGCCCTGCGCATCGCCGAAACCGGGTTGCAGGACAGCTGGATTGCCCGGGAGCAGGCATCTTTCGCCCTGCCGCCCTCGGCCCTCGCCCTTGATCCCGGCGACAGCATCACCTGCGCCCATAATGGCCGCAGCCACATTCTGCGCCTCATGCGCATTTCAGATGGCCCCTTCCGGGTTGCAGAAGCCCTGGCCGCCGAACCCGGCATCTTCGGCCCCCTGAGCGCGCCCGAACGCAGTGCGGCAGGCCCCGCTGTTGCGAGCTTCGGCCCCGTTGAGCTCCTGTTTCTCGATCTGCCCATGCTGCGCGACGGCCAGGTGCCGCACGCCCCCTTCATCGCTACCACAGCCAAGCCCTGGCCGGGCGGCGTTGCTCTTTATCGCGGCACCTCGCCGGATGATCTCACGCTCGATACCGCCTTGCCGGCTCCCGCTGTCATGGGCGAAGTGCTGACGGATCTGCCGGCAGGGCCCATCGGCCGGTGGGACCGCGCCAACCGCCTTCAGCTCCGTCTTTATGGCGGCACGCTGGAGAGCGTCTCCACAACAGCGCTCTTGGGCGGGGCCAATGCCGCGGTAATCGGCGACGAGACCACCGGCTTCGAGGTCATCCAGTTCCGCAAGGCCGATCTCATCGCCCCGGACACATACGAGCTGTCCCATCTCCTGCGCGGCCAGGCCGGGTCTGAGCCCGAAATGCATCCGCTGCGCGCAGCCGGTGCCCGTTTCGTCCTGCTCGGCGGCCCATTGCGTCAGCCGGCCCTGTCAGAACAGGAGCAGGGCTTTCCCTTCCTGTGGCGCTACGGACCGGCCCCCGCCGCCATCTCTCACCCGGCCTATCAGGCCCGCGAGATCACGCTGGCGGGCAGGGGGCTGCGGCCTTTGTCGCCTGTCCATCTTCAGGCCCGCCGCGATGCCGCCGGTGACATTCAGCTCACCTGGATACGCCGCACCCGGATCAACGGCGATGCGTGGGAGCCGCTGGACGTCCCCCTCGGGGAAGACGCGGAGCGCTATGCCCTCTCCATAAGCGCGGGCGGCACCGTGATCCGCCAGCTCGAAACGACTCTGACCGCCTTCACCTACACCGCCGCTGACCAGCTCGCGGATACCGGCGCGCCGGTCACCGCGCTGACAGTCACCATCGCGCAGATCAGCCGGGCTTACGGCCCCGGCACCCCAGCAGAGGCCGCCTTCCATGTCTGAGACGCCATCCCTCTCCCTGCCTGTCATTGCCCCGGCCCAGGCGCAGAAACACGTTACCCACAACGATGCATTGATGATGCTGGACGCGCTCGTGCAGCTGTCCGTCATCAGCCGCAGCCTCACCGCGCCACCTGCAACCCCTGGGGAGGGCGACCGCTACCTCGTGCCTGCCGCCGCCACCGGCGACTGGGCCGGCCACGATCACAGCATCGCCGCCTGGCACGACGGTGCCTGGCGGTTCTTTCCCCCGCAGGAGGGCTGGCGCTGCGTCGTCGTGGAGGAGGGCGGGGATACCCGCTTTCTGCACGGCCGCTGGCGGCAGGGCCATGCGATCACGTCCTTCGGCTCGGCACTCGTCTTCGACGCCATTGCCGAAACCCATGTGCTCGACGCTGCTGTCACGTCTGACACCGCCATCGTCATCCCCCAGCGGTCGCTTCTTTTCGGTGTCACCTGCCTGGTGACGGATCCGGTCACGGGCCCGGCCAGCTTTGCCGTCGGTGTCAGCGGCGACGCGCAGCGGTTCGGCAATGGCATTGGCACCGGCCTCAATTCCCAGCTCAACGGCCCCGCCCAGCCCATCGTCTATTGGGCAGACACGCCGATCCGCTTCACCTCGCCGGACGTGCCCTTCACTGGGGGCATCGTCCAGGTCTCCGCCCATATCGCCCGCCTGCAGATCCCCGATTTCCAGTAGCGCTCAGGTAGCGCCCAGATAACGCCCAGAAAACGCCAAGGGAGCCTCCCCATGCTGTCCGCCATTCTGTCTTTCCTCACAGGCCCCGTCGCCGGGCTGATCGACAAATCGGTGCCCGACCGCGATCTCGCCGCCCGTTTGAAGCAGGATCTGCAGCGTCTTGCGCTGGAGAGGGAGGGGGAACTGGCCCGTGCCGCCGGCGCCATCATTGAGGCCGAAGCCCGCAGCGAGCATCCGCTTGCTGCCCAGTGGCGGCCTGTCCTGATGCTGTCGATCACCGCCATCCTGATCAACAACTACCTGCTTGCGCCCTACATGGAGCTCCTGTTTGGCGTCGCCGTGCACCTGCCCCTGCCGGAGCCCATGTGGAACCTGCTCACCGTTGGCGTGGGCGGGTATGTCATTGGCCGGTCAACGGAAAAGGCGGTCCGCAACTGGGCTGCCCGGCCCTGAGGGGCAGTTGGCGCGGGTATCTCGATCACCCATCAACCCAATACAACCTTTTAACAACTTAAGATAGAATTGTACCATATGAGGAAGGCGAACAGGGATTGAACCCGGTTGCAAAAGCGGTATAGGATTATAATCCTATTTCCGTTTGGCGAGGCGGGGGGGAGCCCCTGTCGCCGGCCGATAACCGTCAGAAACAGGGTATCCCCTGGTGCCAACGCCGATCCGCCACTTGCCGCCCCCCGATGTCGCCGGCCCGCCCGGGCATGACGACATTCTCTTCATGACCTGCGTGGTGGTCAGTCTCGCAGGCAATGGGCCGGAAGATTCCTACGTGGCCCTGGCACAGATGATCCGCAACCGGCGCGACCACGCCCTCGCCCATGTCAGCAAGGGCAACCCGGCCCACCCCCTGTTCGGTGATGGCAGCTGGCAGCTCTCCTGTCCGCCCGGCCATGCTGTGGGTGCGCCGTCCCAGCTCACCCGCGCCCATTTCCGCGCCATGGCCAGCATCTGCCGCGTTTTTGCGGGAGAGGAGAAAGACCTCGTCGATGGCGCAACAGCCTGTCACCTGCATTCCGAAACGCCGTCCTGGTCCGCGCAGATGATTCCCACGGCCCTCATCGGCGATCACTTTTTCTGCCGCGAGCAGGGCAGCAGCATTTAGCGTTATTTTCCGTTCACCGGTTTGCGTTTTTTTAAGCCCCTTCGGACATAGTGCTTGCCTGTGTGATCCGGAAATTCGTCCGGACCCGCCGGAACGGCACAAGGCAGATACGTCTTCCGTTCCGGGTTGAACGGAAGACGACCAATGTCCAAACGCATGATGTTCTCATCGCCCAAGCGCCGTGCACCGCGCCTGTCCACCCTCATCTTGGGTGCGGCGCTGATGTGCACTACCGGTGCGGCCTTTGCCGCCGGTCTGCATGTGGGCGTGACCTATGGCGGCTCTTACGACACGCCCCGCGTGATCGTGTCCGCTGCCAGCCTCGCGGGCGAATAGCCTCCCGCCGGAAAGGCTGATCCTTCCAGGCGCCCCTCGCGGCGCCTTTCCCTCCCCCTGTGCCATTTGTCCGGTTGACCCCGGCCCCGCGTCTGCGCACCATCCCGCCCGAAAACAAATCGGGAGGAAAGCGGATGAACCGCTGTGATGGAAAAATCGCCCTTGTGACCGGGGGCGCCCGCGGCCTCGGCGCTGAAACCGCCAAGCGCCTGGCCGAAGCCGGCGCGTCAATCCTGCTTACCGACATCCTCGATGACGAAGGCCGCCAGACGGCGGACGCCATCGCCGACAAGGGCGGCAAGGCGCATTACATGCACCATGATGTCACCTCCGAAGAGGAGTGGGACGCGGTTGTGGCCGAGGCAAAATCACGCTTCGGCGGTCTTGATATCCTCGTCAACAATGCTGGCATCTATTACAGCAAGCCCATCGGCGAAACCTCGATGGATGACTGGCGCCGTATGATGTCCATCAACGTCGATGGCGTCTTTCTCGGCTGCCGCGCGGCCCTGCCGCTGCTGCGGGAGCGCGCGGGCAAGTGGCGTGGCGGCGGCTCCATCGTCAACCTGTCCTCCGTCGCCGGCATCATCGGCGCGGCCAATGGCACCGCCTACCACGCGTCCAAGGGCGCCGTCCGCCTGCTGACGAAATCCCTCGCCCTCGAAGGCGCGGAAGGCGAGGCCAAAGTGCGCGCCAATTCCGTGCACCCCGCCGTCATCGACACCAATATGGGCCGCGACCTCGTGGGGCAGATGTCCGATGCCATGGGCGTTTCCAGCAATGAGGGCACGGCTCTCATCACCATGATGCACCCGCTCGGCCGCCTCGGCATGCCGGAGGATGTGGCTAATGCGGTGGTCTATCTGGCCAGCGATGATTCTGCCTTCGTCACCGGTGCCGAACTCATCGTCGATGGCGGCCTGACCGCCCGATGAAGCTCGGCCTTGATGGAAAGACGGCGTTTGTGTCCGGTGCCCATCGCGGCACCGGCGCCGTCATTGCGCGGCTGCTGGCCGAAGAGGGGATGCAGGTCATCGTCCACGGGCCCGCGCCTGGTGACGCGGATGCAACTGTCGGGGAACTGCGGTCCGCGGGGCACGACGCAATCGCCGCCCATGGCGACCTCACCACCGATGAAGGCGCGGATGCCGCCATCGCTGCCTGCGAGGGTGGCCCGGTGGATGTGCTCATCAACAATTGGGGCGGCGTCGCGCCGGGCCGCTGGAAAGATAGCGACCCCGGGACATGGCATGCCGATTATGAGCGCAACGTGCTCTCCATGGTGCGCCTGTCGATCCGCCTTGCAGACGGCATGAAGGCGCGCGGCTGGGGCCGCATCGTCAATCTCGGCACCCTGGGCACCATCCAGCCGCCCGCCCGCACCCCCCATTATTATGCTGCGAAGAGTGCCCTTGCCGGAGCTTCGGCAAGCCTCGCCCGCGAGCTCGGCGGCCACGGAATCACCGTCAACCTGGTGAGCCCGGGCCTGATCCGCACAGACGAGGTGGAAGAGCATTTCCGCGCCCGCGCCGTCCGCAAGGGGTGGGATGACGACTGGGTGGAGATAGAAAAACGCGCCATGAAGGAAATGGGCGGCGGCAACCCCACCGGCCGCATGTCCACCCGCGAGGACGTAGCGGCAGCGGTGGTTTTTCTGGCAAGCGATCCGGCCGCCCATATCAACGGGGTGAACCTGCGGGTCGATGGTGGCGCGGCAGCCCTCGCGCTCTAGCTTGAATTGGGTGTGAAAGGCGGGGCACAGTCCCGCAAAACCTCAATGCCTTCAGGCCGGAAACGCTCGATCACGCCATGCAAACCTTCCGCTTCGACCCCTGCGATCTGCCTGACGGCACGCAGGCCCTCCGTCAGGAACTGCGCGATTTTCTCGCCGACGAACTGACCGATTATCCCGCCCGCAAGCGCGCCGAAACATGGATGGGCTGGGACGCTGATTTCAGCCGCAGGATGGGGGAGCGCGGCTGGATCGGCATGACATGGCCGAAGCAATATGGCGGCCATGAGCGCTCGGCGCTTGAGCGCTATGTGGTGCTCGAGGAAATGCTCTCCGCCGGTGCGCCCGTCGCCGCCCACTGGATCGGCGACCGCCAGTCGGGCCCCCTGCTTCTGAACTACGGCACAGAGGAACAGCGGCAGAAATACCTGCCCCGCATCGCCTCCGGTCAGTGCTTCTTCTGCATTGGCATGAGCGAGCCGGATTCAGGCTCCGACCTTGCCTCTGTCCGCACCAGGGCCGAGCGCACCGATGAGGGCTGGCGCGTCACCGGCACCAAGCTGTGGACCTCCGGCGCCCACAAGTCCCACGTCATGATCGCCCTGTTCCGCACGTCGACGGAAGAAGGCAATCGCCATGGCGGCCTTACCCAGTTCCTCGTGGACCTTGATACGCCGGGCATCACGGTCCGCCCCATCAAGGATCTTTCCGGCAACGCGCATTTCAACGAAGTCATTTTCGAGGACGTGCTGGTGCCCGACAGCCAGCGTGTCGGCGAGGTTGGCGGTGGCTGGAACCAGGTAACCGCCGAACTGGCCTATGAGCGCTCCGGCCCCGAGCGCTACCTCTCCTGCTACCCCCTTGTAGCTGAACTGGTCGAAGAACTCTCCGACCGCGATGATGTCGGCGAGCGGGCAGAAGTCGAAATCGGCCGCCTCGTCGCCGAACTCTCCACGCTTCGCCACATGTCGGTCTCCGTCGCCGGCATGCTGGAAGCAGGTCAGAACCCGGCGCTGGAAGCGTCCGTGGTCAAGGATCTCGGCGCAGTGCTTGAGCAGCGCATCCCCGGCCTTGCGACCGAGTTGCTTGAGCAGCCCTTCCATCTGGGCACAGGCGGGCTTGATGAAGCCGCCGCCTATCTCGTGCAGAACGCGCCGTCTTTCTCCCTGCGTGGCGGCACCCGTGAAATTCTCCGCGGCATCATCGCCCGCGGCCTGGGCCTGAGGTAAGCGGCGATGAACGAGTTCCAGACCATCCTGTCCGATACGGCAAACCGTCTGTTTACGGACAACCTCACCAAGGACACCCGCATTGCCGCCGAAGACGGCACCTGGCCGCAGGCCCTGTGGCAGGCGGTGGAGGAAAATGGCTTCTGCCGCATCCTGGTCAGCGAAGCGCGTGGCGGCGCAGGCGCGTCCTGGAGCGATGCCATGGTGCTGCTCAAGGCCTGTGGCCTGTACGCCGTCCCGCTTCCCCTGGCGGAAACCATCGTCGCCGCCTGGTTCCTCGATCAGGCAGGCCTCGACGTGCCGGACGGCCCGCTCACTTTTGGCCCGGCCGAGCTGGAAGGCGAGGGGGCGGACACCCGCCTCGCAGCCCCCATGCGCAAGGTGCCTTACGCCGCCGAAGCGGCCCATGTGGTGGCCATCGCCCCTGCAGGTGACGGCGTCACGGTCGCATTGTTGTCCGATGTCACCATTGCTGAGCCTGCCGCCTCCATCGCCCGCGACCCGGTCGCTGATGTGACGGCCGCGGGTATTGTGAGCGCGACAGGCAAGGCCACCCTGCCGCAGGATGCCGCCATGCAGGCCGGTGCACTGATGCGGGCGGCCGGCATCGCCGGGGCGCTTCAGGCAGCGCTCGCACAGGCCGTGCAATATGCCGGTGAACGCGTGCAGTTCGGCCGTCCCATTTCCAAGTTCCAGGCCATCCAGCACCAGCTGGCCGAGATGGCCACCCACGCGGCTTCCGTCGGCGTGGCGGCGGATGTCGCCGCCCGCGCCATGAGCACCAACTCCACCGATGCGGCCTTCGAGATCGCTGCCGCCAAGCTGCGGGCCGCTGATGCCGCTCAGCTCGGAGCCTCAATCGCGCATCAGACTCATGGCGCCATCGGCTTCACCTATGAGCACGGACTTCATTTCTGGACCCGCCGCCTGTGGTCCTGGGGGCCTGAATTCGGCGGTGCCTCCCACTGGGCGCGCGTCCTCGGCCGTCAGGCCATCGCTGATGGCGGCAAGGCCCTGTGGGCGTCCGTCACCGCGCGCTAGCTTCATTACCCGAACAAGAGGAATTCCCATGAAAGTCTCGGAAGCCCTGGACAGCCGCTTCAGCTGCCGCGCCTTCAAGGACACCCCGGTCCCGCGCGACACCATCATCGAGATCCTGGAGACCGCCAAGCGCGCGCCCTCCGGCGGCAATCTCCAGCCCTGGCACGTCTATGTGGTCGGCGGCGAAGAGCTGGCCGGCTTTAAGAAGCTCATCGCCGCCAAGCTGCCGGAAAATCCCATGGGCGAGGGCTCGGAGTACAATGTGTATCCCCCCAAGCTGAAAGAGCCCTACCGCTCCCGCCGCTTCAAGGTCGGCGAGGACATGTACGCCTCCATCGGCGTGGCGCGGGAGGACAAGGTCGGCCGTCTCACCCAGTTCGCCCGCAATTTCGAGTTCTTCGGTGCGCCCGTCGCCCTGTTCTTCACCATCGATCGCACCATGCAGGAAGGCCAGTGGGCCGATCTGGGCATGTTCATCCAGTCGATCATGCTGCTGGCGCGCGAGCACGGCCTGGATACCTGCCCGCAGGAAGCCTGGGCCATCTGGTACAAGACCATTGGCGAGTTCGTGAACATCCCCGAAGAGCAGATGCTGTTCTGCGGCCTGGGTCTCGGCTACCGCGACCCGGACGCGCCCATCAATGCCCTGCGCACGGATCGGGCGCCGCTTGAGGAATTCGTGACTTTCAAGGGCATCTGACGCCGATTGATGGTGTAATGAGAGGCGGCAGTCCTTTCGTGGCGGATTCCTGCGCTGCGTGAAGGCCGCCGCCTGTTCATGTTCATGCCGGGTTCACGCTCGCCTCGTTAGGACTCCACAATCATGTGGACAACGATCGCACATATCACCCCCTCCAACGCCGCAGCCTCCCTGCGGCGTGCAGGCCTTGCGGCTCTCCTGGTCCTCGCGGCCATGATGGCCACTGGCGCCATGCCGGCGGCTGCGTCCGCCCGCACGGAAATGGAAGTGGGTGTCCGCCAGCACCGCGCAGCGGAGCCGGACCGGCGTGAGTGGCAGATGGTCCAGCGGGCCGATGTGCTGCCGCTGGAAACCGTTCTGGGTATCGCCCGCCGCGAGATCGGCGGTGGTGAATTGCTGGAGGTCGATCTCAACGACCGCACCGGCGTCTACCGCCTCAAGATGCTGCGGGCCAATGATGCAGTCGTTGTCGTGATCGTGGATGGAAAGACCGGCCGCGTGCTTGATGTGCGCGGGCGGTAGCAAGACGAGGCAGACCGATGCGTGTCCTGGTAGTTGAAGACGATGCGGATATCTCCCGCCAGCTGGTGACCGTGCTCACCGATGCCGGCTACGCGGTGGATGCCGCAGCCGATGGTGAAGAAGGCCATTACCTGGGCGAGACCGAACCCTATGACGCGATCCTGCTCGATTTGGGTCTTCCGGCCATCGACGGCGTTACGGTTCTGGAACGCTGGCGCCGTGCGGGCATCAAGACGCCGGTGCTGATCCTCACCGCCCGCGACCGCTGGAGCGACAAGGTGGCGGGCTTCGATGCCGGCGCCGATGACTACGTCGCCAAGCCCTTCTACGTGGAAGAAGTGCTGGCCCGCCTGCGTGCCCTGGTGCGCCGCGCCGCCGGCCACGCCACATCAGAACTCGAATGCGGCCCCTTGCGGCTCGACACCCGCGCCGCCCGCGTCTCCGTGGACGGTACGCCGGTCAAGCTCACCGCGCTTGAATACCGCCTGCTGGCCTATCTCATGATGCACAAGGGCCGGGTTGTATCCCGCACCGAGCTGGTGGAGCATCTGTACGATCAGGACTTTGATCGTGATTCCAACACCATCGAAGTGTTCGTCGGCCGCGTACGGAAGAAACTTGGCGTCAATCTTATCCAGACTGTCAGGGGGCTTGGATACTGCCTCGCTCAGCCGGAAGATGCGGCCTGATTCGCTTGCCTTCCGGCTGGTCGCCGGGGCAGCGCTTCTCACAGCCATATTGCTCATCGGCGGCGGGCTCCTGCTCGCCTCCGCTTTCCGTGAAAGCGTCGAAAGCAGTTTCGATGCCCGCATGGACGTGCTGCTCGGCGGCCTCATCGCCGACGCGGAGATAGACCCCCAAGGCCGCCTCGTCCTGCGCCGGCGCTTCACCCAGGCGCGTTTCGAGCGCCCCTTCTCCGGCCTCTACTGGCAGGTCACGGAAAGCGGCACCGGCCAGGTGTTGCTGCGCTCGCGCTCCATCTGGGACCAGCAACTGCCCGTGCCGCCCCGGCGCGAAGAGCCCGGCCCCCGCCGCAGCGAAGCCATGGGCCCGGAAGGCCAGAGCCTGCGCCTCGTTGCCCGCGACGTCACCCTGCCGGGCGACACCCGGACCTTCACCTTCATCGTCGCCGGTGCCGCTAATGAGATCGAGCGCGAGACGGAGTCTTTCAACGGCACGCTCGCCGTGGCCGTTGTCGTGCTCCTGCTCGGCCTCATCGGCGCGCTGCTGGTGCAGGTCCGCTACGGCCTGCGTCCCCTCCGCAGCGTCGAAACCGGCCTCGCCGATATCCGCTCCGGCCGCGCTGAGCGGCTGACCGGCGATTTTCCGTCCGAAATCTCACCGCTCGTCGAGGAAGTGAACATGCTCCTCGACCACAATGCCCAGGTGGTCGACCGCGCCCGCACCCATGTGGGCAATCTCGCCCATGCCCTTAAGACGCCCCTGAGCGTGCTGACCAACGAAGCCGTCTCTCCCGGTGACAGCGCCCAGCTGGCCGAGACCGTGCGCCGCCAGACGGGTCTCATGCGCCGCCAGGTGGACCATTATCTCGTCCGCGCCCGGGCAGCGGCTTCCGGCAGCGTGCTCGGCGCCCGTGCCTCGGTCGCGGGCGTCAGCGAAGACCTCGTCCGCACCCTCAAGCGCATTCACCGCGACCGGGACTATGATGTCACCATCACCTGCCCGGAAGGGCTGGATTTCCGCGGCGAGAAGCAGGATCTGGAAGAGCTGCTCGGCAACCTTCTCGACAACGCCTTCAAATGGGCGGAAGGCCGCATCTCGCTCTTAGCGGCCCCCGTTCAGGATGACCCGGGCCGCCTGACAATCACTGTAGAAGATGACGGCCCCGGCCTCACCGAGGAAGAACGCGCCCGTGTGCTCAAGCGCGGCGCCCGCCTGGATGAATCCGTTCCCGGCTCCGGCCTCGGCCTGTCCATCGTTGATGATATCTCAGGCCTCTATGACGGGGCGTTCAAGCTGGACGCCTCCCCCCTCGGGGGTGTGAAGGCCGTGCTCACCCTGCCGCGTGCAGCCTGAGAACGAGCGCCCGCCGGCACCTGCAGCCGCATCATGAACCGCATATGAATGCGCGGTTCAGCGCTGCCTCAATTCATCTTCCCTAATCTTTGTTCATCGGATGGCGCGGACGGCCCGGTTGGACCGCCTCCTCGATTTGCCCCTCATGCCCGGCGCTTTTTCAGGCCCGTGGCGTCATCCGAGACTCAATTCCGGTTCAGCCGTCCCGTCGGGAGGGCAGGAAACCGGCGCAACAGGAAGGCGAAGACCATGCGACACATCAAGCTCGCAGCAATCATTGCCGGTGCACTCGCCCTTGGCGCCTGCCAGACCTATGGCGGCGGCTATGGCAGCAACGGCTACGGCCCCAAGACGGTGGGCGGCGCGGTCATCGGCGGCGTAGCCGGTGGCCTCCTTGGCTCGCAATTCGGTTCAGGTTCCGGTCAGCTCATCGCCACGGGTGTCGGCACGCTTCTGGGCGCTGCCGTCGGCGGCAGCGCGGGCCAGAGCCTCGACCGGGCCGACGCGCTGTATGCGGAGCGTGCCTACTCGGACTCGATCTACAGCCAGGGTCCCGTCCACTGGCGCAACCCGCGCTCCGGCCATCACGGCCAGTTCGAGGCGGGCCCGGCCTACAACCACGGCGGCCGCCAGTGCAAGCAGATCGAAAGCACGTTCTACGGCCCCAATGGCCCCTATCAGAATTATGCAACGGCCTGCCGTATGCCGGATGGAAGCTGGCGCACCATTTAGGGCACCCACGCGCGCGTCAGTGACCGCTTCCCGGCCTATGGCAAGTCAACGGGGAGGACGAAAGTCCTCCCCGTTTTCTTTTGGCCGCAGGGCAGGGAAGGCCCTTCAGGATTTCGAGATAGAGGCCACCTTGTCCGTCACAGGTTTCGCTTCATGCGTGCCGGTCACGAGGTCGCGCAGGGTCAGGCCGTCAAGCGCGTCACGGCGCGCCTCATCCAGCCTGTCGATCAGCGGGCCAAGCTTGTCATTGTCGACGATCACTTCCGCCCCGGGCCGCAGCGTCAACTGGGCATGGCCTTCAGCGCCCTGCCGTACGATGCGCAGCCATTCTTCCACCGGTATCCGGTCCAGCGGGCGCGCGGGCACAAGCCCCGGCACGTCGCTGCCGGTCTCAAGCAGCATGCCCTCCTGGAGCAGGAAGCTGATCACCCGCTCTACCGGCGGCAGCGGCAGCTGCATGATCCGCGCAAGCCGTTGCGACGTCCACGGCGTTTCCCCGCGTTCGAACGCGGCTGCCACCAGATAGGCAATGTCGAGGGCCAGCCGCTCCCGCGCTTCAATGGACAGGCGATAGACCGCGCTGCGGGTCAGGTAGGCCGGGTTCTGATGATAAAACGCGATGCCTGCGCCCGCGAGCAGGATGAGCCAGCCCACATACATCCAGAACATGAAAACGATGAGCGACGCGAAAGCCGAATAGATCACGGCATAGCGGGCTGATGTCACCACGAAGCTCGCAAAGGCCCAGCCGGCAATGTTCCAGGCAAGGCCGGCCACCACCGCGCCGATAAAGGCCGCTGTCAGCGTCACCCGCGTGTTGGGAATGACCATGTAGATGATCATGAAAACCAGCACGACCAGGAAGTAGGGCACCAGCCGCGACACTTCCGACAGCACGGCCTGCATGGATTCCCCGCCGATCCCGTCAACGGCGGCAGATCCCGCCACGCTGGCCATAAGGCCCATGGCAACCACCATCAGGATCGGGCCGACCAGCAGCACGCTCACAAAATCCGAAAAGCGGCGTGCCAGCGGCCGCAGCCGCCGCACCTGCCATATCTCGTTGAGGGCCGCTTCCACCTTCTGCAGCAGCGACACCCCCGTATAGATCAGCACTGCGATACCGACCGAGCCGAGCAGGCCGATATTCACCTGCTCGACGAAGCGCAGGATGGTGTCGCGGATTTCCACCCCCTGGCTGCCCAGCGGTGCCAGGAATTCTGTCAGAAAGACTTCAAGCTCCCGGTCGACACCAAAGCCTTTCAGCACCGAAAACACGATCGCCAGGGCCGGGATCAGCGCCAGCAGCGTCGTGTAGACGAGGCTCATGGCATGCAGATTGAGCGTTCCGGACGAAAAATCGCGGATCAGCACGCCTGCGATGCGCAACATGTGCTGCGCCTGCCGCTGCCACCACGGCGCGCCGTCCAGGGGGGCGTCCCAGATGAAATACCAGGCCCGGTTGGTCAGGTCGCTCAGGGTCATCTCACACTCTCACATGCCTGAAACAATTCAGGCCTAGGTCTGGGCTCACTCACGATATCGATCCCGTGAGATTGGTTAACCCCGCGTAAACACGGCGGTTGCGGAAAGCCGTTGTTAAGCTTGCCTGGTGTTTACTCTACCAAATTTGCGCCCGGCTGTCGGGCGTGGCCGGAAACGGGCTTTCCACGGGGAAAGCCGTATAGAGGCGGGTCACCCGTGTCTGAGAGCAGCCTAGTCGAGCAGCTTCAGCTTGCCCTTTCGCAGCTTAGCGATGCGGAAGCGGACAAGCTCACGCGCGCGCTGGAGCGAGACAGGCTCTCGGGCGGCAAGCTGCCTCATGATCTCATTCTCGCAGCCTTGCGGCCGCGCCTCCAGGCGCGTGACATGGCCAGCAAGAAGCGCGGCGGTGCCCCGACACCCGTCCGCCATCTGTGCTGGCCGTTCGAGGAACTGCTGGTCAACCGCCGCGGCGGCAAGAAGCACCGAGGCCGCGTGGCCCGGACCTCCATCATGCCCGTCTGGCAATGGCTGTCTGAAGACCTGATCCCCGACGCGCTGGCCAAGATTTCACAACTGATTGTCGAACACACATTGGCGAAAGACGAAGAAGCGCTGGCAAACGCGGTTGACGTGCTTCATGCGACCTGCGCCGTTGCCATTCGTGAAAAGCTTGAGGAACTGCGTCCCGACAGCAAGCCGAGGCGGGCCGTGGCAGAGAAACTGGGGGGCGAGGAGGTTCTGCAGGATGCGGCGGAGATGGGCCTGCTGCTGAATGCGGCGCCTCATCTGCGCACCTTCAAAGAAGGGCTGCCGAAGCACATCCCCGATCTCACCTCGGAACTGGCAAATCGGGTGCGTGACCTGTTCGAGATCCTCGCACACAACCAGCCTGACGCAGCCCCCTATGCGGCCGTCATCGCCATGCGCCATCTCGAGAAGCCCTGGCAGATGTTCCGCATCGTCAAGGGCGTGGCCCACACCAACACCGATGTGCTGATCAGCCGGACGGACATCTCCATCGTCGGCGAGCTGCTGCTTTGCGATATGGAAGACGCGGTTGATTGTCTCGAGACCGTGGACCCGGCGCAGGATCCCGACACGACACTTGACCAGCTGCGCCAGTTCACCCGCATTTCCCGCGGTGTGACGGAGGAGATCGGTGTGCGCCGCGACGGCGCCTGGGCCACCCGCCTGATGAGCGCTCGCGGCGCCGTATCCGAAATCATCCGGGAGCGGATGGATAAGGCGCCCACCCATATCTACAAGGCACTGCCCCTGCGCTCCACCGGCCGGTTCGGCCGGTCAGGCCCCAAGCGGCCCAATTTGTCCCGCGAGCTGGAACCGGGGCTTGTTGCCAATGCGGTCAACACCGTCTGCTTCCTTGAAGGTGCCCGGCGCTTTGCCGAGGCCGGTTCCTTCGTCGGGGCTATCAATGCGGCCATCGCCGATGTGGACAAGTATCTTGAAGACTATGAGCGCACCATCATCGACGAGCTGCGCACCGAGGACGCCGCCATCCGCGAGCGCGGCAAGGCCTATCTCGAAGCCGTGGTGAGTGTGGTGGAAGTGTTCCGCAATGCGGAAGAGGCCGCTCTGCTGCGCAAGCGGGGCCTTCTCGCTGTCGAAAGCGCCATTGCCTGAGGCCAACACCTGACGCCGTCACCTATCGGCCCTTTACTTCTTTCCTCTTTGCCTTGCCGCATCAGCCGGTATGCTTGCGCGCAACAACAGGCAATTCAGGTGAGGCATCACGCAGATGGCGACTTCCTATGACGGCTACTCGCAGCTTTCCTTCGACCGGCCCCATGACCGGGTGCTGCGCATCACCATCGACAATGAAGCCCGCCTCAACGCCCTGAACGCGGATGGTCACCGCGAGCTTACCTATGTGTGGAACGAGATCGATCGTGACGACAGCGTCAACGCGGTTATCCTGCGCGGGCGCGGCAAGGCGTTTTCCGCCGGTGGTGATTTCCAGATGATCGAAGACGTGCTGGATGACTTCACGGCCCTCACCGGCCTGTGGAAGGAAGCGCGTGACCTCGTCTACAACATCGCCAATTGCAACAAGCCCATCGTCTCCGCGATTACCGGGCCCTGCGTCGGGGCAGGGCTTGCGGCAGCGCTGCTGGCGGACATCTCCATCGCCACTCCCAATGCCAAGATCGTCGATGGTCATACCCGGCTGGGTGTCGCAGCGGGCGATCATTCGGTTCTGATCTGGCCGCTGCTCTGCGGCATGGCCAAGGCCAAATACTATCTCATGCTCTGCGAACCGATCGACGGTACGGAGGCCGAGCGCATCGGCCTCGTGTCGCGGCTGGTCGAGGAGGAAGAGCTGGAAGCCACCTCAATCGACATCGCCACCCGCCTCGCCGAGGGCAGCCCCAGCGCCATGCGCTTCACCAAATATGCGCTCAACAATGTGCTGCGCATGTTCGGCCCTGCCTTCGATGCTTCGACGGCACTAGAAATGCTGGGCTTCACCGGGCCGGACCCGCGGGAATCCATCAATGCCCGCAAGGAGAAGCGCCCGCCGGTCTTCAACCCCCACAGCCCGCTCTAGGCAGGCAGGGCTTGGCCCGCCGGGCTGCGCAGCGCGTCCGCATAGGCAAACAGGCCGGGCGTGCCGCCGGTGGCCATGAACACCACGGTCTCATCTGCGGCAAACGTCCCCACCTGGATGAGGGCGATCAGCCCGGCCATCGCCTTGCCGCTGTAAACAGGGTCAAGCAGCAGTCCCTCCGTGCGGGCCACAAGCTGCAGCGCTGCCACCATCTCCGGCGTCGGCATGCCGTAGCCTTCGCCCAGAAACCCCTCATGCAGGATGATTTCGTCAGCCGACAGTGACATCGCCCTGTCCGGCTCGGCGCGTTTCATCGTGGCACCGGCAAGGGCCGCGGTGGTCTCGCGGGCCTTTTCGCCGTCCGGGCTCAGCACGTTGATCCCGTGCACCATCACCTGCGGTGCATAAAGCGACGCACCGGCCGCAAGCCCCGCCTGCGTGCCGGAAGACCCATTGGCCACGACCACGTGGTCAATGCCGCCTGTGCTCGCGGTCTGCTCCATCAGTTCACGGAACACCCGCACATAGCCAAGGCAGCCAACGTCGCTCGACCCGCCCACGGGAATGACATAGGCCTTGCGGCCCGCCTTCACCATTTCTCCGATGACCTCGTCAAAAACCTCGCGCCCGTTCGCGTCGCCGGGGAACACCCGGATGTCGGCCCCGAAAATGTCATCCAGCAGCACATTGCCGGACGTCCGGTAGGCGTCACTCTCATTGGCCACCGTCGAGAACAGCAGGCCGATGCAGTCAAGGCCCAGCCGGCTCGCAGCCCCTGCGGTCTGCCGCACATGATTGGACTGCACAGCCCCCGCCGTAATCACCACATCTGCGCCATTCGCCTTCGCGTCGGCCAGCAGATATTCGAGCTTGCGGATCTTGTTGCCGCCGCCCGCTGTCTGCGTCAGGTCCTCGCGCTTTACCAAGAGGCGCGGGCAGGTGACACCGGTTGTCTCAAGTGCCGCCTTGAAGCGCGCCATTTCCAGAAGCGGCGTCGGAGGTCCGGCCAGGTCTTCCCGGCTTATCTTGTCGAATTGGCTGTCCATCACGTCCCCCGCTCCGGTTGCAGTCCTGTGAGTTGATTTGTCCGTCAGATGGCCCCGGCGTCGCGCAGGGCCGCAATCTCGTCAGCGCCATAGCCGAGTGATGCCAGCACGTCGTCCGTGTGTTCACCCAGAAGGGGCGGGCGCATGCGGATGCCGACATCGCTTTCGGTCATCCGCACCGGAAAGCCCGTCACCGGTGCAGGCCCCGGCATGCCGGGGAACTCCACCGGCGTGAAGAAGCCGGCCTCGTTGACATGCTGATGCGTCAGCACATCAGCAGGCTTCAGCACCGGCCCTGCGGGAATACGCGCAGCCTCAAGCTCCGCAAGCGCCTCTTCGGTTGTGCGCTCCGCAGCCCATTCCGCCGTCCGCTTACTGAGGATCTCACCATGGTCGCCACGCGCCAGATCATCCTTGAAGCGCGCGTCTTCCAGCCAGTGCTCCTCGCCCATCAGCCGCGCCCAGCGCTTGAACAGGGGCGTGCCCAGCACCTGCACGAAAATCCAGCCATCCTTGGTGCGGATGGAGTCTGCCGGGCCTGCATACTGGCTGCGGTTGCCGCTCGCCACCCGGTCGGTGCCGCGGAATTGCTGCTCGATCAGGTGGAAATTGAAATAGGTGAGCGCGGTGCCCAGCAGCGCGCCTTCCACCATCTGTCCCTTGCCTGATTTGCCGCGCTCCATAAGCGCTGCCATTGTGCCCAAAGCCGCAAACGCTGCAGTGCCGAAATCCACCCATGCCGCATAGCTCTTCACCGGCGCATCGCCGAAGCCCGACAGATAGGCCGCGCCGGACATGGCCTGGAACACCCCGTCAAACCCCGTTTTCTCGCTGTCCGGACCACCCCGCCCGAAGCCCGAGACGGTGGTGAGGATCACGTCCTCGCGCACCGCGCGCAGGCTGTCGAGATCGAGCCCCATCCGGGTCAGTGTCGCCGGCGGCAGGTTGGCCACCACCACGTCGGCCGTCTTCACCAGGCGCTGCACCACCTCGCGTCCGGCGTCGTGCATCGGGTCGAGGGTGATGCTCTTCTTGTTGCGGTTCATCTGCAGAAACATGGAGCCTTCGCCCCCTTTGCCCGGCGCGGCCCCCGGCACGATGGGCTGCACATAGCGGTCCTCGCTGCCGTCACGGCGCTCGACGCGAATGACATCCGCTCCCATGTCGGCCAGCAGCGTGGCGCAAAAGGGCCCGGCAATGTAGCGGCCGAAATCCAGGACGCGGAGTCCGGCTAAAGGGCCGCCGCATGCCGGGGTGCCTGCCGGGGCGGGGGAGGGGGTGTCACTCATCTGGAACGTCTCTTCTGAATAGGGATGCAGTTGATCCGCCACCGGCGCAAAACCCGGTATCCGGCCACATCTTCTCTATGCCTCTGTCGCGAACAGGCTACCATACTGACCGAGTCGCGCACGCCGTGGCAGACTGCCTGACAGGCAGTGTCGGCGGCAACGGCAGGTGGGGAGGCGATCAGTGGCAGGCGATGCATACCGGCAGGTGATGCGGCAGGCGGGTGACGTGGCAGCGCAGCCCCTTTCCGTCAGCTTCGATGGCGCGGACCCGGTCTATGCGTCCTGCCTGCGCGTGGGCGATGCCGCCGCCGGTGCCCTCGGAGCCGCTGCAGCCATGGCGCAGGAAGTGGGGGCCGACAGGGGGCTCCAGCGCCAGAGCCTGACGGTCAACACGCGCGCCGCTGCCGCATCGCTGCTTGGCTTTCTCCATATGCGGCTTGATGGCGAAATGGTGCTGCGTCCCGCGCTCACCAACCCCACCATCGGCATCTATCGTGCCGCTTGCGGCAAATACATTCACCTCCACGGCGGCTTTCCCCATCTGCGCGACGGCATCCTGCGCCTGCTGGATTGCGAATTGTCCGAGGACGCCATTGCCGAAGCGGTCGGCAAGTGGGACGCCGTCGCCCTGGAAGACGCGCTTGCCTATGTAAATCTGTGCGGCGCCGTCGTCCGCTCGCGGGAAGAGTGGGCCGCCCACGCCCATGGCAGGCAACTCGCCACCGCGCCGCTGGTGGAACTCACCCGTATCGGAGACGCCCCCGCACGCCCGCTGCCGGCCACGCCGGGCCGCCCGCTGGAAGGCCTCCGGGTGCTGGACATGACGCGCGTGCTGGCAGGCCCGACCTGCGGCCGCACGCTTGCGTCCCACGGCGCGGACGTGCTGCGCATCGGAGCCGCCCACCTGCCCACCATCGAACCCTTCGTGATGGATACGGGTCATGGCAAGCGCTTCGCCACCCTTGATTTCGGCAACCGGGATGACGCGGAGACCCTGCGCGACCTTGCCGAGACGTCACATCTTTTCGTCCAGGGCTACCGGCCCGGCGCGCTGGCCCGTCACGGCCTGGGGCCAGAGGAATTGGCCGAACTGCGACCGGGCATCGTCTATGTGTCCATCAATTGCTACGGCCATGACGGCCCCTTCGCCGCCCGTGCGGGCTGGGAGCAGTTGGCCCAGAGCACCACGGGCATGGCCCGGTGGCATACGGATGAAACCCAGGGCGAGGCGGCCGCCCCCGAGCTCATGCCTGCTGCGGCCACCGATTACACTACCGGCTACCTGGCCGCCTTCGGTGCACTTGCAGGCCTCCGCCGCCAGGCGCGTGACGGCGGCAGCTGGCATGTCCGCGTGTCTCTCAGCCGCACCGCCATGTGGATGATGGATCTGGGGGCCGCCAACCACCGCAAGGCCGACCCCGTGACGGAAGAGGAGGCCGCGGAGCTGTCGGATACGCGGGATACGCCCTTCGGCGCCATGCGGTTCCTCCGCCCCGCTGACAGCCTCAGCGCAACGCCATCCCATTGGGACCTGCCGCCGGAGCCGCAAGGCAACAGCCGTCCCGCCTGGCGCTAACGACGCATCCCTCTTCAGCCTGCCTGTCAGCCATCCCTGCCGGGGCGGTAGGTGCGCGTTGCTTCCGCTTCCAGCGCCGACCGGTCCAGCGGGATCGTCCGGAACTTCTGGTCCGCGTAGAGTAGCGCCTGATCGGCATAATGCGGGCTGTCCTCATCCAGCGTGGCCGACCCGAACTGGTGAATGCTGCGCGTCCGCAATGTTCCGTCCGGCGCCCAGTCCGCCACATAGATCATTGTGTCGCCGCCTTGGGCCACCAGCCGCCCGTCCGGCTTGGGGTCGCGTGCATAGACGGCCCGCAGCAGGTCCGGCCCGCCGCCCAGCGCGAGGTCCACATCCCCGCGCCGCAACCGGTTCACTTCGCCCCAGGGCACATCCAGCCGCCCCCAATGGGTGGTGAGATGGGCCACCGCCTCCCGCAGCGAGTCGACCGGGTCAGGCTCCGGCTCGCCCTGCATACGGGCCCACACCACGGGTTCCCCGGCCAGCAAGGCCAGGGCTGCATGGGTGTCGTCCTTGTCAGCGCTCATGTCGAACGCCGCCAGGTGTGCCTGCGCGGCCTCCATCATCTCGTCACCGGAGAAATCCTGCGCCAGCCACAGACGGATCAGCGCCGCAAGCTCACTGTCCTGCGAGTAGGTCTTGTCGAACTTGTAGGCCAGGAACTCCTCGTCGCTGATTGCGTCATCAGCCCGCATCAGCTCCAGCGCCCGCAGGCCGCGATTGGTCATCTGGGTCTCAATGCCCATATGCGCGGGAAAGTCTTCCGGCCGCAGATCATCCGCTTCCGCGGTCGCCTCGAAGGGCGTGTTGTTGGCGTTGATGACAAAGCCGCTGGGCGGATTGATCAGCTTCGGAATATCGGCGAAGTCGTGATATTCCTGCCAGATCAGGTCGGACCGGTCGCCGGGCAGATATTGCTGCCAGTCCCAGCCCTCAGGCCGTACCGGCATCTGCCCATTGTAGACATAGGCAATGTTCCCGGCCTTGTCGGCATAGATGTAATTGATGCTCGGCAACGCGAGAAGCCGCATCGCCTCCAGCCATTCCTCCAGCGATGTCGCCCGGTTCAGTGCGTGATACTGCACGAGTTGCCTTGTTTCGCCCATGCCCGCATAGCGCACGGAATAGGTGCCGTGTTCGGTCTCCAGCACCGGTCCGTGGTCGGAGAACTTGACCTCGCGCTCGGCGTGCCACTCGAACGGGCCGAACAGCTTGACCCGGATGATGGCCGTCGAGACGTCCATGTCCCGCCACGCGCCGTCCAGCCGATACTGGTCTGCATTGTCCGGGTTCACCTCAAGCACATAGACGTCTGCCAGATCGGGCTTGTTCACCGTGTTGGCCCAGCCCAGATGCCGGTTGTGCCCATGCAGGATGACCGGTGCCCCGGGAAACACGCCGCCTGTGATGTCGAGGCCTTCCTCGCTCTTCAGCCGCGCCTCATACCATGCAACGGGCCCCGTATAGGGCTGGTGCGAATTGACCAGCAGGCGGGTATGCCCGTCCGTCGAGCGGGAAGGGGCCACGGCAAAGCCGTTCGACCCGATCGGGTAGGTAGGCTTGTCCGTCCACATGAAAGCATTGTCCGGCCCCAGCGAAATCTCCTTCGCCCGCGTCTCGGCAAACAATTCCTTGAAGGTCTTGTCGAGCCCGTAGAAGAACGGCGTCTTGAACATGAAGCCGGCGATCACGTCCCTGCCGGTCATCGGCAGCACCCCGTCCCACACCTGCCCGGGGTTTTCCGCAGCCCACAGATTGGCCCCCGCCGCATAGCTTTCCGCAATCTCGCGGATATGGGCGGGCAGGGCGTCATAGTCCGTATCCAGCGTCGGCCAGATGCGGAACAGGTGAACGAGATAATCCGTCACCGCCGCATCCATGCCCTTGTGCCGGGCCAGATCGCCGCGCGTCGCCACCACCACTTCCTGAAGCGTTGCCCAGTCATCCTCCGATTGCGCATAGGCGAGGCCGAACGCCACATCGCGGTCCCGCGCCCCGTAAACATGCGGCACACCCCACGCATCGCGGATGATCTCGACATCATGATCCGCGGCCGGGGCCTTCAGCGCGGCAAGGTCAGGCATGCCGCTGCCGGTATTGATCCGCAGGCCGAGCGCAAACAGCACGGCAAGGGTGAGCACGGCCAGCGCACCGGCGATGAGGCCGGCAAGGCGAAGTCGGGACATGGGCGGTTTCCTCAAAACCTGTATGGACTTGTTCTGTTGGCCGCGACCATAGCACCCGTGGCGGTGGGCTGACACGAATGTTACATGAGAGATATGTCCGCCCACTCGGCTCCCGCCGTGAGCAGACGCCCAACTCTCCCTCGCCGCCCGCCAATGGGGCGTGAGGCTGCCCGCAAAGGTCTTTCATGTCCGGTATGCTGCTCTTCTGGATCGCTGCGGCCCTGCTGATCATCGTGTCGGCTGCCCTTGTGCTTGCGCCCCTGCGCGGGCCCGGCCGCCTGCGCAGCCGGTCTGAAAGTGACGTCGCGGTCTATCGGGACCAGCTTGACGAGGTGGAGCAGGATCTGAAGCGCGGCCTCATCGGCGATGCCGAGGCCGCTGCCGCCCGCACCGAGATTTCCCGCAGGCTGCTGGCGGCCGATGCCGCCCGGGACGCAGAAAAGGGCACCCGGACGCGCGCGGGCACGTCGTTTGCCCTCATCATGGTTGCTGCCGTCCCGGTGCTGGCGGTGCTGTTCTATCTGCATGGCGGCGCGCCCGGTCTGCCGGCACAGCCCTTCGAGGCGCGCATCAGCAAGCCGCCGGAAGAGCAGAACATCGAAGAACTCGTCGCCCGTGTCGAACAGCATCTGCGGGCCAACCCCGAGGATGCCGACGGCTGGCGTGTGGTCGCCCCCATCTATGCCCGCATGGGCCGCTTCGAGGATGCAGCAGATGCCTATGGCCGCCTCGTGGACATCGAAGGGCCAAGCGCTGAACTCCTGGCAAGCTTGGGCGAGGCGCTGGTCTTCGCCGATGAAGGACTCGTCGGTGAACGGACGGTCGCGATTTTCGAGCGCGCCCTGTCCCTTGATCCGACCCTGCCGCAGGCCCGCTATTTCCTTGGCCTCGCCGCCGTGCAGGAAGGCGACACCGATGAGGCCCGCGCCATCTGGGCAACGCTCGCATCCGATTTCGGGGAGAGCAGCCAGTGGGGCCAGATGGCCCTGCGCAGCCTCGCAGCCCTTGATCAGCCCGCCGTTGAGGCAGCACCCGGCTCGGCCCCTGCCCAAGCCCCGGCGACGGGCCCCGCATCCGAAGCCGGTCAGGCGATCGCGGAACTGCCGCCGGAGGAGCGGGCCGCAGCCATCGAGGCCATGGTGGACAATCTGGATGCCCGCCTGGATGCCGAAGGCGGCCCGGTGGACCAATGGCTGCGCCTGATGCGCGCCCGCGCCGTGCTGCAGCAGGAAGAACAGGCGACAGACGTCTTGACCCGCGCCCTGTCGGCTTTTGAAGGTGATGAGGCCGCCCGCGACCGGTTGCTGACCGAAGCCGACGCCCTCGGGCTGGCCCCCTCAGAAGACTAAGCAGCGGCACTTTACTTTTGCGCCTTTTCCCCGCCGAAGGTCAGCCGTGATAGCCTGCGCGAATACCGGCTGGTGACGGGATTCGCGTCCCGCCGGTCTCCGCGATTTGTGCGTCTCAGGCAGGCAGCCCATGCCCCTCACCAGCCTCCAGAAAAGCGCCGCTCAGGCCATCGTCAACGTCTTTGAAACGGGTACGCCCCGCGGAGACTATGCCGCCGTCACCGTGCTGCCGGGCGATACCGGCCACCTTACCTATGGCCGCGCGCAGACCACCCTGGGTTCCGGCAATCTGCATCTGCTCATCAGCGCCTATTGCCGCGCGGCCCATGCAGCACTCGATGACGAGTTGCGCCCCTATCTGCCGCGCCTTGCCGACCGGGACACCCGCCTCGACCGGGATGAACATCTGCACCGCCTGCTGCGGGAAGCAGGGGCTGACCCCGTGATGCAGGACGCCCAGGACGCCTTTTTCGATCGGCTCTACTGGGACCCGTCCGATGTCGCTGCCCGCGAGCTGGGTCTGGGAGATCCGCTGGCTCTTGCCGTCATCTATGACAGCAGGGTGCATGGGTCCTGGCCGCTCATCCGCGACCGGGTGCTCTCGGGCCGTGGCAGGCCGGGTCAGATCGGCCACAGGCGATGGGTGGAGCATTATGTGGCCGAGCGCCGGTCCTGGCTCGCAGGCCACAGCAATCAGCTGCTCCGCCGCACCGTCTATCGCATGGATGCCTTCCGCGCCCTGTTTGCTGCGGGCAACTGGTCCCTGTCGGTGCCCTTCACCGTGCGCGGGCAGGAAATCACCCGCGACGTGCTGGGGTTCGGCCCTGTCCGTGTCAGCGCCGAAGACAGCGGCCAGCGGACCCTCCATCTCACCGATCCGCGGATGACCGGGGCGGATGTCCGCGCCCTGCAGGAGGCGCTGGCGGCAAGAGGATGGGCAATCAACATCGATTCCGAGTTCGGCGAAGGCACGCAGCGCTGCGTGCGCCAGTTCCAGGACGAAATGGGCCTTGTGGCGGACGGCATCGCAGGGCCCGCCACCCTGGCCGCCCTCGGCCTTGCCTGACGGGTGACCCGTGCTGCTAAATCCCTCGTGATCTTCTGCGATCTTTTGACCGTTGGGCGTGAATGCCCCGGCGGGATATATTCATCCGCGTCATGACACAGAACCCCGCCAGCCCGCCTCCCAAGCCGCGCACCCGCCAGCGCACCCGCAAGTCGCATCGTGCTGCCTTCATCGTGGCAGCAGTGGTTATTCTGGGCGCCGCCGTCATTCTGGCCCTCAGCGCGCTGGAGGACACCGTGGTGTTCTTCTACAGCCCCACCGACGTCGCCGAAAAAGGCGTCTCCGCCGGCCAGCAGGCCCGCGTCGGCGGCTTGGTCGTCGAGGGCAGCGTCAGCACGCAGGGCGAGACGACCCTGTTCTCCGTCACCGACACCCGCCATTCCATCGACATCGCCTATGCGGGCATCCTGCCCGACCTGTTCCGTGAGGGACAGGGTATCGTCGCTGAAGGCAGCTTCGCCGAGGGCGGCCGCTTCAAGGCCGACCGCGTGCTCGCCAAGCATGATGAGAATTACATGCCGCCGGAGGTTGCTGACGCGATCAAGGCATCCGGCCAGTGGAAGGAAACCGGCGAGTGATCCCCGAGCTTGGCCATTTCGTTCTCGTGCTCGCCATGGCGGTTGCCTTCGCCCAGGCAGCCCTCGGCCTGTACGGCCCGCAGCTGAACGATGCCCGCCTGATGGCGATGACCTCCCGTGCCGCAGGCCTGCAGCTTGTCCTGCTTGCCGCCTCATTTGCAGCGCTGACCCACGCCTTCGTCACGTCCGATTTCTCGGTCATCAACGTTTACGAGAACAGCCATTCCGCCAAGCCGATGATCTACAAGATCTCCGGCGTCTGGGGGAACCATGAAGGCTCCATGCTGCTGTGGATCCTCATCCTCGCCATCTTCGGTGGCAGCGTTGCGGCCTTCGGCAGCAATCTGCCGGACAGCCTCAAGGCACGCGTGCTGGGCGTGCAGGGGCTGATCGGCGCCGTCTTCGCCCTTTTCGTCGTGCTGGCGTCCAACCCCTTCATCCGGCTCGACCCGGCCCCCATCAATGGCACAGACCTGAACCCGCTGCTGCAGGACCCGGGCCTCGCCTTCCACCCGCCCTTTCTCTATGGCGGTTATGTGGGACTGTCGGTCGCCTTCTCCTTCGCCGCTGCGGCCCTGATCGAGGGCCGTGTGGATGCGGCCTGGGCGCGCTGGGTACGCCCCTGGGCACTTGCCGCCTGGGCCTCGCTCACGGTCGGCATCGCGCTTGGCAGCTGGTGGGCTTACTACGAGCTTGGCTGGGGCGGCTACTGGTTCTGGGACCCGGTGGAAAACGCGTCCCTCATGCCGTGGCTGGCGGCGACCGCCCTGCTGCATTCCGCCATTGTGGTGGAAAAACGCGGCGCGCTTAAATCCTGGACCGTGCTGCTGGCGGTGCTCGCCTTCTCCCTGTCTTTGCTGGGCACCTTCCTGGTGCGGTCAGGTGTGCTGACCTCGGTGCATGCCTTCGCCGTCGACCCGGAGCGAGGCCTGTTCATTCTCGGTATTCTGATCTTCTTCATCGGCGGTGCGCTTGCGCTCTATGCATGGCGCGCGCCCACCCTCAAGCTGGGCGGGCTCTTCGCGCCGGTCAGCCGTGAGTCGGCGCTGGTAGTGAACAATCTGCTGTTCACCGCCGCGACGGCCGCTGTCCTCATCGGCACCCTTTATCCGTTGGTGCTTGAGGGGGTAACCGGGGAAAAGATCTCCGTCGGCCCGCCCTTCTTCAACGCGACCTTCACCCCCATCATCCTGCCGCTCCTGGTGCTCGTCCCCTTCGGCCCCATGTTGGCCTGGAAGCGGGCAGACGCCATGGCGACGGCCCAGCGTCTCTACGCGGCTGCCGTCATCGCCCTCGCGGTCGGGCTCATCGCCCTGTTCGTGGTGGAAGGCGCGCCGGTGCTCGCCGCCCTCGGCCTTGCCCTGGCCACATGGCTTGTGGCTGGTGCGGTGGTTGATCTCGCCGAGCGCGCACGCGTCGGGCGTATCCCCTTTGCGGAAAGTCTCAACCGCCTCAAGGGCCTTCCGCGCTCCGCGTGGGGCACGGCCATCGCCCATGCGGGCGTCGGTGTGCTCGTCTTCGGTGTGGTCGGCGTCACAGCCGGCGCGGAAGAGCGCGTCGAGCTCATGTCCGCCGGTCAGTCCATCGAAATTGGGGGCTATGAGGTTGTCTTTGAGGGTGTGCAGCCTGCCCCGGGCCCCAATTATGAAGCTGATCGCGGCATCTTCACCCTGAAGCGGGGCGGGCAGGAAGTCGGCCAACTCTTCCCGGAAAAACGCTTCTATCCCGTCGCCCGCATGCCGACGACCGAAGCCGCGATCCGCACCACCATCCTTGATGACGTTTATGTGGTGCTCGGCGATCCGCAGCCGGGTGCAGCCCCGGGCGAAACCAAATGGATCGTCCGCGCCTACCACAACCCGCTCCAGCCGCTGGTATGGATCGGCTGCATCGTCATGGTGCTCGGTGCCTGCGTGTCGCTGGCTGACCGCCGCCTGCGCGTCGGCGCGCCGTCCCGCAAATCACGCGTCCAGCCCGCAGGAGCGGCGGCTGAATGATCCGGACCCTGATCATAAGCCTGCTCGCCCTCAGCCTCATGGCCGCCCATGCCGCAGCCTATGAGCCGAGCGAAGTGCTGGATGATCCGGCGCTTGAAGCCCGCGCCCGCACCATCAGCGCGGAGCTGCGCTGCATGGTCTGCCAGAATCAGTCCATTGATGATTCCAACGCACCGCTCGCCAAAGATTTGCGCATCCTGGTGCGTGACCGCCTGCTTGCCGGCGACACCGACGAGGAAGTAATCGAATTCGTGGTCGACCGTTACGGGGAGTATGTGCTCTTGCGCCCGCGCGTAGCCCCGCACACCTATATCCTGTGGTTTGGTCCCTTCATCGTCTTGTTATTGGCAGGCCTGTTTGCCCTTCGCTACGTTAGGACTCGCAGCGTTGAGGAGGCAGCGGGCGAGGGCACGCCGCTGACCGAGGATGAGCGCGCCCGCGTGGACCGCCTGCTGGGCACCCCGCAGGACAATTGACCGTCTGTGCCCTGACGGAAGCAGCAAGGGCAGGGCCTATGGCACAGCAGACACAACGGGTGGAATTCGCAGGCAGCCAGGGCGGCAAGCTGGCCGGTCGGCTGGAACTGCCCCATGGCAAGCCGCGCGCCTTCGCCCTCTTCGCCCATTGCTTCACCTGCTCCAAGGATGTGTTCGCCGCGTCGCGGATAGCCGCACGCCTGTGTGCCCATGGCATTGCTGTCTTGCGCTTCGATTTCACGGGCCTCGGCCAGTCGGACGGCGATTTTGCCAACACCCATTTTTCGTCCAATGTGGCGGACCTCCTGAAAGCAGTCGACTATCTGCGGTCAGAGCATGAAGCACCGTCGATCCTGATTGGTCACAGCCTTGGCGGTGCGGCGGTGCTGGCTGCGGCCGGTGACGTGCCCGAGGCAAAGGCCGTTGCCACCATCGGGGCGCCGGCCGATGCCGCGCATGTGGCGGAAAACTTCCACGCCCATCTCGAGACCATCGAAACCGATGGCGAAGCGGAGGTGGAGCTGGCCGGGCGGCGCTTCAACATCCGCAAGGAATTCCTCGAGGACATCCGCAGCCAGCAGCTCACGCCGCGCATCACCGCCATGAAGAAGGCCCTGATCGTCTTCCACGCGCCACGCGATGAAACCGTGGGCATCGACAATGCCGAAAAGATCTTCGTTGCCGCGCGTCACCCCAAGAGCTTCGTCTCGCTGGATGATGCGGATCATCTGCTGACCCGCCGCAAGGACGCGGCCTACGTGGCCGACGTCCTGTCCGCCTGGGCCACCCGCTATCTGGGTGAGGAAGCCGTTGACAACAAGCCGCTCGTAAAGGGCGAGCCGGACCGTGTGACGGTGGTCGAAACCCGCTCCGGCAAGTTCCAGAACCAGGTCATCGCCGGGGAGCACCTGCTGCTTGCCGATGAGCCGGTGAGTGTCGGCGGCATGGATACCGGCCCCACGCCCTACCAATATCTCAACGCCGCGCTCGGCACCTGCACAGCCATGACCCTGCGCATGTATGCGGACCACAAGAAGCTGTCGCTCGACCGGGTTGTGGTGCGCGTCGGCCACGACCGCATCCACGTAGATGATTGCGCGGAATGCGCGGAGCATGAGGGCAACACGAAAGGGATGGTCGATCTCCTCGAGCGCGACATTGAGCTCGAGGGAGATCTTGACGATGAAGCGCGCAGCCGCCTGATGGAAATCGCCGACAAGTGCCCCGTGCACCGCACGCTTGAAAACAAGATCGTGGTGCGCACCAGCCTGCGGAGTTGATCGGTAGGTCCCGAGTCCGCACGTGTGGCAGGCTGTGGTTCATTACCAATTTGTCATGTGGCCGCAAGCCGGCTGTAAGGCGGCGGGGCCGAGACTGAGACCATTCCGGGAAGCAGGATTAGGGTCCGAAAGGTCCGTTTCTGTGGATTGGAAACGGCCCGGCCGCTTTCATCACAAGCGTCATCACTCCAGGCCGTTTTAATCAGCCGCACCGGTGGACACAGTGTGTCGTGTTCCCCCACGAGTGTTGCCGGTGCGGCTCTTTTCTTCCAATCAGGCGCCGACAGATGCGCAATCCCCGGTCTCATCCGCCGGTGGCAGCCCTGCGCGCACCGGCGTAAGCTGGAGGCGCAAATCATGACGGTTCAGCCCAGCCCCATGGGGGCCGACCTTGCGGGAGAAGACGTGCGCGTACTTGTCGTCGAAGATGATGTGGAAGCAGCAGCCTATATCGTGAAGGGCCTGCGCGAGAGCGGCCATGTGGTCGATCATGCCGCCAATGGCGATGACGGGCTCAATCTTGCCATGTCCGGCCAGTTCGATGTCTTGGTGATTGATCGCATGCTGCCCCGTCAGGACGGTCTGTCCGTCGTCTCCACCCTGCGCGAGGAAGGGCAGACCACGCCGGTGCTGTTTCTCAGCGCGCTCGGCGAGGTCGAGGACCGTGTCAGCGGCCTCCGCGCCGGCGGTGATGATTACCTGACAAAGCCTTTCGCCTTCGCGGAACTGCTGGCCCGCATTGAGGTGCTGGTGCGCCGCGCCAACCCCGGCGAAACACAAACCAGGATGCGTGTCGGCGGCCTGGAGATGGACCTTTTGGCCCGCAAGGTGACCCGCGACGGCCAGGACATCGACCTGCAGCCGCGCGAATTCCGCCTGCTCGAATATCTCATGAAGCATGCAGGGCAGGTGGTGACACGCACCATGCTGCTGGAGAATGTCTGGGAATATCACTTCGACCCGCAGACCAACGTGATCGACGTGCACATTTCCCGCCTGCGCGCCAAGATCGACAAGAACTTCGAGACGCCGCTGCTCCACACGGTGCGCGGCGCGGGATACACCCTCCGTGCCCCTGGATAAGCTGCTCTCGACCACCACCTTCCGGCTGGCCCTTGTCTACCTGGCGCTGTTCCTCGCATCCGCCAGCGCGCTGCTGGCTTATCTCTACTGGAACACGGCAGGCTTCTTGGCTCGCCAGACCGAGACCACCATCCTCGCGGAAACCTCAGCGCTGGTCAGCCAGTATGACGAGGGAGGCCGCGCCGCGCTCGTGCATGGCGTCATCACCAAGGCGCGTGACCCCCGCCAGAACCTCTATCTGCTGGAAGACCAGAACGGCGAAGCGCTGGGCGGCAACCTCACGAGCTGGCCGCTGATGGCGAGCGACACCGATGGCTGGCTCAGCTTCGTCTATCCCCGCCGCACCGTGGAAGGGGAGGTCGAGATCCATGAAGCCATCGCGGTGATGACGCGGCTGCCCGAAGGCATGAGCCTGCTGGTGGGCCAGGACATCGAGGAGCGCCGCCAGCTTGAAGCGCAGATCACCAATGCGCTGGGCTGGGCCGTCGGTGCCATGATCGTGCTCGGCATTCTCGGCGGTGCCATCATCAGCCGAAATCTCGTCGCCCGGATTGACGACATCAACCGCACCGCCAAGGACATCATGGGTGGGGAACTGTCCCGCCGCATTCCGGTGACCGGGGCAGGCGATGAAATCGATCAGCTTGCGGAAAACCTGAATGACATGCTCGATCAGATCGAGCGCCTGATGCTGGGCATGCGGCAGGTGACCGACAACATCGCCCACGATCTCAGAAGCCCGCTCAACCGCCTGCGCAACCGCCTCGAAGTCACCCTGATGAAACCGGCGACCCAAGAAGAATATGCCCAGGCGCTGGAAAAATCGATCCACGAGGCGGACGAGCTTCTGGGCACCTTCAACGCGCTGCTGCTCATCGCCCGCGCCGAGGCCGGCGCTGCGCGGGACGGCATGGACTGGGTGGATCTGAGCGCTCTGGCGCAGGATGCAGCCGAACTCTATGAGCCCGTTGCGGAAGAAGCGGGCCTTCGTCTCGATCTCGCGATTGAGCCGGGCATCGAGTATCACGGCCACAGGGAGCTGCTGGCGCAGGCCATCGCCAATCTGCTCGACAATGCCATCAAGCACGCCGCCCATCCCGGAGGCATAGGCGAAGGTGTGATCCGCCTCGCGGTCCAGAGCCGCGGGTCACGCGGCGCAGAGGTAAGCGTCAGCGACAATGGCCCCGGCATCGCCCCCGACGACCGGGAGCGCGTGCTTGGCCGCTTCGTTCGGCTTGAGCAGAGCCGCAACACACCGGGCAGCGGCCTTGGCCTCAGTCTCGTCAGTGCCGTCACGCGCCTGCATGGCGGGGCGCTGCGTCTGGAGGACAATGAGCCGGGCCTGCGCGTCATCATCGGCCTTGCCCGCCGCGCTCGCCACCAAAGCCATGAGGCGGCTGCCGAATAGGGAGGGCAGGCGTCAGGCGATAAGTGTCTGTGCCACTTCGTTGCGCACGTCGTTTTCTATCACCCCGATGTCGCTGATCTCGATCCGGACCTTGTCCCCGTCCTTGAGGAACAGCGGCGGGTCCATCGCCATGCCCACACCTTCCGGCGTGCCGGTGAAAATGAGATCGCCTGGTTCGAGGGTAAACGCCGTCGTCAGATGTTCGATCTGCTGGCGGATCGGATGGATCATCGCCGCTGTGGACGCGTGCTGACGCTGGATGCCGTTGACCTTTGTGGTGATGGTCAGTGCCTGCGGGTCTGCAATCTCGTCAGCGGTCACGATCCATGGTCCGGTTGGCCCATGAGTGTCGAAGCTCTTGCCCATCTGCATTGTCGGTGTCCGCTTCTGCCAATCGCGGACGGAGACGTCATTGCCCGCCATATAGCCGGCGATCACCACATGCGCGCGGTCCGCAGGCACATGGCGACAGCGTTTGCCGATCACCACAACAAGCTCGCCCTCGTAGTCCACCATGTCGGACGCCACCGGCTTGTCGATGACGCCGAAGGGGCCGGTAATGCAGGTGTGCTGCTTGTTGAACCAGATCTGGTGCGGCTGCACCTCGCGGCCCGTCTCCTCCACATGCGCCTTGTAATTGAGACCGATGGCCAGCACCTTGCCGGGACGGGGTATGGGCGCAGTCAGCGTCACGGCCTCAAGCGGCAGCGCGTCACTCGCCTGCGCCTCGTCGCGCAGACGTGTCAGCAGTGCCTCGCCTCCGGCCAGCACGTCACGCAGGGTCAATCCCTCGGACGACAGCCCCCTTGCTGGCCGCAGCACGGTGCCCGACCCGGTGGTCTCCACAAGACCGATATGGGTGGTGTCGTTGTGGGTAAAGGCGGCCAGGCGCATGAGCTGCTTCCTTTCAAATCGTCATCCACTCTGTGCATACTACGGCCCGTATTTGTCTGCACCCCGCATGTTTCCGGAACAGGGCTCCCATGGAAATCATTCTCGGTATTGTCGCGCTCGTGCTCATCGGCGGGTACATCTGGTATGTCACGCTCATCGCCCGGCGCAACCGCGCCCGCGAGGCGCTGTCGTCCATCGATGTGCAGCTGCGCAAGCGCCATGACCTGATCCCCAACGTGCTCGCCATCGCCCAGAAATTCATGGAGCACGAAAAGGAGCTGCTGACGGAGGTGACGGAGCTGCGTGCCCGCGCCATGGCCGATTACAATCCCGACGATCCGGCAGCGGTGAAGAGCCACATCGAGGCTGAGCGCAGCCTGCAGGCAGGCATGATGCGCTTCTTCGCCACAGCCGAGGCCTATCCGGAACTGCGCTCGGCGGAGGCCATGACCAAGGCCCAGGACACCTATACCGAGGTGGAAGGTCATATCTCGGCAGCCAGGCGTTTCTACAATGCAGCCGTTACAGATCTGAACAATGCGGTCGAGGTTTTCCCCGGTAGCGTCATCGCCGGCATGGCCGGCGTGAAGCCGATGCCGTTCTACGAGGTCGAGGAAGCAGCCCGCGCCCCGGTGAATGCAGGTGATTACCTCAAATAGTCCGGCGGCGGAGGAGGGGCGGCCATGACCCTTGAAGAGGTCGAACGGCTGCACCCGCGCTTTGCGGGCGCTGCGGCCTTCTATCGCAAGGAACTCGAGCCATTCCTCGTGGAGCAGGAGGCCCTGCGCAGCGCCGCCTATAAACAATTGGTACGCTATTCGTTGATCCTGCTGCCACTCGCGGCTGCCACCATCGCGGCGATCTGGTTCGCTGGCGGGTTCGACGCAGGTTGGATCGGCTGGGTGATGGCCGGCCTGACCGTTGTTGTCACCCTGGGGACACTGGCCTGGCTTACCAGCAAGGTCACCGCGGTGACCTCCCGCGTGAAGCAGGAAATGCTGGCCCGCATCAGCACATTTCTGGACTTCACCTACAACGCAGAGCCCACCCAGGCGCGCCTCGACTGGTTCCGCGACACGCGGATCGTGCCCAGCTATGACCGGTCGTCTCTTGAAGATGAACTGCTGGGGGAGTGTGACGGCATCAGCTTCGCGCTGTCCGAAGCCCATCTGGAAGACCGCCGCACCCGCCGCGACAGCAATGGCCGCACCGAAACATATTATGTGACGGTGTTCCGCGGCCTGCTGGCGCGCTTCACTTTCGCCAAGCCGTTTGCGGGCCGCACCATCCTCGTGCGCGACGGCGGCATGCTCGGCAATCTGTTCAGTCGCTTCGGCAAGTCCGGCGAGCGCGTTCGCCTGGAGGACCCGCGCTTCGAAAAAAGCTTCGAGGTCTTCTCATCGGACCAGGTCGAAGCGCGTTACCTCCTCACGCCGCGCTTCATGGAACGGGTGATGGAGCTTGAAGCCCTGCTGGACGGCAAGCTGCAGCTGGCCTTTGACGCCGACCATCTGCTCCTCTCGGTCAATGGCGGCAAGGACCGCTTTGAAGGCGGCGGCCTCAGCGCCCGCCTCGATGACCCGGCAGCCATCGCACGGCTGTTTGAGGAGATCGGCATCGTCTTCGGCATCATCACTGCCCTCAACCTCGCCACGGCCACACGGGCCTGATCCTTCCTGCTTCGTGGCACCGCGAATCAATTTCTACGTCACTGCGCTGCCCCCGATCCCGCGCGTCAATTGGGTTTTAGGGCAACGGTGGCCCGAAACCCTTGCTGCACAAGGGCTTCAGCGCATCGGGTTTCTCAAAACCGCTTGCGCACGGGCAAAATCGGCCATATCGACAAGGAACTTCGATCCTCAACTGAGTCGGTCATGGAGGAATGACCGGCTAGGGGCTGGATCGGGCTCGGGCAGCCAATGGCCTGGGCAAAGCAAGCCGACGCAGCCAGCGCCGTCCGGGGGACAACCGCCCGCCAGCACTGAATTCACTACCACTGTGTCAGTAATCGACTGTGTCAGTACCAAAGTCATCTGAGAGGCAAATACGATGAGCAAGGCAGAATTTATCGAGAAGGTTGCGGAAGCCGGCGACATGTCCAAGGCGGAAGCCAAGCGCGCCGTCGAACTGGTGTTCGGCGAAATCGAAAAGGGCCTGAAGGCGTCCAAGAAGGAAGGCAAGTACACCATCGGTACGTTCGGCACCTTCACCATCTCCAAGCGCGCTGCCCGTATGGGCCGCAACCCGCAGACCGGCGAAGCCATCAAGATCAAGGCATCCAAGGTCCTGCGCTTCAAGCCGGCCGCGCAGCTGAAGGAAGCCGCCGGCTGCTGAATGCAGTCCCGGCAGCGCACGTCCGCAGGGACGTGACCTGAATGATGAAATGCCCGTCTGTGCCCTTGCGCAGGCGGGCATTTTTTCTGAGTCTTGCCCGCAGGTCGCCCGTGACGGACGGCCGGTGAGCCCCGGCGCCAAGGCGCGAAACAGGCAGAGTAGAAGATGGTTCATGCCGATCCCGCGTCCCCGCTTGCCCATGCGGCCGCGCGCCAGCTCTTCGTCGCGGATGACAGCCATGCCCAGCGCACGCTGAAGGAGCTTGCCGCTGATGCTGGCGGTCCGGCGGCCGGGCTGTTGGCCAACAATGACGCTGAAAAGCTGCTGGCCGTCTGCGCCGGCAATGCGCCCTATCTCGCCCGCCTGATCCAGCGGGAGGCTCTGCTGCTGCCCGACCTGCTGAGCCAGGACCCTGCCGCCATGCGCGACCGGCTGCTTGCGGGCTGCTGCGAAGCCATGCGCGACGCGGATGACATGGCAGCACTGATGCGCGCAGCCCGTGTTGCCAAGCGCCGCTTGGCGCTGCTCGCGGCAGTCGCGGATGTCGCTGGCGCATGGCCGCTTGAAGAGGTCACACGCACCCTGTCGCTGCTTGCCGATACGGTCATTGAGCAGGGGGCGTGCTGGCTGCTGCGCCAGGCTGCGGCGCGCGGGGAGATTACCCTCGCGGACGAGGCGACGCCCACGCGCGGCTCCGGCCTAATCGTGCTGGCTATGGGCAAATACGGTGCCTTTGAGCTCAACTACTCCAGCGACATCGACATCATTGTCTTCTTCGAGCCGGACGGTCTGACGTTCTCAGAGAAGTGCGAGCCGCAGTCCTTCTTCGTCCGCCTGACCAAGGACCTGGTCAAGCTCCTGCAGGAGCCCACCGGCGATGGCTATGTCTTCCGCACCGATCTGCGCCTGCGCCCGGATGCCGGGGCCACCAATGTGGCGATCTCCGCGGCAGCGGCGGAGAGTTATTATGAAACCATGGGTCAGAACTGGGAGCGCGCGGCGATGATCAAGGCGCGCCCCTGCGCCGGTGATCTCGAAGCGGGTGAACAGCTTATGCAAATGCTGACGCCGTTCGTCTGGCGCCGCTATCTCGACTTTGCCGCCATCGAGGACATTCATTCCCTCAAGCGGCAGATCCATGCCCATCGTGGCCACGCTGCCATCGCCATCGAGGGGCATGACGTGAAGCTCGGCCGTGGCGGCATCCGCGAGATCGAATTCTTCGTGCAGATCCAGCAACTGATCGGCGGCGGCAAGACACCGGCGCTCCGTGGCCGTGCAACCATCCCCATGCTGACATCGCTGGTGGAAGAAGGGTGGATCGACCCGGCCACCCGGGACGATCTCGCCCGCGCCTATGATTTCCTGCGCACGCTCGAGCACCGTTTGCAGATGGTCAACGACGAGCAGACACACCGACTGCCAAAGACTGTCGAAGGCATCTCCGCCATCGCGGCCTTCATGGGGTATGGCGATGACACGGCTTTCCGTAAGGACCTGACGCAGCACCTGGAAACGGTGCAGGGCCATTATGCCGGCCTGTTTGAACGTGAGCCGACCCTCTCTGAAGAAGCAGGCTCGCTGGTCTTCACCGGCACTGATGATGACCCTGAAACGCTCGAAACACTGGCGGGCATGGGCTTTCAGTCTCCCTCCTCAGTCATTGCCACGGTGCGCAAATGGCATTTTGGCCGCATACAGGCCACCCGCGCGGCCCGGTCGCGCGAATTGCTTACCAAGCTGACCCCGGCGCTGCTGCGCGCCATTTCCGGCGTCGACAGTCCGGACCAGGCACTGTCGCGCTTTGACCGTTTCCTGTCCGGCCAGCCGGCGGGCGTGCAGTTCTTCTCGCTGCTCTACCAGAACCCGGCCCTGCTGGACCTGCTAGCCGGCATCATGGGGTCCGCGCCGATGATGGCGCGTTATCTCGCCGAGCACCCCAATGTGCTGGAGGCGGTGATCGCCGCGGATTTCTACGGCCCGCTGGCGGATGCCGATCAGCGGCAGGAGGAAGTGGCGGAGCTTCTCGAGCGCGCTGATGGCTTCGAGCAGGTGCTCGACCTCGCCCGCATCTATGCGCGGGAGCAATTGTTCCAGATCGGCGTCCAGGTCCTAACCGGTACGGCCCCCGCCCGTGAGGCAGGGCCTGCCTATGCCGACCTCGCAACAGCCCTTGTCAGCGGCATGGTTCCGGCTGCCATGAACGAGATCCGCCGCGACCATGGCGACCTCCCCGGCGGCGAGATGGCGGTGATTGCCATGGGCAAGCTGGGCGGCCGCGAAATGGCGGCTACCTCCGATCTGGACCTCATCGTCATCTATGAGTTTGAAGGTGAGGCCAGTCAGTCGAACGGCAAGCGATCCATCGACGGCACGCGCTATTACACCCGCGTGTGCCAGCGGTTGATCAGTGCCCTGACGGTTCCAACGGCGGAAGGCCCGCTATATGAGGTGGATCTGCGCCTTCGCCCCTCCGGCCATGCAGGTCCGCTGGCCACGCGCCTGCGCAGCTTTATCAAGTATCATCAGGAAAGCGCCTGGACGTGGGAAAAGCTGGCGCTGACCCGCGCCCGCGTCATCTCCGCGACATCCCCCCTGATGCAGAGCATGGTCGATGGCGCCATTCGCGATGCCCTGTGCAACGGTCGGGATGAAAAAACTCTGGCAGGGGATGTGGTCGACATGCGTGAGCGCGTCTACCGCGAACTCGGCAGCGATGAGCTGTGGGACATCAAGCATGGCCGCGGCGGGCTCGTGGATCTGGAATTCATTGCGCAGACGCTGCAGCTGATCCATGCCCGCCGCAATGCAGGCCTCCTGGACAGCAACACCCGCACAGCATTCGAGAAACTCACCATGGCCGGTATCATCGGCAAGGGGCTCGGCCAGCAACTGATCGAAGCCGCCGACCGCTATCACAATCTCACCCAGGTGCTCCGGATTGCGGTCTCCGGCACCTTCGTGCCTGCCATGGCGGGCGAAGCCCTCAAGAACCGTCTGGCCCGGGCGGTGGATGCACCAAGTTTCTCCGTGGTCGAACGGGACCTGATGGAAACAAAGACCATGGTTAACGCCGCCTTTGCGGAACTGATAGAACGCGCCGCGGGCTGAGGCCGGGGCGGAGGTTCGGCGGAATGGCGCCCTCGCACGCCGTTAGGCATAAACGCCGCGCTTTCTTGCGGTGGTGCGGCCGCAGGTCTATCCCTGACACTGGAAAACTCGGGTAATGCCGCCATGCCGCACGGCCTGGCCGGATCTGGTTAATGTCGCATGGAGCGTTTCGACGCCATCATCATAGGGGCCGGGCACAACGGTCTGACAGCGGCGGCCTACCTCGCGCGCGCCGGCCTGCGCGTTGTTGTTCTTGAAAAGAACCCTTATCTCGGCGGCGCCGCCAGCAGCCGCGAGATCGAGCCGGGCTTCATCTATTCGAGCTGCTCCTACGCCCTGAGCCTGCTTCGCCCGGAGATCATCCGCGACCTCGACCTCGCGCGCCACGGCCTCGTGACCATTCCTTTCGGCGGGTCACTGACCCTCCTGCCGGATGGCTGCCATCTCGCATCCTCGTCGCACGCGGACATCATGCGCCGGGAGATCGCCCGCTATTCGCCGCGTGACGCCGACGCCTATCCGCGCTTCGCACGCGACATAAAGGAACAGGCGGATTTGATCCGCCCCCTGATGATGCAGCCGCCGCCGGACCCCGCAAGTCTCAGCCTCACGCGGCTGGGTGAAGGGACGTCCCATCTCCGTCGGTTCGCCGGCACGTCATCTGCTGCCTTGGCGGATACCGTGCGGTTCTGGACCCTGTCGGCGAAGGACCTGCTGGATCGCTATTTCGAATCCGACGTTGTGAAAGCACATCTCGCGGCATCGGCGGTGATCGGAACGGGACTTGGGCCAATGTCCCCCGGCAGCGCCTACATCATGCTGCACCACCGGGCCGGTGGTATCGACGGCGCCCGTGGTGCCTGGGGCTATGTGCGGGGCGGCATGGGAAGCGTGTCCCGCGCCTTAGCAGCCTGTGTCATTGAGGAAGGGGGCGACATCCGTCTCGAAAGTCCGGTCGACGAGGTTAAGGCCTCCAGCGGCAAGACAACCGGCGTTGTGCTGGCTGATGGCAGCGAGATCAGTGCAGGCGTCGTCTTGTCCGGCCTGGAGTTGAAGCAGTCCATCCTGTCGCTGCTCGACTGGAAGGTGCTGCCCCAGGGCTTCACCGAGCGCGTTGCGCGGTTCAAGACACGCGGCTCTTCCGCCAAGCTCAATATCGCGCTCAATGGCCTGCCGGAATTTGCCGGGATTGACGGCGATTGCGCAGCCCTTGAAGGCGACATCCGCCTGTGCGGCACCATCGCCAACATGGAACGCGCCTATGACGACTGGAAAGAGCGGGTCATGCCGCGCGATCCCTATATCGAGATGGTGTTGCCGTCGCGGCTTGATCCCACGCTGGCGCCTCCGGGCAAGCATGTGGCCTCCGTCTTCGTCCAGTACGTGCCCGACAGCCTGATCGACGGCAGTTGGACTGACGCCAAACGCGCGCAGCTTCAGGAGGTCGTCCTCGACAAGATCGAGCGCCATGCACCCGGTTTCCGGAAGCTGGTGCGCCATGTGGAAACACGCACGCCGGCTGATCTTGAAGCCGAGATCGGCATGACCCAGGGCAATATTTTCCACGGTGAACTGACGCTGGATCAGCTTCTCTTCAACCGTCCGCTCCCGGAGCTGTCGCGCTACCGGACACCTGTCCGTGGCTACTATCTGTGTGGGTCGAGCATGCATCCCGGCGGCGGCGTGATGGGTGCGCCGGGCGCCGTTGCAGCCGCCCAGGTGCTGCGCGATGCGGGTGTACGGCCGCGGAGGCGCCCATGACCGGCGTCATCAATGACACGAATTCCGTGGACGTGGCTGTCATCGGCGGCGGTATCAATGGGCTCGTGGCAGCAGCACTGCTTGCCCGCACCGGCCGGAGTGTCGTGCTGCTGGAGGCGGCAACACAGACGGGCGGCATGGCAACAAACGCAGCCCAGCTCGCCTGCGGCCTGCCCACAAGTCTGATCAGGCGCCTGAAGCTCAAGAAGCATGGCCTGTCCCTGCTGGGCAGCCATGTCGGCCGCGTGGCGCTTGACCCCGATGGGCGCCACATCCCGCTCGGCGGCAAGGGAAGGGCGGCCCGCCGGGCAACACGTGAGGCCATCTTCCGCTGGTCGAGCCGTGACGCCGAGGCGTGGGACAGTGTAACGGCAAGCCTCGACGGGCTGAGTGGCGCGCTCACGCCATGGGTCGTTGGCGACGCCCCCCATCTTCATGATCTCGACCGCCGCCAGCGTTTGGCCTGGGCCCTGCAGCTGTTCCGTCTGCGTCGGCAAGGGCGTGCAGCGCTTCAGGAGGTGCTGCAGCTGCTGCCGTCCAATGCGGCGGATTTTCTCGATGACCGTCTTGAGACCGACATCCTCAAGGGAGCACTGGCACTTGAGGCAACGCGTACCTCACAGCACGGGCCGCGCGCCCCGGGCAGTATGCTGCACTGGCAGTGGGAACGCACTCTGGAGCAGGCAGGCAGCGCCGGCACTGTCCAGGTGGCGGGGGGTGCAAAAGGTCTCATCGCCGCCCTGCGTGATGCCGCCATGGCAGCCGGTGCGGACATCCGGTGCTCCGCGCCGGTGACGCAGCTTCTTATCGAAGATCAGACGGTCTTGGGTGCCGTGCTGGAGCACGGCGAAGAGATACGCGCCCGCTGCCTCGTCTCAGCGATTGATCCGCGATCAACCTATCTTGACCTTGTCGGCGCGCGCCACCTCGATGCAGGTCTGGTCAACAACCTGCGGCACCAGCGCCCCGGCGGTGCCCTGGGCCGGATCACGCTTACGCTTGGACGGCGTCCGACCATCGCGCGGCTGACGGATGAAATGTGGGCACGTCGCCTGATGCTGGCACCCTCAGTGCCCGAGGTGGAGCGCGCATCGAACGCCGCCAAATATGATGACCTGCCGGACCATCCGGTCGCGGAAATCACCGTGCCCTCCGTCCTTGACCGCAATGGGCTGGCTGATGGCCGGGAGCTTCTGACAGCGCTCGTTCCCTTCCTGCCCCAGCACCCGAGGCAGGGCTGGAGCAAGGCCCGCGACCTGCTGGCAGCCCGCGTTGTGAAACAGCTGAGCGCCTATGCGCCCGACCTGCCGGATCTGATTGAGGACATCTCGATCCTGACGCCTGAAGACATGGACCCGGCAGGCGTCGGGCTGTCGTCATGGCATCACCTCGATCTTGCACCGGACCAGCTCATGGGCTTCCGCCCTGTCGCAGAACTGGGCGGGCATGATCGTCCCATCAAGGGGCTCATCCTGGCGGGTGCCGGCAGCCATCCCGGTGGTGGGCTCAATGGGCGCGCTGCCATGCGCGCCGTCCGTGACGTGCTGGCAGAGGGCAGGAGGGAGCGGTCATGAGCGCAGTTGATCCCGATATTGCCGTCCGGCCGACACCTTTCCATCACCGCATGGCGGAGCTGTCCCGTACCAATGAATGGACACAGCAGCTTGGCTGGACACTGGCCACCGGTTTCGACACGCCGGAGACCGAGCATGCTGCCCTGCGCAACCGGTGCACCTTCGCTGACCGAACCGCATTGGCGACATACGAAGTAACCGGTCCTCAAGCCCGCGCCTATCTCGATCGTCTCGCCGGCGGCATCGGCGGACATGTGAAGGTCGGCTCAAGCCGCCGGGTCGTGCTTTGCGATGATGACGGGCATCTGATCGCTGACGGCACAGTTATGCAGGTGGATGATCACAGGTCATGGCTGGTCCTGCCCATCCGCGTATCTGACTGGCTGGAGATATCGCGCCACGGCTTCGACTGCACCATCGATGATATGTCCGAGCGCATTGCGACCCTGGCGGTGGAAGGCCCCAGCGCCTGTGCCGCCCTGTTGTCAGCAGGTTTCGGCGGGCTGCAAGCCCTGCGTCCGGGCGGCGTGCGCGACATGAAGCTTGGCAGCACGCATTGCGTCGTTACCCGTCGCTCACCGCTTGGCGGGCTTGGCTATGAACTGCGTCTCCCCGTCGAGGATGCGCTGCCGCTCCTTGATCGCTTCCGGCGCGAAGCGGCGTACTTCGCACCCGTTCCCATCGGAACCAGCGTGCAGGCCCTGGCCCAGCTCGAGGCGGGCTTCCCGCGCGCCGGCATCGACTACGCACCGGCCCTGACAGCAGACCGGGCAGACCGGCGGACACCGCTGGAACTTGGCTTCGGGCGGCTCGTTCGTCTGGACGCGGATGCTTTCACCGGCAGAAAAGCGCTCGAACGTCAGAAACAGCATGGCGCCGGACATGCCCTTGTCGGCCTCGAAGTCACGGGCCCGGACATTCCCGATGGTGCTGCGGTGTTTGACGGGGATGCACCGGCAGGCCGTGTCACCAGCATGGCCTGGTCTCCTGCCTGCAAGCGGGTGATCGCGCTGGCCGATGTGTCATCGGACGTATTGGGGTCCGCCCGTGCCCTCAATATGCGGGGCGCGGGTGGCCGCCGCATGGCCGCCACAATTGTGCCCCGCCCCTTCTATGTCTGCGCCAATGCACGGCGCACCCCGCCCGAGGCGCAGTAGGTTTTCATCAGAATACCGCGAAAAATCGCACAGCTTCCATCCGGCCATTTTTCCTGACGCGACAGCGACGGAAGTCACCGGGCAGCTGCGTTTGACCTGATGAACACCACAGGCTGGTGTCGCAGGCAGCCACCGGAATTCCGCTCCACCCCCTGGGAGCCCCGGTCGGTCGGCATCCCTCAAATGCTTTGTCTGCGGCCCTGCCGCCCGGCGCGGCGCCCCGGCGTCCGCCTCCCGCCTCCCCATAAGCGGGGTGGGCCGCATGGCACAGCGCCGCGCCGGAAAGTGTTCAGGGCATGTGGGGCAACACACGCTCAGTCAAAAGGAAACGAGTGATGAAGAAGACACTGACGATTTCGACCGTGGTTCTGGCTCTCGGCGCAGGCGCCGCGGGCATTGCCCTGGCCGGCCCCGGCGGCAAGGGCTTCGACCGGCTGGACGCTGACAGCAATGGCGTGGTGACGATGGAAGAGGCCAAGGCGGCCGGCTCAAAGCACTTTGCCAAGCTCGACAAGGACAAGTCGGGTGGTCTCACCGCCGACGAGATCGGCCGTGGCCATGGCAAGATGGGCGGCAAGAAAGGCGGCAAGCACCACGGCAAGGGCGCCCGGAGTGACGCTGACCGTGAGGCCCGCATCGAAGCCCGCTTCGAGCGGCTCGATCTCGACAAGAGCGGTGCTGTGACCGTCGAGGAGATGAAGCAGGCCGCCGCTGAGCGCAGCGAAAAGCGTGAAGCCCGGAAGGCTGAACGCTTTGCCATGATGGACGCCGACAAGAACGGCACCATCAGCGAGGCGGAATTCGTGGAAGGCCGTGTCGCCAAGATGTTCGGCAAGACCGATGCCGACGGCAACGGCGAAGTGACCCGCGACGAGATGCAGGCAGCCCGTGAGGCCATGCGTGCGGACCGTCACGGCAAGTCCGAGTAACACGACGGTGGCGCGGGCAGGTGACATGAGTGCGCCTGCCCGCGCCGGTTCGCCCGCTATTGGTCCCGCCGGACCGCGCAACACGGCGGGAGAAGCGGGTTGGACCGGCGCGCGGTCCGGCTTAGCCTTGCGGATCGTTCATCCGCCCAGGACCGGAAGCCCGGACGGGACCGGTCACAAATCGGGGGACCGTGCCAGAGTGATACCGGCACGCAATAGGACATCGTCGCCTGGCGACACTGCCGCGGCTGACGCTGCTTTCGCCGCCCGGATCGCATCCGGCGAGCAGGCGGCCATGCGCGAAGCGGTGGAAGAGTTCCTGCCGCAGGTTTTTGCCACGGCAAAGCGCATGTTGCGCAATGAGGCGGATGCGGAAGAAGTGGCGCAGGAGACGTTCCTGCGTATCTGGAACAGCGTCGGCACCTGGACACCCAAGGGCGCGCGCTTGCGAACGTGGGTCGTGCGTATTGCGATCAACCTCTGTTACGACCGGATGCGCCGCAAGAGCTACGGAAAGTCCGATCCTCTGGAGGCGGCCCCAGAAGTGGCGGACGACGCGCCTGATGCGGTGGCCCGGCTTGCCGCCCGGGACCAGAGCAGCCTGCTGGAGCAGGCGATGAACGGGTTGCCGGAGCGCCAGCGTCTCGCCTTGCAGCTTGTCCATTTCGATGAGATGAGCAATGGCGAGGCAGCCGAGATGATGGATGTGAGCGTGGACGCTCTTGAATCGCTGCTGGCGCGCGGGCGCCGCGGCCTTAAATCGGCCCTGATGGGCCACAAGGACGAGTTGTTGGGAGAAGAGGCATGACACCCGACAGAGTGATGACATTGCTGGACGCCTATGGTGCGGACCCCGCGCGTTGGCCCGAGGCTGAGCGCGAGGCGGCGATGGCGCTGATCAGCGCCGACCCGGCACTCGCCGCCCGGCGCGATGAGGCTGCCGCGCTGGACGGGCTGCTGTTGCAGGCGGAATCGCCGCAGCCCTCCGCCGACCTTGCCCGCCGCATTCTGGAAAGCGCGGCAGGTCATGGCGATGCGATATCGGCACCCGCGCCACAGCATGGCGACGGGCCGGGCCTTCTCGCCTGGCTCAGGCAGGCCAGTCAGCAGCTCGGGCAGCAGCTTTGGCCGCAGGGTCCGGCATGGCAGCCGGCGCTCGGCCTGGCCGCGTCGCTGGCCGTCGGCATCTGGGTCGGCACGACGGGCGCCGTTCCGGTCACCGGCATCACCGGCACGGAGTACGAGACCGCGAGCCTCGCCACCGACGATGCATCGCTGTCCATTTTCTATGACACCGGCTCGACTTATGAGGAGTGGGCGCAATGACGGATCAGGCACCGGTCAGCAAGCCCCGCCGCTGGGTGAACATCGCCCTGTTCATGTCGCTGGCCGCCAATCTCTTTTTTGCCGGTCTGCTGATCGGCGGGCCGATGCTGCGCGATCATCCGGTTCGCGACCGGGGTGTGGCGGTGGACATGCTGCCCAACCCTCACATGTTCATCCGGATCCTCGGCAAGGAGGAGGGCCGCCGCGTGCTACGGGAGCTGCGCGCGGAAGTGCCCGACCTGCGTGAGAAATTCCGCACCATGCGCCAGCGGCACCGTGAAGTCGTGGCAGCGATGGAGGCGGATCCCTACGACCCTCAGGCACTGGAGCAGGCCTTCAACAATGTGCGCGCGGCCCATACGGACCTGACCACATCCCTGCAGGTTCCGCTGACCCGCATCCTGGCAGAGTTGACACCCGACCAGCGGCAGCGTTTCAGCGAAGCATTTCGCAATCTGCGCGGCCCCGGAAGTCCGCGGAACAGGCCGGACGGGGAGGGGCATCCAGGCGGGCCACGGAGTGAAGGGCCCAACGCCGGGCCGCGATAGGAAGACCGGTCAGCACCGGCGGCGATCAAAGCAGCCTATGCTGTCGCGGACTTGGCAGCCGGCTGGCGTGCTGTCAGGGGCAGCAACACCGTCACGCTGGTGCCTTCGCCCGGGGTGCTGGAAATCTCCAGCGTGCCGCCATGCAGTTCGACGATGGAGCGCGATAGCGCAAGGCCGAGCCCTGTGCCCTCATGGGCCTTGAGGTAGTTCGTATCCACCTGTTCGAAGGGGCGGCCAAGCTTGGCAAGGTCCGCAGCATCGATGCCGATGCCGGTGTCAGTCACACGAATGCTGATCCGCTCGTCATCCGCGTCATGCGCAACATCAACCACAACCTCGCCGCCACTCGGCGTGAACTTGACGCCGTTTGACAGGAGGTTGAGCAGGACCTGCTTCACGCCCCGCTTGTCGGCCACAATCGCGGGCACATCCGCGGGCTTCGCGACAAGCGCCACCTGGCTGTTCTCGGCCCGGCCGGAAACCATGCGCAGGGTCTCGGTCACCGCGTCATTGATGTCGAACTCCGACAGGTCCAGCGACATCTTGCCAGCTTCGATCTTCGACATGTCCAGAATGTCGTTGATCACCGCCAGGAGGTGTTGGCCGCTGGCATTGATGTCCGAGGCATAATCCTTGTACTTCGCTGCCCCCAGCGGACCGAAGAGCTGGTTCTGCATGATTTCCGAGAACCCGATAATGGCGTTGAGCGGTGTGCGCAGCTCATGGCTCATATTGGCCAGGAACTCTGATTTGGCGCGGCTGGCCCCTTCGGCGCGGGTCTTGGCGGCGGCATACTTTTCAGCCAGCTGCACGAGTTGCGTGGCTTGCGTCTGAAGTTTCTGGCGGGAGCTTTCAAGGTCGGTCACCGTGTCCGCGAGGACTTCGCCCCGCCGCATCAACTCGGACTCCTGGTGCTTGAGTGCCGTGATGTCCGTGCCGATCGACACGATACTGCCATCGCGCATGCGCCGTTCGCTGAGGTGGAGCCAGCGGCCGCCAGGCAGCTTTACTTCGCGCTTGTCGGAGCCATCCGCGCCGATCCGTCCGGGCAGCAGCAGCTCACCTTCCGCCGTACGCAGGTCGAGGTCACGCGCTGTCGGATTGGCAGGCAGGGTTTCAGGCTTGATGCGGTGGAAGGCCCGGAACTTGTCATTGGCCATGATCAGGTGGCCCTGATTGTCCCAGAGGGCAAAGGCCTCGGAACTGCTTTCGACCGCGTCCCGCAGGCGCAAATTGGCCATGCGCTCGCGCGCTTCGGCTTGCTTCTGCTCGGTAATGTCGATGGCGATGCCTACCAGACGCTGCGTGTTGGCCGTCAGGCCCCGCCATATCTGCCCCTTGGCCCGGACCCAGATCCAGTCACCGCTGGAATGGCGCAGCCGGAAGGTCGTGTCATAGCCCAGCGTGCCCCGGCGGACGCTGTCTTCCACTTCCTGGAGGATGTGCCGGTCATCCGGGTGCACATAGGCCATTACCTGCTCGGAGCTAAGGCGCGCCGCCCTCGGCCGCTCTCCCAGCAGCGCAAACATGGGCGCGGACCAGTAGAGCCGCCCGGCACCCAGATCCCAATCCCAGATGCCGCAGCGGGCCCCGGCAAAAGCCAGCTCGAAACGCTGCTCGCTGTCCTTGAGCGCGATGTCGGCAGCCGTCTTGCGTTCGATCTGGCGGACGAGCCCGCCGCCCAGCACGCAGATGAAGAAGGACGCCCCTGCCATCAGCACGAGATGGAAGGGCAGTGTCGTGTACCAGTCTGCAAGTGCCGACCGCACAGGCAGGGAGACAGCGACCTGCCGCTTGCTGCCGGCGATGACAGAGCGTGCCTCAATGGCACCGTTATCTGTCACCGGCGGCACCGTGCCCGCCCGCTCCAGCGTCACGCGCATGCCGGGCCTGAGATCAAGCGCGGCCACACGGGCGGCGAACGCCTCACGCCCGATGGTGGCAAGAGCTGTGTCTCCGGCGAGGGCACGTGCCATAGCGGCCACGTGGCTCTGAGCCTGGGTCAGGCCGGCGCGGTAGTCTGTCCGCAGCTGCCAGGCGGCAATGCCGTTAAACGCAATGAGAACGAGGGCACAGAAGACCAGCGCCCAGATGCGTGCGCGCGTCTCGTCGCTTGCTGCGGGGCGCGCTATCCGCCCGGTCTTGTGGGGAGAGGCAAAGAGGGTGGACAGCGTTGCGCGCAGGCGTTGGGCCAGTGATGTGTGGTCTCTGTCCGGAGTGGCGGCCGGCCCGCCGACCAGGGGGCCGGTGGCTGAGAATGGTCCGGTGTAGCGCGCGTCGCTCATCGCAGTCAGCTCCCTTCGCCCCAGGGAGCTGCATGCCAAGCCAGCCCCCTGTTCAGGCCGGAATTGGCCTGGTCCCTCATGCGAATCGCTCATGATGATTCGCATATGGAGTCCGGCTGTCCACAAGGGGGCAGGAGGTCGCGTTAACTTTTCATTAAGGAGCTGAAAACTGTTGCCCCAGGGACTCACGATTCGCGGACCGCGAAAATCCGGACCCGGATTTTGCGTGCCGCGACTCGCGATCAGCCATCACGCAATCATGCGCGTGGCGATCTCATAGGAGTCTTCAGACAGTTTTCCCGCCGAAAGCAAATCACTTACGGCCTGGCGGGCAGCGTCGCGGCGTGGTGCGTCATAGACCCGCCACGTCTTGAGCGTCCCGAGAAGACGGGCGGCCACCTGCGGGTTGATCGGGTCGAGCTCACGAACGAAGGCCGTGAGGAAGCGGTATCCCGATCCATCAGCCGCATGGAAGCGCACCGGATTGGCCCCTGCGAAGACGCCCACCAGCGCCCGCACCGTGTTGGGGCGCGTGAGTGAGAAGTCCTTGTGCTTTGCCAGCTCCATCACCCGCGCAAGCGTATCTTCGCGCGACGACATGGCTTGGAGGGAAAACCATTTGTCGAGCAACAGCGGGTCGCCGCTGGCGCGCTCATAGAAGCTGTCGAAGGCCGCCTGACGCTCGTCCCGTGCCATATGGGTCAGCGTGGCAAGCGCAGCCTCGGTATCGGTCATGTTGTTGGCCGACGCATATTGAGTAGCGGCAAGGCGGGCGGCGTTTTCGTTGCCAAGGCCCGCATAGACGCGCAGACAGGCATTCTTGAGTGCCCGCCGGCCGGCCTGGTCGGCATCCGGGCTATAGGCCGCGTTGGACTGAAGCTGCGCATAGCGGTCGAGCAGCAAGTCACCGAGTTGGTCCGCCACGGCCTTGTGCAGGTGACTGCGCGCCGCATGAACCGCGTCCGCGTCCACATCCTGGCCGATATGCTGCGCAAGCTCCGCTTCGCCGGGCAGATCCAGCATCATGGCGGCAAAGGCAGGCTCGAGACTGTCATCCGTCAGCACGTTGCGCAGCGCGTCAGCGTAGCGCGTGCCGCGCCGCGGTTTCTCGCCGGCGGCGATGGCGCGGGTGACGGCGACGAGCAGTTCGCGCGCATAGGTCTGGCCGGCTTCCCAACGGGCGCAAGGGTCGCTGTCATGCGCCATGCGGAACAGCCAGTCCTTTTCCCCGCCATTGGTGGTGAGTTTCACCGGCGCGGAAAAGCCGCGCAGCAGCGACAGCACGGGCGGAGAGGGCACTTTCTCGAAGGTGAACACCTGCTCGTGCTGTGTCAGCTCCAGCGTGCGCTCGGTGGCGCCATCCTCGGAGGTTTCGCCCGTCAGCTGGAGCGAAAGGTCTTCACCATCCGTGCCGATGAGCCCCATGGTCAGCGGGATGTGCAGCGGTGCCTTCTGCGACTGCCCCGGCGTAGGCGCGGTGGACTGCGCAACCGTCAGCTCATAGGTCTCGTCCAGCGGCGAATAGCGGCCGGACACCACGAGATCCGGCGTGCCAGCCTGATCATACCAGCGCTTGAACTGTGACAGGTCCCGGCCCGAGGCTTCCGCCATGGCATCGAGGAAGTCCTCCACCGTCGCTGCCCGGCCGTCATTGCGGCTGAAATAGATGTCCATCCCGGTACGGAAGGCATCCTCGCCGACAATGGCCTTCAGCATACGGACGACTTCCGCACCCTTCTCGTAAACAGTGGCAGTGTAGAAGTTGTTGATCTCGATATAGCTTGCCGGACGCACCGGATGGGCCAGTGGGCCCGCATCTTCCGGGAACTGGTGCGCGCGCAGCGTCTTCACGTCAGCTATACGCTTCACCGGGCGCGAGCGCATGTCGGATGTGAATTCCTGGTCACGGAAGACCGTCAGGCCTTCCTTAAGGCACAGCTGGAACCAGTCGCGGCAGGTCACGCGATTGCCGCTCCAATTGTGGAAATACTCATGCGCGATGATGGCTTCCACATTGGCGAAATCCACATCGGTCGCTGTATCGGGGCGGACCAGAATGTATTTGTCGTTGAAGACGTTGAGACCCTTGTTTTCCATCGCCCCCATGTTGAAGTCGGAAACGGCAACGATGTTGAAGACATCGAGGTCATATTCGCGGCCGAACGCGTCCTCGTCCCACTTCATGGATCGCTTGAGCGCGTCCATGGCGTAGGCAGTGCGGTCTTCCTTGCCGTGCTCCACATAGATACCCAGCGCCACCTCGCGGCCGGACCGGGTGGTGAAGCTGTCGGACACGTGAGCAAGGTCGCCCGCCACCATGGCAAAGAGATAGGACGGCTTGGGATGCGGGTCATGCCAGACGGCGAATTGACGGCCGCCCTCAAGCGTGCCGCTCGCCACGCAGTTGCCATTGGCCAGCAGCACCGGGCAGGCCGCCGCGTCGCCTTCAAGGCGAACCGTATAGACCGCCAGAACGTCCGGTCGATCGGGGAAATAGGTTATGCGGCGAAACCCTTCCGCCTCGCATTGGGTGCAGTACACGCCATTGGACCGGTAGAGACCGGTGAGAGAAGTGTTGGCCTGCGGGTCGCATTCCGTCTCGATGACGATTTCATGCGCGCCCTCTGTGAGGTGCGGCAGCACGAGGCTGCTGTCTGTCAAATCATAGGCGCCTGCATCAAGTTTAGCGCCGTCCACGCTGACCGACAGGAGGGTCATCCGCTCCCCGTCCATCGCAAGCGGTGTGCCCGCGGCAGCATCGGGATTGGGCAAGACCCGCATCGTGGCCCGCACGCGGGTGCGGGAGGGGTCGAGGGCCACGTCCAGATGCACGCTTTCCACCAGCCAGGCCGGCGGGGTGTAATCCTCAAGCCGGATCGGCTGCGGGGCGGGCGGCGTTGCGGGCGAAGTGCCCTCGGACATGGCGCTCAAGACGGCTCCTGCGAATTACAGGTTCAGGACAACTGGGACGCGTAATATAAGGGCACAGGCGCAGGAAAAAAGCCCCGTGCAGAGGGAGGGGCTACGCGCCGCTGTCTTCCTCGGGCGTTTGCTCGATGGCACGGACCGTCTGCTTGGCGTCCTGCACGAGGCTCATCAGCTCGTTGGAAAAATTCTCCGGCTGGTCCTCGGCATAATGAACCAGCTCGCGCGTCAGCCGGTAGAGACGTACGGCACCCGAAATGAGGCGCGCCTGGAATTCAATACGCTCCGGATACAGATCATATTCCGCGCCCGGCACGCGCCAGCCGCCCCAGTCATTCTCGCCGGTGACGACGATGGGGTAGGTGCCGGGATGGGGGTGATGCCCGCATTCTTCCGGCTGCTGCCACTTGTTGCGCCCGCGCATGATGCGCCAGTTCTCGCCGTCATAGCCTGCCACGCGCGTGGAGCTTGCTTCACTGGCCAGTTCGTCGGCGCCGAATTCACGGCCGAGGCCCACATCATAGGAGATGCGGATCGGCTCCTCGACATCCTTCGCCCATTGCGGCAGCACGCGCTCCACCTGCGCCCACGTGCCCACGGGTTTGACGAAAACCCGCTGGTTCTTATGGAACTGTGCCTTGGCCATGAAACTGCTCCGCGGTTACTCGCATGGATATACCTGCGAAGAGTTTGCACCTGTCGCGGTTAAGGCCGGTTTAAGCGGGGCCTGGCCCTGTACCATCAGTGGCCAGGAAACGGCATTACTGCCTCGGTTTCAGGACAGGTACGTTGTTTCTGACAAAGGAAACCGCCCTGGAAACCCCGCTGCGGGCATCCGCCATCAGCGTGTAGGCAACCGGCACAACCACAAGTGTGAGAGCGGTTGAGGAAGCAAGGCCGCCAATCACGAGAAAGCCCATGCCGTTGCGAAACTCCGCACCCTGACTGACGGACATCGCTACCGGGATCATGCCGCAGATCGTCGACAGCGCCGTCATCAATACCGGTCGCAATCTCACCGGCCCCGCCTCGCGGATGGCCTCGCGTGCCGTCCTGCCGCTCTCGTGGGCCTGGTTCGCATAGTCCACCAGCAGGATACCGTTCTTCATGACCAGCCCCATAAGCGCCAACAGGCCGATTTGGGTGAACATGGTCATGGTCTCTCCGGCGAAGAACATAGCGATAAAGGCACCGACGAAGGACAGCGGCGCCGTCAGCATGATGATCATCGGCTGGGTGAAGCTGTTGAACTGGCTCGCCAGGATCATGTAGAGCGCGACAAGAGCCAGCATGAACGCAAAGCCGATTGCCTGGCCGGTCTCCTTCATGCGTTTCGCGCGACCTTCGGCGGAGACTGCATAGCCTTGCGGAATGCCTGCCTCGGCAATAATCCGCTCGAACTCGGCTGTGGCATCGCCCATGGCAACGCCCGGGCCGGTATTGGCAAAGATGGAAATCTTGCGCGACCGGTTGGCTCTGTCGATCTGCGCCGGGCCGGCTGCCACGTTGAATGCCGCGAGATTGGCAAGGTCGATCAGCTCCTGGTCAGATGCGCGCACCTGGATGAGCTCAAGCTGGTGCAGCTCGTGACGCTGGTTTTCCTCCAGCCGAACGCGGACGTCATAGCGCTGGCCGTATTCCTCGAAGGTGGCGACATCCACACCGCCGACCAGCGCACGCACCGTGTCGGCCAGCGAGCGAACGGGAACGGAGAGGTCGGCCGCGCGCATCCGGTCAATGATGACCTGTACCTCCGGCTTGCCTTCCTCGAACGAGGTTTTCACGTCACGGAAAATCCCTGCTTCCCGCATCCGGACCGCGATCATGTCCGTCCGCTCACGGAGCACCCGAAGATCCGGGCCGGAGATCGCATACTCAAGCTCGAAATTGGTGAAGCCTCCGCCTGAAATCCACGGCACGTCCGACAGGGAGATGTGGGTGGCTTCGGGGGCCGCCCGCTGCATGGCCATGCGCGTGGCATCCATGACGGGGATGAAGCCCACGTCGCGGTCTGCCTTGGGTGTCAGCGCGATATAGAAGGACGCCTGGTTGACCCGCTCGCGGCTGTCGCCGCCGACGGTGAAGAACACGGACTTTACGTGGTCGACCTTGGCCATGGCGGCGGCAGCCCGGCTTGCCACCTCGCGCGTCTGTTCCACGCCCGCCCCATAAGCAAGTTCGATCTGACCAAGAAACTCGGACCGGTCCGCCCGTGTGTCGAATGCTGAGGGGATGAAACCCGCGACGAAGACACCCAGCACCATGGCACCGGCGGCCAGCAGCACCACGATCCAGCGGCGCTCCAGCGCCACGTCGAGCAGGCGGCCATAGGCAATCTCGAGCTGCGTATAGGCATCATCGAAGAAGCGGCCCACGCGGCCAAGCTTGGACTCGTCTGACCGTTCCAGGAAGCGGGCGCACAGCATCGGCGTGAGGGTCAGCGAACAGGTGAGTGAGACGATGACCGAGAAAACGATGGCAAGGCCGTACTGGAAGAAGAAACGCCCGACGATGCCGTCCATGAAGGCGATAGGCACAAAGACGGCGGCGATCGACAGGGTGCCGGACAGCACGGCGAGGCCGACCTTGCCGACGCCGAGGGAGGCCGCTTTCATCGGCGGGTGCCCCTCTTCAAGCTGGCGGTGGATGCTCTCGAGGATCACGATGGCATCATCCACCAGAAGGCCAACGGCCACCGACAGCGCCATAAGCGTCATCAGGTTGAGGGTGAACCCCATGACGTAGAAGGCGAAGAAAGTCGCAACGAGTGCGGTGGGCATGGCGATGGCGACGATGGCCGTGGCGCGCACCGACAGCAGAAAGGCAAGGGTGATCAGCACCACCAGAATGACGCCGAGGGTAATGTCGCCAAACACGTCGTTGACCGATTCCTCGATGAACATCGACGTATCGCGGGCAGCGATGAGCTTCATGCCTTCCGGCGCAGTCTGACGGATCTCCGCAAGCTCGGCGCGGATCTGCTGGGCAACCTCGACCGTATTGCGGCCTGACTGCCGGCGGATTTCCAGGCTGACGCCGGGCTGGCCGTCAAGCTCCGCGTAGGAGCGCAGGTCTTCCATCCCGTCTTCAACCCGCGCCACATCCTGCACGCGCGTGGGGCCCGTTTCGCGATAGGCCACGACGATCTGCCCGAACTCGGCAACGTCCTTCACTTCGCCCTTGGTCTTCACGGAAAACTCGGAGCGCAGCCCGGCAGTGTCGAGCCGGCCGCCGGGAATTTCCGCATGTTCCCGCCGCACCGCGTCGATGACGTCTTGCGCCGTCACGCCATAGGCGCGCAAGCGCACGGCGTCGAGCCAGATGCGCACCTCCCGGTCGCGCCCGCCGACAAGCCGAATGGACCCGACCCCCGGCACGCGTTGCAGGCGTTCTTTCACAACACGGTCCGCATAGCGGGTGATCTCCCGGACGGGCATGTCGCCGGAGATCATCACCGACATGATGGGCTGGGCGTCCGGGTCGACCTTCTGGACGATGGGCTGCTCTGCATCTCGCGGAATGTCGCTGATGGCGAGCGCCACCTTGTCGCGCACATCCTGCGCTTTCACATCGACATTCTCGTCGAGGCCGAACTCGATGTTTACCGCGCTGTGACCTTCGGAGCTGATCGAGTTGAGGCTTTCAATACCCGAGATGGTGTTGACCTGTTCCTCGATGGCATCGGTGACTTCTGTTTCGATCGTCTCCGGCGCGGCCCCTTCGAGGAGCGTTGTGATCGACACATAGGGAAACTCGACCCGCGGAAACAGATCGACGCCGATGCGGCCCAGCGAGATCCAGCCCAGCACCACAAAGGCGCCGACGAGCATCACCGCAAAGACGGGCCGCCTGATGGAGACATCCGAAATCCACATGCTTCAGTTCCTTGATGGCTGGCCTGCGAGCTAGCCGCATCGCGCCGTCAGGCGTGCGGGCCGTCCTTGTCGGTGGTGTCTGTGTCCGGCATCTCCCTGATGACCACCGGGTCACCCTCGACAAGCAGGCGAAGGCCAGGGCCGGAGAGTACCCTCTCACCCTTGGTGAGGCCGTCGAGGATGACCAGGTGTTCCGCATCAAGCTGGGCCGTGCGCACGGACCTGCGGGTGGCAACACCGTCCAGTTCCACGAACACATATTGCTGGTCTTCATAACCAAGCACTGTGCCGCGGGGCAGGGAGAGGACGGTGGCTGCAGGGGGGTAGATCAGCGCCCGGGCGAAGGAGCCCGGCTTGATGCGGTAGTCGTCATTGGCCAGGCCAATGCGCACCTCAATGGTGCGTTTCACGGGATCGATGTAGTCGTTGATGCGATGGATCTCGCTTTCGAACTCGTCATTGAGGCCATCGACAATAACCTTGGCCCGCGTGCCCACCTGGAACTTGGACAAGTGGATCTCCGGGACATCGACGATGGCAGCGACAATGTGGATCTCCATGATCTGCACAACGCCGCCGCCGCCATCGCCGCCAAAGCCACCACCACGGGTGGCCATGAACTTGCCTTCATGCACATTGCGCGCGGTGATCACGCCGTCATAGGGCGCCGTCACAACAGCGTCTTCCAGCGCCTGCGCGGCCTGGCCGAGCTTGGCCTGGGCAATGCCGAGGCGGGCCTGGGCTGTCTCGTGGCCTGCGCGGGATTTGTCGAGCGCACCGGCAGACGCGTTGCCACGCTTGTGCAGCTTCGAGATGCGGTTGAATTCACGGGAGGCTTCAGTGGCCGTCGCCTTTGCAAGACGCACTTCGTTTTCGAGTTCCTGGACGCGCAGCTTCAGCTCCGTGTCGCGAGTCCGGAACAGCTCATCACCTGCGGACACGCGCTGGCCAACGCGGACAAAAATCTTTTCAACGATTCCATCAACCCGCGGACCAAGATCAGTGCTCTGAAGCGGCGCAATCGTGCCGGTGCCGACAATCGGTTGTTCGATTTTTACTTCGCTTACAACCGCGCTCGCCATGACCATGGACTCGGGCGCCGCAGCCTGCGCAGACGCTGCGTCATCGGCGTCACCACAGCCGCCCAGAAGTGCCCCCAGCATCATGGCGGACGCACCAATCCCCCTCATTCGACGGCCTGAGAACGCAGACCGGCCAGCAACAGCCATTGCCAATTTCACTCCCATGGTGGCACTTCTTTGAGGTGCCCGTTTTTTGTATTCACGCATATTATATCCGTGGATACAATACGCCAAGTGAAAGGCCTTTTGATGAGCCCACCCACCCATGTCCCGGTCGGCCATGCCCGGCAGGTCACGACGGATGAAGAACTGACCCTGCAGGGGGAGTTCGGCTGGGCGGTCTATGATGTGCAGCGCCTGATCGGCCGCATCTTCGACCGGCGCATGCGCGAAATCGGCCTGACCCGCGCCCAGGGCCGCGTTCTCGCCGTGCTGCGGCGGGATGACGGCCAGACTCAGACGGCAATCGCCGACAGGCTGGACATGGAGCGGGCGCCCCTCGGCAAGCTGGTTGATCGGCTGGAAGAAGCCGGTTTCGTCACCCGCTGCATTGACGAGGGCGACCGGCGGGTGAAGCGCGTGTTCCTGACCGACAAGATCAGCCAGGTGGCGCCTCACATGCAGGCGGTGGGCGAGCAGATTTTCGACCTCGCCCTGGCGGGCCTCTCCGAGGATGACCTCGAGCAGACGACGGACCTGCTGCTGCGCATCAAGACCAACCTGATGTCGCACGAAGCCGGTGAACCGGAGAAATAATCCGCCACAGGGCTGCAAAAACACGCAACCTCTTTCAACAGGCAGACCCTACGTCAAAGAGAAAATTAGCCGACAAGCCACCGGCATGGCCTTTCCGCGGCCTTGCCGAGCGCTAGTTTTTGCCTCAGAAAACAGGGGCTAATGGCCTGCAAAGGCACGGTCCCGCGACCGCGCCGAAGGCCGGAAAAGGTTCATTCCCGCATCAAGGCGACACGCGCGTGGCTGTAATTCAGCCCGCTCCGCCGGGCGGACCAGGCAGGGTTGAGGAAACGGAAGATGAATTTTGACTTCTCCGATGACCAGAAGCTCCTGAAGGATCAGGCAGCGAAATTTCTGGCCGACAAGTGCAAGCCCGAGGATGTGCGCAAGATCCTCGAAAGTGATGCGCCCTATGACAAGGCGCTGTGGCAGGGCCTCGCTGAGATGGGCTTCCTGGGCACCACCATCGCCGAAGAATATGGTGGGCTGGGGCTTGGCTATCTCGAACTGTGCGTGATCGCCGAAGAACTGGGCCGCGCCTGCGCGCCGGTGCCCATGTCCTCTTCTGTCTATCTCGCCGCCGAAGCCCTGCAGCGCGCCGGCACCGAGGAGCAGAAGCAGAAGTGGCTGCCAAAGGTCGTCACTGGCGAAGCCATCGGCTGCTTTGCCTTCGCCGAGGGCGTGCAGGCCCCGACGCCGCGCACCATCAAGGCCACCCTGTCCGGCGGCAAGCTTTCCGGCACCAAGCTGCCCGTCGCCGATGGCGATGTCGCGGACTTCGCCGTGGTCGTCGTCAAGACGGGCTCCGGCACCGCTGAGAGCGATGTGTCCCTGGCGCTGGTTGACCTCACAGCAGGCGGCGTAACGCGTGAGACCGTGACGACGCTGGATCCGACGCGCAGCCATGCCTCCATCACCTTCGATGGTGCCGAGGCTGAATTGCTGGGCGCGGAAGGGGAAGGCTGGGCGGTTACTCAGGACATTCTCAACTGCGCTGCCGTGCTGGTCGCCTTCGAGCAGCTGGGCGGCACCCAGGCAGCCATGGAAATGGCCCGCGACTATTCGCTGGAGCGCTACGCCTTCGGCCGCCAGATTGGCTCCTACCAGGCCATCAAGCACAAGCTGGCCGATATGTATGTGAAGCTCGAGCTGGCCCGCGGTCATTGCTACTACGGCGCCTGGGCGCTCTCCACCAATTCACCGGAACTGCCCCTGGCAGCCGCCGGTGCACGTGTGGCGGCTACCGAGGCCTTCCGCTTTGCGGCTCAGGAGAACATCCAGACCCATGGCGGCATCGGCTACACCTGGGAAGCCAACACCCAGTTCTACTACCGCCGCTCCAAACTGCTCGGCCTGACGCTCGGCGCCATCGGCCAGTGGAAGGAACGCATCGTGCGGCAGCTTGAGCAGCGCAACGCCGCGTAGCTGACGGAACCAACGCAAATTCGAGGAAACAGGAGTCCCCAAGATGGATTTCAACGATACCCCAGAAGAAGCCGCCTTCCGTAAGGAGTGCTATGACTGGCTCTCCGCCAACGCCAAGCTGAAGGCTGATGTGAGCGAAAAGCGCTCCGGCGGCAATCTCTCCGTGGACGAGCACGTTGCCCGCGCCAAGGAATGGCAGGCGAAGAAGGCCGAAGCCGGTTTTGCCCAGATCACCTGGCCGAAGGAATGGGGCGGCCGTGGCGGCACGCCGATCCAGTCGGTCATCTATTCGCAGGAAGAAGCCAAGTTCGCCGTGCCCGGCGGTGTCTTCGAGATCGGTCTCGGCATGTGCGTGCCGACCGTGATGACCTATGCCGACGCCGACACCTGCAAGCGCTTCGTGGGCCCGGCCCTGCGCGGCGAGGAAATCTGGTGCCAGCTCTTCTCCGAGCCGGCGGCTGGTTCCGACGTGGCGGGCATCCGCACCAAGGCCGAGAAGGACGGTGACGAATGGGTCATCAACGGCCAGAAGGTGTGGACCTCCGGCGCCCACTTCTCCGATTTCGGCATCATCATCACCCGGACTGACCCGAACGTGCCCAAGCACAAGGGTCTGACCATGTTCTGGATCGACATGAAGGCGCCGGGCGTCGACGTCCGCCCCATCAAGCAGATCTCCGGTGACGCCAACTTCAACGAAGTGTTCTTCACCGATGTGCGTGTGAAGGACAGCCAGCGCCTCGGCGAGGTGGGTGAAGGCTGGAAGTCCGCCATCACCACGCTGATGAACGAGCGCCTGGCCGTCGGTGGCGGCGCCGGTGCCGGTGATTACGGCGAGCTCCTCGATCTTGCCCGCAGCACCGAGATGGAAGAAGGCCCCGCCATTGCCAACCCGGTCGTGCGCGAGCGCATTGCCGACTGGTATGTGGAGAGCCAGGGCCTGAAGATGAACCGCTTCCGCACCATTACCGCGCTCTCCAAGGGCACGGCACCGGGGCCGGAAGCCTCCATCGGCAAGATCGTGTCCGCACCGAAGATGCAGGATCTCGCTGCTTTCGCCATGGACCTTGAAGACATGGGCGGCATCATTACCGACCGTGAAATCGCTCCGCTGAATGGCGGTTTCCAGGCCCAATGGCTGGGTGCTGCGGGCTACCGCATCGCCGGCGGCACAGACGAAATCCTTCGCAACATCGTTGCCGAACGCGTGCTCGGCATGCCGCAGGATGTGCGCGTGGACAAGGACGTGGCCTTCAACGATCTGCCCAAGGGCAAGTAAGGCCCGCAGGCCCAGGCAATACGAAAGCGGCCCGCGGAACTATCCGCGGGCCGTTTTTGTGCGCGAGATCCTCGATAGGTTTTGCGGCGGAGACCTACAATGGCAGCACTTCGACAGTCTGCCCCGCGTCCAGCGCCGGCGCGTCCGGCAGGCGCCGGATGAGGACGGTGGCATTGGCCAGCGCGGCGAGATGCGCGGAGTCCTGTTTGGAGAGGGCGCGCACCGGCCCGGTCTGATGGTCGCGCACGCCACGCACATAGGTTTCGCGGTCACCATTTGCCTCAAGCGGCGCACCAAGCACGGCCTGCTCGAAGCCGAGCGCGAGCGCCGAAGGCTGGCCAAGCAAGGTCCGCATGGCCGGCACGAGGAACAACCGCGCGGTTACCATCGCGGATACCGGATTGCCGGGCAGGCCCAGCACCGGCAACTCACCCAGCTTGCCGAACCAGGCAGGCTTCCCCGGTTTCACCCGCACCTTCTCGAAAATCAGCGTACCGCCTTCCTCGGTAAACACGCGGCGCAGATGATCGTGATCGCCGACAGACGCACCGCCGATGGTGACGAGCAGATCTGCGCCGTCGGCGCTGGCCAGGGCCTCGCGCACATCCCCCGGGTCATCTTCGGCAATGCCCAGCGACAGGGGCTGTCCGCCTACGGAGAAGACGAGCGCCGACAGGCCGGGCGTGCCCGAATTGAAAATCTGGTCCGGCCCCGGTGTCTCGCCCGGCATCACAAGCTCGTCGCCGGTAGAGAGGATGGCAACGCGCGGGCGCCGCATTACCGGGATGTCGCCGATGCCGGCTGCTGCGGCCAGCGACACCTTGGCCGGGTTGAGGATGGTGCCCGGCTCCAGCAGCTGCTCGCCGGCTCTGTAGTCGGACCCGGCCTTGCGCACATGCCGCCACTGATTGGGTGCCTCCGCCGTGTGGAGCGCTGTGCCCTCGATGGTGACATTCTCCTGGATCACCACCTGATCGGCGCCTGTGGGCATGCGTGCGCCCGTGGACACGCGCACGGCCTGCCGCGGTGCGAGAGGGGCATCATGGCCGGTGCCGGCACGGGACTCGCCACGGACCTCCAAAGGCGTGCCGTCAAGATCCTGTGACCGCACCGCGTACCCGTCCATGGCGGAAACGTCGCTCGGCGGCTGGTCACGCGTGGCGGTGATGGGAGCGGACAACGTGCGGCCAAAGGCGCGCGCGGCTGCGACCGTCTCAGCGTCCAGCGGCGACAGCGCCGCCGCGATGAGGGCACGCGCCTCTTCCACGGTGATCATGCGGGGGACTGAAATCTCACTTCTCCCCAAGGCGCGGGATCATCTCAATGAGATTGCAGGGCTTGTGCTCGGGGTCGAACTCCGCCCGCAGCACCTTCTCCCATCCGTCGCGGACAGCACCGCTGGAGCCGGGCAGGGCGAACAGGAATGTCTCCCCTGCAATGCCCGCCGTCGCGCGTGACTGCAGGGTGGAAACACCGACGCTTTCAAAGCTGACCATGTGGAAGACAACAGAGAAGCCCTCGATCTCCTTGTCGTAGAAGGTCTTGAACACTTCCGGCGTGATGTCGCGGCCCGTGAGGCCGGTGCCGCCGGTGGAGATCACTGCGTGGATGGCCGGGTCAGCAATCCACTGTTCGAGCTTGAGGGCGATTGCTTCCTTCTCGTCGCGGACGATGGCGCGATCGATCACCGCGTGATCGGCCTCGCGGATGGCATCAATGAGATAGGCACCGGACGTATCAGTGCTCTCGTCACGCGTATCGGAAATGGTGAGAACGGCGAAGCCGACGGTCTTGGGGGCAGGATTATCACTCACGGCGCTTTGGTCCACTCGCTGCTAACCGGTTACATACGCCGCAAACATAGGCGATGCGGCCGGCAAGCGCGAGGGGACCTTTGCGCACAAGACCGTGCGTCACGCTTCCATCAGGGGCAGGGGCGCAAGGCCAAGCGCTTCGCGATAGGTGTTGTGATAGTGGTGCAGGGCAGGCTCATTGCGGCCGAACACCATGTGGTCAAGAAGCCCTGACCTGAGTCCCCTGTGCGATGAAGCCGCTGCCACATAGTCTTCGTCACGAATGATTTCGGCAAACTGGCGGGGGAGTTCCACCAGACGTTCATCATCATGGTCCAGCGCTTCAGGCCGGCCATAAAAAGTGATGCGTGAATAGGAACGGTGTGGATCATCCCCATGCGGATAGACGCGCACCAGGACGACCGTGGTCGCCCCCACATTCACCTGCACATTCGGGAACATGTAATAGACCGGAAACGCACCGTCGGTGATGTGCCAATCGGCCTCGTCTGTTCCGCGCAATTCGTCGATACCGCGCGTACACAATGACATGCGGTGGTTGCGCCCATAGGTGTCATAGGCCTGCACATTGCCGTGGAAGAACGGGAACAGCGAGTTCTTGTGCAGCGCCGAGAAATGGTAGGTCTCGCCGAAAGTATCGATGGCGAGTTTCCAGTTCATCGGCGTCTCATAGGTGTCCTCACCCAGATAGACCATGCGGGAGAAATCCCAGGAGTCGAACTCCGGCGTCAGGCCGCCCATGAGACTGTCCATATCGAGCACACCATCCGCCTGCGGATGAACCCACAAGAGTCCGCAGTGTTCCGTGGCGGGCAACTCGGTCAGTCCGTGACAGTTTTTGTCGATCTGTCCGAAATGATCCTCCTTCGGCACGGCAACCAGCCGGCCATCGGGCGCATAGGTCCAGGCATGGAAGGGGCAGGAGAACAGCTTCTTCTTGCCCCTCGTCTCAGTCTCCACGATGGCACCCCGGTGGCGGCACACATTTGCGAAGGCGCGGAACCGGCCGCTCTGGTCGCGGGTGGCAAGGATCGGCAGGTCGAAATCGTCATGCGTTGTGAAGCTGCCGGGCTCCGGCAGGTCGCCGCTCATCCCGATGATCTGGGGATGGCCGCGAAAGAAGCTGTCCCACTCCTGCCGGGCTCGCGCCGGGCTCGTATAGGTCTCCGCAGGCGTATGCCGGATGCCGCCAGCATCCACGTTGGTGCCCGCATTGATATGGGCCATCAGCTGCTTCAGAACCTTGATCTGTTCGGCTTTTTCCATGGCCGTCACCTCCCATCAGCCAGTGTCGCTGAAAGAAGCGTGACTCAAATTGCAACGTGTTGCAAATAAAATATCCGCTATAGAGAACCCATGAGCATCGTCGACACTTCGTCTGCCCCCACGACCGGCCGGGAGCGCGCCAAGCAGGCGCGCATACAGCGGGCGCTGGATGCCGCGCGGTCAATCCTCCGGCGCGAGGGAGTGGAAGGGCTGCAGATCCGTTCGATCGCTGATGAGGCCGGGCTTGCGGTCCGGACGCTCTACAACCAGTTCAGCGGCGGCAAGCTGGACGTGTTGATGGCCCTGATGTCCCAGGAGCTCGATGACCTGGCCCAGGCGCTGGAGCAACTGCATCTCGATGACGGGATCGAGATTTCCCGCGCCGTGATCACCGTTTCCATCGACCGCTTCCGCAAATCCGAAGACGTGATGCGGCCCCTGATGTCGCTGACTTACGGCACGACGGACGAGCAGACAGCCTATCTCGGAAACAAGGCCCGCCAGCTACAGGAGCGGGCGGTGGCCAAGGCGATGGAAGACGGGCAGTTGCGAGCCATCATGCCGCCGCGTGTCCTCGGCCATTTCATTCTTGATGCCTATGCGAATGCCGGCCATCGGTGGGCGCGCGGTGCCCTTGATCATGAAGGCTTTGAGGCCCAGGCGCTCAACGCCTGGGCATGCTTGCTTCTGGGTCTGGCCGAGGGTGATACGCGCACACGGCTTGAGGCAGAAATCGCAGCGCTTGCCCCGCGCGTTGAACAACTGGTGGACCGCCGGCGCAATACTTAGCAAGGGCAGGCTGATACGCGCGCCGGCCTGACACGGTGTCGGCGACGCGTCAGTCCTTCGGCAAACGCTTTTCCATATCCCGCAGGATGAGCCGCGCATTGCGCATGTTGGATTTGTAGGCAATGTCGAAAATATCACCCAGCACGGGGATGGCGCCGATGGCCGTATCAAGCAGTGTATTGATACCCATCGCCGCCAGCGTCCGTTTCCGCACGCCTGCGCGCAGCGCCTCTGAATAGATATAGCCCGACAGGATCAGCCCCAGCGCGTCGCCGATCCCTGGAATGATGCCGATCAACCCGTCTATGCCGAGCCGGATTCCGGTTCCCGGCACAGTAAACTGGGCATCCAGCATGCGCGCTACCCGCGCAATGCGCGCCGCGGTATCCCGGTCCTTTTCCCCAAGGCCCGCAGGCGGAATGATTTCCATCCGGTCGGTCACATCGGTGAAGGTCTCATCCGTTTTTCGGTCGTTCATGGGAACTCTTTCGAATGCGGGCGCTTAACAAGCTGAACCACTATGTGGGCAGGCAATGAAGGGCGGCAAGGGTGCGCACAGGCTGCCCATTGGCGAGATGCGCCCCCCGGGATGGATGCATAACCATGAGCGACAGCAATAGTTTCACCTCCCTCTCCAGCATCGTGGATCATATCCATGACCTGGCGGAAGATGCCGACAGCCTGCATGTGAACGACATCCTCGAGATGATCGGTAGCCGGTCGTTCGGCCCGCTGATGGTGGTGCCGGCGCTGATGGCGGTCATTCCCTTCATTGGTGCTATTCCCGGCATGACCATCATCACCGGGCTCGCAATTGTCGCCATCGCCTGCCAGATCCTGCTGGGCCGCTCTCACGTCTGGGTGCCGAAGAAGGTACGGCAGATACCTCTCGACCGGTCGGCCCTGAAAAAGGGGGCAGGCGGTTTCGAAGGCACCGCCAAATTCATCGACAAGTTCATGACCTACCGCCTTGCCTTGGGCCACCCGCGGGGCGGGCCTGTGGGTCACAGCGCTCGTGATGGTCATCCTCGGCGTCGTCATGCTGCCGACAGCGCTGCTGCCCTGGGCAGTGCTGGTGCCCGGCATGGCCGCCCTCATTTTGGCCCTTGGCATCACCGCGCGCGACGGGCTCGTGGTGGTCATCGGCTGGCTGCTGGCGGCAGGCGCTGTCTACGCGGTCTATAGCTTCGCCGCCTCCAGCGAGAGCATTTCGGTCTGACCCGTTACCGGAACTGAGGTTGCCATGGTTTGACCTTGCCCCATCGCGGGCTTAGGTAAGCCTCATCCTGACCAGCGTGACGCGGTCCCGGCAGAGGTGCGTGGTGAACGCCGCAGAACACAGATTTTCCGTCGCCCCGATGATGGAATGGACGGACCGGCACTGCCGCGTCTTCCATCGCTGTCTGACGGCGTATGCGCGCCTGTACACCGAAATGGTAACCGCCCCGGCCGTGATCCATGGAGACCGGGAGCGGCTGCTGGGATTTTCCGAAGGCGAGCATCCGGTAGCCTTGCAGATTGGCGGATCAGAGCCCGCGGAACTGGCCGAGGCGGCGCGCATCGGGGTTGCCGCGGGCTACGACGAAATCAATCTCAATGTGGGCTGTCCGTCGGACCGCGTTCAGTCCGGCAGTTTCGGGGCCTGCCTCATGCGCGAGCCGGACCTTGTGGCCCGCGGCGTCGATGCGATGAAGAACGCGGTAGATGTGCCCGTGACGGTGAAATGCCGCATCGGTGTCGACGATCAGGTCCCGGCCGAGGTGCTGCCCGCCTTCGCAGAGACCATGAAGCAGGCAGGCGCGGACGCCCTCATCGTCCATGCCCGTATGGCCTGGCTCAAGGGATTGTCGCCGAAGGAAAACCGCGAGGTGCCGCCCCTCGACTACCCGCTTGTCTATGCCCTGAAACAGGCCCATCCGGACTGGCCGATCAGCATCAATGGCGGCATCCAGTCGCTTGAGGAAGCCGAGGGGCATCTGGCGCATATGGACGGGGTGATGATGGGGCGGACCGCCTACCACGAGCCGTACGTGCTCGCCCGGGTCGATCAGCGTCTGTTCGGTGCAACGACACCCGTGCCCACCCGCCATGAAGCACTGGAACGCTTTCTGCCCTATGTGGACGAGCAATTGGGCAAGGGTGTCCGCCTCAATGCCACGGCAAAGCACGTGCTCGGTCTTTTCCATGGGACCCCCGGCGCTCGAGCCTTCCGCCGACATTTGTCCGAACACATGCATAAGGACGGCGCGGGCCTCAATGTCCTGACTGACGCTGCAGCCCTCGTCGCTCGCGATCAGGCTGCCGAACCGACGGGCACAAAAAGCCGTGCGTCCGTGGTGGGTGCGGTGTAAACACCGCCCGTCATGGATATTGCATCAATCGATTTTTCAATCCTGTTCGTCTTTGTCGGTGCGCTTGCCGCGGCGGGCATCCTCGCGGGCCTTGTTGCCGGGCTCTTCGGCGTTGGTGGCGGCATCGTCATCGTGCCGGTGCTCTATTACGTGTTCACGGCTTTCGACGTGCCCGAAGAAGTGCGCATGCATGTGGCGGTGGGTACATCGCTGGCGACCATCGTCGTGACCTCCATCCGCTCTGTCAGAAGCCATTTGCAGTCAGGGGCTGTGGACGTACCACTGCTCAAGAGCTGGGTCTTGCCGATCACGGCGGGCGTGGTGGCGGGAACAGCCGTTGCCGACATCATCGACGGCACGGCCCTGACGCTGATTTTTGGCTCTATCGCGCTGCTGGTTGCCGCCAACATGGCGTTCGCCAAATCGAGCTGGCAGCTTGCGGCTGATCTGCCGGGCCGTCCGGGCCGGGATGCGATTGGCGCAACGATCGGGTTCCTGTCGACGCTTATGGGCATCGGTGGCGGTACTTTCGGCAATACGGTGATGACCCTCTGCGGCCGGACGATCCACCAGGCGGTGGCGACCAGTGCGGGCCTCGGCCTTATCATCGCTGTGCCCGGGGCGCTTGGCTTCGTCATCAGCGGCTGGGATGAAACCGGCACGCCGCCCGGCTCTGTCGGCTATGTGAATTTCATTGCGTTCGCCTGCATCGTGCCCGCAACCATCCTCATGGCACCGGTAGGCGCCCGTCTGGCGCACCGGCTGCCGCAGAAGACGCTCAAGCGTGGCTTCGCCCTGTTCCTGGCCATCGTTGCCATCCGCATGCTCTACGGCGTGCTGGCCTGATCGTCAGGCGCCGATGATGGCCCAGGCGCCGGCGGAGGATGCAATCAGCTTGTCGCCCACATGAAACTCGCCCTGGGTGAACACCACCCGGCGGCCCTTCTTGCGCAGCATCGCAATGCCTTCGACCCAGTCCCCCTCGCGGGCTGCGCCGATGAATTCCGTATTCAGATAAATGGTCGCGATGGGCACGCCGCCCGTGGCGTGATAGACGACCGACCCGAGCAGGGTATCAGCCACGGTAGACAGCATGCCGCCATGCAGCATGCCGTAGGGATTGCAGTGGCGTTTTTCCACCAGGAACCCGTAGCGCTGTTCGCCCTCCGTCTTCTGCTGCGGCTTGTAGATGGGGCCTGCAAGTTTTTCGAAGGTGTCGTAGTCGAAGGTATGGATGGGCGTCCATCCGTCAGGGATCTGCGTCATGCTTGGTTGTTCTTATAGTTTCTGGTCGTACTCGCCGACATCTGGATAGGTGGACAGGGTAGCGTCCAGCTCCGTGAACATGGCGCGCATATTGTCTTCCGACACGGGGCTTTCCACCACCACCACAAGGCCGGGCTTGTTGGACGATGCGCGGATCAGCCCCCAGGTGCCATCCTCAAGCGTCAGCCGCACACCATTGACCGTAACGAGATCGCGGATCGCCTGACCCATGATGGTCTCGCCCTTGTCGCGCATGGCGGTGTAGTGCGCCACGACCTTATCGACGACGCCGTACTTCCTATCGTCCGGGCAGTGCGGCGACATGGTGGGCGACCCCCAGGTCTTGGGCAGGTCATCCTTAAGGTCGGCCATGGTCTTGTCCGGCGCGCGGTCCAGCATATCGAGCACGGCCAGCGCTGCCACGCAGCCATCGTCATAGCCGCGGCCGATTGGGTTGTTGAAGAAGTAGTGGCCAGACTTTTCAAAGCCCACCAGCGCACCAAGCTCATGGCTACGGCGCTTGATGTAGGAGTGACCCGTCTTCCAGTAATCCGTCGTGGCGCCAAGCTCCTGCAGCACGGGGTCGGTGAGGAAAAGGCCCGTCGATTTCACATCGACCACGAATTTGGCATTGGGGTGCTGCCGGGCCAGGTCGCGCGCCAGCATCACACCGACCTTGTCGGCGAAGATCTCTTCGCCCGTATTGTCGACAACGCCGCAGCGGTCGCCGTCGCCGTCGAAGGCAAGGCCGACATCCGCCTTGTGCTCCAGCACCGCATCACGCAGGGCGTGCAGCATCTCCATGTCTTCCGGGTTTGGATTATAGCGCGGGAAGGTATAGTCGAGCTCGCAGTCGAGAGGGATGACTTCAGCACCAACTTTTTCAAGGACCTCCGGCATGAAGGCACCGGCGGTGCCGTTGCCGCAGGCCGCGACGACCTTGAGCTTGCGGCTGATGGCGGGACGGTCCGTAAGGTCGGCGATGTAGCGGGCGCGCATGTCGTCCACATAGGTGTATCCGCCGCCGGACCGTGTCTTGCCCTCACCCCCCAGCACGATGGCCTTGAGGCGGGTCATCTCGTCAGGCCCGAAGGTCAACGGACGGTTCGCGCCCATCTTCACGCCGGTCCAGCCGTTTTCATTGTGGCTGGCCGTCACCATGGCAACGCAGGGCACATCCAGCGCGAATTGCGAGAAGTAGGCAACCGGCGAAAGCGCCAAGCCGATGTCGTGGACCTGAACGCCGGCAGCCATCAGCCCGGTCATCAGCGCCTGCTTGATGCTCGCTGAATAGGAGCGGAAATCATGCCCCACCGCGATCTCCGGCTTGACGCCCAGCTCATGGATCAGCGTGCCGAGCCCGAGGCCGAGCGCCTGGACGCCGAGCAGGTTGATTTCCTTCTCGAACAGCCAGCGCGCGTCGTATTCGCGGAAACCCTGGGGCGCAACGAGCGGGATGTTCTCGTAATCCAGCGTGTTGGGTTTGAGGTCGGCGCGCGGCGTGGGCAGCATGTGGGTCACCTTCGGATGCGGCGTGTGTCGATGTCGGTCGGGGAGTGCGTAGCATGCCCCAATGCATCCTGCATCCCGCAGCAATGTCTCATTGATATGACGCAATCAGGCCCAATGCGGCGTTCGGGGTGCGCCAGCCTACTGACGCAAAATGAGCCGGTCTCCGTCAAACTGCACGGTCGATAGTTCTCGCAGGAAGGACATGCCCAACAGGGATTGCGACAAGCCATCGCCCTGCGTCACCGACGCGGCCACGTCGCGGACCGTCAGTGAGCCGACGGTCACTTCGTCGAGGACCACGCGCGCCCCGGCCACCTGCCCATTGGCGGTGTTGTAGATGCGGTCGAACCGCAAGGTCGCGGGGTCGATGCCCAAGCGGCGCGCATCGCTTGCGGTCAGTGCCACATCACTTGCGCCCGTATCCACCAGCAATCGTACATTGGTGCCGTTGATGAGGGCCTGCACGTGGAAATGGCCGTCTGCGCTGGCCCGCAGGGCGACCTGGCTGGGAGTGTCAGAGAGCGGGGCCGAGGGCACCACCTCGCCGAGCAGCCGGTGCCCCAGCATCCGGAACTCATCGCGGAAGGAATAGGCCGCGACCAGCACGATGCCGATGGCGATCCACACAAGGGCCTGTTTCAACGCCAGCCCGGCCCTCTCACGCCAGCCGACAATGACCGAGGATCCAACCAGCACCAGGAGCAGGACCAGATAGGTCAGGCGCATCTGCGCGTCTTCATTGGCCAGCGTGTCGGGATAGACGGAGGCGAGGAAGAGGACCAAGGCACTAATCGCAAGGCCGGCAAGCCCGATCCACGTCCAGGTGTTGCGGTACATTTCGAAAATCCGGGCTGTTGCGAGGCAGGGATGTGGTGCGCCGGGTGCGGACCTGCGTCAGGTTAGGCTAAAGCTGGGCGCAGCCGGTTACGATTTTTCTTGGCATCGCCGAACCTGCTAATTATCTAGTAGGTGATGTGAAAATTTTTATACAACACATGATATTTGGAAAATAAGCCTGTGACCACCGAACCCACCCAATTGCGGCCTGCTGCCGGCGTCCTGCCGGGAGAGATGCGCCAGCGATTCGGCTTGCCTGTGTTCGAGGCGGGGTGGGTGTGGCTTGCCGGAGCGGGGCCGGGGGATCCTGGCCTGCTGACGCTCCACACAGTGCATGGCCTCGCTGAAGCCGATGCGGTTGTGTACGACGCGCTGGTGGATGACCGCATCCTCGCCTTGGCGAAACCGACCGCTGAACTGGTGTTTGCAGGCAAGCGCGGCGGCAAGCCAAGCCCCAAGCAGCGGGATATCTCGGACAGGCTTATCGAGCTTGCCCGGGCCGGCAAGCGCGTGCTGCGGCTCAAGGGCGGCGACCCGTTCGTCTTCGGGCGCGGGGGTGAGGAAGCCCTGGCGCTGGTGGAGGCGGGGATCCATTTCCGCGTGATTCCCGGTGTCACCGCGGGGACCGGCGGCCTTGCCTATGCGGGCATTCCCGTCACCCACCGGGATACCAACCAGGCCGTCACCTTCGTGACCGGCCACAGCGCGGCCGGCGAGGTGCCCGAGGGTCTTGATTGGGAGGCCATCGGTCAGGGATCGCCCGTGATTGTGCTTTACATGGCGATGAAGCATCTCGGCATCATCGCCTCAAAATTCATTGCCACCGGGCGCAATCCCGACGAACCGGTTGCGGTGGTGAGCAATGCCTCGACACCGGATCAGAAGGTACTTGAGACCACGCTGGCGAAAGCCGCGCAGGATGTGGCCGCTGCCGAGATGGCCGCGCCTGCTGTCATCTGCATCGGCGACGTGGTGCGTCTGCGTAGCGGACTTGATTGGCTCGGGGCGCTGACCTCAGGCCGCATGCTCGATCCGGATCCGCTGGGGGAAAAGGGATCAGGCGCTGAGCAGGACGGCGAGCGCCAGCAGCGCCCAAACCTCGCCTGACTGCTGCATCGCCAGAGGGGCCGCGAGGACCTCGGCCTCGATATCGCGGGCCAGCAGCCGCGGTGCGATGAACGCACCGAACATCGCCCCGCCGGCCGCCACTGCAGTGGGCATCAGGCCCAGCCCCAGAATGCTGATGATCAGCGCGATCAGGATCGCAGTTGTCGGTGCGCCCAGCGCGCGCCCATTGCCCTCATCCATCTCGTCTTCGGTGATCTGCGTGCCATCCGGCGGCAGGATCACGACCTTGGGGTCCACAGCCCCTGCCTCCGCCGGCACGTCCGCCTCATCTTCCCCATCCGGCTCAAGAAGAATCGCTGCGGCTTGCGACAGCGCGCCCGCGCCCGCCAGTGCCACCACCACCATGGCCGGGCCGCCGCCCGGCGTCATCGGGCTGCCCAGCACATAGACCGCCGCCAGCTTCATCATGGTGGCAACCATCAGCGGGGCGGATGCTGTGTGACCATGGTCGTCCACATGCCCACCGAGCAGAAGAAGCGCTGCGACGCACAGCACCGTGTTGACCACCAGCGGCAGGCCTGCGTCATGAGCCACGAAGAAAGCCCCACCCGCTGCCAGGCCCATGAAGGCTGCAACCAGCGGAAATGCGCGCTTCGGGCGCTCCGACAGGCTTGCAGTCGCCGGCGGTGCACCGACCGGCAGCCGGGTCAGGAGGCTGAGAGCCACATGCAGGTCATCCCGCCAGGCACGGACAGTCCAGGCGTCGTCGGCGGTGGTGAAGGGGGGCGTCATATGCGGGATGATATTGCGGTTTTGCAGCTTGCTGACAGTTTTGTAGGTTATGTGGTGTTTTCACATCATGAAAAACGTCGCGTCAGCGGCACCCTAGCGATGCGGTGGTGGATGTGCCACACCCGCGCAGGTGAGTCAGTTTTCTTGAAACACGAACGATCGGAGCTAATATCCGCGCAACGCTGACGCGTGTTCATTTTTTGAAGAACGGGTGGGGCCGGGTGGCAGCAGGTGTTGCCACCGCCGATGCGGCGCCCCGGAGGGAGTAACATGGAAATCGAATTCAGCCCGGAAGATCTGGCGTTCCGCGATGAGGTACGCCAGTTCATCGAAGAAAATTATCCGGCCTATCTGCGCGAGATGAAGTCGCGCGGTGAAATGGGTAAGGAAGACATCCTTGCCTGGCACAAGGTCCTTCACAAGAAGGGGTGGGTCGCCCCGCACTGGCCGAAGGAATATGGCGGCTGTGAGTGGAACGTCACCCAGCGCTACATCTGGGGCGAAGAGAACGCCCGCGCGGAAACCCAGCCGCTGCTGCCGTTCGGCCTCTCCATGGTCGGCCCGGTGATCTACACCTACGGCAATGAAGAACAGAAGGCCCGCTTCCTGCCGCGGATCCTGTCCGGCGAGGACTGGTGGTGCCAGGGCTATTCCGAACCCGGCTCCGGGTCCGACCTTGCGAGCCTGCGCACCAAGGCCGTGCGCGACGGTGATGAATACGTCATCAACGGCTCCAAGACCTGGACGACGCTGGCCCAGTACGCCGACTGGATGTTCTGCCTGTGCCGGACCGATCCGGACGCCAAGCAGCAGGAAGGCATTTCCTTCATCCTCATCGACATGAAGACGCCGGGCATCACCGTGCGCCCGATCATCACCATCGATGGCGGCCATGAAGTGAACGAGGTCTTCCTCGAAGACGTCCGCGTGCCGGCCGAGAACCTGATCGGCGAGGAGAACAAGGGCTGGACCTACGCCAAGTTCCTGCTCGGCAACGAGCGCTCCGGCATTGCCGGCGTTGCCCGCTCCAAGAAGGCCATCGAGCGTCTCAAGACGATTGCCGGGTCCGAGACCGTGGACGGCGAGCCGCTGATCAAGACCGATGAGTTCAAGCGCAAGATCGCCGATCTCGAGATCGACCTCTCCGCACTGGAATTCACCGAGCTGCGGACGCTGGCGTCCGAAAGCAAGGGCAAGGGCCCGGGGCCGGAAAGCTCCATCCTCAAGATCAAGGGCACCGAGATCCAGCAGCGCATCACCGAGCTGACCGTGGAAGCCGTGGGTCACTACGCCTTCCCGTACAATGCGCCGAACGGTGACGGCTCCAACGAAGTGCCGGGCCCCGACTATGCCCGCGGTGTCTCGCAGAACTACTTCAACGTCCGCAAGACGGCGATTTATGGTGGTTCGAACGAGATTCAGCGCAACATCATTGCGAAAGCGGTGCTGGGGCTCTAATCACTAGGGCGAAACGTTTTGCCGCTGGGAGGCATCGGGTCATTCGGCCATGTGCCTCCCAATGGCTGACAGCTATTCAATTCTCACCTTTGACGCGGGAGGGGCCGCTTCGGCGCCGCTCCCTGCATCCTGAAAAAAGTAACCTGAACAACAGGAAGGACGCCTGAGCGATGGATTTCTCCTTCTCCGAAGAACAAAACCTGCTGCGCAACACCGTCGAGCGCTTCGTGCAGGAAAACTATGAGTTCGAAAAGCGCCGCAAGATCGTGGCAGCCGACAATGGCTGGAACCGCGACACGTGGACCCAGATCGCCGAACTCGGCCTGCTGGCCGCTCCCTTCTCCGAAGAGCAGGGCGGCCTCGGCGGCGGCCCGATCGACACCATGCTGGTGATGGAAGAATTCGGTAAGGGCCTGGTGGTCGACCCCTATCTGCCGACGGTCGTTCAGGCCGGCGGTTTCCTTCGCCGCGGCACCGCTGCCCAGATCGAAGAGCACATCCCCGGCATCATCGGCGGTGAGAATGTGTGGGCCTTCGCCTATGCCGAGCCGCAGAGCCGCTACAACTTGGCCGACGTCACCACGACGGCCAAGAAGGACGGCGACGGCTTCGTCATCAACGGCAGCAAGGCCGTCGTGCTGGCCGGTCCGTGGGCCGACAAGCTGATCGTGACCGCCCGCACCGCCGGCGGCCAGCGTGACGCCAACGGCATCACCGTCTTCATCGTGGACAAGGGCGCAACCGGCGTTTCCACCCGCGATTACCCGACTGTGGACGGCTCCCGCGCCTCGGAAATTACCTTCGAGAACGTCAAGGTCGGCGCCGACGCCGTCATCGGCGACGTCGACAACGGCCTGCCGCTTGTCGAGCTCATCTCCGACGAGAGCATCGCTGCCCTGTCTGCTGAAGCCTGCGGCTGCATGAAGATGCTGGTCGATGACACGGTCGAGTACTGCAAGACCCGCAAGCAGTTTGGTGTGCCCATCGGCAAGTTCCAGGTGCTGCAGCACCGCATGGTGGACATGTTCATGAACCATGAGCAGTCCGTGTCCATCACCTACATGGTCAACCTGAAGCTGGGCGAGGATGAAGCCGAGCGCAAGAAGGCCGCATCCGCTGCCAAGGTGCAGATCGGCAAGGCCGGCCGCTTCGTGGGCCAGCAGGCCGTGCAGCTGCATGGCGGCATGGGCATGACCGACGAACTCCGCGTCGGTCACTATTTCAAGCGCCTGACCATGATCGACACCCAGCTCGGCAATGTGGACTTCCACCTGAAGCGCTACGCCGACGCTGCCTGAACAAGGCAGTCGACCTGACGAATTGCAGGACGGCCGTCTCCCGTGCGGGAGGCGGCCGTTTTGTTTGTGACCGACATGAAAGCGGTGTGCAGCTAGGCCCGGACGCGGGCCGGTGACAGTTCGGCGTGGATCAGCCGCGCGCGCGGCAGAGTGACCGTGGCGCGCGTGCCGACGCCGGGCGTGCTTTCAAGCCCGAACGTCCCGCCATGGGCGTCCACCAGCCCGGTCACGATCGCAAGGCCAAGGCCGGTGCCCCGCTCGCCCGTATGGGACTGGGCATTGCCCTGGGTAAAGGCATTCATCACCCGGGCCAGCTCATCCTCGTCCATACCGCAGCCGGTGTCTTCAACGCCGAAGCGGATGGACCTGTCAGCCGTGGTGCCCGCAAACAGGGTCACACGGCCACCATTGCCGGTGAACTTGAAGGCGTTCGAGACGAGGTTGAGCCAGAGCTGCCGCATGGCGCGGGCATCAGCGAGAATACGCGGCGGCTGCGTGGGCATATCGAGCTCAATGGTGACATTCCGCTCGGAGGCCTGAAGCCCGATCATCCGCTTGCAGTCTTCCGCAATGCCGCCGAGGTCTACCGGCTCTTCGTTGAGTTCAAGCCGGCCCGCTTCGATGCGGGCAAGGTCGAGCACGTCGTTGATGAGGGACAGCAGGTGCTGACCGCTGCCGTGAATATCATCGACATACTGGCGGTAATTGTCGTGACCGACCGGGCCGAATGTCTCCGCACGCATGACGTCGGAGAAACCGATGATGGCATTGAGCGGCGTGCGCAGTTCATGACTGATGCTGGCGAGGAAGGTCGACTTGGTCTGGTTCGCCTCTTCGGCGCGCGAGCGCTCATGTTCGGCCACCCGCTTTTCAGTCTTGAGGCGCTGGATGAGCGCGTCTTTCTCGTCGCGCAGCGCCAGCATCGCCGTTGATGTCCGGTTGATTCCCTTGCCGATAACGACGAGGAAATAGACATAGACGCCGGCCACGCCGCCGATTGCCATGAACAGCGGATCGCCCGTGGAAATCGGCATCAGCACAAGCCCGAAGGCCGGGACCAGAATCGAGCCATACATGAGCGGCAGGTAGATCGAGGAATGGCCGATGGCCATGGCCAGGTGGGCGGCAAGGATGCAGAGCAGGAAGGCGTTGTTGAGCACATCACCCGTCTGCCAGAAAATGAATGTAGCGGAGACCCAGGTGATCTCCCCCAGCAAGTTGCCGATGACGACGCGCTTACGCCAGCGCTGGAAAGCCTCATCGGTCATGTCATGAGCGCGGCCGCGCTTGGTGACCGTGTAGAAAGCGACATAGGTGCCGATGACGACCACAGCCCAGACAATGGCGGGAAGGATGCCGCCCCAGAACGACAGGACGGCCGCGACACCGGCGATCATGGTCGGGACCACGAGGGCGGTGGGGGCCATGTTCTGGACGAAATAGTCCAGCTGAGACCGTTCGGACTGGAGGCGGTCTGACAAATCTGACGCAGCCACGGCTGGTGCTCCCCGGGGTAACTAGCAGGCACCGCAGGGATCGGCCGGCGGCGGCGGGGCGGATCATGGGCCGAATGTGTTAACAAGCGCTTCGCAGATTGTAGATGCCGATCAAAAAAATGCGGAAAACAGCCAAAAATGACATGAATGCAAAGGTTTGGCATTCCGTGGCGGGCTGCTAGTGTCCGGCCAACAAACGCCATAACGAGACCTGACAGGGAGTTCTTCATGTCCGACGCGCCTGTGCTGCTGGAAGTGGACGGCCACATCGCCACGCTCACCATCAACCGTCCCGATGCGCGCAATGCCATCGGTGAGCCGGAAGACGGGCCCGCATTCGCCGCTGCCGCAGATCAGATCAATGCCGACGTCAATATCCGCGCCGTCATCCTGACCGGCGCCGGCAAGGCGTTCTCGGCCGGCGGCAACATCAAGGCCATGAAGGAGAAGGCCGGCAATTTCGCGGGGCCCGGCGTTGATATCGCGCGCGGCTACTACACCGGCATCCACCGCATCGTGAAATCCCTCTGGGCCCTCGAAGTACCGATGATCGCCGCCGTAAACGGACCGGCCATCGGGCTCGGCAATGACGTGGCCTGCCTTGCCGACACCCGCATCGCGTCTGACAAGGCCATCTTTGGCGCCACCTTCCTGAAGATCGGCCTCGTGCCCGGTGATGGCGGTTCGTGGCTGCTGCCGCGGGTCATCGGCTCGGCCCGCGCGGCTGAACTGTTCTTCACAGGCGATGTGATCGACGCGGAAACCGCCCGCGAATGGGGCCTCGTCAGCCGCGTGGTGCCGCATGACGACCTGATGGCGGAAGCCCGCGCGCTCGCCGAAAAAATGGCAAAGCAGCCGCCGCATGTGCTGCGCATGACAAAGCGGCTGATGCGCCAGGGCATGACCACGACCTTTGATCAGATCATGGACATGTCCGCCAACATGCAGGCACTGGCCCACCACACCGAGGATCACGCCGAAGCTGTGAGCGCCTTCATCGAGAAGCGCGATCCGACCTATCACGGCCGCTAAGCGATTTGCGAAAATACGGTAACCCGCAAACGGGCAGGTAATTGCCCTTGCGGCGGACTGCACATAAAGTCCCCCGCGACAGACATTCACCAAACTGAAACACAACCAACCCAACGGGAGAAACAACATGGCCAAGGTAGGCATCGTCGCAACGCTCAGCATTCAGGCCGGCAAGGAAGCCGAGTTCGAGACCGTCTTCAACGACCTGCGGAGCCAGGTGCTGGCAAATGAGGCCGGCTGCGAGATGTATGACGTCTACAAGTCAAAGGCTGATGCCTCGACCTATGTCATCATGGAACGCTACGCCGACGACGCTGCGCTGAAGGCGCATGGCGAAACGGACTATTTCAAGGCCGCCGGTGCCAAGTTCGGTGCGCTGCTGGCCGGCGCCCCGAAGCTTGAAGTGCTCGACGGCGTCTCCATCGGCTGAAGCCACACGCTTCAAGAAGTGATGGTCACGCCTTGAAGCGGCATCGTGTGAATTTTCGTGTAGGCGGGCGGGCAACGAGGTCACTGGCCTCTGCCTTGCCCGCGGGCCGGGATGCCACATGTACTAAGTAAGACGCTGCCGACCCACGGATGCCGGCAGCACCACACTGTTTGTGGTCATGGAACAATGGGCGCGCCAGTCTGCGCCGTAAGGCCGGTTCTTCGACCGCGTTGCGTAATTCGGAATACCAAGCAGGAGCATCCAGATGGATCTGAGCTTTTCCAAGGAAGACCTCGCCTTCCGTGACGAAGTGCGGGCCTTTATCGAAGAGAATTTCACCGACGATCTGCGCCGCAAGATGGCGCGCACCAAGAACGGCTATCTGGACAAGGAAGACCACATCACGTGGCAGAAGCGTCTGCACGCCAAGGGCTGGGCGGCACCGCACTGGCCGACCGAGTATGGCGGGCCGGGCTTCACCCATTCCCAGCACTTCATCTATGACCGCGAAATGTCGGCCGCCGGTGTGCCGCTGACGGTGCCCTTCGGCATCACCATGGTGGCACCGGTCATCATGAAATTCGGCTCTGAAGAGCAGAAGAAGAAGTATCTGCCGGACATCCTGGCCAGCAATGTGTGGTGGTGCCAGGGCTATTCCGAGCCCGGTGCGGGGTCCGACCTTGCCTCTCTCCAGATGAAGGCTGAGGACAAGGGCGATCATTACCTGTGCAACGGCTCGAAGATCTGGACCACCCAGGCCCAGCACGCCGACATGATCTTCTGCCTGGTGCGCACTGCAAAGATGGAAAAGCGTCAGGACGGCATCTCCTTCCTGCTCATCGACATGAAGACGCCGGGCATCAAGGTAGAACCGCTGGTGACGCTGGATGGCCCTGCGGAAGGCAAGCAGGAGATCAACCAGGTCTTCTTCGAAGACGTGAAGGTCCCCAAGGAGAACCTGATCGGCGAAGAGAACAAGGGCTGGACCTACGCCAAATACCTGCTCGAGTTCGAACGCGGCAACTCCTATTCCCCGGGCCTGATGCGCTCGCTGGGCAAGGTCCGCAAGATCGCCGCAGACACCATCGTTGATGGCGAGCCGCTGGCCGCCCAGCCGGAATTCCAAGCCAAGATCAACGACGTGGAAACCCAGGTCCGCGCCATGGAATACACCGAGCTGCGCATCTTCTCGGCTCTCTCCAACGGCCAGAATGTGGGCCCGGAATCCTCCATGCTGAAATGCCGTGGCACCGAGCTTCAGCAAGCGATCTCCGAACTCGCCCTGGAGGGCATCGGCTATTACTCCATGCCCTTCGTGCGCGATACGTTCGCGCTCTCCAACGAGGAAGTGGTGGGTCCGGATTACGCCCCGCCGGTGGCGCCTTATTACTTCAGCCTCCGCAAGGCCTCGATCTACGCCGGGTCGAATGAGATCCAGCGCAACATCATGTCCAAGGCGGTGCTGGGCCTCTGAGCCGCAACACATCGTTAAGCATGACGGGCCGGGGCAGCATTTTGGCTGCTCCGGCCTTTCTTTTGCGTCTTGGCTGATTGTAAGTCGCATCATTTTTTAACTGCTTTTGCTGCAGTCTTCAGCCATGAGTGACTGGAACCAGCTACGGCAGGCTGTCTGGGGCAAACCGCGCACCAAGGCGGAACTGGACGAGGCCATTTCAGGCGTCGAGAACCATCTCGACGTCCACCGGTGGGATTTTTTCAACACCGTGGCCTTCTCGTCCCTGCTGGTGCTTGCCTTCATGTCCGTCGGTCTGGGCCGCGAGGCGGTGATCTGGGCTGCCTGCGTCTGGTCTATCGAGGCGGTGCTGTCGACCGTCCACTGGCATCTGCGCAAGGCCCGCACGACCGCCCGCAACGTGATGAAGCGCCTCACGATCCTCCAATGGGGCTCTTTTGCCACGCTGATGGTGTGGGCGCCGGGCCTACTGTTCGGCATGGGGACATCCGACCCCATGTGCACGACGCTGGTGCTGCTGTCCTGGTCCGGCTCGCTGATGGTCGTCACCAATCAGAACGGCGCCATTCCGCGTATCGCCATCACCAGCGGCATGGTGCCGGGTCTGCTCATCCTCTTCGTGCCGGCCATCTATGCCGAGCGCCCCGCCGAATATGCTCTTGCCGGTCTGGGTGCGGTTCTGGTTTTGCTGGTCGCGCGCACCACGACGTCCAATCTTGAACTCAACAAGAAGCTGTTCGCGGTACAGGCCGACAAGGACGAGCTGATTACCGAGCTTGAGTTCGCCCGCCGCGCCGCCGAGGCTGACCGCCAGCGCGCCGACACGGCCAATACGGCCAAGAGCGAATTCCTGGCCATGATGAGCCATGAAATCCGTACACCGATGAATGGCCTTCTGGGCATGGCGCAGATGCTGCTGCGCGGCGACCTGTCCGATGAGCAGCGCACCTATGCGCAGACCATCGTTGATTCTGGCGACACGCTTCTGGCCCTGCTCAATGACACGCTGGACCTGTCGCGGATCGAAGCCGGCCATATGGAGCTGGACCTCGACGAAGAGAACCCGCGCCGTATCCTCACCCAGCTCGAATCCCTCTGGGCCCCGCGTGCGCGCGTGGAGGGGCTTGCGCTCAATTTCGATGTTGATCCGCGCCTGCCCGGCACGGCGGAGCTGGACAGCCGCAAGGTGCAACAGCTTCTGTCGAACCTGCTGGGCAATGCCATCAAGTTCACAGGCGACGGCTCGGTGACGCTCAAGGCTTCCGCACCGCGTGACGGCCTTCTCCGCTTTGAGGTCATCGATACGGGCCCCGGTATTTCCAGGTCTGCACAGCGCCGCATTTTCGAGAAGTTCACCCAGGCTGACACGTCCACCTCGCGCCGCTATGGCGGCTCAGGATTGGGGCTGACGCTCTGCAAGGAATTCGTCGAACTGATGGGCGGCCGCATCTATGTGGAAAGCGAAGAAGGGCAGGGCGCGCGCTTCGTCGCTGAAATCCCGGCTCGTTTCCTGTCTGCCGCCCCGCGCGCAGAAGAGCGTCCCGTCGCACCAGCGAATGAGAGTGCCACCGCCGCCGAAGAAACCGGCCCCGAACCCGGCGCAGTGGCGCGGCCGGACGGACCGCTTCATGTGCTGGTGGCAGACGATCACCCGACGAACCAGAAGCTTATGGGCGCCTTCCTCGAACGGTATGGCTTTTCCTGCGTCATTGTTGATGACGGGGAAGCAGCGCTCGAGACGCTGAAGCGTGAGCATTTCGACATCGTGCTGATGGATGTCCAGATGCCGGTGATGGACGGCATAACGGCGACCGGTGAGATCCGCAAGCTGCCGGGCGGCAAGGGGCAGGTGCCCGTTCTCGCCATCACGGCAAATGCCATGCAGGGTCACCGCGAGGCCTATCTCGACAAGGGCTTTGACGGCTATGTGTCCAAGCCCATTGACGCCGAATTGCTGCGCAGCGAAATCCTGCGTGCTTGTGCGGAGGCTGCTGATCGGCAGGCGGATGCCGAAAAGCAAACAGCCGCAAGCGCCTGAAGCACTTGCGGCTGTCCGCAGTCAGTCTGACAGACAGGCTTACTTGCCCGACGCCTTTTCAAAGAACTTGCCGGTCTGCTCGCCGCCCATGAAGAAGGGCTTGGCGTTGGAGAAGTCCGTGATCTGGTCCCAGGCTTCCAGCACCTTCTCAGCGGACAGGTCATCGCGACCGAGATAGACGCCATCGCTCTCAACAATCTGTGCGGCGGCGAACACACCGGCACCCGCACACAGGATGTTGCCGGTCGGTGCGTCTTCCGACACGAGGATCATGACGCCCGGGGACACGAATTCCGGCTTCAGCATTGCTTCGGCTTCCGGCGGCATCAGGTTTTCGGTCATGCGCGTGAAGGCAACCGGCGCCAGCGTGTTGACCTTGATGTTGTCCTTCTGGCCTTCGATCTTCAGCGTGTTCATGAAGCCTGCGACGCCCAGCTTGGCGGCGCCGTAGTTGGCCTGGCCGAAATTGCCGTAAAGACCGGAAGACGAGGCCGTCACGACAATGCGGCCATACTGCTGCTCTTTCATGATCGGCCAGACAGCGCGCGTCACCTTGGCAGTGCCGTTCAGGTGAACGTCAACGACGATGTCCCAGTCCTTCTGCTCCATCTTGCCGAAGGATTTGTCGCGCAGGATGCCGGCATTGTTGATCAGGATGTCGATGCGGCCGAAGGCGTCCATCGTTTCCTTGACGAGATTGGCAACGCCGGCGTCGTCCGTGACGCTTGACCCATTGGCGATGGCTTCCCCGCCCATGGCCTTGATTTCTTCCACAACCTTGCCGGCCGCTTCGGACGACCCGCCGGAGCCGTCCACGGAGCCGCCGAGATCGTTGACCACCACCTTGGCGCCGCGGCGCGCCAGCTCAAGGGCGTGACAACGGCCCAGGCCGCCGCCCGCGCCGGTTACGATTGCAACCTTACCGTCGAACGAAATCGTCATGTTGTGAGTGTTCCTCTGTTTGGCGAAACCGCCAGAGTTGGCAGAAGGGAGCTGGGTCCGCGACGGACGCAGCGGAAATGTCTGGAGGGAGGTTTTGCATCGCCCGCCGGACCGGGTCAAGCTGGCCGCCGCGCTGCCGGAAAGTGATTCCGGCGGACGGCAGGGGAAGCGCCGGAATCCGGGGGGATGCAGCCAGTGGCCTTCGATATACTTCACAGCCTGGCCGGGCTGGGCGTGCTCGTGGCACTTGCCTGGCTGATGAGCGAGAACCGGCGGCTTTTCGCCTGGCGCATGGTGCTGGCGGGGATCGCGGTGCAGATCGTGATCGCGATTCTGTTTCTCCGGGTGCCGCTCGCCCATGAGGCCATGCTGTCGCTCAACGGGCTGGTGGATGCCCTGATGGCGGCCACCCGCGCGGGCACTTCCTTTGTGTTCGGCTATCTGGGCGGCGGGGACACGCCGTTCGAGGTCACCAATCCCGGTGCCAATTTCAATCTCGCGTTTCAGTCCCTGCCGATCGTGCTGGTGGTGTCCGCTCTGGCAGCACTCCTGTGGCACTGGCGCGTATTGCCGGTGGCAATCGGCCTGTTGTCCGCTGCCCTGCGCCGCACGCTCAACACGGGCGGCGCGCTGGGGCTCGCGTCCGGTGCGAATGTCTTTATGGGCATGGTGGAGGCCCCGATCCTCATCCGGCCCTATCTTGACCGGCTGACGCGGTCAGAACTGTTCGCGCTGATGTCGGTGGGCCTTGCGACTGTCGCGGGCACGGTCCTTGTCCTTTATGCGAGCGTCATCGGAACGCGCATCGACGGGGCGCTCGGCCACATCATCACGGCATCGATCATTTCCCTGCCGGCAGCCATCATCATCGCGCGCATCATGGTGCCTGAAACGGCGACCGGAACCGAAGTGGGCGATGACGTGCCGGCGTTGACCTTCAACGGGAGCATGGACGCGGTGGTGCAGGGCACGACCAGCGGCCTGCAGCTTCTGCTGTCGATCGCAGCGATGCTGATCGTTGCCGTGGCGCTGGTTGCCATTGCCGACATCGCGCTGTCTCTGCTGCCGGAGGTCGCGGGCGCACCGCTGACACTGGAGCGCGTCCTCGGCTGGGCCTTTGCACCCATCGCGTGGTGTATGGGGATCGCCTGGGAAGAGGCCCCGACCGCCGGTGCCCTGATGGGGACCAAGACCGTCCTCAACGAGTTTCTTGCCTATCTGGCGCTTGCGGGCCTTGAGCCGGGAGCCCTGTCGGACCGGGCGCAGCTCATCATGGTCTATGCCCTGTGCGGTTTCGCCAATCCCGGTTCCGTCGGCATCATGATCGGCGGTCTGACGACGCTGGTGCCGGAGCGCCGCGATGAAATCATCGGCATGGCCGGGCGCGCCTTCGTCGCCGGAACGCTGGCGACCTGCATGACAGGGGCTGTCGTCGGGCTTGTTGCCTAGGCAGCCGCTTTCAGGGCAAAGGCATCAGCCAGCAATTCATACGACCGCACTCTGTCCGCGTGATCATAGGTAATGGTGACCACCGCAAACTCGCGCACGTCGTATTTCTCGGCAAGGTGCAACAACTGGTCGCGCACCTGGTCCGGCGTGCCCACCATGCCACGCGCCTCTATGCCGCGCAGGAGCGCGCGTTCTTCATCCGTATAGGGATAAGCCAGCGCATCCTCGACCGAGGGGAAAGCCCCGGCCTTGTTCTGCATCAGCTTGAGCACCCAGAGATTGCGGCTGGCGGAAATGCGCCGGGCTTCCTCTTCCGTTTCCGCGACAGTGACCGAGACACCCATGGCGGCGTAAGGCTCGGTAAGACCGCGGGAGGGCTGGAAGAATTTTCGGTAGGTGCTCATCGCCTGGTCGAGCGAATCCGGGTTGATGAAATGGGCATAGCAATAGGGAAGCCCGAACTGCGCTGCATGCATCGCCCCGTCACCACCGGACCCCAGCATCCACATTTCCGGCACGCCCGGGCCCAGTGGCGAGGCGTGAATGCCGAGATAGGGATGGTCTTCGGGGAAGCCGCCGGCCTCGCCCACAAGCCCCGTCGCATCCTCGAGGAATTGCGTCAGCATCTCCACTTGCTGGGGGAACACTTCAAGCGGATAGGCCTTGGGGCCGGGCATGAGCGCTGCCGTCGTGCGCGGGTCGGTGCCCGCCGCGCGGCCGAGGCCGAGATCGATGCGGCCCGGATACAGCGTCTCGAGCACGCGGAAGACTTCCGCGACCTTGAGCGGTGAGTAATGCGGCATCATCACGCCGCCGGAGCCGACACGGATGGACCTGGTCTCCGCCGCCAGCCGCGAGATCAGCACCTCCGGTGCCGAGCCTGCGAAGGACTTGGTGTTGTGATGCTCCGCCACCCAATAGCGCTTGTAGCCGAGCACATCGCACCGGCGCGCCAGGTCGATGGTGTCGTTGAGCGCGTCCGCCGATGTGCCGCCCGCACGGATGGGCGACTGGTCGAGAACGGATAGGCGGGGCAGTGACATGGAAAGTCCCTCTCTTCGGCGGTTCCTCGCGAGCACCCGTTGGCCGGGGCCCTGTGCGCGGTTCAGTCGCGCATTATCGGTGTGCGCGCAGCTCAGTCGCGCTTTTTCAGCTTGCGCACGATGCCGCTGAAATTTAGCAGCACCGTATCAGCATTCGGATCGTCCGGTGTAATCACCCCGCGCACGAAGACCATGCTTCCTGTCTCGCGAACAACTTCACCGGACGCGTAAATGATGCCCGAGGCCGGACCCGCCGCCGTGAATTCGCCGTTCAGCGCGATCGTGACGCCGCCGCCGTTCTGCAACTCGTCATATGCGATGGTAAATAAGGAGTAATCGGCGAAAGTCATCAGCATGCCGCCATGGATGGCCCCGCCGCCATTGAGATGCTTCCGCTCCACTTTGAACGCGGATACGTAACCATCCGCAGTTTTCCTGAAGAAAAACGGCCCGGCCATGTCCTCAAAGGGCTCTTCCGCGCCCCATGTTTGCCAACCGGACAGTTCCTCGGGAGGGCTAATTGTCATTTGTCAAGCCTCTGCAACACACTAGCTGTTTCGAAATGCGGAATGTCTTATCACATTAGTCACAGTGCGAAGTTGTGTACGGAGTTACTTCGAAAACTGGGATGAATGTGGTTGAGATCAGACAACCCGAGGCGGCGCCGGCACGCCAGCCCATTCACGTCAAATCGATCAGCGAGCTTCATCAGCCGATCGTTCTGGCGGGGCTTGCCTATTGGGAAGAGAACGTGTCGGAGGGCTTGCCGTCCATCCGGCTCATCGACCCCGTGCGCCTGCGCACCCTGCTGAGCCATATCGTGCTCATCGACGTCATCTGGCCGGAAGGCGACGAGGCGGGCGAGACCGCGCCTGCCGATTTCCAGTACCGGCTGATCGGCCAGGAGAGCGCCGAGGTGCATGACATCAATCTCACCGGCAAGCGCGTCTCCGAGCAGTCCCGTTTCGGCCCGCGCTATTCTGAGGTGATGATGGACTTCTACAAGTTCATCTGCGTGAAGAAGAAGCCGGTTGCCAGCGGCGGCACGCTCGACATCATCGGCAAGGACTTCCGTGAATTCGAAGGGCTCTACATGCCCTTTACCCGCTATGGGGGGCGGGTCGACCGCATCATGGCGGTGGTGGCCTATTTCTAGGCGCAGCCTAGTTTCCTGATTGTGATGACGCTCCTTTGAACCGCCGTGCTAGGTGTTTTGACCTCGCCCGGACGGATGGATAGTCTCGCGCCACAAAATCAGGATCCGCCACAAGGTAAGCCGCCTATGTCCCTCGACGCAGAAACCCGTCAACAGCTTCTCGATTCCATCTCCCGTTTCGTCCGCGAGCGTCTGCGCCCGCTGGAGGACAAGGTCGCCGAAGACGACGCAGTGCCCGCCGAGATTATCCAGGAGATGCGCGAACTGGGCCTGTTCGGCCTCGCCATCCCGGAAGAGTTCGGCGGCCTCGGCCTGTCGATGGAAGACGAATGCCTGACCATGTTCGAGATGGGCAAAACGTCTCCCGCTTTCCGCTCCGTGTTCGGAACGAATGTGGGTATCGGCAGCCAGGGCATCGTGATGTTCGGCACCGACGAACAAAAAAGCGAATGGCTCCCGGGACTGGCGTCCGGCGAAATCATCGCCAGCTTCGCCCTCACCGAGCCGGAAGCAGGCTCTGACGCGGGCTCCGTGCGGACGACTGCCGTGCGTGACGGCGATGACTATGTGATCAATGGCACCAAGCGCTACATCACCAACGCCAACAAGGCGAATGTCTTTACACTGATGGCCCGCACCAACCCGGATGTGAAGGGTGCCAAGGGCGTGAGCTCCTTTATCGTGCCGTCCGACCTGCCGGGTATTTCCCTCGGTGCACCGGAAAAGAAGATGGGCCAGCAGGGCGCGCATATCTGTGATGTCAATTTCGACAATGTGCGTGTGCCCGCGCGGCTTCGCCTCGGTGACGAGGGCATGGGTTTCATCAACGCCATGCAGATTCTTGAACGAGGCCGTTTGCACATCTCGGCTGTGTGCGTCGGTGTGGCTGAACGCCTCATCGCTGATTGCGTGGCCTATGCCGCCGAGCGCAAGCAGTTCGGCCAGCCGATCGGTGAATTCCAGCTTGTGCAGGGCATGCTGGCCGACAGCAAGACCGAGGCCTATGCGGGCCGCTGCATGGTGATGGATGCCGCCCGTCGCCGCGATGCAGGCGAGGAGATCGGCACCGAGGCGTCCTGCTCCAAATATTTCTGTTCGGAGATGGTCGGCCGCGTGGCGGACCGCGCGGTGCAGATCTATGGCGGCGCCGGTTACATTGCCGACTACGGCATCGAACGCCTTTATCGCGATGTGCGCATCTTCCGCCTCTATGAAGGCACCAGCCAGATCCAGCAGGTGGTGATCGCGCGCAACATGCTGCGGGACGCAGGCTAGGGGACGCTTGGGATGGGTCGGGGTAAAGCGGACGAGGCCGCCGTACAGGCATTGCTCAAGGACATCCGTGCCTGCCGTGCCTGTGCCGACGATCTGCCGCACGATCCCCGGCCCGTGCTCCGGGCATCCACCACGGCGCGCCTGTGCATTGTCGGCCAGGCACCGGGCACCCGCGTTCATGCCAGCGGCATCCCCTTTGACGACCCGTCCGGCGACCGTCTGCGCGATTGGCTGGGCGTCGACCGCGACACGTTCTATGACGAGAGCAAGTTCGCGATCATCCCCATGGGCTTCTGCTTTCCCGGACTGGACGCGAAGGGTGGTGACAAGCCGCCGCTCAAGCGGTGCGCCAAGCTGTGGCGCGAGCAATTGTTCAAAACCCTCGGGCAGATCGATTTCACGATCATCATCGGCACCTATGCCCAGGCGTGGCACCTGGGTAAGGACCGCAAGAAGACGGTGACCGAAACGGTGGCTGCCTGGCAGGAATACATGCCTCGCGCCATTACGCTGCCGCATCCCTCCTGGCGCAACAACACGTGGCTGAAAAAGCACCCCTGGTTTGAGGCCGAGGTGCTGCCGGTACTGCGGGCCGAAGTGGCCAAGAGGATCTGACCCATGCGGAGGCTGTGGCACCGCGTGAGAAACGGCGTGCTGGTTGCCGCAGCCGTGGGGCTTCTCGTGTCTGCCTGCGCACCGCGCTTTGACCTTCCGGGTCCGGAGGTTGTCCGCCCCGGCCTTGCAGCTGATCACATGACGGCCCCGGACGGCCGCCGGATTACCATTCGCCGCCACATGGCTGAAGCGCCTCAGGCTGTCATCGTGGCGGCCCATGGCATGAATGATTACGGCAATGCCTTTTATCTGGCGGGGCCATGGTTTGCGGATCGCGGGATCAGCCTCGTGGCGCTCGATCAGCGCGGCTTCGGGGAGACGCCGACGCGGGGTCGCTGGCCAGGGACTGTTGCCATGGCTGATGATCTCGCCCGCCTTGTCCACCTGGTGAAGGCGGAGCAGCCGGATCTGCCTGTCTATCTGCTGGGCGTCAGCATGGGCGGCGCGGTCGCCAGCGTCGCCGCGGCCCGCCATGACCTGCCCGTGGAGGGTGTCATTCTCTCCGGCCCGGCCTTCTGGGGCTGGTCGAAGCTCAATCCGGTTTATCGTGCTACCCTGTGGACAGTCGCCCATGTGGCCCCCTGGTACTACCTCACCGGGGAAGGGCTGCGGCTCTGGCCGTCGGACAATATCGAGATGCTGCGCGCATTGTCCCGCGACAAGCACATGATCCGCCAGACGCGGGTGGACGCCATCTACGGGCTCGTGACGCTGATGGATGACGCGCTGGCCGCAGCGTCCGACATCGACGAACCGGTTCTTGTGCTGTTCGGGGAGAAGGACGAGATCGTGCCGCTGGCGCCGGTGGAAGCCGTGGTGGCGCGACTGCCGGGCGAAAAACGCTTCGTGCGCTATGGCGAGGGCTGGCACATGCTGCTGCGCGACCTTCAGCGCGAGCGTGTCTATATGGATATCCGCACCTGGATGCAGGACCACATGGCACCACTTCCCTCCGGCGAAGAAGTCCCGCCGCCGCTGCCCGGACAAAGCGTCGCCGCAACGTCGGCCAGCGAAAATGTGGCGTCCGGCGCCAATTCAGGGCATTAAGGGGCGGATTTTCCCTCGCCGACCGGGTTGAAGGCGCGTCCCTGCATGTATTTCGTTCCCCGCATCGAGAAGCGGCCGGTCCTGGCCCTCGTCCTGCTCTGCCTTGCGCTCTATCTCCCCGGCCTCTTCACCCTGCCGGCGCTTGACCGCGATGAAGCGCGCTTTGCCCAGGCAACCGTGCAGATGCATGAGAGCGGCGACTATATGGTGCCGCATTTCCAGGACGACCTCCGGGCCAAGAAGCCGGTTGCGATCTACTGGATGCAGGCGGCCACAAGCGGCGTTGCCAGCGCGCTGGGCCTTGAATCGGCTTCAGGCCACCCGGGCATCTGGGCGTTCCGTGTCCCGTCCTTTCTCGCCGCGATCCTGCTTAGCCTCGCCACCTGGCGCATCGGCAGTGCGTTTTACGGCAACAGGGCAGGGCTGATCGCCGGGGCCCTGATGGCGACGAGCGTCGTGCTGGTGGCAGAAGCCAACATCGCCAAGACGGATGCCGCACTGGCAGCCAGCATCGCGCTGGCTCAACTTGCCTTGGCCCGCATCTGGCTTGCTCGCGACCCAAGACGGCTTGACCCGGGCATCGGCAACGCGCTGCTGTTCTGGGTCGCGCTTGCCGTGGGCGTGCTGCTCAAGGGGCCGATTGCGCCCATGGTCTCCGGCCTGACCGTCCTTGGCCTCATGGCTGCAAGCCGCAGCATCTCATGGCTGGCCCTGCTGCGGCCGGTGCGCGGTGTCATCCTGCTGCTGGTATTGACCTTGCCCTGGGCCATCATTGCCTGGACGCAGACGGGGGGTGCCTTCTTTGGCGAAGCGGTGGGCGGCGATCTGCTGCCGAAGCTTGCGGGCGGACAGGAGCGTCATGGTGCGCCTGCAGGCTATTACACGCTGTTGCTCCTGCTGACCTTCTTCCCGGCCAATATGCTGCTGCTGCCGGCCCTGGCCCGTGCGTGGACGGTGCGGCAGTCAGATGCAGTGATGTTTTGCGCGTCCTGGATCATCCCCAACTGGGTCATCTTCGAGGCAGTGCCGACCAAGCTGCCGCACTACATCCTGCCGGTCTATCCGGCTTTCGCGATTCTTGTAGCGGCAGTAATAGCCGCAGCGTTCGATGCACCGGACATGCTGCGCAGCCGGCTGGCGCGCATCAATGTGGTGGTGTGGTGCGTGCTGAGCCTGGTGCTGGCCGCAGCCGTGGTGGCGCTGCCGGTGCTGCTGCCGGAAGGCACGGGGATGGAACCCGGTCCCTGGCCGGTGGTGGGAGCGGGCATTTTCGTAGCCCTCGCTGTGCGCGCGGCGTCCTATGCCTGGCGCGGTAATCCGTCCGGCATGGTGCTGGCACTGGCTGCCACGGGCGTGGCCTTCTCATGGGCGCTGCTGGAATTCGCCCGCCCGCGCGTGGAACCGCTCTGGGTGGCGGAGCGCGTCGCCGCGACACTGGAGCGGGAAGGGCTTCTGGGAGCGGATGTGGCGTCTGCGGGTTTCTCCGAACCCAGCCTCGTCTTCGCCCTCGGCACCAATACCAGGCTCGGCAACGGCACGGACGCAGCCCTTGCCCTGGCATCCGGCGACGCGGATGTTGCGCTTGTCGAGGAGCGTGAAGCGGACCTCTTCGAGACGGCCGCGATGGCAGCGGGGCTCACGCTTGAACCTGTCGGCAGCGTTGACGGTCTCAACTATTCGCGCGGTGACCGCGTGCGGCTGGTGATCTATCGCCGCTCAGGCGGCTGACGTTTCCGGGCGAGTCACCCGTGGTTCAATCGGCGTGTCATCCGGTCGTGACACCTTGGGCAGGGCAATGTGGAAGATCGTGCCTTGCTCCTCCCCTGTGTCGAACCAGATCTGCCCTCCATGCGCAACGACCAGCTCGCGCGTTATGGCAAGCCCGAGACCCGTCCCGCTTTCGGTCGCGGTGAGAGACGCATTGCTTTCATCCGCGCAGGTAACGAAGGCCTCGAACACAGAGTTCTGAATTTTCAGAGGGATGCCCTCGCCCGTGTCGCTGACCCGCAGATAGCAGGCCGCTGCGTCCTCAGACGCCGACAAGCTCACACAGCCGCCCGGCGGGGTGTGCCGGATGGCGTTGGAGGTGAGGTTGATGATGATCTGACGGATTGATTGCGCGTCCACCGACGGGAAGGTGATGGCAGGCAAATCCATGCGCAGGGTGACGCCTTTTTCCCGGGCGCGCTCGTCCAGCATGGGCAGCACGGTGTCGAGACAGTCGCGGATGTCCAGCGACTCGAATTCATATTTCCGCCGGCCGCCCTCGATCTTTTGAATGTCGAGCACGTCCTCCACAAGCGACAGCAGATGCTTGCCGCTCTTGTGGATGTCGGTGGCATATTCGATTTGCTTGGCCCGGTTGTCGGGGAAGTAGCCCGCGCTGAGCAATTCGGAGAAGCCGATGATGGCATTGAGAGGTGTGCGCAGTTCATGGCTCATGGTGGCGAGGAAGCTCGTCTTGGCGCGGGAGGCTGCTTCGGCGGACTTGCGCAGCGTATCGGCTTCCTCAAGCGCGTCGGACAGACGCGTTGCCGCATCATTGATCCGCTTCTCCGCGACCATACGCCGCGTGATGTCCTTGTTAAGGCGCGCGCCCAACACCGCAAACCATGCGCCAAGGACCAGCACGAGTACGGCTGCAGCAACCGGGACCAGACGTGCCTGACTGAAAAACGCTAAAGAGAGACTGCCGATCACGAGGCACATGGGTGACAACATGATCCGGTAATGCGCGGATTGCTGGACCACATAGTTTAGCGAGATTGCGAAAACGACAAGAACGGCCAGAAGCCGCGACGTCGTATGTGTCAGCGCCACATCGACGTCATGCGCATGGTCCGGGTGCATCCAGCTGTCGCCTTCGCCGAGGTGAAACAACTGGATGATCAAGGCAATCCAGATAAACGCATTTGCAAGGTAGAACACCCGGAACAGGCGGCGCCGGGCAGCCAGTGACCATTCGGCAAGCGGCTTGCGCCCATAGCTGTAGCTGATCAGGTAGCCAGTGATGCTCCAGAGCGCGAGGGCTGTTGACCAGACAGCGATGAACAGCCCATCCACATGCCCTACCAAGGGGATTTCGAGTGAGAGGAGGAAGCCGATGATACCTGCCCAGGCAATGGAGGACATTGCATCTGTCGGCAGGTTCTTCGCCAGCGTGTCGAGCTGCTCCTGCTCGATCGAACTGTCAATGGTCGCAGACTGAAGCATTCTGCCTGATCTCACGCTTTCTCTGCCGCCGCCTATGGGTCGACCAGAATTAGTTCGAGATTGCACGATGCTAGTTACAGAACGCTAAACGCAGGGGTTGAGCAGTTCCGTGGCTCACCCTTGGAAATACACGCAAAACGAGTGTATCGCGTGTTGAGCCGCGTCAGGCGACGCGGTTGCCGTCCGCATCGATGATCAGGCCACCATCTTCCTTGGCAAACGGGCCTGCGGGCCATGTTTCCAGAAGGTCCAGAACCGCTTCGCTGGGCCGGCACAGGCGCACGCCCCGCGGCGTGCAGACGATGGGGCGGTTGACCAGCACCGGATGCGCAAGCATGGCCTCCAGCAGCGCGTCGTCATCCACCGAGGGATCCAGTAGGCCGAGCTCTTCAGCCGGCGACTTGGTCGTGCGGAGGGCCGCGCGCGGGGTTAGGTCGGCTGCGGCAAACAGGGCTTGCAGCTGCGGCCGGGTCCAGCCCGTTTTCAGATACTCGATGACGACAGGCTCATAGCCCGCGGCCTTGATGGTGGCGAGCACATTGCGGGAGGTCCCGCAATCCGGATTGTGGTGGATTACGACGGACATGCCGGCAGACCTAAGCTGATTTTGGGAAGGTGCAGGGAGGAAATGGTGGGCGCGGCTGGGATTGAACCAGCGACCCCTGCGGTGTGAACACAGTGCTCTCCCACTGAGCTACGCGCCCCATTTTCGGATATGCAGCGGCAAATCACTTCGCCGCCCGTCCAAAGGGAAAGGCGTTCTATGAGCGCGGACGGATAAAGTCAAGCGGCTCTTGGCCGGACGCTCAGAAGTCCAGCGCGTCGAAGGCCGCAAGGAACTCGTCATAATGATCAATGAGATGGGTCGCCCCCATTTCGGCGGGCGGCACATGAGTATAGCCGAAGGAAACCGCGATCGACGGAATGCCCGCGTTCTTTGCAGCATCGATGTCAAACGGACTGTCCCCCACCATGACGGCCTTCGCACGATTGCCGCCCAGCCGGTCAATGGCTTCGAACAGGGGGGCAGGGTCTGGCTTCTTCACCGGCAAGGTGTCGCCGCCGATGAGCACCGGAAAGAACCGTTTGAGGTCGAGCAAACCCAGCACCTCATGTGACAGGCCTTCCACCTTGTTGGTGACAACGCCGAGCCGGGCACCGCGCTGCTCCAGCGTTTCAAGAACCGGCACAAGCCCGTCGAACACCTGGGTGTGGTCCGCCAGGTGGTCGCCGTAATAATCCAGGAACTCGTGAAACAGCTGATCGAGCAGCGCCTCACTGGCCGGCTCGCCCGTATGGGCAAAGCCGCGTTCCATGATCTTGCGGGCACCGCCGCCTACCATTTCACGCACTTGCTCGTGCGGCACCCGCTCACGGCCGTGGCGGGTGAGGATGACATTCATGGTCTCGGTCAGGTCCAGAGCCGTGTCGGCCAGGGTGCCGTCGAGATCAAACAGGATGGTCGGCGCGGTCATGGGTGGTCCTCACAAGCAAAGCGGCAATGATCAGCTGACGCCGATCAGCCCGGGCCATGTGCCATGGCGGGGGACGACCCGCAACTCATGGCTCCTGTGACCAATCCGCCGCCCCCTTGACGGCGCGCGCCAGCACGTCGATTGCCCGCGCGGCGACGCGGGCCTCCCAATTGTCGCGGCGGGGGGCGTAATTGGTGCGGATCTCGGCCAGGTAGGCAGGGGCTTCAGCCGCCGTGAGCCCGCCTTCAAACCGCAGCCACCGTTCCAGCATGGGGATGCGCATGATGTCGCGCTCGTTGCGCCGCGGCTGCGCTGAGCAGAATTCGACCACCGCACCGGCAATGTCGGCCTGGCCATCAAGCAGGTTCACGAGCCCGCGGAACAGAATGCCGCTGCGTCCCGGGCGGCGGGAACCCCATTGCCGCTCCACCGTCTCGCGCCGCAGCGCGTCGCGCCCCCACCACATCTCTGCCCGCCGCCGCATGGCGCTGCCCTCAGGCGAGAAGCACAGGAAGATGGTGTCTCCGTCTCCGATGGGGCCGGAATGGAAATCCACATAGGCCAGGTGCTCGATGTGGCGGAGCTCTTCCGTCACCAGCATCTCGAGCTGCACCAGCGGCCGGGCCAGCGACCTGCCGCCATAGTGGTAGCCATCTGGGTGGGTGTACTGGCCCCGGCTGATGGCGTCTTCCAGCGCCCATTGGCCATGCCGCTCGACGAAACGCTGGCCGGCATCCAAAAGTGCGTCGATACGGGGCGGCGCGAGGTCGGGCGGACACAGGGCAGGGTGGATTTCCCCGTAAAGCGGGTTTTCCGGGTGTGGCTTTGTGTGGTCGAGATAGTTCCGGTTGAGATCAATATTGTCCTCGGTGCCGCGCAGCCCGTGGGCGAAGCCCCAGGAATTGAGCCCGTGCACCATGAGGATGCCGACACCCGGCGGCAGGCTTTCTGATCCCACAGCGTCCAGCCAGGCCACCTGCGCGCCGGACCCCGCATAGCCCTCAGCGCCGTGAACGCCACTGAGGCACAGGACGGCCGTCCGCGCCCCATCAAGCCCGCGCATGGCAATGTCGATGGCAAGGTCTTCCCCCAGCGGGCCGGTGCCGGGCTGGATGAGGCTCGACGTCTCAAAGCCCGCCCGGGCCGCCGCACTGCGGAACCGGCTACGGGCGTCTCCATAGGTGTCGGAAAAGGGGGAGGCTGTGGAAATGGGAGGACTCCTGACGGCGAAGGTGTGCCGGAAGAATACACCCATGCCGCCTCTCCGGCGGAACGGCTTTGCACAGCGCCCCTCCAGCCGCTAGAAACGCGGGGGCTGGCAGCTCCCCTCTCGATTGTCTCTGCCCGCCTGCATGTTGGAGGACCCTCCATGGCCGATGCGCCCACCGCACTCCCCGATGCCCTCAAGGATCCAGCGCTGTTTCGCCAACAGGCCTATATTGATGGCGCCTGGGTGGCCCACCCCGCAGGGGCTGTGACCGACGTCACCAACCCGGCGACCGGCGACCTCATTGCCCAGGTGCCGAAGCTGGGCCGCGAGGAAGCAATCCGCTCGGTGGAGGTGGCGGAACAGGCATTCCGCGCCTGGTCGAAGCGCACCGCCAAGGAGCGCTCGCAGATCATCCGTCGCTGGTTCGACTTGATGACCGAGCACGAGGACGATCTCGCCCTGCTGCTGACCCTGGAACAGGGCAAGCCGCTGCCGGAAGCGCTGGCGGAAGTGCGCTATGGCGCGGCCTTCACCGAGTTCTATGCTGAAGAAGCCAAGCGCGTGTATGGCGACGTGGTGCCCGCCCATTTCACTGACCGGCGCATCGTGGTGGCCAAGCAGCCGATCGGCGTCGTCGCCGCGATCACACCGTGGAATTTCCCCAACGCCATGATCCTCCGCAAGGTAGCCCCGGCACTCGCCGCCGGCTGCACAGTGGTATGCAAGCCCGCCCCGCAGACGCCGCTGTCGGCGCTCGCCCTGTGTGAGCTGGCGGAACGTGCGGGCCTGCCTGCCGGCTGTTTCAACGTCGTTACCGGCAACGAGGTCGAGATCGGCGGGGTCTATACATCCCATGACGCGGTCCGCGTGGTGACCTTCACCGGCTCTACCCAGGTGGGCAAACTGCTGATGGAGCAGTCCGCCCGCACGGTGAAGAAGACCTCGATGGAGCTGGGTGGCAACGCGCCCTTCATTGTGTTCGACGACGCGGATATCGACAGGGCGGTGGAAGGGGCCATCGCCTCGAAGTACCGCAACACCGGCCAGACCTGTGTCTGCACCAACCGCATCCTGGTGCAGAATTCCGTATACGCCGCATTCACCCAGAAACTGTCGGCCGCAGTCGCCAAGCTGAAGGTGGGGCATGGCACCGAAGATGGCGCTCAGATCGGCCCGCTGATCGATGCCCAGGCGCTGGAGAAAGTCGAAGGCCATGTGGCAGACGCGCTGGCAAAGGGGGCCAAGATCGGCACCGGCGGCAATCGCCATGCCCTGGGCGGCACGTTCTACGAGCCCACCGTGCTGATTGATGCAGAACCGGACATGCGCATCGCCCGGGAGGAAACCTTCGGCCCCGTCGCCCCGGTCTTCCGCTTCCGAACGGAGGAAGAGGCGGTGGAGATGGCCAACGACACCAATTACGGCCTCGCTGCCTATGTTTATTCCCGCGATGTTGGCCGCTGCTGGCGCGTGGGTGAGGCGCTTGATTTCGGCATTGTTGGCATCAACGAAGCGCTCTTGTCCGTCGAGGTAGCCCCCTTTGGCGGCGTCAAGGAATCCGGCATCGGCCGCGAAGGCGGCAAATGGGGCCTCGAGGAATTTCTGGAACCCAAATACATGACCTTCGGCGGTCTGGACGGAGAATAGGACCTGATGAGCGACACCAATCTTTCAGCCGACGACCAGAAGCGCATCGCCGCCGAAGCAGCCCTCGCCTACATCAAGGACGGCATGAAGGTCGGGCTGGGCACCGGCTCGACAGCGGCACACTTCGTTACCGCCCTGGGACGCAAGGCGCAGGACGAGGGCCTGACGCTAGCCTGCGTCCCCACGTCGGAAGCCACGGACAAGCTGGCCCGCGAGGTCGGCCTTACCGTGACGACGCTGGACGACCAGCCGCATCTGGACGTGACGGTGGACGGGGCGGACGAAATCGGCCCCAGGCTCACCCTCATCAAGGGCGGCGGCGGCGCGCTGCTACGCGAGAAGATCGTGGCATTTGCATCCTCGCAGATGATCGTCATCGCCGATGAGAGCAAGGTGGTGCCGCATCTCGGCAATTTCCCGCTGCCCATCGAAGTGGTGCCCTTCGGCGCCCAGGCGACCGGCACCCGTATCCTTGAATCCGGCAAGCTCTTCGGCTGCGACGGCGCCATCTCTCTGCGTACGGATGAGTATGGCGAGCCCTTCGTCACCGACGGCAACAACCTGATCTATGACTGGGCACTGGGTGAAATCCCCGACCCGGACGGGTTGGGCGAATATCTCTCGCGCCTGCCCGGCGTCGTGGAGCACGGCCTGTTTCTCGGCATTGCGCATGCGGCGCTCATCGGCAAGGCCGACGGCTCGGTCGACACGCTCAATCACTAGCCTTTCAAGCTATTGTGAATGTCCCTTGGGAGGGGACGGACCCCATGCCATCTAGGACGGGTCACAACGAATAAAGGGACGGGGCACATGTCCGAGTATGATTACGACCTCTTCACCATCGGCGCGGGCTCTGGCGGTGTGCGGGCGTCGCGCATGGCAGCCTCCTATGGCGCCCGCGTGGCCGTTGCTGAGGAATACCGTGTCGGCGGCACCTGCGTGATCCGCGGCTGCGTGCCCAAGAAGCTGTTCGTCTATGCCAGCCACGTCCATGAGGAAATCGAGGACGCCGCAGGCTTCGGCTGGACGGTGGAAGGCGCCAAGTTCGACTGGAAGACCCTGATTGCCAACAAGGACAAGGAAATCGACCGGCTGAACGGCATCTATATCGGCAATCTCGAAGGGTCGGCTGTCGAGATCATCGAGGACCGGGCTGTCATCAAGGACAAGCACACGATCCACCTGGTCAACCAGAACCGCGACGTGACGGCGAAGACCATCCTGATCGCCACCGGCGCGACGCCCAATATCCATGAAGTGCCTGGCCATGAGCTGGCCATCACCTCCAATGAGGCCTTCCATCTCGACGAGTTGCCGAAGCGCGTCGTGGTGGCCGGCGGCGGCTATATCGCCGTTGAGTTCGCCGGCATCTTCAACGGCCTGGGCTCCGAGACGACGCTGGTCTATCGCGGCGAGGAAATCCTGCGCGGGTTCGACAACGACCTCCGCCGTCACCTTCACATGGAGATGGAGAAGAAGGGCGTCACCATCCGCACCCAGGTGGTGTTTGAAAAGATCGAGAAGACCGATGACGGCCTCGCTGTGACGCTGAATGACGGGACGGTTATCGAAACGGATGCAGTGATGTTCGCCATCGGGCGTGTGCCCAATACCAATGGGCTTGGCCTTGAGAACGCGGGCGTGAAGATGTCCGCAAACGGCACCATCGAGGTGGACTCCTATTCCCGCACCAATGTGGACAACATCTACGCGGTGGGCGACGTCACCAACCGCGCCAACCTGACGCCGGTGGCAATCCGCGAGGGGGCAGCCTTCGCCGAGACCGTTTTTGCCAACAACCCGGTGGCGGTGGATCATTCCTGCATCCCGACGGCTGTGTTCTCGACGCCTGAGATCGGCACCGTCGGCATCAGCGAGGAAGTGGCGCGTGAGCGCTTTGACCGGGTGGATGTCTACAAGTCGACCTTCCGGCCCATGAAGCACACCCTGTCCGGCCGCGATGAGCGCACGATGATGAAGCTCGTGGTGGACCCTGCCTCCGACAGGGTGCTGGGTGTCCACATGATCGGCCCGGCTTCGGGCGAAATCGTGCAGGCGGTGGGCATTGCCGTTCAGATGGGCGCCACCAAGGCCCAGTTCGACGCCACCATCGCGGTCCACCCGACGGCGGCGGAAGAACTGGTGACCATGAAGACGCCGGAACCCCAGCCGACGGCTGCCGCGGCTGAGTGACCGCACCCGCCGGTTAACCAAGCCTGTGCGCAGGGCGCTCCGGCCGCTTGAATCAAATTCACAGCCCCTTGCCTCAAGTCCTTGAGGCAAGGGGTAGAATCACGCGCGAAGCGGGCGTATATAGACCCGATCCCCGGACCTTGTGAGCCATGCGGTGGCGCCTGCGTCCATGCTGGCAGCCTGCGCAGAACTTTCCAGGGCGCACAGCGGCCCGGCGGCAAATTGGTAGTGAGTGGAACCATGAGCGAGAACTGGACGCCCAAGTCCTGGCGGTCGAAGCCCGCCAAGCACATCCCGGAGTATCAGGACCAGGCCAAGCTGGCCGAGGTGGAAAAGACCCTTGCGGGTTATCCGCCGCTGGTCTTTGCGGGTGAAGCGCGCCAGCTCAAGGCCGACCTCGCCGAGGTGGCCGAGGGCCGCGCTTTCCTGCTTCAGGGCGGGGACTGCGCGGAGAGCTTTGCCGAGTTCCACCCGGACAATATACGCGACACCTTCCGCGTGCTGCTGCAGATGGCGGTGGTGCTGACCTTCGCCGCCGGCTCCCCGGTGGTGAAAGTGGGCCGCATCGCCGGTCAGTTCGCCAAGCCGCGCTCGGCCCCGACCGAGACCCAGGGTGACGTGACCCTGCCGAGCTATTTCGGCGACAACATCAACGGCATCGAGTTTGACGCTGCGGCCCGCCAGCCTGACCCGGAGCGTCAGCTTCGTGCCTATTCCCAGGCGGCCTCGACCCTGAACCTGCTGCGCGCTTTCGCCCAGGGCGGCTATGCGGATCTCAATTTCGTGCACCGCTGGAACATGGGCTTCGTGGCCGATAGCCCCGAGGGGCACCGCTACGAGGAACTGGCGACGCGCATCTCCGAGACTCTGGACTTCATGAAGGCATGCGGCATTGACGCGGATTCGACCCCGCAGCTGCAGCAGACGGACTTCTACACCAGCCACGAGGCGCTGCTGCTTGGCTATGAGCAGGCCATGACCCGCGTGGATTCGACCACGGGTGACTGGTACGACACCTCCGCCCACATGCTGTGGATCGGCGACCGCACCCGCGCGCCGGAAGAAGCCCATGTGGAATTCATGCGCGGCATCAAGAACCCGATCGCCATGAAGTGCGGCCCGTCGCTGGACCCGGACGAATTGGTGCGCCTGTGTGATGTGCTGAACCCGGAAAACGAGCCCGGCCGCCTGACCCTGATCGCGCGCTTCGGCTCCGAAAAGGTGGGTGAGGGCCTGCCGCCGCTGATCCGCGCCATCGAGCGGGAAGGCAAGAAGGTGATCTGGTCGTGCGACCCGATGCACGGCAACACCATCAAGGCCACCAATGGCTACAAGACGCGCCCGGTGGACCGCATCCTCAAGGAAGTGCAGGACTTCATGGCCGTGCACCGCGCCGAGGGGACCCACGCAGGTGGTGTTCATTTCGAGATGACCGGCTCCGACGTGACCGAGTGTCTCGGCGGCGCCATCGAGGTGACCGAGGACAGCCTGTCGGACCGCTACCACACCCATTGCGATCCGCGGCTCAATGCCAACCAGGCGCTTGAGCTGGCCTTCCTCATCGCCGAGGGCCTGAAGGCGGAACGCGAACAGCGTGACCGCGTGGCAGCTGCCGCCGGCTGACGCCAGGCCAGACAGACAAATCCGTAGCCCCGTCCCGCAACCGCCGCTACCATGGCGGTATGAGGGACGGGGAACGGGCTTGGCCGCAGTGCTGATTATCCGAACACGGCTGATTGCCGCTGCCGCGATGCTGCTGGCAGCTTTCTTTGTCATGGGCTTCGGCCTGTCAGACATGGCATTGGCACAAAGCGCAGCGCCGCCGGACGCCGCCGCGCCGGGCACGCTGACACCCGTGACCTGCGATACGCTGGCAGGGTTCACCCATGCGCGTATCTCCTGCAGCTATTTCTATGTGAGGGAAAGCGATCGAGGGCGACCGCTGAAACTTGCTGTCGCGGTGGTGCGCGCGCGGCGGGCGGATGCCGAGGCAAGCCCCGTGATCTTTCTCCATGGCGGGCCCGGCGGGCAGATCGTCCGCGCGGCCAGTCATTTCGCGACCATGCCGATCAACGCAACCCGCGACGTGATCCTGTTCGATCAGCGCGGATCCGGCCTGTCTGAACCGCAGGATTGTCCGGATACGTCGTCGGAATTTCTGGAAATGCTGGCGGCGGACCTCCCCGCGGCCACCGCGGTGCAGGTCCAGGCTGCCATCGAGCAGCGCTGCCATGATGAGTTGGTCAATGCCGGTGCCGATCTCAACGGCTACGGCACACGCGAGACCGTGGCGGATATGGACGCGCTGCGTCAGGCGCTGGGCCTGGACGAATGGAACCTGTTCGGCGTGTCCTACGGCTCGACGGTTGCCCTGGACTATATCCGCACCCATCCCGACCACACGCGCGCGGCGGTGCTGGATAGTGTCTATCCCACCTCCGCGCCGGGCGGCGGGGATACGGCGACACGCAATTTCGTGCGTGCGCTGCAGCAGCTTTATGCGGATTGCCGCCGGGATGATGCCTGCCAGCGGGCCTATCCGGGACTGGAGACGTCTTTCCTGGCCACGCTGATTGCGCTGGAGCGGGAGCCCCTTGCCATTCCTGTGGCAGACCGCAGCCTCGTGCCCTCCGGTGTCTTCCATCTCAATGCGCAGGACTTCGCCTCGATCATTCACCAGATGATGTATGCGCGCGAAACCATCTCCATCGTGCCCATGACCATCGACCGCGCCGCCCGGCGGGATGCCCAGGGGCTTACCGGGATCGTCAGTGTGCTGGCACCTTTGGCCACCCGCATCGACCTGCCTGCCCTGCTATCGGTCGATTGCCGCGAACGCATGCTGACGCGCGGCCGCACCATTCGTGATTTCGACAGGCTTGAGCGCTTCATGCGCCGCCATCTCACCCTGTTCGACACGCAGGACGACTTGTGCGCCGACTGGGCGCCAGACTTTGCTGACCCGGCCTTCAATGAGCCCGTGTCATCGCCGGTGCCGGCCATCTTCTATTCAGGCGCCAACGATCCGATCACGCCGCCGAGCGCCACCCGCGAAGCCTTTCGCCTGTTCCCCAACGGTCAATATGTGCATGTGCTGCATACGGGCCACGGGGTGGACAGGTCCCATGCCTGCATCCGCGAGGTCACAGCGGCGTTCCTCGATGACCCGACGGCGCTGGTGCAGGACGCCTGCGTCGGGTCCATTGCGCCAATCCCGTTCGTCACCGCCGTTGCGCCGTCCTCCGGCGTGCTGCCCTTTGCCACCGGCATCCTGCAACTGCAGATGCCGTTCCTGATGGTATCGCTGGCAGCCGGTGTGCTGCTCGCGGTGATTGGCGGCCTGTGGACGCTCACCTCCGTGCTGCGCAGCGGATATGGCCGCAGCCCGTCTTCCCTCACCATCGGATCAGCTGTGTCCGCCGGGGCAGGGGCCCTCGTACTGATCATGTTTGCCGGATTGCTCACGCTGGTGGTGGCGGATACGGGGGCGAGCCTGACCCCCACGCTGCTGGCCTTTGGCGTGCCCGAAGAGGCAGGAACCCTGCTGAGCCTGCCCTGGGCAGCCCTGGCCGTGACGGTGCTCAGCCTTGGCCTGCTGATCGCAGCCGCCGCACGCGGCGGGGCGAATACGCGGCCGCACACCCCCATCGCCGTCCTGCTGACCGGCGGCATTCTCATGCTGGCGGTGTTGTGGTGGCTCGGCTTCTTTGCCCGGCTGCCGGGCTGAGCCTCGGGACAGACAACAGGTCACAATGAAAAACCCCGCCGGCGCACCGGCGGGGTTTTCCGTTTGCTCGAGAGGGTCTCCCGGGTTCAGGCTCAGACAGCCTTGTCCGGACCAACCTTCACCAGCATCTTGCCGAAATTGCCGCCGGTGAAAAGGTTGAGGAAGGCGTTCGGCGCGCGCTCGATGCCGTCTTCAACGGTCTCTTCCCACTTGATCTTGCCTTCCTTGATCCACTGCGACATGTCGCGGATGAAGTCAGGCAGCAGGTCGAAATGGTTCGAGACGATGAAGCCCTGCATCTTCAGGCTCTTGCCGACCATGTAGATGAGGTTGTTCGGGCCCGGGGTGGGGGTGGTGTCGTTGTACTGGGAAATCATGCCGCACATGGCCAGGCGGCCGAAGGGACGCATGTTTTCCAGCGCCGCCACCAGATGCTCGCCGCCCACATTCTCGAAATAGACGTCGATGCCCTTGGGCGCGGCTTCGCGCACGGCTTCGGTGAGGTCGCCGCAGGTCTTGTAGTTGATCGCCTTGTCGATGCCGGCGGTCTCTTCCAGCCACTTGCACTTGTCATCGGAGCCGGCGGTGCCGACCACGAAGCAGCCCTTGGCCTTGGCGATCTGGCAGACGACGGCACCCACGGCACCGGACGCCGCTGACACGAAGACGGTTTCACCGTCCTTGAGTTCACCGACGCGCAGCAGGCCCGCATAGGCCGTCATGCCCGGCATACCGAGCGTGCCGAGATAGGCCTGGATGGGAGCGGCGTTCTCATCGACCTTCTGCACTTCCTCGCCCTTGGCGACGGCATATTCGCGCCAGCCGAGCATGGACTGCACATAGTCGCCAACGGCTACTTTGTCGGAATTGGACGCGACCACCTGACCGATGGCACCGCCTTCCAGCGGGGCACCGATCTGGAACGGCGGCACATAGCTCTCCCGGTCATACATGCGGCCGCGCATATAGGGGTCGACCGACATCCAGATATTGCGGATCAGAACTTCGCCGTCGCCGGGAGCACCGATCTCGGTCTCGGCGACTTCGAAATCCTCAAGCTTCGGCATGCCTTCCGGCCGCGCCTTCAGGCGGACTTCCTTTGAAACAACGTTAGACATGGGTTTCTCCCTGTTTGTCTGGTTACGGATAGAAAAAGCGAAATGTCATGTTGCCGTGGGGCTGCCGACCTAGCCCTGCGGGTCAGCCACGTGAACGAGGCGCTTGCCGAGATTCTCGCCGCCGAGCAGGCCGACCAAGGCCTGCGGCGCGTTCTCCAATCCCTCGACGATGTCCTCGGCCACCTTGATGTGACCCTGGGCGGCAAAGCCCGCGAGCTCTGCTTCGGCCTGGGCGAACTGGTCAGCGAAGTCGCTGACAATGAAGCCTTCGATCTTGAGGCGCTTGGTGACGAACAGGCCCGGCACGCCGCGCGGGCCGTGGGTGGGGGTTTCGGTGTCGTATTGCGAAACCGCGCCGCAGCAGACGATGCGCCCGCGCATATTCATGCGGAACAGCACACCTTCGAAGATATCGCCACCCACATTGTCGAAGAAGACGTCCACGCCGTCCGGCGCGGCCTGCTTCAGCGCTTTCACGACGGGTTCCTTGTTGTAGTTGATCGCCGCATCGAAGCCGAGCTCGTCGGTGAGCCACTGGCACTTGCGGTCGGACCCCGCAATACCGACGACGCGGGCCCCATGGGTCTTGGCCAGCTGGCCCGCGACCGAGCCGACGGCACCGGCAGCGGCGGAAACAACAACGGTTTCGCCCTTCTTCGGGGCACCGATTTTCAGCATGCCGAAATAGGCCGTCTTGCCGGTGATGCCGAGAATGGACAGCAGGTGGGTGAGAGGTCCGCGCTGGGTGCGCTTGGCAACAGCGTCCCCGGGCAGCACCACATGCTCGCACCAGCCCATGTCGCCTTCCACCAGGTCACCGGCCTTGAAGCCGGGATGGTTGGAGACAACGACCTGGCCCAGCGCCCCGCCGGCCATCTTGGTGCCCGGCAGCACCTGGTCGCGATAGGTGCGACCCTGCATCCAGGCCCGGTTGGCAGCGTCGATGGAGATGTAAAGCAGCCGGATGAGCAGTTCCCCGTCGCCGGGCTCAGCCAGCGGCGTGGTGGAGAGCGCGAAATTCTGCGTCTGCAGCTTGCCGGAGGGCGAATCCGAAAGGGTGATTTCGCGGGTTTCCGTGACCGCCATCATCAGGCTCCATCTGGTGCAGAAAACGCAGGGGCATCGGCCCCCAAAATGTGGCCAAGAGTTAACACACGCAGGGCGGCCCCTTGCAAGGTGCGATTTTCGAACGGACCCTGCGTTGTGCAGAGCAGCCTTGGGAACGCGCCCCTTGGCCTCAGCGCGCCAATCGCCTAGCTTCGCGCCCGCACACCAAGGGCAGTTCCGCCCGATCTCTCAGGCTCACGAGTTCAGTTCAGCGTCATGCCCTATAACCGTCCCAAGCTTTCGCGCGTCCGCACGGGCGTTGTCGGCACCGGCTATTTCGGCCGGCTGCACGCCAGCAAATATGCCGCCATTCCCGGCGCGGACCTTGTCGGCGTGTTCGATCTCGACGCGGAACGGGCACAGATGGTGGCAGACGAGTTTGGCTGCGCTGTCATGGGCAGTCTCGACGACTTCTTCGGCAAGGTGGACGCCGTGTCCATTTCAGCACCGGCCACCCATCATTACGAATTGGCGTCCCGCTTCCTGGAGCAGGGCATTCACGTCCTGATCGAAAAACCCATCGCCACGACCCTGGAAGACGCAGACCGGCTCATCAAGCTCGCACGCGAGAAACAGGCGGTGATCCAGGTGGGCCACCAGGAGCGCTACGTGTTCTCGCGCTTTGATCTGCCGGCGCTGGTGTCCGACCCGGTGGAGATCGTCTGCCGTAGGGCAGGACCCTTTACCGGGCGCAACACCGATGTGAGCGCGATCCTCGACCTGATGATCCACGACATCGACATCAGCCACCAGATCCTGCGCTACAAGCCCGCCGAGGTGACGGCCACCGGCCGCGCCGTGCATGGCGATCTGGCCGACGAGATCGACGCGACGGTGACCACCGAGGATGGCAAGACCGTGCGCGTGTTTGCCAGCCGCGTCGGCGACAAGCTGGAACGCTCCGTGCGCATCGCCTGCAAGGACCGCGAGATCATGATCGATTTCGCCAACCGCAAGTTCGAGCTGGTGGAGTTCCCCGAAGGCAACGGCAATGGCGGTCCGCGCCGGATCATGGACCCGTCCGAAGTGGACGGGCTGCCCGTGGTGGATGAGCTTGTGTCGCAGGACCCGCTGGCCGAGGAAATCGGCGGCTTCGTCAATGCGGTGGCGACCGGCGCCCGCCCGCGCGTGAGCGGCGAGGACGCCCGCCGCGCTCTGGCGACGGCGCTGGCGATTGAAGAGGCGGTCGGGCCTCTCACCCGCGAAGAGAGCGCGTAATGCTTGGCATCGCGCCTGGAGCGCATTAGGTCTCATGCAATGACAGACACGCTTTCCATCTGCCTGGCGCAGCTCAACCCGGTGGTGGGCAATGTCGAGGCGAATATCGCCCGCGCCCGCTCAGCGCGCGCAGAAGCGGCCGCCAAGGGCGCCGATCTCATCGTCTTTACCGAGCTGTTCGTCTCCGGCTATCCGCCCGAAGACCTGGTGCTGAAGCCTGCCTTCCAGGACGCCGCCCGGGCGGTGCTGGAGGACTTTGCAGCCGACACTGCCGATGGCGGCCCCGCCGTCCTCATCGGCGTGCCCCTGCGGGATGCGGGCCTGCTGCATAATTCGGTCGCACTGCTGGAGGGCGGCAAGGTGGCGGAAGTGCGCCACAAGCAGATGTTGCCCAATTACGGCGTGTTCGACGAGATGCGTGTCTTCGCGCCCGGCCGCGACCCGGATCCGATCCCGTTCCGCGGCATCAAGCTCGGCGTGCCCATCTGTGAGGACATCTGGCACGAGCATGTGGTGGCGACGCTGAAGGCGCGCGGCGCTGACCTGTTGCTGGTGCCTAACGGGTCGCCTTTCGAGGCCACCAAGCACGGCGCCCGCATGGACCATGTGCGTGCCCGCATCAGCGAAAGCGGCCTGCCGCTCGCTTATGTCAATCAGGTGGGCGGTCAGGACGAGCTTGTGTTCGACGGCGCGTCCTTCGTGATGAACACGGATTTTACCGTGCCCCTGAGCATGCCGGCCTTCGACGAAGCTCTGGTGATGACCGAGTGGACGCGCGGTGAGGCGGGCTGGACCTGCGCGCCAGGCGCCCGTGCTCCGGACCCGGAAGGTCTCGAAGCAATCTACAGCGCCTGCGTGCTGGGCCTGCGCGACTACGTCAACAAGAACCGCTTTCCCGGCGTGGTGCTGGGTCTGTCCGGCGGGATCGACAGCGCCATCTGCGCTGCCATGGCGGCGGATGCGCTTGGCCCGGACAAGGTCCGCTGCGTGATGCTGCCGTCGAAATATACGAGCCAGGAAAGCCTGGATGACGCGGAAGCCTGCGCGAAGCTCATCGGCACCCGTCTCGACACGGTTGCAATTTCCGAGACGGTTGACGCGATCGAAGGAGCGCTTGCCCCCCTGTTTGAGGGCCACGACCCGGACATCACCGAAGAGAACATCCAGTCCCGCGCCCGCGGCCTGCTGCTGATGGCCCTGTCCAACAAGTTCGGCGACATGGTGGTGACCACCGGCAACAAGTCGGAAGTGTCCGTCGGCTATGCCACGCTGTACGGCGACATGAATGGCGGCTTCAATCCCATCAAGGACCTCTACAAGATGCAGGTCTTCGCGCTGTGCGAATGGCGCAACCAGAACAAGCCTGCGATTGGTCTGGGTCCGGACGGCCGGGTGATCCCGCAGCGGATCATCGACAAGCCGCCTTCTGCTGAGTTGCGCGAGGACCAGAAGGATGAAGACAGCCTGCCGCCATATCCGGTGCTGGACGACATCCTGGAAGGCCTGGTGGAGCACGAGCAGAGCGCCGAGGAAATCATCGCCCGCGGCCATGACCGCGACGTGGTGAAACGTATCGAGCACCTGCTCTATATCGCTGAATACAAGCGCCGCCAGGCAGCCCCCGGCGTGAAGATCGGTCGCAAGAATTTCGGCCGCGACCGGCGTTATCCGATCACCAACGGCTTCCGCGATGCCCGCTGATACGGTCCGCACCCGCTTTGCGCCCAGCCCGACCGGGGCGCTGCATGTGGGCAATCTGCGGGCCGCGCTGCTCAACTGGCTCTACACCCGCAAGATGGGCGGCAGCATCGTGCTGCGCTTTGATGATACGGACCTTGCCCGCTCGACGCGCGAATATGCCGACGCGATTGCCGATGACCTTGCCTGGGCGGGTCTCGATTTCGACGAGGTGACTCGCCAGTCGGACCGGCTTGCCACCTATGATGCCGCCGCCGAGACGCTGAAAGCACGCGGGCTGCTTTATCCCTGCTACGAGACGCCCGCGGAACTGGACCGCCGCCGCAAGCGCCAGCTCGCCCGCGGCAAGCCGCCTGTCTATGACCGGGCCGCCCTTGAGCTGAGCGCCGACGAGCGCACAGCGCTGGAGGCCGAGGGCCGCACGCCCCATTGGCGCTTCAAGCTGTCCCATGACACCGTGTCGTGGAACGATCTCGTGCGCGGGCCGCAATCCATCGAGACCGCGTCAGTGTCCGACCCGGTGCTGATCCGCGAGGACGGCACCTATACCTATATGCTGCCATCCTCTGCCGACGACGCGGAGATGGGCATCACCCATGTACTGCGCGGCGAGGACCACGTCACCAACACCGCAGCGCAGATCGAGCTGCTGGAAGCGCTGGGTGCCGAACGCCCCGCCTTCGGGCATTTCCCGCTGATGGTGGCGGCGGGCGGGGCGAAGCTGTCCAAGCGCGAGGGCGGTGCCAGCGTGGAGGAAGTGCGCGCCATGGGCCTCGAGCCGGACGCGCTGACGAGCTATCTGGCGCTGCTCGGCACCTCCGATGATGTGCGGCCCATGAGCCTTGAGGCTCTCGTGGACAATTTCGAGTTCTCGAAGTTCGGCCGCGCGCCGGGGCATTACGCGGTGGAAGACATTGCCCGCCTCAATGCGGACTGGCTGCATGAGGCAGGCTTTGGTCAGGTCAAGGACCGGCTTGCCGCCCGAGGCACAGATATGTCGCCGGAGTTGTGGGCGGCCATTCGCGGAAATCTCGAGACGTTGGCCGATGCGGGCCTGTGGAAGACGATCACCGAAGGGGAGATTTCGCCGGTGATCGAGGATCCGGCCTTTGCGCAGGCCGCTGCCGGTCTGCTGCCGCCTGAGCCCTGGGACGAGACCACCTGGAAGACCTGGACGGATGCGGTGAAGGCCGAGACCGGCGCCAAGGGCAAGGGTCTGTTCATGCCGCTTCGGCTGGCGCTGACCGGCCTTGATCACGGCCCGGAACTGAAGGCGCTGCTGCCGCTCATCGGCCGCGACAAGGCGCGCAGCCGGCTTGCCGGGGATATGGGTTGATTTTTTAAGGCTTTGTCGCCAAAGTCCGGCTCATGACCATCGCCGCCACCACCGCGTGCATTTGCTGCACCATTATTATCAGCTAGCGCAAAACGCTGGCTCGCGGCCGTTCGTCAAAATCCTGATCCCAGACAAGACGTTTCGCCCCGAGGCCAGCAGGCCTTGAAGGACGGACTCTATGTCGCGTGACGTGACGCTCACCATTTACGACACCGGACGCCGCGAAAAGCGGGTGTTCGAGCCAATCGACGCGGCCAATGTGCGGCTCTATGCCTGCGGACCCACGGTCTATGACTATGCGCATATTGGCAATGGCCGCACGGCGGTGACGTTCGATCTCGTTTTCCGCGTGCTGCGCTATGTCTATGGCGTGGAGCACGTCACCTATGTGCGCAACATCACCGACATCGACGACAAGATCATGGCTCGCGCTGTGGAGCGGGGCATCTCGATCCGTGAGCTGACCAATGGCACCGCCGAGGTCTACCAGAAGGACATGGCGGGCCTCGGCGCACTGCCGCCCACCCATGAGCCGCGCGCGACGGATTATGTGGATGGGATGGTCGCCATGGTGCAGACGCTCATCGACAAGGGCCATGCCTATGAGGCGGAAGGTCACGTGCTGTTCGACGTCTCGTCAGACAAGGACTATGGCCAGCTGTCCGGCCGGTCGCTGGACGACATGATTGCCGGGGCCCGTGTGGAAGTGGCGCCCTACAAGCGCAACGCGACGGATTTCGTGCTGTGGAAGCCGAGTGACGACGACATGCCCGGCTGGGACAGCCCGTGGGGCAATGGCCGCCCGGGCTGGCATCTTGAATGCTCCGTGATGAGCGAGAAGCTGCTGGGCGAAACCTTCGACATTCACGGCGGCGGGATCGACCTTGCCTTCCCGCACCATGAAAACGAGGTGGCGCAGTCCACCTGCGCCCATGACGGCGCGGCGCTGGCCAATTACTGGATGCATGGCGGCTTCCTGCAGGTGGACGGCGAAAAGATGTCGAAGTCTCTCGGCAACTTCCTGGTCGTGCACGACCTGCTGCAGGACTGGCCGGGCGAGGCGCTGCGGCTGCATCTTTTCATGACCCATTACCGCCAGCCACTGAACTGGACGGCGGAGGGCGTGCGTGAGGCCAAGGCCATTCTGGACCGCTGGTACAAGGTGACCGCCGGTGCAGGCGATGTAACCGGAGATGACGTGCCGGCGGACGTGGCTGCGGCCCTGCTGGACGACTTCAACACGCCACAGGCGCTTGCCGTGATGCATGGTCTTAACAGCGAAGCGCAGAAGGGCAGCGAAGACGCCGCACGTGCCCTGAAGGCATCAGGGCAGTTGCTGGGCCTGTTTGGTCAGTCTGCGGAGGAATGGGCGGCCTGGCGGCCCCAGTCATCCGCCATTGATGACGCGCAGGTGGAAGACATGATTGCCGCGCGCAACGCCGCGCGCAACGCGAAGGATTTTGCCGAGGCCGACCGGCTGCGGGATGAACTGACGGCAATGGGTGTCGAGATCAAGGACGGGCCGGAAGGCACCACTTGGTCAGTCGCGCCGTGAAGGACAAAGCACAATGAGCTCTAAGGAACGTCTCTACCTGTTCGACACCACCCTGCGCGACGGCGCGCAGACGCAGGGCGTGGATTTCAGCGTCGAGGACAAGATCCGCATTGCCGAAACCCTCGACGATCTGGGCATCGACTATGTGGAAGGCGGCTGGCCGGGCGCCAACCCGACGGACACGGCCTTCTTTAGCGAAAAGCGCGGGCTGAAATCAGCACGCATGACCGCCTTCGGCATGACCAAGCGCGTGGGGCGGTCGGCGGATAATGATCCGGGGCTTGCGGCCCTGTTCGATGCCGAGTCCGACGTGGTGTGTCTCGTCGCCAAGACATGGGACCACCAAGTGGAAGTAGCCCTTGGCTGCTCGCTTGACGAAAACCTCGAAGCCATTCGCGACAGCGTCCAGGCGATCACCAAGCACAAGCGCGAGCCTATGATCGACTGCGAGCATTTTTTCGATGGCTACAAGGCCAACCCGGACTACGCCATCGCCTGCGCCAAGGAGGCGCTGGCAGCGGGCGCGCGCTGGGTGGTGCTGTGCGACACCAATGGCGGCACGCTGCCGCATGAGGTGGAGGCGATCACCCGCGAGGTGGCCAAGCACATCCCCGGCGACAATCTGGGCATCCATGCCCATAACGACACGGAAAATGCCGTGGCCAACACGCTGGCCGCGATCCGCGGCGGGGTGCGGCAGATCCAGGGTACGCTGAACGGCCTGGGTGAGCGCTGCGGCAATGCCAATATTGTGTCGCTGCTGCCGACCCTGATGCTGAAGCCCGAATTCGCAGACCGCTTCGAGACTGGCGTGCCCCATGACAGCCTGAAGCAGCTGACCCATGTCAGCCGCCTGCTGGATGAAATCCTCAACCGCACCCCGAACCGGCATCAGCCCTATGTGGGCGCGTCGGCCTTTGCCCATAAGGGCGGGCTGCATGTCTCCGCGGTGCAGAAGGACCCCTCCACCTATGAACATGTGCCGCCGGAAGCGGTGGGCAACAAGCGCCGCATCCTGGTGTCCGACCAGGCGGGACGCTCCAACGTGCTGGCGCAACTCGAAAGCGCCGGCATCGAGGTAGAAGCGCAGGACCCGCGCGTGAAGCGGCTGGTGGACGAGGTGAAGGAGCGCGAGTTCCTCGGCTATGCCTATGACGGTGCTGAAGCCTCCTTTGAACTGCTGGCCCGGCGCGCCCTGGGCGAGGTGCCGCATTTCTTTGAGGTGGAAAGCTTCCGCGTGATGGTGGAGCGCCGCTACAACGCGGTGGGCGAACTCGTGACCGTGTCCGAAGCGACAGTGAAGGTCTCTGTCGACGGCGTCAGCATCATGAGCGCAGGCGAGGGCAACGGCCCCGTCAACGCGCTGGACCAGGCCCTGCGCAAGGACCTCGGCAAATACTCGTCATGGCTCGAAGACCTGCGGCTGGCGGATTTCAAGGTCCGTATCCTGACGAGCGGCACCGAGGCCGTGACCCGCGTGATGATTGAAAGCGTGGACGGGCAAGGCGCCCGCTGGTCCACCGTCGGCGTCTCGCCGAACATCGTGGATGCGTCCTTCCAGGCCCTGATGGATTCGATCACCTACAAGCTGCTCCGGGATGGTGCCCCGGCGGCCGTACCGGTCTCCGAGCGGTGAGCCCCCGATGAGCGGGCCGGACAACCGTCCCGCCTCAGGAGGTGAGGCCACGCAGACTGTATCCGGCGGCGTGCTGCTGGCAGGCAGTGCGTTCGCGCTATGGGGCGTGCTGCCGCTGTTCTACAAGGCGCTCGGCCATGTGCCGGTGCTGGATGTGCTGGCCCATCGCGGCATCTGGGCACTGGTATTTCTAGCCCTCATCGTCACGCTTACCCGCCGCTGGGCGATCGTGGCGGGTGCGCTGACAAGCCCGCGCGTGCTCGGCCTGCTGGTGGTAACTGGCGTTCTCATCGGCGGCAATTGGGGCGGCTTCATCTATGCGGTGGATGCAGGCCGGGTGCTGGAAGCAAGCCTCGGCTATTTCATCAACCCGATGATGAACGTGGCGCTGGGCGTTGTGCTGCTGGGCGAAAAGCTCAACGGGCCGCAGAAGGCAGCGATTGCCTGCGCGGCACTGGGGGTGCTGAACCAAGTGATCCTTATCGGCACGGTGCCGTGGATCGCCCTGTTCCTCGCGACCTCCTTTGCCGCCTATGGCTATCTGCGCAAGACGGTGTCCGTTGAAAGCCTCGACGGGTTGTTCGTCGAGATGCTGGTACTGGCGCCGCTGATGATCAGCTATCTGGTGTGGGCGGAAGGCCCGGCCCTTGGTTTCGCCGGGGCCGACGCCTGGACAATCATGCTGCTTCTGCTGACCGGGCCCTTTACCGCGATCCCGCTGCTGCTCTTTGCAGCCGGGGCAAGGCGCATTCACTTGGCGACGCTCGGCATCCTGCAATTCATTGCGCCCAGCATCATGTTCCTGATGGCCGTGTTCCTGTTCGGGGAGCCCTTCATGCTGGCCAACGCGCTGACCTTCGGTCTGATCTGGACAGGGCTCGCCGTCTTTGCGTGGGACGCCTGGCGTAACCGCTAAGAGGTGCTGCCAAGACCGAGCGCGTCAGCCAATCCGTCCACGGACGGGACCACCCGGTACATGCCTTTGAGATCGCCATGGGAGAAGCCGCGGGCGACGATGTGGTCGAGCAGCTCCGCCAGCGGCGTCCAATAGCCGTCAATGTCGAGAATAATGATCGGCTTGGCGTGGCGGCCTAGCTGCTTCCAGGTGAGGATGTCCACCAGTTCGGCGATGGTGCCGATGCCGCCGGGCAGCACCACGAAGGCATCCGCCCGCGCCGCCATGGCCTGCATGCGGTCATGCAGATTATCGGTGATCTGGTGATCGCCGGGGGCGTCCTTCATGACTTCCGGCACGGTGAGGAACTCCGGGATAATGCCGTCCACCTCGCCGCCGCCATCAGCCATGGCCCGCGCCAGAATGCCCATCAGGCCGATGCCGCCGCCGCCATAGACCAGGCGAATGCCGCGTCTGGCGAGAAAGGCGCCGAGGTCGCGGGCCGCTGTGGCGAATGCGGGACTGTCGCCGGGAGAGCTGCCGCAGAACACCGTCACGGCCTTAATGTTTGACGCCATATCACCTTCACCCGGATCGGCTGTAATTAACGCAAATTGCGGATAGAAGCGGACGATGCCGCGCCGATGCCTTATTCTCAAGCTACAGGCTTATCTGCAAGGGGTGCAGCCCGGGGTCCGGGCGCAGGAAGGGAGCCAGCGACATGTCGCGAGGCATTGCCATCTTCGGTGGCGTGGCGGCAGCACTTGCCGTTCTCGTAGTTGGGTATTTTCTGTTCTTCGCTGGCGGGTCGACGCCGGGCGATGAGGGCGACGACGTCGCGGCGGTGGAGACACCGGCTGAAGAGGCGGTGCCCCAGCCCGAGGCGCAGGCGGCAGCCCTCCCGACATTCGATATCGTGCGCGTGGAGCGCGACGGGCAGACCGTCGCTGCCGGTCGCGCCGAACCCGGCTCGAAAATCCGCCTGATCGACAATGGCACCGTGCTGGCCGAAGCCGTGGCGGACAGCCGTGGTGAATGGGTGATCGTGCTCGACGAGCCGCTGGCACCGGGCGACCGGCAATTGCGCCTGGAAGCCGAACTGCCCGACGGCACGCTGCTGAACTCCGAACAGGTAGTGTCGATCTCGGTGCCGGAGAACCCGGACGCTGAGGCGCTGGTGGTGCTGCAGGGACCGGACACGCCGAGCAAGGTGCTGCAGGGCACAGGCGTTGTTGCCGATGGCGGCGCGCTGTCCCTTGATACGGTGGATTACGGTGCCGATGGCGTTGTCATTTTCTCCGGCAAGGCACCTGCGGGCACGGATGTCCGCATCTATGTGGACAACGAGCCGTTCGGAGACGCCCGCGCGGACGATAAGGGCCGCTGGGTCTTCAACACTGACAAGCCGATCACACCGGGCGTGCATGATCTGCGCGTTGACCAGATCGACGGGCAGGGCATGGTGCTGTCGCGCCTTGAGGCACCCTTTGAGCGCGCCACCCAGGCCGAAGTGGACATGGTCCTGCAGGATGGCAAAGTGGTCATTCAGCCCGGCAACAATCTGTGGACCATTGCCCGTCGCCTGTATGGCTCCGGTTTCAAATACACGGTGATCTATCAGGCCAATCAGGCGCAGATCCGTGACCCGGACCTGATCTATCCGGGCCAGGTCTTCGAGACGCCGGGCGCCGGGGGCTGACCTTCGTTCTTGTTTTGTCGCCGCAAGGCGTTATGTACCGGGGATGCAACCCGTCCGGCCGGGCGGGTGCGGGCGCGCGTTGCCAAGGATCTTGCCAGCACCGGACAGCTGTCCGTGCGGGCATTGGCTGCGCCGCCGCGATGTCCCCGGGAGTACCGTCATGTCACCTCGCTTCGGCGCCGGTAAGGGCCAGCAATTGACGCTGGATGTGGATCGCGCCGATGACGGCGATGCCATCCGCGACCTGCTGCCGTTTCTCTGGCCGAAGGGCCGGCCGGACCTGAAGCGCCGGGTGGTGCTGGCAATGATCGCGCTGGTGCTGGCCAAGGCCGTGACGGTCGGCATGCCCTATCTCTACAAGGCAGCGGTCGATTCGCTTGATGCGGCACGGCCGGAAGAAATCGCACTCAGCATCGTCCTCTCCCTCATCGCAGCCTATGGCGTTGCCCGCATCCTGATGATCGGCCTGGCGCAATTGCGCGACGGGCTGTTTGCGCGGGTGGGGCAGAACGCGGTGCGCGCTGTGGGGCTGCGCACATTCCGTCACCTGCACGCGCTGTCCCTGCGCTTTCATCTGAGCCGCCGCACCGGCGGGCTGAGCCGGGTGATCGAGCGCGGCGTGAAGGCCATCGAGTTCCTGTTGCGCTTCACCCTGTTCAATGTGGGCCCCACCATCCTTGAACTGCTGCTGGTCGCGGGGCTGCTGTGGTGGACCTTCAACATCTGGTTCGCCGTGGTGACGTTGCTGACGGTCGGCGGCTATGTACTTTTCACCTTCAAGGTCACTGAATGGCGCATCGGCTTCATCCGCTCGATGAACCAGTCCGACGAGCGCGCCCATACCAAGGCCATCGACAGCCTGCTCAACTTCGAAACCGTCAAATATTTCGGGAATGAGGCCCACGAGGCTGACCGCTTCGACCGCTCCATGGCGCGCTACGAGGACGCTGCCGTGCGCTCCACCAAGTCGCTGTCCTGGCTCAACGCGGGGCAGGCGGCGATCTTCGCCATTGGCCTGTCGGTGCTGATGGGCATGGCGGCAACCGGCGTGGCCAATGGCACCATGACGCTGGGTGATTTCGTGCTGGTCAACACCATGCTCATCCAGCTCTATCAGCCCCTGAACCTGCTCGGCTTCGTCTACCGCGAGATCAAGCAGGCACTGGTGGACATGGAAACCATGTTCTCGCTGCTGGGCGTTGGCACCGAGGTGGAGGACAAGCCTGATGCGGGGCCGCTCAAGGTCAATGGCGGCGAAGTGCGGTTCGAGAACGTGTTCTTCGCCTATGATCCCGCGCGCCCGATCCTGAAGGATGTCAGCTTCACGGTCCCCGCCGGCCGCATGGTCGCCATTGTCGGCCCGTCCGGGGCGGGCAAGTCCACCATCTCCCGGCTGCTTTACCGCTTCTATGACGTGACGGAAGGCCGGGTGCTGATCGATGGGCAGGACGTGCGGGATGTCGAACAGGCAAGCGTGCGCCAGGCCATCGGCATCGTCCCGCAGGACACGGTGCTGTTCAACGACACGATCCGCTACAACATCCGCTATGGCCGCCCGGACGCGACCGACGCGGAGGTGGAGGAAGCCGCCCGCATGGCGCAGATCCACGATTTCATTGCGGCTCTGCCCGAGGGTTATGACAGTCAGGTCGGTGAGCGCGGGCTGAAGCTGTCCGGCGGCGAGAAGCAGCGCGTGGCCATTGCCCGCACCCTGCTGAAGAACCCGCCGATCCTGTTGCTGGATGAGGCGACGTCAGCGCTTGATACCCACACGGAAAAAGAAATCCAGGCTTCGCTGTCGGTCGTCTCGCGCGACCGGACGAGCCTGGTGATCGCGCACCGCCTGTCCACCGTGGTGGAGGCGGACGAGATCATCGTGCTGGACAAGGGTGAAATCTGCGAGCGCGGCACGCACCAGGATTTGCTGGCGAAGGGTGGTGCCTATGCGGCCATGTGGCAGCGCCAGCAGGAGGCCCAGCGCATGGGCGAACAGCTGGAGCGCATCCAGGAAGGCGAGGAGACAGCGCCACTATTGGCCGCAGATTCCGCTGACGCAAAATAGGCGCAATTCGTGCTAGTTTAGGCGTCTGCGTATCCCCCGTTTTTCCAGAGGACTGCTGCCGCCAATGCGTGAGCTATTGTCATTCATTCCGCCGATGCACCCCGAAGGCCGCCGCTTCGTGCTGATTTTCGCGGCCATCACGCTGGTGCTGTTCCTGATCTGGGAGCCGTTCGGCTGGCTGGGCGTCATCGCCACCGTGTGGTGTGCGTGGTTCTTCCGCGACCCCGAGCGCGTGACACCGGACCGTCCCGGCCTCGTCATCGCCCCGGCGGATGGCGTCATCAACATGATTGCCAAGGCAGCACCGCCGCCGGAACTCGGCATGGGCGACACGGAGCTGACCCGCGTCAGCATCTTCATGAATGTGTTCAACGTGCACATCATCCGCTCGCCGGTGGAAGCCGCGGCGATCCGCACGAGCTACCGGCCCGGCAAGTTCCTCAACGCCAATCTCGACAAGGCGTCAGAGGAAAACGAGCGGTACTCGGTGCTGATGCGCACCGGCGGCGGCCACGACTATGGCGTGGTGATGGTGGCGGGCCTCGTTGCGCGCCGCATTCTGCCGTTCCTCAAGCAGGGTGCGCATCTGGAGGCCGGTGACCGCATCGGCCTGATCCGGTTCGGCAGCCGGGTTGATGTCTATCTGCCGGAGGGGCTTGAGCCGCTCGTCTGCGTCGGTCAGACGAGTGTCGGCGGCGAGACCGTGCTGGCGGATCATCACGCCCATCATGATCACCGGCCCGGCCGCCGCTCATGAGCGTTTTCACGCCAAAGCAGGACGGCAGCTCCGACGAGGGCAGCGGGCGGGGGACGGCACCGCGCCGCCGCTTCCGCCGCGCGCCGGGCAGCCCGCCGCTGCGCAATCTGCTGCCCAACATCCTGACGGTGCTGGCGCTCTGCGCCGGGCTGACGGCCATCCGCTTCGGGCTGGAGGGGCGCTATGAGTTCGCGGTCTACGCGATCCTGATCGCGGCCCTGTTCGACATGCTGGACGGGCGCGTCGCGCGCCTGCTGCAGGCGCAGTCAAAGATCGGCGCGGAGCTCGACTCCCTGGCCGACTTCTTCAATTTCGGCGTTGCGCCGGTGCTGATCCTCTACACCTGGAACCTGGAAAGCCTCGGTGGCCTGGGCTGGGTGGCGGTGCTGGCCTATGCGGTGGCCTGCGCGCTGAGGCTCGCCCGCTTCAATGTCAGCATGGATGATCCGGACCGGCCCACCTGGGCCAATGCGTTCTTTGTCGGCGTGCCAGCGCCTGCGGCGGCGGGGCTCGTGATGCTGCCGCTCTATATGGACTTTGCGCAGATCACCACCTTCAACACCTGGCCATCGCTGGTGGCGGTGCATATCGGCATCGTGGCTTTCCTGATGGTGAGCCGGCTGCCGACATTTTCCGGCAAGCATCTGCGGCTGTCGATGCGGCCGGACAAGGCGTTGCCGGTGTTGCTAGGCGTCGCCGTGCTGGCGGCACTTACCGTCAGCTATCCCTGGGCGACGATCATCGGCATTGCGCTGGCCTATGCCGCGACCCTGCCGCTCGCCTATTGGCGCCACCGGGTGCTGAGCAACCGCACGCGCATTGCCCGTGCGGGCCGCGACCGCGACCTCTCCGACTAGACGGACTCACCGCAATACCCACATGCCAAAGGCAGGTCCGGTGGGCCGAGGATTACTCGGCCGCGCCGAAGCCCTGCCGTTGCCGGCGATTGCCGAGCCCGGGAATGAATCGCAGGATTCCGTCCCGGTAGCGCGGCCAGCTTTCCCGCAGGACGGCGGGCGCTGCCAGCATCACCGGCGTCACCACCAGCGTCAGCAGGGTGGCGAAGCTGAGGCCGGAAATGATGGCGGTGGAGAGCTGCACCCACCAAACGGCCACCGGGCCGCCATAGGTGACGGTGCGGTCGAAGAACCCTACATTGATCTGCGTTGCCATGGGCAGGAGACCGCAGATGGTGGTGATGGTGGTGAGCAGCACCGGACGCAGGCGCTGGCCCGCCGTCCGCAGCACGGCTTCCACCGGCTCCATGCCGCGCGCCAGGAGGCCCTGGAACGTGTCGATGAGCACGATGTTGTTGTTCACCACGATACCCGCCAGCGCCACGATGCCTGTGCCGGTCATGATGACCGAGAAGGTCTGGCCGGTGATGACCATGCCCAGCAGCACACCGATGGTGGACATGATGACCGCCGAGAGCGTCAGCACCGAGTGGTAGAAGGAATTGAACTGCGTCAGCAGGATGATGAACATCAGGAACAGCGCGGCGATCATGGCGTTGCCGAGGAACGCCGCTGATTCAGCCTGATCCTCGTCCGCACCGCGGAAGCGCCAGTTGACCCGCGGGTCGATATTGGCTTCGGTCTCGAGCCACTCGCGGACTTCCCTCACCTTGTCATCCGCCAGCACGCCTTCGACCGTGTTGGCCTTCACGTCCATCACCTGGATGCCGTCCTTGCGGGTGATCTCGTTCACCTGCTGGGCCGGCACGCGGGTCACGAAGTTGGACAGCGGCACCAGACCATTGGGCGTGCGCAGCCGCAACTGGTCCAGCTGGTCGATGGACCGGTCGGTGATCGGGAAGCGGGCGCGGATATCCACTTCATCATCCGCGTCATCCGGCCGGTAGGTACCGACAAGAATACCGTTGGTGACCATCTGCACGGTGGCACCCACGGCGGACACGTCCGCCCCGAAGCGGCCGGCCTGCTCGCGGTCGATCTTCAGCACCCACTCGATGCCCGGCAGCGGCAGCGTGTCCTCGATGTCGATGAGATCATCGACGTTGTTTTCAAGGTGCTCGCGGACCTTCCGGGTCATCTCGCGCAGGGCGACGGGATCATTCGACGACAGCTGGATCTGCACGTCCTTGCCGGTGGGCGGACCGTCCTCGCGCTTGCGCACTTCCACATTGATGCCCGGCATGTCGCGGGTGCGCTCGCGGATTTCCTCAAGGATGATCGCGCCCGGACGGCGCTCTTCGTAAGGAGCAAGTTCAATGGAAATGCGGCCGATCATGTCAGCAGGGGCATCGCCGCCCTGGCCGGGGCCACCCTGGCCCGGACCGGTCTGGGTGAAGACCGACTGGACACCCGCCACGTCGATGACGATTTCCTCGACTTCTTTCACCAGGCCGAGCATTTCCGCCGCCGACAGGTTGCCGCGCGCGCTGACCAGGACAGCCGCCTGCTCGGGCTCTGTCTCCACGAAGAACTCAACGCCGTTGTTGAAGGCCGAATAGAGCATGAAGATGCTCACCAACACGCCGATGGTCGCCAGCATGACGGTGAACGGCCGCTTCACCAGCCGGTCAAGCAGGCGCACATAGGCGCCCGTCATGCCTTCGAGAGCGCGGATGTCGCCGGTCTCAGCGCCGGACAGCATCGCCAGTGTCGCCTGGTTGGCAGCCTCAGCCTTGCCGAAGATCGAGCCCAGCACCGGCAGGAAGATGAGCGCGGTGATGAGCGATGCCATCAGCACAAAGATCAGCGTCAGCGGCAGATAGGACATGAACTCGCCGCTCACCCCCGGCCACAGCAGCATCGGCAGGAAGGCCGCAAGCGTGGTGGCGGTGGACGAGATGATGGGCCAGAACATGCGCGAGGAGGCGGACACATAGGCTTCCACCCGGCTCATGCCTTCTGCCATCTTGCGGTCGGCAAATTCCACGATGACGATCGCGCCATCCACCAGCATGCCGACAGCAAGCAGCAGGCCGAACATCACCATCATGTTGAGGGTGAGGCCCGACAGGGCCAGCAGGAAAAAGCCGATGAGGAACGAGGTTGGAATGGCGACACCCACCAGCAGCGCAGAGCGCATGCCGAGGGCCGCCACAACCACGATCATCACAAGGCTGATGGCCGTGATGATGGATGCCTCAAGCGAGTTGATGGACCGGAAGATCCAGGACGACTGATCCTGGGTGTAGGAAATCCTGATGTCCTTGGGCCAGGTCCGGGTCTCTTCCTCAACGGCCTTGCGCACCGCTTCATTGGTGAGGACGATGTTCGACCCGAGCCGCTTGGTGACCTCGATGACGATGGCCGGCCCGCCATTGAAGCGCGCGAAGCTCTCGGCATCCTTGAAGGTACGGCGGATCTCGGCGAGGTCGCCAAGGGTCACCACGCCTTCGCCGGATGATTTGACGGCCAGGCTCATCACGTCTTCGCGGTTCTCGAACAGGCCCGGCAGCTTGACGTTGAAGCGCCCCTGGCCGGTATCAAGCGCGCCGGCTGCGACGAGCTGGTTGTTGAGGGATACCGCGTTGATCAGCTCGACCTGGGACACGTTGTAGGATTCAAGCTTCACCGGATCGATGACGACTTCCAGCAGCTCTTCCCGGTCACCCACGAGCTTGGCTTCCAGCACGGTGGGGATTGCCTCGATGGCATCCTGCAGGCGGCGGGCCTTGGCCAGCAGCGTGCGCTCCGGCACGTCGCCCGAAATGGCGACGACGAGCACCGGGAACAGGCTGGTGTTGAACTCCGTCACCACCGGTTCTTCCGCTTCCTGGGGGATTTCCGCGCGCGCCAGATCCACCTTCTCACGCACATCCTGCAGGGCGTCGTCCTTGTCGAAGTCGACGTCGAATTCGAGGATGATGCCCGCCATGCCCTGGGTGGAAAAGGCGGTGATCTCCTTCAGGCCCTCAAGCGTCCGAAGCTCGGTTTCCATGGGACGTACGAGCAGACGCTCGCCGTCCTCCGGCGAGATGCCGGGATAGGGCAGGGACACGAAGAAGAACGGAATCGGAATGTCCGGGTCCGCTTCTTTCGGGATCGAGATGTAGGAGGTGATGCCTGCCAGGATCAGCAGCACCATCGTTGTTAGAACGGTGCGTGTGCGGCTGACCGCAGTTGCAACGAGCGGGTTCATGAATTGGCCCCTTCGTCTTCGAACGTCACCTCGACGGGCTGACCGTCACGGACGAATTCCTGACCGACGGTGATGACCGTCGCCTTTTCGGGAAGGCCCGCGATCCACACGCCCTCCGGACTGTCTTCGAGAATGGTGACTTCGCGGAACGCGGCCACATTACCCGGGCCCACGAGACGCACGCCGATGGTGCCGTCATCGTTGAGCACCAGATAGGCAGGCGACATCAGATGTGCCTGCACGGCTTCCGCCGGAATGATGATCTCGGCCGTGATGCCGGCGGGCAGGGCGAGGTCCTTGTTGGGGATGGCAAGCTCCACCTTGAAGGTGCGGGTGCTTTCTTCCGCCGTCTTGGCAATGAAGCGCACGACACCTTCAAGCTTGCGGCCATCGATCAGGCGGGCATGGCCCACCGTGCCCATGGACAGCTTTGCCACGTCGCGCTCGGACACCTGGCCGACCACGAGGATGGGGTCGAGATCCACTACGGTGGCGCAGGGCTGGCTGACCGACAGGAAGTCGCCGATCTCTACAAAGCGGTTGTCGAGCACGCCGTCGAAGGGGGCCTTGATCTTGGTATAGCCGAACTCGACTTCCATCTGACGCACCTGCGCGACGGCGGCGTCATAGGCGGCTTTGTCGGCAGCCGCCTGGGTTTCGGAGCGGTGGCCCTTGGCGGCCAGCTTCTTGGAGGCGTCATACTCAAGCCAGCGCTGTTCGCGCAGGGCCTTGGCCTCTGCCAGCCGGGCGCCGCGGGCATCCACCGACAGGCCGCAGAGAAGATCGCCCTTGGAGACGAACTCGCCCTTTTCGACGGGCAGCTTGTTGACCGTGCCTGACGTTTCCGCCCGCACCTCAACAGCGCGGATGGGCTCCGTGCGGCCACGCACCAGCACGTCACGCACCACTTCACGTGCCTCGAAAACACGCGCGCGGACGGTCTGCTTCTCCGCAGTCACCACCGGCTCGGTGACCTCGCCATTGGCGATGGCTTCCTCGCGCGCGGCTTCCTCGGACCCCAGATTGATCTGACCGGAAATGATCCACAGCCCCAGAACCGCGGCAATCACGGTCGCCAATACGTAGCTTTTCTTGATGGTCATATCTGTCCGGGTCCTGGCAATCGGTTGCAGCGCCTTGGGTGGCGCCAAGTCTTGTTGGTTGGGGGCGCCAGAAACGCGGCGCGGAAACTACGCTAATACGTGGTGTTTATGACACCGGCTCCACGTGCCGGAGTGCCGGCTGCTCGTCGTCACGGGCAGCGGCTTCAATGAAATGGCGGTTGCGTTCGAGAAAGTCGGCCTGGGCCTTGTTGATGGCGATGCCGTAGCGGCGCACGAAGGAGGCCCCGGCATTGTCGCTGCCGACCTCGGTTTCCTCGAGCTCGGCGACGCTGTCCTTCACGAAGGTGATCTGCTCGTCGATCAGCGCTTTCACGCGCGAGCGCGGCAGCCGGTCAGCGAACAGCATCACGAAGGAGAAGTCCGACTTCACCTTGTCGATGCCGATCGGGCCGGCCAGCGCAGCTTCCAGCGCCTCCGTGCCCTTGGCGGTGATCGAATAGACCTTCTTGTCCGGGCGCTTGTCCTGCGATTCCATGCGGCATTCCAGCAGCCCGTCCTCGGTCATGCGGGTGAGGGCGGGATAGATAGAGCCGAAGCTCGCATCCATGAAATGACGCAAGGGCCCCTGCTCGAACTCCTTTTTGATCTCGTAGCCCGAGGCATCGCCGAAGGCGAGCAGGCCGAGGCACATTGAGCGAACATCCATGGGCGAAACAGGCTTTCAATCCGGGCCGACGCAGGGAAATGGCCGGTTTTTGGGTATATAGGTTTGATATATGCCGACCTGCAAGGGGGGATACGCAATTCACCCCCCAGCGGATTGCATGGCTGGGACGGCGGGCGCCGCCTCTTACGGGCCGCTCAGCTGACGGATGGTCTTGAGGACCGTCGAGAAACGGACGATGCCGACCTGGCCGGATTTGAGGGCGGCAATCCGTGTCTGCCAGAGCTGCCCTTCGGCCATCAGCGCATCAACGCCTTCGGGCGGCAGCGGATCGCTGGCAAGCGTCGTGGCGACCTTGCGCCATTCAGATTCGACCATCGCCACATAGGACTTGGTGATGTTGGCGGTGTTCTTGAGGTCAAGCCGGCATTTGCCCAGCTTGTCCTGGTATTCCTCCACCGACCAGAGAACCGGCTTCTCCGGTTCCGCCTTGCGCCATTCGGTGACGTCCTCGTGCTCATCATCCCGCGGGAACAGCACGATGTCGTTGAAGACGAAGCGTCCGCCGCCGCGCAAGGCACCGGCCGCATTGCGCAGGAACATTTCCCGGTTGGGCACAAAGCACATGTTTTCCCGGCAGAACATCCGGTCAAAGGCGCGGATGCCGAAATCCGGGTTCTGGTAATTGAACACCTGGCCACGGACGACACCTTCGCTCTCGTCCTCCAGCCGCTTGGCTTCCAGCGGTTCCACCTCGAAACAGGTGACCATGTTGGGATAGCGGCCCATCAGCGCCTTGGCGGGGCCGATGCCGCCGGGAAGGATGTCGGCCGCTACGTCCTCGGCCTGCATCTGGGAGATCTTGGCCATGTTGAGGATGACGTTGCCGCCACCGGGCAGGGTAAAGCCTTCGCCCCACACCCGGTCGCGGATGCGCCTGATCCATTCTTCGGTCGGCGCCTGCGGACTGCTCTGGGTGATTTCCCGCCGGCGTGCGACGGGGTCTTTCTTCTTGGCGGCGCGGCTGGGCCGGTCCTTGCGGGATTCAGCGGAGGCGGACGTGCCGTTCCACCATGCCTTGAAGCGCTCGGGGAAGGGAATGTAGCCGTCGTCGGTCCCGCTCTTGGAGGGTTTGGCGGCCTTTTTGCCTTCGGATTTGCCGGACGCGCCGTCCGATGTCTTGGCGGCGGACTTGCGTGCCCGCGCGGCTTCCGCGTTCAGCTTGGCGATCTGGCTGTCGATGATCTGGTTAAACTGGTCCGGCAGCGTGCGCGTGCTCTTGAACCGCTTGATGGCATCAAGGGTCATCTTGTCCAAGGACATCTGGAAGTCCTTGGCTCCCAGCGACTCAAGCTGGGTCTTGCTAAGGGTCAGCAGGCTCGACATTCGGTTTGGTCCGGACAGCACAGTGCACGTGCGATCCAGAGTGGGCCAACCTGGTTAAATCCGACCTAATATCATCGCCAGATGTCGCGTTATCGCGCGGATTTGATACAACCCCTAGGTGAAATCAGGGGTTTTACGCCGCGGCGCGATGCGCTCAAGGGTTGTGGCGAAGGCGGGAAGGCCCAGAATCGCGGCCACCATGTTCATCAGGAACATGAAGGCCAGCAACGCCCCCATATCGGCCTGGAACTTGAGCGGCGACAGAACCCAGGTGCCGACACCGATCGCCAGCATGATGGCCGTATAGACGACGGCCATGCCGGTGGAGAGCAGCGCCCCCTCATAAGCGTCCGTGATGCCGAGGCCTTCCTTCTGGTAATAGCGGATCTGGCTGTAGAGATAGAAGGCGTAGTCGACCCCGATGCCGGTGCCGAGCACCAGGACGGGCAGGGTGGTGACCTTGAGGCCGATGCCCAGCGCCACCATGAAGACATAGCCGAGGAAGGTGGCCAGCAGCAGCGGCATGCAGCAGCAGATGACCGCTCGCCAGTCCACATAGGCCAGGAACACCAGCACGATGATGGTGGCGAACACGTAGAGGATGAGCGGTGCCTCGCTCTCCTCAATCACTTCGTTCGTGGCCGCAATGATGCCGACACCACCCATGCCGAGGCGGATGGTGACGTCCTCGTTGGGATTGATCTCGCCATAGGCCTCCACGGCAGCCACCACCTCGTTGATGGTCGTCGCCTTGTGGTCGGACATATAGGCAATCACCGGCAGGATGGTGCAGGCATTGTTGAGCAGGCCGGTGGTGGTGGGGACCGCCGACGTGGCGGAGATGAGCTGCTGGGTCGTCGGCGGCAATTCACGCCATTTGAGGCTGCCTTCGGCACCGATCGACTGGAAGCTGCGGGCTGCGAAGGGCAGGCTGTCCACCGACACGACCCCCGGCACGCCGCGCATATAGAGCGAGAACCGGTCCACGTAATTCATGATGTCAGGATCAATGCAGGCGTCGCGCGGGGTTTCAAGGATGATGATCAGCACATCCGTCGGCACGCTGAGAGCTGTCGCGATATAGGCCGTGTCCTGATTATATTTTGAGTCCGGCCGCAACTCCGATGCCCCGGCGGTAATGTCGCCCACATGGCGGTCGCGGCTGATGGAATAGGACAGGCCCAGCAGCACGAAGATCAGGATGGTGGCGTAGAGTGCCGGCTGCGGCTGCGCGATGCGCGCAATGAAGCTCATCACCTGTTCGCGCCGGGCGCGGGCCTTGATGAACAGGCGCACCTGCCGGTCGTCACGCGGGATGTAGGACGCGATCAGCGGCAGCATCACCAGGTTTGAAATGATCTTCAGCGCAACGCCGATGGTGGCGATGACGGCGATGTCCTGCACCACGCCGACGGGAATGAGATAGAGTGTGACGAAACCCACAAGGTCGGTGATCAGCGCCATGGAGCCGGGCACCAGCAGGCGGCGGAACGTGGCCCGCGCCGCATGCATGCCGTCCTGCCCCTTCGCAATCTGTGTGGCGATGAGATTGACCTGCTGCATGCCGTGACTGACGCCGATGGCGTAGACAAGGAACGGCACGAGGATCGCCAGCGGGTCGAGCGCATAGCCGATGGCACCCAGCACGCCGAACTGCCACACCACCGAGACGAGCGACGAGCCGATGGCCAGTGCCGACAGGGTGAGCGAGCGGACGTAGAAATAGACCGCAAGCCCCGTCAGCACGAAGGCAACGCCGAAGAAATAGGCGGCGATGATGGCGCCCTCGGCGATATCGCCGATGAATTTCGGAAAGCCGATGATCATCACATCGGTCTTGTCGTCGGTGAAGGGCGCGCGGATTTTCTGTTCGAGGATGTCCGCGACTTCCAGCGCCAGGTTCGCTGTGCTTGAAATATCGCCGTCGCCCGCGCCCTGCTCGCGCAATTGCAGGAGCACGATAGAGGCCGTCTCATCAAGGGCGACGAGATCACCATAAAGATCGCTGTTCAGCACCCGCTGACGGATCGCGTCCACATCGTCCTGGGTGATGCTGTCGACGGTGACATCGCCCGGCACGACATCATGGAGGTCAAACCCCTCCTCGGTGATTTCGAGGATCTGTGTGTTGGGCGTCCACAGGGAGAACATGCGGGCCCGGTCAACGCCGGGCAGGTAACGCGCTTCTTCGGTGATGGCGTAGAGCTTCTTGAAGAAGTCCACGTTCCACATGTCACCGGTCTTGCTGCGCAGGCCGATCACAACCAGGTTCGCGCCCGGCAGCTCCTTCTGATACTCGAAATAGGTTTGCACATAGGGGTGTTCGAGCGGCACCTGCTTGAGGAAGCCCGCTTCCATGCGCCAGCCCGCCACGGCGAAGTAGCCGCCGATAACCGTCATTGCCGCCATGAATATGAGGATGGCCGCACGCCAGCGGAAAATGACGTCTTCGATGATCTGCACTCGACTATCCCCCTGGAAAGGCCCTTACGCATGCGCGCCTGTTCACCAGCGCCTCATCGCGTCCGCGGCCTTCGCCCCTGATGCGTTTGCTGAAAAATTGCTTGTGATTTGTGCAAACCCCACCTTGCGCTAGGATGGCAGCCGAAAGCTCAAACCGCAACGCCGCGCATGCCTGAAAACAGCGCGGCAACACAGCTGATTAGCAGGGTGGGGGAACACCAATATGATCAAGTCTCTGTTCGGCGGCCTTGTCGCCAGGCAAGACCGCAAGCCCGCGCCGCTGGCCGGCGTGTTCAGCAAGGTGGGCGAGGCGCGCAAGGATGGGTCCACCCTGAGCGATGCGCTTGACGGCATCGACCGCACCACGATTGCCGCTGCCGTGCTGATGGTGGAAGTGGCTCGTCTGGACACGGATTATTCCGGCGAGGAGACCGACCGCATCTGCTCGATCATGCGCCGGGAATTCGGCATGTCGCTCGAGCAGGCAAATGCGCTGCTGGACACCGCCGAGGCGCGCCATGAAGAGGCCTACACCAACTGGCTCTTCACCAAGACCATCAAGGAGAAGGCGGGCCTCGAAGAGCGCGCCCGGGTGATGGAGTATCTCTGGGATATCGCGTTTGCCGATGGCGAACTGCATGAACTGGAAGCCGACCTGCTGTTGCGCATCGGCAATGCGATGGAGCTGCCGGAAAATCTCCGCATCACCGCGCTCCTCAATGTGCTGGCCAAGCATGGCAGCACGCTTGAACTGAAGCAGGCCTGACGCTACGTCACCCGGTGACACGCAACCCGGCGGACGGGAGAGGCCTTCAGGCCAATCTGAGCTCCGCCAGCAGCAAATGGAACTCTCATGAGCAAGAACCGCGAATTCGACGTCGTCGTCTATGGCGCGACCGGTTTTACCGGCCGCCTGGTGGCCGAATATCTCGCCGGGCAGTACGGCGTCGGCAAGGACCTGAAATGGGCGATGGCCGGCCGCAGCGAGGACAAGCTCGCCGCCGTCCGCGACGAGATCGGCGCCCCCAAGGATGTGCCCTTCGTGGTGGCGGATGCTTCTGATACAGCATCCCTCAAGGCCATGGCCGAGCGCACCAGCGTGGTGCTGACCACGGTTGGCCCGTACCAGCTCTATGGCAGCGACCTCGTGGCTGCCTGCGCCGAGGCCGGCACGGATTATGTAGACCTGTGCGGCGAGGTGAACTGGATGCACCAGATGATCGCCGCGCATTCTGACAAGGCGAAGGAAACCGGTGCCCGCATCGTGCTGTCCTGCGGCTTCGACTCGATCCCGTTCGATCTCGGCGTCTATTTCCTGCAGCAGAACGCCAAGGACAAGCTGGGCGAAATGGTGCCGCGGGTGAAGACGCGCGTGCGTGCCATGAAAGGCACCTTCTCCGGCGGTACGGTCGCCAGCTTCCGCGCCACCATGGCGCAGGCCGGCAAGGATCCGGAAGTCATCAACATCCTGCAGAACCCGTTCGCCCTCACACCGGGCTTTACCGGCCCGGAACAGCCGGCGGGCAACAAGCCGGAATATGACGAGGACCTGGGCATGTGGCTTGCGCCCTTCATCATGGCGCCGATCAACACCCGCAACGTGCACCGGTCAAACCAGCTTCTGGGTCATGTCTATGGCGAGGATTTCGTCTATGACGAGATGATGATCACGGGCCCCGGCGATCAGGGCAAGGAGATCGCCGACATGGTGGCGAACGACACTTCGATGATGAGCGAGGATGCCCCCAAGCCCGGCGAAGGCCCCTCCAAGAAGGAGCGCGAGGAAGGCATGTATGACGTGCTGCTGATCGGTGAGGCCAAGGATGGCCGCTCGATCAAGGTGGGCGTCACGGGCGACCGCGATCCCGGCTATGGCTCGACCTCCAAGATCATCGCCGAAGCGGCGGTGTGCCTTGCGAAGGACGACATCAAGGTGCCCGGCGGCCTGTACACGTCCGCGCCCGCCATGGGCCTCGATCTGGTGGACCGGCTTACAAAAAATGCAGGCATGACCTTCAAGGTTGAAGGCTGACGTGACCCGGGCCTGATGGAAAGATCAGGCCGACGCGACGTCAACGGAAAGCCGGGCGCTAAGCAGTAGCGTCCGGCTTTTTCGTTCGCTACACCAATGCCCATCAGACCTCCTGTCTAACAACACGAACCTGCAAGGATGAGGAAATGACGGAAGCATGGATCATCGATGCGTGCCGCACCCCGCGGTCCATCGGTAAGGCCGGGAAGGGTGCTCTGTGGGAGTGCCATCCGCAGCATCTCGGTTCCACCGTTCTCAAGGCGCTTGCCGAGCGCAACAATTTGAAGACCGAAGACGTGGACGACATCGTTTGGGGCACCTCGTCCCAGCGCGGCAAGCAGGCCGGTGACCTCGGCCGCATGGCTGCGCTTGATGCGGGCTACGACGTGCGCTCCTCCGGTATGACGCTGGACCGCTTCTGCGGCTCGGGCATCACCACGGTGAACATCGCCGCGGCCAACATCATGTCCGGCATGGAAGACCTCGTGATCGCCGGCGGCACGGAAATGATGTCGCTCAACGGCCAGCCGGGCCATGAGTCCATGACCCCGTTCCTCGACAGCGGCAACGAGCACTTGCGCGACATGCACCCGCAGCCACACCAGGGCGTGTGCGCCGATGCGATTGCGACCCTCGAAGGCATCGACCGCCAAGCGGTGGACGACCTGGCCCTTGTGAGCCAGCAGCGCGCCGACAACGCGATCAAGAACGGTCATTTCGACAAGGCGCTGGTGCCGGTCTATGACCATGACGGCAAGCTGCTGCTGGACCACGAAGAGTTCCCACGCCCGAACACGACCCGTGAAGGGCTTGCCGAACTGCAGCCGTCTTTCGCCAAGGTCGCTGACTTCAAGCTGGACGAGAAGGGCACGACCTTCCGCAAGCTGATCAACCAGGTCTATCCGGATCTCGAGATCAACCACATCCACCATGCCGGCAATTCGTCGGGCGTCGTGGATGGTGCCGCTGCCGTGCTGCTGGCCTCCCCGGAATACGCCAAGAAGAACGGCCTGAAGCCGCGTGCCCGCGTGGTGGCAATGGCGAATATGGGTGACAGCCCGACGCTGATGCTCAACGCACCGGTGCCGGCTGCCAAGAAGGTGCTGGAAAAGGCCGGTCTCAAGAAGGAAGACATCGACCTCTTCGAGATCAACGAAGCCTTCTCGGTGGTGGCTGAAAAGTTCATCCGCGACCTCGACCTTGACCGCGAGAAGGTCAACGTCAATGGCGGCGCGATGGCGCTGGGCCACCCGATCGGCGCCACCGGCTCGATCCTCGTGGGCACCATGGTTGATGAGCTGGAACGCCAGGGCAAGCGCTACGGCCTTGTCACCATGTGCGCCGCCGGCGGCATGGCTCCGGCCGTGATTATCGAGCGCTTCGACGCGTAACTGCGGCAAGCAGCAATAACGAGAACGACAGGGGGACCGGCGGCGATTATGCTGCCGGTCCCTTTCACCAGGTGCCCGGGAGGACAGGCCATGAGCGACCGCATTTCCGTTTCCATCGACAAGGGCGTGGCTGACGTGCGCCTGATCCGCTCCGACAAGATGAACGCGCTCGACGACGCGATGTTCACAGCCCTCATCGAGACGGGCGACGCGCTGGCAGCAAACCCCGATGTGCGCTGCGTGGTGATCTCCGGTGAGGGCCGCGCCTTCTGCGCCGGGCTCGACATGGGCAATTTCGGCAAGATGGCCAGCGGCTCATCCGAGGGCAGTTCCCCGGCTGAGGGTGGCGGACGCCTTGAAAAGCGCACCCACGGTGTCTCCAATCGCGCGCAATATGCCGTGCGGGTGTGGCGGGAAATGCCGGTGCCGGTGATCGCCGCCGTGCACGGCGTTGCCTTCGGCGGCGGCTTCCAGCTCATCCTGGGCGCGGACATGCGCTATGTGGCACCGGACACCCAGCTGTCGATCATGGAAATCCGCTGGGGCCTCGTGCCTGACATGGCGGGCACACAGATCATGCGCCACCTGGCCCGTGAAGACATCGTCCGGGAACTGACCTATACGGGCCGCCGTTTCTCAGGCGAGGAAGCATATGAATACGGCTTCGCCACCCGCGTGGAAGCCGACCCGCTGGCCGCAGCACTTGAAACCGCCCGCGAGATCGCGTCCAAGAGCCCGTCCGCCATCGAAGCCTCCAAGCGCCTGCTCAATGCGGCGGTTTATGCCGGGGAAGAGGAGGGGCTGGTGCTCGAATCCGTCGAGCAGGACGTTTTGATCAGCAGTCCCAACCAGATCGAAGCCGTGATGTCGCAGATGGAAAAGCGCGACGCGAATTACGCCCCGGCACGCAGCGGCCCGGTCCGCAAGGCGGGCTGAAATCCCCACCGCAACTGAGGCGATGCGCCGCGTAGGGTGACCGACCCGGTTTCGGGCTATGCTTGCCACACAAGAGGCAAGAGCCCGAGAAAGGGAAAGGAACCCGCCATGCAGGCAGAGGCCATCATCAGCAGCCTGGAACTGGCCGTCGAGAAGATCGGTGATCCGGCCCCGCGCGTCTATGAGCGCCTGTTCCGGGAACAGCCCGGGCTGGAAGAGCTGTTCTTCATGGACAATGACGGCGGGGTGCGCGGCTCCATGCTGCAGCAATGCTTTGACTGCATCTTTGACGCCATTGGAGAAGGGGTCATCTGCCGCAGCGTGATCCCGTCCGAATGCGAGCGCCACGTGTCCTATGGCGTGGAGCCTGATGTCTTCTTCAGCTTCTTCCCGGTAATCCGCGATACCTTCCGCGAGGCGCTGGGCGACGACTGGACGCCCGAGATGGCGCAGGCCTGGGAAACGCTGCTGGCGGACCTCAAGCACCACACAAGGGAAGCAGCCTAGACCTTTCGCGCAACAGGACGCCCGCCTATATAGCGGGCACACTGGCCGGCGCCATTCGCGGTGCCTGCTGTCCTTCATCCCCTGTTCCAAGTGTGCGTTTCCGTGACCGACCCCAGCTTTGCGCTAACCCTCTCCTGTCCCAACAAGCCCGGCATTGTGATGAAGGTCTCCGCGCTCATCTATGAGGCGGGGGGCGACATCGTGACGGCGCAGCAATTCGACGACACGCTGGAAAACCGCTTCTTCATGCGCGTGGTGTTCCGCTGTGCCACCGGCAAGATGGATGTGCCCGCGCTGCGGGCGCTTCTGGCCACGCTGGGCGATGAACTGGAGGCGGACTGGCAATTGCGGGACCGCAGCCAGCCGCGCAAGGTGATGATCCTCGTCTCCAAATTCGACCACTGCCTGGCCGACCTGCTCTATCGCTGGCGGCGGGGCGAGCAGGCCATGGACATTACGGCCATCGTCTCCAACCATCCGCGCGAGACCTTCAACGGTCTCGACCTGTCCGGTCTGCGCTTCGAATACCTGCCGAGCACGAAGGAGACCAAGCCGCAGCAGGAGCAGAAGCTGTGGTCGCTCATTGAAGAGACGGGGACGGAGCTTGTAGTGCTGGCGCGCTACATGCAGGTGCTGTCGGATGATCTGTCAGCCAGGCTCGCGGGCCGCTGCATCAACATTCATCACAGCTTCCTGCCGAGCTTCAAGGGCGCGCGGCCCTATCACCAGGCCCATGCGCGCGGCGTGAAGGTGATTGGCGCCACGGCGCATTACGTGACAGCGGACCTCGACGAGGGGCCGATCATCGCCCAGGACGTGGAGCCGATTTCCCACGGGGACACGCCGGAGGATCTGATCCGCCGGGGCCGCGACATTGAGCGGCGCGTGCTGGCCAAGGCTGTGCGCCATCACCTCGACGATCGCATCCTCCTCAATGGCAGCCGCACGGTGGTGTTCGACTGACACAGCGCTCATTGGGGCACCAATGGCGCGCTCCCATGAGCGCCGAAGTCGTTTCTTGACCGTCTTGGAATTAATGACAATAATTAATTCAATAATCTAAGGCGGGGAGGAATGGGCCGGTGGGAAAGCGTGTCGCGATAATCGGGCTGGCCGTTGTGATTGGGTTGGTCGGCCTTGGGCTATTGGGCTGGATGAACCGCAGCGCGCTGATTTTGTTTGCGGTCAGCAATTTCGGACCGGACCCCGAGATCGCGGAGACGCGGGCGATTGAGTGGCAGCAGGGGCCGGCGGCATCGCCGGACCTGCAGGGCGAGCGGCCCCCCAATATCGTGTTCATCCTGCTTGATGACCTGGGCATCAACGACCTCTCCACCTTCGGCGGCGGCGTGGCGGACGGGCGCGTGCCGACACCCCATATCGACCGGCTGGCGGCGGAAGGTGCGATCTTCACCCAGGCCTATTCCGGCACCGGCACCTGCGCGCCCTCGCGCGCCATGCTGATGACGGGCCGCTACCCGACGCGCACCGGCTTCGAGTTCACTCCGGTGCCGCCGGGCATGGGCCGCGTCGTGTCGTTGGTCGGCAATGCCATGGATCGTGGCGGCTTGCCGGATATCGACTATGACGCCGAGCGGGCTGCGCTGTCGCCCGACTATGAAGGGCAGGGCCTGCCCGGCGATGAAGTGACGATTGCGGAGATGCTCAAAGCGCAGGGCTATCACACGGTCCATATCGGCAAGTGGCATCTGGGCCGCGGCGAGACATCGCGGCCGACCGCCCAGGGCTTCGACGAAAGCCTGCTGATGGCCAGCGGCCTGTTCCTGCCGGAGGATGATGCGGACGTTGTGAATGCCAGGCTGGACTTCGACCCGATCGACAAGTTCCTGTGGGCGCGGATGCGCTATGCGGCGTCGTATAATTCCGGCGACTGGTTCAGACCCGACGGCTATCTCACTGATTACTGGACCGATGAATCCCTGAAGGTCATCGAGGCCAACAGGCACCGCCCCTTCTTCCTCTATCTTGCCCATTGGGGCGTGCACACGCCGCTGCAGGCGACCCGCGAAGACTATGACGCGGTGGGCGATATCGAGCCGCACCGGCTGCGCGTCTATGCGGCGATGCTGCGCGCGCTGGACCGCAGCGTCGGACGGATCATGCAGAAGCTCGCGGAGGAGGGGCTGGACGACAACACCCTCATCGTCCTGTCGAGCGACAATGGCGGCGCGGGCTATGTCGGCCTGCCGGAGATCAACGCGCCCTATCGCGGCTGGAAGATCACCCTGTTCGAAGGCGGCATCCGCGTGCCCCTGTTCATGCGCTGGCCGCAACGCATCGCGCCGGGCACGCAGGTTGAGACACCGGTTGCCCATATCGACGTGACGCCGACACTTGCCGCTGCGGCGGGCGCGGCCCTTCCTGACGGCGTGGCAATTGATGGCCTGAACCTGCTGCCGGCGGCCGCGGGCGAGGCAGGCGTCAGCCGGCCGGATGACGCGATCTTCTGGCAAAGCGGCTATTACCGCGTGGTGCGGGCAGGGGACTGGAAGCTGCAATACAATGGCCGTCAGGACAGGGCATGGCTCTACAACCTGGCAACAGACCCCACCGAGCAGACCAACCTGGCCGACATCGAGACCGACAAACGTGAGGAACTGATGGCCCTGCTGGACGCTCATCAGGCCGGTGCGCGCGAGCCGCTTTATCCCTACACGCTTGAAAGCCCGATCATGATCGACAAGTCCCTGGCGGAGACCTATGCGCCGGGCGATGACTATGTGTACTGGCCGAACTAGGCGCCGCGCTCTGGCGGGTGCATGGTTCTGCCTGCTTGCCTGGGTGATGACGCCTGTGGCCGCGGTGGCGGGCGATATGATCACCATTTCCGGCGGTGCGGGCCGGATGGGCTCGGACACGGGCCTGCCCGATGAACGTCCCGCCCATGACATAGAGGTGCAGAGCTTCCGCCTTGACCGCAGCCCGGTATCGGTTGCGGACTTTGCGGCATTCATCAGTGACACCCGCCATGAGACGGATGCCGAACGCCTTGAGGGCGGCGCGGTGATGAGTTTCGGCACCGGCCAGTGGCGGCTGGTGCCCGGGGCTATCTGGCGGTCGCCCTATGGCCCTCAGGGACCGGAGGCACAGGCGGACCACCCGGTGACCCAGGTCTCCCACAGCGACGCGGAGGCCTATTGCCGCTGGCGCGACAAGCGCCTGCCGACCGAAAAGGAGTGGGAGTTCGCCGCCCGGGCAGGTCAGGACGGTGAGCCCGTCTACGCCTTTGGCGACAGGCTGCTGCGGGAAGGAGAATATCTGGCCAATGTGTGGACCGGCATCTTCCCGGTGCTGAACACCGCTGAGGACGGCTTCAAGACCACGTCTCCGGTGGGGGCCTTCGGCACCACGCCGATCGGCCTGACCGACATGGCAGGCAATGTATGGGAATGGACCAGCTCGCCCTATGGGCCCTATGGGCCCTATGGGGATGATGCACTGCAAGCGGATAATCCGGCCGCCCCCCGCGTCCAGCGCGGCGGGTCCTATCTCTGTGATCCGAAGCTGTGCCACGGCTTTCGCGTCTCGGCACGCGGCCACGCGACACCTGACTCAGCACATATGCATGTGGGCTTCCGCTGCGCCGCGGATGTTCTGAACTGATCAAATGCGCGAAGGCGGGCGCGGGCGGTTTAAGCCTGTCACCCGCCCTCGTGTGGTCATCAGATCAGGAGGCGTGGCGCAGGGCCTGGCCTTCAGCTGCTTCCGCGGCCCGGACGGTGGCTTCCAGAAGCTCAAGAACCCGTACGGACGCGGCCTCCACCTTCTGCACCGCCGCATGGGCCCCGTCGATGTCGCCGGCATTGTAACACTTGGCGGCCTCGAGCCCCCAGCGGTGAACATCCGCATGCGGCGCTTCCAGCTCGCGGAAGGGCGCAAGGTCCCGATAGGGCGCGGCTGCATCGCTGTTGTAGAGCTTGCCGAGGCGGCAGGAATGATGATCGGCCAGCTCGTCCGGGCGCAGCGTCTGACGGCCGGTGAGCATGTCCGCAAGGCGCTTCTTCCAGATCACGTGGTCCGACATGGCGATGCGCAGAACCTTATGCGGCACGTCGAATTCGACGAACTGCGCAAGCTGGCCGCCGGTGGTCTTTTCCACCCGGTCCATGCTCTCGGTGATGGCGCTCAGGGCCTTCACATTGCCGGCCGAGTCCGTCGCGATCTTGGCGATGCCGGCGGCGACCTCATCGGAGGCAGCCGTCTGCTCGCGCAGGATGGCGGTGACCTGATCCATGCGGCCGGACACATCCGCCACCGTGTCGCGCAGGGTCTGCATCGTCTCCGAGACCTGGGTCATCGCGTCCTGGCCGGATTCAACGGCGTCGTTGGCGCCGGTCATGGCGGATTCGATCTTGGTCATCTCGGTAAGCAGGGATTCAATCCGGCCACGGATCTCTTCGGTTGCTGTTGCGGTCTGCTTTGACAGCGACTGAACCTCGTTGGCGACCACGGCAAAGCCCTTGCCCGCCTCGCCCGCGCGCGCGGCCTCGATGGTGGCGTTGAGGGCAAGGAGGTTGGTCTGGCTGGCGATGTTCTCGATGGTTTCAACAATGGCGCCGATGGTGCGGGAGGAATCCGCAAGCTCGGTGACCAGCGATGACGTGATCTCCATGGCGCGGCTGATGTCATTCATCCGCGTGCTGGCATCGTTCACCACCTGGGCGCCGGTGGAGGCGCGCTCATTGGCGGAATTGGCGATGTCCGCAACCGTCTGGGTCGTCTCGGACATGCGCTGGATGCCGGCGCTGGTCTGCTCGATGGCGGCTCCGATGGCCTGTGCTTCGCCATCCATGTGCTGGATGTTGCGCAGGATTTCGCCGGAACGGATCGACGCTTCGTTGACGGCAATCGACACGTTGACGGAGGAATCCATCAGATTGTTGGCAAAGTCGTTGCCCTGCGACGTCGCAGACGCGGTGGCGACCGTGTCGCTGTAGACGCTGAGCGCGGCCTGCATGTCAAACATCAGGATCTTCGAAAAGGCCGAGATGGCTTCCGTCGCCTTGCGGCCGCTGAACCGGTTGGCGCTGCCCAGAAGCTCATTCACCCGCGCGGTGACGAAGCTGTAGCCGGAAATGTACCAGTGCGGCGTGAGCCCGATCATGTGATGCACAGCACCGATGCGGCGGGCGCGCTCCTCGAAGGCAGCGTCCGGGCCGGTCTCGAAAAGGGCAAGCCAATGCGCCAGCTGCTTGTTGGCCAGCAGCTTCGTGCTCTTGCCGCTGTGCGTGACCAGCGCCGCCATGTCCGGCTGCGACATCACCCAGCCATAGAAATCCTCCAGGATGCCGGGCAGGGCCTCGCGAAGGGCGGGGAGGTATTTGCGGACGAGCGCCTTTTCCTCGGGAGTAAGTGTCAGGGGAGAAACCGGCGCTTGCATTCTTAACACCTCACGCAATTACAAAAGCAATTCGGCGGGAAACCTGACCGAATTGCGTTAAGGATCACCGAACCCGTGCAGGTTGCGGTTCCACTATTTCTGCGTGTTAAATCAGACGTGCAATGATCCGGTGCTCAGGACACGGATGAATGGTGGCGCAGCGCGAGATGTAGCATGCGCGCCGGGCCGGCCGGCGTTGCACGAAGCGCGCGGGTATATACCGGCGGGCTGCGCTCCAAGGGCGACTGCCGCACCGGACTCGGTCACTATCCGACCTGACCGGAAAAGAGTGGCTGGGGGACTAGGATTCGAACCTAGACTGGCGGAGTCAGAGTCCGCTGTCCTACCATTAGACGATCCCCCAACGAGGGAGCCGGGATGTAACGTATCCGGCTTGGGGCTGTAAACCCCTTTTTTGGGAAACCGGCGGATTTCGGGCTTTTTCTGGTCAGGCTGCAGGGGGTGGGGCGAATGCTGCTGGGGCGGGCGGTTTGCCGCCGTACCGGACGCTGTGCAGCCTGAGATCACGCTTTGTTTTCCAAAGTGCCGCAGGCCCTTTTAAGCGGCCATTTACCCCTCTGCGGCAGGGTGGGCATCGTAGCACTCAACCCGACCGTGCATCCCTTAGCCCGGGGCCGGTCACCGATCTGCCGGAGGGGTCCAGAAGGACCGGTCGCTGTGCATGCAGTCTAATGCTTCCTTTCAGGATCTGACCAAGACCGACATCGTGCTGATGGAGGAATCCTCCTATCTGCGGTCGATCCTGACCCAGCTGGTGAAGAGCTTCCTGCCGCGCAGCTTCGACATGCACCAGGACGAGAACGGCGCGATCTCCCGCATGGCGTTTGCGCCCGCTGACTGCGTGCTGATCGACTGGCGGCCCCATGAAGGCGTCGGGCCCAAGCTGCTGAAGTTCATCCGCCGCAACACCGATTGCCAGTCCCCGGAAGCCGGCGTGGTCTGCATGGCATCCGTCGCGTCGCGCGACTCCGTCATGATGGCACGGGACCTGGGGGCCAATGTCTATGTGACCAAGCCCTTCTCGGCGACCGAACTGCGCAGCAAGATCGAGGTGGCGACCTTTGCCCCGCGCGACTTCGTGGTGGCGGAAGGCTATGTGGGTCCGGACCGGCGGCACCGGAAAGCCTCCTTCGACGGCAATGAGCGCCGCGGCCACGGCCCGCTGACCCAGAGCGAAATCGATTCCATGATGGCGGGCTGACCCGGCAGACCCTGCTGACCCTGCCACCCCTGCCGATCGTCCCGTTTTTCGTTGGCGTCTTGCCCGTGCGGTTACCCGCGCCCGGGCCATTTGGGCGCTGGCCTTGCGCGGCGGGCCGGTGCTAGACTCGCTTTCAAGTTCAACATAAAGCCGCGCTGCCCCCTAAGTATGGCGAGTAGCAGCGCGTGGAGTGGGACGGTGGACGACTCGCACGACCATGTGCGGGTGGCCCCGGCTTCCCCGGGCGACGCAGGCGACTGGACCGGGTCCAGGCAGCCGCGCGGCGCCGGAGTGCCTGGCGCCGCGCGCGTGGAACAACAGCACTCTTTGCCCCAGGGCAAAGGCGGCGGCCCTGCCGGGGAGGCGGGGGCTGTCCCTGAAAAGGCAGGCGAAAGCCCGGCCCCAAATCCAGCCGCACAGTCCAGCTCAACCTCCGGCGAAAGCACGAGCCCAGGCGACAGCGCGGGCCCAGGCGCAAATGCTGATGCCGACGCAGGCGCCGACGGCACTCAGCCCGTGCCCCGCAAGCGCGGCCGCCGCGGCGGCAACCGGCATATGCCCCATGGGTCGAAGCAGGGACCCAACGGGCAGAAAAACCCGTCCCGGCCGCCGTCCACTTCCCAGACCCAGAGCGGCAGGCATTCGGCCGCAAAAGCAGGGTCCGGGCCGCGGGCTGACAACCGCAATTACGCCGCGATTGATCTCGGTACAAATAACTGCCGCCTGCTGATCGCCCGGCCCTCCGGTGTGGGCTTCGAGGTGGTGGATGCCTTTTCGCGCATTGTGCGGCTGGGGGAAGGGCTTGGTACCAGCCAGCACCTGGCGGAAGAGGCGATGGACCGGGCTGTGGCAGCCCTGCGCATCTGCGCCTCCAAGATGCGCCGCCGCAATGTGGCCCGCGCCCGGGTGGTGACCACCCAGGCGTGCCGCCACGCGGACAATTCGGACATCTTCATGCGCCGCGTGGCGCGCGAAACCGGCCTCGACATGGAAGTGCTGTCACCGGAGGAGGAAGCCCGCCTCGCGGTAATCGGCTGCGCGCCGCTGCTCGACCGCTCCGCCAGCAAGGCGCTGGTGTTTGATATCGGCGGCGGCTCCACCGAGCTGGTGTGGCTCGACATGACCGCCAACGGCCCGCGCGGGGAGCCGGAACCGCTGGCCTGGGCGTCGCTGCCGGTGGGCGTGGTGACGCTGGCGGACCGCTATGACGGCCGCACCGTCAACCGCGCCGGCTATGAGAGCATGGTGGCGGAAGTAAAGGCGCTGCTGGCAGACCGTCCGTGGACGGAGGAGCTGGACGCGGAACTGGCCGCAGCAACAGAGTCGGGCGACATTCACCTGCTCGGCACGTCCGGCACCGTCACCACCATTGCGGGCATTCACCTGGGCCTGCGGCGCTATGACCGCTCCAAGGTGGACGGCATCTGGGTCGATTTCGCCGACGTGGCGGCAGTGACCGACGGGCTGTCCCTGATGAGCTTCGACGAGCGCGCCCGCGTGCCCTGTATCGGCAAGGACCGTGCCGACCTCGTGCTGGCCGGTTGCGCCATCCTTGAAGCGATCCGCACTACCTGGCCGTGCCGCCGTCTGCGGGTGGCGGACCGGGGGCTGCGCGAAGGCATCCTGATGACGCTGATGCGCGAGGACCGGGGCAAAAACAAGCGCAAACGCCGCCGCCGGGGCGGCCGTAACCGCAACCGGCGCGGCGCGCGGCCGGCGGACAATCCGGCAGGCGCTTGACGGGCACCCCGCGGGGGCGGCATCAGAACGGCTGAACCGCGTGCGGCGGTCGGCGAGGCCCCGCACCGGACAACCAGCAGAACCGGCGGCAACGGATATGGCGAGATCACGACGGGGAGGCGGCAGCGGCGCGTCCGCAGGCGGCGGAGGCGGCGCGCGGGAGCTGAAGCAGCGCGTGCGCACGGCACGCGGCCGCAAGACGTCGAGCACCCTGTGGCTGCAACGCCAGCTCAACGATCCCTATGTGGCTGCTGCGCGGCGCGACGGCTATCGCAGCCGCGCCGCCTACAAGCTGGCCGAGATCGACGAGAAATATCACATCCTCAAGCCCGGCTACCGGGTGGTGGACCTGGGCGCGGCCCCCGGCGGCTGGACGCAGATCGCGGTGAAGCGCACCGGCGTCGAGACCAATCGCGGCGGCCATGTGATCGGCATCGACCTGCTGCCCATCGAGACCATCCCCGGCGCGACGCTGCTGGAGGGGGATTTCATGGGCGATGATGCGCCCGACCGGCTGAAGGCCGAGATGGGCGGCCCGGCGGATGTGGTGATGTCGGACATGGCGGCGTCGGCCACAGGCCACAAGGCGACCGACCACCTGCGCATCATGCATCTGTGCGAGCTGGCGCTGGAATTTGCCATCGAGGTGCTGAAGCCCGGCGGCAGCTTCCTCGCCAAGGTGCTTCAGGGCGGGGCGGAGAAGGACCTGATGGACATGCTGCGCACCAATTTCAAGGTGGTGCGCCATGTGAAGCCGAAGGCCAGCCGCGCCGATTCGGCGGAAATGTATGTGCTGGCCACGGGCTTCAAGGGCCACAAGGACGATGACGGCGGCGAGGGCAACGCCTAGCGCCGCACCGCCATTCAGGCGCAATCGGTGCGCATGTGCGGCCTAAGCCCCATCTGGCGCGGCATTCCCGGCCGACTTCACGATCCTGTGCATGGCACATTTGCATGTGTGCACCGCAAAACGGTTTGCGGGGTGCCGCTGCCATGGTAAGTACCCCCGCCAACGAATGAGCCTGCGCCCAAGAGCTGCCACCCCGGCATCCCAAGCGCGCAGAAGCGGAGGTTGGCTTGAAAATCCAGAACGGAAACATTCCCGAAGCGCTCACATTTGACGATGTGCTGCTGCGCCCTGCTGCGTCGGACGTTTTGCCCGGCGACGTGGTCACCAAGACCAAGCTGACGGCCGAGATCGAGCTCGGCATTCCCATCATCTCCTCCGCCATGGACACGGTGACTGAAGCACCGCTGGCCATAGCCATGGCCCAGGCCGGCGGCTTGGGTATTCTCCACCGCAACATGTCGCCCGACGAGCAGGCCGAGCAGGTCCGCCAGGTGAAGAAGTTCGAAAGCGGCATGGTGGTGAACCCGGTCACCATCACCCCGGACGCGACCCTGCAGGACGCGCTGGACCTGATGGAGCGGCACCGCATCTCCGGCATTCCGGTGGTCGAGGCCTCCAACAAGCTGGTGGGCATCCTCACCAACCGCGATGTGCGCTTTGCCAGCAATCCCGGCCAGCCAGTGCACGAACTGATGACCAAGGAAGTCATCACGTCTCGTGAGAATGTGGGCCAGAGCGAAGCCAAGCGCCTGCTGCACCAGCACCGCATCGAGAAGCTGGTGGTGGTGGATGACGCCTATTGCTGCGTCGGCCTCATCACCGTGAAGGACATCGAAAAAGCGACCCTCCATCCCAATGCCTGCAAGGACGAGCAGGGCCGTCTGCGCGTCGGCGCTGCGACATCCGTCGGCGAAGACGGCTTTGCCCGCACCGAAGCGCTGATCGCCGCGGGCGCCGATGTGGTGGTGGTCGATACCGCGCATGGCCACTCATCCCGCGTGCTGGAGAGCGTCCGCCGCATCAAGCAGTTCAGCAATTATACCCAGGTGATCGCCGGCAATGTGGCCACCGCCGAAGCCACCCGCGCGCTGATTGAAGCGGGTGCGGACGGCATCAAGGTGGGCATCGGCCCGGGCTCCATCTGCACCACCCGAATCGTGGCGGGCGTCGGCGTGCCGCAGCTGTCGGCCATCATGGAATGCGCCGAAGAAGCGCGCGGCTCTGGCCGCCCGGTGATCGGTGACGGCGGCATCAAATATTCCGGCGACCTCGCCAAGGCGATTGCGGCCGGTGCTGATGTGGCGATGCTCGGCTCGCTGTTTGCCGGCACCGACGAAAGCCCTGGCGAGGTGTTCCTCTACCAGGGCCGCAGCTACAAGGCCTATCGCGGCATGGGCTCCATCGGCGCCATGGCGCGCGGGTCTGCTGACCGCTACTTCCAGTCGGATGTGAAGGATCAGCTCAAGCTGGTGCCCGAGGGCATTGAGGGGCAGGTGCCCTACAAGGGCCCGTTGTCGGCGGTGCTGCACCAGCTCGTTGGCGGCCTGCGTGCCTCCATGGGCTATACGGGCTGCAAGGACATCCCCACCATGCACGAGCAGGCCGAGTTCCGCCGCATCACCAATGCGGGCCTCGCCGAGAGCCACGTGCATGACGTGACCATCACCCGCGAAACCCCCAACTATCCGAGCCCGAGCCGTTGACGCCAGCGGCCCGCATTGCCGCGGCGATAGAGATCATCGAGGAGATCGAGCAGGGCCTGAAACCTGCCGATGATGTCGTGCGCCAATGGGGCCGAAGCCACCGCTTTGCGGGCTCAAAGGACCGGCGCGCAATCTCCGAGCGCGTCTATGCGGTGCTGCGCAGGCGGGGGCTCTATGCAGCCGCGGGCAACGAAACCCCGCGGGCGCTGGTGATGGCCGATCTGGTGTTGGGCGAGGGGCAGGCCCGCGACGACGTGGTGACGCTTTTTTCGGGCGAGGGCCACGCGCCGACCCCTCTTGATGATGACGAGCAGGCCGTGCTCAGCACACTGATGGCCGCCTCAGGCCAGGACCTGCCCGCCTATGACGTGCCGGATTTCCTGCTACCGGAGCTGACGCAGGCCTTTGGCGCCGACCTGGACGACGCGCTGGCAGCGCTCGACCGGCCCGCGCCCGTTGACCTGCGCGTCAACACGCTGAAGGTCTCGCGCGAGGAAGCGGCCACGATCCTCGCGGATGCGGGCATCGACACCGAGCCGACGCCGCATTCTCCCATCGGTCTCAGGGTGAAGGGCAGCCACCTCATCACCGGCACCCAGGCCTACAAGCAGGGGCTGGTGGAACCGATGGACGAGGGCTCGCAGCTGGCAGCGCTGGCGGTGGGGGCCGAACCCGGCATGCAGGTGCTGGATATGTGCGCCGGGGCTGGTGGCAAGACGCTTGCCATTGCCGCGTCGATGGACAACTCCGGCCAGATCTACGCGACCGACACCGACGCCCGCCGTCTCGGCAACCTCGCCCCGCGCATGAAGCGGGCGGGGGCGCGCAACATCCAGCCCTTGCCCTGGCCTCAGGATGCAAGCTTCGAGGCGCTCAACGGCAAATGCGACCGGGTGCTCCTGGATGTGCCGTGCTCAGGCTCCGGCTCCTGGCGCCGCCACCCGGAACAGAAATGGCGCGTGACGCCGGACGACATCGAGCGCCTGATGAAGACGCAAACAGCCCTCCTGCGCAGCGCCGCACCGCTGGTAAAGCCCGGCGGCCGCCTCGTCTACATTACCTGCTCTGTCCTGCCCGCCGAAAACGAAGCCCGCATCGACGCCTTCCTTGAGGCGCATCCGGACTTTGCGCCACACTCCACCCCCACCGGCCCGCGCCTGGCACCCCACACGCACGGCACGGACGGGTTTTTTGTTGTGCAGCTGACGAGACACTGATGACACCTGAGGCTGAGGACAAGTTTGACCCGGCGAACTGCCTGACCCCTCAGCAAGTTAGGATCATTCTTCACAACGAAGACTATCCGGAGCGGATCATGATCCGCTCCGTGCGCTGGCACTGGATATTGCTGCTAGTTGCCCTGTTGTTCGTTGGTCTGGGCACGCACCCGATGACGATTGGACCTGACGATCCTCACTACTTGCGCTTCTATAGGCATCCTGTGCTTTTTTGGTCAGTTACGGGGCTGATCTTCTCCGCTGCGATTGTCTTCGGCTATTTCTTTTTCAGGAGCGTCCTGCGAGCTTCAGGCTCTTGGCTTTTTCTCGATGATCACGGTCTGACCTGGAAGTACAGTTCACGCAAGGCCATGTTTGCAGCCTGGAATGAGTGTACTCGCTTCGAGCATGGCTTTGGCAGTCTGCAGAACCTGACAGCCGGTTACACGGACCGCGGCCAGACAATCGAAATACCCAACTGCAAAGTTGTGAAACCGAGTTTTGGAGTGGTGTCGTTCAACGCAAATTTTTTCGGGCTTGATAGAGCCGAGTTGAAGATATTGCTCGACCATTATCAGGCCGGCCGCCACGGACCCGATACGCTCAATCCCTATCCGCCAGCATTCAGTTGGTTGCGACGATGACTGCGCCCGACAGCCCTAAGCCCATGGATATGAGCCATGCGCGCCTCTAGGCTTGACCCTCGCCGCGTCAGGTGGTGAATCGCCTCACCTTATCCGCTTCATCCAGAGTCGCCCATATGACAGAGATTTCCGATATTCCCGCCGGTGCGGACGACCGCGTTCTGATTGTCGATTTCGGCAGCCAGGTGACGCAGCTGATCGCGCGGCGCGTGCGCGAGAGCGGCGTCTATTCGGAGATCGTGCCGTTCGACAAGGCGGACGCGGCCATTGACCGGCTGAACCCCAAGGCGATCATCCTGTCCGGCGGGCCCGCCAGCGTGACCGGCATGGGCACGCCGCGGGCACCGGAGCGGGTGTTCGAGCTGGGCGTGCCGGTGCTGGGCATCTGCTATGGCGAGCAGACCATGGTGGCGCAGTTGGGCGGGCGCGTGGAGGCCGCCGAGGAACGCGAATTCGGCCGCGCACAGTTCACCGCCCGCGAAGCCTCGCCGCTGTTCGACGGGGTGTGGGAGACGGGCACCGAGGACCAGGTGTGGATGAGCCATGGCGACCGGGTGATCGAGATCCCCGAGGGCTTCAAGGTGATCGGCACCAGCGCCAACGCGCCCTTTGCCGCCATCGCCGATGAGAGCCGCCGCTTCTATGGCGTGCAGTTCCACCCGGAAGTGGTGCACACCCTGCGCGGCGCGGAGATGCTGAAGAACTTCACCCACAAGATCGCGGGCTGCGCGGGCAACTGGTCGATGGCCGAGTTCCGCGAGACGGAAATCAAGCGCGTGCGCGAGCAGGTGGGCGACGGCCGGGTGATCTGCGGCCTGTCCGGTGGTGTCGATTCATCCGTGGTCGCCGTATTGCTGCACGAGGCCATCGGCGACCAGCTCACCTGCGTGTTCGTCGATACGGGCATGATGCGCATGGGCGAGGCGGAGGAAGTGGTGACGCTGTTCCGCGATCACTACAACATCAAGCTCGTGCATGTGGACGCGCAGAAGCTGTTTCTCGACAAGCTCGCAGGCGTGACCGACCCCGAACAGAAGCGCAAGATCATCGGCGCAACCTTCATCGACGTCTTCGAGGACGAGGCGAAGAAGGTGGGCGGGGCCGACTTCCTGGCCCAGGGCACGCTCTACCCGGATGTGATCGAAAGCGTGTCTTTCATCGGCGGGCCGTCGGTGACCATCAAGTCGCACCACAATGTGGGCGGCCTGCCGGAACGCATGAACATGAAGCTGGTGGAGCCCTTGCGCGAACTGTTCAAGGATGAGGTGCGCGCGCTGGGCCGCGAGCTGGGGCTGCCGGACGCCTTTGTCGGCCGCCACCCGTTCCCCGGCCCGGGGCTGGCGATCCGCATTCCCGGCGAGATCACCGGCGACCGGCTGGACATCCTGCGCAAGGCGGACCGCATCTATCTCGACGAGATCCGCAAAGCCGGGCTCTATGACGATATCTGGCAGGCCTTCGCCGTGCTGCTGCCGGTCAAGACCGTGGGCGTGATGGGCGACGAACGCTCCTACGAATTCGTCTGCGCCCTGCGCGCGGTGACCTCGACTGACGGCATGACGGCGGACTACTACGATTTCAGCCACGACTTCCTGGGCCGCACCGCCACACGGATCATCAACGAGGTGCGCGGCATCAACCGCGTCGTCTATGACATCACCTCAAAGCCTCCCGGCACCATCGAGTGGGAGTGATCCCCGCTCTGACCGACAAAAGCCCGGCGCATCGCGCCGGGCTTTTTCGTGGCGGTCTCAGAGGTGCTGCACCGCGAGCTTTGCGACCTCGGCGAAGACGGCGTTGCGGGCATCGCCCGTGAGGGACGGCATGTCGCAATAGGCGGCGATGATGAGGGGGCCGTGGCCAAGCGGCCAGATGACGCCGATATCGGCGGCGGCGCCTGCGGTGTTGGTGCCGGTCTTGTCGCCCACAAGCCACGTGTCCGGCACTCCGGCGCGCAGGCGGGCGCCGCCCGTCTTGCTGGTGATGAGCCAGGCGGTGAGCTGGTCGCGCGAGGCGGGAGCGAGCGCATCGGTGAACAGAAGGGTCCGCAGGGTGGCTGCCATGGCGGCCGGGGTGGTGGTGTCCCTGATGTCGTCCGGGCCGTCATGCAGGTTGAGGCCGGGCTCGATGCGGTCAAGCCGCGTCACGTCATCTCCCAGCGTGCGCAGATAGGCCGTGAGGGGCGCGGGGCCGCCGACGCTTTCAAGCAGCAGATTGGCCGCCGCGTTGTCGCTCCAGGTGACGGCGGCATCGCACAGGGCGGCGACGGTCATGCCCGGCGCGCCCGTGTGGTGCTTGGTGACGGGCGACCAGGGGATGAGGTCGGCCTCACTATGGGTGATGCGCCTGTCGAGCTGCTCGTCGCCATCCTCCACGCGCGTGAGGACGAAGGCTGCGGCGATCGCCTTGAAGGTGCTCATGAGCAGGAAGCGTTCATCGGCGCGATGGCCGGTGGCCGCGCCCGTGGCGGGATCAAGGATGGTGACGCCGAGACGGCCACCATGCCGGGCCTCCAGCGCCGCGAGATCCGCGTCGAGCTGCGGCGGGCCCGGTGGGGTTCCGGCCCGCGCGGCGGCGGGTGTGGCGGCGGCGAGGGCCGTGCCTGCCAGGACGGTGGCCGCAAGGGCCTGGCGGCGGGACGGGGCGGACGGCATGGGCATCTCCTCACGCGGACGGCACCGCGACAAACGGTGGTGATATCCGGGCGTCGGGAGTGTGCCGGTAAATATGAGGAAAGTGGGGCCGGATACGCGCCTAGCCGGTGATTGCGTCGATTTGCCGGGTGACAACCTCGTCGATGAGGGCGAATTCCGCTTCGCCGATCCTGTCCCACTTCATCACGCGCAGGGTGACCGAGCGCCCGTCGCCAAAGCCGATGAGGCTGGACAGCAGCAGGATGGCCTCGATGCGCGATTGCGGCTCCACTGTGCGGTGGCCCTTGATGCCGGCCACAAGCCAGGCGACAAGCTCGATGCCGGGCTCCCACAGGCGGGTGAAGATGATCTGATGCGCGGGTCCCGGATTGCGCACTTCGCGCGCCACAAAGGCGGACCAGGACTGGTGCTGCTCCGACAATATGAGCAGCACGGACAGTTCCCGTATCACGCTGCGCAAGGCCCCGCGCAGGACATTTGGGTCGCGCGTGGACTGCAACAGCCTGACCGCCTCGTCGGCGGCCTGCTGCGTGTGCTCGTAGAACTCATCCACGATGGCCTCGGCGCAGGCGCGGTAAAGCTCTTCCTTGCCCTTGAAATAGTAGTTGATGGCCGGCTGGTTGACCCCGGCAAGACGCGCGATCTCCCGCGTGGAGACGGCGTCATAGCCCTTGTCGCCGAAGGCGGTGGCAGCCGCCAGCAGGATCGTCTGCCGGGTGCTGTCGCCCTTCGACGAGCTTGTGGCCGATGACCAGCGGGGGGATTTGAGCGGTGCGGGGTTCGTCATCTCTGCCTTGGTCCGATCTTTCTGGACGAAGGGCAGTATAGGCCGGGTCAGGCCGCCTTCGCCATCACCGGCTTGTACTGGGATGAATCGGTGATGAAATCCGCGTGCCCATAGCTGTCGAGCAGCCGCTCCACCTTGCGCACCAGCATCCGGTCAGCGAGTGCCCCGGCTACCGGCAGGCGCAGCAGTGCCTTGTAGGCTGCAGCCTTGGGAAAGATGATGGCTGCAGTGACGGCGGCGGCGATCTTGTCGTTCAGGGTAAGCCGCACGCCCATGGCCTCGGCGCGCTCGATGCGGCCTTCGCAGAAATTCTGGATGAAATAGACGCGCGAAAACCCCCGCTCCATCCAGTCGCGCAGGCGGCCCAGCGGCGATACGTCCTTGGAGAGGTCCGCCACCATGGTGCCGCGCACAAGCTCGCCGCAGGTGGCATCGTCATATTCAGAGCGCAGGGTGGCATTGCGCATGAGCATCAGGTCGGCGATGGCCTGGGGCGTGTCGGCCAGAAGGTCCTGCGGCAGACCGAGCAGGAAACATCTGTACCGGGACAGTTCCACCATGCAGCGTTCGCGCTCCGTGAAACTGGTGCGGCCCTCCTGAAGGATGCGGAATGACATGAGGAACACGCCGATGAGCCCGGCGGGCATCTGGTCCACCTGCGGGATCGGAATGCCGTAGGTCGCCGGGTCCCACTTGCCTGACCGCATGATGTTGAACCGCACCATGGAATGCATCAGCCGCACCTTGGCGGCCGCCTTGAACCCGCCGCCGAACCGGCCCAGCGCGCCGGGCAGGGTGGTGGCGGTGAAGAAGCTCGCGGTCTCCAGCACCCGCTTGGCGGAGGTGGTATCGGACAGCGTGCCCGTCATCATCATCGGCAGCGCAGAATACTTGTTCATGAAGGTGGCGATGAACGCCCCGCGAATGGCGTAGGGCGACACATTGGCCATCAGGTTGCGCTCCTGCCGGGCGCCGCGCTCGACCATCTCCATGTCGACCCAGTCCGGGGTGTCCTCCATGGCGCGGATGAAGGCGACGAGCTCGGCGGGCGCGTTCTCGACGGCCTCGATGCCGTGATCACAGGCCGTCTCCAGCATGTCCACCAGGGCACGAAAACCATACTCCGGAATGAGCGCCGCATAGGCGTCGGCCACCCGGTCGCCGGTCATGGTGTAGTTGCGGATGAGGGCCAACTTGCCGTCGTCCGCCAGCAGCCGCTGCCGCGTGTCGGCGAGGCGGGCGGGCAGCTCGGTGGCAGCGTCCGGCGAGGTGGCAAAGCGCTCCGGCACCGCGTCGAAATCAATGCCGCCATAGATCGCCGGAATGTCCGTCTTCTGCCGCCGGACGGCATCGGAGTAAAGCGGCGCGGTGGACGGCGCAGATTGGGACGACGCGGGCATGGACATGGGGCACCTCTCCTGGACCGGCGCGTGCCGGATCAATGTTTTATCGATTGATATTATCGGGTGATATAAAAATCAAGTGACGCGATGACACGCCCACGCGGACCGGGGCGGTGCGGGCGGCAGCCTTGCCTGGGAGGAGGGGAAGAGGAAGGCGGCTCAGCGCTCGAGCGGGACGGTGAGGCGCATGCGGGCGCCGTCCTCGGTGACGCTGCTTTCCACCGTGCCGCCGAGACTGGCGGCGGAGCTTTCGATGATCTTCATGCCGAGGCCGGAGGAGAACTCGCCGGACACGGGCGGCACGCCGCCATCGGGGCAGTCGCCGGTACCGACGCCATCGTCGCGGGCCTCGACAACGAGCATGCCGTCATCGGTGATGTCGCCGCGGACCTCGATCCGGCCGGCGCGATTGCCGGGAAAGGCGTGCTGGAACGAGTTGGCGGCAAACTCGTTGACGATCATCGCGATGCCGGACGCCATTTCCGACGGCACCTTGATGGCGGTGAAATCGAAGACGACATCCACCTGCACGGGCGCTGTGGCCTTGAGGCTTTCACCGATGGTCTTGGCAAAGATCGACAGATCCACGGAATCAACGGCGCTGGTCTGGTACATCGCCTGATGCAGCGCCGCGATGGCGTTGACGCGGGTCTGGGTGGCGGTGAGGGCGGCCTTGGCTTCCGGATCGGTGAGCTTGCGGGTCTGCAGGCGCAGCAGGCCGGAGACCATGGCGAGCGAATTCTTCACCCGGTGATCGACCTCGTTCTGAAGGATGATCTGCTGCTGCAAAGCGAAGCGCAGGTCGATCTGCCGCATGACCTGGCGGGCCAGGATCTTGATCGTGTCACGCTGGATATCGTTGAGGCTGCGCGGGGCGTGGTCGAGCACGCAGAGCGTGCCGATGGGCAGGCCGTCCTCCGTCTTGAGAAGCGCGCCTGCATAAAAGCGCAGCGGCGCTTCGGCAGCAAGGCAGAGCGGGTTGTCTGCCATGCGCGGGTCGGCCAGCGTGTCGTGAATCTCGACGAAATCCTCACCCAGAATGACGTGGCTGCAGATCGACGTGTCGATCGGCGTCTCGCGCGTGCCGAGGCCGACCTCCGCCTTGAACCACTGGCGGTCTTCGTCGATGAGATTGATGACGGCAATCGGTGCGTCGCAGATCGCCGCGGCAAGGCGCACCATCTCGTCGAACTCTTCCTCGCGCGGTGTGTCGAGGATGCCGTAGCTGCGCAAGGCCCGCAGGCGGTCGTCTTGCTGGGGATGCGCGTCGGCTTTCATACAGGGCTTTCGATTGGGGGTGGCCGGACAATGCAGATCGTCCCGGTCCGGAAGGGCCGGGCATAAAATCACGGCAGGCCGATAAATCAAACCACTAATCACGGCCATGAGATGGCAGCGTTAATGATGCCCGTTATTCAGGTGTGCAATCGGCGGGTCACATGTGCCTTTGCGTGAAATCTCGCCGGGCACAAGGCCTGTATTCAGGCGGGCGTCCACCCGCCTGAATATTCATTCATGCAGGCTGGCGGTTACTCCGAAGCTTCATAGACAGGTTTCAACTGGTCGATGAGGGCCTGCTGAACGGGCGCTGTGGCCGCATTGACCGCCTCGACACCCATGTCATGGCCGACCTGGGTGCGCAGCGGGCGCGGGCCCTCCATTTCCACCAGCCCTGCGATGGCACGGGCCACATTGCCGGCATCGGTCATCGCATCCCCCTCATCGAACATGGTCTGGAACATGCTCAGCAGCCGGTCACGGCCCTTGGCGCGGTCACCATAGGCGGCCACCACATCGGAATCGGCGGGGGCGGGAGAGGTGGAGACGAGGTCGGTGCCGTGGCCGCTTGGCTCCACCAGCACGCTCTCGATGCCCTGGGGGGCAAGTTCGTAATGCAGGCTCTCGCAATAGGATTCCATCGCCCATTTGCTGGCGCAGTAGACGCCGAAGAAGGGGATGGAGAGGCGGCCGGCGGCCGAGCTGAGGCTGACCAGCAGGCCGCTGCCGCGAGCACGCATGCCGGGCAGCACGGCCCGGCTGGTGCGCACGATGCCCATGAGATTGACATCCATGCACTGGCGCACCTGGTCTTCCGTATACGCCTCAGTGAGGCCGGTGGGCATGACGCCCGCATTGTTCACCAGCACGTCGATGGGGGTGTGCTTGTCGAAGGCCGCGATGGCGGCATTGACCGAGGCGTCGCTCGTAACATCCATTTCCGCGACGGTGATGTCGCGGCCCGCTGCGGCCTCCGCCCGCAGGCCGCTGGCTGCCTCGGCATTACGGCCGTCAGGGTCGCGCATGGTGGCGATTACCTTGTGGCCGCGTTCGGCCAGATGCCGGGCGGTGAGAAGGCCGATGCCTCGGCTGGCACCGGTGATGAGGATGGTCTGTGGCGTTGTCATGGGAATGTCCTTACGCAACGTGGAGTGGGACGCCGGACGGGGGGTCAGGCGCGGGCGGGGGCAGATGTCGGGAAAACGCTCTTCAGGAAGAGATCAAGGGGCGCGCTGGCGGCTTCAGCCTTCATGCGGGTCAGCGCGCCGCTCCAGGAATTGAGCAGCCAGTCCGCGGCCTCCGCCGGGCTGAGATGGGCAAGGCCGAGGGCGGCGGTGCCAGCCTGGGTGATCGGCCCGGCAAGGCAGGCGGACAGCTCTGCCCATTGCTCGGCCAGAAGGGACTGGAAAGCGGGGTTCTGGTCCGCCAGCTCGGTCGAGAGGTTGCACATCAGGCAGCCGTCCTCGAAGCCGCGGCCACGGAAATCTTCATAGGCCGTCTCGAAGAACCGGCGCAGCCTGGCGAGGGGGGGCGTGCTTTCGTCGCCCAATATGGTCCTGGCCATATCGAGCTGGCCCGCGTGGTAGTGCCGGGCAACCGCGAGGCCGAACGCCTCCTTGCTGGAGAAGTGGTGATAGAACGAGCCCTTGGGCACGCCGCTGGCAGCCAGGATCTCGCTGATGCCTATGGCATTGAAGCTGCCGGACCGGATCAGCCCGACACCGCTTTCCAGAAGCCGGTCATGGGCATCTCCATAGGCCTTGTCGTTGCGGGGGCGGGGCATGGCGGGTCCTGCGTGTTGTTATCAAATTAGACCGGTCAAATATTAATCCACTCGCGCCCCTTCAAGGGGCATGGCGGAAAAAAGACGGGGCGGGCTGAAGGCGGGGCAGAAACCGGCTTCAGAGGGGGCAAGAACCGGCTTCGGAGAATGTGGTGAGAAGCGTGCACGGGGGAGAGTGCGCCGGGCGGCTAAATCCGCTACACCTCCGGCAATCGGTTTTCAGTTTCGGGGGACGAACGTGTCTGTAAGGAAGCTTTGCCGCCGCGCTGCGCGGGCAGCCTGCGCACCGTCGATCATGGTCGCGCTGGCGGCAGCGCTCGCTGCCGGGGGCGCCTGGGCACAGGACAGCCAGTCCGCAGGGCAGGAGGGGGGCCTCAGCTTCCCGCCGCTGGTCCCCCCGGGCGAGACGGCCCAGCCGGTGGCGCAACCTCAGACACAGTCTCTGCCGGACACCGGACCCGCGGAAGCGCCGCAACTGACGCCGCCAGCGCCCGTGCTTGAAGCACCTGCGCCTGTGGATGCTGCGCCCGCAGAGGCAGTGCCCGCTGAGGCCGTACCGGCTGAACCGGGCGGGGCTGACGCCGTGCAGGCGGCAGCGGATCCCGATGACGTGGATGGCATCTACGAAAACGAATTGTGCCACGCCCAGTTCTTCGACGGGGGCACGCCGCAGGCTGCCATCCTGCACTGCACACGGGCGCTTGAATCCGGCGACCTGAGCGACGGTGATCTCGTAACCGCGCGGGTCAATCGCGGCATTGCCTACAAGCTCAACGGCCAGCTCGAGCTGGCAATCGAGGATTACACCGAAGCGCTGACGCTGGCGCCGGATGCGGGCGACATCTACACCACCCGCGCCAATGCCTTTCTCGAAATGGCTCGGCTGGACGCGGCCATTTCCGACGCCAACAAGGCACTGGCCTTCAATCCGGACTATGCCCCTGCCTATTTCGTCCGGGGACGGATTTTCGAGGCGCTGGGTCAGAACGGGTTCGCGCGGGATGATTTCCTGCGCGCCTACGAGCTGGCCCCGGACAATGCCGATATCCAGGAAAAAGCCTGGGCTTACGGCGCCAACCAGAACTAGACACCCCCGGTCACCGCAGCGCGGGCCGGACGGCACAGACCGGATGGCGCGGGCGGACATATAGGCACGGGCATGAGGGAGACGAGGACATGGTGAAGCTGCCGGTTTTGGAAACGACGGGACACGCGCTGACGGCGCCGTTCCGCTATGTGTGGCCGCTGTTTCCGTTCTATCTGGTGCTGCAGCTCGGCACGGTAGGCGTGATGGGCGCTGTCAGCAGCGTCGGCGCATCGGCGGACGGGGATGTGGGGCTGGCGGTCGAGACGGCCAACCTGCCCCTCGCCATCGCGGCGGGCTTCGTGCTGTTCATCGCCTTCATCATGCTGGCGGTGCTGACCCACCGGGTGATCGCGGGCGTGGAAGAGCCCTGGCAGCTCGGCCGTCCCTCGGTCAGCTATTTCCTTGTCAGCCTGTGTTTCAGCCTGCCGCTGCTGGCGATCATCCTGCTGGCCGGGATGGTCTCGGGCGGGGCCATGCTGACGGGAGCCCCGGCTGCCGCGCCGCCGCCCAGTGTCGCCCTGTCATTGGCGCTGATCGGGATCTATGTCGCCTTCTTCCTCATCTTTGTGCGGCTGGGGCTGGCCCTGCCGGCGGCAGCGCTGGAGCAGCCGAAGCCGCTGCTGCTGGGCTATCGCGCCTCGTCGGGCAATGGGTGGCGGCTGTTCGGCTGCTTCATGCTGATCGTCATTGCCGCCATGATCGTGAGCACCATCCTGACGCTGCTGGGCGCGGGCCTCGGCATCATCGATTGGCCGCCCACGGATGAAAACGTGCAGGGCCTCGCCAATGCCTTCGACCTGTCCGACCCCGATGCGTTCGGCATCCTGACGGTCAATGTGCTGACCAACTATTTCACCACCGTGGCCTCGACCGCCTTCCTCACCTATTCCCTGCGCGCCCTGTGGCCGAATGTGGAAGGCGGGGCGGCGGCATCCGTCGACTGACGGCAGGAAAAATAAATCACCGAACTTCCAATACGGGCCGGAAAGCGGGCTTGCCCGCCGCCCGGCCTTTGGGCAAAGTGCCGCTACCCGTTACACGTGACGGTAGAGCCGCATGACGGGCTGTCCGGGGGGATGGCGGGCGGCAAGAGGGGGACATATGCGCAAGCTTCCGGTTTTCGACGTTCTGGGCCAGGCCTTCAGCTCGCCCATCCGCTATTGGTGGCCGCTGCTGCCGGTTTATCTCGGGGCGTCCGTTGTCTGGTTGTTGATGTCGCCGTTGCTATTCGGGGCGGTGGTCTCGGGCGCACCGACAGCATCCATGATTGCCTTTTTTGCCATTGTCTTCGTGCTGCTGTCGGGGGTTATCGTGCTGACCCATCGCATGGCTGCGGATGCGCCGGACAAATGGGCGCTCGGCATGCCCGTTGTTCGGTACATTATTACCACCTTGCTGCTCATACTCCTGCTCGGCGTTATCGCCGGTATCCTCTTCGTGCTTGTCGGACTGTTCACCGGCGGGCTAACCGCGACACCCGGCACCTCGGTGGGGATCGGCGGTGCATTTGGCATCGTCCTTGCCGTGCTCGTGGGTATCTTCGTCTATGGGCTTGGGGCCCGGCTTTTCCTTGCCCTGCCCGCCGCCGCGCTGGGCCGTAAAAAGGCGATCCGCACGGCATGGCTGATGAGTGAGGGTAACACACTTCGGCTGCTGGGGGCCTGGGTGCTGTACATGATCCTCGTGCTCGCGGTGTCGTTCGGCCTTCTCTTTGTTGTCGGGGCCACGGGCTTCGCGGGCGGCGTCAATCCCATGGGCGGCCCGGCGGCAACGTCCTTCACGCCGGTGGGCATTCTCGTCACCCTCGTGAATGTGGTGGTGAACTATTACCTGTTCATCTTCGGGGCGGCCTTTCTCACCTATTCCTACCTGGAACTGCTGCCCAACGCGGAGAGCGGTGCCACGGCGGCGGACACTCCGGCTGCAGCGCCCGCGCCGGCAGCCCCCGAGGCCCCGTCACAGGCCCCTCCGGCCCCGTAAACGGCTGAAATGTGCGGTTTTTGGCGGGGGCGGCGGATGCATAGCCGCCCCGCGCTGCTGCTGATTGTCACAGGGCGGTGCAGCGACTAGGCTGCGCCGCCGCAAAAATGGGGCTCTGGCCGGGTTTTCCGCGAAAAAAGCGCGGGCATTCCGGGCCGGGCATCCCATATGCGCGCTGGTATCCCTTGCCCCCCAGTCAGGAGGCCCGGCCATGTCGACGCACGCCGCCATCCGCCGCAAGACCGTTCCGCAAATCCGCAATTCCAAGAACAAGACGCCGGTCGTCTGCCTCACCGCCTATCACGCCCATACGGCGCGGCTGGTGGACCCCTATGTGGACCTGCTGCTGGTGGGCGACAGCCTGGGCATGGTTATGCACGGGATGGAGAACACGCTGGGCGTGTCGCTGGAGCTGATGATCCTGCACGGCAAGGCGGTGATGCGCGGCGCGCAGCAATCCGTCGTGGTGGTGGACATGCCCTTCGGCTCCTACGAGGAAAGCCCCAATGTGGCCTTCCGCAACGCCGCCCGGGTGATCCAGGAAACCGGCTGCACCGCCATCAAGATGGAAGGCGGCGCGCGCATGGCGGAGACGATCCGCTTCCTCACCGAGCGCGGCATCCCCGTGATGGCCCATATCGGCCTGACGCCGCAAAGCGTGCAGACCATGGGCGGCTACAAGGTGCAGGGCCGCGAGACCGACGGCTGGGCCGCGCTGGAAGAAGACGCCCGCGCTGTTGCCGAGGCAGGCGCGTTCTCCGTGGTGCTTGAGGGCATCGCCGAACCACTGGCGGCCCGCATCACCAAGCAGATCGACATTCCGACAATCGGCATCGGCGCCTCGCCCACCTGCGACGGGCAGATCCTGGTGCTGGAAGACATGCTGGGCCTCAACCCGACGCCGCCGAAATTCGTCAAGGAGTTCGCCTCCCTCGGCGCAGCGATTGAAGGGGCGGCGGAGGCCTATGCGAAGGAAGTGCGCAACCGCAACTTCCCCGCCGAGGAACACACCTACGCCATGAAGGGCAATTCCTCGGGCACCTGACGGCACGCTGCCGCTAACGGCCTGAAATCGCCTCTTTTTTGACGCTTTATGGCTGGAATAGCCGGGGCAGCCCGGCTAGTTTCGGATGCGTCCGGATCATGATCCGGCAATGGCGCGCGGTCCCGCGCGCAAGACGGTGTGCGCCGGAGCGCGGACACCGATGTGCCGGACGCTGCGGGGGGTGGCCCCGCCGGCGCTCCCCAAGGCACACCCCGCGACAGAACAGCCACCGGAATTAGAAGGCCGCCTTCCTTGAGCGATATTTTCCGCGAAGTCGAAGAAGATCTCCGCCGCGAGCGGTATGAAGCCCTGTGGGACACCTATGGCGCCTATGTCATCGGCAGCGCCGTGGCGCTGATCGTCGCCGTCGGCGCGGTGAGCTGGTGGAACGCCTCCACCAAGACCGCCGCCGAGGACGCGGCCCGCGCTTTCGTGGCTGCCGATCAGCTGGCCGAAGAAGGCAACACCGAAGAGGCCGCCGCGGCCTTCGCCACCCTCGCCGAAGAGGGCAATGGCGGCTATGAGGCGGTGGCCGGCATCCGCGCGGCAGGCCTGATGGCCGAAGCCGGCGACGTGGACGGCGCAGTCGCCCGGCTGGACGCGATCGCCGCCGGAGGCGGTGACGACACCCTGCGCAGCCTCGCAGCCCTGCGCGCGGCGATGCTGCTGGCTGACACCGCCAGCATCGATGATCTCAACATCCGGCTCGCGCCGCTGGCGGAGGAGGGCGAACCCTTCCGCTTCTCGGCGCTGGAGCTGCTGGGCTTTGCCGCCCTCAAGGCCGGTGATGAAGACGCAGCCGCCAACAACTTCCAGATGCTGGCCGACGCCGCCGGGGCGCCGCCGCTGATGCGTGAACGCGCCCGCGACATGCTGCGCGGCCTGCAGGTGGACGGCCCCGTCGCCCGCCAGCTGCCCGCCACGCCGGCCGGGGAAGCAAATGAAGCTGGCGAGGCTGACGACACCGGTGCCGCAGAAGCGCCGGGTACGGAAGAAAATGCGTCCGGGGGGGAAGCGCAATGACGGTACATGGTTTCGCCCGCGTGGCGCTGACGGGGCTCCTGCTGACGGGCCTTGCGGCCTGCGACACGGTCAATGACTGGATCAGCCCGTCCGAAGACCCGCCGCTGCCCGGTGAACGCATTTCCGTGCTGGCGCTGGAGCAGTCTCTGGAGGCCGACCCGCGCATCGCATCGCTCCAGGTCATCCTGCCGGCACCTTACGTGAACGACAGCTGGTCCCAGCCCGGCGGCTTTCCCGACAACGTGCTGCACCACCTCGATGCCTCTGACGCCATCGCCGAAGACTGGCAGGCAAGCGCCGGGGCGGGGTCGAGCGACGACGGCCGCCTGACGGCACCGCCCGTGGTGGCCGATGGCCGTATCTTCGTGCTCGATGCCGAGGGCGGCGTGCGCGCCTTCGCAGCCGACAGCGGCACGCGCCTGTGGGCCGTGGACCTGACGCCGGAAGATGCGGATTCCGAAGAAGGCTTCGGCGGCGGGCTCGCCTATGACGACGGTACGGTCTTCGCGGCCACTGGTTTCGGCACCGTGGTGGCGCTTGATGCCGCAAGCGGTGAACAGCTCTGGACCCATGACGGCCGCACGCCCTACCGGGCGGCCCCGTCAGCAGTGGGCGGCCGCGTGTTTGCCATCTCCTTCGACAACCAGACCGTCGCCCTGGCCCAGGCCACCGGCGAGGTGCTGTGGACCCATGCGGGTATCCAGGAAACGGCGGGCATTCTCGGCTCGCCGAGCCCGGCTGTCTCCGGCGACACGCTGGTCGTGCCCTATTCGTCCGGTGAACTGTTCGCGCTGCGCGTCGAGAACGGCCAGGAAATCTGGAACGACACGCTGACCCGCGTGCTCTCCAACACGGCGCTCGCCAACATCTCGGACATTGCCGGCCGCCCGGTAATCGACCGTGACCGCGTGTTCGCCGTCAGCCATGCGGGCCGCATGGTCTCCATCGACATCCGTACCGGCGAACGCGTGTGGACGCGCTCGCTCTCCGGCGTGCAGACGCCGTGGATCGCCGGCGACTTCATCTTCATGGTCACCACAAATGCGGAACTCGTGGCCCTGTCCCGCCGCGACGGGCGCATCCGCTGGGTGTCTCAGCTGCCGCGCTTCGAGGACCCGGAAGACCGCGAAGGCCCGATTGCCTGGGCCGGTCCGGTGCTGGTGGGTGACCGTCTGCTAACTGCTTCTTCCACCGGCGAGATGCTGGCGGTGTCGCCCTATAGCGGCGAGACCCTGGGCCAGATCGACATCCCGCGCGGTACTTTCATTGCGCCAATCGTGGCCAACAAGACCGTATTCGTGCTGACCGACGGCGCCGACCTGCTGGCCCTGCGCTAGCCGGGCCCGCGCCGCCGGCCACCCGACTGCCCGCGGCAGGAGCCGCAACTCATGAGCTTTACACTTGCCATTGTCGGCCGTCCCAATGTCGGCAAATCGACCCTGTTCAACCGCCTTGTCGGCAAGAAGCTGGCGCTGGTGGACGACACCCCCGGCGTCACGCGCGACCGCCGCGAAGGCGACGCCAGGCTGGGCGACATTCACTTCAAGATAATCGACACCGCGGGCTTCGAGGATGCGTCCGGCGACGTGCTGCCTGCCCGCATGCGGCGGCAGACTGAAGCCGCCATCGCGGCTGCCGATGTGTGCCTGTTCCTGGTGGATGCGCGCGCCGGCATCATGCCGCTGGACGAAGAGATCGCCCGCATCCTGCGCAAGGACGAGACGCCGGTGATCCTCGCGGCCAATAAGTGCGAAGGCAAGCAGGGCGAAGCGGGCCGCATGGAAGCCTTCCGTCTCGGCCTCGGTGAGCCGCTGGGCATTTCCGCCGAACACGGCGAGGGCACGGCTGACCTCTATGGCGCGCTGCTGCCCTTCGCCGAAGAAGCAGGCGCTTTCGAGGAAGACGAGCCGGAGGCTGAACCCGCGATCGACATGGATGCGGAGGATGCCGACGACATCGTTGATGAAGAGATCGACGATGAAAAGCCGCTGCGCCTTGCGGTGGTGGGCCGCCCGAATGCCGGCAAATCCACGCTCATCAATGCGCTGATCGGCGAAGACCGGATGCTGACCGGGCCGGAAGCCGGCATCACCCGTGACTCGATCTCGGTGGACTGGAAGGTCGGCAAGCGGCGCATCAAGCTGTGGGACACAGCCGGCCTGCGCCGCCGCGCCCGGGTGACCGAGAAGCTCGAAAAGCTGTCCGTCGCCGACACGCTGCGCGCGGTGGATTTCGCCGAAGTCGTGGTGCTGCTGATCGACGCCACCCAGCCCTTTGAAAAGCAGGATCTGCACATCGCCGACCTGGTGGTGAATGAGGGCCGCTCGCTGGTGCTGGCGATCAGCAAATGGGACCTGGTGGAAGACCGTGCCGCCGCGCGCCGGGAGATCGACCAGCGGATCGACGAGTTGCTGCCGCAGGTCAAGGGCATCGAGATCGTGCCGATCTCATCAATGACCGGGCAGGGGCTCGACAAGATCATCCCCGCAGCCCTGCGCGCCTATACGCGCTGGACGCGCCGGGTCTCGACGGCGGCGCTCAACCGCTGGCTGGAAATCGCCGTCAGCCGCCACCAGCCGCCTGCCGTGCAGGGGCGCCGCATCCGCCTGCGCTACATGACCCAGGCCAAGTCGCGGCCGCCGACCTTCATCGTCTTCTCCCAGCGCGCCGAGAAGCTGCCGGACAGCTATGTGCGCTATCTGGTGAACGGCCTGCGCGAGCGCTTTGATCTCGACGGCACGCCCATCCGCCTGATGATGCGCAAGGGCGACAATCCGTATGCGGCCAAACGCACACGGCGCGGGACGTCGATCAAGGCCAAGATCAAGAGCAAGGCGGCCAGCAAGCCGAAGAAGGGCTGAGACCTTCTCCGCCGCCGCTCGGGCACGGGGCCTAAGACCCTCCGGTCAAGCCGGAGGGAGTGCGGTGTTGGGGTGGGACGGGTTTCCAGCGCCGGGTGCAGGCTGGAGACAGGCTGTGCTGTGCAGCATACAGACCACCAGCCCCGCTCATCACCGGAGGATCACCACCAGTCCCGCTCATCCTCCGGCTTGACCGGAGGATCTCTGTCGGCTGGCCGTGACGCTGGCGGCAGGCACGGACATGCACCACCGATACCGCGACAAGCCGATAAGCGAGTGGGTCTTCCGGTCAGGCCTGAGGGAGTGCGGGGGTGTTAGGACGCCTTGCGCTCGAAGCGGCGGATTTCGCCGTTGGCGGTGTAGCCGGGGGCGGCCATTTCCAGGAACAGCGCTGCCACCTCGTTGGGGTGTGGCAGGGTCTCGGGGTCTTCACCCGGCATGGCCCTGGCCCGCATGGCGGTGCGGGTGGGGCCAGGGCTCAGCAGGTTGGCGCGCACATTGGTCGTCTCGCACTCTGCCGCATAAGTCTTCACCAGCGCATCAAGCGCTGCCTTGGAGACCGCATAGGGGCCCCAATAGGCGGGCGTCTTGGTGGCAGCGCCGGAGGTGACGAAGATGGCCCGGCCCGCGTCCGCCGCGCGCAGCAGCGGGTCCATCGACCGCAGCAGCCGCCAGTTGGCGTTGACGTTGATGTCGATTGCCCGGTGCCAGTCCTTGGGCTGCACATGGCCGATGGGCGACAGCACGCCCAGATCGCCCGCATTGCCCACGAGCACGTCGAGCTTGCCCCAGCGCTCGTAGATGGCGGCCCCCAGCCGGTCCACGCCCTCATAATCGGTGAGGTCGAGCGGCACCAGCGTGGCGTTGCCGCCTTCCTTCTTGATTGCGTCGTCCAGCTCCTCGAGCGCGCCCTCGGTGCGGGCGACCGCAATCACATGGGCGCCCTCACGGGCGAAGGCGAGAGATACGGCATAGCCAATGCCGCGCGAGGTGCCGGTGACGAGGACCAGCTTTCCGTCAAATGTACCAGGCATGAAATCTCGGTCTTGGGGTCAGGCAATTTCCGCCAGCAGCGACAGCTGCGCGCCCGCCCGGTCGCCATCGCGATCGGTCAGCGGCGTCGGATAATCGCCCGTGAAACAATGGTCGGTGAGCTGCGGGTGCTCGTCGTCGCGCGCCTCGTAGCCGAGCGCCTTGTAAAGACCCTCGACGGTGAGGAAGGCGAGGCTGTCGACGCCGATGTAGGAGCGCATGCCCTCGAGGTCGAAGCGGTGCGCCAGCAGCTTGGACTGGTCCGGCGTGTCGATGCCGTAAAAGTCCGAATGGGTGATGGGCGGGCTGGCGATGCGCAGATGCACTTCCCGCGCACCGGCGTCGCGGATCATCTGCACGATCTTGATGGAGGTGGTGCCGCGCACCACGCTGTCATCCACCAGCACCACGCGCTTGCCTTCCACCATGGCCCGGTTGGGATTGTGCTTCAGCTTCACACCGAGCTGGCGGATCTGCTGGGTCGGCTCGATGAAGGTGCGGCCCACATAATGGTTGCGGATCAGGCCCAGCTCGAAGGGCAGGCCCGCCTTCTCGGCATAGCCAAGGGCGGACGGCACACCGGAATCAGGCACCGGAATGACGACATCTGCGTCCTCATGGCTTTCCGCGGCAAGCTGCGCGCCGAACTCCTTGCGCACCGCATAGACGCTCTTGCCGCCAACGATGGAATCCGGGCGGGCGAAGTAGATGTGCTCGAACACGCACGGCCGGCAGGGCTGCGGCGGGAAGGGCTTGTGGCTCTCCACGCCATCTTCCGTACACACCACGATTTCGCCGGGCTCGATCTCGCGCACGAAATGGGCGCCGATGATGTCCAGCGCGCAGGTTTCCGAGGCCAGCACCGGGCAGCCATTGAGGTCGCCCATCACCAGCGGGCGGATGCCCTGCGGGTCGCGCGCGCCGATCAGCTTCTTCGGCGTCAGGCAGACAAGGCCGTAGGCGCCTTCCACCTGGGTCAGCGCGTCCACCAGCCGCTCCACGATGCGCGGCTTGGCCGAGCGGGCGACAAGCTGGAGAATGGTTTCGGTATCCGAGGTGGACTGGAAGATCGCCCCGTCGCGCACCAGCTGGTCGCGCAGGGTCAGCGCGTTGGTGAGATTGCCGTTGTGGCCGATGGCAAACCCGCCGCCCCACAGATCAGCGAACAGCGGCTGCACATTGCGCAGCATGGTTTCGCCGGTGGTCGAATAGCGGTTGTGGCCGATGGCGGCGTTGCCCGCCAGGCGGTTGATCATCTTCTCGGACGAGAAATGGTCGCCCACAAGACCCATGCGGCGCTCTGCGTTGAAGCGGCTGCCGTCATAGGAGACGATGCCGGCTGCTTCCTGCCCGCGATGCTGGAGCGCGTGCAGGCCCAGCGCCGTCAGCGCGGCGGCGTCTTCATGGCCATAAACGCCGAACACGCCGCACTCTTCGCGCAGCGTGTCGCCTTCCATGATCTCGCGCCAGGTCTCGTAATCGATGAGGGTGTCGTTCTGTGCCGGGGTGGGGGAGCCGGACTTGGATGCGTCTTGCTTGGTCAAGGCAACCTCTTGCGCCACGGGATGCCCGGATGGGGACGGCATCCCTTGGAAGAACCGAATGGGTGAGCGGTCTGCCGGACCGCCTTCAGCTCCGGATGAGCTGGCCGTCGATCACTGCCCGTTCCCATTGTCGACCGACTCGATCAGCTGATCGAGGCGGCGGCGTTCCTCAGCGTTATACCCTTCGGCGGCGTCGCTGTCAGCGCTGCCATTTTGCGGGTCTGCCTTGCTGCCGGTTGTGGACCCGGCATTCGGTGTGGCGGTGGGTGCAGCCTGTTTCGGGCGTGCGTGCTGGGCGGGGCGGTTTTCCTCACCCGGATCAACCAGATTTGTCAGGGTTTCCGCCGTTGCGGAGACCAGCGGCAACAGCCGCGATTCGTCCAGCCAGGCCGGAAAATCATCCCGCGCCACCAGCCAGGCGATGAACATATAGGCGATGGTGACGAGCAGAAAACCCCTGGCCAGGCCGAACAGGAACCCGCCGGTGCGGTCAAGCGCCCCCACATGCCCGTCCGGTACCCGCTCGCCCAGATAGAAGCTGAGGAAGGACGCCAGCACCAGCACCACGGCGAAGACGAGAAAGGCCGCGGAGCCGTCCGCCAGCCATGTCGGCTCGATCCATTCGCGCGCCTTGGGCGACAGATAGGGCAGGGCGATGATGGCGGCGGCCGCGGCCGTGACCCAGGCGAGGATCGACAGCATTTCGCGCACGAAGCCGCGCACCATGGCCAGCAGGCCGGATATCAGCGTCACCGCGATGACGATGGCGTCAAACCCGGTCATCCTGCCCCCTCTTCGTCATGCTTTCCCCGCCGATGACGCAACATTCATGGTGAACAGGGTTTTACCCTAAGCGTCGCCGCCGGGCACGTCGGAATGGCAAATGACGTTAACGAGCTGGCCGATGGTGCCGATCTCCCGGACCGTGAGACCGCCGGACAGCGCCATGAGGCCCTTGGGACCGATGGCCTTCCTGAAGCCGAGCTTGGCGGCTTCCTTGGCCCGGTTCTCCGCCTGGGTGACGGCCCGGATGTCGCCCGACAGGCTGATCTCGCCGAAGACGACGGTCTGCGGGTCGATCGGGGCATCATCAAGCGACGATAACAGGGCGGCGGCCACGGCAAGGTCGGCGGCAGGCTCGTTGACCCTGAGGCCGCCGGCCACGTTGAGATAGACGTCGAAGCCGCCGAAGCTGGTGCCGCAGCGGGCTTCGAGCACCGCCAGCACCATGGAGAGACGGCCACCATCCCAGCCGACGACGGCGCGGCGCGGCGTGCCCAGCGAGGTGCGCACCACCAGCGCCTGGATTTCAACCAGCACCGGCCGCGTGCCTTCAATCCCGGCAAACACCACCGAACCGGACGCGCTTTCCGAGCGGTCATTGAGGAACAGGGCGGACGGGTTGGCGACTTCCGCAAGGCCCGTGTCGCGCATCTCGAAGACGCCGATCTCGTCGGTGGGCCCGAAGCGGTTCTTCACCGCACGCAGGATGCGGAACTGGTGCCCGCGCTCGCCTTCAAAATAGAGCACCGTGTCCACCATGTGCTCCACCACGCGCGGCCCGGCGATCTGCCCTTCCTTGGTCACATGGCCGACGATGATCAGCGCCGTGCCCTTGGCCTTGGCGACCTGCACCAGCGCCTGCGCGCACGCCCGCACCTGGGAAACCGTGCCGGGGGCTGATTCAAGCGCGTCGGACCACATGGTCTGGATCGAATCGATGACGACGGCATCCGCCGCCGGGGCCTGCTCCAGCGTCGCGACGATGTCGGCAAGGCTGGTGGCGGCGGCAAGCTCCACCGGAGACTTCTCAAGCCCCAGCCGCCGCGCACGCATGCGCACCTGGGCGATGGCCTCCTCGCCGGAGATGTAGAGCGCCCGCTTGCCACAGCGCCCGAGCGCCGCCATCGCCTGCAGCAGGATGGTCGATTTGCCGATGCCCGGATCACCGCCGACAAGCAGCGCCGAGCCCGGCACAAGCCCGCCGCCGCACACCCGGTCGAACTCGGTGATGCCGGTGACATGGCGCGGGGCTTCCGCCGTCTCGCCTTCAAGCGGCACAAGGTCGAGCACCTTGCGCGCGCCGCGCGTCAGCCTGGCGGTGGCGGGAGAGCCCGCGGGGCCTGCGCCTGCAGTTTCCTCGACGAGCGAGTTCCACTCGCCGCAGCCATCACACTTGCCCGCCCATTTGGCATGGACGGCGCCGCAATTCTGGCAAACGAAACGGGTGGCGGGCTTGGCCATCAAACGCGTCGGGCGGGGCGGCGAACGCCGTTACGCCTTCAGCACCTCCATCTGGATCGGGCCTTCCGCCCGGCCGTTGACGAACTGGTCCACATAGGGATTGCCGCAACTATCCACCTCGGACGCATCGCCCGTCCAGATGATCTGGCCCTTGTAGATCATCGCCATGTGGTCGGCGATCTTGCGGGCCGAGGCCATGTCATGGGTGATGGAGAGCGCCGTTGCGCCCATGTCCTTCACCGTGTCCACGATCAGCTCGTTGATGACATCCGCCATGATGGGGTCGAGGCCCGTGGTCGGCTCGTCGAAAAAGACGATCTCCGGGTCATGGGCGATGGCGCGGGCGAGGCCCACGCGCTTCTGCATGCCGCCGGACAATTCCGACGGGTTGAGCTCGCCCACATCCGCCGACAGACCGACCTTGGCCAGCTTCTCGATGGCGATGTCCTTGGCCTGGGCACGCGGCATGTTCTCGCCCTGCACCAGCGCGAAGGCGACATTTTCCCAGACCTTGAGGCTGTCGAACAAGGCCGCGCTCTGGAACAGCATGCCGAACTTCTTCAGCACCTGCTCGCGCTCCCGCTCGGAGATGCCGGTCACTTCCTCGCCATCGACCTTGATGGAACCGGACGTGGGATGGATGAGCCCGAGAATGCATTTGAGCATCACCGACTTGCCGGTACCCGAGCCGCCGATCACCACCATGGAGCTGCCCTGCTCGACGGTGAGGTTGATGCCGTCCAGCACGGTCTTGGGGCCGAAGCTCTTGTGCACGTCGGTCAGCTGGATTTTCGGCGATGCGGCCATGTCGGTCTTGCCTCTGGCGAACAGGAAATCAGGAAGTGAAGAGCAGCGACGTCATCAGGTAGTTGGCGGCAAGGATGAGGATTGAGGCGGCCACCACGGCATTGGTGGTGGCGCGGCCCACGCCCTGCGCGCCGCCCATGCTGCGATAGCCCGCATAGCACCCCATCAGCGCGATGATGAAGCCGAACACGGCGGACTTGATGAGACCGGAGGTGACATCCTGCACCTCGATGAAATCAACCGTATTGCCAATATAGACCAGCGGGTTGAAGCCCAGGCTCTGGGTGCCGACGGTGAAGCCGCCGAAGATGCCGATGATATCGGCCACCACCACCAGCAGCGGCATGGAGACGACCGCAGCAATGATGCGCGGCGCCACCAGATATTTGAACGGGTTGGTGGAGAGTGTCACCAGCGCGTCGATCTGCTCGGTGACGCGCATGGTGCCGATCTCGGCTGCAATGGCCGCTGAAACACGGCCCGCGACCATGAGCCCGGCGATCACCGGGCCCAGCTCGCGGGTGATGCCGATGGCCACGATGTTGGCGACGAAGCCCTCCGCATTGAAACGGGAGCCGCCGATATAGATCTGCAGCGCCAGCACGCCGCCGGTGAAGAAGGCGGTGAGGCCGACGACCGGCAGCGAGAAATAGCCGATGCGCAGCATCTGCACGCCGATGAGCCGGAAATAGATGGGAGGCGCAACACACGCCCGCAGGGCCCGGAGGGTGAAACGGGACAGCGCGCCGACTTCGGCAAGGAAGGTCAGAACGGCACGCCCAACCAGGGCAAACAGGTTCACCGGATGTCACTCCTCGTCGGGTCGGGCGCCGGGCCGTGGGGCGGCCCGGCAGGGGCGGGTGCTCAGAATTGGCTGAAATCGGCTGCAATATAGCGCCGCTCATACCGTGAGCCCAAGCTGGTTAACACCTCGTACCCGATGGTGCCAGAGGCCTGTGCCAGATCATCCACACTTATGGTCGGCCCCAGCACCTCCGCCTGGTCGCCTGGCCTGACCGCGCCGTCGGGCAGAGCGGTGATGTCGAGCACCACGAGATCCATGGACACCCGGCCCACATAGGGCACGCGCACACCGTTGATGGCTGCAAAGCCGCGGTTTCCCGCCGCCCGGAAGATGCCGTCCGCATAGCCCGCGGCGATGGTGGCGGTGCGCATGTCGGAGGCCGCGGTGAAGGTGGCACCGTAGCCGATGGTTTCACCGGCCGGCACCTGCCGCAGCTGCACCACTTCGGCCCCCACCGTCACAACATGGTGAAACGGCGCGGGCTCCGCGATGAACGGGCTGCCGCCATAAAGGCACACGCCCGGCCGGGTCAGCTCGTAGTGATAGTCCGGCCCCAGGAAGATGCCTGCCGAATTGCACAGGCTGGCTTCCACATCCGGCAGGCGCGACCGCATGCGGTTGAACCGCGCCCGCTGCACGATGTTCATGTCCGCAGACGGATCATCCGCACAGGCCAGGTGGCTCAGCACCAGGCGCAGGTCGACCCCCTGCAGGGCATCCGGCGCCAGCGCGTCGAGCGCTGCCTCGTCGAAGCCCAGCCGGTTCATGCCGGTGTCGAGCATCAGGGAAGCAGGCAGGGGGCGGCCATGGCGGTCGCCGGCCTGCGCCCACAGGGCCAGTTGCTCCGGCCCGTTGAGCACCGGGATCAGCCCGGCATCGGCCATGGCATCCACATGGCCTGCCATCGGCCCGTTAAGCACATAGATGGCCGCGTCCGGCGCGACGCTGCGTACAGCGATGCCTTCAGACGGCAGGGCCACGAAGAAATCCCGGCAGCCGGCCTTGGCCAGCGTCCGCGCCACTTCGACCACCCCAAGCCCGTAGCCATCCGCCTTGATGACAGCACTGGCCCGCGCTGTGCCGCTGGCCTCATGCGCCGCGCGCCAGTTCCGCGCCAGGGCACCGAGGTCGATGGTCAGGGAGCCGGAAGCAGAAGGCCCGGAAGCCGGAAGGGAAGGGGGCGTCGATGTCACGATGAGGGGCCGGACCGCAGAATTGCCAGATCACGGACCATCATAGGACTGGTGGAAATGGTCAAGATCACCGAAGCGGGTGAGGTTGGCCTGGAACTGCAGCTCGACGCGGCCGGTGGGACCATGGCGCTGCTTACCGACAATCACCTCGGCCTTGCCATGGGCGCGGGTGCAGTCTTCCTGCCATTTGAGATGTTCGGGCGTGCCTTCCGACGGCTCCGAGCGCAGCAGGTAATATTCCTCGCGATAGACGAACATCACCACGTCGGCGTCCTGCTCGATCGAGCCGGATTCACGCAGGTCCGACAGCTGCGGGCGCTTGTCATCGCGCGCTTCCACCTGACGGGAGAGCTGCGACAGCGCCATGATCGGCACGTTGAGTTCCTTCGCCAGCGCCTTGAGGCCGGTGGTGATGGCCGTCACCTCCTGCACGCGGTTGTCCTGGTTCTTGCCGCTGGAGGTGACGAGCTGGAGATAGTCCACCACGATCAGCTGCAGGCCCACCTGGCGCTTCAGCCGCCGGGCGCGGGCGGCGAGGGTGGAGATGGCGATGCCGCCGGTATGGTCGATGTAAAGCGGGATCGACTGCAGAAGCTCGGTTGCCTCGCGCAGCTGGCCGAACTCGTCCGCGGTGATCTCGCCGCGCCGGATCTTCTCCGACGAGATACCCGAATGCTCCGCCAGAAGTCGGGTCGCCAACTGTTCGGCCGACATTTCCAGCGAGAAGAACGCCACCACGCCGCCATCAGCCACCTTCTCGCGGCCGTTCTCGTCGATCTCGGTGCGGAAGGCCTTGGCGGCGTTGAAGGCGATGTTGGTGGCCAGCGCCGTTTTGCCCATGGAGGGACGCCCGGCAAGGATGATGAGGTCGGAGGACTGCAACCCACCCAGCTTGGCATCAAGGTCGCGCAGGCCGGTCGACAGGCCCGATAGCTGGCCCTCGCGCTGATAGGCGGCAGCGGCCATGTCCAGCGCACCGGTCAGCGAGTTCTTGAACGGAATGAAGCCGCCTTCATAGCGGCCCTTCTCGGCCAGATTGTAGAGCGCGGCCTCGGCGTTCTCGATCTGCTGCGTCGGCGGCAGGTCGATGGGGGTGTCCTCGGCGGTGGCGGTGATGTCCTCGCCCAGCCGGATCAGCTCACGCCGGACGGCGAGGTCATAGATCGCCCGGCCGTAATCGCGCGCATGCGGCGTCGCCACGGCAGCGGCTGCCAGCCGCGCCAGATAGGCCGGGCCTCCCACATCGGCCAGCGCGCTGTCGCGCTCGAAGAACGCCTTGAGGGTAACCGGCGTCGCCAGGTGACCGCCCACCACGAGCTGCGCCACCGCCTCGAAGATGCGCGCGTGCAGCGGCTCGTAGAAATGATCCGCCGACAGGAACTCGGAGACTTTGTCATAGGCCTCGTTGTTGACAAGGATCGCCCCCAAGAGCGCCTGCTCCGCCTCGATGGAGTGCGGCATCTCGCGATACTTGATGCCCTCGAAATCGGGATCAGGCGTGTCGTCGGGCGCAGGGAAGGGAGTCGGTGCGGGATCCATGACCACAGTATGTAACGCAGCTGCGACCAGCCGTCAGGCGTCAATTGGGGAAAGCCCGGCGCTGTACACAAAAATCATATCCACAGCCTGTGGATGATGTGCGCGATTCAGCCTAACCGATTCCAATGACTCACAGAATCAAACACTTCAGGCACGGCGCGACTCACGCCCGAAGCTTGCTGCGGCCTGTGGATTGAAGCGTTTCCTCGCGCCGGTGCAGGGTGGTTTCGGCCTCTGTCATGTAGCTGCGGGTCATCGGCAGGGCGTCCACCTTGCGGGTCAGCTGCACCTGGAACACCATGAAACCCATATGCCGGAACGAGCTTTCGGAGGCCGCCAGGTAGAACTCCCACATGCGGCAGAAGCGCTCGTCATAGATCTCCTTCGCCCGGTCGCGGTTGGCGGTGAAGCGCTCCCGCCAGTGGCGCAGGGTCTCCGCATAATGCAGGCGCAGGATCTCGATGTCGGTGACGAACAGGCCCGCCTTCTCGATGGCTGGCAGCACCTCACTCAGGGCCGGAATGTAGCCGCCGGGAAAGATGTATTTGGCGATCCACGGATTGGTCGTGCCCGGCCCGTCAATGCGGCCGATGGAATGGATCAGCGCCACGCCGTCCTCGTCGAGGAGCCGGGCCACCTGATCAAAATATTCCTGATAGTGACCAACCCCCACATGCTCGAACATGCCCACCGAGACGACGCGGTCAAACGCCGGGTCCAGATGCCGGTAGTCCTCCAGCCGGAACCGCACCCGGCCGTCGAGACCCTGATGCAGGGCGCGGGCGCTCGACAGGGTGTGCTGCTCCTCGGACAGGGTGACGCCGGTCACGTCCACATCTTCCATCTGCGCCAGATAGAGCCCGAGCCCGCCCCAGCCGGACCCGATATCAAGCACCCGGTTGCCCGGCTCCAGCCTGAGCTTGGCGGCGATGTGGCGCTTCTTGGCCAGCTGCGCCTCGTCGAGGCTTGTGTCCGGGGTTTCGAAATAGGCACAGGAGTATTGCCGGTCCGGGTCCAGGAACAGGTCATAGAGCCCGCCGTCGAGATCGTAGTGGTGGGCCACATTGTCCCTGGCCCGGCCGATCGGGTTGTGCTGCAGCACCCGCCGGTAGAGCCGCCGCGCCCGGGCGATGGCAGCCGCCAGCGGTGTGCCGTAGCCGGTGCCCACATTGCGGCCCAGCAGGTCCATCAGGTCCCAGACATCGCCCTCGGTGATGTCGAGGCGGCCGTCCATATAGGCTTCGCCGAATTTGAGATGCGGGTTGAAGGCGATGGCGCGGCCGATCTTCGCGTCCCGCAGGGTGAGTGTCACCCTGGGCGGGCCGCCATCGCCCACTGTCCAGGTCTTCCCATTGGCTTCGACCACCGTGAGCCGGCCGGTCTTCACCACATAGTCGAGCAACCACCGGAGGAACATCTCAGCACCTCATGCATGCCCAATTGTCTGCCCAGCCCATCAGCATGGCAGCCGGCCCGGACCCGCAGGATCCGGGCAGCGGCCACCCAAAAGTCTATGCCCCCGGGCGGCAGGCGCAAGGGGGCATCCGATGGAGCATCTGGGGGGCGGGCGCTGCGGGGATAAGGGCGGGGATATCGAGCGTGACACTGGCGCGGAAAAACCGGGGAAAACCCGCCTTCGCAGCTGCGGGAAAAATCGGCTTATACGACATATCGCAACATATCAGGCCTCTTGGAGCCCGATATTTGTTGCACCGCAAATGAAAACGCCGCCGCCCGGCATGGGCAGCGGCGTTGTCCTGTCGTCGCGGGGGGCTGGCGCCCCGGAAAATGCCCCGGCGTCAGGCCTGGGTCTCTTCCTCGGTGGCGGCGTCATCGTCACCGGCCTCGGCAGCGTCACCCTCTTCGAGAGCGGCGGCGGCTTCGGCATCCTCGAACACTTCCTCGGCGAGGAGCGCTGCTTCCTCTTCCTCGTCGGTGCGGTCGACGGTCACGTCCTCACCGCGCGCTTGGCGCTCGGCTTCTTCCTGCGTGCGCGCCACGTTGACGGTGACGGTCGCAGAGACTTCCGGATGCAGACGGATCAGCACGTCGTGCAGGCCCAGGATCTTGATCGGGCGCTGCAGTTCCACCTGCTGGCGGCCCACGGTGAACCCGGCCTCGGTCAGGGCGGAGGCCACGTCGCGGGTGGCCACGGAGCCGTAGAGCTGGCCGGTTTCGGAAGCAGAGCGGATCACGATCACGCTTTCGCCGTTGAGCTTGGTCTCAACCGCTTCGGCTTCCTTGCGCAGTTCAAGGTTGCGGGCCTCGAGCTGGGCGCGCTCGGCTTCGAAGCGCTTGCGGTTTTCCTTGTTGGCACGCAGCGCCTTGCCGCGCGGCAGCAGGAAGTTGCGGGCGTAGCCCGGCTTCACGTCAACCACGTCGCCCATCTGGCCGAGCTTCTCGACCCGTTCAAGCAGAATAACGTCCATTGGAAACTAGTCCTTCTTCCAGCAAGCGCCGCCTGCCGCCCGATGCGGCCAGATCGTCGCGCCTGTCCCACCGCGCAGGGTGGTTAGCGGCAGAGTTTCCGGAAGCAGCCTCAGGCCACTTCCAGGTCGGGAGCATAGCGCTCCCGCAATCCCATCCAGGCATCCGCCAGTCCCAGGCATCCCACCAGCACCGCAACCAGCGGCGACAGCAGGACGAGGGCCGTATAGAACCCGGTGAGCGCGGCAGACCGTGCCTGCCAGCGGCGCGAGATAGCATGAATTGTGGCCAGTCCCAACAGGAAATAGGGAATGAACAGGACGGCCGCCAGCGACGCCCCTGCAAAGCCCGCTTCCCCCGGCAGGAAGGCAAACAGCAGCGAGGCCGGGAAGATCGCCAGAAACAGCTTCGGATAGCGCAGTTCCGCGATCGACGGCGTCGGCCGCGCCGCGCGCCCCAGCCGCACCAGGATGAGCTGCGCCACCATCATGTTGGCCAGCGTCATGATCAGCCACAGGCTCGCCGCCATGGCCGGTACGAAACTGGCGATCCCCGCCAGGAACGCCCGCGGGCTGATGTCGAAGCCGCGTGCGTCCAGCACCCGTCCAAGCTCGCCCGTATCAACAATGCCTGTATTGATCATCTGCATGATCGCCCCGCGCAGGCCGTTCTCGGTCACCGTCATCGACAGGATCGAGATCAGCAGCAGCGAGGCGGCAATCGCCGTCGTCCACACCACCAGCAGGCCCGGCGGATACCAGGTCACCTCAGGCTCCGGCAGGTCGTCCGGCGGCCCGTCGATCTCACCGGCCGCCACCGCCCGGTGATGCGCTTCCCGCGCCCGCGCCGCCCGCGCGGCCGCCGAGGCCCCGCGTCCGCCCACGGCCCGCGAGGTCAGCGCCAGCCGCATCAGCCACAGGGGGGCCGCCACTTCCACGGCGAGATAGACCACGCCGCTTGAAATGCCGTTGAACAGGGAGGTGAGGACCAGGCCCGTGCCCCCGGCGATCAGCGCCATCAGGGAGCCCCAGCCGAGGCCTGCGATGAAAATGGGGAGCGGCGACAGGTAGAGAAGAACGATCGCCGGCGTCGCGCCGCCGGACGCAGCCGCATAGAGCGTGCTGCTGGCAAGGCCCGCCAGCACGCCGATGACCCAGGGTGGGAGGTTTCCCATGCGCAAGGTAGCGGTCTCAGCCAGTGAACGGAAAAAGGGCCCGCGCGGCAAATGATCCGGCGGGCCCTCAAACGTCGTGTGTCTTAGTCGACCACGTAAGGCAGCAGCGCCATGAAGCGGGCGCGCTTGATGGCGCGGGCCAGCTCACGCTGCTTCTTGGCGGACACGGCCGTGATGCGGCTCGGCACGATCTTGCCGCGCTCGGAAACGTAGCGCTGCAGGAGACGGGTGTCCTTGTAGTCGATCTTCGGAGCGTTGGCGCCGGAGAACGGGCAGGTCTTGCGGCGGCGGAAGAACGGCCGGCGGGCTGCGTCGGAAGGAATTACCTTCATGCGTCTGCTCCTTCTTTCTTGGCTTCAGTCGGGGCGCTGCGGTCACCACCGCGATCGCCACGGTCACCGCCACGGTCACCGCGATCACCACGGCCACCACGATCACCACCCCGGCCACCACGATCACCGCCACGACCGCCGCGGCGGTCGTCACGGCCGCGCGCCTGCATCATGGCCGACGGGCCTTCCTCGTGCTCATCCACCCGCAGGGTGATGAAGCGCAGGATGTCGTCATGCAGGCCCATCTGGCGTTCCATCTCGGCAACCGCGGCGTGCGGGGCGTCGATGTTCAGCAGGGTGTAGTGGCCCTTGCGGTTCTTCTTGATCTTGTAGGCAAGCGTCTTGATGCCCCAGTACTCGGCCTTGGCAATTGAGCCGCCATTGCTCTCAAGCACGGTCTTGAACTCTTCGGTCAGAGTCTCGACCTGCTGCGCGGACACATCCTGCCGCGCAATAAACACGTGTTCGTAAAGCGCCATTGGAAATGGGCTCCCTTGAAGTCAGCCGGTCCGGGCGCGAAGCCCCGTTCTTCGTCCGGAGAAGGGAGGTTCTCCGTTAGACGAACCGGGCGGGAACACCGGGACCGTTGTACGATTTCACGTAAGCGCTAAAGCGCCGTCCCTTCAGCTCCCGGCTCCGGACCTTGAGCGAAGCGGGGAGATACGAGAAAACGCGCCCAAGCGCAAGGGCTTAGGCGCACTTTGCATCCGTCATGCGCGCCACCGGGGCGGCAGGGGCCGCCCCGGTGCGCTTGAAATCGATCATCACCTGTTGTCCAGCCGCGCCCGCACATGGGTCAGGCCCTTGCGGGAGATGCGGTAGGGCGAGCCGTTTTCCGAGAAAATGAGCCGTTTCCGGCGCAGCTTGTCGAAAACCGGCAGGGTGCAGTGGCTCAACAGCCAGCCGTCCCGGGTCACGCATTCGATATGGGTGATCTTCTGGCGTCGGCCGGAAGGCGAGATTGTCCTGAAATGGCGGATATAGCCGCCCTGCGCCAGGGCGTGCAGCACGCGCTGCTCGTCGCGGGAGAGGTTCATTGTGAGATGTGCCGTCAAACGAAGTCTGAAGGCACCGGCCGGCAGGTCAGCGGACGCGTCACGCCATCCGCCCACCGCACGCGCGAAGGCGCGCACGATCACGCGCCCGCAGCCGGTGCGGGTTCGTTGCAACGGGGTCTGATGGGGCAGGGGCCACACACCTCGGTCGAGGGAGGGCCACCCAAATCAGCGCCCGTTAGCCGAGCACAATCTCAATAGACATAAAGTCTCCAACTTTGACCGCTTCAAAGTCGGTCCGGACGCCCGCAAATGCAAGGGCCAATGGTGTCCGATGTCTTGACTCAACGCCTGCGGCCAGTGTCTTTCCGCATGAACGCCCCCAAGCGTGGCGAGTCGACAACACCGGACCCGGCTGCCCCGGTGGGCGGCAGGACAGCAGGCAGAGGTGACACAAGTGAGCGATACCCCGATCCGTGCTTTCACATTCCCCGGCCAGGGCGCCCAGAGCGTCGGCATGGGCAAGGACCTCGCCGATGCCTTCCCGCAGGCCAAGGCCGTCTTCGATGAAGTGGATCAGGCCCTCGGTCTCAAGCTCACCGACATCATGTGGAACGGTCCGGAAGAAGACCTGACCCTCACCATGAACACCCAGCCCGCACTGATGGCCGTCTCGATGGCGGTGGTGCGTGTGCTGGAAGCCGAAGCAGGCCTCGACCTCGCAAAGCACGCCAAATTCGTCGCCGGTCACTCCCTCGGTGAATATGCCGCCCTCTGCGCCGCCGGCGCCTTCGACATCGCCACCGCCGCGCGCCTCCTGCGCCTGCGCGGTGAGGCCATGCAGCGCGCCGTGCCGGTGGGGGCGGGCGCCATGGCCGCCACCCTCGGCCTTGAAAACGACAAGGTGAATGACGCCGCCGAACAGGCAGCCTCTGAAACCGGCGAGCCCGTCGGCGTCGCCAACGACAATGCCAACGGCCAGGTGGTCATCTCCGGCTCCAAGGCCGGCGTTGACCGCGCCTGCGAGATTGCCAAGGAACTGGGCGCCAAGCGCGCCATGCCGCTGGCCGTCTCCGCGCCCTTCCACTCAGCCCTCATGCAGCCTGCCGCCGACGAGATGGCAGGTGCCCTGAAGGACACCGCCATCAACGCACCGGTCGTGCCCGTCGTCGCCAATGTGCGGGCGGAAGCCGTCACCGATCCCGACACCATCCGCACACTGCTCGTCGAGCAGGTGACCGGCCGCGTCCGCTGGCGTGAAAGCGTCATCTATATGCGCGATCAGGGCGTCGAGGAGCTTGTCGAGTGCGGCTCCGGCAAGGTGCTCACCGGCCTCACCAAGTGGATCGACAAATCCATCAAGGGCCAGACCATCAATTCCGCCGAGGCCGTGCGCGGCCTGATCGACACCGGCCTTTGACCCCCAGGGGCACGGAGCAACCCGGATGCCATCCTACTCAGGCACCTGCCACTGCGGCCGCGTTACCTTCTCGATCGAGACGGAAGACGCCCTGAGTGATCTCTACCGCTGCAATTGCTCCTTGTGCACCCGCAAGGCAATCATCATGAAGCCAGTGCATCAGGATGATTTCAGCCTCACCTCAGGGCAGGACGCGCTTTCCTGCTACAAATGGCATACCGGGATGGCGGAGCACTTCTTCTGCAGCGAGTGCGGCGTCTATACCCATCACCGGCGGCGCACCGCGCCCGACCAGATCAGCATCAATGTCGGTTGTCTGACCGGCGTCCCCCAGCCGGCAGAAGACCAGATTGGTCTCGTTGACGGCGCCGGACTTGATTAGAAGCGGAGACACTTCATGTTTGACCTCAACGGCAAGACCGCGCTTGTCACCGGCGCCACCGGCGGCATCGGCGGCGCCATCGCCAAGGCCCTTCATGCGCAGGGCGCAACCGTTGCCCTGTCCGGCACCCGTGAAAACGTGCTGGCCGAAGTGGCAGGCGAGCTGGGCGAACGCACCCATGTGCTGCCCTGTAATCTCAGCGACCTCGACGCGGTGGACGCCCTGCCCAAGCAGGCCGAGGAGGCCATGGGCCAGCTCGACATTCTCGTCAACAATGCCGGCATCACCCGCGACAACATCTTTATGCGGATGAAAGATGACGAGTGGGACCAGGTCCTTGCCGTCAACCTCACCGCTGCCTTCCGCCTGTCGCGCGGCGTCATGCGCGGCATGATGAAGCGCCGCTGGGGCCGCATCATCGGCATCACCTCGGTGGTCGGTGTGATGGGCAATCCCGGCCAGGCCAATTACGCCGCCGCCAAGGCCGGCATGATCGGCATGACCAAGTCGATCGCCCAGGAAGTCGCCAGCCGCAACATCACCGTCAATTGCGTTGCCCCCGGTTTCATCAAGACCGCGATGACCGATGTGCTGGATGACGGCCAGAAAGAGACCATTTCGACGCGCATCCCGGCGGGCCGTCTCGGCACCTCTGAGGAGATTGCAGCCGCAGCGCTCTACCTCGCCAGCGAGGAAGCAGCCTACGTCACCGGCCAAACCCTGCATGTGAACGGCGGCATGGCCATGATTTGACCGCATTGTTACCCGGAGGGATGCTTCTAAAAGCCCGGAATACTTGAGTTTTTCAGAAGGATTGCCCTCGGGCTGACAATCTGGTCAAAGGAATATGATTGTGTTACCAAGCGACCGCTTTTCGGGACATGAGCAGGCGCTGGCTACCGGTAACACTGCAAATTTGTCCTTTCCGCCCTTGCCGCATTGAAGTCAGGATGGTGACATCCGGGTGAGTTGCGCGAGGCGGGACGTTGAGCCCCAGATCAAGACCGGTTATCCGGCTGATTGCACACTACGAGCTGAGAGAAAAAAGCATGAGTGACATCGCAGAGAGCGTGAAGAAGATCGTCGTCGAGCACCTTGGCGTCGAACCTGAAAAGGTCACGGAAAATGCCAGCTTCATCGATGATCTGGGCGCAGACAGCCTGGACACCGTCGAGCTGGTCATGGCCTTCGAGGAAGAATTCGAAGTCGAGATCCCCGATGATGCCGCCGAGACCATCCTGACGGTCGGCGATGCCATCAAGTTCATCAAGGAAAACGCCAGCAGCTAAGCTGCCCCGGCACATGCCTTGAATAATACAAAACAGTTTTGCGGACGGGTGTGCAGGGCGCATATCCGTCCGTATTACTATCTGGACGAAGAATCGAAAGAAGATCGGGCGCAGGGCCGTCCGGGCGAGTAACGCATCTGGGAGAGTTCGATGCCGATGATTGAGCTGAGACGCGCAGTGGTCACGGGTCTGGGTCTTGTGACCCCGCTTGGCACCGGTGTGGACACCACCTGGCAGCGCCTGCTGGAAGGCCAGTCCGGCGCCGGCCCCATCACCAGGTTCGATGCGGACGGCTATCCCTGCCGCATCGCCTGTGAAGTGAAGCGCGGCGACGGCTCCGACGGCACCTTCAACCCAGATGACTGGGTGGACCCCAAGGAACAGAAGCGCATGGATGATTTCATCATCTATTCGCTGGCAGCCTCCGCCCAGGCGCTCGACGATGCCGACTGGCATCCGGAAACCTATGAAGACCAGTGCCGCACCGGCACCATCATCGGCTCCGGCATCGGTGGCCTGCCCGGCATCGAGGAAGGCGCGCTGACCCTCCACAACAAGGGCCTGCGCCGCCTGTCGCCTTTCTTCATTCCCGGCCGCCTCATCAACCTCACCTCGGGCTATGCGTCCATCCGCTGGGGTCTCAAGGGGCCGAACCATTCCGTCGTCACCGCGTGTTCGACCGGCGCTCACGCCATCGGCGACGCCGCCCGCATGATCGCCATGGGCGACGCGGACGTGATGCTCGCAGGCGGGGCCGAAGCGGCCATCTCGCCGCTGGGCATTGGCGGCTTCTGCGCCTGCCGCGCGCTCACCACCGGCTTCAACGACACCCCCGAAAAGGCGTCGCGTCCCTATGACAAGGACCGTGACGGCTTCCTCATGGGCGAGGGCGCGGGTGTTGTCGTGGTCGAGGAATATGAACACGCCAAGGCCCGTGGCGCGACAATCTATGCCGAGGTTGTCGGCTATGGCCTGTCCGGCGACGCCTATCACATCACCGCCCCGGCGGAGGATGGCGACGGCGGCTACCGCGCCATGCGCATGGCCATCGAGCGCGCCGGCATTCAGCCCGAAGACATCGACTATGTGAACGCCCACGGCACCTCGACCCCGCTGGGCGACGAGATCGAGCTGCGGGCGGTCGAACGCCTGTTCGGCAATGAGCAGCCGGATGTGTCCATGTCCTCCACCAAGTCCGCGGTGGGCCACCTGCTCGGCGCCGCCGGTGCCATCGAGAGCATCTTCTCCATGCTGGCGATCCGCGACAACGTGGTGCCGCCGACCATCAATCTCGACAACCCGTCGGTGGAAACCGCGATCGACCTCGTGCCCAACGTCAAGAAGGAGAAGGAGGTCAACGTGGCGCTCTCCAATTCCTTCGGCTTTGGCGGCACCAATGCTTCACTGGTCTTTAAGGCGGTCGAGGCATAAACAGGGGCCGACCCGACCCGTTTCCTGGCCCATCCGTCGCGTGAGGATTGCTCCATGGACCAGACGCCGCCACCTGACGACACGCCTGCGGCCCCGGTGCAGGGCCGCAAGCGCCGCGCGGCGCGCCGGGTGCTCTGGCTGCTGACGGCGCTGGTCATTCTGGCTGTCATCGTCGGCACACCCGCCTGGCTCGCCTGGCGCGGCTTCACCGGCCCGAGTGACATCCCCGACCGCACAACGGTTCTCATTGAGGAAGGCTCCGGCCTCGGCCGGATCGCCCGCCAGCTTGAGCGCGAGGGGCTGGTCGCCAGCGCCCTGATGTTCCGCCTCGGCGTCCAGGCTTTCGGTGAGGCGTCGAGCCTCAAGGCCGGCGAATATGAAATCCCCCGCCACGCCAGCATGCGCCAGATCATGCGCATCCTGGTGGACGGCAAGCCCATCCTCCATCCCATCACCCTGTTCGAGGGCATGACCTCGTGGGAAGTGGTCGAGCATCTGAAGCTCCAGCCGGTGCTCACCGGCACGGTCCCCATCGTGCCCGCCGAAGGCACGCTGCTGCCCGAAACCTATCTCGTCACCCGCGGCACCTCCCGCCAGGAGGTGATCGACCGCATGCAGCGCGCCCAGGCAAAGCTGATCGATGATCTGTGGGACGAGCGCGCCGAGGGTCTGCCCTTCACCACGATTGCCGAAGCCCTGGTGCTCGCCTCCATCGTCGAGAAGGAAACGGGCAAGGGAGATGAGCGCGACAAGGCCGCCAGCGTCTTCATCAACCGGCTCGAGCGCGGCATGCGCCTGCAGTCCGACCCCACCATCATCTACGGCATCACCCAGGGGCAGGGGCCGCTCGGCCGCCGCATCCGCCGCTCGGAGATCGACCGCGCCACCCCGTGGAACACCTACCAGGTGGACGGCCTGCCGCCGACGCCGATCTGCAACCCGGGTGCCGCTGCCATCGAAGCCGTCCTTAACCCGGCGGAGACCGAGTATCTGTTCTTCGTCGCCGACGGCACCGGCGGCCACGCCTTCGCCAGAACCAACCGCGAGCACGAGCGCAATGTGCGCAAGTGGCGCCGCATCCAGCGCGAGCGCGGCCTCCGCTAGAGCCTGCCGCCAGGAGCCTTGCCCGCGCTCAGAATCCGGTAGAATGAACCATGACCCTCAAGAGCATGACGGGATTCGGCCGCGCCGACGGATCTCACGATGATTGGCGCTGGCACTGGGAACTGAAGACCGTGAATGCCCGCGGGCTGGATGTGCGCATGCGCATGCCCCAGGGCTTCGAGGCCATCGAGCAGGATCTGCGCAAGGCGCTGCAGGCCCGGCTCAAGCGCGGTGCCGTCCAGATATTCATCAATGTGGACCGCGACCGCGCAGGCGCCGACATCCACATCAATTCCGAGCTCGCCACCCACCTGATGAGCGAGCTGGACCGGCTGGCCGACGACATGGGCGTCGAGCCGCCGAGCCTCGACACCGTGCTCGGCATGCGCGGCGTTATTGAAACCGCCGACACCTCTGAAACCGACGAGGAAGCCGAAGCCCGCCTCACGGCGGTGACCGCCAGCTTCATGGAGGCACTCGACAGCCTCGTCGCCGCCCGGGCGGAGGAGGGTGCCAAGCTCTTCACCATCCTTGAAAGCGTGCTGCTTGAAATCGAAACCCTCGTCACCCGTGCAGGCGACATTGCCGCGACCGCGCCCGAAAATCTCCGCGCCCGCCTCGAGGAGCAGGTGAAGGAGCTTCTCGCTGACCGCGCCGACATGCCCGAAGAGCGCATCGTGCAGGAAGTCGCGCTCCTGGCCGGCAAGGCAGATGTGCGCGAGGAGCTGGACCGCCTCAAGGCCCACATCACCCAGGCCCGCGAGCTTCTGGCCAAGGGCGAGGCGGTGGGCCGCAAGCTCGATTTCCTGGCCCAGGAGTTCAACCGCGAGGCCAACACCCTGTGCTCCAAGTCATCGGACACCGAGCTCACCCGCATCGGGCTTGATCTCAAGGCCGCCATCGAACAGCTCCGCGAGCAGGTGCAGAACGTTGAATGAGATTTCCATCAAACGCCGCGGCCTGATGTTCGTCATGTCCTCGCCGTCCGGTGCCGGCAAGACGACCCTGTCCCGCGGCCTTCTGGACTCGGACGATCAGATCGTCATGTCGGTCTCCGCCACCACCCGCAACCCGCGCCCCGGCGAGGTGGACGGCAAGGACTATTACTTCGTCAGCGTTGAAGATTTCGGCCTGATGGTGAACCGCGGCGAATTTCTCGAGCACGCCAAGGTGTTCGACAATTACTACGGCACCCCGCGCGGCCCCGTGGAAGAGGCGCTATCGAACGGCAAGGACGTGCTGTTCGACATCGACTGGCAGGGCACCCAGCAGCTGAAGGAGAATGCCCGCGAGGACGTGGTCAGCATCTTCATCCTGCCGCCCTCGACCCAGGAGCTCGAACGCCGTCTCCACACCCGCGCCCAGGACAGCGCTGAAATCGTCGCCAAACGCATGGCCAAGGCGGCGGATGAAATGAGCCACTGGGCCGAATACGACTACATCATCGTCAATCAGGACCTCGACAAGAGCCGCACGCAGATCCGCGCCATCCTCGACGCCGAACGCCTCAAACGCCCCCGCCAGACAGGCCTCGGCGGCTTCGTCAAAGGCCTCCGCGAAGGCCTCTAGCCACACCCGCATAAAAAATCACCAATGTCACCCTCCCCTTGGAGGGGGAGGGTCGGCGGCACAGCCGCCGGGGTGGGGTGACAGCGCCGGCGGCCTCAAAACGCCCGCACCCCAAAAAAGAAAAGGGGAGAAACCTGAAAGGCTCCTCCCCATTCCAAACCCGTCAGTAGGCGGAGCGCGTTACGGCGCCAGCACCACGCGGCCCAGCACCGAGCCCGTGCGCAGGTCGTCGAGCGACTTGCTGGCCGCGTCCAGGGGCCGTTCCTCAACCGGGATCGGGTCCACCTTGCCGGCCCGCACCAGCTCCATCATGTCCGCGGCCTCCTGCGGCGAGCCCACATAGGAGCCGCCGATGGTGATCGCCCGCATGGGGAACATCGGGATCGGCATGGAGAAGCCGCCGCCGAACAGGCCGACGACCACCACCTGGCCGCCCTTGCGGACAACCGACGTGGCGAACTTCATCGAGGCTTCCGAGCCCACGAAGTCGATCGCCGCATAGGCGCCGCCGCCCGTGTCAGCCATCAGCTGCTTGATTGCGTTCTCGTCCTTGGGGTTGTAAACGGCGTCGGCCCCGGCACCCTTGGCCGCCTGCAGCTTGCCTTCATCCACATCCGCAGCCAGCGGCGCGGAGGGCAGCAGCGCGCGGGCAAACTGGATGCCCATCATGCCCACGCCGCCGCAGCCGACGATCACCACCTTGTCCTCCGGCCCCGGATTGCCCAGCTTCTTGAGCGCCGAATAGGCCGTCAGGCCCGAGCACATATAGGTGGCCGCAAGACCATCCGGCACACCGGTGCGGTCGAGCAGGTATTTCTGGTCCGGCACCATCACATGGGTGGCGTAACCGCCGGCCACATTGATGCCGAGGGCGCGCGGGCGCAGGCACAGATGCTCGTCGCCGCGCTCGCAGATGGCGCACTCACCGCAGCCGATCCACGGATAGACCACGTAATGGTCGCCCGGCTTGATGCCGTCCACATCCGGGCCCACGGCTTCCACCACGCCTTCGATCTCGTGGCCGAGCGTGAACGGAAGCTGGCGGCCGCCGCGCACGTCCAGCTTGTTGCCGCCGCCCATATCGAAATAGCCGTCATGCAGGTGCACGTCGGAATGGCAGACACCGCAATGGGACACCTTCACCAGCACTTCCTTGCCCTGGGGGGCCGGCGTGTCGGTGGTGGTTTCTTCCAGCGCTTCGCCGTAGGTAACAATCGCCTGGCTTTTCACGGGAATACTCGCTCCTTGAAATTGAACTTGGGGGATTTTCCGGGGTCCGTCGACAGCGTCCGGCCTCAGCCGATCGCCATTTCGAACAGGGTTTCATAGTCCTTGGCTTCCAGCGGCCGCGGATTGGTGAAGGTGCACACATCCGTCGTCGCATTCTCGACAATGCCCGGCGTGTCCATGGAGATGCCCATCTCGCCGAGATTGGCCGGCAGGCCCAGCCGCTGGTTCAGCGCTTCGATGGCTTCGGCAAGGTCCGCACCGGCCGCAAGGCCCATGGCGTCGCGGATGCGGTCATATTTGTCGCCCACGAAATCGGCATTGTAGCGCAGCACCGCCGGCAGGATGACGGCGTTGAGCGTGCCGTGATGCAGGCGCAGCTCCTTGATGCGGCCACAGGCATGGCTCATGGAATGCACCGCGCCCAGCCCCTTCACGAACGCCATGGCGCCTTCAGACGCTGCCATCATCATGTTGTAGCGCGCGTCCTTGTCCTGCCCGTCAGCGACCGCCTTCTCCAGGTGACCGAGCTGCACCGCGCGGCGCAGGCCATCGAGCCCCACGGCTTCGGCGGGCGGATTGTCCATCGGCGAGATCACAGCTTCGATGCAGTGGGTCACGGCGTCCATGCCCGTTGCCGCCGTCAGCCGCGCGGGCAGGCCCATGGTCAGGTCCGGGTCGCACAGCGCCACTTTCGGCAGCAGGTTGGGGCTGGCGAAAATCAGCTTGCGGCCGTCCTTGGTGATGATCACCGAGCCCACCGACACTTCCGAGCCCGTGCCCGCCGTCGTCGGCATGGCGATATGCGGGGCCACGTCGCCGATCAGCGCGCCGCCGCCCTCGATCGCCGCAAACTTGGTCAGGTCACCCTCATGGGTGGCCAGCAGCGCCAGGCCCTTGGCGAGGTCCATGGAGGAGCCGCCGCCCAGGCTGATGATGCCGTCGCAGCCCGCATCCTTGTATTTGGCGAGTGCCGCCAGCGTCGCTTCCTCGGTCGGGTTTTCCGGCGTGTCGTCGAAGATCTCAGGCGAGAACTCGTTGCCCATCGCCTCGCGCACCTTGTCGAGAATGCCCGCGGCCACGATGCCCTTGTCGGTCACGATCATCGGCCGCGTGATGCCAAGCTGCTTCATGGTGTCTGCCACCATGTTGCGCGAGCCGAAATCGATATGGGTGGTGTTGAGATAGTTGAGCGTTGCCATGGAACGGATCCTTCCCTGTAGGCGTCTCCGGCTGTCAGGGGAGGCCGGAGAGCGATGCCGACAATATGTCAGTCGTTGTTGGGCGTTACTTTGCCACCCGCTGCGCCGCGCTACAACATGCAAGCGGCACCACGACGCAGGCTAGCCCGCCCCGGCGTCCAGCAGCCGTGCCAGCGCCAGGAAGGCCGGCACATCCAGCCGCTCCGCCCGCTCCGTCGGGGCGATGCCGGCACGGGCGCAGGCGCCTTCCGGGTCCGCGAAAACCTGCTTCAGCGAGGCGCGCAGCATCTTGCGCCGCTGGCCGAACGCTGCCGCCGTCACCCGCTCGACGGATCGGAGCGTCGGGTCGTCCCCGGTCATCGCCCGCGGTGTCATATGCACGATGCTCGACACCACCTTGGGCGGTGGCGTGAAGGCCCGCGCCCCTACATCAAAGGCAATGAAGGCTTCGCACCGCCATTGCGAGATCACCGACAGCCGCCCATAGGCCTTGGAGCCCGGCGCGGCGACGATCCGCTCCGCCACTTCCTTCTGGAACATCAGCGTCATCGACGTGAGCCATGCAGGCCATGGCTCGATGCTCAGCCATTTGAGCAGCAGGGCGGTTGAAATGTTGTAGGGCAGGTTCGCCACGATGCGCGCCGGGCCGCTGATGTGGTCGGTCTCGTCCACCTCCAGCGCATCCGCCTGCACAAGCTCGAGCTTGCCCGGATAGGCCGCCTGCACCTCCGCCAGCGCCGCAGCGGCGCGGTCATCGCGCTCAATCGCGATCACCCGCCTGGCGCCTTCCATCAAGAGCGCCCGCGTCAGCCCGCCGGGGCCGGGACCGATCTCGATCACGTCCTGCGAGCCGATGTCGCCCGCCGCCCGCGCGATCCGCCGGGTCAGATTGAGATCAAGCAGGAAATGCTGGCCGAGGGATTTTTTCGCCGCCAGCCCGTGCGCCGCAATCACCTCGCGCAGCGGCGGCAGCCCGTCTTCGCTGGCCTCAGCCGCACTCATTGGTCGGCTGCCATGCGGTTGTCCGCGCAGATGGCCGCAAGTTTCATCGCTTCAATCAGGCTCGTGGGATTGGCAATGCCCTGGCCCGCAATGTCCAGCGCCGTGCCGTGGTCGGGCGAACTGCGCACGATGGGCAGGCCCAGGGTCATGTTCACGCCGCGGTCGAAATCCAGCGTCTTGATGGGGATCAGTGCCTGGTCATGGAACATGCACAGCACCACGTCATAGGTCCGCCGCGCCGCCTCGTGAAACAGCGTGTCGCCGGGCAGGGGCCCGCGCACCTGGATGCCGTCCGCCCGCAGCGTGTCGATGGCGGGCTGGATGATGGTCTGTTCTTCCGTGCCGATGGTGCCGCCTTCCCCCGCATGCGGGTTCAGCCCGGCAATGGCCAGCCGCGGCTGGCGGATGCTGAAGTCGCGCCGCAGCGCCTCCGCCGCCACCCGGCCCGCATGGATGATCGCCTGCGTCGTCAGCAGCTCCGGTACCTGCGCAACCGGTATGTGGATGGTCACCGGAATGACCTTGAGCTGGGGCGAGGCCAGCATCATCACCGGCCCGCCGGCGGCCCCTGTCAGCGCCGCCAGATATTCCGTATGCCCCGGATAGCGGAACCCCGCCTCATAAAGGCTCTGTTTCTGGATCGGGTTGGTCACCACGGCCCGCGCCTGGCCTTCGAACACCCATTGAACGGCGTTCTCGATGGAGCCGATAACTGCCTCCCCATGCGCCACGTTTGGCGTGCCCGGTGTCGCGGGCGGGTCCAGCGGTCCATCAAGGGCCGCCACGGGCAGGGCGGTGGCAAAGGCCGTCGCCGCTTCCGCCCCGGTGCTGACCTGCCTGATCGGCACATCAACGCCCAGCGCCTCTGCCACGGCCTGAAGCCGCGCCGGGTCATCAATCGCCACGAAGGGCGGCAGGCTCTCGCTCACCCGGGCCTGCCATGCCTTCAGCAGGATTTCCCCGCCGATCCCGGCAGGTTCACCCATGGTCACCGCAAGCGGCAGCTCGGTCAAAGGATCTGTCCCGTCCGGCCGGCTCAGCGCATTTCCACCACGGCATTGCGCCGCAGGTCACGCAGATAGCGCCGCGACATCATCGCAAGCTCCTGGTTGAAGAGCTGGTTCTCGATGTCGTCACGGTCCGGCAGCTGGCGTTCCACGAATTTGCGGTCGCACAGCACCACGATTTCAAGCCCTTCCGGCGTGCGTTGGGGCTGGCCCCATTCGCCGGGCTTCATCTCCAGCAGCGCCGGGCGCGCCGGCACGGGGAAGGAGCGCATCGACCGGTCTTCCATCCGGCTGAACCGGCTTTCCGGGTCGATGCGCTGGCCCAGCGCTTCCACCTGGCCGCAGGCGATGGGGCGCGTCAGCGCTTCCTGCACGGCCTGGCCGGTCCGCGCCAGCCGCTCGCGCGGCATGTCTTCGGAATAGGGAATGTTTACCGCCTCGATGGTGATGACCGCGTCCATCGGATCCTGCTGGTCGCTGCTCAGGCGGCGGTCGCGCAGTTGCAGAATGTGATAGCCGGAAATGGTGCGGATCGGGTCGGAGGTATCGCCCACCTGCATCCGGCGCAGGGCAGTGTTGAGCGCGTCCGACAACTGCCCGTCAATGATCCAGCCGGCGTCACCGCCATTGGCCGCCGTCGGTGCCTGGCTGAACTGGTTGGCGATGGCGCGGATGTCGCCGCCCTGGCGCAGCTGCGCCACAAGCTGGCCTGCTGCGTCGCGCGCGCGGGCCTCGTCATCCGGCGTCTCCACCGGGATCAGCACTTCCGACACCAGGTAGGATGCCTGCTCGGACTGGTCGATGATGCGCTGGAGCACCGTGTCGATTTCCGTGTCCGTCACGCTCACGCGGGCGCCGAAGCGGTTCTGCACCAGCTCGTTCCAGGCAAGCTCCGCATAGACCTGGTTGCGCAGCGTATCGATGTTCACATTCACCGACCGCAGGAAGGCTTCGATCTGCGGCATCGACATGCCGTTGCGCTGGCCCAGCCGCTCGATCGCCTGGTTCACCTGCTCTTCATTGATCTCGATATTGTTTTCCGACGCTTCCTGTATCTGCAGCCGCTCATCCACCAGCGCACGCAGGATCTGCGGCCGGATGCGCTCGAGATTCTCGGGCGTCGGCGGCACACCGGCGGTGGCAACCACCAGACCCAGCCGCTGCTCCAGGTCATAGGCCGAGATCACGCTGTCATTCACCACCGCGGCGATGCGCTGAACCATCTGCGCTGCGGCAGGCACGGCGGCGAGGGCCGCTGCCGCTGTCAGCATCAGCCCGCAGGCCATGGCGCGGGAACGCACAAATCGGCCGGGCTGCCGGTGCGGGTCGGAAATCTTCTTCATGGTCATAGACAACAATTCCAAGGGATCGTGCAGCAAGCCGTCACGTGAATTCAAAGGTGGGTCGTCCGCCGCACCCCCGCATCACGCAGGTTCAACAACACCCCCAGCCGCAAGCCGGACAATATCGCACCTGCCCGCCCGATAAAAGCATGTCGGGCAGGGGCGGTTGACCGGGGATGGCCCTAGTTCGTATCGGCGCCGGACACCCCGGTCTTACCGGCAAACTCGCCCAGCGTCACAAGCTGGATGCGGAAGGTAAGAGAGTTCGTCGGCTCAATGTCACGGTCACGGATGAAGCTCTGATCAAACATGAGGGTGAACAGGAAGCACTCATCCTGATAGGTCACGCCAAGGGTGTCAGAAACCATGGCTCCCCGCCGCAGGTCACGGCGGGCATCACCATGAACCCACCAGTTATCAGCAAAGTTGAATGAGAAGCCGCCATGGACTTCTTCACCCTCGCGCAGGGTTACTGTGTTGATCGACTCATCCAGGAACACGTAATTGGTGAACAGGGAAATCGGGCGGTCTTCAAAGACATTGAAGAAGGACGTGACCGACACTTCGTTCCGCAGCAGCGAACCGTCCGACGGATCAATGCGGAAGCGGCTTACCGCATTGAGATAATCGCCGGGTTTGAACTGCACGCGGCCCACTATGTCGGATTCGCTCGACTGCAGCCCGCTGCCCACCGGGAAGGCGGCGCTGTCCTCGAGCCGGTAGGACTGGCCCAGCAGCACGCTGCCTTCCGCCCCGTCATCGCCCACATAGGAATATTGCAATCCGTAGTTCACCCGCGCGCCGTCCTCGAAGCGGTCAAGGCCCGGATAGCGGTTGCGGTCGAACAGATGCGTCGTGTCAAAGTCGATGGACGTGCTGTCGTCGTTCGGGATGTCACGCGGGTTCGAATTGCTGGGCGAATAGATCGCCTGCACGATCGGCTCGATCACGTGGGAGGCGTTCTCGCTGGTTGAAATCCACGGCCAGCGATATTCAAGCCCCACCGTCGGCAGCAGCCGTGTTTCCGTCGAGGTCTTGTTCTCGCCGATCCCGTTGGTCACGTCCTCATCCACGATGAAGACATCCCCGCGCACCTCGGCAAATGCGCCGAACACCTCGCCGGACGACGCGATGCGCCGCAGGTCCCAGCCGACATCGCCGGAGAAGCGCTGGAAGCTCGTGCCCTCCACCCGCTGCAGGTTGAGGGAGTTGAAGCCCGCCTTCACCTGCCCGCCGGCGATGAGGTCATCGAAGTAATATTCCGCGTCGATCAGCGGCGCGATATAGGGAATGCTCGCCTGGTCGTCCGTCGTCAGCAGCCCCTGGAAATAGAACGCTTCGGCGCGGGCGTAATTCCGTCCGTCGATAGTCTCCACATAGACATTCGAGATCAGGTCGTTCTCGTTGAAGATGTCATAGCGGCGCAGATAGGTCTCGTCGGTGGCCAGCTGTACATCGAAGCCCGCCGCCGTCTTTTTGGTGATATCGAACTCGCCATTGGCAAACACATGCCCGCGGAACGGCTCGACGATGTTGCCGGAGCGCTGGTCCTCGTCCGGCCATGTGGCCGATGCCTCGATCGTGTATTCGCCGAAGCCCACATTGTGCCGGAACTCGCCCGCATAGACGTGCCCCACCTGGGTCTGCCAGCGCGGCCGGAAGGTGAAATCCGCGTTCGGCGCGATGTTCCAGAAGAACGGCGTGCGCACCGAGGTGCCGAAATCCTCCGACACCGCAATCGTCGGCGTCAAAAAGCCCGTCAGCCGCTTCACGCTCGGGTCCGGATGGCTGAAATAGGGCGTGTAGAACACCGGCACGCCGAAGAACTCGATAAACGCGTCCTCATATTCAACGCGCTGCTTTTCCTTGTCGTGGATGACCTTGAAAGACCGGATCTGCCACAGCGGCGGCGCGTTCGGGTCCTCTTCACAGACATCACAGACCGTGTAGACGGCCTTGTTCAGCTCTGTCCGGTTGGCAGCGCTGCGGGTGCCTGAATTGGCCGCCACGCGCGCATTCTCTTCCAGCAGCAGCCGCACCGTCTCCGCCACACCGTCAGCGAAGTCATCCGACAGCAGCATGGAATCGGCGAACAGCACCTGGCCGTCGGGCTGCAGCAGGCTCACATTGCCGTTCGCCGTCACGGTCTTGGTTGTGCGGTCATAGACGATCGAGTCGGCCAGCAGCACCCGGCTGTCGGAGGTCACTTCCACATTGCCGGTGGCGGTCACCACATCCGCCTGCCGGTCGTGCACCATCTCGTCCGCCTCGATCAGCACATTGCCGTCGAGGGCTTCGCTCTGAGATCCGGCAGTCTGGGCAAGGGCCGGGGCGGGCAGGGCGGCCCCCACAACGGACAGCGTAAGGCCGAGCGCCAGCGACCCCGCAGCCACAAGGGCCGCTGCGGAAGAGATCCCGCGCGGACCCGTGGTCAGGGGAGCGCCAAGGCTCCAAGGCGAATGGAAAGAGACCCCCGTGTCCCCCGTCGGCACCTAGCCGTCCTCCTGATGAAAGATCAACGCCCCGCCGAGCATGGCACTGATAAAGGCCGGTGACCACGCCGCCAGAACCACAGGCATAACCCCCCGGGCGCCAAGTGCAAGCGTCACATCCGTGAAAAAGTACAAAAAGAAGCCGCTCACGATGCCGGCCACGATAAGTTGACCGATACCCCCCAGCCGGGTCAGCCGCAGGCTGAAGCACGCCGCGATCAGCACCATCGCCGCCATCAGGAAGGGCCGCGACGCCAGCTGGTGCCAGTGAAGCTGATAGCGCAGTGCCGAGAACCCAGCCTCCTGTGCCGTGCGGATGAAGTCCGGCAGCTCCCAGAAAGACAGCGTATCCGGGGAGGCAAAGCTCTCCTGCACCCGCTCGAAGGTCAGCGTCGTCGGCAGGGAATAGGTCGGATGAAGCTCGCGCAGCTGGCCGGGCACCGTTACCTGGGCATTGGTCAGCGACCATTCGCCCTCCTTCAGCACCGCCTGGTCCGCGTCGATCCGGCCCTTGAACTCCTGCTCCGTGCTGTAGAGGAAGATAATGACATCCCGCAGCTCCACGCCCTGGTTCGTTACCCCCAGCGCATGGATCACCGACTGCCCCAGATCATCCGCCTGCCGCAGCCACAGCCCTGATTCGGACACCGCCAGCAGGCTGGCCCGCCCGCGGATGAACTTCGATTCCAGCGCTTCGAAGCGCGACACCATGGCCGCGGCCAGCGGGTTGTAGACCGTCACCGCACCCCCGCCGATCAGCAGCGCCAGGATGATGGACGGGGCCAGGAACTGCCACGCGGACACGCCGGAGGCCCGCGCCACGACGAATTCATTGGTCCGCGACAATTGCAGGAACGCCCACATGGAGCCGAACAGCACCGCAAACGGCATCATCTTTTCCGAGATGCTCGGCAGCCGCAGCAGCCCCATGGACAGGACCGTGGTGAACGGTACCTCACGCGAGCCCGTGCGCCGCAGAAGCTCCACGAAGTCGATCACGAAGGCCAGCGCCATGCAGATGATGAACGACGCCGCAATCGCCAGCAGCGCCCGCCGCCCGAAATAAAGATACATGGTCCAGGGCAGCCGCATCAGCGCGTCCCCCCGGACAGCGGTGCCGTCTGGGTGTTGCCCGCCACGCGCTTCAGCATGGCAACGGGCTTCCACCCGCCGATGATTGCGCACGCAATGGCAAAGGCCACAAGCGGGATCAGATATTGCACCGAGATCAGCATCGGCGTCCGCGTCGCCCAGCCCACGGCCGCAAGGTCCAGCAGGCGCACCCCCAGCCCCAGCGCGATGGTAAGCACGATGCGCTGGCCATAGCCCCGGCGGCTGAACTCGTTTGGCAAGAGCCCCGCCATGGCAATCGCTGCGAAGATGAGAGCGTAAAGCGGCGAGGTGATGCGCGCATGGCCCTCCGCAATCAGCTCGTTGGCATATTGATTGTCATAGGCCAGCGTCCGGTCCGGCCACAGAAGCTCCGGCAGGTAGCGCTCATAGGCCTTGAAGTAGCGCTCCTCCGCCGGGTTCTCGAACTGGCTGAGATCGAAGGTGTATTTGTCGAAATACAGGAAGTCGGTCTTTTTCTTGGCGTCGCGGCGCTGGATATTGCCGTTCAGCATCACCAGCCGCGGGCCTTCCGGCGTGTCGATCAGCTGGCCGCGGTCGGCGATGTAGCTCACCGGCTTGTCCTTGTCGCGGTTGTCATGCACCAGCAGGCCTTCAAGGTCCCCGCCGGGCTTGCGCACTTCCACGAACACCGTCAGCCCCGGCGCCGGGGTGGTGAATTCCCCCGCCTGCAAAAGCGACGACGCAAATTCCGTCCGCATCTGCAGCAAAAGATCGCGCATGTCGCGCATCGCCATCGGCAGCAGCAGCATGTTCACGAGATAGGCCAGCAGCATCACCCCGACAGCGCAGCCGAAAATCGCCCGCGCCACCTGCCAGCGGCTCATCCCCGCCGCATACATCACCACAAGCTCGCTGTCGGTGCGCAGACGGTAGAGGCAATAGACCACCGCGAAGAACAGGCCGATCGGCAGCACGATCACCAGGATCGACGGGATCACCAGCACCGACAGATAAAGGAACACGCCCACATTCTGCCCCTGCTCGATCACGTCATTGAGCAGTTCCAGCGACTGGGTCAGCCACACCACGCCGGTCAGGATGAGCATGAAAACGAAAAACGGCCCCGTCACCAGCCGGGCGATATAGGCGTCAATCTTGAACACCTGGGAGCCGGCCGCGCTGGCACGGCTCATCCGCGCCTCGCCGTCCCGTGTTCCGGTGTCACTCGCCATGGGCCGCTCTGGTCCGGTTCCTGTTGACGCTGCCGGGCACGCGCAAGGGGCGGGCAGGCAGGCTTGGGAAGAGGTCCGCGCGGCAGCGCCGTCAGGCGCACCGGCTGCTCTCCCGGATTTCGAAATCCCATTCTAGGAAAAAACACCCGCGCAATGGTTAACGCGTGGATACCATTTCCCAAGGGGCCTCCAACCCCGCATGAGCAGGGGATTAACCTATTTTGGTGGTTTGGCGAAGACCTTTGGGCCATGTTAAGCGGCAAAAAGCGTCTTTTCGAGCGGCACCGGCGGGGCACGGCCCGGCAGCCGGGTCCCACATGTCCCCAACCGCTCGCCCCAAACCGCACATCTGACAGGAAACCCAGAGAACCATGCCGATGAATGTGACGATCGCCACCGCCACCCTGCCCAAGACCGGTGCCCTTATCCTGCCGGCCGTGGAGGGCACCTCGCTCCTGCCCACCGCCGAAGCCGTGGACAAGGCCATGTCCGGTGGCCTGAAGCGCGCCATGAAGGCCGCCGACTTCAAGGGCAAGGCCGGGCAGGTGCTGGATGTGGTGGCACCGGAGGGCGTCGGCGTCAGCCGCCTTTACATGGTCGGTCTCGGCGCGGCCCGCTCGGTCAAGCAGGCCGGTCTCGAGACCGCCGCCGGCACCATGGTCGCCCGCCTCAATGCAGCCCGCGTCAAGCAGGCCTCCATCGCCGCAGATCCCATCGCCGATGCTGACCTGTCCGACGCTGACATCGCCGCCCATCTCGCCATGGGCGCGCAGCTCGCCGCCTATCGCTTCGATGGCTACTTCACCAAGCAGAAGCCGGATCAGAAGCCGACCCTCACCAAATTCGCGGTGATGACCAAGGCCCAGGCCCGCGCCAAAAAGGCATGGGAGATCCAGTCCGCCATCGCCCAGGGTGTCTATCTCGCCCGCGACCTCGTCAACGAACCGCCGAACATTCTGTACCCGGAGAGCTTCGCCAAGAAGTGCAAGGCGCTCACCTCCCACGGCCTCAAGGTGGAAGTGCTTGGCGAAAAGCAGATGGAGAAGCTCGGCATGGGCTCGCTGCTGGGCGTGGGGCAGGGCTCCGTGCGTGAAAGCCAGCTCGTCGTCATGCGCTGGGAAGGCGGCGCGCAGAACGCCAAGCCCGTGGCCTTTGTCGGCAAGGGCGTGACGTTTGATACCGGCGGCATCTCGCTCAAGCCAGGTGCCGGCATGGAAGACATGAAGGGCGACATGGGCGGCGCCGCCGCCGTCACCGGCACCATGCTGGCGCTTGCGGCCCGCAAGGCCAAGGTCAATGCGGTGGGCGTTCTCGGCCTCGTCGAGAACATGCCTGACGCAGGCGCCCAGCGCCCCGGCGACATTGTCACCTCCATGTCCGGCCAGACCATCGAAATCCAGAACACCGATGCCGAAGGCCGCCTCGTTCTGGCAGACGCGCTCTGGTACACGCAGGACCGCTTCAAGCCGCGTTTCATGATCGATTTGGCCACCCTCACCGGTGCCATCCTCGTGGCGCTTGGCGAGGAACATGCGGGCCTCTTCTCCGAAAACGACAAGCTGTCCGATCAGCTCTCAGAGGCCGGCAAAGCCTCGGGCGAAACCGTCTGGCGTCTGCCCATGGGCGACGCCTATGACAAGCTGATAAAGTCGAAATTCGCCGATATGCGCAATATCGGCGGCCGCAATGCGGGCTCCATCACCGCAGCCCAGTTCCTCAACCGCTTCACCAATGGCGTGCCCTGGGCGCATCTGGATATCGCCGGCACTGCCTGGCAGTCCGGCGCCAAGCCCACATCTCCGTCCTGGGGCACCGGCTGGGGCGTGCGCCTGCTCAACCGTCTGGTTGCGGACAATTTCGAGTAAGCCCTGATGGCCGAACTGCTGTTCTACCACCTCGAGCGCTCAACGCTGGAAGCCGTGCTGCCACAGCTTCTTGAAAAGACGCTCGAGCGTGGCTGGACGGCAGTGGTCCGCGCGGGCTCGCCTGAACGCGTCAAGGCGCTCGATGCCCATCTGTGGACCTACCGAGACGACGCCTTCCTGCCCCACGGCGCGGAAGGCGAAGGCCATGAAGACATCCAGCCCGTCCTCCTGACCACCGGCACGGACAACCCGTCCGGCGCCAATGTCCTCTTTGTGGTTGATGGCGCGGACATCACCGGCGTTGAAACCTACCAGCGCTGCGTCCTGATGTTCGACGGCGCCGACCCCTCAGCCGTCGCCCGCGCCCGCGAGCACTGGAAAGCCGTCAAGGCCAACGGCCACGACGCCACCTACTGGCAGCAAAGCGAGCAGGGCCGCTGGGAGAAAAAGGCCTAGGCGTCTTCCGCTGCAAGGCCCGCTTTCTCAACCGCGTCCTCATAGGCCACATGACAGGCTTCCCAGGCGGCTTCAGCCTTTTCGAGCTGGGTGCCGAGTTCGCCGCGCGCGCGGGCGATGAGGTCGGCCTTGGCCGGATCGCGCTCGAACAGGCTGCCATCGGCAAGCACCGCGTCCAGCTTGGTGATCTTTTCCTCGATCTCGATGATCTTCAGCTCCGCCGCATCCGCCTTCTTTTTCAGCGGCGCGATGGAGGCCCGTGCCTTTGCCGCTTCCTTGCGGGCCGCCTTGCCGCGCGCCTCGTCCTCTGCGGTCGGGGCAGGGGAAGAGGCTTGCACAGCCGGGCGGTCGTCGCTTTGCGCGCCGGGGCGGCCGCGCTGGCTCAGCAGCAGGCGGCGATAATCATCCATGTCCCCGTCAAAGGCTTCGACCCGGCCCCCATGCACCAGCCACAGCCGGTCAGCGCAGGAATCGATGAGATGCTGGTCATGGCTGATCAGGATGACCGCACCCGGATAATTGTTGATCGCGTCCACCAGCTGGTCGCGCCCCTGCATGTCCAGATGGTTGGTCGGTTCGTCGAGCACCAGCATGTGCGGCTTGTCGAAAGTGGCAAGCGCCAGCAGCAGCCGCGCCTTCTCGCCGCCCGACAGGTCGCGCACCTTGACGTCCGCCCGCTTGCCGGAAAAGCCGATGGCGCCGACGCGGGTGCGCACCTGCGCATCCGTCACCTCGCCGAACTTCTCCATCCGCTGCCGCATGGTCTGATACGGCGTCAGCCCTTCCGGCAGCTCGTCCACCTGGTGCTGCGCGAAATAGCCGATCCGCAGCTTCGGCGAGCGCCGCACCTTGCCGTCCATCTGCTTCAGCCGCGCGGTAATCAGCTTGGCGAAGGTGGATTTGCCGTTGCCGTTGGCGCCCAAGAGCGCAATCCGGTCGTCCTGGTCGATGCGCAGGGTCATTCGCGACAGGATGGCCGTCTCGTCATAGCCGACGGAGGCGTCTTCCATGGTGATGATCGGCGGCGGCAGTAGATCCTCCGGACCCTGAAGACTGATCGGCGCTGATTGCTCATCCGCCAGCACCGTCGGCAGTTCCAGCTTCGACAGCGCCTTCATCCGGCTCTGCGCCTGCCGCGCCTTCGACGCCTTGGCGCGGAACCGCTCCACGAAGGCGCTCATATGCTTGCGCTTGGCATCCAGTTTCTTGCGCAGGGCAATGTCGTGTTCCGCCTGCTCCGCCTTCAGCTTCTGGAAGCGCGCGAAATTGCCCGAGTAGAAGGACAGCCGCTGGTGCTCCAGATGCAGGATGCCCGTCGCCACCTGGTCCAGCAGGTCGCGGTCATGGCTGACGATCAGCAGCGTGCGCGGATATTTGCGCAGGAAGTCCACCAGCCAGATCGTGCCTTCAAGGTCGAGATAGTTGGTCGGCTCATCGAGCAGCAGCAGGTCCGGCTGGGTAAACAGCAGGGCCGCCAGCGCCACGCGCATGCGCCAGCCGCCGGAAAAATCCTTCGTCGGCCGCGCCTGGTCCGCCTCGTCGAAACCGAGACCCGCCAGAATGCTCGCCGCCCGCGCCGGGGCGCTGTGCGCGTCAATGTCCGCCAGCCGCGTATGGATGTCGGCAATCCGGTGCGGGTCCGTCGCCGTCTCAGCTTCGGTCAAAAGCGCCAGCCGCTCCGTGTCAGCCGCCAGCACGGTTTCCAGGAGGCTGATATCCGTCGCCGGGGCTTCCTGCTCCACCCCGCCGATACGCCAGTTCTTCGGCACCGAGATCGAGCCCGTCTCGGACGGGATCTCGTTGCGGATCAGGCTGAACAGGGTCGACTTGCCGACCCCGTTGCGGCCCACCACGCCCACATGCTTGCCCTCGGGCACGCCTGCGGTGGCACCCTGCAGCAGCACCCGGTCACCGATCCGGTAGGTAATATCGTTGATTTGCAGCATGGCGTGCGGCTTTGCCTGATCCGGCGTGGAAAGGTTAAGGGCAGGGCACAGCCTGGGGGTGCTTGCAGGGAAGCTGGCAGCGCGGCTATAACGCGCGCGACTTCACCTGAGCCTTATCCAAGGCCCTCTTGAAACCGCATTTCTAAGCGTCTTCCGTCAGATGTCCACCATGCTCTCGCGCATAGGCGCATTGCATGGTCTCTCCTCCCGCGGCACAGGCGGCAGCGCGACCTGCCAAGCTCCATAGGAAAGGCACACACCATGGCCCTCGAGCGCACCTTCTCCATCGTCAAGCCCGACGCCACCAAGCGCAACATCACCGGCAAGGTCATCGACCGTCTGGAATCCGCCGGCCTGCGCGTCATCGCCTCCAAGCGCATCCACATGACCAAGGAGCAGGCCGAAGGCTTCTACGCGGTCCACAAGGAGCGCCCCTTCTTCGGTGAGCTGGTGGCCTTCATGACCTCCGGCCCGGTCATCGTGCAGGTGCTGGAAGGCGAAAACGCCATCGCCAAGAACCGCGAAGTGATGGGCGCCACCAACCCGGCCGACGCCGCCCCGGGCACCATCCGCGCCGATTTCGCCGAGAGCATCGAAGCCAATTCCGTGCACGGCTCCGACGCCCCGGAAACCGCTGCCGAAGAGATTAAGTTCTTCTTCTCCGACGACGAAATCGTCGGCTGAAGCCTCTCGCACAGCTGATCGGAAAAGGCGGATGCTCCGGCATCCGCCTTTTTTGTGCGCGAACGCTAGTCGGCCTGAAACAGGAACCGTTGCGGCATCGCGCCCGCCGCCGTCACCACCCGGCCGTCCTCAAGGCGCACCTCGCCGGTGACGATCATCCGCACCGCTTCCGGATAGAGCTGGTGCTCGGCTTTCAGGATGCGCGCTGACAGCGTGTCCGCGTCATCCCCCGGCAGCACCGGCACCGCCGCCTGGGCGATGATCGGCCCGCTGTCCAGCGCCGGCGTGATGTAATGCACCGTGCAGCCGGAAATCGTCACGCCCGCATCCAGCGCCTGCTGCTGAACGTTCAGCCCCTTGAAGGCGGGCAGGAGGGACGGGTGGATATTCACCATCCGGCCTTCCCATTTGGCGGCGAACTCATCGGTCAGGATGCGCATGAAGCCCGCATAGCAGACCAACTCGGCGCCGACGGCCTCCAGCGCGTCCCCCAGCGCCGCATCAAACGCGGCCCGGCTGTCGAACGCTGTGTGGTCGATGATCTTTGTGGGAATGCCCGCCTCGGCGGCGATCGCAAGGCCCTTGGCCTTCGGCCGGTTGGAAATCACGCACACGATCTCGGCGGGGAAATCCGGCGCCGCAACGGCATTAATCAGCCGCAGCATGTTGCTGCCGCGGCCTGAAATCAGGATGGCGATCTTCATGCGTCTTGGATCGTCCCGATGGCCCGCGTGTCGATCCCCAGGCCCGACAAATGCGCCGTTACGGCGTCCGCGTCATCCCCTGGTGACACCACGGCCACCATGCCGATGCCGCAATTGAACGTGCGGTGCAGTTCCGCATCCGTCATGCCGCCCAGCCCCTGCAGCCAGCGGAACACCGGCGGCAGCTCCCAGCTCGCATAGTCAATGTCGGCGGCCAGCGTCTTCGGCAGCACGCGGGGAATGTTCTCAGAGAAGCCGCCGCCCGTGATATGCGCCAGCGCCTTGATACGCCCGTCGCGGATCGGCTCCAGCAGCGGCGTCACATAAAGCCGCGTCGGCGTCAGCAATGCCTCGCCCAGCGTCGCAGCGTTGGTGTCAAACGGCGCAGGCGCATCCAGCTTGGCGCCCGCATCGGCGATCAGCTTGCGCACCAGCGAAAAACCGTTGGAGTGAAGGCCGGAGGACGCAAGCCCAAGGATGATGTCACCGGCGGCGATGTCCTGCCGCGGCAGCAGCGTGCCGCGCTCGGCCGCGCCCACGGCGAAGCCCGCGAGATCAAAATCGTCGCCCTGATACATGCCCGGCATTTCGGCGGTCTCTCCGCCGATCAGCGCGCAGCCCGACTGCGAACAGCCCTCCGCGATGCCTGAGACAACCTGCGCAGCCGCTGCCACGTCCAGATGCCCCGTGGCGAAATAATCGAGGAAGAACAGCGGCTCCGCCCCCTGCACGATGAGGTCGTTCACGCACATGGCCACAAGGTCGATGCCGACCGTGTCCAGAATGCCCGTGTCGATCGCCAGCCGCAGCTTGGTGCCCACCCCGTCATTGGCCGCCACCAGGATGGGGTCGGTGAAGCCCGCCGCCTTCAGGTCAAACAGCCCGCCAAAGCCGCCGAGATCGCTGTCCGCGCCTGCCCGGCGCGTCGCCTTGGCTATGGGCGCGATCAGCTTCACCAGGGCATTGCCCGCATCGATGTCCACGCCCGCATCCGCATAGGTGATGCCGTTGGATTTGTCCGGTGAAGCGGGTGCCGCCATCAAATGCCTCTTCGCGCAGATCGGTGGTCGTTAAGTCAGCTTTTCGCCCAATTTGCCGGGCCACATGGTCCCCGGAACAGCCCCCTCGGCTTGCCTCGGGGCCAGCGAGCGCCTAAACGAGCCCAAAGCCCTCCCGAATGCAAGTGCATGGCGGTGCAAGGCAGGGCTGCCGGGGCGGAAATGCTGGCCCGGCAGAGAGTTAGGCAAGGTCAGCAGGCAGGGGCAGGGCGCTTTTGCCGCACGGCCTGCGGCGGGGTGATATAGTCCCGCCGCCGCGCCGTCATATGACGGTCACGGATATGTGGCGAGTGACAGAGTTTGGGGGCTTCGGATGCGGGAGATGACGGGTTTGCTTGAAACAGGAATGCACCGCCGCGTGACGGGATCGGTAACCCCGTCCGCAGGCAAGTCCGCAGCAATGCGCGGGGCCGCGCTGCTGCGCGCCGCTACCCTCGCGCTCACCGTCGCCGTGGCGCTCGCCACCGGCCTCGGCGCACCCGTGCCCGCCGCGGCCCAGTCCTCCAGCGACATCTACACCGTCACCGGCATCCCCATCGACGCCACCGGCGCCGACGCCTCCCAGGCCCGCGAAGCCGCTTTGGTCCAGGGCCGGATCAAGGCCGCCGATGAAGTGCTGCGCCGGTTCACGCTCTATGCGGATTGGCCGCGCCTGCCGGAAGTGGATGCGGTCACCGCCGATGCCATGGTCACCGGCATCGGTGTTGCCAATGAGCGAACCTCCGGCACCCGCTATCTCGGCGAAGTGACCGCCCGCCTTGATCCGGGCCGTGTCCGCAGCTTCCTGCGGCAATCAGGCGTCCGCTTCACCGAAAGCCAGGCGGCCCCCGTGCTGCTGCTGCCGGTGCTCGACACCCCCGGCGTCCGCGTCCTGTTCGATGAGCCCAACCCCTGGCGCGCGGCGTGGGAATCGATCGGCCTGTCCAATTCGCTGGTGCCCATTCGTCTCGCCCTCGGCGACCTCGAAGACTTCGCCGCCATCGACGCAGGCACTGCCATCGGCGCTGACTGGGCGGCGGTGGAAGCCATCGCCGGGCGCTACGGCGTTGACCAGGTGCTCGTCGCCCATGCGAAGGCGGACGAGGGTGCGTCCTTTGATGTCACGCTCTACCGGGTCACCCCGCGAGGTACGGAAGAAACCACCCGCAGCTTCCAGGGCGCCACGGTGGAGGACGCTTCCGCGACGGCGGCGCAGGAAATCCGCAATTCCATGATTGCCAACTGGAAGACGCAGAACGCCGTGGCCTTCGGTCTGGAACAGACCTTCCCGGCCTCGGTCGAGTTCGCGTCCCTTGGCGAATGGGCGGCCATCCGCAAGCGGCTTGAGTCGGTCTCCATCGTGCAGAGCTATGACGTGGTCGCCCTGTCGGCCCGGGGCGCTGAACTGAAGATCCGCGTTGCCGGCCCCATCGAGGCGCTGGCCGCCAACCTGTCCCAGCGCCAGGTGCGTCTGATTGACGAAGGCGGCTACTGGACCATGGCCCTTGCCCCCAGCGCCGCCCCGGCACCGGCCCCCTCGCTGGCGGACCCTGCCACCCTTGAGCCGGCGCCCGCATCAGCCCCCACATCCACGCAGCCGCAGGCCGGCGCATCCGGCCTGCCCGAAGACGAGGCCATCGCCGACCGTCTGACCCGCCAGAACGCGGGCAGCCCCGCACCGTGAGCCCTGCATCGTGAGTTTTGTTCCCAACCTGATAACGCTCGGGCGGCTGATCCTCGTCCCGGTCATTATCTATCTGATCGGCCATCAGGAATTCGAGGCAGCCTTCTGGGTCTTCGTCGCCGCCGGTGTGTCCGACGGGGTGGACGGCTTCATCGCGCGCCGCTTCAACGTCAAGACCACCCTGGGTGCCTGGCTCGACCCGGTGGCCGACAAGGCGTTGCTTGTCTCCATCTTCGTGTCCCTCGGCATGCAGGATCTCATCCCCAACTGGCTGGTGATCCTGGTGGTCAGCCGCGATGTGCTCATTGTCGGCGCGGTGCTGATTTCATGGCTGATCGGCTTTTCCATCACCATGCGCCCCTTGATGGTGAGCAAGATCAACACCACTGTGCAGATAGCCTATGCGGCGGGCGTGCTGGCCGTGCTCGGCTTCGGGCTGGAAGCCTCGCTTGCCTCGGCCCTGGTGCTCGGCACCTATCTCACCGGCATGACAACGGTCGTGTCCGGCGCCAGCTATCTGGTGGACTGGGTGCGGGATGTCAGCGCCTGGGAAACCGATGAGGCGGAAAAGCAGCACACCGCGTCAGACAACTGACGCGCAAGGGCGGATTGGCGCGTCATACCGCTGACGCACCGGCAGGATCAACCAACCCGAAACGGGGCAGAACAGATGAGCGTTGGCAGACAGGCGGCAATCTGGGCAGCGGTGGCGCTGGCCTTCGGCCTCACCCTGCATTTCCTCAGCGGCATCATGCTGCCCTTCGTGGCCGGCATGGCCATCGCCTATTTCCTCGACCCGGTGGCCGACAGGCTGGAAGCGGCGGGCTTCAGCCGCATGGCCGCCACCACCGTCATCTCCATCATCGCCGTGCTGCTGCTCATCCTCGGCATCGTGCTGCTGCTGCCTGTATTGCAGGACCAGTTCATCGCCTTCGCCAACCGCGTGCCCGGCTATCTCGAGCAGCTCCAGGCCCTCGTCGACCGCGTGATGGATGGCCGCCTGGCCCAGTTTATCTCGACCCTTGATACCGATTTCGAAGCCGCCTTCGGTGATCTCGCCAAGACGGCGGTGGGCTGGGTCGGCGGCGTCTTCGAGCGCGCCATCTCCGGCAGCCTCGCTTTCGTCGGCTTCCTGTCGCTGGTCTTCGTTACCCCGGTGGTCGCCTTCTACCTGCTGCTGGACTGGGACCGCATGGTCGCCCAGGTCGATAGCTGGCTGCCGCGTGACCACGCCGACACCATTCGCGGCCTGGCCCGCGAGATGAACGAGATGTTGTCGGGCTTCGTCCGCGGTCAGGTCACGGTCTGCCTCGTGCTCGGCACCTTCTATGCCACCGGCCTGTCGCTGGTGGGCCTCGAATTCGGCCTTGTGGTCGGCGTCATTGCCGGCATTGTCAGCTTCATTCCCTATTTGGGGGCGGCCACGGGCCTCGTCCTGTCGGTCGGTCTCGCCCTCGTCCAGTTCTGGCCGGACCCGGTGATGATCGGCGCCGTCGCGCTCGTTTTCTGGATCGGGCAGGCGATCGAAGGCAACATCCTCACCCCCTGGCTGGTCGGCTCGCGGGTCAAGCTGCACCCGGTCTGGGTCATCTTCGCCCTGTTCGCCTTCGGCACCATGTTCGGCTTTGTCGGCGTGCTGCTGGCCCTGCCGCTTGCCGCCGTCATCGGCGTCCTCGCCCGCTTCGGCGTATCGGAATATCTCAAGAGCGATCTGTATCGCGGCAGCGGCAGATATCTCAGTCCGGCGGCGGATGTACCGCCCACGGATGATCCCGGAAAAGACGACGAGCCTGCGAAGGGAGGGGAGGCGTGAGCGCACCCGGCCCCCAGCTGCCCCTGCCGCTTGCCCATCGCGCCGCCCAGGGACGCGAGGATTTTCTGGTAAGCGACAGCAATGCCGTCGCCGTCACCTGGATCGACCGCTGGCCGGACTGGCCGCAGCCTGTCGCCGTGCTGGTGGGTCCCGCGGGCAGCGGCAAGTCGCATCTGGCTGATGTGTGGCGCAGCAAGGCCCGCGCCTTGCCCTGCGAGGCACAGGCCCTGCGCAAGGAAGATGTGCCCGGGCTTCTGGCCACCAAGGCGCTGGTGGTGGAAAACCTGCACCAGTTGCGTGACCCGGAGGCGCTGTTCCACCTGCTCAATTTCGCGCGCGAGACCGGTGCCTTCCTGCTGCTCACCAGCGCTGAAAGCCCCGCAGCCCTGCGCTTCCCCCTGCCTGACCTCATGTCCCGCCTCAATGCTGCCCCCACGGTGCAGCTGCACGCGCCGGACGAGATGCTGCTGCTCCAGCTCATCGCCAAGCATTTCGCTGACCGCGGGGTCCACGCCACGCCCACCATGCTGGAATATATTTCCAACCGCATCGACCGCTCCGCGCACGCTGCCCGCGATGTGGTGCAGCGCATCGACATGCATGCCCTCAGCCACGGCAAACGCCTCAATATGAGCGTGATTCGCGACGTGCTGAACGCTCCCGCCGACGCGGGCTGACGGACCATTTCTCCCCGCCGCGCTGGAAGCTGTCACGCATCCGTCATAACTTGGTGCGATGCCTGCGCTAACTTGATGTTCGCGCTGCCCGATGGTGTCTCCGATGGATGCCGCCGCTTAAGGGCGCCATGATTTCCGGAACAGGTGTATCCATGACGCTAGAAGCCGAGAATACGGTCCAGACCAAGGCCACGACCCTGGACGACATTGCCGGCCAGTTCGCCGGAATCACGCTTGAATCGAACGACCGCTTCATCAATCGTGAGCTGTCCTGGCTGTCCTTCAACGGCCGCGTGCTGGAGGAAGCCGACAATACCAGCCACCCGCTGCTGGAGCGCCTGCGCTTCCTGTCAATCTCGGCCTCCAATCTGGACGAGTTCTACATGGTCCGCGTGGCCGGTCTGCACGGTCAGGTCCAGGCGGGCGTTGATACGCTCAGCCAGGAAGGACTGACCCCGGCCCAGCAGCTTGAGCAGGTCAATGCCGCCGCCGGCATCCTCATGCGCGACCAGCAGGTCACCTGGCGCAAGCTGCGCGAGCTTCTCACCGGCGAAGGCATTGAGGTGGTGAAGCCCGCAGCCCTCACGCCCTCCGACATGGACTGGCTCGAAACCTTCTTCCTCGAAGACGTGTTCCCGGTGCTCACGCCGCTCGCCATCGACCCGGCGCACCCGTTCCCCTTCATTCCCAATCTCGGCATCTGTATGGCGCTTGATCTGCGCCGCATGTCGGACGGCCAGCCCATGTCCGCTTTGCTGCCGATCCCCAGCCAGGTGAAGCGCTTCGTCCGCCTGCCCAACGCCCAGGCCGACAGCGGCGAAATCATCCGCTTCATCACGCTTGAAAATGCCATTGGCCTGTTCACCAGCCGCCTGTTCCCCGGCTACGAGGTCAAGGGCTCCGGCGTCTTCCGCATCATCCGCGACAGCGACCTCGAAATCGAGGAAGAAGCCGAAGACCTGGTGCGGCTGTTTGAAAGCGCCCTCAAGCGCCGCCGCCGCGGCAGCGTGGTGCGCCTCAAGATCGCCAAGGACATGCCGGAGAAGCTGCGCAAGCTGGTCATCTCCGAACTCGAAGTGAGCCCCCGCGACGTGATCCTGGTGGATGGCCTCGTGGGCCTCGCCTCAACGTCCCAGCTCATCGTCGATGACCGCCCGGACCTCAAATTCACTCCCTACAACGCCCGCTTCCCCGAGCGTATCCGCGACCATGGCGGCGATTGCTTTGCCGCCATCCGTGAAAAGGACATCCTCGTCCACCACCCCTATGAGAGCTTCGACGTGGTGGTGCAGTTCGTCCGCCAGGCGGCCAACGACCCTGACGTGGTGGCCATCAAGCAGACGCTCTACCGCACCTCCGTTGACAGCCCCATCGTCCGTGCCCTGATCGAAGCAGCCGAGGCGGGCAAGTCGGTGACCGCGCTGGTGGAGCTCAAGGCCCGCTTCGATGAAGCCGCCAACATCAAGCTGGCGCGTGATCTCGAGCGCGCCGGGGTGCAGGTCGTCTATGGCTTCATCGAGTTCAAGACCCACGCCAAGATGTCCATGGTTGTCAGGCGCGAGGGCGGGGAGCTGCGCACCTATTGCCATTTCGGCACCGGCAACTATCACCCCATCACCGCCAAGATCTACACCGACCTGTCGCTCTTCACGGTGGACCCGGTGCTTGGCCGTGATGCTGCGCGCGCCTTCAATTACATCACCGGCTATGCTGAACCGGCGGACCTTGAAAAGCTCGCCCTGTCGCCGATGACCCTGCGCAACCTGCTGATCGATTACATCGAAAAGGAAATCGAGCACGTGCAGCAGGGCCGCCAGGGCGCCGTCTGGGCGAAAATGAATTCGTTGGTCGATGCCTCAGTGATCGACGCGCTCTACCGCGCCAGTCAGGCCGGCGTGAAGGTGGAACTCGTCATTCGTGGTATCTGCTGCCTGCGGCCCGGTGTGCCTGGCCTCTCCGAGAACATCGCCGTCAAGAGCATCGTCGGCCGCTTTCTGGAGCATTCGCGCATCGTCTGCTTCGGCAACGGCCACGCACTGCCCAACCCGCAGGCGAAAATCTACATCTCCTCCGCCGACTGGATGCCCCGCAACCTCTACCGCCGCGTTGAGACGCTGGTGCCGGTGGAAAATGCCACCGTGCACGAACAGATCCTCGACCAGATCATGGTCGCCAATCTCGAGGACAACGAGCAGAGCTGGGACCTGATGCCTGACGGCTCCTATATGCGCACCGAGCTCGGCCCGGATGCCAAGCCCTTCAACGCGCATCAGTACTTCATGACCAACCCCAGCCTCTCAGGCCGCGGTAAGGCGCTGGAAGAAAGCCTGCCCAAGCAATTCCGTTTCCGTACTGCCACCGATTGATTTGGTGTATGACTGACAGCTGACTCGGCGTGCGTACCGGCGTAATCGACCGCACCCGGTCAGCCTGTCACCTGAGTGGGAAGCGCGTATGCCCACGGCACTTCAATTGCGGCACACCTCCGACCTCAGCAAAGGGGTCGGCATCATCGACATCGGCTCCAACTCCGTGCGCCTGGTGGTCTATGCAGACCGCGGCCGCACCCTGCAGCCGATCTTCAACGAAAAGGTCCTGTGCGGCCTCGGCCGCAGCGTTGCCAGCACCGGCGAGCTGGACGCCGAGGCGGTGGACCGCGCGCTGACAGCGCTTGCCCGATTCCGCGGCCTCACCAGTGCCCTTGGCATCAGCGATCTTCAGGCCGTCGCTACTGCCGCCGTGCGCGAAGCCTCCAATGGTGACTATTTCATCGAGCGCGCCGAACATCTGTGCGGCGGCCCGATCTCCATCCTCTCCGGCCATGATGAAGCGCGCTTTGCTGCTGAAGGCGTGATCGCCGGCTTTCCGGATGCGGACGGCGTGGTGGGGGATCTCGGCGGCGGCAGCCTCGAATTGGTGGATGTCGCCAATGGCCGCTACGGCGAGGGCATCACCCTGCCGGTGGGCCCCCTGCGGCTGATCGACATGTCCGGCAACAACATCGCCCGCGCCCGCGAGATCGTGGCCGAGGCTTTCGCGCAGGCGGACTGGACCACCGGCCGCCCGTGCGAGAACTTCTACGCGGTGGGAGGCAACTGGCGGAACCTCGCCAAGCTGCACATGTATGCCGAGGAATACCCCCTGCGCGTGCTGCAGGCCTACACGGTGCGCAAGCGCGAGGCGATTGACGTGTCCCGCCTGATCGCCGGCCAGAGCCCCAAATCCCTTGAGCGCATCCCCGATGTCTCCCGCAAGCGCCTGGACACCTTGCCCTTCGCGGCTCTCGTCATGGAAAAGGTGCTGGAAGTCACGGGTGCCGCCCGCCTCGTCATCTCCGCCTATGGCGTGCGTGAGGGTCTGCTCTATGCCCGCCTCGCCGAGCAGGACCGCCGGGCCGACCCGCTGCTCGCCTGGGCCACCGGGGTAGGGGAGCGGCTGGGCCGTTTCGCCGAACATGGGGAGGAGCTTGTGCGCTTCACAGCGCCCCTGTTCCAGTCAGGCCAGCTCATGGCGGCGGATGCGGGCGAGCGCCGCCTGCACCACGCCGCCTGCCACTTGAGCGACATGGCCTGGCGCATCCATCCCGACTATCGCTCCCAGCACGTGCTGACCGAAATCCTGCGCGCGCCTGTGGCCGGCATCGACCATCCGGGCCGCGTCTATCTGGCGATCGCCGTCGCCAACCGCTACCGCAAGGGCACCAATGGCGACCATGACGGCGCGCTGTCGCTTCTGGATGAAGACCGCGCCCGCCGCGCCGAAGCCCTCGGCCTCGCCCTGCGCCTGGGGCACATCATCTCCGCCGGGGCTCCACGCCTCGTCACGGGCTTCCGCCTTCAGCCGGAGGCCGACAAGCTGACGCTCATCGTGCCCTCGGCCCGCAAGGATCTGTTGGGGGAATCGGTTGCCAAGCGGCTCAACAATCTGGCCCGCGCGCTGGGCACCGAGCCGGACATCCGCATTTCAGACGCCTGAGAGGAATATTCGCCGGGGACGCCTATTCGGCAGCCCGCCGCGGCATCTTCACCGGCTTAATGACCTGGTTCTCGATCGCCAGGCACAGCTGGCCGTTCTTCAGCGCCAATGCGTCCTCGCCGAAAATCTCGCGCCGCCAGCCGCGCAGGGCTGACACATCCGCATTGTCGTCCGCCGCAATGCGTTCGAGGTCGGCCACGTTGCAGATCAGCTTTTGCGCCACGTCATGCGCTTCGCATTTGTATTTCAGCAGCACCTTCAGCAATTCCACCGTCGGGCCGATGCCCTGGGGCAGCTGTTCCGGCGCTTCCGGCATCATCACCTCCGAGGAGGGGCGGTTGAGCCCGCGCGTCACCGCTTCTAGCAGGCTCTTGGCTCCCCGGCTCTGGGCAAAGCCCCGCGGCACCGCGCGCAGATTGCCCAGCGCGTCCGCCGTCGTCGGCGCCTGGGTGGCGATTTCCTGGATCGCGTCGTCCTTCAGGATGCGCCCGCGCGGAATATTGCGGATCTGCGCTTCCTGCTCGCGCCAGGCCGCCGCCTCCTGCAACACCGCCACGGCCTTGCGGGTGCGGTTGCGCAGCTTCAGCCGCTTCCAGGCGTCTTCCGGTTTCACTTCATAGGTGTCCGGGTCCTGCAGGATGGCCATTTCCTCGGCCACCCATTCCGCTCGGCCGGACTTGGTGATCCGCCGCGCCAGATGTTCATAGACCTGCCGCAGATGGGTCACGTCCGCCGCCGCATAGCGCAGTTGCTTGTCGGTCAGCGGCCGCCGGCTCCAGTCAGTAAAGCGCGAGGACTTGTCCACTTGGGCGCCCGTCACCCGCTTGACGATGTTCTCATAGCCGATCGAATCGCCGAAGCCGCACACCATCGCCGCCACCTGCGTGTCGAACAGCGGGTCGGGCAGGGTCTTCGCCTCATGCCAGAAGATCTCGATGTCCTGGCGGGCGGCATGAAACACCTTGATGACCGACCGGTTCGCCATCAGCGCGTAGAAGGAGGAGAGGTCGATCCCCTCCGCCATCGGGTCGATGAGCAGCGCATCCCCCTTCGGCGCGGCAACCTGGATCAGGCACAGGATCGGCCAATAGGTCGAGTCCCGCAGAAACTCCGTATCCACAGTCACATAGGTTTCGGTCGAAAGGCGGGTGCAGGCGGCCTCAAGGGCCTCGGTCGTCGTGATAATATCCATCTTGCGCATGCTATAGCCGAAGCCGCGCCCTTTGTCGCTAGTCCTTGCACGTCCTGATCGCGCCCATCTCCTTGATTGGGGGGCGGAATCTTGACAAGACGGGCCCGCCCATGCGCTTCTCCGCCGCAACTCCCGCGCGCCCGCGGCCATCGGCCCCGCGCTATCCCGTAAGACCCCAAAGACCCAAGGCTTTTTACCGCCATGACCCGTTATCGCTCCCATACCTGCGGCCAACTTCGTGCGGAGGACGTCGGCAAGACCGTGCGCCTCTCCGGCTGGGTCAACCGCGTGCGCGACCATGGCGGCCTGCTGTTCGTGGACCTGCGCGACCATTACGGCCTCACCCAGTGCGTGGCCGACCCCGACAGCCCGGCCTTTGCCGCCGTCGATACCCTGCGCGCGGAATGGGTGGTGACCATCGACGGCGAAGTCGTGGCCCGGTCAGATGAGACGGTGAACGACAAGCTGCCCACCGGCGCGGTCGAAGTGCGCATCACCTCCATCGAGGTGCAGTCCGAAGCGCAGGAACTGCCTTTGCCGGTCTTCGGTGATCTCGACTATCCCGAAGAAACCCGCCTGCGCTACCGCTTCCTCGACCTGCGGCGCGAACGCCTGCACGAGAACATCGTCCTGCGCTCGCGCATCATCGCTGATCTGCGCCGCCGCATGACCGACGCAGGCTTCATGGAGTTCCAGACGCCGATCCTGACGGCGTCCTCGCCGGAAGGCGCGCGCGACTTCCTGGTGCCCAGCCGTCTGCATCCGGGCCAGTTCTATGCCCTGCCGCAGGCCCCGCAGCAGTTCAAGCAGCTGATCATGGTCGCGGGCTTTGACCGCTATTTCCAGATCGCCCCCTGCTTCCGCGACGAAGACGCCCGCGCCGACCGCTCGCCGGGTGAGTTCTACCAGCTCGACATCGAGATGAGCTTCGTTGAGCAGGAAGACATCTTCCAGGCCGTCGAACCCATCCTGCGCGATGTCTTTGTCGAATTCGGCAACGGCAAAAGCGTGACCGAGAAATTCCCGCGCATCCCCTTCGCCGAAGCCATGCGCAAATACGGCTCCGACAAGCCCGACCTGCGCAACCCGATCGAGATGTCGGATGCGACTGACACCTTCCGCGATTCCGGCTTCAAGGTGTTCGCCGGGCAGATTGCTGCCGACGACAAGGTCCGCGTCTGGGCCATCCCGGCACCGGGCGGCGGCAGCCGTGCCTTCTGTGATCGGATGAATTCCTGGGCCCAGAAGGAAGGCCAGCCCGGCCTCGGCTACATCTTCTTCCGCGAAGAAGAAGGCCAGTTGGTGGGCGCAGGCCCCCTTGCCAAGAACATCGGCCCCGAGCGCACCGAGGCCCTGCGCCAGCAGCTCGACCTCAAGGCAGGCGACGCGGTGTTCTTCACCTGCGGCATCCCCTCAAAGTTCGTCGACTTTGCAGGCCAGGCCCGCCAGCAGATCGGCCGTGAGCTGAACCTCATCGACGACAACAAGTTCGAGTTCTGCTGGATCATCGATTTCCCCATGTACGAATGGGACGAGACCGAGCAGAAAATCGACTTCTCGCACAACCCCTTCTCCATGCCCCAAGGCGGCATGGAAGCGCTGGAGACGAAGGACCCGCTGGAGATCAACGGCTACCAGTACGACATCGTCTGCAACGGCATCGAGCTGTCCTCCGGCGCCATCCGTAACCACAAGCCCGAAATCATGATGAAGGCGTTCGAGATTGCAGGCTACGGGCCGGAAGTGGTGGAGGAGAAATTCGGCGGCATGCTGAACGCCTTCCGCTACGGCGCACCGCCCCATGGCGGTATCGCCCCGGGCGTCGACCGCATCGTCATGCTGCTCGCCGACGAAGAAAACCTGCGCGAAGTCACCATGTTCCCGATGAACCAGCAGGCCCAGGACCTGATGATGGGCGCCCCTGCGGAGGCCAATGCCCACCAGCTCCGCGAGCTTCACATCCGCACGGTGGTGCCCAAGGACTGATCCGTTTCCGGACCATCCCCACAGGCAATCAACGCCAAGAGAAAAGGGCTCCTCGGAAGAGGAGCCCTTTAGTTCATCTTGGGGGTAATTGTTTGTGGGAAACCGCGCTTGGGGGGCTTGGTTTCCGCGCCTTCTTGTAGGTGGGCTATTCCTCCCGGTCCCGGCCGGAAACGCTGGGGGGCGAGTAGGCCGGGTCGCCGAAAGAGGGGGAGGGCGGCACCGGCCCGTCAGCCGGTGACACCACAATGTCGTAGGCGCTCTTCACAGCGCCGGTATCAAGTTTGCCCGAGGCCGGACCCGCGATTGTCCCGTCCTCGTCCGAAATCTCCATATCAGCAGCCGTGGCTGGCAACTGCGCCCTACCGGGCGTGCTGCGTGCCGGCCGCTGCCCCGCATGGCCGCGGCGCGCACCGTCCTGTGTCAGCGGGTCATAGCTCTCCGCCACACCGCCTGTCTGCGGCCGGGCCAGGAAGCCTGATGCCATCTCGCGGATCGCCGCACGCATGCCCGCGTCATCCATATCGACACCGATCTCCGCCAGCGCTGTCTCATAGGCTGAAAGCGGCACACCATTGGCAAGCCCCACCGACACCAGCGTCGCCAGCAGTGGCGGCATATCACCCGCGGAGGACAAGTCATCCGCCTGCGGATCAACCGCCATGTCGCTTTCAACAGCCCGCACCTGCACCGCCGCTTCGATGTCCCCGGCGGGCACGTCGTCGCCATCCAGCAGATCGTCATAATCCAGCGGGTCGCACAGGCTGGCCGCGTCCCGGTTGAGCCGCAGCCGCCGCAGGCCCAGCGTCAGCGCCTCGCCGTAAAGCGCCGCGATCTCCTCCGCGTCACTGTCCGGCGGCAGTGTCACATCCAGCGCCACCGGCCCGGTCACAAACGACTGCACCGCCTGTGCCATCAGCAGCCGGTCGCGCGCCGCCACCTGCCGGGTGCCGATCTGCCCCAGCGGGGCTGCGCAGTCGAACACCTCGAGCTGTTCCACCGGCAGGTCGCGCGCGCCTTCCAGCGTCTGCGCGCCGCAGCAATAGAAATTGGCGTGCTCCACGTCCCAGTCCGAAAAACCCAGCCGCGAGAGAATGTCCGTGCTGCCCAGAATGGCGTCATCCCACCCCAGCACATAGGGCGTGAACACCGCGCGGATGGTGGCGGCGGTGGCAAGGGCTGCTTCCGTCACGTCCATGTCGTCGTCGGTGAAGCCGCGCTCGCGCAGCAGGTCGTAATTGACGCCCGGCGCGCCCTCCAGCGTGCCGCGGCCCACCACATGGTCCAGCAGCGCTTCGATGCTCGCATCGTCATGATGCAGCGCCCGCAGCGCGGCGGGCACGGAAGGGGAAATCGTCTTGTAGATGGCGTCCGGGTCGAGATTCGGCGTCAGGCGGCGGAAGTGCACCAGCCGCGCCATGGGAGCGATGCCGGCTGATTCCGCCGACATCATCCGCGCGGCATCCTCGTCGGCGGGCAGGGCGGTCAGCGCGCCATTGCGCAGGCCCGTCACCGCCGCGCGGTCCAGCGCCTTGCCCATCAGCAGGCGGGCCCGGTCCAGCACCCGTGCCTGCTCCGCCGAATAGGGGAACAGCGGCATCGGCAGCATGGCCCCGCCATCCGGCGCATGGCCCAGCAGCGCCCGCTGCATGGCTGCAAGATCATCCGTCAGGTGCTGTGCGTCGCACGGCTTCTGCTGTTCAGCCAGCAGCGTGCTCGTCGCCGCCGTCGCCGCGGTCACCAGCGCGGACACCGTCGCCGCCAGCGCCCGGCCTTCGTCCGACCCATAGGCCATGCCCCGGCTCATCACGAGGCTTGCCAGGTTCATCGGCGCAACGGCAATCGGGCGGCCGGTGCGGCACGGAGCATCATCCCCGCCGCACGCCATCACCTCATAGGCCAGGTCCAGCGCCACCGCCAGCACATGCACCGCATGGCACAGCCCGTCCACATCCAGGCTGCCGCCCCGCGACGGCGCATCGAATTTCAGAACGTCCACATGACCGCACGGCACATGCGCCCCGTCTGCGGACACATCCGCATCCGTCAGCACCAGCTCCGGCGCCCGGCCCAGATAGCTGGCAGCCACCAGCTCATCCATCGGCGTGTCGCTTGTCAGCCGGGCAGGGGCATCCCCGTCCTGCGGGGTGCCCAGCAGATCCCAGATATCGGAATCGAAATCCAGATGCGCGTCCCCGCCTGCAAGCGGCTCAACGCCCGCCGCGTGCTCATCCATCAGCCGCCGCGCGGCAGCCGCGGGCAGGCCCAGTTCCTCCGCCCGGCCCAGCACCGTGCGCAGGGCCCCGGTGGACGCATCGTCTTCACGGGCAGACGCCATGTCCTCTGACAGCTCATCCAGCAGCGCCCGGCCGAGCGCCAGTGCCGCCGCATCCCTGTCGCGCCCGCGCGATGCCCGCAGGCGTGTCGTCAGGTCATCGGCCTCCGTGCGCCTGTCACCGTCAGGCGCAGCAGCAGATGCGGGCGTGGCCCCGTAGGCCCAGTGTGCGCCGATGCCCTGCCACAGGGCAGGGGCCAGGGTAATCCGCCGTGACAGCAGGCAGGCTTCAAGCTCATCCCGGAAGGCAAGCGCGTCCTCGGCGCGGCGGAACAGCCGCGTCTCCATCCCCGCCCGCGCCAGCGCGCCGGCCACCCGGCTAACCGCGCTGCGGATATCGGTCTCCGCGCCGGTCGTCTCCCGGCTCGGCACCTCAAGCGGGGTGCAGGCCTGCAGCTCCGGCGGCACACCTGCCTCCGCCAGCCGCTGGCGGGCATGGGGCACGCCACATGGCAGCAGCCCATGCCGGGCAAAGGCTTCTACGGCCCCCAGCTCCCAGTCCGCCGGTGCCGTGACCTCGGACTCGGTCGCAGCCCCGGTCTCGGCCGCCAGCGTCACCCGCACACGCCGGAAGAAGCCCGGCCGCGCGGCGGCGGACCTGTCTGCTGAGAAATAGCGCTGGATCTGCATGGTCGCCCCCCAAACCGGACCATTGATGATCTGAACGCCCCGTCACGGCTGAATCGACGCCGCACGCGGGGCTACATCTTGTGCGCATACAAAATTAGTTAACAAAATATGGGGTAGTTAACGGCGGCCGGTCAAGCGTTCTCTATGCTTTTCGTCCTGCCGGAGCGGGGAAATTGGCCGGAAATCCGCCAATTTGGTCCGCGATTAAGCAATCATAAGGCGATTCGGGCCAGACTGGCGAAGCGTCGCACGGCCCATGTGGGGGCTGGCGCGGCCGGCCGATTCTCCGTCGCCGCGATGGCGGGACGGATCTCCGGCCCAGCGTGGGGAAACGGGCACGATGCCGTCGGAACAACACCGGAAAGCAGCCATTCTCAGCGGAATGCGCATTCTGGTCATCGATGACAGCGCCAATGCACGGCGGCTCCTCAAGAGCCTGCTGATGGCGTTCGGCGTTGGCGGCGACGAGGTGATCATGGTGGGCGACGCCCCCAGCGGCCTCGAGCTTCTCCACACCATTGAGCCCGACCTCATCATCTGCGACTGGAACATGCAGCCGATGGACGGCATCCAGTTCCTCCGCACCCTGCGCCTGCGTGACACGCCCGGCGCCTGCACCCCCACCATCATGCTCACCGCCCACACCAACCCGGAACTGGTGAAGGCGGCCATGGAGGCCGGGGCCAACCATTTCGTCGCCAAGCCCGTGGTGCCCGCCAATCTGCTCAAGCGCATCCAGTGGGTGCGGGCCGACAAGCGGGTCTATCTGCTCGAGGGCGATCACTATGTGCTGAAGGACCCCGGCGGCATCGCCCCGCCGCCGCCCAACGGCCCCTCCCGCCGCGCCCGTCCCGGGCAGGGCGGAACCATCTGGGAAGTCTAGGGAAAGTGTGCGCCCTCAGCTCCCCTGCCAGTCTCCTTGGTTGCCCGCTATTGGCCTTGGGATTCCCTGCGGCCACGCGATCTGTCGGCCTATTCAAAGGGTGGACGCTCCCCGGCGCGCAATGCCATATTGCGGCAACTTTTGGCGGTGACTCTCCCAACGGAGAAAGCGCCCCCTCCCGGCACGTATCAAGAGGTCGAGCGGCAAGTCCGATGATGTGGTTCAGACAGATTTTCACCTGGTGGAACGGCCAGACCTACGGCACCCGCTTGCTCACCTGGAGCCGCGGCGAACTCGTCGGCGAGGACAGCCAGGGCAACAAGTATTACCAGAGCCGCAAGGACCCGCAGCACCGCTGGGTCATCTATAACGGCCTGGCCGAAGCCTCCCGCATTCCGCCGGAGTGGCACGGCTGGATGCACAAGACCGTGGACACCCCGCCGGCCAGCGCCGCCTACAAGCCGCGCAGCTGGGAAAAGCCGCACATGCCGAACCTGACCGGCTCCGAACATGCCTACCGCCCGGCCGGTTCGCTCGTCACCGGCACCCCGCGCGCCAGCACCGCAGGCGATTACGAGGCCTGGAAGCCCGAGTAAGCGCCTGACGCGACCACCATTCAAACAAGGGCAAGGGTCCGGTCGGACTGGAACGGCCTGCCAGGCTATCGAGGAAGCTAGGATGCAATCATCTGTCGTTGAGACCCTGACCGGCGCTGCGGTGATCGTGATCGCCGGTGTGTTCCTGTTCTTTGCCTACACCGCCACCGATACGGGCGGCGGCACGGGCTATGATCTCACCATCGATTTCGACCGCGTGGACGGTCTGGCCCCCGGTGCCGATGTGCGCCTGTCCGGCATCAAGGTAGGCACGGTCACCAACCAGGCCCTCGACGCCGCCACCTATGCGGCCCGCGTCACCATCTCGGTGAGCAACGACGTGCCGCTGCCCGAAGACACTTCCGCCAAGATCACGTCCGAAGGTCTCCTCGGCGGTTCCTACATCGCGCTCACCCCCGGCGGCAGCGAAACCATGCTGGAAGAGGGCGACGAGATCATGTTCGCCCAGGGCTCGATCGACCTGATCGGCCTCGTCAGCCAGGCGGTGTTCAGCGCCGGCGGCAGCGATTCAGGCGAGTGAGGCAGGGGTCCATGCATCGTCTTCTCAAGCGCAGCGCCCTGACAGCCGGCCTGCTGGCGGCCAGCCTGCTGCCGGTTCAGGCGCAAGACGCAGCTGAAGGCGAAGCCCCCGCGCCTGCGGAACAGGCCGCCCCGCCCGTGCCTGACACGGCCCATCTCATGGGCCTCAACAAGATCACCGCCCGCACCCATCCCATGCGCGTCGGCCTTGATGCGCCGCTGCGCTTCGGCACGCTTGGCATCATCGTGCGCGCCTGCGAGAAGGCACGCCCCGAAGACCCGCCCAAGACCATCGCCTTCCTCGAGATCCGCGAATACCCGGTGAACGAAAATCTGGAAGAAGAGCCGGAGCCGATCTTCTCCGGCTGGATGCTGGCGTCCTCGCCGGGCCTCAACGCCCTCGAGCATCCCGTCTATGACGTCTGGCTCACCGACTGCAGCACGTCCGAAGGCTGAGCATCCAGCGGCAGCGCGAAGAAGTCCGACGGTTGCTCAATCGCCGCTGCCAGCATCTCCTTGTAGTCCGCACGCGGAATTTCCGTCGCGCCGAACTGTGACAGGTGGTCTGTGACGAACTGCGTGTCCAGCAGCCTGAAGCCGCCTGCCTTCAGCCGCGCCACGAGATAGGTCAGCGCCACTTTGCTGGCATCGGTCGCCCGCGAGAACATGCTCTCCCCGAAGAACGCAGCCCCCAGCGACACGCCGTAGAGCCCGCCCACAAGGCGGCCCTCCAGCCAGCATTCGACCGAATGCGCATAGCCGCGCTCGAACAATTCGCAATAAAGATCGACGATCCGATCATTGATCCACGTGCCCTCGCGCCCCGGCGCCGGTGTCGCGCAGGCCACCATGGTGGCGCGGAAGGCCGTGTCCACCGTCACGTCAAAGGGCTGCTGCCGGATCGTCCGCTTCAGCTTGCGCGGCACGTGGAAGCCGTCGAGCGGCAGGATGCCGCGCTCCAGCGGGTCCACCCAGTACAGCGACGGGTCGTCCCGCGACTCGCCCATGGGAAACACCCCATAGGCATAAGCCCGCAGCAGGATATCCGCCGTGATGTCGTGGCTGTCATCCACCATGGGCGATGCCAAGGCTATTTGAGACCCAGGAACTCTTCCAGCCAGTGGATGTTGTAATTGCCTGTCTGGATATCTTCTTCTTCCAGCAGCTTGCCGAACAGCGGGATCGTCGTGTTGACGCCGCCGACGACAAACTCCCTCAGCGACCGCTTGAGCCGCATCAGGCATTCCTGCCGGTCATCGCCATAGACGATCAGCTTGCCGATCATGCTGTCGTAATAGGGCGGGATCTTGTAGCCGGAATAGGCTGCGGAATCGATGCGCACCCCCAGCCCGCCGGGCGGGTGGAAGTCGGTGATCGTGCCCGGCGATGGGGTGAAGGTCTCCGGGTGCTCCGCATTGATGCGGCACTCGATCGCGTGCCCCGTCATCGTCAGGTCTTCCTGCTTGAAGCTGATCGGCTGACCGGCGGCGATGCGGATCTGCTCGCGCACGAGATCAACCCCGGTCACCATCTCGGTCACCGGATGCTCCACCTGCAGGCGGGTGTTCATCTCGATGAAGAAGAACTCGCCGTTCTCATACAGGAACTCGATGGTGCCCGCGCCGAGATAGCCAAGGTCGCGGATCGCGGTCGCGCAGGTCTCGCCGATACGCGCGCGCTCTTCCGGTGTGATGACCGGGGAGGGGGATTCTTCCAGCACCTTCTGGTGGCGCCGCTGCAGCGAGCAGTCGCGCTCACCCAGATGCACCGCGTTGCCATGGCTGTCGCCCAGCACCTGGATTTCGATGTGCCGCGGCTCGCCCAGATAGCGCTCCATGTAAAGCGCGTCATCGCCGAAAGCTGCCTTGGATTCAGACCGCGCGGTAGACACCGCATGGTCAAGCTCGCCGCGCGTACGCGCCACCTTCATGCCGCGGCCGCCGCCGCCGGCAGCCGCCTTGATCAGCACAGGATAGCCGATCTCCTCGGCAACCTTGGCAGCGGCAGAGGCATCGGTGATCGCCCCGTCCGAACCGGGCACCACGGGAATGCCCAGCTTCTTCACCGTCTGCTTGGCGGCGATTTTGTCGCCCATCACGCGGATATGCTCAGCCTTCGGACCAATGAAGGTGATGCCGTGCTCTTCCACGATGGAAACGAAATTGGCGTTTTCCGACAGAAAGCCATAGCCGGGATGGATCGCGTCCGCGCCGGTGATCTCGGCAGCGGAAATGATCGCGGGAACGTTCAGGTAGCTGTCGGCCGCAGCCGGCGGGCCGATGCACACGCTTTCATCCGCCAGCCGCACATGCATGGCGTCGGCATCTGCCGTGGAGTGCACCGCCACCGTGGCGATCCCCAGCTCCTTGCAGGCCCGCTGCACGCGCAGGGCAATTTCCCCGCGATTGGCAATCAGAACTTTTTCAAACATCCGGCCCGTTCCTGGATTTCGTGTGTGCCGTTTCTGCCAAGGGCAGGGCGGCTTATTCGATGACGATCAGCACTTCGCCGAACTCAACCGGCTGGGCATCCTGGACGAGGATCTGCTTCACGGTGCCGCTCTTCGGCGCCGGGATCGGGTTCATGGTCTTCATCGCTTCAACGATCAGCAGCGTGTCGCCCTGGCTGACCTTCGCGCCTTCCTGAACGAAGGCGGCAGCGCCGGGCTCCGGCGCCACATAGACCGTGCCCACCATCGGCGAGGTAACGGCACCCGGATGGCTCGACAGATCACCACCGGCAGCTGCGGGCGCTTCGGCTGCAGCCGGGGCCGCTGCTGCGGGCGCAGGTGCCGCTGCGGCAGGTGCGGTGAAGGAGACGGCGGCTCCGCCGCCGCGGGCCACGCGGATCTTGAACTCTTCGGTCTCGACCTCGATCTCGTTGAGCTCGGTCTCCTTGAGAAGGTCCGCAAGCTCGCGGATCATGTCCTTGTTGACCGGGCTTGCGCCCTTCTTCGAGTCGCTCATCAGGGTCTCCGTATCGGCGGTACGCAAGGGGCAGGCCGCCCCAATGCGGATAGGGTTGGTCGGGCAGCGGCCTCAGCTACGGGGGCTGCTGCAAATCTCGGCAAGCGCATCAAGCGCCAGGTCATATCCCTTGGCCCCGAGGCCGCAGATCACGCCGCGCGCGACATCTGAGATGAAGGAATGATGGCGGAAGTCTTCACGCGCGAAAGGATTCGAAAGATGGACTTCGATAACAGGTTTTTCGCAGGCAAGCACGGCGTCTCTTATGGCCACCGACGTATGCGTGTAGCCCGCCGCGTTGAGGATCACGCCTGACGCTGCGTCACGCGCTTCCTGCAGCCAGGTCACAAGCTCGCCTTCATGGTTCGACTGGCGGAAATCAATTGCCAGACCCAGCTCAGCGGCGCGCGCAGCGCAGCGCTTTTCCACGTCGGCCAGCGTATCGGCGCCATAGATCTCCGGCTCCCGCAGCCCCAGCAGATTGAGGTTGGGGCCGTTCAGAATGAAAATCGGAGCCGTTGTCGTCGATGCGCTCATCACGGCCTGCAGCCTTCCTGTTCCGTCCCGGCGGGCGTTTTGACGCAAAATGCCTGTGAAACAGGCCCGTTTGCGCCGTTTTGGTGTGACTTCTTATACGTGAGCAATCCCCAGCCGCAAAGGCAGGGCACCCCCATATCCGCCTGTTTCAGGTGATGCGCCGCGGATGCGGGCAAAATGTGGCGGTCACTCTGGCGCCGCAACATTGCAAAGCCGTTGACCGGATTGCTCCAATCCCGGATGACCGGCCTCCCCAATTGCGGGCAGACGTTGAAAAGCCGCGGACGCCACACCATTATCGCGCCCATGAGCACAGCCACCACATCCCAGGCGCCCGCATCCGGCGGCACCATCACCCTCACCGTCAATGGCGAGGCGCGCACCCTGCCATCCGGCGCCACGCTGGACGCACTGCTCCAGCATCTCGGCCTTGAGCCTAAAAAGATGGCCATCGAGCGCAATCTCGAGATCGTGCCCAAATCGCTGTATGGCGAGACGGTGCTGGATGAGGGCGACCGCATTGAGATCGTGCAGTTCGTCGGCGGCGGCTAGGCGCCTGTTCCAGCCTCAGCCCTGTATCCCCGGCGGCCCTGCCGTCACACTCTTTCCTCCCGCCTGCCCGTAACGGAGTATTCCCATGTCCGACGCCGCCCCCAGCTCTTCCGCAAGCATCGCCGCGCCCGCCGATGCGCCGCTGGTGGTGGCCGGCAAGGAATACAAGTCGCGGCTAATCATCGGCACCGGCAAATATGAGAGCTACGCCCTCAACGCCGAGGCCGCGCGCGCATCCGGTGCGGAGATCGTCACCGTCGCCGTGCGCCGGGTGAACCTCACCGACCCCAGCCAGCCGAAGCTCACGGATTTTCTGGACCCGGAGGAATTCACCTACCTGCCCAACACCGCCGGCTGCTTCACCGCTGAAGACGCCGTGCGCACCCTGCGCCTGGCACGCGAGGCGGGCGGCTGGAAACTGGTGAAGCTCGAAGTGCTGGGTGACCAGAAGACGCTCTACCCGGACATGCGCGAGACCCTGCGCGCGGCAGAGCTGCTCATCTCCGAGGGCTTCGAGATCATGGTCTATTGCAGTGATGACCCGATCATGGCCCGCGAGCTGGAGCAGATCGGCTGCTGCGCCATCATGCCTTTGGGCGCCCCCATCGGCTCGGGGCTTGGCATCCAGAACCCGGTCGGTATCCGCATCATCAAGGAAAACGCCAATGTGCCCGTCATCGTCGATGCGGGCGTCGGCACGGCTTCAGACGCGGCCATCGCCATGGAACTCGGCTGCGATGGTGTGCTGATGAACACCGCCATCGCCGAAGCGCGCGACCCCGTGCGCATGGCCCGCGCCATGAAGCATGCCGTCGAAGCCGGCCGCGACGCCTATCTGGCAGGCCGCATGCCGAAAAAGCGCTACGCCGACCCCAGCTCGCCGCTGGCGGGTCTCATCTGACCTGAAAAGGAAGGGAGGGCGGTTCAGCCCGCCTTGGCAGCGTCCCGCACCGCCTGGATGCGCGCCTCGATCTCCTCGATCGACGCTGCCCCCGGGATAAGGCTGTCGCCGATCACGAAGGCCGGTGTGCCGCGCACACCGATCTCGCGGGCCAGATCGTGGTTCGTGTCGATGATCCGGTCCACCCGCGCGCTTTCCATGTCGCGCGCCAGCTTGTCCGTATCCAGCCCTTCCGCCTCGGCGATTTCCATCACCTTGGCCCGGTCAAGCGTGCCTTTGGATTCCAGCAGCGCGAAGTGGAAGTCGAGATACTTGCCCTGCGGAATAGCCGCGATGGCGGCTTCGGACGCAATGGTGGAGTTCGGCCCGAGGATCGGGAATTCCTTCAGCACCAGGCGCACATCGTCATGGCGCTCGATAAGCTTCGTCATGTCCTCGGCCACCTGCTTGCAGTAGGGACAGCGATAGTCAAAGAACTCGACCACCGTGATCGCCCCGTCCGGATTACCGGCGACGAAGGAAAAACCGTCCTGCTCCAGCCCCTCGCGGTTGGCGGCAATGGCGGCGGCCTGCTGCTTGGCTTCCGCCTCGCTCTCATAGGCCTCCAGCGCGTCCATCACTTCCAGCATCAGCTGCGGGTTTTCCAGAAGGTACTCCCGCACCACCTCGCCGATCGCAGCCTTCTCCGCCTCGCTGAAGGTCTTTCCCCCCTCCTGCGCCAGCGCAGTCATAGGTGCCAGCGGCAGCAGCGCGACAAGGCCGAGCGCAGCAAAAGAGGTGCGTGCGGGGCGGAGGACGGAGGCAAGCGAAGACATCAGCATGGGACTATCCGGAAATTCAGGTCGGGGTACTGGGTTAGGCAGGGTTACAGGCGCGGTTTTTCGATGCGGGAGATATCGTCGGCCCGCTGCCAGGCCGGGCTGCCCTGCGGCAGTTCCCGCTTGGCGCGCTCCGCCCACTGCTTGGCTTCAGGCAGTCTGCCGCCCGCGGCATATTGCTCGGAGGTGGACAGCGCCGCCATGGCGGTATTGCCCTCATCCGCATAGGCCTGCGCCAGCAGGCGGAAGGCGGTGGGGTAGTCGCGTTCAATCTGCGTGGCGCGCTCCAGCGTCGCGCGGGCTTCTGTTACCTTGGCCTTTTCGCCGGTGCCCAGCAGCGCCTGGCCCAGCCCCACCAGAATGAGCGGCTGGTCGGGCAGCAGCCGTTCGGCCGCCGCATAGGCATCAGCCGCTTCCGCCGCGCGGCCTGATTCAAACAGGATCTGGCCCTTGAACTCGTGGAAATAGGCGTTGTCCGGATAATCCGCGATCAGCGCATTCATTTCCTGCACCGCCCGGTCCGTATTCGGAATCTTGTAGTACGCAATGGCGCGGGCATAGCGCGCGGGCTTGGAGGTGTCGGTCTCCGGGTAGCGCCTGAACGTCACCGCCGGGCGGTCGATGAAGCCGTGCAGCTTGGCTTTCACCAGCTCCAGCCGCTCCTGCCATTCCTTGGGGTCCTGCGCATCCTTGAAGGGCGACTGCGATACGCGGTTTTCCAGCGCTGCGATACGCTCGCGCGACAGGGGGTGGGTGCGCACATAAGGATCCTGCGAGCGCTCCGACAGCGCTTCCTGGTCCGCCAGCTTGTCGAAGAAGGACACCAGCCCCTGGCCGCTCTGCCCCGTCCGCTCAAGGAAATCGAGCGCCGCCTGGTCGGCCGAGGCTTCCTGGGTGCGCGAGTAGGAGAGGAAGGTCCGCTGCGCCAGCGTCTGCCCGCCGGTAATCAGCGCAAGGCCTGCGTCACCCGCACCGGCAAACAGCGCGCCGATGCCCAGCAGATAGCCGATGATTGCCGGCGCCGTGGCCGTTGCCACCGCTTCCTGCGAGCGCGACAGGTGGCCGCCGGTGATGTGCCCGGTTTCATGTGCCATCACGCCGATGATTTCGTTCGGCGTTTCCGCCTGCTGGATCGTGCCCGTATGCATGAACACATTCTGGCCGCCGGTCACGAAGGCGTTGATGGACGACGCGTTGACGATATAGGTGTTCACCGCCTGCGGATTGAGCCCCGCCGCCGCGAAGACGGGCTCGGAAATGTCACGCAGGAAGGTCTCGGTCTCCGCGTCGCGAATCAGTGAAATGGCCAGCGCCTGCTGCACCGGCAGCACCACGGCCAGCAGCACGGCGATCATCATCCGGGCCAGCCGCATGGGCCGCACGCCCCGCGATCCCCGCCGCCGGGCAGGCACGGGCGCCGTGGAAGTGGTGGCGGAATGGTGCATCGTCTGTTGCATGGTCAGTCCCCGGGGCCCGGATCTACGCCTCAATCATGGTCGTCGCAGTCAACGCTGCGGGCTCGGCTGAGGTTCGGCTGCGTAAGCCAGCCATGCATGATCCCCCGGGTCCCGCACTGATATGCGTCATGGTTAAACGACGCCCGATGAGGCAAGGGAGAATGCCGACTTGCATCTCACGGTAGGCAGGGCGAAATTGCCCGTCAATCTAACGACAGCGAAGCTCGCGTGGTGTTGAACGAGATGACAGAACTACTCCGTCGCCATGGCCGGAAAAAGGCAAGCCTGACCGAAGGGGAGGGGACCGCAGGCGGTCTTTCCCTGCGCCATCTGGCCACCATGGCGGCAACTGCCGCACTGACGCTGGGCCTCGCCGCCTGTTCCTCCGGCGCGGATGGCGGGCGCGATCTCGAGACAGCCAGCTTCCAGGCCGGCGCGGTGGATGATTTCGGCCTCCAGCTCGCCGATCTGCCCGACCAGAGCGATTTCGTCGGCGCCATCGTGGCGGATGAGCCGCGCGCCGCCCTTGCCGCCCGCGAGGTGCTGGAAAATGGGGGCACGGCGGTGGATGCCATCACCGCGCTCTATTTCCAGCTCTCGGTCACCATGCCGCATGCAGCGGGCCTCGGCGGCGGCGGTCTCTGCCTCGTGCACGACCCCGACAGCCGCGAAGTGACAAGCTACAATTTCCTCGCCCGCCGCTCCCGCGCAGGCGGCCCCGTCGCCATTCCGGGCAATGTGCGCGGCTTCGCGCTCATGCATGCTGTCCACGGCAGCGCCCAGTGGTCGAGCCTTGTCACCCCGGCAGAAGTGCTGGCCGCCCAGGGCCATGAGGTCTCCCGCGCCTTCGCCCGTGAACTCGCGCCGCTCGCCACCGCCCTGCGCACCCGCCCGGCACTCGCCGGCATCTATCTGAAACCGACCGGTGCTCCGCTGCAGGAAGGCGATATGCTGGTGCAGCCGGAACTTGCCGCCGCCCTCGGCCAGGTCCGCGCCAATGGCGCCCGCGGCATCTATGCCGGCAACATGGCCGAGGCCTTTGCCGCCGAAGCCCGCCTGCTCGGCACCGCAATGTCGGTGGAAGAGCTACGGGCCTACCGGCCGAGCTCCGAGCTCGCCCAGGCCATCAAGGTCGGCAACCAGACCCTGTCGCTGCCCGCCGCCAATACCGGTGCGGGCCGCTACATGGCGTCACTCTGGCCCGCCGCCCAATCGTCTGACGGCGCAAGCCTCCTTCAGGCTGCCCGTAACGCGCTGGCCCAGGCAGGCGCTGAAACCAATCTCCCCGCCATATTCGGGTCCACTGCCTTCGTGGTCGCCACGGCAGGCGGTGATGCGGCCGCCTGCGCCGTCACCATGAACGGCCCCTTCGGCACCGGCCGCGTCGTACCCGGCTCCGGCATCGTGCCGGCCCGCGCGCCGGATGCCCCGGGCTTCGGCCTCGCCGGCGCCTTCCTCGCCCCGGCCCTCATCACCAACGACTTCAACGGCACCTTCTTCTACGCCGGTGCCGGTGCGGGCGGTCCGCAGGCCCCCGCCGCCGTGCTGGATTTGGCCGACAGCCTCATCGTCCGTTCCGCTGACATCAAGGCGGCGCAGGCGGCCACGGTCTCAGACGCACAGGGCAAGGTGAATGTGGTGGCCTGCCCGGACGGGGCCCCGCGTGACAATGCGGCCTGCGTCTTCGGCGCGGACCCGAACGGCGCGGGCCTCGGCGTGCTCGGCTTCCCGCCGGGCAGCTGACCGGCCCATGGAAAGCTCGAAGCGGGGGCAGGTCGCCCCCTTCATCGTCATGGATGTCATGCGCGCCGCCAATGAGCGCGAAGCGCAGGGCCACAAGGTCATCCACATGGAAGTGGGCCAGCCCGGCACGCCCGCGCCCGCGCTGGTGCGCGAAGCCGCAGCCCACGCGCTGGCGTCCGACAAGCTCGGCTATGCCGAAGCGCTCGGCCTTCCAGCCCTGCGCGCCCGCATCGCCCGCCATTATGAAGAAGCCTACGGGGTGGATGTGTCCCCCGGCCAGGTGGTCGTTACCTCCGGCAGCTCCGGCGGTTTCCAACTCGCGTTCCTCGCGGCGTTTGACGCAGGCGCCCGCATCGCGCTCGCCATGCCCGCCTATCCGGCCTACCGCAACATCCTGAAGGCGCTCGATCTCGAACCGGTGCCGATCCGCACCGATGCGGAGACAGGCTACCAGCTCACCGCGGCCGCCCTTGAGGAGGCAGCCTCCGGTGGCCAGCTCGACGGGGTGCTGATCGCCAGCCCCGCCAACCCCACCGGTGCCATGATCCCGCCCGCGGAGCTCAAGGCCATCGGCCGCGTGGCGCAGACGCGCAACCTCGTGCTCATCAGCGACGAGATCTATCACCGCCTCACCTATGGCACGGTGGAGGAGGCAACGGCGCTTGCCGCCAGCCCGGATGCCATCGTCGTCAACAGCTTCTCGAAGTATTACTCGATGACCGGCTGGCGCATCGGCTGGATGGTGGTGCCCGAACCCATGGTCCGGCCCATCGAGCGGCTGGCGCAGAACCTTTTCATCTCGGTGCCGACCTTAAGCCAGCTGGCCGCCATCCACGCCTTCGATGCGGCGGATGAACTCGACCGCAATCTCGACGTCTATCGCGCCAACCGCGCGCTGCTGCTCGACGGCCTGCCGCAGGCGGGCTTCGACAGGCTCGCACCGTCGGATGGCGCCTTTTACATCTATGCCGATGTCAGCGGCCTGACCGATGACAGCGAGGCCCTATGCCAGCGCCTGCTGATGGAAGCGGACATCGCCGTCACGCCGGGCACGGATTTCGACCCCGAGGCCGGGCGCACCACCTTGCGCTTCTCCTTCGCCGGGCCGACCGACCACATGCGCGAGGCCGTCGCTCGCCTCAAGGCGCTCAATCTCCGCAAGGGCTAGGGCAGGGCACCGGCGCTCTTTCCACAAAAGAGCAGGACACAGAAAAAAAGGGGCGCTGGCCAAACCGGCCCGCGCCCCTCTGTATTTCCGACTGTGGATGCGGCTATTTGCGCCGCTGCCACCAGCCCCGCTTGGCGGGCTTCGACGGTTCCGGTGCCGCATCCGCCGTTTCAAGAACCGGCTCAGGCTCAGGCTCCGGCGCGGGTTCAGCTTCAGCTTCAGCTTCGCTCTCGGCCGTTTCTGCCTCGGGCTCTTCAGCCGCCACTTCGGTTTCTGCTTCCGCTTCTGGCTCGGCGTCAGCCTGCGTCTCGATCGTCTCCTCAGCAGCGGCAGGCTGGGCCACCACCACCGGGTCTTCGGCATTGGAGGAATAGGCCACCAGGATCGGGGCCTCCTCGTCATCCGTGTCAGCGCCGCTTACGTCAGAAGCATCATCCGCCGACGCGTCGGCATTGGTGTCGGCGGCGGCGTCCGCTGTGTCTTCGCTGTCGCTATCAGCAGAGGCGTCATTGCCGTCGGCATCATCGCCCTCGCCGGACGCAGCGGTGCGGCGGTGGCGGCGGCCACCCCGGCGGCCCCGGCGGCGGCGCTTGCGCGGCTTGTCGTCGCCATCCTCGTCCCCGTCGTCAGAGGTGTCGGCGGCAGAAGCGTCATCACCCTCGTCTGACGCATCCGCGCCGTCCTGGGTGTCCGCCTTGGCATCGCTGCCATCGGCATCCTCGCCGTCGCCTGAAGGCTTGCGGCGCCGGCGGCGGCGGCGCTTCGGCTTCTGGCCGGCCTCGTCGTCCGATGTGTCGGCGCGCTCTTCGCGTTCCGCATCCCGGCGCTCGGCTTCCGCAGCACGGGCTTCGGCTTCCGCGTCCAGCGCAGCATCCTCGTCCTCGTCGAAAGCACTTTCCATGCTGAGGGCGTCTGTGTCGCCGGTGATCTCCGGCGTCCTGTCATCGGTGCGCTTGATCTGGTAGTCCGGCGCGATCATGCCCTGGTCCGCCACCAGGTAGATCGACACCCGGCACCGCTTCTCGATATCCAGCAGCGAGGTGCGCTTCTGGTTGAGAATGAACACGGCGATCTCCACCGGCACCATCACGTCCAGCGCCTTGGCGCGGCCCTTCAGCGCTTCGGCCTCCACCGCGCGCAGCACCTGCAGGGCGGCGGATTCCGTCGAGCGGATCATGCCCGTGCCCTTGCAGTGCGGACACACTTCCGTCGAGCCTTCCAGCACGCCGGAGCGCATGCGCTGGCGCGACATTTCCAGCAGGCCGAAGGAGGAGATGCGGCCCACCTGGATGCGCGCGCGGTCCTGCTTCAGGCTGTCCTTCAGCTTGCGTTCCACCGCGCGGTTGTTGCGCGGCTCGTCCATATCGATGAAATCGATGACGATGAGACCGGCCATGTCGCGCAGGCGCAGTTGCCGGGCAATTTCCTCGGCAGCTTCCATGTTGGTGGAAAGCGCCGTCGCCTCGATATTGTGTTCCTTGGTGGACTTGCCGGAGTTGACGTCGATCGACACCAGCGCTTCCGTCGGATTGATGACGATATAGCCGCCGGATTTGAGCGTCACCGTCGGCTCCAGCAGCGAGTCCAGCTCGCCCTGCACGCCATAGCGCTGCAGCAGCGCCTCGCGCTCCTTGTAGCGCTTCACGTTCTTCGCATGGCTCGGCATGAGCATGCGCATGAAGTCCTTGGCGTCCTTGTAGGCCTGGTCGCCGTCAACGATGATCTCGTCGATATCCTTCGTGTACTGATCGCGGATCGACCGCTTGATCAGGTCGCCTTCCTCATAGATGAGGCAGGGGGCCGAGGACTTGAGCGTCAGGTCGCGGATGTTTTCCCACAGCCGCAGCAGGTAATCGAAGTCGCGCTTGATCTCGACCTTGGTGCGGTTGGCGCCTGCGGTGCGGACGATCAGGCCCATGCCTTCCGACACGTCCATCTCGCTCATCGCTTCCTTCAGGCGGCGGCGGTCGCTGGCATTGGTGATCTTGCGGGAGATGCCGCCGCCACGGGCGGTGTTGGGCATCAGCACGCAATAGCGCCCGGCCAGCGACAGATAGGTCGTCAGCGCAGCACCCTTGTTGCCGCGCTCCTCCTTGACCACCTGCACCAGCAGGATCTGGCGGCGCTTGATGACTTCCTGGATCTTGTAGTGGCGGCTGGCGCTGCGGCGCGAGGGGCGGCGGTCACCGCCACCGCGGCGTCCGTCACGGCCCCGGCCATTGCTGCGGCCCCGGCCCCGCCCGCGGCCCTTGCCGCGGCGATTGTCCGGGCGGTCCTTGCCGTCGGCCTTGGCCTCTTCGTCGCCATCCTCGGCGTCGTCTTCAGAGTCGTCGTCATCATCCGACGCATCATCATCCGCATCCGCCGCGCTGGCTTCGGTGTCCTCATCGTCAGAGTCGTCTTCGCCAGTGTCATCATCAGCGTCGGTCTCGACCGCTTCGCTGATGCTTTCCGCCTCGGCGGCTGATGCGGCAATGCTGCCGGACGGCTCTTCATCATCGGACGTAGCGTCGTCGGACGCGTCATCCGCATCCGCCGTCACATCCCCCAAGTCGTTTTCAGGGTCGTCTTCAGAGTCTTCGTCGGTGTCGTCTTCAGCGTCGCCCTCGGCATCAGCGTCAAAGGCATTGAGGCCGATGTCATAGGCTTCGCCCGTATCTTCCTCATCATCGTCGCTGTCGTCGTCACTGTCAGCAGCAGCCTCGATGTCGTCGTCGTCCTCGTCATCGAGGTCGACATCGTCATCATCATAGGCCTCGGCTTCGGCAGCTTCCTCCGCCAGCAGCCGCTCACGGTCGGCCACAGGGATCTGGTAGTAATCCGGATGGATTTCGCTGAAGGCGAGGAAGCCGTGCCGGTTGCCGCCATACTCGATGAAGGCGGCCTGCAGGGACGGTTCTACGCGGGTGACTTTGGCGAGGTAGATATTGCCGCGAAGCGGGCGCTTGGCTTCGGATTCGAAATCGAAATTCTCAACCCGGTTGCCCGAGACGATGGCCACGCGGGTCTCTTCCCGGTGGGCCGCGTCGATCAGCATTTTCTTGCCCATAGGCGTATTCTCCAGGCGCGCCGGCGCTGGCCGGTATGGGCCCGAGGATCAACTGCCGTCGGGCGGTCCGGGCGGGCTCGAAAGCCGCGCGGCGCGCAAATAGGGATAAGGGGGAGCCGCAGGACATCCGGGCGCAGGACTGCGCGCGTGCAGCCGCGGCGCGCAATGAAGCGTGCTGGCGGCTGGCGGTGGATGTCGAAACGGTCATCGGTTCAGTTTTCAACTTGGGCCGTGTGGGGCGAAAGGCCGCCACCGGTCCGGTACGTCTTCTCGATCCCAGGCATTGCCATCTCTGTGAGGGAGGCCAGCCTGAAACGGTCAAAATTCATGCTTTCGGCAGACCCGCTCACTTGCGGCCGTGCGGCCATCCCCTGCGAGTCATTCGAAATCGGGGCGTGCGGGTGGTTGAAACCGCAGGAAACCGGGGAAAATCTGCCCGGAACGCGGCCTTGGCGACCATCTGCACGACCTATGTTGTAGCCGGGGCGTTGCACAAAGCGCAAGCGGGACGATTGCCGCCGTAAACGCTTCAGGATTTCCCCTCGCAACGGGAGCTTGCGGCCCGGATGGTTTATGACCGGTTAATCAATTGGGGATTAAAGTGCCTCTCCGCCAGACCCGTCCCTCGCGAGGCCAGTGCCGCCGCCGGAGGGCAGGGGAGTGGTTGTCATCGGTCTAGGTGCCTGAACCAGAAGAGTTTTTGGAAACGATGCGTGTCTTCTCCGTCATCTCCCGCAGCCGGCATCTGAGCGGCCGTGGCCGGTCGGCAGGCCTGGTGGCGGCAGTGACGGCCCTGCTGACCCTCATCCTCTTGCCCGCGATCGCCCAGGCTGCCGCCCCGTCGGTGCTGGATGTGCGCCTTGGGCGCAGCGGTGATACCACCCGCTTCGTGCTGGAACTGAGCGGCAAGGTGGATGCCAAGGCCTTCACCCTTGCCGACCCGCACCGCCTCATCATCGACTTGCCGGCCCTTGACTGGGAACTCAGCTCTGATTTCGTGCCCACCGGCAAGGGCCTCATCGGCTCGTTCCGCTACGGCCTGTTCCGCCCCGGCAATGCCCGCGTGGTGATCGATCTCACGGGTCCCGCCGCCATCTCGCGCAGCTTCGCGCTGCCGCCGGACCCTGCCAGCAACCGCCAGTGGCGCATCGTGTTTGATCTCGTCGGCACCAGCGACCAGGCCTTCCGCGCCGCCGCGGGCTGGCCGGATGCGCAGCCCGCGGCGGCCCCCGCGCCCAAACTGCCGGACGTGCCGTCCCCGCAGCCCGCATCCAAGGCCCGCAAGGTGGTGGTGATTGATGCCGGCCACGGCGGCGTCGATCCCGGTGCCCTCGGGGCCCGCGGCACCCGCGAAAAGAACGTGACCCTTGCCTTCGCCAAGGCGTTGGGGGAGGCCATCCGCGCCACCGGCAAATATGATGTCCACCTCACCCGCGACACGGACATCTTCATCGAGTTGCGTGAGCGCGTGAACATCGCCCGCCGTCACGGGGCTGATCTCTTCATTTCCGTCCACGCGGATTCGATCGAGCGGCGTGAGGTGCGCGGCGCATCAGTTTACACCCTGTCCGAGAAGGCGTCGGACTCCGAAGCCGCCCGCCTGGCCCGCAAGGAGAACGCCGCCGACATCATTGCCGGTGTCAATCTCGGCGGCGACAGCGACGATGTGCGCGACATCCTGATCGACCTCGCCCAGCGCGAAACCAAGAACCTCTCGGTCCGCTTCGCTCAGACCGTCATCCCCAAGATGTCGAAGGTCACCCGCGTGCTGCGCAACACCCACCGCTTTGCCGGCTTCCGGGTGCTCAAGGCGCCGGACGTGCCCTCGGTCCTCATCGAGCTTGGGTTCCTCACCAATGCCGAGGATGAAAAGAACCTCACCTCCGCAAGCTGGCGCCGCGACACCGCGACAGCCATTGCCCGGGGCGTCGATGCCTATTTCGCCGAGCGGACGGCGGAGGCCGCCGCCCAGTAAATCCATGATTGCTGGCACATCATCTGCACATGCAGGACGTGATTGGGTAAACCAGTCACGGACGTGCCACAATTGACCACTAATCCCGTCCATGGGTGCTTTCATGGGGGATGATGGCCCGCCTGGAGACAGGCCGGGCTGACGGCTTCGTGCCAACGAGGCGGCCAAACCGGCCGGCTTCGGCGCGCGGGGCGACTGATCGGGGACAGATCTGACCAGATGATGAGAATTCTTGCATACCTGGGCGTGGCGGGCGTGGTGCTTGTTGCCGGGGCCGCCCTGGGTGTCGCCTTCCTGCTGTGGAGCTACTCCCGCGATCTGCCGCCGCATGACCAGCTGGCCCATTACGAGCCGCCGGTGATGACGCGCGTGCATGCGGGCGACGGCCGGCTGATCGCGGAATTCGCCCGTGAGCGCCGCCTCTACGTCCCCATCAGCGCCATCCCCAAGGATCTGATCAACGCCTTCCTCTCCGCCGAGGACAAGAATTTCTATGACCACGAAGGTGTCGACCTCGTCGGCATCATGCGCGCGGTCATCGCCAACATTCAGAACGTTATCAACGACCGCCGCCTTGAAGGCGCCTCGACCATCACCCAGCAGGTGGCAAAGAACTTCCTGCTCACCAACGAGGTCTCCTTCGAGCGCAAGATCAAGGAAGCGCTGCTGGCCCGCCGCATCGAACAGGCCTATTCCAAGGACCGCATCCTCGAGCTCTATCTCAACGAGATCTATCTCGGCATGGGTTCCTACGGCGTCGCCGCTGCCGCTCTCAATTTCTACGGCAAGTCTCTGGACGAGCTGACCCTGGGCGAGATGGCCTATCTGGCAGCGCTGCCCAAGGCCCCCAATAATTACCACCCGTTCCGCCAGCGTGAGCGCGCCGTCGCCCGCCGCAACTGGGTGCTGTCGCGCATGAGCGACAACGGCTTCATCACGCCGTTTGAGGCGTCCGTTGCCCGCGCCGAGCCTTTCAACGTGACCCCGCGCACCGGCGGCACGCAGATCGTCGAAACCCAGTTCTTCGTCGAGGAAGTCCGCCGCCAGACAATTTCCATGTATGGCGAGGACCAGACCTATGACGGCGGCCTGTCGATCCGCACCACGCTGGATACAAGCCTTCAGGCCCTGATCCGCCGCGAACTGCGCGACGGCCTCGTTGCCTATGACCAGCGCCATGGCTGGCGCGGTCCCCACGCCCGTCTCGACAGTACCGATGATTGGCCGACGGCCCTCGTGGCCCTCGACACCGCCCGCGATCTGGCGCCCTGGCGCGTCGCCGTGGTGCTTGAGGTCACCAACGACGGCGCCACCATCGGCCTGCGTCCGGACCTCGATGAAGCCGGCAACATGATCAACCCGGGCGAGACCGGCTATGTGCCGCTCTCCGAAATGACCTGGGCGCGCGATTCCAAGGACAACCGCAAGGTCGGTCCCGAGATCACCAAAGCCGGTGACCGGCTTGCCGTGGGCGACGTCATCTGGGTCGCTCCCGTCGCGGCGGAAGACGGCCAGGGCAGTGCCGCCCAGGGGCAATATGCCCTGCGCCAGATCCCGGAAGTGAACGGCGCCGTGGTCGCCATCGACCCCCATACGGGCCGCGTCCGCGCGCTTGTGGGCGGCTTCAGCTACCAGCTCTCCGAGTTCAACCGCGCCACCCAGGCACTGCGCCAGCCGGGCTCCTCCTTCAAGCCCTTCGTCTACGCGGCAGCGCTCGACAGCGGCTACACGCCATCGAGCCTCGTGCTTGATGCCCCCTTCGTTATCGAGCAGGGCCCGGGCCTTGCGCTGTGGAAGCCGGAAAACTATTCGCGCACCTTCTATGGCCCCTCCACCCTGCGGCTGGGCCTCGAGAAATCGCGCAACGTCATGACCGTGCGCCTGGCCCAGGCCATCGGCATGGACAAGGTCAGCGCCTATGCCCGCCGCTTCGGCATCATGGACGACATGATGCCCGTGCTCGCCATGTCGCTTGGCGCCGGCGAAACGACCCTGCTCAAGATGACCAATGCCTATGCCATGCTGGTCAATGGCGGCAAGAAGATCGAACCCGTGCTGATCGACCGCGTGCAGGACCGCTATGGCCGAACCGTCTTCCGCCATGACGTGCGTGAATGTGCAGCCTGCGCCGCCGATGAATGGACCGGCCAGGCCGCGCCGGAGATTTCCGACACCCGGGAAAATGTGATCGATCCGCGTACGGCCTATCAGGTGGTCTCCATGCTCAAGGGCGTGGTGGACCGCGGCACCGGCCGCACCATCGCATCGGTCGGCAAGCCGCTGGCCGGCAAGACCGGCACCACCAACCGCGAGCAGGATGCGTGGTTCGTCGGCTTTTCGCCGGACCTCGCGCTGGGCGTCTTCATCGGCTTCGATGATCCAAAGCCCATGGGCCGCGGGGAAACCGGCGGCGGTCTGGCCGCGCCCGTCTTCCGCGACGTGATGAAGGATGCCCTGGCAGATCAGCCCGCCCTGCCGTTCCGCATGCCGCCGGGCGTGACCCTCGTGCGGGTGGATGCCAAGACGGGCCTCGTCGCAGCACCCGGCAGCGAAGGCACCATCCTCGAGGCCTTCAAGGCAGGCACCGAGCCGCGCGCGCCGAGCCAGGTTCTGCGCGGTACCACCACCGATGATTTCTCGCAGGATGTATCCGGCCCCGTGCGCCCGGTGCCCAGTCTGGGAACCGGCACCGGCGGGCTTTACTGATCCGCCCATCGGGCCTAGGTTCCGGCTCTCATATTTCCGTCACACGCGCACGCGGTCAGTCCTCCGGCTCCGTCGGAGGAAGGGGGAGCATCGCACTGCGCGGGCCGGACATCAGGAGTAGTGAAATGCGTGCCGAGATCCGTGATCTCGTCGATGAACTCCAGCAGTCGCTTGCACTGCTGAGGAGGCATCTTTGACCCCGCTTCCACGGAAGCCGAACTTGAAAAACTGAACGCCCGCGCGGAGGACTCAAGCCTCTGGGATGATCCCCAGAAGGCCCAGGACGTGATGCGTGAGCGCACCCGCCTTGAAACCGCGCTCAAGAACTATCGCGATCTAGAAGCTGCATTGAATGACAATGTGGAGCTGATCGAGATGGGCGAGGCGGAAGGCGACGACGAAGTCGTGGCGGAGGCCGAAGAGGCCCTCAAGGCCGCCCGCGACCTCGCCGCCGAACGCGAGCTTGAGACCCTGCTGTCGGGCGAAGCGGATTCCAACGACACCTATCTGGAAATCCATGCCGGCGCCGGCGGCACTGAGTCCAACGACTGGGCGCAGATGCTGCTGCGCATGTATATGCGCTGGGCCGAGCAGAAGGGCTATTCGGTGTCACTCGTGGCCGAGACCCCGGGCGAAGAAGCGGGCATCAAGTCCGCGACCCTGGAGATCAAGGGCCACAACGCCTATGGCTGGCTGCGCACGGAATCCGGCGTCCACCGGCTGGTGCGCATCTCGCCCTATGACAGCCAGGCCCGCCGCCACACCAGCTTCGCCAGCGTCTGGGTGTTCCCCATCGTGGATGACTCGATCGAGATCGAGATCCCGGAGTCAGACGTGCGCATCGACACCTACCGCGCCTCCGGCGCCGGTGGTCAGCACGTGAACACTACCGACAGCGCGGTGCGCATCACCCATATCCCCACCAATATCGTGGTGCAGTGCCAGAACGAGCGCTCCCAGCACAAGAACCGGGCCACCGCCTGGACGATGCTGCGCGCCCGCCTCTACGAGGCCGAGCTGCAGCGCCGCGAGGAGGAAGCCCAGGCCGAGGCCGCGAACAAGACGGAAATCGGCTGGGGCCACCAGATCCGCTCTTACGTGCTGCAGCCCTACCAGCTGGTGAAGGACCTGCGTACCAACGTGGAAATCGGCAACCCCCAGGCCGTGCTGGATGGCGGCATCGACCCGTTCCTCGCCGCGGCCCTTGCCAACAAGGTGGAAGCCAAGGCCGACGCTGAAGAAGCCGAGGCGGTGGAGTAGGGCAGCGCCCGCGCTCTTGCCACAAGCAACAACGAAAAAGGCCCGCCGGAGTGACCGACGGGCCTTTTGTTTTCGGATGTCTTGAAAGGCTTACTGCGCGGCCGGGCGGCGCACCACGACGGCACCATCCTTCACCACGACGCCGCCCTTGTCGTCTTCCGACGACTTGGCGTTGCCGGCGGGCTTTGCCGGGCTGGCGGAAGCGGGGGCCTTGCTGTCAGACGAGGACGCGGATGCCTGGGCATCGGCGATCTTCAGGGACGCAGGCTCCGAGACCGGGGCCTTGGTCGGCAGGTCTTCACCCAGCGGGTCGTCGGAATGGCGGCAATTGCCTTCGAAGAAGGCGCCGGTTTCAACGGCCAGCGCTTCGTGCAGGATGTCGCCTTCCACGTGGCAGGTGGTGGCCAGCTGCACTCGGCGGGCGCGGATCGAGCCGACGATGCGGCCGCGCACCACGATGTCGTCCGCCATCACTTCACCGGTGATGGTGGCGTGTTCGCCGACGGTCAGCGACTGGCTGCGCACGTCACCTTCCACGGTGCCATCAATCTGGATGTCGCCGGTGGCGATGAGGTTGCCGTGGACGACAAGGTCATCCGAGATGATCGACGGCGCGGAACGGCCGCGACGCGGCGCCGGTGCCGGGGCGGCCTTGGGTGCGCCGCCACTATCCTTCTTCGAGAACATACTGACCTGCCTTCAGAAATTTGGCGGGGTTGGTGACCTTGCCGTCGACCCAGACCTCGTAATGGAGGTGCGGGCCTGTCGAGCGGCCGGACGAACCTATCTTGCCAAGGGTTTCACGAAACTCAACAACATCACCGACTTTGACGTTAATGCTGGCGAGGTGAGCGTAACGGGTCTTGATGCCGTTTCCATGATCGAGTTCCACAAAACGGCCATAGGCACCGCGCCAGCCCGCATAGACGACCTTGCCGGCCATCGGGGCGTGGATCTTGGTGCCGTAGGGTCCGGCGAAATCGATGCCGGAGTGGAAGGCCAGCTTGCGGTTGAACGGGTCAACGCGCGCGCCGAAATTGCTGGTGGTCTCGATACCGTAGACGGGCTTGGCCAGCGGCAGCTGGCGCAGGGCGTGGTTGAGAACCGAAATGCGGTCCAGATTGGTGGCCACGCGGAAAATCTGGCGGTCGAAGCCTTCGCTGCTGTCGCCGTCCGGCGCCATGCTCTCTGCGAAGTTGATGAACGGGCCGCCTTCCGCCACGGCTGCCGCGCTCAGATCCTTTGTCATCTGGTCCGGGTCGAAGCCCGTCATCCGGATGATGCTCTCGATCTCCTTGATTTCGAGATCGGTCTCTTCCTCGATGCGGTTCACCAGCTGCTGCTGGACGAGGTCGAGATTTTCGAGGCGGTGGTCCATGAAGGCCACCTTTTCCTCGTGGCGCATGCCGTCCGCGGCCTGGGCGATGGCGGTGAACGCGCCGCCGCGATTGCTCAGGTGACCATGCAGGTCAGGCGGCGAGACATCCACCCGGCTTTCCCGGAACGCACCTTCCACCGGCGCCGGACGCAGCATGATGCGCGTTTCCCCATCCGCCTTGTTGCGGCGGGTACCCGGCAGGCCCGCGATCTTCTTGCGCATGTCATCAAGCTGGCTGCGCACTTCGCGGGAATGGTTGAGAAGGTCGGCGAGCAGGCCGTGCTTGGCTTCCAGCTCGGTCGTCTGGTCCAGGAAGCGCGACTGGGCGAGGACCATTTCGGTCGACACTTCGTCATAGGCCGCCTGCATTTCCGCGATGCGCTGCTCATAGGCGGACTGCATGCGGATGAATTTGCGATCCTTGGCCGCAATGATCTGGTCCTGGAAGACCACGTTCACCGAGGTGAAACCGACCCAGCCGAGGAAAAAGATAGCGCCCAGCGCCAGCACTGCCTGCGTCCAGCCGGACAGGGCCATGAACTGAACCTGACCGTGGCTTCGCAGATAAAACTGGCGTTCTGTGAACAGCCGGCGGATCCCCCGAACCACCGAACCCGAAAAATCGGAGCTTGTTGACACTTTACCCCTCTAAGCGCCTGTTACCCCCCAAGAGGGAGAAATAGAAACGTATTGCTGAAGCGATTTCAACCGGTTGGGGTTAATATTCCCTGACCTGGTTAATCGCCGGGACCGCCGGAACGTCTCAAAGCAGCACATCGCTGCCCTGTTGCCGTACCGCTTCAGTCAAGAGTGGTCCGATTCCGTCGCGTGCCCAAACAATTAGCAGAAAATTGTGCACATCATGTGCCAGCCATCAGCTGTGCAAAACCGGCCTGGGCCCGGGCGTCTTCGTTGAACGGGCCCTTGAGGGTGCCGGTGTGATGGGTTTCGACCAGGGAGTCAAACAGCACCTTGGGCAAAACCTTGCGGCGGCTCGCCGCAGCCTCGAACCAGCGCACGCCCGCGGCCACATGGCCGATTTCATCCCGGTAGATCACGTCCAGTATCTGTGCGCTTTTCTCGTCGCCCGCCCGGGTCAGCGCCGCCACGGTCTGCGGTGTCACATCCAGCCCGCGGGCTTCATGCACCAGCGGCACGATGGCCAGCCGCGCCGCCAGGTCGTGCGCGGTCGCCTCCGCCGCCTGCCACAGCCCGTCATGGGCCGGTAGGTCGCCATAGGCGGCATCAAGCTCCTTGAGCCGGGCCTGCAGCATCAGGAAGTGCTTGCCCTCCTCATCCGCCACCGTCACCCAGTCATCAGCGAAGGCGCGGGGCAGGGGCGTACCCTCATCGTCCGGGAAGCGCGCCAGCAGGTCACAGGCGAGGTCGATGGCGTTGAGCTCGATATGCGCCAGGGCATGCAGCAGCGCCACCCGGCCCGCGAGACTGCCGGGACCGCGCCGCTTCATGGCGCGCGGGGGCAAAAGGTCAGGCTTTTCCGGCCGTGCAGGCCGGTCCGGCACCTCGACGCCGTTGGACGGCCCCTCACCGGCAGCGCCGGGCCAGTCCAGCAGTCCCGCCCGCCAGTCCGCCGCCAGTTGCCGCGCCGCCAGTGCCTTGTCCTCCGGCGGCGCGGTCAGCAGCACGCCGACCGCGCGCGTCCGGAGACTGTCTGGCGTGAGATTCAAAGCGCCTTCACCGCGTCCAGCACTTCATCCACATGGCCGGGCACCTTCACCTTGCGCCACACTTGGGCGATCTTGCCCTTGCCGTCGATCAGGAAGGTGGAGCGTTCGATGCCCATATATTTGCGGCCATACATGCTCTTTTCGACCCACACGCCGTAAGCTTCCGTCACCGCGCCTTCCTCGTCGGAACCCAGGGTGATGGTCAGGTCGTGCTTGTCCTTGAACCTGTCATGCTTCTTCACCGGGTCGCGCGACACGCCCAGAATTGCCGCCCCGGCCTTCTCGAAATCCGAAAGCCGCTCCGAAAAGCCGATCGCCTGCTTGGTGCAGCCGGATGTGTCGTCCTTCGGATAGAAATAGAGCACCAGGGGCTGGCCCTTGTAGTCCTTCAGCGCGGCAGTGCCGTCACCATCAGTGGGCATGGAAAAGGCAGGGGCCTTGTCGCCGGCGGCAGGTCCCGGTGCGTCCTTGGTGGCCATGGATCAATTCTCCTTCTGGGCGGTTGTGGGCATGGCGGTCATTGGGCAGGCAGGTGCCTGTCTATACCGTCTGAAAGCCATATTTCACCAATATGGTGCAAGTGGTGGCGGTGACAGGCTTTTCCATCGGTTATTTGCCGACAGTATTTGCCATTATGAACGTTGATTCGTCAGGGCCGCCGCCATTTTCCCTGGTGCCCACCGGCTGCCTCCGCCCCGGTCCCCATTTTGCGCAAGAGACTGACCCCGCTTGATCCGCCCCGCCACCAAGATCGCCCTCGAAGTCGTCGCCGGCCTGCTCGCCGTCGCGCTGCTTCTGGTGGGGGCCGCGGCCTGGCGCCTGTCCGAAGGCCCGCTGCCGGTCAGCTTCCTGACGCCCCTGGTCAACCAGGTGGCGAATGACAGCCTGCCCGACAATGACGTGCAGATCAGCGACATGGTTATCGCCTGGACGGATGCCAAGGGCGGCCTCGAACTGCAGGCGGTGGATGTCACCATTCTTGATGCCGAAGGCGGACAGGTGGTCACCATTCCGCGGCTGGCGGTGGATTTCAGCCTGCGCTCGGCGCTGGCCGGACGCCTCGTGCCCAAGAAGCTGGCGGTCGCCGGTGCATCGCTCACACTTGTGCGCCAGCGCGACGGCGGCATCAGCTTCGGCCTCAATGACGCGGGCCTCGGCACAAGACCGCTGCCCGCGCCTGAACCCCAGGTTTCCGAGCAGAGCGATGCGCTCATCGCCACGCTGCTGGACGCGATCTCGGCGCCCGAGGAAGGCAGCGAGGACAGCGGCCGCAGCCTGCAGGGCCTCTCCATCCGTGACGCCGCCATCACCGTGTTCGACCAGCGCTCGGGCGGGCTGTGGCTCGCTTCCGGCGTCAGCCTCGAATTCCGCAACACACCCATGGGCATGGCCGGCGTCATCAACGCCCATGTGCTGTCACCCGGCGGCGAATGGGACCTGATCGGCACCATCCGCGCCAACGGCCCCGAAGACCCGGTGGTGATCGTTGCCAATGTCAACGAGATCCGCCTGCCTGATTTCGCCCGCACCATGGTGGCGCTGGAGCCGCTGGCGCTGATCGATGCTGCCGTCAGCGGCCGTGTCATCGCCAAGCTCAACCGGGACGGCCTCACCATCTCCGAGATGGAAGTGAACCTGGACGCGGGCGAGGGCAGGCTGACCCTGCCGGTCAACGAGCCGGAACCCTTCTACCCGCCCAAGCCCCTTGGCTATGACGGCAAGCCGCAGCCGGAAGACCCCAAGCCGCCCTATACGCCGCGCCCCTGGTCCTATGAAATCGACAGCGCCCACATCCAGGGCCGTCTCACCTGGCCTGAAGGCAAGGTGCACCTCACCGATTTCGCCGTGAAGGGGGACGCCATCGACCTTGCCGTCTCCGGCAGTGGCCGCATCATGGTGGATGAGGCAGGCGATGTGTCCGCCGTGCGCGTGGACCTCAAGAGCGGGCCGCTTGCCATCAACGTCCCGAATGTCACCGTCGGCCTCTCGCGCATCGACGGGCTGGAAACCGCTCTCGACTACGACATTGCCGAAGGCCGCCTGGCCATCGAAAAGGCGGCGGTCACCCTCGGCGAAGGCCAGGTCAGTCTCTCCGGCGACATCGCGGACCTTGCAGGCGACGCCCTGGCAGTCAGCCTTGACGGCGAGATTACCGACATCCTGTTCAACGACCTGATGCAGGTGTGGCCGCCCCGCGTGGGCCACGGTGCGCGGGAGTGGGTGAAAGACAATATCACCAGCGGTCTTTTCTATACCGGCACGCTTACCATGCGTGCGGGCCCCGGCGACCTGTCGCAGACCCCGCTGCCGGATGATGCCATCAAGGCGGAACTGGCCTTCTCGGACGTTACCGGCCGCTACCTCAAGGAGCTGTCGCCGATCCGGGACGGCCGCGGGAAGATGCACCTCACCGGCAACAGCTTCCGCGCCGACATCACCGGCGGCTTCATCGAACCGGCGGCAGGCGGCCGCATCGAAATCATCGACGGCGGCTTTGCCACGAAGGATTTCCACATCCGCGGCAACAATGCCGACATCTTCGTCAACGCCCAGGCCTCCATGACCGCCATGCTGGCGCTGCTGGACGAGGAGCCGCTTGGCTATACCAGCGATTTCGGTCTCGACCCGCGCGACGTCGACGGCACGGCCAAGGTGCGCATCAGCACCGTGCTGCCCATGCGCAGCCTGCTCCAGTTCGAGGATGTGACCTTCCGCGCAGAGGGCAGGGCGCAGGCCCTGTCCATGCCGGACCTTGCCGAGGGCGTGACCCTCGACAGCGGCGACATGGCCTTCGACGTCAACAACACGCGTCTGCGCAGCAACGGCACCATGCGCCTTGCCGGCACACCCGTGGCGCTAAGCTGGGTCGAGGATTTCAATGCCAATGGCGGCCCGAGCAGCACCTTCGAGATCGCAGGCACCGTGGATGAAGCCACGCGCGCCCGCCTTGGTTTCCTGCTTGCCCGCAACATCAACGGCGCGCTGCCGGTGGAAGCAACCCTCAAGGGCAGCGGCCCGGACATCTCGTCGGCCCGCTTCGCAATTGATCTTGGCCCCGTCACCGTCATGGAACCGCTCATCGGCTGGCGCAAGGAAGCGGGCATCCCCGCCACCCTGTCCGGCAGTTTCGACCAGGCGGGCGACGGCGCCATTTCCCTGTCCGGCCTCAATCTGTCCGGCCAGGGCGTGCAGCTCCAGGGCAATGTCATGTTCGCGCCCGACGGGGCGCTCGCCCGCGCCTCCCTGTCGCGCCTGCTGCTGGCCAACGGCACCGAACTGACGGCCACCGCCACCCGCTCGCCGGAAGACGGCATCCTCCGCGTGGATGTCAACGGTGCCACCTTCGATGCCCGTGACTTCCTTGATGGCTTGTTCGACGGCGATGACACGTCCGAGGATGACGGCACCGAAGAAGCCGCCCAGATCATCATCGCCAATGCCAATGTGGACCGGGTGATCCTCCACAATGGCGAAGAGCTGTCGCGCACAGCAGCGCATCTGGAGCTCAAGGGCGGCAGCATGCGCCAATTGTCCGTGGACGGCGCATTCGCGACCGGCGGGGCGCTGACCCTTGAAATGAAGCCCACCACCTATGGCACCCGCACGGTCACCGCCAGCTCCGGCAATGCGGGCGCGGTGCTGCGCGGGCTCGACCTCTACAACAATGTGGACGGGGGAGACGTGGATTTCGACGCCGAGATCGACGACCGCCAGGTGGGCAGCCCGCTTGAGGGTGAGCTTACCGGTGAGAACATCCGCATCCGCAACGCGCCCGTGCTGGCCAGCATCCTGACGCTCGGCTCCCTCACCGGCATCCGTGACACGCTGCAGGGCGACGGCATCCTGTTTACCCGGCTCGAAGCTCCCGTACGCGTCAACCAGCGCGCCATCGACCTCAAGGACGCGATCTTCTCCGGCCCCGCCATCGGCGCCACCATCAAGGGGCATGTCAATCGGGATACGGACGAGATCGATCTCGGCGGCACCATCGTGCCCGCCTATACGATCAACAGCTTCCTCGGCAACATCCCTGTGCTGGGCGACATTCTCGTTGGCCGTGAAGGCGAGGGGCTGTTCGGCGTCACCTACCGTATTTCCGGCGTGCAGAGTGATCCGGAAGTAACGGTGAACCCGCTCGCAGCGCTGGTGCCCGGTATCTTCCGCCGCCTGTTCGAAATGGGCGGTGCACCAAGCGACAATGGAGCCCAGCGCAGCGGGGCTGATACGTCAGATGGAGGCGCTACGGCAGACACGGGTGAAACGGAAAGCGCCGGGGCCCCGAGATTCCCCGTGCCCCGGCCCATCCCGTCGCCCGCAGCGCCTGCCGCGGAAGGTAGCGCCGGCGACGAAGGCTGACGCGGCCCGCGCCAGTCAGCCCTTGCGGATCAGCACGTGCCGCTTCTTGCCGGCAGACAGCTTGGCCGCCCCGTCCTTGAGGTCGGCATCGCTCAGGGTCGCCCGCCAGTCGGAAACGGCTTCGTCATTGATCCGCACACCGCCGCCCTGCACCAGCCGCCGGGCTTCGCCGGTGGATTTGCTCAGGCCCGCTTCCACCAGCGCCGTCAGCACGCCGAGACCCTCAGCCCACTGATCAGCGGCGATGTCGACGCTCGGCAGGTCCGCCGCCGCGACACCTTCCTCGAAGGTCTTGCGCGCGGTCTCTTCGGCGGCCTCCGCCGCCTCGCGCCCATGCGCCATGGCGGTGGCTTCCGTCGCCAGCACCTTCTTGGCGTCGTTCAGTTCGGCACCGTCCAGCGCTTCCAGCCGGGCAATCTCATCAAGCGGCAGATCGGTGAACAGGCGCAGGAGCTTGCCGATGTCGGCGTCTTCGCAATTGCGCCAGTACTGCCAGTAATCATAGGCCGACAGCATGTCTTCGTTGAGCCACACGGCCCCGTCCGCCGTCTTGCCCATCTTGGCGCCGGAGGCCGTCGTCAGCAGCGGCGAGGTGAGGCCCACAAGCGCGGCATCATCCATGCGGCGGCCAAGATCGATGCCGTTGACGATATTGCCCCACTGGTCCGAGCCGCCCATCTGTAGTGTGCAGTCATAGCGGCGGGCCAGCTCGGCGAAGTCATAGGCCTGGATGATCATGTAGTTGAATTCCAGGAAGGACAGGTTCTGCTCGCGTTCCAGCCGCGTCTTCACGCTGTCGAAGGAGAGCATGCGGTTGACCGAGAAGTGCCGGCCAACGTCGCGCAGGAAATCCACATACTGAAGATCATCCAGCCATTCCCGGTTATCGACCATGATCGCGCCCGTCGGGCCGTCATCGAAGGACAGGAACTTGGAGAACACCTTCTTGATGCCTTCCTTGTTCCTGGCAATCGCCGCGTCATCCAGCAGCGGCCGCGCGGAATCCCGGAACGACGGATCACCGATGCGCGTGGTGCCGCCGCCCAGCACGACGAGCGGGCGATGCCCGGCCTTCTGCAGGGCACGCAGCATCATGATCTGCACCAGCGAGCCCGCATGCAGGCTCGGCGCCGTGCAGTCAAAGCCGATATAGCCCGTCACCACACCGTTGCTCAGGCTTTCGTCCAGCGCGTCGAAGTCCGAGCACTGGGCGATGAAGCCGCGGTCGTTGAGGTGGTTCAGGAAGTCGGATTTGTAGGTGGCCATGATCCGGTCGCTTGCTGGCTTGAAAGGAAGGGCAAAACTGTTGCCCGCGGAGCATTGGTTCCGCGGATGCGGGGGATTAGCATGTTGGTCCGCGCGCCGCAAAGGACCTGCACCGGCAGCCACGGCAGCGCGCCTGAAACCGCGTGCCGATCCCGATCCGCCTCATGGTAAGGAGCCAGACTGCCCATGGCCGAGCGACAGCGTATCCACACGGCCATCGGCCTCATGAGCGGCACCTCCATGGACGGGGTGGATGCCTCCCTCCTGCGGACCGACGGCCACACGCTGGTGGAGCCGGGGCCGTCCCTCGCCATTCCCTATCCCCGCGCCCTGCGCGACCAGGTGGCTGCCGAGCTTCCCGGCGCCATGGCGCTGACTGCGCCGCGCCCCCTGCCGCCGTCGCTGGTCGAGCTTGAGCGCGAGATCACCCACATGCAGGCGGATGTGGTGCTGCAACTGCTCGAGGAGGCGGACATCCCGGCAAGCGAGGTGGATGTGATTGGCTTTCACGGCCAGACAGTCGCCCACCGGCCGGACGCAGGCTGGACCCTCCAGCTTGGTGACGGGCGGCTGATGGCAGCAGAGACGGGCATTGATGTCGTCAATGACTTCCGCTCCGCTGACATGGCGGCTGGCGGCGAGGGCGCGCCGCTGGCGCCGCTCTATCACCTGGCCCTGACGCATGAGATGGAAGGCCACCCCATCGCCGTGCTCAATCTCGGCGGTATCGGCAACGTCACCTATATCGCCGGGGCCGGCGCACCGCCGCTGGCTTTCGACACCGGCCCCGCCAATGCCCTCATCGATGAATGGGCGCTGGCCCGCGTCGGTGAGCCGTTTGACCGCAATGGCGCGCTGGCGCGCTCCGGCACCGTCGATGAGACCGTGCTGTCAGCGCTGATGGACAATCCCTATTTCACCCGCACCCCGCCCAAATCGCTGGACCGGCTGGACTTCTCCTATGCCCCGGCTGATCACCTGCCGGACGCGGATGGTGCGGCCACGCTCGTGGCCTTCACGGTGGAAAGCATCGCCCGTGCCATCGACCATCTGCCACAGGCGCCGCGCCTGTGGATCGTCGTCGGCGGTGGCCGCCGCAATCCGGTGCTGATGGGGGAGTTGCAGCGCCGCCTCGGTGTGCGTGTCATCGCCGCTGAAGAAGCAGGCTGGCGGGGCGATACGCTGGAGGCGGAGGCCTTCGCCTATCTCGCGGTGCGCAGCCTCAAGGGGCTGCCCCTGTCGCTGCCCACCACCACCGGCGTCGATGCGCCAACGCCCGGCGGCACCCGCCACCGGGCCGGGGCACAAGCTGCCTGAGCTCGCCCAACAACAAAAGACGGCCTGGGCGTCAGTCCTTGGGGGTGACGATATTGTCTTCGGCGAGGCGGCGGTCGAGATAGGCCGCGGCCAGTTCCAGCATTTCCTTGCTGCCGGTCTCGAAGAAATGGTTGGCGCCCTTCACCACTTCCTGGTCGATGGTGATGCCCTTCTGCGCGCGCAGGCGCTCCACCAGCTTCTCCACATCTTCCACCGGTGACACCTGGTCCTGGTCGCCGGAGACGAACAGGCCCGAGGACGGGCAGGGGGCAAGGAAGGAGAAGTCGTAGGAATTGGCGGGCGGGGCCACCGAGATAAAGCCGTCGATCTCGGGCCGGCGCATCAGCAGCTGCATGCCGATCCAGGCGCCGAACGAGAACCCGGCTACCCAGCAGGTGCGCGCATCCACATTATAGGTCTGCAGCCAGTCGAGCGCGGCAGCGGCATCCGACAATTCGCCCACGCCGCCGTCAAAGCCGCCCTGGCTGCGCCCAACGCCGCGGAAATTGAACCGCAGCACCGAGAACCCACGATTGGCAAACATGTAGAACAGCTCATAGACGAGCGCGTTGTTCATGGTGCCGCCGAACTGCGGATGCGGGTGCAGGATCAGCGCGATGGGGGAATTCGGTTTTCCCTGGTGATGGTAGCGGCCTTCGATTCGGCCTGCCGGGCCGTTGAAAATCACGTCGGGCATGGATTGGTGATAAACGGGAAGCTGCGCCTGCCGGGCCCTGTTTCCGAGTGGATTGATTGGAAATCAGCCATCCATCCGCCGAAAACGCCCGATTAGCAGGCTTTTTCCCGCATCCCTTTCTTGACTAAAACACTCGGGTTTATTACTTCTGACAGCAACAGCGTCAGATCTGCGCCTCTCTTAGCACAAGCGCAGGACGCGATTGCAAGCATTCCATGCCGGGATGGGGCCAGGTCAGGGCCCGAATGTCCCGCAGGCGCGGAAAACCACCCGGAATACGGTCTCTCATGACCAGTCCGGTGAGGCCGCCCGGGAATGCAGGCAGGCACCGGTGCGGGAGGCACCGGCAAAGACCGTGGCAGGCCGGGTGACCCGGCTGCTGCGCATGACGTCATCAGGGGGTCAGACAGCGCCGCGCGGGCCGGAGGGGTCTTGCGTCAGGCGCAACAAGCAGGTCCGGCAACGTCCCATGGCGATCCATGGGCAGGCCGGCGATGGAGAGACCTTATGAAGCTGAGCACCAAAGGCCGCTACGCCGTCATGGCCATGGCCGATCTGGCGCGGTTCGGCGGCAAGAAGCCGGTATCCCTGGGCGAAATCGCCGGGCGCCAGGAAATCTCGCTGTCCTATCTCGAGCAGCTCTTCGCCAAGCTGCGCAAGGCCGGCATCGTCAAGAGCGTGCGCGGGCCCGGCGGCGGCTACCATCTGGCACGCGACCCGGACGATATCCTGATTTCCGACATCATCCTGTCGGTGGACGAGCCCATCAAGGCCACCCGCTGCCGTCCCGGCGCGGGCGAGGGCTGCCTGGGCAACGGCACACGCTGCATCACCCATGATTTGTGGGATGAACTGAGCCGGCAGATCCACCTGTTCCTGAGCGCGGTCACCCTGGGCGACGTTATTAACCGCCGCGTCCTCGGCCGCAGCGGCGTATTCGGCGACATGACGCCGGAAATCGCCGGCGGCGACGGGGCGGATGCGCCGGTCTCCGGCCAGCGGCCCGCCGCACTGGCGACCGGCATCGCCGCCGCCGGCGAATAGCTTCGGGAGGCGACAGACCCCGTGCCCCAGGCCGCCACATATCTCGATTACAATGCGACGGCGCCCCTGCGCCCGCAGGCGCGTGACGCCATGCTCGCTGCCATGGACGTGCTGGCGGGCGGCGGCAATCCGTCCTCCGTCCACCGTGCCGGGCGCATGGCCCGCCGGCTGGTCGAGGACGCCCGGCGCGACGTGGCCGCCCTGGCGCTCGCCGTGCCGGATGAGGTGGTGTTCACCTCCGGCGGCACCGAGGCCAACAGCCTTGCGATCCTCGGTACGCTTGCCTCTGGCGCCTGCGACCGGCTCATTGTCGGCGCGACGGAACATCCAAGCGTGCTCGACACCGCCAAGGCCGCGGGCGTCGACCTGACGATCCTGCCGGTGGATACCGACGGCGTCGTGAGCTTTGAGGCGCTGGACGACACCCTGTCGGCGGACCCGCGCCCGGCGCTGGCCTGCGTCATGGCGTCCAACAACGAGACCGGCACCGTCCAGCCATTGCCGCAGATCATCGAGCGGGTGAGTGAGGCAGGCGGGCGCGTCCATGCGGATGCGATCCAGCACGCGGGCAAGATGCCCCTGTCGCCGCTCATTGGTGCCCACACCATGGCGCTCTCCGCCCACAAGATTGGCGGGCCCCAGGGCACAGGCGCCCTCATCATCCGCGGCAAGGGGCGGGTTGACCCGCTGCTGCGCGGCGGCGGGCAGGAGCTGCGCCGCCGGGCCGGTACTGAGAATGTGATCGGAATTGCCGGGTTCGGCGCTGCTGCAAGGGTTGCAGCCGACGACGTGCCGCGCCATCTGTCGCTGGCGCCCCTGCGCGATGATCTGGAGGCGCGCAGCCTTGCCATTGCGGCAGCCACAGGCCATGCAGCTGCGGTGATCTGCCCTGCCGCCGACAGGTTGCCAAACACCGCCTGCCTTGCATTTCATGGGGTGAAGGCGGAAACCCTGCTGATGGCGCTGGACCTCTCCGGCATCTGCGTCAGCTCCGGCTCCGCGTGCTCCTCCGGCAAGGTGGCCCAGAGCCATGTGCTTGCCGCCATGGGCGTCCGCGACGGCCTCGCCGCCGGCGCGATCCGCGTCTCCATGGGGTGGCACACCGAGGCTGAGGATGTGGACAGGTTTTGTGCGGGCCTAGAGCAGGCCCTGAAGAGAATTCGCCCGAATGAACCGGGTGCGACAGCCACGGGCAGCGATGCGGCCGCCCGGGCGGAACGATAGCCAAGAGGCAAAGAGTAAGATGGCAGCGGTTCAGGAAACAGTGCGCGACGTCGAGAATATCGGCCAGGGCGACAAGTACAAATATGGTTTCTATACGGACATTGAATCCGAGAAGGCCCCCAAGGGCCTGAACGAGGATACGGTCCGTTTCATCTCCGCCAAGAAGGGCGAGCCCGAATGGATGCTGGAATGGCGTCTTGAGGCCTTCCGCCGCTGGCAGGAGATGGAAGAGCCCGATTGGGCCAAGGTCAACTATCCGAAGATCGACTATCAGGACGCCTATTACTATTCGGCGCCCAAGAGCCAGGCCGACAAGCCCAAGAGCCTGGACGAAGTCGATCCGGAACTGCTCAAGACCTATGAGAAGCTGGGCATTCCGCTCAATGAGCAGAAGATGCTGGCCGGCGTCGCGGTGGATGCCGTCTTCGACAGCGTGTCCGTTGTCACCACCTTCAAGGAAAAGCTGGCGGAGGCCGGTGTCATCTTCTGCCCCATCTCCGAGGCGCTGCACTCGCACCCGGAGCTGGTGAAGGAGTATCTCGGCAGCGTTGTTCCGGTGACGGACAATTACTTCGCAGCCCTCAATGCCGCGGTGTTCTCCGACGGGTCCTTCGTCTACATCCCCAAGGGCGTCCGCTGCCCCATGGAGCTGTCGACCTATTTCCGGATCAATGAGCGTGACACGGGCCAGTTCGAGCGCACGCTGATCATCGCTGATGAGGGCTCCTATGTGAGCTACCTCGAAGGCTGCACCGCGCCTCAGCGCGATGAGCACCAGCTCCACGCCGCCGTCGTTGAACTCGTCACCCACAAGGATGCCGAGATCAAATATTCGACGGTGCAGAACTGGTATCCGGGCGATGAGAACGGCAAGGGCGGCATCTTCAATTTCGTCACCAAGCGCGGTGATTGCCGCGGCGACAATTCGAAGATCTCCTGGACCCAGGTCGAGACCGGCTCCGCCATCACCTGGAAATATCCAAGCTGCATCCTGCGCGGCGATAATTCGTCGGGCGAATTCTACTCGATCGCCATTTCCAATGGCGCGCAGCAGGTCGATTCCGGCACCAAGATGATCCATCTGGGCAAAAACACGAAGAGCCGCATCATCTCCAAGGGCATTTCGGCGGGCAAGTCGTCCAATGCCTATCGCGGCCTCGTCAGCGTCTATCCGTCTGCGGAGAATGCGCGCAACTTCACCCAGTGCGACAGCCTGCTGATCGGCGACCGCTGCTCGGCGCACACGGTGCCCTATATCGAAAGCCGCAACCCGTCAGCCGTGCTGGAGCACGAGGCGACAACCTCCAAGCTGTCGGAAGACCAGCTCTTTTACTGCCAGGCCCGCGGCCTGCCGGAGGAGGAAGCCGTGGCGCTGCTGGTCAACGGCTTCTGCCGCGAGGTGCTTCAACAGCTGCCCATGGAATTCGCCGTCGAAGCCCAGAAGCTCGTCGGCATCTCCCTTGAAGGCAGCGTCGGCTGATGAACATGGGAACCTGCATCGCCCTTGGCGTTGCCTTTGGCGCGGCCATCGGGGCCGCAACGGATGAGCTCGCGACTTGGATCGCGATCGGGGTGGCACTCGGCGCAGCTTTCGGCGCGACTGTCACCGCCCGCAAAACGGACGAATAGAAATGCTTGAGATCAAAGACCTGCACGTTGAAGTCGGTGGCAAGGAGATCCTGAAAGGGATCAACCTCGTGATCCAGCCGGGCGAAGTGCACGCGGTGATGGGCCCCAACGGCTCGGGCAAATCCACCCTGTCCTATGTGCTGGCAGGCCGGCCGGGCTACGAGGTCACCGGCGGGTCCATCCTCTACAAAGGCAAGGACCTGACCGAGCTGGAACCCAATGAGCGCACCGCAGCCGGCGTGTTCCTCGCCTTCCAGTATCCGACCGAAGTGCCGGGTGTCACCACCATGACCTTCCTCAAGACGGCGCTCAACGCCGTGCGCGTGGCACGCGGGGAAGACGAGCTGGACGCCGTCCGCTTCCTCAAGCTGGTGCGCGGCAAGGCCAAGGATCTGAACATCACCGACGACATGCTGAAGCGACCGCTCAATGTCGGTTTCTCCGGCGGTGAGAAGAAGCGCGCCGAGACCCTGCAGATGGCGCTGCTCGAGCCCTCGCTCGCCGTGCTCGATGAAACGGATTCCGGCCTCGACGTGGATGCCATGCGCGTGGTCGCCGAGGGCGTCAACGCCCTGCGCTCGCCGGAGCGCTCCATGCTGGTCATCACCCACTATCAGCGCCTGCTCGACCACATCGTGCCCGACCACGTGCACATTCTGGCCGGTGGCCGCATCGTCAAGTCAGGTCCCAAGGAGCTGGCGCGCGAAGTGGAAGAAACCGGCTATGCCGATATCAAGACGGATGCAGCGTAACCATGGCCCGACCCGCACCAGAGCGTCTGGAGGTTGAAACCGGTTTTGTGACCGGCCATGCCACAGCGCGCGATAGCCTGCCGGGCACAGCCCGGCTGGGCGAGGCGCGTGATGTCGCCATCAAGGCTTTCGCCGAAGACGGCCTGCCCCATCGGCGTGTCGAAGACTACCGCTATTTTGACCTGCGGCAGATGCTGGGCAAGACAGGCCCGCTGGCGCTGGCCCCGCAAACCTCCGCATCCGGACTGGCCGCAGCAGATGACCCTTTCGCCGGTGTGGCGCGTCTCCGCGTTGTGCTGGTCAATGGCCGCATAGACCGTGACGCCTCTGCACTCGACGACTTGCCCGAGGGCGTGGAGCTTCTGAGCTTCGCCGACGCCGCTGAGCAGGGCACCCAATGGCTGGATGACGCCATGGCGGATCAGGACGGTACCCGCGACGCGGTGGCCGCGCTGAACCTGGCCTACGCGTCAGACGGCGTCGCCTTGCGCGTCGCAAAGGGCGTGACCGTCAACCGGCCTATCGAGCTGGCCTGGCGCTCCACTGGTGAGACAAACACCCATTACCATGCCCGCAGCGTGGTCGTGCTGGAGGAGGGCGCGTCTCTCACCCTGCTTGAGACGCGCAGCGACGACATCACAACACCCGTCTTCGCGACCCAGTCCCTGACGCTGAAGGTGGCGGACAAGGCGCGCCTCACCCACGCGGCCATCTATGCGGATGGCGAAACAGCCGTGCGCGTGGCCAACAAGCGCGTGACGCTCGGCGCCGGCACCACGTACAGGACCCTCGGCCTTGCCATCGGCGAGGGCCGCGCCCGCACCAGCGAGCGCGTGCACTTCAATGGTGAGGAGACGAAGGCCAGCATCAACGGGCTGACCCTGCTCAAGGGCAAGGCTGTGATGGACAACACCCTGTTCGTCGATCACGCCGTGCCCAATTGCGATAGCGAAGAGACCTACCGCTATGTGCTGGACGAAACCGCCCGCGGTGTCTTCCAGGGCTCGATCCTGGTGCGCGAACACGCCCAGAAGATCGACAGCCAGATGCAGGCCCGCGCGCTTCTGATGTCACGCAAGGCCGAGATGGATGCCAAGCCGATGCTTGAGATCTATGCGGATGATGTGCAGTGCGCCCACGGCTCCGCCATTGGCGAGCCTGATCAGGACGCTATCTTCTATCTCATGAGCCGCGGCATCGACGAACCCACCGCCCGCGCCCTGTTGATTGCGGGTTTCCTTGATGACGTGGTTGATGGCTTTGATGACGGTGATGTTGCCGCAGCCCTCAAGCATCTTCTGGCCCAGCGCCTGGGCGCGCCGGACCCTGGAGAGGAGCAAGCGCTATGAGTGATGCAGCCATCCTGACCCAGGACGCACCTGTAACCTTCGACGTGGAGCGCATCCGCGCCGACTTCCCCATCCTGTCGCGGGAAGTCTATGGCAAGCCGCTGGTCTATCTCGACAACGCGGCGTCTGCGCAGAAGCCTGTGCAGGTGCTCGACGCCATCCGCGACGCCTATGCCAATGACTACGCCAATGTGCATCGCGGCCTGCACTTCCTCGCCAACGCCTCGACGGAAGCGTTTGAAGGCGCGCGCGAAAAGGTGCGTGCGCTGATCAACGCGCCGACCGTGGAAGAAGTGATCTTCACCAAGGGCGGCACCGAGGCGATGAACCTGGTGGCGCAGGGATATCTTGAGCCGATCATCCAGCCGGGTGACGAGATCATCCTGTCGGTGATGGAACATCATTCCAACATTGTGCCCTGGCACTTCCTGCGCGAGCGCTATGGCGCGGTCCTCAAATGGATCCCGGTGCTGGAAGACGGCGCGCTGGACATGGACGCCTTTGACGCGGCCCTCGGCCCGAAGACCAAATTCGTGACCCTCACCCATATGTCCAACGTGTTGGGCAGCGTGGTGGATGCCAAGACGATCTGCGACAAGGCCCACGCGGTCGGCGCCAAGGTGCTGATCGATGGCTGCCAGGGCGCCGTTCATCTGGACGTGGATGTCGAGGCCATGGGCTGCGACTTCTACGTCATGACCGGCCACAAGCTCTATGGCCCCACCGGCATCGGCGCGCTCTATGGTCGCGCGGAATTGCTGGCGGAGATGCGGCCCTATCAGGGCGGCGGCGAGATGATCCGCGAAGTCCGCATGGACGAGATCACCTATGGCGACGCGCCCCACAAATTCGAGGCGGGCACGCCCCCCATCGTGCAGGCCATTGGCCTGGGGGCTGCGATTGATTATGTGAACGGCATCGGCCGCGCCGCCGCGCGGGCGCATGAGGAAGACCTCATCACCTATGCCACCCAGCGCGTGCGCGACCTCAACTGGATCACCATCCACGGCACCCAGAAGGGCAAGGGCGCGATCATGTCCTTCTCCATGGAAGGCGCGCATCCCCATGATGTGGCCACCATCGTGGACCGTTCCGGCATCGCCATCCGCGCGGGCCAGCATTGCGCCGAACCGTTGATGACACACCTCAACGTGCCGGGGACTGCACGTGCCTCATTTGCGATGTACAATACGCGCAGCGACGTGGATGCCTTTATCGCGGCGCTGGAAAAAGCCCGCGAGTTTCTCGGGTAGTGGACGCAAGATGACCGAAGAGATGACAAACGGACCTGCCGACGATCAGGGCGCTGCCGAAGCAGCCGCCCCGGCCGACGCTGTGACCCAGACCTCCGCCATTCCGCAGGCGGAGCTGGACATGCTGACCGATGACCTCATCGGCGCGATCAAGACCGTCTACGACCCGGAGATCCCGGTCGACATCTACGAGCTCGGCCTCATCTACAAGATCGACGTGTCCGATGACCGCGACATCGACATCGACATGACCCTGACCGCACCCGGCTGCCCGGTGGCCGGTGAAATGCCCCAATGGGTCAGCGATGCGGTAAGTTCGGTGGATGGTGTCGGCGACGTGAAGGTGAACCTTGTCTTCGACCCGCCCTGGACGCCGGAACGCATGTCGGACGAGGCCAAGGTCGCCCTCAATATGTTCTAGGGGCCTTTGGCCGCGCCCTTAACGGAGGTTGAACCCCGCCCGGGTCATCCTCATCTAAGATACTGAACCTTTTAGGAACTTCGCGAGCACACCATGCCAGGAAACGTCATCACGCTGACAGACAAGGCGGCAGACCGGATCAAGGCGATCATCGCCAACTCCGACAAGCCGATCCTCGGCGTGCGCCTGGGGCTCGAAAACGCGGGCTGCGCCGGCATGGCCTACAAGCTGGACTATGCCGAGGAAAAGGCGCCGCTGGACGAAGTGGTGACCGACAAGGGCGTCACCATCCTCGTAGACCCGAAGGCCATCCTGTTCCTGCTCGGCACCGAGATGGATTACGAGGAAACCAAGCTGCGCTCGGGCTTCGTGTTCAACAACCCGAATGAGACCGACGCCTGCGGCTGCGGCGAAAGCGTGACCCTGAAGGCCGCCGAAATGCCCGTGACCGAGCAGGCCCCGCGCTAGGCCACTCGATTTTGCAGGCGTAATGCGGCAGGCTCGCCGCCATGCCTGTCTCCGCTGACTACACCGATTTCCTGATTGAGATGCTGGCGCCCCTAGGGCCGGTCACAAGCCGCCGCATGTTCGGCGGGGCAGGCCTGTTCGCCGACGGGCTGATGTTCGGCCTCATCGTCGATGATGTGCTCTACTTCAAGGTGGACGACGAAAACCGCGCAGCTTTCGAGGAGGAGGGCATGGAGATCTTCTCCTATGCCCGCAGCGGCAAACAGGCTTCGCTCTCCTACTGGCGCGTGCCGGAACGGCTGTTCGATGACCCAGATGAGTTCGTGGACTGGGCGCGTGATGCCATGAGCGTGGCGCTGCGGGCTGATACCGCAAAGCCGCCGAGCCAGCGCAAGAAACACTCAGCATAGGGGCACACCATGAGCACACCTGCCCATTGCCGGATGATGGCCCGCTACAACCACCTCGCCAATCAACGCCTCTATGAGGCTTGCGCGGCTTTGAGCGACGAAGAGCGCAAGGCCGACAGGCGCGCCTTCTTCCGCTCGATCCACGGGACGCTCAACCACATCATGGTCGGCGACCGCGTGTGGATGGCGCGCTTTGAAGGCGGCAGCGCGCCGCTTGGCGGATTGGATGCCATTCTCTACGAGGATTTCGATGAGCTGCGGGCGGCGCGGGACGCGGAAGACGCCCGCATCGACGCCTATGCCGCCGCCATCACACAGCCAGAGCTGGACGCTGATTTCGCCAGCGTCAGTTCAGCCGGTGTCCGCTTTGTCGATCCGCTGAACCAGCTCGTGACCCACATGTTCAACCATCAGACCCACCATCGTGGCCAGGTGCACCACATGCTGTCGGACGCGGGCCTCGATCCGCCCAGCCTCGACATGCACCGCATCCTGAACCCGACCCCGGCAGCATAAAGCCGCCGCCCCGTCAGGCGGAGCGGCGGCTTTGCGTCGTGTGCAGAGGAATGCGAAGTGGTTATTCGCCCTTGAACTGGGCAGGGCGCTTTTCAAGGAACGCCTTCACGCCTTCCTTGAAGTCTTCGGTGCGGCCCGCCTCACGCTGCAGCCAGCGCTCCTTGTCGAGCTGCTCTTCATAGGTGTTGTCGAAGCTGTCCGCATAGGCTTCGCGGATCAGACCAAGGGTGCGGGTCGGTCCGGCGGCGAGCTCGGCCGCCAGCGCCTTCGCTTCACCCATCAGCGCATCGTCCTCATAGACGCGGTTGATGAGGCCCCATTCAAGCGCTGTTTCCGCCGGCAGTTTCTCGCCCATCAGCGACAGCTCCTTGGCCCGCGCCATGCCCACAAGCCGCGGCAGCAGCCAGGTGGAGCCGCCATCCGGCACCAGGCCGATGCGGCGGAACGCCTGCAGGAAGTAGGACGACTTCGCCGCCAGCACCATGTCGCCCATCAGGGCAAAGCTCATGCCCACGCCCGCCGCCGGGCCGTTCACCGCCGTGATGAACGGCATCTTCAGCTTGCGGATCTTGCGCAGGATCGGGTGGTACTTGGTCTCCAGCGCCTGACCCGCATCCGGCAGCGCGTTGGCCCGCGCCTCACCGGGGCGCTCGCCCGGACGGCCGCCCGCGAGGTTGGCACCGGCGCAGAAGCCGCGGCCTTCACCCGTCATGATGACACAGCGCACGCCATTGGCCGGCGTGTCGATCCATTCCAGCGCCTCGGCCAGGCCTTCCAGCATGTCCGGCGAAACGGCGTTAAGCGCGGCGGGGTCGTTGAGGCGCAGGGTGGCGACATCGCCATCCATGTCGACCGTGACCTTGTTGAATTCCATTGGGTGTCTCCTCGTTGATCGTGTCGGGTCGTCAGCGGACGAAATTGGGCGCGCGTTTCTGCAAGAACGCGCTGACCCCTTCCGCGAAATTCGGGTGGTTGCCGCGCTTGCGCTGGGTTTCCTTTTCAAGGTCCAGCTGCGCGGCAAGATCATTGTCGAGCGACGCGTCAAGCACCGCCTTGATGTCGCCGAAGGCTTCGGTCGGCCCTGAGGCAAGCTTCTCGGCATAGGCCATCGCCTCGTCCATCAGCTTGTCGTCATCGACGCAGGCCCAGATCAGGCCCCAGTCGGCGGCTTGCTCGGCGGACAGCTTGTCGCCGCTCATCGCCAGCGCACGGGTGCGGGCCATGCCGATGAGGCGCGGCATGAAATAGGTGACACCGCAATCCGGCACCAGCGCCAGCTTCGGGCCGAACACCTGCACGAAGCTTGCGGACTTCGCCGCGAACACAACGTCGCCCGCCAGCGCCAGGCCAACGCCGCCGCCCGCGGCAATCCCGTTGACCGCGCACACCACCGGCTTCGGCAGTTCGGCGATCTCGCGCACCATCGGGTTGAAGCCGATCTCCATGCCATGCGCCACGCCGTCCCCGACAGTGGAGGCTTCCGGTGCCTTGAAGCCGGCTGCCAGGTCCGCGCCCGCGCAGAAACCGCGGCCCGCACCGGTCAACAGAACCGCGCCGACTTTGCTGTCATCCCGCGCCATGCGGATGGCGGCGCGGACATCGTCCAGCAGTTGCGGGTTCATGCTGTTGAGCACATCGGGCCGGTTCAGCGTGATGACGGCCACGCCGCTGTCGCGCGTCTCGTAGGTGATGGTATCCATGGAAAGTCGCCTCGCTCGGGAATGCTTTGCGAGCGACAATACCGGCGCCAAGCCCCCCGTCAAACGCTGTGACAGGGCAAAAAGACAGGTGATTTGCGCAAGGCTGCATGCCCGCCGCGGTTGACGTAGGGGCGGGGGCGCATAAAGCGGTATCTGGGAAACATCCGGCCCGGGACCAGCCAGGGAACGAAAGGGAAGGGCGAGCGCTGCGGCTAGCTTGCCATCTTGCGCACGTCTTCGGAAATCTCGCTGCGCACCTGATTGCGGCCGTGCCGCTTGGCCGTATAGAGGCAGGCATCCGCGCGCTTGATGAGGTCGCGGATGGTTTCACCCGGCTCGAACAAAGCTGCGCCGAAGGACATGGTGACCGCCCCGAGATTTTCGCCGGTGGACTTTTTCACCAGCTCCTTGCTCTCGATCATCCGGCGCACCTGATCGGCAATGCGCACCCCGGCCTCGAGATCGGTAAACGGCAGGATCAGGGCAAACTCTTCACCGCCATAGCGCGCCGGTGTCAGCGGGTCGCGCACATGGTGGCGCATGCACTGGGCCACCAGCTTCAGCACCTGGTCACCGGTCTGGTGGCCATAGGTGTCGTTGAACTTCTTGAAGTGGTCGATGTCGCCGAGGATCAGCGTGAACGGGGTTTCGTTGTCTTCGGCTGACTTCATACAGGCCGCGACCGTATCGTCGAACTTGCGCCGGTTGGCCAGCCCCGTCAGCTGGTCGGTCATGGCCTCGGTGCGGATCTCTTCCATGTTGCGCCGAAGCTGGGTGACCTCTTCCTTGCTTTCCTCCAGCCGCTGTTCCAGCTGCTTGCTGCGGCCTTCCATGGTGCGGGTGGCGGCCACCAGCGTTTCCATCAGCACGCGCAGTTCCGCCGGCGAGCGTTCCGCGTCCAGCGCGGCGGTCACATTGTTCAGGCTGTCGCCATAGGCACCGGTGTCCTTGGAGGCTGTTTCCAGCATCTGCATGACGCCGGCCAGTTCCTTTTCGAGCCTGCCACCCACATCCAGCATCGCGCTGTCTTTGTCGGCCTGGGTGATGTAGCGCTCGCGCAGGGTGTTGAGCTGCCCCGCATCCTTGACCTTGCCGTTCTGGGTAAGAAGGTCCACCTCGCGGCTGAGGTCCGGATTGGTGCCGGACAGGTGGGTGAACCAGAATTCGTAATTGTCGGGCGTGGGCGCGACCCCGTGCGTCTCCATCTCCTTGATGGCCATCTCGGCCACGAGATTGGGATCAGTCATGGTACTCGCATTGCTCACGGCTTCTGCCTCTAAGCTCGCCCGGAACCCGGGTATCTCCCAAATGATCGAGATAGGGGGCCGGTATGCCAGCCTGCCGCAACGTCGCTCTCAATCCCTGCATGACCGGTGTAGCCCGCAGGCGCTTAAGGCAGAGTTAAACGCCGTACTACTTTTCCGCGAACCCAGCGCGAAAAATCGCGCAATGCTGCGAAAAATCAATCCGCCTCGCGTGGACGTGAAGGGATGGCTATACTGCTGGTCACATTAAGATTTGAGCAGGCCGCGATGGGCGCGGTCCTGCATAAAAAGATCAACCCGGCCGCCGGTTTACGGACCAACAGGTCCCCACGCGGACCCCTGCCGGCAACAGCGAGGAGAACATCATGAGCGTTGTGGAAACGTCCCCCGAAGCCACGAACGCCGACGCCATTTCCGATGGCATCCGCGCCATTCTCGACAAGCAGAAAAAGGCGCATATCGACGAGGGCCCGGCCAGCGTCAAGCGCCGCAAGGACTGGATCGACCGCTCGATTGCGCTTCTGGTCGACAACAAGGATGAAATCGTCGAAGCGCTGATGTCGGATTTCGGCAACCGCGCCCCGGTCGCGTCGCTGATGACCGACGTCATGGGCTCCGTCGGCCCCCTCGAGCACGCCAAGAAGAACATGGAAAAGTGGATGCGCCCGGAAAAGCGCAAGCTGCAATTCCCCCTCGGCCTGCTCGGCGCCAAGGCGCATGTGGAATACCAGCCGCTCGGCACCATCGGCATCATCAGCCCGTGGAATTTCCCGTTCAATCTCACCTTCGCACCGCTTGCAGGCGTCTTCGCCGCCGGCAACCGCGCCATGATCAAGCCGTCGGAATTCACCCCGGCCTGCTCCGAGCTCATGGCCAAGATGTTCCGCGCAGCCTATGACGAGACCGAAGTGGCCGTGGTCACCGGCGGCCCGGCCGTGGGTGAAGCCTTCTCCAAGCAGCCCTTCGATCACCTGCTGTTCACCGGCGCCGGGTCCATCGCCAAGCACGTGATGCGCGCGGCATCGGAAAATCTGGTGCCCGTGACGCTCGAACTCGGCGGCAAGTCCCCGGTGATCGTCAGCCGCTCCGCCGACATGGAAGATGTCGCTGCCCGCGTGATGACCGGCAAGACCCTCAATGCGGGTCAGATCTGCCTGGCGCCCGATTATGTGATGGTGCCGGAAGAAAAGGCCGACGACTTCGTGGCCGGTGCCCAGAAGGCGGTGACCAAGATGTTCCCGACCATGAAGGACAACCCGGACTACACCTCCATCATCAACGACCGCCACTATGACCGCATCACCGGCTATATCGAGGATGCCAAGGCCAAGGGCGCTGAGATCGTGGAGATCAACCCGGCCAATGAGGACTTCTCCCAGCAGCCCTACAACAAGATCCCGCCGACCATCATCAAGAACCCGACCGAGGACATGAAGGTCCTGCAGGACGAGATCTTCGGTCCGGTGCTGCCGATGAAGACCTACAAGGATGTGTCCGAGACCCTGGACTACGTGAACGCCAACGACCGCCCGCTCGGCCTCTATTACTTCGGCCAGGACGATGCCGAGGAACGCCGGGTGCTGGACCACACCACCTCCGGCGGTGTCACGGTCAATGACGTGATCATGCATGTGTCGATGGAAGACCTGCCCTTCGGTGGCGTCGGCCCGTCCGGCATGGGCTCCTATCACGGCATCGACGGCTTCCGCACCTTCAGCCACGCCAAGGCGGTCTACCACCAGGCCAAGGCCCAGATGGTGGCAGAGATGTTCCGCCCGCCCTACGACGCCAAGAAGCGCAAGCGTGTGCTGTCGATGATCAAGAAGTAGGCGGCGCCAGTCGCAACGCGATAGAAGGGCGGCACCTGCGTGCCGCCCTTTTTTGTTTGAGGCGATGATGGATATAAGGCTCGAAACCGACCGGCTGATCCTGCGGCGGTATCGTGAGGAAGACTTTCACGTTTATGCCGCCATGCAGGCTGACCCGGAGGTGGCGCGCTTCCTCGGTGGCGTTAGGGACCTGGCTGGCGCGCGTGACCACTTTGACAAGGCGCAGGCGCACTGGCGCAGCAAGGGGTACGGCAAGTTTGCCGTCGAGGAGAAGGTGAGCGGCCTCATGGTCGGCCGCGTTGGCCCGACCCTCCATGGCGATGAGCCGGAAATCGAACTCGGCTGGACCATGGCGCGCGCCGCATGGGGCAGGGGCTATGCGACCGAAGCGGCCCGCCTTTGCGCCGAATGGATGTTCAGGACGCTGGTCCTCAACGAGGTCGTGTCCTTTATCGATCCGGCGAATACTGCGTCTATCCGCGTGGCTGAGAAACTGGGCCAGACCCATACCCGCGACATGCTCTATGACGGTGAGCCGCTTTGCGTGTATGCCGTTTCCCGGTCCGACTTTATCGGTGTGTAAAAAAGAGCCGCCATCCCCCGAACATCGTTCGGGGGACCCATGGGACAGGGTGGACTGACGGTACCCCCATGGGCTGGCCTGCATTCTGCGGCCAATGGCGGCGTAGGGAAGGGCGAACGGGGGCCCTAGCGGCCCAGCGTGCGGATTGTCTGCGGCGTGTAGCGGCGTTCTTCGAGGTGGTCGGCGTAGAAATTGACCGGCTCTTCCTCGTTGATCAGCCCCACGGCGATGTAGCGCCCATTAGTGAAATCATAGGCGGCACCCATGCTCGAGCCGCACACCGGCACCTCGTAGAAGGTCACCGGATATTGCTCCTGCACGCGCCACAGTTCCCCGCGTGCGTCATAGAGCTCGGCTGAAACGATGCCCCAGCTGTCCTCGTCCTGATAGAAGACGCGCCGCGAATAGACATGCCGCGTGGACGGCTTGAGATTGGCCTCAAGCTGCCAGACCCGGTGCAGCTCGTAACGCACATGATCCGTGTTCAGATGACGCGGACGGATGACATCGTCATAGGTCAGCTTGTCTGAATACAGCTCGTAATTGTTGTAGGGAATGTAGGCTTCCTGCCTGCCCTTGAGCGTCCAGGTGTAGCGGTCCGGCGCGCCGTTGAAGCCGCCGAAGGAATCCGAAGTGGTGGCCCCGTCGGAATTCGTGCCCGGATTGTCATAGGCAATGTTCGGTGCCCGGCGCACGCGCCGCGTGCCGGGCGAATACTGCCAGGCCTTGCGCGGGTCGGAGAGGCGGTTGAGCGTCTCATGCACCAGGATCACATTGCCCGACACGCGCGTCGGTTCCAGCGTGTGCAGGATGTAGAGCGCCATGATGTTGTCGAGTTCGGCCGCTGTCTTGATGGCCGGGTCGTTCCACCGGATGATCGCGTCATCGCGCGCGGAATATTTGGTGTAGTCGCCCGACGCCGTGGGGATTACCGCTGCGAACTGGCGCTGCAGCTTGTGATTGCCGAAGCCCAGCAAATGGTTCCACAGCACTTCGTAGCCGGAATTGGGAACGGGGAAAGGCTTGCCCATGATGGCCTGGTCCACCCCGTTGCCCTCATCGGTGATGATGCCCGTCAGCGCGTTCTTGCGGTTCGCCTCATAGACGAAGTCCGGCTGCGCGCAACTGCGGTGCGACGGATAGACATTCATCTTGAAGGTGTCGCCGTAGTTCTCCAGCAGCGCCTTCTGCGCGCCGGTCAGACGGTCCGCATACTGGCCCATATTGTCGCGCGTGATGGTGAAGAGCGACTGGTCCGCCGAGTAGGGATTGGGGTGGTGCATGCCCCGCTGATAGCCGAGCCCCGCGGGCGGCGACTGCAATCCGCCCGTCCAGGCGGGGATCGTCCCGTCTTCATTGCCGGCCCGCTCCGAGCCGAGCGGCGTCAGGTCCGTGTCCAGACGTGCAGCCATGTCGGCAGGCACGGCGGCCTGCGCTGCGCCGGCGGCCAGAAGGGGAAGGGTGGAATAAGCCAGCGCGGCCAGAGCGCGCCGAAGACCGGAACTCACCAAGACATCAACTCCCTGCAATACGGGGCATCGGGCCGCGCGCGGCCCTTGCCTCACTCTTGTTGCGAGGGATCGTAAGGCAGACTTACCAAATCCGTCCAGTGAAGATTTGGTTAGGTTTCAAGCCAGTTGATGTGGCCTGATCCGCCGGATCAGGCCGCGTCGCTTTCCTGCGCGGTGTCGTCGGCGGAGGCGTCGGATGATGTTGCCTGACCATCGGTCTGGGCATCCGCGGGCTTCGCCTGGCTGCGGCGGATGGGGCGGAGAATGAAGGCAGGGACGTGGTCGCCCATGCCGATCACCCGGTCGTTGTCACCGCCATTGCGGCCCCCATCACGGCCTTTATTGCGGCCGCCACGGCCACGGCCGCGCTTCTCACCCGACTTGCTGTCACCGGCCTTGCCGTCGCCGGCCTTGCTCTCGGACTTGTCCTGGCGGGCAGGGCGGCTGTCGGATGTATCGTCTTCGGCGTCCGCGGCGACGGCATCCTGACCGGCATCGTCTGCCTCGGCATCCATCTCCGTGTCATCGCTCTTGCGGCTGCGGCCACGGCCCCGGCCGCCACGGCGGCGCCGGCGGCGCTTCGGCTGCTCATCGTCGGAGCCGTCCTCGGATCCGGCATCAGATGCCTTGGCGTCGGTAGCTTCGGTGGCTTCGGAAACATCCGAGGCGTCAGCAGCCTCGCCATCTGCCGTGGCTGCAGCGGTTTCGTCTGTTTCGGTGGCGTCTGCCTCGTCGGCAGCCTTGGCCGGCTTGGCCGGCTTGGCGGCGTCATCCGCATCCGGCTTGGCGTCACCATCCAGCGTGGCGCGCTCGATCTTCATGTCGATGAGCTTTTCCACCGCGTCCAGGTACTTGCCGTCATCCGGCGTTGCCAGGGTGAAGGAGAAGCCCTTGCGGCCCGCGCGGCCGGTGCGGCCGATACGGTGCACATAGTCTTCGGCATGGGTCGGCACGTCGTAATTGAATACGTGGCTGACTTCGGGAATGTCGAGGCCGCGGGCGGCCACGTCGCTGGCCACCAGCACCTTCAGCTCGCCATCCTTGAACGCGCCAAGCGTCCGCGTACGGACGGACTGGTCAAGATCACCATGGATGGGGGAGGCGTCAATACCGCTCTTCTTCAGGGCCTTGGCAACGCTGTCCACATCGCGCTTGCGGTTGCAGAACACAATGGCGTTCTGGATGTCCTCGCGGCGGATCAACTCGGTCAGCGTCTTGCGCTTCTCACGGCTGCCGCAGGTCATCAGGCGCTGGGTGATGTTGGCATTGGTGGTGGAGGCGCGGGCCACTTCGATGCGGGCCGGGGCCTGCATGAAATTGTTGGCCAGGTTCTCGATTTCCGGCGGCATGGTGGCCGAGAACAGCATCGTCTGCCGGGTGAACGGGATCAGCTTGCAGATGCGCTCGATGTCCGGGATGAAGCCCATGTCCAGCATGCGGTCGGCTTCGTCGATCACCAGCGTCTGCACGCCCGTGAGCATCAGCTTGCCGCGCTCGACGTGGTCAAGCAGGCGGCCCGGCGTGGCGATCAGCACATCGACGCCGCGGTCGATCTTCTTGTCCTGGTCGCCGAAGGAGACGCCGCCGATCAGGAGCGCCATGGAGAGCTTGTGATACTTGCCGTATTTCTCGAAATTGTCCGCCACCTGAGCGGCCAGTTCGCGCGTCGGCTCAAGAATGAGAGAGCGCGGCATGCGGGCCTTGGCGCGGCCCTTGGACAGGCGCTCGATCATCGGCAGGGTGAAGGAGGCAGTCTTGCCGGTGCCCGTCTGGGCGATGCCAAGCACGTCGCGGTCAGCAAGCGCCTTGGGGATGGCCTGCGCCTGGATGGGCGTGGGCTCGGAATAGCCAGCTTCGTTGATGGCTTTCATCAGGTCGGCGTTAAGGCCGAAATCGTCAAAGGTCATGAAGTCTCGTTTTTTAAAGGACGGTCGGTTCGCAAATGGCGAAGCCGCTGGCGTCGGTCAGAGGTCCGGAGGGATGGCCGGGGCCCATTCCCCGGGACAGACCGCCGGACGGTCCAAATCAGCGCCGCGCTTCGGTTGCGGCGCGCGAACACAGGTCACCGGACCCAATCCGATACCTGAGAAACAGAAGCCGGCGCGCGAGAGGCCTCATGCCCCACCGACTGTCCGGGCGCGGGGCCAAGTTGTGGCGACCGCAGCCAGACAGGCTTCTATTTGCGCTGCAACATAAGAAAAAGCGCTTGAAAGTCAACGAAGTGCAGCCCTGCGCAGGGGCATGGCAACGCGCTCCCGCACAGTTTTCGGCGCAATCCGGCGGGATTGTCGCAAAAAAGGCACATGGTTCGTGGGGGATTCCGGGCGGGTCGAGAGGCGCGTCCGGCTGCCTAGATGTCCAGATCGGTCGCGAAGGCGGCGTTTTCCTGGATGAAGCGGAATCGCAGTTCGGGCTTGGTGCCCATCAGCTCGCTCACCCGCTTCCTCGTCTCGTCCTGATCCTCGTCCGGCACCATGATCTGCATCAGCGTCCGGTGACCGGGGCGCATGGTGGTCTCTTTGAGCTGCGCCGGCAGCATCTCGCCCAGGCCCTTGAAGCGGCTGATCTCGACCTTGCGGGTGCCCTTGAAGTCGCTCTCCATCAGCGCGTCCTTATGGGCATCATCCACCGCATACATGGTCTTGCCCCCCTGGGCGAGACGGTAGAGCGGCGGCACGGCGAGATAGAGATGGCCGTTGCGGATCAGCTCCGGCATCTCCTGGTAGAAGAAAGTGATGAGCAGCGTTGCGATGTGAGCGCCGTCCACGTCGGCGTCGGTCATGATGATGACCTTCTCATACCGCAGGTCCTCGTCGCGGTAGCGCGTGCCCGTCTGCACGCCCAGCGCCAGGATGAGATCGGAGATCTGCTGGTTCTGCGCCTGCTTGGCACTGGTGGCGCTGGCCACGTTGAGGATCTTGCCGCGCAGGGGCAGCACGGCCTGCGTCTTGCGGTCCCGCGCCTGCTTGGCGGAGCCACCGGCCGAGTCGCCCTCCACGATGAACAGCTCGGAACCCGAAGCGCTTGAATTGGTGCAGTCGGCCAGCTTGCCCGGCAGCCGCAGCTTGCGGGTCGCAGCCTTGCGGCTCACTTCCTTTTCCTGGCGGCGGCGCAACCGCTCATCCGCCCGGTCGATCACCCATTCAAGCAGCCGGTTGGCCTGCTGCGGCTTGGATGCAAGCCAGGTGTCGAAATGGTCGCGCAGGGTGGATTCCACCAGCTTCTGCGCCGACGGAGAGGAGAGCTTCTCTTTCGTCTGGCCGACAAACTCCGGTTCGCGGATGAACACCGACAGCATGATGCAGGCAGTCCCCATCACATCTTCGGCGGTAATCGAGGCGGCCTTCTTGACGTTGGTGAGTTCGCCATATGCCTTGAGCGACTTCGACAGCGCCGCCCGCAGGCCCGCCTCATGGGTGCCGCCCTCGGGCGTCGGGATCGTGTTGCAGTAGGAATTGCAGAACCCGTCCGCATTGCCGAGCCAGGCAATCGCCCACTCCACCGTGCCAGCCGAGCCCTTGGCCTTCAGCTTGCCGGAGAAGGTCTCCGCCGTAACGGTCTCCTTGCCGTCGATCGTGGTGGCGAGATAGTCCGCAAGACCGCCGGGGAAATGCAGCACATCTTCAGCGGGGACGGTGCCGTTGCCGTCCAGCAGTTCAGGCGCGCATTTCCATTCGATCTTCACACCGCCGAACAGGTAGGCCTTCGACCGCGCCATGCGGTAGAGTCGCGCGGGCTTGAAGGTTGCCCCCTTGCCGAAAATCTCCGGATCCGGATGAAATGTCACCGTGGTGCCACGCCGGTTGGGTGCCTTGCCGGCCGTCTCAAGCTTGCTTACCGGGTGACCGCGCTCGAAACGCTGGCGATACAGCTGCTTGTCGCGCGCAACTTCCACTTCCAGGAATTCCGACAGCGCGTTCACCACTGACACGCCGACGCCGTGCAGGCCGCCGGAAGTCTCATACACCTTGTCGGAGAACTTGCCGCCCGCATGCAGCGTGGTGAGGATCACTTCAAGAGCGGACTTGTCCTTGAACTTGGGGTGCGGGTCCACGGGAATGCCGCGCCCATTGTCCGACACCGACAGCGACCCGTCGGCTGCAAGCGATACCTCGATGCGCGTGGCGTGACCCGCCACGGCCTCGTCCATGGAATTGTCCAGCACTTCGGCAAACAGGTGGTGCAGGGCGCGGTCATCCGTGCCGCCGATATACATGCCCGGCCGCCGCCGCACCGGCTCCAGCCCTTCCAGCACCTCGATGTCGCTGGCAGAATAGCCGCTGCCATCTTTCGGCGCCGCCGCACCCGATGACTTTGCCGCGCTCTTGCGCGCAGGCTTGGCCGCGCCTCTGGCGGCTGCCGGTTTCGGGGTGGAAGCCCCGCTGAACAGGTCGGGCGTGTCGGAGGAGGAGGTCTTGGTGGCGCGGGCCATGGAAATCCGGAACAGCTAGGGAACGAAGCGGGCAGCCTTGTTAGGCCACATCGCCCCGCGACGGAAGATGGACGTCGGGATGAAGTGTCTGATTCGCACCAAGTTTACACGCCGGAACGGCAAAATTGCGCCCCGCCGCAACAGCCGCCCGCTGCGGCTGCTTCCGCCATTGGGCAAAGCGCCTTGAATGTGCGGCTGACTGTGGTTAGCTGAATTGAACGGCAGTCATTTCCGACGGCCTGACTCATTCGTTTTTGCATGCTGGCAAAGAGGGGGCTTGCCACGGGCCTCCCGTCTGCGCCGGAATTCGCAGTCCACCCAGGAGGCCGACGCAGCCATGTCCGACACCACCATCAATTCGCCGCTGACCCTGCCATGCGGCGCCACCCTCAAGAACCGCATCGCCAAGGGCGCGATGACCGAGGGGCTGGCTGACCCGCAAAACCGCGCCACCGCGCGCCATGTGCGCCTGTATGAGCGCTGGGCCGATGGCGGCAGCGGCATGCTGCTCACCGGCAATGTGCAGGTGGACCGCCGCTACCTCGAGCGGCCGGGCAATGTGGTGATCGAAGGTCCCCAGTCCAACGAGCAGCGGGCCGCCCTTGCCGCCTATGCCGAGGCGGGCACCCGCAACGGCACCCATCTGTGGATGCAATTGTCCCATGCCGGCCGCCAGACCCCGGCAGCCGTCACTCAGGAGCCGGTGGCCCCCTCCGCCATCGAGGTGGAAATGCCGGGCGGCCAGTTCGGCAAGCCCCGCGCGCTGACCGGCGACGAGATCGAGGACATCATCCAGCGCTTTGCCCATGCCGCCGGCATCGCCCGCGAAACCGGCTTCACCGGCGTGCAGATCCACGGCGCCCATGGCTATCTGATTTCGGAATTCCTCAATCCGCGCGTCAACCAGCGCACCGATGAATGGGGCGGCAGCCTCGAGAACCGCGCCCGCCTGCTGATGGAAACCGTCAAGGCCGTGCGCGCCAGGGTGGGGGCTGATTTCCCCATCTCGGTGAAGCTCAACTCATCCGACTTCCAGAAGGGCGGCTTCAGCCACCAGGATTCGATCCAGGTCGCCAAATGGCTCGACGAGGCGGGCCTCGACCTGCTGGAAGTCTCCGGCGGCAATTACGAGCAGCCGGTGATGATGGACACCGAGGGCTTTGAGCCCGTCTACGAGGAAAAGGTCCGCTCCTCCACCCGCAAGCGCGAGGCTTACTTCCTTGAATATGCCAGCGACATCTCCAAGGCCGTCGGCAAGACGCCGCTGATGGTCACCGGCGGCTTCCGCACGACCGCAGCCATGAACGAGGCGCTGGCCTCCGGCGATACGGATGTGGTCGGCATCGCCCGCCCGCTCTGCGTCGATGCGGCCCTGCCCAACAAGCTGCTGGACGGGTCCGTCAGCGAAGTGCGCAAATGGGAAAAGGAGCTGCGCCTCGGCCCGACGCGCATCTTCGGCCCCAACAGCCCCATCGACCTCATTCGCGGCCTCAATGCCTGGGGTGTGCAGGGCTGGTATTGCCTGCAGATCATGCGCATGGGCGATGGCCAGAACCCGGACACGCGCATGAGCGTTTTCAAGGCCCTGCGCAGCTACATGTCCAATGAGCAGAAGGCCGCGAAGGCGATGGCCAAAGCCGCCTGACCACACCCGGATTCCGAGAAAACACAAAAAGCGACGGCCCCGCCTTGGTGGATGCAGCGCATCTCGCGGGGCCGTCTTTTTTCGGGAGTTTCAGCTCCCCGCCCTCAGCCTATGGGCCGGGCTTCTTTGGGTGTGGATCAACAGGGGCCGGTGCAGGGCGTCCGTCCGGGCCGCAACCGCGATGCGGGTCACGCATCGCCGGGGCGAGGGGCCGGTGGTTTACGCTGCGCATCAGGGGGGCGCCTTTCAGTCCATCCGGCTGCAGGCAATCGCGTCTCGGGCGGGCCTGCCAAACTGCACTTTGATCCTGTCTTTCCGTCTTCCAGTCCTGCGGGTGAAATCCCCCGCGCGGATTTTATGTATCCCCGGCACGGTGCCGGAGAGGTGAGGGTCTGCCGTATGCCGGCGGGTCCCGTGATGCGGAGGTGCCTCCTTGATCAGCCGATCGTGGTTCGCTGATCGTGGCGAGGCGATGGAGGGACGTCCCGGAACCTGGCCCGCCAGGGGCTGGATCGATCGTCCGGGATGACATCCGGAGGCGGGTGCTCCTCTCAAGGTAATCCGCCTGCGGATTATGTCTTTCTGCCGGTCTTTGCGGAAGCGGATGCCGCCACGCCTTCAGCGCTGTCTTGTGCATGGGTTAGCGATAAGTCGCGAGAGCGCACGTGGTAACGCACCGTTTCCTTGAGGGTCGTCAGAAAGTCCGTCCGGGTCATGCAGTGTTGCACTGCATGAAAGGCCCTGGGTCATGCGTCGGGTAGCTCTGCAAAGGGCCTTTGCCGCATCTTTTTCGAGACAAGCCGTCTCAGGCCGTAGTGCCCTGCGTCGGTGGGGTCATCTTCCAAACCTCCCTTTGTTATGGTCAAAGCTTGAATCTCTTTGCAGTGCAGCATCAAGCACAATCGAGTCAGCTTTGCTGACCAATAGATGTGCCAGAAACTCCGTAAACGGAAGATAACCCTAACCGCCCTGCGCCGCTGCGGGCGAAAGGTCCCGGTAGACATCCTCAACAGCGGGGATGACTGACACGAGGTCAAAATAGGGATGCGCGAAAATTTCGCTGTCGCGCAGATGATCCATCAGCCGGCGATGGTCATCGAGGCGCGGTGTCTCCACCACCAGCACATCGCTGCACTGGGCGGTGAAGGCCTCCGCATCGAAATAGCGCACGGTCATGCCGTCAAAGCGCCGGGCAAAGGCGGCCCGGCCGATCGCCGCCCGCTCGGCATGGCTGAGCTTCAGCCACGCGGTCCGCGCCCGCAGCAGGATAAAGATCGTATAGACGTCGCCCATGGCACGGCCCTCCTACAGCGTCGCGGCCGAGTGCGCCGGCCACCGGTCCGCCCAGGGCCGGGCGTCTTCAAGCGCATAGGCCATTTCCAGAAGCGTGTCCTCGCGGCCCATGGCGGCGGAAAACTGGATCCCGATCGGCAGCCCGCCGGTGCTTTGATAGAGCGGCACCGACATGGCCGGAGTCCCGGCAGCATTCTGCCAGGGCGTATAGGCGGCAAAGGTCATTACCCGCTCATGCAGAATATCGAAGGCCACCGTCGGCGCCATGTGGCCGATGGCAGGCGCGGGCTCGCTCTGGGCTGGGGTCAGAAGCAGGTCATAATCCTCGAAGAACCCGGCCATGGCCTCGGCCACCTTGCGGAAATTCTCGAACGCGGCCGCAGCCCCCGCCTCGCCGCGCGGGCCGTACTCGGCTGCCAGACCCAGCGTCCAGGGTTCCAGCACCGTCGACAGGTCTGCGTCCGGGCCCAGCGCCGCCCGTGCCCTGGCCGCAATCGTCGCAGCCCCCAGCCCCCACAGGGTCAGGAAGTGATCCACGAAAGCCGGGCCGTCAAACGGCCAGGCCACGTCCTCCACCTCATGCCCCATGGCACGGCACAGCTCAGCCGTCGCCACCACCGCGCCCGCGGTGTCGGTATCCGGCAGGCTGCCCGTATAGCTTGCCACGGCGACGCCGATGCGCAGCTTGCGCGTGCCCGGCGCGGTGATGAGGGGCAAGGGGGTGAGCGGTGCGTCCGGCCCGCGCTGCTGCGTCTGGTGCAGGAACGCTGCGCTGTCGCGCACGGACCGTGAAAAACAGTTCTCCACGCCGATGGGGCTCGGCTCCCGGCGCGCCTCCACATTGCGTCCGCGGCTGGGCTTCAGCCCGAACACCCCGCAGCAGGCCGCCGGAAAGCGGATCGACCCGCCGCCATCACTCGCATGGGCAATGGGCACCATGCCGGAGGCAACCGCTGCCGCCGCGCCGCCGCTGGAGCCACCGGCAATGCGGTCCGTATCCCACGGGTTGCGGGTAGCCCCGGTCAGCAGCGGCTCCGTCGTCGGCAGAAGGCCGAACTCCGGCGTCGTGGTGGTGCCGAGCACCACCAGCCCGGCCTCCTTGACGCGGGCGCCGTAGGGGGACGCGAAGCTGCCCACATTCGACGCCATCAGCCGCGAGCCGGCCATATGCGGCAGCGGCGGAAACTCGATCAGGTCCTTGATGAGAAACGGCACGCCGCTGAACACCCCGGCGGGCGGTCCGGAGCGGGCCAGGGCGCGCCCCGCCTCAAAGCCCTTGCTTGCAATAGCGTTGAGGGCCGGGTTCAGCGCCTCGATCCGGGCGATGGCAGCCTCCGCGAGATCGAACGCGGTCACATCACCTGCGCGCACCAGCGCCGCCTGGGCGGTGGCATCAAGCCGGGCAAGATCCCGCGCCGAGGCGGGCAGCTTTGCGCGCAGGGGTGTCGGCAGCGCGGCCAGGGCCGTGCCCGCCAGGGATGTCTGGATGAAGGTGCGCCGGGATATGCCGGTTTCGGAGAGCGGTGCCATGTCATTTCCTCCCGCATGCTGGCCGGTGATCTGGTCCCGCAAAGCTAGGCGTGGCATCATGTTTGGAAAATACGGATAAAGCTGAAGAACATATTCGGATAATCAGAACAGGCCATGCATCCCAATTTTCTCGACCAGATCATCGTGTTCCAGGCGGTGGCGGAGCTCGGCAGCTACGCGGAGGCTGCCCGCAGGCTCAATCGCCAGGTCTCAGCCATCAGCTACGCCATCACCAATCTGGAGACCCATCTGGGCCTGACCCTGGTGGATCGCGGCGGCTACCGCGCCGCCCTGACGGAGGAGGGGCAGGCGCTGCTGGGCGAGGTGAGCGTGCTGCTGCGGCGCGTGGAGCGGCTGGAGGGCAAGGCCGCGGCCATGCAGGAGGCCAGCGAGACGACCCTGTCGCTGGCGGTGGAGCATTCCCTGCCGCCTGCGGTGTTGGCGCACGGACTTGTGCGGCTGGCCGACACGCATCCCGAAGTGGCGGTCGATCTCAGCTACCTCACCGGAGGTGATGTCATTGCCCGGCTCACCGGCGGCGAGGTGCAGCTGGGCATCACTGCGCTGGAGCGCGGGCTGGCCTGGCAGGACCTCGATGGCCGGCAGGTGCTGGCGGAGGAAATGCCCGTGGTGGTCGGCGCGCGCCACGCCCTTGCCGCCCGCAACGCGCCTGTGCCGCTCGAAGCGCTGGAGCATCACCGGCAGATCTACCTGCCCTCGGGCCTTCCGCCTACGGATGAAAACACCCGCCCCGATTACCGGCAGCACCGGACCGATCTCTGGCATGTCAACGATCTCGCGACCCAGATCGCCCTGATCGCGGGCGGAGCCGGATGGGGGTTCGTCCCGGCAAGTGCCGCCGCCGAAGCCGTTGCGCAGGGACGGCTCGCCTATCTTGCCTGCGACGGCATCGCCCAGCTGCCCCTGCGCCGCTTCGCCGCTCTCTGGCGCACCCGAACGCCGCCGGGCCCGGCGGCCCGGTTTCTGATGCAGGTGCTGGAAGCAGGTGGTGACGGCACCCTTGAAGCACCCTGACGTAAAGCTGCGCCCACGAAAAAGGCCGGGGACATGCCCCGGCCTTTTCCTTGTGTGTTGTAATCGGCCCTTAGACCGAGAAGTACATGTCGTACTCGACCGGATGCGGGGTCATTTCGAAGCGCTCGACTTCTTCCCACTTCAGCTCGGCATAGGCGTCGATCTGCGCATCGGTGAACACGCCGCCCTTCTTCAGGAAGTCGCGGTCTTCGTCCAGCGCCACAAGCGCTTCGCGCAGCGAGCCGGCAACCGTCGGCACGTTGGCCAGTTCTTCCGGCGGCAGGGCGTAGAGATCCTTGTCCATCGGATCGCCCGGATGGATCTTGTTCTCGATGCCGTCGAGGCCGGCCATCAGCATGGCGGTGAAGGCCAGATACGGGTTGGCGGTCGGATCCGGGAACCGGATCTCGATGCGCTTCGCCTTCGGGCTCGTGCCGTGCGGAATACGGCAGGAGGCCGAGCGGTTGCGGGCCGAATAGGCCAGCAGCACCGGTGCCTCATAGCCCGGCACCAGACGCTTGTAGGAGTTGGTGGACGGGTTGGTGAAGGCGTTGATGGCCTTGGCATGCTTCAGAACACCGCCGATGTAGTACAGGCAGGTTTCTGACAGGTCCGCATAGCCCGACCCGGCGAACAGCGGGTTGCCGTCCTTCCAGATCGACTGGTGGCAGTGCATGCCCGTGCCGTTGTCGCCGAACACCGGCTTCGGCATGAAGGTGGCCGTCTTGCCGTAAGCGTGGGCCACGTTGTGCACCACATACTTGTAGATCTGCATCTTGTCGGCCACGCGGACGAGCGTGTCGAACTTGATGCCCAGCTCATGCTGCGCCGCCGCCACTTCGTGGTGGTGCTTCTCGGTGTCGACGTTCATTTCCTTGAGCACGGAAAGCATTTCCGAGCGCAGGTCCTGCGCGCTGTCGATCGGGTTCACCGGGAAGTAGCCGCCCTTGGTGCGCGGACGGTGACCGAGATTGCCGATCTCGTATTCGGTGCCGGTGTTGGTCGGCAGCTCGACGGAGTCGACGCGGAAGCCCGTGTTGTACGGGTCTGCGGAGAACTGCACGTCGTCGAACACGAAGAACTCGGCTTCCGGGCCGAAGAACGCGGTGTCGCCGATGCCGGTCTGCTGCAGATAGGCCAGGGCCTTCTTGGCGGTCGTGCGCGGGTCGCGGTCATAGGCCTCGCCCGTGGACGGCTCCAGAATGTCGCACATGATGGCGAGCGTGGTCTGGGCGTAGAACGGGTCGATCACGGCGGTCTCGGGGTCCGGCATCAGAACCATGTCGGACTCGTTGATCGCCTTCCAGCCGGCGATGGAGGAACCGTCGAACATCGTGCCTTCGCTGAACAGTTCTTCGTCCACGAGGTCGATGTCGAAGGTGACGTGCTGCATCTTGCCACGCGGATCGGTGAAGCGGAGGTCGACGTACTTGACGTCCTTCTCCTTGATCATCGCCAAGATTGAAGCGGCATCGGACATAGGCGTCATTCCTTTCCTTGTGGTCTTAACGCTCAAGGGACCCTTGGGCCCCGTTTTCCTTTTGACGGATCGCAGGCAGCCCAAGGGCCGCATGCGGGTATCGAATTCTCTTGTCAGCCGGCGCGGCAGGCGCGCCGAGGCTTATTGGGCGCGCAAGGCGCACCGGGGCGGCCGGTCAGACCGCGTCTTCGCCGGTCTCACCGGTACGGATTCGCACGACTTCTTCAACATTGGTGATGAAGATCTTGCCGTCGCCAATGCGTCCGGTGCGCGCAGCGTTCTGGATGGCTTCAAGCGCCGGCTCAACCCGGTCCTCGCTCAGCACCACCTCGATCTTCACCTTGGGCAGGAAGTCCACCACATATTCGGCACCGCGATAAAGCTCCGTGTGGCCCTTCTGACGGCCAAAGCCCTTGGCCTCGGTCACGGTGATGCCCTGCAGGCCAACCTCGTTGAGCGCTTCCTTCACTTCATCCAGCTTGAACGGCTTGATGATCGCTTCGATTTTTTTCATGCCCCTAAAGGTCTCCACACTGTCCTGCCGGTCATCCGCCCGGGATGGTCTGGCCCGCGAAGGGCCCGGGGATCGGGCAGCGGCACCGGCCGGATACCGCACATTCTGTTGCCCCGGCCATAGCACGCCTCATGCCAGTCCGAGACCCGTCTGAAAGCGCTTTGGATTCAAGCACTTCGTTAACCCGGCACCAAATTGCCCGGCCCGGCAGCACAGTCATTGCACAAAAAAGCGTCAGCAAGGTGAAAAAACAGGCAGCAATCATGCCTGTTGTTTGGTCAGTTTTGTGCGCTCGGAAGAGCCGCGGCCAGGCAAGAGGCGGGAACGGGCGGGGCAGGGTGGCGGAATTCAGGGGCGGGCCCCGGCCTGCGCCCGGAAATTGAGCACGGAACGGGACGTGCGGACCCTGCGCCAAAAAGGTAAACAGGATGCCGCTCAAAAGAGGGATAGCACAATGAAAGCCCCGAACCCGGTCTATGGCGCCCAGGGCACCACCGTCTTCACCATCATGTCGGCCCTGGCGGCGGAGGCCGGGGCCATCAATCTCGGCCAGGGCTTTCCCGATGATGAGGGGCCGGACGATGTGCGCGCGGCGGCGGCGGACGCGATCATCAACGGGCCGAACCAATATCCGCCCATGATGGGCCTGCCGGATCTGCGCCGGGCCGTGGCTGCCCATGCCCAGCGCTTCTACGGAATGACGCTGGACTGGCAGAGCCAGGTACTGATCACCTCAGGCGCCACCGAGGCGCTGGCTGCCTCCCTGTCCGCCCTGCTCAAGCCGGGGGATGAGGCGATCCTTATCGAGCCGTTCTTCGATACCTATCTGCCGGTGATCGAGGCGGCCGGCGCCAAGGCCGTCTGCGTGCCCCTGCATCCGCCCGCCTGGTCGCTGGACCATGATGAGCTTGCGGCGGCCTTCAGCGACCGCACCAAGCTGATCCTGCTCAACACACCGCACAATCCCCTCGGCCGCGTCTTCGGTGATGGGGATCTCGACGCCATCGCCCGCCTGTGCCGGATGCATGACGTAGTTGCGGTATGCGACGAGGTCTATGAGCACATGGTGTTTGACGGCGCGGCGCACCGCCCGCTCATGACCCTGCCGGACATGGCAGCCCGCACGGTGCGCATTCAATCCGCCGGTAAGATCTTCTCCCTCACGGGCTGGAAGGTGGGGTTTGTATCGGGCGCGGCTGATCTTGTGAGTCTCATCTCCAAGGCGCACCAGAACCTTGTTTTCACCACCCCGCCGGGCCTGCAGCTGGGCGTGGCCTATGGGCTGGGCAAGGAGGAAAGCTTCTTCCGTGACCAGGCCGCCGATCTCGCCGGGCGGCGCGACCTGCTGCGCGCGGGCCTCGAGGCCGCGGGCTTCGCCATCAGCCCCTGCGAGGGTACCTATTTCCTGACCGCCGATATCCGCCCCGTCGCCGGAGATGAGCCGGATACGGAGTTTTGCCGCCGCATCACCACGGACGCGAAAGTCGCAGCCGTGCCGATCAGCGCCTTTTACGCGCCGGGCTCACCCAGCCGCGCCACCAATTTCATCCGCTTCTGCTTCTGCAAGCAGCCGGCCCTGCTGGAAGAGGCGGTCGCCCGCCTCTCCCGCTATCTGCAGCGATGATGAAACGCGTCCTCAGGGGAAGCGGATCGTTTTCAGATTGTTGCGGCCCGCATTGCGGCCACACATGGTGAAGTTCGTGCTGTAGCCGGTGACGACCCATCCGGGCGGTATCGCGCTGCGCGTGCAGACGACCGCCGTCTGCCCGGGCGACGCGCCATTGAGTTCGATCAGGTGCCACTTGCTGTCCCAGCCGCCGCCGCAGGCTGTGAAATCCGTGCTCACATTGTAAATCGCCCAGCCCGGAAGGCTCTGGCCGGCGCATACGGTGATGCGTCGCCCGAACCGCGGCGTGACATCACGCAGAGCTTCCAGCTCCTCATACTCAAACGGCGCGGCGCCGATCTCGTCCGGCGTGTCTGCGGTGACGCCGGACAGGTCCGGTTCGGTTTCCGCAACGGCCGTCTGGGAAAATGCGGTGATAGTCAGAAAGGCCGCTGCCGCGGCCAGCGGCATGAGCCGGGTGGCGCCGGTTGAAGGGCCGCGCCGATGCCCTGTTGTGTCATTTGTCATGATGGTCCCTCCCGCAGCCATTGTGGACCGATGCGACATCAAATCAACCGTCAAGGGTGACAGGTTGTCGGGTGACAAGGCGCAGCGCTTCGTGCATCTATCCGGGCAACAAAATCCAAGGATACCTGCGAGGAGACCCGATGCCTGAAGCCAATACCCCCATTCTCGTCGGCGGCGGCCAGTTCACCCAGAAGGGCGTGGCGATCGCCGATCTGCTGTCGCCCATGCAGATCATGGCCGAGGCCGCCAAGCGGGCGCTGGCTGACGCAAAGGGCGGGGACGCGCTGGCAAAGGCGCTTGATACGGTCGCGGTGGTCCGCTTTACGGCAGACAGCCCCGAAGCAGGCGGCCTGCCGAAGAACCAGTATCCCAACGCGCCGCGCACGCTTGCCAATGCCATAGGCGCCAAGCCCGCGCGCGAGCTTTATACCGCCACCGGCGGCAACACCCCGCAATGGCTGGTGAACCGCACCGCCGAAGAGATCGCCAATGGCGAGACGGACTGTGCGCTGCTGGCAGGCTCCGAAGCGCTGGGCGGTCTGCTGGCCGCCGTCACCCAGGGCCAGGTACCGGACTGGGGTGACAATCCCGGCGGCGAGCCGACGCAGATCGGTGTTGAAAAGCCCGGTGTGAACGAGATGGAGCATCGCCACGCGATGTATTTCCCCGTCAACACCTATCCGCTGTTCGAGAACGCGATCCGTGGCGAGCTCGGCCGCAGCGTGAAGGATCACCAGCTCGAGCTCGGCAAGCTGTTCTCGCGCTTCACAGAGGTGGCGGCAACCAACCCCTATGCGTGGTTCCCCACCTTCCGCTCGCCGGAAGAGATCGCCACCGAGACGGACAAGAACCGCTATGTCGGCTTTCCGTACACGAAGTATCTCAACTCCATTATCCGCGTCGACCAGGCCGCCGCCCTCATCATGATGAGTGTCGGCAAGGCGCGCGAACTCGGCATCCCCGAGGATCGCTGGGTCTATCTGCATGGCTGCGGCGATGCCAACGACCTGTGGTACGTGTCCGAGCGGGTGAACTTCCATTCCTCCCCCGCCATCCGCACCATGGGCCGGAAGGCCCTCGACATGGCCGGCATGTCGGTCTCCGACATCGACTATTTCGATCTGTATTCCTGCTTCCCGTCCGCCGTCGAAATCGGCGCGCAGGAACTGGGCCTCGCGCTGGATGATCCGCGCGGCTTCACGGTCACGGGCGGGCTCCCCTATTTCGGCGGGCCCGGCAACAACTACGTGATGCACTCGATCGCCACCATGCTCGACAAGCTGCGCGCCAAGCCGGGCACCAAGGGCCTGTGCACCGCCAATGGCTGGTTCGTCACCAAGCACTCCATCGGCATCTATTCGACCGAGCCGAAGGAAGGCGCCTGGGAGCGCGAGAACCCGGCCACCTATCAGGCCGAGCTCGACGCCATGGATCACCCGGTGGTGGACGACCTGCCGGAAGGCGAGGGCAAGATCGAGACCTACACTGTTGTGCATGGCCGCCAGGGCGCACAGTTCGGACTCGTGGTCGGCCGCAAGACCGATACGGGCCACCGCTTCGTGGCGCATGTACCCAGCGATCCAGCCCTGTTCGAGACCATGAAGCAGCAGGAAATGCTCGGCGTGGTCGGCACGGTGGAACCGGGCAAGCCCAACGAAAAGGGCGCGCTTGGTCCCAATATCTTCACCCCGAAGATCTGACCGGATGCGCAGGCGGCTTCTGTCATCTGCGCGACGCGGGGCGGTGGCGGCACTGGCCGCCGCCGCTGCCGTCCTGACGCTTGCCGCCTGCGACATCGGCGACATCACGGAAGTTGCCGAAGCCCCCTGGGGCACCGAGGCCCCGGCCTCCTGGCAGGCGGTGGCGGCGGCCCCCGTGCCGCTCACCGTCACGGCCTATGTCACCGGGGAAGTCTTCGCCGGCGACGGCGTACTCATCAACGAGGATGTGCCGGGCGTGCCGGAAGGCGCGGGCACCGAGCAATGGGTGCCGTCCGTTGCCTATCTCGTGCAACACCCTTCAGGCACCAATGTGCTGTTTGATACCGGCGTGCGGGCGGGGGAGTGCAGCTACGACATTCTCCTTGTGCTGAATTTTCCCTGCCGCAACCAGCCCGGTCAGGACGTGGTGACCCAGCTTGCCCGCGACGGCATCGACAAGCTGGACTATGTGGTGGCCACTCATTTTCATGGCGACCATTCAAGCGGCCTCGGCCCGCTGCTGGCCCGTTATGACCCGGTGGTGATCGCCGCCGCAGATGAAATCGCGGCCCTCAAGAGCCCGCTGCGGGAGACCCAGGGCTATCGCTACGACCAGTTCAGCGCCGACATGCGCATCGAGGCCGCCGATACAGGCTGGCTGCCCATGCCCCATGTGGCGCGCGCGGCGGATCTGCTGGGCGATGGGTCGGTCTGGCTGCTGCCGACACCGGGCCACACGCCGGGCCACCTGTCGGCGCTGCTCAACGGCTCGGACGGCCCGCTGCTGCTCACCTTCGATGCCGCCCATCTCAAAGCCACATATCATCACACGGCCCCCGGCGGGCTGGGTGCTGACCTCGACAAGGCCGCGCAGAGCATAGAGCGCCTCAAGGCGCTGGAGGCCGACTTGCCGGGCGTCCGCGTTCTTTATGGCCATGAACCGGCCCAGTGGCCGCAGGATGCCATTCGTGTCAGCCTCGCCCCGCGCGCCGACTAATTCTCGTACCAGTCAACGGAGTAACCCATGCCCCGCATTTACATGATCCGTCACGGCAAGGCCGCAGCAGGGTGGGGGGCGGATGCTGATCCCGGCCTCGACGCCGAGGGCCAGGCCCAGGCCGAAGCGGTGGCCAATGAGATCGTCAGCACCGTGGGGCCGGACATCACCTTCCCCCTGATGACGAGCCCGCTGAAGCGCTGCCGCGAAACCTCCATGCCGCTGGCGCGCCACTGGTCCGCCGTGCCGGTGGTAGAGCCTGCCGTCAGCGAAATCCCGTCCCCGACGGACAACCTCGACGAGCGCGCCCAGTGGCTGCGCCGCATCATGCCCGGCACCTGGGCCGACATCGAGAAGGACCCGACTTCCACGGGCGTTGACTTCGTCGGCTGGCGCAACGCGCTGGTGGACCGGCTGAAGCAGCTCGAGGAAGACACGGTGATCTTCAGCCACTTCATCGCGATCAATGCAGCGGTGGGAGCGGCTATGGATGATGACCGCGTGGTGTGCTTCCGCCCGGACAATTGCTCCGTCACCTGCTTCGACGTGACGCCGGAACTGCTCAAGGTCGTCTCCCTCGGCCGCGAGGCGGACACTGTTGTCCGATAAAGTTGCCGTCCGATAAGTCCGGAACACCGCCCATGCACCCAGACCTGCCCGCAGCCTACGGCACCCCGGAAAGCCCCGGCCCGGAACTTCTGACCACGGACGAAATGTACCGGGCCGATGCCTTTGCGGTGGAGCAGGGGATCGCCGGGCGCACACTGATGGAAACGGCGGGCACGGCGCTGGCCAACGCCATCTGCGACCGCTGGAGCCCGCACGCGTCAGTCATCCTGTGCGGGCCGGGCAATAATGGCGGTGATGGCTTCGTCGCCGCGCGCCTGCTGGCGGAACGCGGCTGGCCGGTGACGCTGTATCTGCTGGGAAAGCGCGATGCCCTCACGGGCGATGCGGCCCTTGCCGCCGCCGACTGGCAGGGCGACGTGCTGCCGCTGGCCGAAACCGCGATGGAGGGCGCAGCGCTGGTGGTCGATGCCCTGTTCGGCGCAGGCCTCACCCGCCCCCTCGACGGCATCCCGGCGGCGCTGGCCGAGCGCAGTCACGACGCTGACGCCGTCATCGTCTCGGTGGATGTACCGAGCGGGGTGGATGGCAACACGGGCGCGGTCCTGGGGACGGCCTTTGCCGCTGACCTCACGGTCACCTTCCATCGCGCCAAGCCGGGGCACTACCTGCTGCCGGGGCGCACGGCCTGCGGTGAACTGGTGGTCGCCGATATCGGCATCCCCGACCGGTCAATCGAAGTAGTGAATCCGTCCGCCTTCCACAATTCGCCGGAGCTGTGGGGCGACGCCTATCCGCGCCTTGAGGACGCGGGCCACAAATACGTTCGCGGCCACGCGCTTGTGGTGAGCGGCCCGGCGACGAAGACCGGCGCAGCCCGCCTTGCCGCCCGCGGCGCGCTGCGGGGAGGCGCGGGGCTTGTGACCGTCGCGAGCCCGGAAGACGCGCTGGCGGAAAACGCGGCCCACCTCACGGCGATCATGCTGGCGGAGTTCGACGGCGCGCCGGGCCTCACCGCGATCCTCGAAGACAGGCGCAAGAACGCAGCCCTCATCGGTCCCGGTGCCGGTGCCAATTCCTTCACCCGTGCCCGCGCCCTTGCCGTGCTGCGCAGCGGCGCAGCGGCCGTGCTGGACGCGGACGCGCTGACCGCGTTCGAGGCTGACCAGAAAATTCTGTTTGACGCGATCACCGCGCCGACCGTGCTGACCCCCCATGACGGCGAGTTCGCCCGCCTGTTCCCGGACCTTGCAGAGACGGAGGGCGGCAAGCCCGCCCGCGCCCGCGCAGCGGCCACCCGCAGCAAGGCGGTGGTGGTGCTCAAGGGGGCGGATACGGTCGTCGCTGCCCCGGACGGGCGTATCGCCATCAACGACAACGCCCCGCCGACCCTTGCCACGGCAGGGGCGGGCGATGTGCTGGGCGGCTTCATCCTCGCCCAGCTTGCGCAAGGCGTGCCCGCCTTCGAGGCTGCCTGCATCGGCGTCTGGCTGCACGGCGAAACCGCAACCCGCTTTGGCCCCGGCCTCATCGCCGAAGACCTGCCGGACATGCTGCCGGAGGTGCTGGAAGAACTGGAGGCCTATCTGCCATGACCGCTGCCGTTACCCGCCACGCCCGCGACGCGGACCTCGCGCAGATCGTTGATCTCTACAACCACTATGTGCGCGAGACGGCGATCACCTTCGATATCGAGCCGTTCACGGTGGAAACGCGGGCAGCCTGGCTGGCCCAGTTCCGCGAGACCGGGCCGCACCAATTGCTGGTGGCCGAGCGGGGTGGCGAGATTCTCGGCTATGCGGGCACCATGCCGTTCCGCGCCAAGGCGGCCTACGACCGGTCGGTGGAGACCACCATCTATATCCGCGACGGCTTCGGCGGGCAGGGGCTCGGACGCGCCCTTTATGAAGCGCTGTTCGACGCGCTGGAAGGCGCCCCCGTCCACCGGCTGCTGGCCGGCATGACGCTGCCGAATGACGCATCAGACGCCCTACACCGGCGCATGGGGTTCGAGCCCTGCGGCGTCTTCCCCGAAGTGGGCTTCAAGTTCGGCCGCTACTGGGACGTGCAATGGTATGACCGGCCCCTCCGGGCTGGGTGAGCTATGTCGTTCCCGTGCCGGATGCGCCGCTGCTTTGCTCCCACATGACGTCGAACAGGGCGATCTGCAGATTGGCGAATTCGTGGCTTTCAAGGATCAGCCCGTAATTCTCCCGCCGCGAGGAGATGACGCCGATCTTGTTGTCGAACAGGAAGAGATTGCTGACAAAGGGCGCATCCGCCCGCGCATAGCGCACCCGCCGCAGGTCCGCGGCACTGTCCGGCCAGATGTCGTCTGTTTCCTCGACCCGTGAGCGCAGCACGTTGAGCCACTTGCCCGCGGCCACCCGGCGCGAGGCGAAGCGGTCGATCACGTCCAGCCCCGGCATCCGCATCAGTTCCTGCATCGACAGGATGGCGCGCACGGTCTGCGTTTCGGCGAGCAGCACCGTGTTGAGAACCGTCTCGATCCCCTCGACCCCCTCATAGACCTGGAAGCGCGGCGTCACGTCGCCTTCCTGGTAGAGCGCCCGCAGGGTGGGCAGCATCCCCTCCAGCCGCTGCTTGCGGGTTTCGAGATTGCGCGACAGCACATCCGGATTTTCCGCCACCACATGGGTGCGGCCGGATTTCTGCACCAGCGTGACCAGTCCCTCGTCCCGCAGCCGCTCCACCAGCGCATAGGCCGTGGTGCGCCCGATGCCGGCCTCCCGCGCGATTGTGTGGACCGGGGCGCTGCCCATCTTCAGGGCGGCGATGTAATAGGCCCCCAGCCGCCCGCCCAGCCCCAGCGCCTCCAGATCGCGCTCCAAACTGTCGAAAAACTTAGACATTCCAGTTCCGTGAATCCTGTGCAAACTGCTGCCGTTGGGCAATTCTACAGGAAGGATTGTCGAAGGAAATGGACATACGGAAGATATCCGAACGAAAGGCATCCGAGTTGACTGGGGGGAATAATGTCTGAAGTGCTGATTACGTCCGGGCTGATCCAGGTAACGCTGGCCGTGCTCATCGGCTGGCCGCTGGCCATGCTCTATAGCGGCATGGAGAAGGTGGGGCCGCTGCGCCACGCCAAACGCCTGCTGCAATACCATCTCGACAATGTCTTCATGGGCATTCTGCAGATGGTCATCGCCACCGTCTTTCCGGCCATTCCGGTGGGCGCTGCCATCCTGCTGCTGATCGGGTCATGGACCAATCCGTTTCCCTTTCTGCTCATGGCCATGTCGCGCAAACCCGTTGCCGAACAGACCGGCATGCGCCGTTTCTCGATCCTCTCCTTCCTGATCATCACGCCCGCCTATCTCTGGCTGCTGGCAGCCTGGCTCACGCGATAATCACCCAGGGAGCACCCCCATGACCGCGACCGACACCAACACCGTCAACGACACGAAGCTCACCTGCGTTGCCGCCGTGCAGATGGAGGGCCGCGTCGCTGACGTGCCCTACAACATCGACCACGCGGCCCGCCTGATCGATGAAGCGGTGGCGCAGGGGGCAAAGATCATCGCCATCCCGGAGTTCTTCACCACCCGCATCGTCTATGACGAGCGCCTGTTCGGCTGCTCGCTGCCGCCGGAAAACCCGGCGCTCGACATGCTGAAGTCGAAAGCCACCCGCAATGGTGTGATGATCGGCGGCTCCTATCTCGAGATGCGCGACGGCGACGTCTACAACACCTATGTGCTCGTCGAGCCCGATGGCACCGTGCACCGGCATGACAAGGACCTGCCCACCATGGTCGAGAACGCCTTTTATGTGGGCGGCTGCGACGACGGGCTGATCCGGACCGGCATGGGCCGCATCGGTGCGGCCGTCTGCTGGGAAATGGTGCGCACCCAGACCGCCCGCCGCCTGCGCGGCGAGGTGGACCTCCTGATGACCGGGTCGCACTGGTGGTCGGAGCCGGGCTGGAAGATCCTCAAATCCTTCATCAAGCCGGCGCATGAGGGCAATGGCCGCCTGATGCGGGCCACGCCCGGCCGCCTGGCGGGCCTAATCGGTGCCCCGCTTGTCCATGCGGGCCATGCGGGCATTCTCGAAGGCGGCTTCCTGACCGTGCCCGGCACGCGCCTGACCGTCGGCACCCGCACCCAGCTGATGGGTGAAACCCAGATCGTGGACGGGTCAGGTGAGATTATTGCCCGCCGTCACTACGGGGAGGGGGCAGGGATCGTCTGCGCGGATATCCGCCTCGGCGCCGTCGCCCCGCGGGAAGACATGGCAGACCGCTTCTGGATTCCGCGCCTTGGCGCCATGCCGGCGATCCTCTGGCACCACCAGAATGCCTGCGCGAAGCCCGTCTATAAGTGGGCAAAGCGCACCGGCCGCCTGCACACCTATGACTTCGGCCGGAATCAGCCTGCCTGATTGGCTTTGAGCCCGCCGGGCCGGCCTCCGCAACTCGCTGTTTGCGCTTTTGCCGTCATGGTGTAGAAAGCCCACCGCCCGTCAGGCGGGTCCGCGGGCGTGGTGGAATTGGTAGACACGCAAGATTTAGGTTCTTGTGCCGAAAGGTGTGGGGGTTCAAGTCCCTCCGCCCGCACCAACTCCTGACACTTGAGATCGGATTTGCTGCCTTGTTCCGGGGGCGCGCGTGACTGAGGCGCAGCACCCTGGAAAAGCGCAGCGTATCGGCATTGGAGCATCCTGCTCCGACGCCCAACATGAAACGGAATTGAGACGCGATGCAGGTCACCGAGACCCTCTCCGAAGGGCTGAAGCGCGAATTTAAGGTTGTTGTCGAGGCTGCGGATCTTGCTGCCCGCCTAGACGCCAAGCTGGACGAGATCAAGGGCCAGGTGCAGCTCAAGGGCTTCCGCCCCGGCAAGGTGCCCGTGTCCCACCTGAAGAAGACCTACGGCAAGTCCGTGATGACCGACGTCATCCAGGAGACCGTGGGCGAGACCTCCCAGAAGGCGATCGAAGAGCGCGAGCTGAAGCCGGCCCTGCAGCCGAACATCGAACTCGAGGGCGAAGTCGAGCCGGTCGTGGAAGGCAAGGCCGACCTCACCTACAAGCTCACCTTCGAGATCATGCCGGACTTCGACCTGCCGGACTTCTCCGCCATCTCCCTGACCCGTCCCGTGGTCGAGGTGTCCGACGAGGAAGTGGATGAAGCCATTTCCCGCATGGCCGAGCAGCAGCAGAACTTCGATGCCAAGGACGAGGGCGCCAAGGCAGAGGACGGCGACCGCCTGACCATCGATTTCGTCGGCAAGATCGGCGACGAAGCCTTTGAAGGCGGCACCGCTGAAGGCGTGACGCTGGTGATCGGCTCCGGCCAGTTCATCCCCGGCTTTGAAGAACAGCTCATCGGCGCCAAGGCCGGTGACGACGTGACCGTCAATGTGACCTTCCCGGAAGAATATGGTGCCGAGCACCTTGCCGGTAAGGACGCTGTCTTCGACGTGAAGGTGCAGGAAGTAGCCGGTCCGGCCGAGACCAAGGTCGATGACGACTTCGCCAAGCAGATGGGTCTCGACAGCCTCGACGCCCTGAAGGACGCGCTCAAGGAGCGCATCGGCCAGGACTACGGCAATGTCTCGCGCAACCGCGTGAAGCGGTCCCTGCTCGACGCCCTCGATGACCTGACCGACTTTGAGCTGCCGCCGACCATGCTGGAGCAGGAGCTTCAGCAGATCATCCAGCAGGCGCAGTCCGAAAAGGCCCACAGCGCCGAAGGCAACGACGGCGAGGGCGAGGGCGAAGGCGATCACGATCACTCCGACGTAGAAATCACCGACGAGGAGAAGGAAGAGTTCCAGACCATCGCCGCCCGCCGCGTGCGTCTCGGCCTCCTGCTGTCGGAAGTCGGCACCAAGAACGAGATCACCGTCACCCAGGACGAAGTGAATCGCGCCATCGCCGAACAGGCCCGCAATTTCCCGGGCCAGGAACAGCAGGTCTTCCAGTTCTACACCCAGAACCCGCAGGCCCAGGCCCAGATCCGCGCCCCGCTGTTCGAGGACAAGGTCGTCGACTACATCCTCGAACTGGCCAAGGTGTCGGACGAGACCGTGAGCCGCGAGGATCTGCTGGCTGATCCGGATGCCCCGGCTGAGGAAGCCGCGGCGGAGGAAAAGCCGAAGAAGAAGACGGCAGCCAAGAAGAAGACGGCAACGAAGAAGACCGCTGCCAAGAAGAAGACGGCGGCCAAGAAGAAAGACGACTAGGGACACCCCGCGCAGCGCCCGCGCCGGGGTCTGACCCCGGCAGCGGCACAAGCGCGGAAAATCCCGCCGTCTTTACGGTTTGGCCAGCAAGACCTATCTAATGTGGGGTCGCCCGTGAGTCGTCGCTGGCGACCCTCGTTTTCCTGCCTGCTGAACCCCACTTTCGCCGTGTGGGTTTGCCACTCCGACATTGACGTTCCCATATGAGACCCCATCCCATATGAGGAATGATCCGACACTGGCCCTAAGGACTTTTTCCCGATGCATGATCCCGTCGAGACCTACATGAACCTCGTGCCCATGGTGGTGGAGCAGACCAGCCGGGGTGAACGGGCCTATGACATTTTCTCCCGCCTGCTGAAGGAGCGGATCATCTTCGTGACCGGTCCTGTCGAGGACGGCATGGCCAGCCTCATCACGGCACAGCTTCTCTTCCTGGAGTCCGAGAACCCCAAGAAGGAAATCGCCATGTACATCAATTCGCCCGGCGGCATCGTGACCTCCGGCATGGCGATCTACGACACCATGCAGTTCATCCGCCCGAAGATCTCCACCCTGGTGATCGGCCAGGCGGCCTCCATGGGCTCGCTGCTGCTGGCAGCCGGCGAAAAGGACATGCGATTCGCCCTGCCGAATGCGCGCATCATGGTTCACCAGCCGTCCGGCGGCTTCCAGGGCCAGGCGTCCGATATCGAGATTCACGCCCGCGAGGTGCTGGCGCTGCGCGAACGCCTCAATCAGATTTATGTGAAGCACACCGGCCAGCCGATCGACGCTGTGCAGGACGCGCTGGAGCGCGACAACTTCATGACGCCGGAATCTGCCAAGGATTTCGGGCTGATAGATCAGATCATGGAAAACCGGCCTGACGCATCCGGGGACGGTGAGGGCGCGGCCTAAGGGCACGTCATCCCCGGTTTGAGCCAATTTTGCTCCGCTGCCTCAATTTGCGGCACCTTGACTAAGGTAAATGCGGGTCCACCTTGGTTTTAACCGGGTGTTGATTGCCCTTCGGCTATCGTGGTCGAATGTTTTGGCACGGGATTCGGCCCGCCGGTTGTCTGCCTTGCCCATCGTTGCCTCCCGTTCATCTTCGCTGGCGTAGCGTTTGCAAAGATCGGGAGCACCACCGCTAGAGTGGGAGCAGCACCGGGACGAAGGCCTGAGGCAGGCTGGCGGGGCACACCAATCGCAAGGCGCGGCTTGTCCGCAGCCGGGCACGAAACCAAGGAACCCTATTTGGGGAAGTTTTTATGAGCAAAGTCAGCGGCGGCAGCGGCGATTCCAAGAACACCCTCTACTGCTCTTTCTGCGGCAAGAGCCAGCATGAGGTGCGCAAGCTGATTGCCGGCCCGACCGTCTTCATCTGCGATGAATGCGTTGAGCTGTGCATGGACATCATCCGCGAGGAGAACAAGTCCTCGCTCGTGAAGTCCCGCGACGGCGTGCCCACCCCGGCCGACATCAACGAGGTGCTGGACGAGTATGTCATCGGCCAGGCCCACGCCAAGCGCGTGCTGTCGGTGGCCGTGCACAACCACTACAAGCGCCTCGGCCACGCCACCAAGAATTCGGACGTGGAACTCGCCAAGTCCAACATCCTGCTGATCGGCCCGACGGGCTGCGGCAAGACCCTGCTGGCGCAGACGCTGGCCCGCATCCTCGACGTGCCCTTCACCATGGCCGACGCCACCACCCTGACCGAAGCCGGTTACGTGGGTGAGGATGTCGAGAACATCATTCTCAAGCTGCTCCAGTCTGCCGACTACAATGTCGAGCGGGCCCAACGCGGCATCGTCTATATCGACGAAGTCGACAAGATCTCGCGCAAGTCCGACAACCCGTCCATCACCCGCGACGTGTCGGGCGAGGGTGTGCAGCAGGCCCTGCTGAAGATCATGGAAGGCACGGTTGCAAGCGTGCCCCCGCAGGGCGGCCGCAAGCACCCGCAGCAGGAATTCCTGCAGGTGGACACGACCAACATCCTGTTCATCTGTGGCGGTGCCTTCGCCGGCCTCGACAAGATCATCGGCAAGCGCGGCCGGTCCACATCCATCGGCTTCGGCGCGACGGTCGTCTCCGATGAAGAGCGGAAGACCGGCGAGCTCCTGAAGGAGATCGAACCGGAAGACCTGCTGAAGTTCGGCCTGATCCCTGAATTCGTCGGCCGTGTGCCGGTGCTCGCCACGCTCGAGGACCTCGACGAAGACGCGCTGGTGAAGATCCTCACCGAGCCGAAGAACGCGCTGACCAAGCAGTATCAGCGCCTCTTCGAGATGGAGGACACCCAGCTCACCTTCACCGAGGAAGCCCTGAAGGCAATCTCCAAGAAGGCCATCGAGCGCAAGACCGGCGCTCGTGGCCTGCGGTCGATCCTGGAATCGATCCTGCTCGAGACCATGTTCGAGCTTCCGGGCCTCGACGGCGTGGAAGAGGTGGTGATTTCCGGCGACGTGGTCGAAGGCCGTGCGCAGCCGCTCTACATCTATGCCGAGCGCCGCGCAGAAGACGCCGACGCCAGCGCCTGACGCCCTTGCCGGGCGCTTGGCACAAGGCCGGGTGCAGAACCGACCCCTGCCTTGAAGCACCGCGCCCGCACACCACATATTGGGGTGAAGCGCGGTGCGTAACGCACGGCCGCAGCTCCTCAAGAACTGAAATCTGGGCCCTGGGCCCGGCTGCGGTTTCGTAGCCGGGAGACGCTCAAGGCCCGCCCGGACGCCTCATTGAGGGTCCGACAGAAAAAAGGTGACTTTGATGACCGAGAGCACCGAGACCCCGACCAGCGGCAATGCCGGCGGCATCGTGACGCCCCGGCCCGAGGGCCTTCCGGTCCTGCCGCTGCGCGATATTGTCGTGTTCCCGCACATGGTGGTGCCGCTTTTTGTGGGCCGCCCCAAATCCGTCCGCGCGCTTGAAGACGTGATGGCGGACGATAAGCAGATCCTGCTTCTCACCCAGAAGGACGCGTCCGACGATGATCCGGGCACGGACGATATGTACGAGATCGGCGCCGTTGCCACGGTGCTGCAGCTGCTGAAGCTGCCCGACGGCACCGTCAAGGTGCTGGTGGAAGGCGTGCGCCGCGCGCGCGTTACCGAATGGGTGCAGAACGACGAATTCTTCCAGGCCAAGATGTCCGTTCTCGAAGACGACGAGAGTGGCGAAGCCGAGATCAACGCCCTCAAGCGGTCGGTCACCGGCCACTTCGAGGAATATGTGAAGCTCAACAAGAAGGTGCCGCCGGAAGTGGTGGTGTCCGTCGGCCAGATTGCCGAAGCGTCCAAGCTCGCCGACACGGTGGCCTCGCACCTCAATGTGCGCATCTCCGAGAAGCAGGAGCTTCTGGAGCTGACCGGCGTGCGCGAGCGCCTGGAACGCATCTACGGCTTCATGGAAGGCGAGATCAGCGTCCTGCAGGTTGAGAAAGAGATCCGCAAGCGCGTCAAGACCCAGATGGAGAAGACGCAGCGCGAGTACTATCTCAACGAGCAGATGAAGGCGATCCAGAAGGAGCTGGGCGAAGGCGAGGACGGCAAGGACGACATCGCCGAACTCGAAGAGCGCATCGAGAAGACCAAGCTCTCCAAGGAAGCCAAGGAAAAGGCCACTGCCGAGCTGAAAAAGCTCAAGCAGATGAGCCCGATGTCGGCCGAGTCCACGGTGGTGCGCAACTACCTGGACTGGATGCTGTCCATTCCGTGGGGCAAGAAGGGCCGCGTGAAGAAGGACCTTCTCGCCGCCGAGAAGATCCTCAACGATGATCACTTCGGCCTCGAGAAGGTCAAGGAGCGCATCCTTGAATATCTTGCCGTGCAGCAGCGTGCCAACAAGCTGCGCGGACCGATCCTGTGCCTCGTCGGCCCTCCGGGCGTCGGCAAGACCTCGCTCGGCAAGTCCATCGCCAAGGCGACGGGCCGCGACTTCGTCCGCATGTCGCTGGGCGGCGTGCGCGATGAGGCCGAGATCCGCGGTCACCGCCGGACTTACATTGGGTCCATGCCGGGCAAGATCATCCAGTCGATGAAGAAGGCGAAGAACGTCAACCCGCTCTTCCTGCTCGATGAAATCGACAAGATGGGCCAGGACTTCCGCGGCGATCCCGCGTCGGCCCTGCTTGAGGTGCTTGACCCGGAACAGAACAACGCCTTCAACGACCACTACATGGAAGTCGATTACGACCTCTCCAATGTGATGTTCGTGACCACAGCCAACACGCTCAACATGCCGCAGCCGCTGATGGACCGGATGGAGATCATCCGCATCGCCGGCTACACGGAAGACGAGAAGGTCGAGATTGCTCGCCGTCACCTGATTGACCGGCAGATCAAGTCGCACGGCCTGAAGAAGGGCGAGTGGGAAATCGACGACGATGCCCTGCGCACCCTGATCCGGCGCTACACCCGCGAAGCGGGCGTGCGTAACCTTGAGCGCGAGCTGGCGGGCCTGGCCCGCAAGGCGGTGAAGAAGATCCTTACCTCCGATGTGAAGAAGGTCACGGTGACCAACGAGAACATCGAGGAATATGCCGGCGTGCCGAAGTTCCGCTTCGGTGTCGGCGAGGACGAGGATCAGGTCGGCGCCGTCACGGGCCTTGCCTGGACGGAAGTCGGCGGCGAGTTGCTGTCGATCGAAGGGGTGATGGTTCCCGGCCGCGGCCGCATGACCACCACCGGCAAGCTCGGCGATGTGATGAAGGAATCGATCGATGCCGCGTCCTCCTATGTGAAGTCGCGCTCGGCCGAACTCGGCATCCGTCCGACCCTGTTCCAGCGCAAGGACATCCACGTCCACGTGCCGGAAGGCGCAACGCCCAAGGACGGGCCGTCCGCCGGTATCGGCATGGCCACGACCATGATCTCGCTGATGACTGGCATCCCCGTCCGCAAGGACGTGGCGATGACGGGCGAAGTCACCCTGCGTGGCCGTGTGCTACCCATCGGCGGCCTCAAGGAGAAGCTCCTGGCAGCCCTCCGCGGCGGCATCAAGAAGGTGCTGATCCCCGAGGAGAACGCCAAGGACCTGCCGGACATCCCCGATAACGTGAAGAACGAAATCGAGATCGTGCCGGTGGCCACCATGGACGAGGTCGTCAAGCACGCGCTGACCAAGCCGGTCACGCCGCTCGACCCGGAAACGACCGAGCTGGAAGAGCAGGCCCTGGCCAATCTCTCCCAGGGCGGCCAGCCCCAGGCCGAAGGCGCCATGCGGGCCCATTAGGGCTCACCAAAGGCAGGCCGGCGCTGATTCGCCGAAAAGCATCAGGGCGGCGGGATATGATGTCCCGCCGCCCTTTTTGCGTAATCAGGCCCTGCCGGGAAAAGTCGCTTTTTAATCAACATGTTAGCCGCGATTCTGTGCATTGCTCCAAAAACACATGCAAAAACAATGAGTTAGGGCGTGTGCGGATGGGCGCTCCGCGATCCGGCCATGGTGCAGCGCACCATCTTTTTTGCCGGATTTCTGCGGAAAAATCCTTGGGACGCCCGCCCGCCGAGGTCTAACCTGAGGGGGCTGAACCGCACCACACTCAAAGCGATGGGGCATCCAAAGTGAACAAGAACGATCTGATTGCAGAAGTGGCCGAACAGACCGGCCTGTCCAAGGGCGACGCGACGACCGCGGTCGAATGCGTGTTCGACCAGATCACCAAGACGCTCACCGCCGGCGACGAGGTCCGCATTGTGGGTTTCGGGACCTTCAGCGTGTCGCAGCGTGCCGCCAGCGAAGGGCGTAATCCGCGCACCGGTGAGAAGATCCAGATTCCGGCGTCCAAGCAGCCGAAGTTCAAGGCGGGCAAGGGCCTGAAGGACGCGGTGAACGGCTGAGGCCGCACCCGTCCCCAACAAGAATGATCCGGGCCGGCCGGTGCCGCCGCGCCAACCCGGACGACCAAGAACAGCAAGACCAAACAACAAGACCAAGAAGTGTGACTGCGTAGGAAAACGGCCCGGATGCCCGAAACGGCGTCCGGCCGTTTTGCCTTTCCAGGGCCGGCTATGCGGCGGCGGCATCACGGCCGCGTCCGGGCCGCGCTCGCGCGGCGCTCGGGCTTGCACCTTGGCTCTTGGCGGACAGCGCATTGTCGCGTATGACCGTGTCACCCGCGTGAAGGCCGACGGCATCTTTGCCCGCCCGGCGATACGCATCAGGGCGGTTAGCTCAGCTGGGAGAGCATCTCGTTTACACCGAGAGGGTCGGCGGTTCGATCCCGTCACCGCCCACCATTCCCGTCACCAGCATCATCGGCATCCTCGACCGGCCATGGGCGCAGAGCGCGCCTTGCATCGCACCGGTCATCGCATGATCGCGCCGAAAACGTTTCCGGCATGAAGCATGAGAACTAGTCCCACACGTTGCGGCATTAGTCCGGCGGCTGTTGCGGACTAGCCTATATGCGCAATGCACCCGGCTTTTATTGCTCGGCATACTGACGACATCCCGGCCGCCCGGAGTCCCTCCGGCTGCGGCTGATATCAGTATGCAGGAGTTTGCCGGTGTCACGCGCTTTCAAGACCTATCTCCTCGGATGCTCATGCCTGTCGGCACTTGCTGTAGCCGCCGGTGCCACGCCGGCGACCGCCCAGCAGGCCGTGTTGCCGCAGGGCGGCCAGTTCACCGCCGGTGCAGGGCAGGTCAGCCAGTCCGGTAACGCCATGCTGATCACCCAGACGACCGACCGGGCGGTCATGTCCTGGCAGGACTTCTCCATCAGCGCCCAGGGCCAGGTCCATTTCAGCAATGGCAGCGGGGCAACCCTCAACCGCGTCACCGGCCAGCACGTGTCGCAGATTGATGGCGCCCTCAGCGCCACCGGCAGTCTCTACCTGCTCAACCCCAATGGTGTGATCGTCGGCAGTGGCGGCACGATCGCGACCGGCGGTGACTTCGTGGCGTCGACGCTGGATGCCGACATTAATGCCTTCATGAGCGATGGCACGCTGGACCTTGAAGGCGTGTCACAGGCATCGGTCGTCAATCTCGGACGTATTGCCGCAAGCGGCGGTGACATTCTTCTCGCAGCCCATCATGTGCGTAATGAAGGTCAGGTCTCGGCCAGCGGTGAGGCAGCGCTTGTGGCCGGCCACAGCGTGACCCTGCGCGATACGGGCGGGGATGCCCGCATCAAGGTGCGCACAGGCCTGTCGGGCAACGTGACCAATGCAGGGCTGGTGGAAGGTGCCCGCGCTACGCTGGAGGCGGCAGGCGGCAACATCTACGCGCTTGCGGGAAATACGGACGGCGTGGCGCGCGGTCATGTGGTGGCGCGCGATGGCGGACGCATCCGCCTGGCTGCTGCGGACGCAGTGGAGATCACCGGCACCCTGACCGCGGACAACGCGTCAGCGCAGCGGGCGGGGCGCGGCGGCCGCATCGACGTGACCGGCGACACGGTGTCTCTCGGCAATACCGCCCGCCTTTCCGCAAATGGCCGCGCTGATGGTGGCGACATCCATGTGGGTGGCGGCTGGCAGGGGAGCGACCCGGCGCTGCGTAATGCCAGCGTGACAGCCATCGCCGCGGGCGCTGAGCTGACCGCCGACGGTGAAACGGGCGACGGGGGGACGGTCGTCGCCTGGTCCGACGGCGTGACGGTTTTCGAGGGGGGGATCAGCGCCCGCGGCGCACAGCATGGGGACGGCGGGACCGGCGCAGGCGGCAAGGTCGAGGTTTCCGGCAAGCAGCATCTCGCCTTCCGCGGCAACGTGAACACCGGCGGCGGCACCCTGCTGCTGGACCCGACCGACATCGAGATCGTCGACAGCATCACGGGCACACAGATCTCTGCCGTGGATGCGGGCGGCGACAAGCTGATGGTCCAGGCGCTGGCGCAGGACAGTTCGCAGGTATTGGCCAGCGACTTGGAAGCGCTGTTACAGAGCAACAACGTGGTCATCACCACTCAGAACGCCAATGGCAACGGCGATGGTGACATCACGGTCTCCGCCGCCATCGAGAAAACCGGCGGCGCAGGCGGCACGGCGCTGACCATGAGTGCTGAACGCAACATCACCGTGAATGCGCGCATAGGCTCGGACGATGCCGCCCGCCCGCTCTCCGTCGGCTTGTCCGCGGCCAACGACGTTACCGTCAACGCGGCGGTGGAGACCCGGGGCGGTATGTTCTCCGCCGCGGCGGGCAACAATGTGGTGGTAGGGGCCACGGGCAACATCAGCACCGAAGGCGGCGCGATCCAGATTTCTGCCGACACCGACGGTAACGCCAATGGCTGGGGCGACGGCAGCGGCCTGTTCCGGGTGGCGAATGGCGGCCTGGTGTCATCCGGCGGTGGCGATATCCGCGTCGAAAGCCTCGGCACGGACATCCTGGGTCCGTCGCTCACGTCCGTCGTGGTCGATGGCGGGGCAGGCAATGTCTATTTCGACCGGCGCGGGGCATACACCACATCGCACCGCATTCACATGTCCAAGCGTGGCTCGATCGGCATCCAGAACGGCAATTACTATGCCTGGTACGATGATTTTTCCAAGGTCCGCGCCGGAACGCTGCACATCAATGATGCGCGCCGCGTGCAGTATCTGATGGCCTATGACCCCTACAACAACATGGACTGGGCGGCGAATGTCTCCGGCACGGCGCGCATTGCGGGCAGCGACGGCATCCAGATCTATGGCGGGCTCAACAATCTGTCTGCGGATGTTTTCCTCGATCATGACGGCTCGCGCAGTACCGGCATCAATGCCCTGTCGCTGGGCTCCACGCCGATCCTGATCAGGCAGAACCTCACCATCCGGTCGCCGGGCCTGCGGATGAATGGCGCGGGCATGTATATCGAGGCTGCCAACGGCAACATCACCGTGAAGTCGGATGATTTCTTCAATCAGGCTCCGCGCATGTTCCGTGCGCCCAATGGCTATATAGCCTTCGAGGGCTTCTCGCCCGGCACCTATACCGCTCCGCGCGACTATGACTGGTACGGCACGCCCTATTACGGCTGGTGGTCGTCGGCTTCCGCCCCGCTGGTCTATGTGGGCGGCACTGACACGACGACGCTCAATATCGGCAACGCACCGACATCCTATGGCGGCGGCTCCCAGGCAGCCTTCGATGCGCTGGCAGCGCAGCGCTTCAGTGGCATGACCGGCCAGGTCATCTTCCGCGCGCAGGACGTGATCAACATCAATGGCGGCATGGACATCGCCAATGCTTCCGCCACGTTCAACCCGGATGTGGACGGCAATGGCAGCGGCACCATCAATGTGAACACGGCGGAGGGCGTGTTTGCAGGCGGCAACCTCGCCCTCCAGGGCGCGACGCAGTCGGCCGGGACGATCCATTTCGGCGCGGGCGGCAATCTTGATGTGCTGGGCGCACTTCAGTCCGACGGCATCATCACGCTGGAGGCTGACCGCGACGGCAATGGCAGCGGCACCGTCACCACGAGCAGCGCGACCTCGATCCAGACAAATGGCGCGGACGTGGTGATCGCGGCCGACCGGTACACCAATCAGGCGGCCAGCAACGTGATTGATCTCGGCGGCGGCCGCTTCCTGATCTACACGGCGACACCGCTCAACGACACGCTGAACGGCATCACCGGCCAGCGCCGCTACAACAAGACCTATGCGGGCACCCCGCCAGGCGGTGTCGCGGAAGCTGGCAACCTGTTCTTCCACACCCTGGCGCCGACACTGACGGTGAAGGCCGAGGACGCAAGCCGCACCTATGGCCAGGCGAATGGCGCCTTCGCCTTTGCAGCCGTCGACCCGGCAGACATCGTCGCAGGCGACAGCCTTGCAGACATTCTCGCCGGTGCGGTCATCACCACCACGGCAGATGCGTCGTCGAATGTCGGCAATTACGTGCTGACCGGTGACATCAGCGGCCTGACCTCCAAAATGGGCTACGGCCTCACGGTGCAGAACGGTACCCTTGCGGTTACCCCGGCCCAGCTCACCATCACCGCCAATGCCGCCAGCAAGGCCTATGGCGCGGCTGACCCGGCACTGACCTACACCCATGCAGGCTTCGTCAACGCCGATACGGCGGCGCTGTTCACCGGCGGGCTCGTGCGCCAGGCCGGGGAAACGGTTGCAGGCGGGCCCTACCAGATCGGCCAGGGCACGTTGGCAGCGGGCGGCAATTACGCCATCGCCTATTCACCGGCAGCCTTCACCATCGATCCCGTGGCGCTGATCGTCACAGCGGACGATGGGGCACGCATGGAAGGGGAGCCGAACCCTACCTTCACGGCAAGTTACCAGGGCTTCGTCAATGGTGAGGGACCGGCGGCGCTCACCGGTAGCATCGTGTTCAACACGGTGGCGGGGCCGGCGTCACCGGCAGGCCGCTACGTGGTCACGCCGGGCGGTGTCTCCTCCACCAATTACGTGATCACTTTCGTTGACGGCGAACTGGTCGTCCGCCCGGCACCTGCCCAGGGTCCGGGAGGCGGCGGCCCGGGGAGCGCAGGACCACAGACGCCGGAAGAGATCGCGGGTCAGCTGCGCGAGCAGAATGACGGCGAGGCCATGCAGGTGATCGACGAACTCTCCCTGCCACCCTCCCTGCAGCAGCAGGGGCAGGGCACCGGTGAACAGGGCACAGGCGCGCAGGAGCCGCCGGCCGGCGCATCAGGCGCAGGCCAGCAAGGCGGGGGTACACCGCTGACGACCCAGACTGTCGGGGGCACCACGGAGACGGTTGTCGTCGAATACACGGTCTTCGGCCGCAAGGTGAGCATCCGCCTGCCGGCAGCCTTTGTGAGAATGATGAGAGAGGCCTTTGCTTCAGGCACGGGCGTCGGGGGCGCGTAGTGAAAACAACATGGTGGGGACAAGCGGGGCTGCTGGCACTTTTCGTGGCGGCAGTGTCTGCTCGTGGGGCGTCAGCCCAGACATTCGAACAGGTGACGCCGGACATTCCGGCGGCGGAGGACAGCGCACCTCTGCCCCTGCCGGGTTTGCCGGACGGGGCGGATGACGATGCTGTTCTTGTCGACGCGCTCAGGGGTCTTGTTTTTGTGGCCAAGCCCGCTGACATCCAGGCGGGCGGCGTGAGAACACGCGGCATCGATACCGGCGGCCTTGACCTGCTGGCAGAGCCCGACATGCGGTCTGCGCTTAAAGGTTTTCTCGGGCGGCCTGTCTCGCTTGCGCTGCTGGACGAGGTGGTGACGCATGTCATCGGCACCTATCGCGACGCGGGACGACCCTTCGTGGATGTGGTGGTGCCCGAGCAGGACATTACCTCCGGCAGCATCCAGGTGCTGGTGCTTGAGTTCGTTGCCGGCGAGGTGCGGGTGAGCGGGGAAACCCGCCTGCCGTCCGAGGACCTGCGCGGCCAGATGCGTGTGCGTCGTGGCGGGCCGCTGGATGCCCGGACGCTGGAAGATGATCTCGACTGGCTGAACCGCCCCATGTTCCGGCGGGTGGAGCTGACGCTCGAGCCGGGCGCTGATTTCGGCGAGACGGATATTGTTCTGGACGTGGAGGAAAGCCGCCCCTGGCGCATCTATGCGGGCATGGACAATACCGGCAGCCGGGCCACCGGCCATGAGCGCTATTTCATCGGCGGCAATGCTGCTCATGTCCTGGCCGATGATGCGCTCCTGTCCTACCAATATCTTTCGAGCCGCGAACTGGTGAATGACGGCAGGCTGCCTTTCGGCCTAACTGACGAGAAGCCGGCCTATCTCGCTCATTCTGTGGATTATCGCGTGCCCTTTGCCGACCGCAGTGAATTGTCCGTGTTCGGCTTCTATGCGGAATCGCGGCCCAACCTGTCCGGCCCGTTCCGCTCCACCGGCGAGTCCTTCCAGGCCAGCCTGCGCTACCACTTCCCGCGTCGGCGCTGGGGGCAGGTAAAGCACCAATGGTCGGTTGGGGCCGACTTCAAGCGCACCAACAATGATCTCGGCTTTGGCGGCACCACAGTCTCCAGCGCCAAGACGGATGTGTTGCAGGCGGTATTCGGCTGGAACGCGGCCATGCGGGACGACCAGGGCACGAGCAGTCTCGGCGCTACCCTGTTCCTCAGCCCCGGCGGCGTCACGGCCTTCAATGACGACCGGGATTACCGGCCTTCCGCCACAGCCGTTGGCCGCAGCAATGCGGATGCGCGCTACGCCGCCTTGCGGGTTGATCTCGCCCGCCAGCACGACCTGATCGATGATGTCTATCTGTCCGGCCGCGTGTCCGCCCAGACAGCGACAACGAACCTGCTGCCGAGTGAGCAGATTTATGCCGGCGGTGTCCGCAGCGTGCGTGGCTTCGAGGACAACGAAGCAGCGGGCGACCATGGCGTCGTGGCCAATCTGGAACTGCGCGGGCCGACGCTGTCCGTGCTTGATGGCCTAACCGGCGTACCGGATGCGTTTCAGGCATACCTGTTCGTGGATCGCGGTGATGTGTGGCTCGATGACCCGGCCCCCGGCGAAACGCTGCGACGCTCCCTGATGAGCGCGGGCGTGGGCTTCAGCTACCGCTTCGGTCCTTATGTGTCAGCGGATGTCGCCCATGGCGCGCAGATCACCGGCAGGGACAACAACCGCGCCGAGTCATCACGCACCCATGTGAGGGTTTCTGTTTCCTTCTGATAGTGTAGTCGCCTCGGCCCCACTATGCGGGCCGCGGTATGACGGGGGACAGATTGTGAGCGACGTGCCTGCAGCAGGCGGCAGCGGCAAGAGCGGCGGGAGTGCGCCTGTGGATCATCTGCGAGACTGGCACCGCGCCGCATCGGCCCGGCCCAAGCAGCGCGATATCTTCGGTGCCCAGGTCCGCATGATCTACCAGACGGCCAATCCGGGGGTGATGCATATCCTGCTCATCCTCGTGGTGGGGGCAGCCTTCTGGGGGGTGGCCGAGACGACCAATCTCGCCCTCTGGGTCGGGGCATCGCTTGCTGCGTCGGTGGCCCGCATGCTGCTGGTGCGCCGCTTCAACAGGATCGACCCGCCGGACTCCGAGCTTGTCATCTGGGACCGCGTCTATCTCGTGGCTGTCTTCATCACCGGCATCCTGTGGGGGGCGTCGGGCTTCCTGCTCTATCCGGAAGATGACATCACCTACCAGGTCGTGCTGGCGTTCTGCGTCGGCGGCATCAGCGCCTCCGCCACCGCCTCCCTGTCACCGCGGCTGGTGGCGATCCGCGTGGCTGTCGCCCCGGCGCTTGGGCTCCTGACCCTGCGTTTCCTGATGGACAGTGCGGAAAGCCATCTGGCCATGGCAATCCTGCTCATCCTCTATTTCCTTGTGCTGATGAATATCGGCCGGTCGATGCACCAGCAGGTGGTCGAAGCCCTGTCGCTGCGCTTCGAAAACAAGGACCTGGTCGACTCCCTTGAACAGACGGTGGGCGAGCTGGACGAGGCGCGCCGCGAGGCGGAACAATCCAACCAGGCAAAGACGCGCTTTCTTGCCTCCGCCAGCCACGACCTGCGCCAGCCCGTCCACGCCCTGCGCCTGTTCGCGGCAGCCCTCGGGCGGGAACATCGCTCTGACGCGGAGGTGGACCTTGTTGGCAAGATCGACCGCTCACTCGATGTGATCTCCGAGCTTCTGGATTCGCTGCTCGACGTGTCAAAGCTCGATGCGGGCATCGTCGAAGTGCGGCGCGCGCCCATCGACCTCAAATCCTATCTGTCGCAGATCGCCAACGAGTTCGAAGGCGAAGCGGAAGAGAAGGGGCTCAGCCTGCGGCTGTCCGCGCCGGAGGTGACCATCATCAGCGACCGTTTCCTGCTCGGCCAGATCGTGCGCAACCTGCTGGCCAATGCCATCCGCTACACTGCCGAGGGCGGCGTGCTGCTGGCGGTGCGCCGCGGCGGCGACATGGTGCGGCTGGAGGTATGGGACACGGGGCCGGGCATTTCGGAGGAGCATGTCTCCGAGATCTTCCAGGAATTCTTCCAGCTCAAATCCGCAGCCAGCGACCGGCAGGGTGGGCTGGGACTAGGCCTCTCCATCGTCAAGCGCACCAGCGACCTCCTTGAACACGACATCGCCGTCTGCTCGCGAGTGGGGCAGGGCAGCCGCTTCTCCCTTGAGGTGCCGGTCGCCGCAGCGCGGACAGCGGTAGCGGGCGAGATCGCGCCGGCGCCGGTTCCCGACGGTGACTTCGCCGGGCTGCACGTCCTGTTGGCGGAAGATGATCCGCATTCGGCGGAAGCCATGCAGGGCCTGCTCGGCAGCTGGGGGTTCAGCTGCACCCACGTGACGCGGTGGGAAGACGTGACGCCGGCGCTCGATGCCATGGGGCAGATGCCGGACCTGATCGTGACCGATTACCGATTGCCCGATGACCGGACCGGCCGCGACGTGATCGCAACGGTGCGTGGGGCGGCAGGCCGTGACGTGCCCGCGGTGATCATCACCGGCGATACGGGCCCCGAGCGCCTGCGCGAATTGAGCGGCACCGGCCAGCAATTGCTGCACAAGCCCGTGCAGCCCGCCCGTCTGCGCGCGGTGCTGCGCCATGTGCTGCCCCGCTGAAAGGGGTTGCTGCCCCGCGAGGCGGGTCTTGTTGGGCAACAGGGACGGGCGTCAGGTGCCCGGCGGCGCATCCCCCAGGGACGAGGCACGCGGCGGCTCGATGAGCCCGAGCCGCATGGCTTCCTGCACCGCTTCCACCCGGTTGCGGGCTGACAGGCGCCGCAGCACGGCAGCCACATGGATCTTCACCGTCGGCAGGGCAAGCCCCAGCCGGGCGGCAATGACCTTGTTGGGAGCCCCCTCCGCCAGCATGTTGAGCACCTGCGTCTGGCGCTCGGTAAGGACAGCGGTGGTGGCCGGGGCTGCGGCCTCAAGCGCTGACGGCGGCACATAGATGCCGCCCGCGAGCACCAGCTGCAGTGCGCTGACCAGGATGGAGGGGGGAGCCGATTTGGCGACGAAGCCCGCCGCCCCGCAATCGATCATCCGGCGGATGATGACCGGGTCATCGCTGCCGGAGATCACCACCACCGGAATGGCCGGGGATGTTTCGCGGATATGGGCAATTGCTGCCTCAGGCTGTGCGCCGGGCATGGACATATCGATGAGCAGGAGATCGAAGCTGATGTCGTCCCTCTTTAGCAGGGCAAACACTTCATCGAAGCTGTCCGCCTCATGCACTTTGAGGGTGTCGCTCAGGGCCGTCAGGGTCTGCCGCAGGCCCTGGCGGACAAGCCAGTGATCGTCAGCGATGAGGAAGGTCTGATCGGGCATCAATACGCCGGGAGTCATGAAATGCGCTCCTGTTTTCTGCCTGTATTGATCACATTTTTCATGTGCGCATAGGGACTAGTCCTTAGGGACTAGGCCTCCTCGGAATGGCCCTGAAGTCTCACGGGCAGCCGCCTCCCGGCCTTGCGGCAGGTCAATGGGGCCTGTGACAAATTGAAACCCTCAACGGGAGTGCCCGACCGCAGGCAGCGTCGGTCAAATCATCCCGATCCGGATAAACGAAACTCCGGCATTCTCTGACCCAATGCAACCCATCTCGCGTATTTGGTGCGTTTTTAATTGAGCCGTCATCCGACTTTAGCCGCCTCTTAACCGGCTTGCGCCATGCTGCGCGCAGAAAGTGCATCACGGCGATCGGCCGTGGCGTCGCGGACGCCATGGTCCCGCCGTGCATTCCAGTTGGGGGACGGTAAGGAATGTACGACCACGGCAGCACCAACGGGTCTGACGCGGCAAGCGGCGGCATTGCGGTCCTTCCAAATCCCATTCTGCTCATCAACCAGCGCGGTATGGTGCTGGATGCGTCTCAGGGCGCAGCCGGCATGCTCCGCATCCCGCGCGAGGAATTGCTGCAGGGCGGCTGGCTGAGGTTTCTCGAGGATGCCCCGTCGATTACCAACCAGATCGCGGATGCCGCGGCGCGGGGCATTACAGCTTTTGATTTCGAAGCGGAAAGGCGGGGTCCGGACGGTCTCAGATTCGCGTTCGACTGCGTGTCCCTGCCGGACAGGTCAGGCCATTTCAGTGTGACGCTGACAGAGGGCGCCCGTGAGCGTCACCTGCCGGCGGCATACCGGGGCACCTATGACCGCTTCCTCGAAAAGGTCGATGGCGCGCGCGCTGAAGGTTTCTGGATGCTGGACGCTTCGCACGGCACCGTCACCTGGTCAGACAACCCGTTTGACCTGCTGCGCGATGGCGAGAAGGAAGCAGTGATTTCCGAAGAGCACGCCCGTACGCGGTTCCACCAGGAGGACAGGCCCAAACTCATCGAAGCTGTCAGCGGTTGCCTCGAGCGCGGCGAACCGGTGAATTTTCACGCCCGGCTGGTGCGTCAGGAAGGGGCGATCCGCCACGTGGTGGTGCGCGGTCAGAAGAACGGCGACGGCACGAAAATCTTCGGCGTGTTCACTGACCTGACCGACGAGATCAATGCCGACATGGTTGCCCGCGAAACCGCCGACCGGCTGTCGCTGGTCCAGGAAGCATCGAAGCATGGGGTCTGGGACTGGCATATCGGTCGCGAGCAGATGTACTGCTCCGACCACATGAAGCGCACTCTGGGGCTTGATTTGCGTGGCAACGGAATGCCGGTCAGCAAGATCATGGATACCATCCACCCCGACGATGTGGATCGCTATCGCGAGAAATTGCGGGCCTGCCTCATTCACGGTGATCCCGTAAATGTCGAGGTGCGTGTCCGCGTGCCCCACAGCCATGTGGAATGGGTGGAAATCAAGGCTGCACTCGGCCGTGGCCCCAACGGGCAGCCGATGCGTATCGTCGGAACGGTTGCCGACATCACACCGCGCCGCCGCACGGAAACCGATCTGCGAACCGCCCAGGCGGAAGCGGAGGATGCGAGCAACGCGAAGTCCGAATTCGTCGCCACTGTCAGCCATGAGCTGCGCACGCCGCTCAACGGCATCATCGGCATGCTGGAACTGCTGTCTCAAGGCAACCTGACCACCGAGCAACAGCCGCTGGCGGACACGGCGGCAGACAGTGCGCGCGGCCTGCTGGCCATCCTCGATGATCTGCTGGACCTCTCCAAGCTGGGTGCGGACAGGCTTGAACTGTCACCGGAGACATTCGATCCGGCGGAGCTCGCCCGCGGGGTCACGCGTCTGTTCGGTCCTGCGGCCGGCAAGCAGCATGTGTCGCTCACTTTCGAAGCCGGCCAAAACCTGCCGCACGCTGTCTCAACCGATCGCGGCCGTCTGCGCCAGATCATCTCCAACCTTGTCGGCAACGCGGTGAAATTCACCCGCGACGGCACGGTCACGGTCAGCATGATGAGCGAGACCGCCGCCGATGGCAGGCACATGCTTCGCTGCCGGGTGACCGACACTGGCATCGGCATTGATGGGGAAACCCTCAACACCCTGTTCGAGCCCTATTCCCAGGGGCGCAGCAGCTTTGCCGAGTTCGGCGGCACCGGCCTGGGGCTGGCGATCTGCAAACGTCTGGCGGAGCGCATGGGCGGCGAGATTGGTGTCGACAGTAAGCAGGGGCAGGGCAGCACCTTCTGGTTCACAGTCGCCTACGAGCCCGCAACGCCTGCGAGCCGCAGCGTGCCCGGCTCCGAAGCATGTGCGGCTCCAGCTGACGTGCCGGTCCCGCCCGCGCCGACTGTGGACCGTCCCGCCAGGCCGGCCGCCGAGGCTGCGCAGGCACCTGCCGCATCCGGGGCTGCACCGGAAAAGACCACGGCAGCGGCCGGGTCTGCGCCTGCCGCCGCTCCGGGCCCTGCTCCTGAAGGCACCCATCGTGGTCATTTGCTGATCGCCGAGGACAATCACGTCAATCAGCGTGTCATCACCGCCATGGTCTCGCGGCTGGGATATAGTTACGACATCGTGCCGGACGGGGCCGAAGCGGTGGAGGCGGCCCGCAAGGGCGGCTATGACGCCGTGCTGATGGATGTGCAGATGCCGCGCATCGACGGCGTGATGGCCACCCGTCTTATCCGCGAGGAAGAACGCGACACTGGTGCCCATGTGCCGATCATCGCGATCACCGCTCACGCCATGCGCGGCACCCGCGAGGAATATCTCGCAGCGGGCATGAGCGACTTCCTGCCCAAGCCGATTTCGGTGAAGGCACTGGCCGTCACTCTGCAGAAATTCGCAGGCCGCGCGGAAAGTGACGGCGAGGAAGAGAAATCCACAGCTTTCGCCGCACACAGTGCTTGACACCCCCAGGAGGGAGCCTTAAACACGCCGCTCCAAAGCGGGAAACACCGCTGCGGACCCTTACGCGGGGGTGTAGCTCAGTTGGTTAGAGTGCCGGCCTGTCACGCCGGAGGTCGCGGGTTCGAGCCCCGTCACTCCCGCCACTTTCAGCCTGAATTCTGAAAGTCGGCAAACCGCGTAAGCGACGGACCTGATCCGTCTGATTCTCTTCCGAAAATGCGATGAACAAGACCCAGTTGCGAGCCACCCGCAGCTGGCAGCGTCGGCACGTGGTGCGCGTGCATGTCCATGCGCGAGGCGCAGCGGCGACATGCGAAAAAGCTCGCAAATCTGGCGGCTCTTCACATTGAAATGAATGGGCGCGTGGATATAGTGTCGCGAATTCCCGTCCGCCAGTGAATCGGTGCGACAAAAACGGCTTTTTGGCGACGGGACGGAGGGAAGGCGCGACTTTCGGTTGCGCCGCCGGGAAAGCCTAGGCATTAACCGGCACATGAGTGAAAGACAGGGCCCCTAAACCTGATCATGCCTGAGCTTCTTGCAGAATATCTCCCGATCGTCGTTTTCCTTGGCATCTCGATTGTCCTGGTGACCGCGTTCCTGGTGGCGCCGATGATCGTCGCCCCGTCCAACCCGGACCCGGAAAAGCTGTCGGCCTATGAATGCGGCTTCAACGCCTTCGACGACGCGCGCATGAAGTTCGATGTGCGGTTCTACCTGGTGGCGATCCTCTTCATCATCTTCGACCTCGAAGTGGCCTTCCTGTTCCCCTGGGCTATTTCCCTGGGTGAAACGGGCATGTTCGGGTTCTGGTCGATGATGGTGTTCCTGGGCATCCTCACCATCGGCTTTGTCTATGAGTGGAAGAAGGGCGCGCTCGAATGGGAGTAGAAGAGAAAAACGGCATCATGGTCCCGGAAGGGTCCACCGGCCTCATCGATCCCAAGACGGGCTATCTGGCGCGTGCGCCGCAGCCGTCCGACGCCGACAATGATCCCCTCGTCCGCCAGATCACCGAAGAGATGGAAGAGAAGGGCTTCGTCGTCACGAGCCTGGAAGATCTCATCGCCTGGGGCCGCACCGGCTCTCTGATGTGGATGACCTTCGGCCTGGCCTGTTGCGCCGTCGAAATGATGCAGCTCTCCATGCCGCGGTACGACGTTGAGCGCTTCGGCTTCGCCCCGCGCGCCAGCCCGCGCCAGTCCGACGTGATGATCGTCGCCGGCACGCTCACCAACAAGATGGCCCCGGCCCTGCGCAAGGTCTACGACCAGATGCCGGACCCGCGTTACGTCATCTCCATGGGCTCGTGCGCCAATGGCGGCGGGTACTATCACTATTCCTATTCGGTGGTGCGCGGCTGCGACCGCATCGTGCCGGTGGACGTCTACGTCCCGGGCTGCCCGCCGACGGCTGAGGCGCTGCTTTACGGCGTGCTGCAGCTGCAGAAGAAGATCCGGCGCACGAGCACCATCGAGCGCTGACCTGCCGCAAGGAGAAGGCGCCCATCGCCCGCTCCCTGCATCTCCTACCCGAAGGCATCCTGAAGCCGGGTGTCTTGTACTGAGAGCATCGGAAACAAGCCATGTCGGTCACTGACACGACACCCAGCAACGAAGCCCTCGCGGACCTGGCGGACCACATCACCGCCGGGCTGGACGCGGTTGAATCGCATGAGATCGCCAATGGCGAGCTGACGATCACCGTGCCCGCCCAGGAAATCGTCCGGGTGCTGAAGTTCCTGCGCGATGACAGCGGCTGCGAGTTCGCAACGCTGATCGATATCACCGGCGTGGACTATCCCGCCCGCACGCGCCGCTTCGACGTCGTCTATCACATGCTGTCGATGACCATGAACCAGCGCATCCGCGTGAAGGCTGAAGCGGATGAGGACATGCTGGTGCCGAGCTGCGTGTCGGTGTTCCCGGTCGCCAACTGGCAGGAGCGGGAAATCTGGGACATGTACGGCGTGCAGTTCGCCGGTCATCCGGACCTGCGCCGCCTGCTGACCGATTACGGCTTCGAGGGGCACCCGCTGCGCAAGGACTTCCCGCTCACCGGCTATTACGAAGTGCGCTACGACGACGAGCAGCGCAAGGTCGTCTACGAGCCGGTCAAGCTGATGCAGGAATTCCGCAGCTTCGATTACATGAGCCCGTGGGAAGGGGCTGAATACATCCTTCCCGGCGACGAAAAGGCGGAGCAGGCAAAATGAACATTGCCCCGACAGACGTCACCACAGGTGAAGCCTCCGGCGAGGCCATCGACACCCTGACCATCAATTTCGGCCCGCAGCATCCGGCGGCCCACGGCGTGCTGCGCCTGGTGCTGGAGATGGACGGCGAGGTCGTGGAGCGTGTTGACCCGCACATCGGCCTTCTGCATCGCGGCACCGAAAAGCTGATGGAGCACAAGACCTACCTGCAGGCCGTGCCCTATCTCGACCGCCTCGACTATGTGGCGCCGATGAACCAGGAGCATGCCTATTGCATGGCGGTAGAGCGGATGCTGGGCATCACCGTACCCAAGCGCGGCCAGCTCATCCGCGTGCTCTATTCGGAAATCGGTCGGCTGCTGTCGCACATCCTCAACATCACCACCCAGGCGCTGGACGTGGGCGCGATGACGCCGCCGGTCTGGGGTTTCGAGGAGCGCGAAAAGCTCATGGTCTTCTATGAGCGCGCCTCCGGCAGCCGCATGCACGCCGCCTATTTCCGTCCCGGTGGCGTTCACCAGGACCTGCCGAACGAGCTTCTCGACGACATCATGACCTTCTGCGAGGAGCACCCGAAGGTGCTCAACGACATCGAAGGTCTGCTCACGGACAATCGCATCTTCAAGCAGCGCAACGTCGATATCGGCGTCGTGACGAAGGAAGATGTGTTCAACTGGGGCTTCACCGGCGTGATGGTGCGCGGCTCGGGCATGGCCTGGGACCTGCGCCGCTCGCAGCCCTATGAGTGCTACAACGAGCTTGAGTTCGACATTCCCGTCGGCAAGAACGGCGACTGCTATGACCGCTATCTGTGCCGCATGGAGGAGTGTCACCAGTCCATCCGCATCATGAAGCAGTGCATCGAGAAGCTGCGCAGCGCGGAAGGCGAGGGGCCGGTCTCCTCCGCCGACGGCAAGGTGGTGCCGCCCAAGCGCGGCGAGATGAAGCGCTCCATGGAAGCGCTCATCCACCACTTCAAGCTCTACACCGAGGGCTACCACGTGCCCGCCGGTGAAGTGTATGCCGCCGTTGAAGCCCCCAAGGGCGAGTTCGGCGTCTATCTCGTGTCGGATGGCAGCAACAAGCCTTACCGCGCCAAGCTGCGCGCGCCGGGCTTCAACCATCTGCATGCGATGGATCATTTGTGTAAGGGCCACATGCTGGCGGACGTGTCCGCCATCCTCGGCTCCCTGGATATCGTGTTTGGTGAGGTGGACCGATGAGCGTTCGGCGTCTGGATCCCAACCAGCCGGAGAGTTTCGCGTTCACGCCCGAAAATCTCGAGACTGCGAAGAAGACGATCGCGAAGTACCCGGAAGGCCGTCAGGCCTCCGCCATCATTTCGCTGCTGTGGCTGGCCCAGAAGCAGCATGATTACTGGCTGCCGGAACCTGCGATCCGCTGCGTCGCCGAGATGCTGGATATGCCCTATATCCGCGCCCTCGAAGTGGCGACCTTCTACACCATGTTCAACCTGTCCCCGGTGGGGAAGCATTTCATCCAGCTCTGCGGCACGACCCCGTGCTGGCTGCGCGGCGCGGACGACTTGAAGGAAGTCTGCCGCAAGCGCATCGGCGAGCAGCAGCAGGTGTCAGCCGACGGCAATTTCTCCTGGCTGGAAGTCGAGTGCCTTGGCGCCTGCGCCAACGCGCCGATGGTGCAGATCAACGACGATTATTACGAAGACCTGACGGCGGAGAATTTCGAGAAGCTGCTCGATGATCTCGCTGCCGGGCGCGAGGTGAAGGTGGGCTCGCAGACCGGACGCAAATCGTCCGAACCCGCAGGCGGCCTGACCTCCCTGACGGATGTGCCTGCAACTGTCGGCGGGGAGGGCTGAGCCATGCTGTCTGACAAGGATCGCATCTTCACGAACCTCTATGGCTATGAAGACTGGCGCCTCGAAGCCGCCCGTAAGCGCGGCGACTGGGACGGCACCAAGGACATTCTCGCCAAGGGCCGTGACTGGATCATCGAAGAGGTGAAGAAGTCGGGCCTGCGCGGCCGCGGCGGCGCGGGTTTCCCGACCGGCCTCAAATGGTCCTTCATGCCGAAGGAAAGCGACGGTCGCCCGCATTATCTCGTCGTGAACGCGGACGAGTCCGAACCCGGTACCTGCAAGGACCGCGAGATGATGCGCCACGATCCGCACAAGCTGATCGAAGGCTGCCTGCTCGCCGGTTTTGCCATGGGCGCCAACCACGCCTTCATCTATCTGCGCGGCGAATACATCTTCGAGCGCAACCGCCTGCAGGCGGCCGTGGACGAGGCCTATGACGCGGGCCTCATCGGCCCCAATGCCTGCGGGTCGGGCTGGGACTTTGACGTGATCGTGCATCACGGCGCAGGCGCATATATTTGCGGCGAAGAAACCGCGCTGATCGAAAGCCTTGAGGGCAAGAAGGGCATGCCCCGCCTCAAGCCGCCTTTCCCCGCCAATGTCGGCCTCTACGGCAATCCGTCCACCGTCAACAACGTGGAAAGCATCGCGGTGGCGCCGACCATCCTGCGCCGCGGCGGTGACTGGTTCGCGGGCTTCGGCCGTCCGGGCAACACCGGCACCAAGGTGTTCTCCATCTCCGGCCACGTGAACAATCCGTGCAACGTGGAAGAAGAGATGTCGATCCCGCTCAAGGAGCTGATCGAGAAGCATGCCGGCGGCGTGCGCGGCGGCTGGGACAATCTGCTGGCGGTGATCCCCGGCGGCTCATCCGTGCCGCTGATCCCCAAGGACATCTGCGACACGGTGCTGATGGATTTCGACGCGCTCAAGGAAGTGCAGTCGGGCCTCGGCACGGCCGCGGTGATCGTCATGGACAAGTCCACCGACGTCATCAAGGCGATTGCCCGCCTCTCATATTTCTACAAGCATGAAAGCTGCGGCCAGTGCACGCCGTGCCGCGAAGGCACCGGCTGGATGTGGCGCGTGATGGAGCGCATGGCCAAGGGCGAGGCGGAAGTCGAGGAAATCGACACGCTGCTCAAGGTCACCAAGCAGGTCGAAGGCCACACCATCTGCGCGCTGGGGGACGCGGCTGCCTGGCCGATCCAGGGCGTCATCCGCCACTTCCGCCATGAGTTTGAAGACCGCATTGCCGCCCGCAAGGCCCGCCAGGCTGGCGCGCCGGCTGTGGCCGCGGAATAGCTGAGGGTACGGGACGAGAAAATGGGCGAACTGCGTACCATCAAGGTTGACGGCGAAGAGATCGAGGTCGATGCCGACCTGACGCTGCTCCAGGCCTGCGAGGAAGCGGGCAAGGAAATTCCGCGTTTCTGCTATCACGAGCGCCTGTCGGTGGCCGGCAATTGCCGCATGTGCCTGATCGAGGTGAAGGGCGGCCCGCCCAAGCCTGTGGCATCGTGCGCGCAGAACGTAAAGGATCTTCGTCCGGGGCCGGAAGGTCAGCCGCCGGAGCTTTTCACCAACACCAAGATGGTGAAGGACGCGCGCGAAGGCGTGATGGAATTCCTGCTGATCAACCACCCGCTGGATTGCCCGATCTGCGACCAGGGCGGCGAGTGCGACCTGCAGGACCAGGCCATGGCCTATGGCACCGATGGCTCGCGCTTTTCCGAGAACAAGCGCGCCGTCGAGGACAAGTATATCGGCCCGCTGGTAAAGACGATCATGACCCGCTGCATCCACTGCACGCGCTGCATCCGCTTCTCGACCGAAGTGGCAGGCGTGCCGGATCTCGGCGCCATCGGCCGCGGCGAGGACATGGAGATCACAACCTATCTCGAAGAAGCCATGGGCTCCGAGCTGCAGGGCAATGTGATCGATCTGTGCCCGGTGGGCGCGCTCACCTCGCGGCCCTACGCCTTCCAGGCACGGCCCTGGGAACTGAAGAAGACCGAAACCATCGACGTGATGGATGCACTCGGCAGCAATATCCGCGTCGATGCGCGCGGCAAGGCCGTGATGCGCATCATCCCGCGCAATGCCGACGACATCAACGAGGAGTGGATCTCCGACAAGACCCGCTTCATCTGGGACGGCCTCGGCCGCCAGCGTCTCGACCGCCCCTATGTGCGCAAGGAAGGCAAACTCCAGCCCGTAAGCTGGCAGGAAGCCTTCGGCGTGATCGCTGAAAAGCTGGATGGCCTCGACGGTACGAAATTCGCTGCCATCGCCGGTGATCTCGCCTGTGCTGAAAGCATGAAGGCGCTGAAGGATCTCGCAGGCGCCATCGGCAGCACCAATATCGATTGCCGCCAGGACGGCACCAAGCTCGAAGCCGGTGCCCGCGGCGGCTACCTCTTCAATTCCGGCATTGCCGGCATCGACGAGGCCGACGCCATCCTGCTGATCGGTTCCAACCCGCGCATGGAAGCGCCGGTGCTGAATGCCCGCATCCGCCGCCGCTGGCGCGAGGCAGGCATCAAGGTCGCCAATATCGGCCAGCCCTTCGACCTCACCTACCCGGTGCAGGAACTGGGTGCAGGCACCGACACGCTCAGCGAGCTTGTGTCCGGCAGCCATTCCTTCGCGCAGGTGCTGAAGGACGCGGAAAAGCCGATGATCATCATCGGCCAGGGCGCGCTCACCCGCGCCGACGGCGCTGCCGTGCTGGCCGCCGCGAAGAAGCTGGCGGACAGCGTCGGTGCCACTACCGGCGGCTGGAACGGCTTCAACGTGCTGCACACCGCAGCGGCCCGCGTCGGCGGTCTGGATCTCGGCTTCGTGCCAGGCGAGGGCGGCAAGGACGTGACCGGCATCCTGGATGGTGCCCGCTCGGGCGACATTGAGGTGGTCTATCTTCTCGGTGCGGATGAAATCGACGGCACCCATTACGGCGATGCCTTCGTCATCTATCAGGGCAGCCATGGCGACCGTGGCGCGCACCGCGCCGACGTGATCCTGCCGGGGGCCGCCTACACCGAAAAGTCCGCCACCTGGGTCAACACCGAAGGCCGCGCCCAGCTTGGCCGCCGCGCTACCTTCCCGCCGGGCGACGCCCGCGAAGACTGGTCGATCCTGCGCGCCCTGTCGGACGTGATCGGCAAGACCCTGCCTTATGACAATCTGGCCCAGCTGCGCACGGCCATGTACGAGGACGCGCCCACCATGATGCGCCTCGGCCAGGTGGAAGCCGGCGACATGCCGTCCTTCGCCGACGGCTCCATGGACAGCGCGCCGTTTGCACCGGCCATCACGGATTTCTTCCTGACCAACCCGATTGCGCGGGCCAGCAAGACCATGGCTGACCTGTCGCTGGCGGCAACGCACCGGGTGGCCCAGGACGCGACTTCAAAAGAGGCGACCGGCACCAATGGCTGATTTCCTGAGCACCTATGGTCTGACCGCTGCGATCATCATCGGCCAGACGCTGGCGACCATTGTCGGCCTGCTGATCCTGATCGCGTTCCTGCTCTATGCGGACCGTAAAGTGTGGGCCTATGTGGGCCTGCGCCGTGGCCCCAACGTGGTCGGCCCGTTCGGCCTGCTGCAGACCTTTGCCGACTTCCTGAAATTCGTGTTCAAGGAATTCGTCATCCCGTCCGGTGCCAACAAGGGCGTGTTCATCCTCGCCCCCATCGTGGCGGCCGTGCTGGCACTCACCGCCTGGTCGGTGATCCCCATGGCGGATGGTTGGGCGCTCGCCGACATCAATGTGGGCATCTTGTTCATCTTCGCCATTTCGTCGCTTGGTGTGTACGGCATCATCATGGGTGGCTGGGCGTCAAACTCGAAATATCCCTTCATGGGTGCCCTGCGCTCGGCGGCGCAGATGGTGTCCTATGAAGTGTCGCTCGGCTTCGTCATCGTCTGTGTGTTGCTGGTCGCGGGATCCTTGAACCTCTCGGACATCGTGCGCGCGCAGGACGGCGATTACGGCCTGCTCAACTGGTTCTTCATCCCGCTGTTCCCGATGTTCGTGGTGTTCTTCATCTCGGCACTGGCAGAAACCAACCGGCCGCCGTTTGACCTGCCGGAAGCGGAAGCGGAACTGGTGGCGGGCTTTGCCACCGAATATTCCTCGACGCCTTACATGCTGCTGTTCCTGGCAGAGTATGTGTCGATCCTCCTGATGTGCGCGCTGATCACCGTCCTGTTCCTGGGCGGCTGGCTGCCGCCGGCGGATTTCGCGCCGTTCACCTGGGTGCCGGGCTTCTTCTGGTTCTGGATCAAGGTGATCTTCCTGTTCTTCATCTTCGCCATGGTGAAGGCGATGGTGCCCCGCTACCGCTACGACCAGCTGATGCGGCTGGGCTGGAAAGTGTTCCTGCCGCTGTCGCTGTTCTATCTCGTCGCGACCGCCGGTGTGCTCGTCGCCTTTGACATGCTGCCGGCGTAAGGAGAAACGACATGGCCTGGCTTGATCAGTCTGCCCGCTCGCTCTTCCTGACCGAGTTCGTATCCAGCTTCTTCCTGGCGCTGCGCTACATGGGCAAGCCGCGCCCGACGGTGAACTATCCCTTCGAAAAGGGCCCGCTGTCGCCGCGCTTCCGGGGCGAGCACGCCCTGCGCCGCTATCCCAATGGCGAAGAGCGCTGCATTGCCTGCAAGCTGTGCGAGGCCATCTGCCCGGCGCAGGCGATCACCATCGAAGCGGCCCCGCGCGGCAATGACGGCACCCGCCGGACCACGCGCTACGACATCGACATGGTGAAGTGCATCTATTGCGGCTTCTGCCAGGAAGCCTGCCCGGTGGATGCCATCGTGGAAGGCCCGAACTTCGAATTCGCCACAGAGACGCGTGAAGAGCTGATGTACGACAAGGCGCGTCTGCTGAGTAACGGGGACCGCTGGGAACGCGAGATCTCCAAGAACATAGAAATGGATGCGCCCTACCGCTAAAAGCGGCGCGCGCATCTTCCGACACACCTTAATCGCACGCCCTCCCCAAGGGCTGCGCCAATTAGAAACCGGGCCGGGGGGCTCACTCAAATGATCGTTGCAACGATTGCGTTCTACGTCTTCGCGTTCATCGCGCTGGCGTCTGCTGTGATGGTGATCTCAGCCCGCAACCCTGTGCATTCGGTCCTGTTCCTCATCCTCACCTTCTTCAACGCCGCGGGCCTGTTTGTGCTCATGGGCGCCGAGTTCCTCGCGATGATCCTGGTCATCGTCTATGTGGGCGCGGTCGCGGTGTTGTTCCTCTTCGTGGTGATGATGCTGGATGTGGACTTTTCCGAGCTGCGCGAAGGCTTCCTTCAGTACATGCCCTTCGGCGCGCTGATCGGTTTCATCCTGCTGCTTGAGCTGCTGCTGGTGCTCGGCGCCTGGACCATTGCGCCCGAGGCTGCCTCGCTTGCGGCATCACCCACACCCGTTCTGACGGATGTCACCAACACCGAGGCGATCGGCCGGGTGCTCTATACCGACTACGTCTATTACTTCCAGGCCTGCGGCATGATCCTGTTCATCGCCATGATCGGCGCCATCGTGCTGACGCTCCGCCACAAGGAAGGCGTGAAACGGCAGAACATCGCCCAGCAGGTCGCCCGCACGCGTGCTGAAGCTGTCGAGCTGAAGCAGGTCAAGCCGGGCCAGGGCATCTAAGGGAGAGCAGGGGACATGATCGACATCGGCCTTGGCCACTATCTCACCGTCGCAGCGCTTCTGTTCACGCTGGGCATCTTCGGCATCTTCCTGAACCGGAAGAACATCATCATCATCCTGATGTCCGTCGAACTGATGCTGCTTGCCGTGAACATCAACCTGGTCGCCTTCTCCACCCAGCTTGGAGATCTCGTCGGCCAGATATTCGCGATGATCGTTCTGACCGTGGCCGCCGCCGAGGCGGCCATCGGCCTCGCCATCCTGGTGGTCTACTTCCGTAACCGCGGCTCCATTGCGGTGGAAGACGTCAACCTCATGAAGGGTTAGGGGCACGCCTATGTATTCCGCCATCGTCTTCCTCCCGCTTCTCGGCTTTCTGATCGCCGGCCTGTTCGGCCGCGTCATCGGCCACCGCGGATCGGAAATCGTCACCACCAGCCTGCTGATGCTGGCCGCGCTCCTGTCCTGGATCGCCTTCTTCGATGTCGCCTTCGGCGGCTATACGGGCAAGGTGCACATCCTGCGCTGGATCGACAGCGGCGCGCTGGAAGTGGACTGGATGATCCGTGTCGACACGCTCACCGCCGTGATGCTGGTGGTGGTCAACACCGTGTCGTCGCTCGTGCACCTTTATTCCATCGGCTATATGAGCCACGACCCGCACCGGTCGCGCTTCTTCGCCTATCTGTCGCTGTTCACCTTCGCCATGCTGATGCTGGTGACTGCCGACAACTTCGTGCAGATGTTCTTCGGCTGGGAAGGCGTGGGCCTTGCGTCCTATCTGCTGATCGGCTTCTGGTACAAGAAGCCGTCGGCCAATGCCGCTGCCATGAAGGCCTTCGTGGTCAACCGCGTGGGTGACTTCGGCTTCCTGCTCGGTGTGGCCGGCACCTTCCTCGTCTTCGGCTCGCTTGATTTCGACACGGTGTTCGCCGCCGTGCCGGAAGTAGCAGGGCAGACCTTCGCCTTCGCCGGCATGCAGGTCGACATCATGACGACCCTGTGCCTGCTGCTGTTCATGGGCGCCATGGGCAAGTCGGCGCAGTTCCTGCTGCACACCTGGCTGCCGGACGCCATGGAAGGCCCGACCCCGGTCTCCGCGCTCATCCACGCCGCCACCATGGTGACCGCGGGCGTGGTGCTGGTAGCCCGCACCTCGCCAATGTTCGAGTTTGCGCCCGACGCCCTGTGGTTCGTGACCCTGATCGGCGCAACGACGGCGTTCTTCGCCGCCACCGTCGGTCTCGTTCAGAACGACATCAAGCGCGTGATCGCCTATTCCACCTGCTCGCAGCTCGGCTACATGTTCGTGGCCCTCGGCCTCGGCGGCTACCAGATGGCGGTGTTCCACCTGTTCACCCACGCCTTCTTCAAGGCGCTGCTGTTCCTCGGCGCGGGCTCGGTGATCCACGCCATGTCGAACGAGCAGGACATGCGCAAGATGGGCGGCATCTTCAAGATGATCCCCGGCACCTGGATCATGATGATCATCGGCACGCTGGGCCTGACGGGCTTCCCCTATCTGGCGGGCTATTACTCCAAGGACGCCATCATTGAAGCGGCCTACATGGCTAACTCGGGCCTGGCGGGCTACGCCTTCGCCATGACGGTCGTGGCCGCGCTGATGACCAGCTTCTATTCCTGGCGCCTCATCTTCATGACCTTCCACGGCGAAAGCCGCGCCTCCAACGAGGTGCTCAGCCATGTGCATGAGAGCCCCTGGGTGATGCTGATTCCGCTGATCGTGCTGTCTGCCGGCACCGTGCTGGCAGGCTTCCCGATGAAGGAATTCTTCGTCGGCCACGATCAGGCAACCTTCTGGAACGGTTCGCTGTTCACCCTGCCGAGCAACAATTTGATCGACGTGTTCCACGACGCGCCCGCGCTCGTCGTCTGGTCGCCCTTCATCATGATGGTGATCGGTTTTGCCACGGCCTGGCTGTTCTACATCGCCCGGCCCGAGATCCCGAAGGCGATCGCCCGCGAGCAGCAGCCGCTGTACCAGTTCCTGCTGAACAAGTGGTACTTCGACGAGCTCTACAACGTCATCTTCGTGAAGCCCGCCATGTGGCTCGGCCGCACCCTGTGGAAGGGCGGCGACGGCTTCATCATCGACGGCTTCGGGCCCAACGGCATTGCCGCGCGCGTGATGGATGTCACCCGCAACGTGGTGAAGCTGCAGACCGGCTACGTCTATCACTATGCCTTCGCCATGCTCATCGGCGTGGCGGCCTTTGTGACCTACTACTCGCTGACGGGGGCGCACTAAGCCATGCTCGACTGGCCCATTCTTTCCCTCGTTACCTTCCTGCCGGTTCTGGGTGCGCTGTTCATCCTCCTGATCCGCGGGGAAGAAGAGGTGGTTGCCCGCAACGCCCGCTTCGTGGCGCTGTGGACGACCGTCATCACCTTCGCCATCTCGCTGCTGCTGTGGACGAATTTCGACTACACGACGGCTGACTTCCAGTTCGTCGAGAAGCAGGAATGGCTGGGCGTCGCCTCCTATCACCTGGGCGTGGACGGCATCTCGATGCTGTTCATCATCCTGACGACGCTGCTGATGCCCGCCTGCATCCTGGCAAGCTGGGACTCCATCAAGACGCGCGTGAAGGAATACATGATCGCCTTCCTGGTGCTGGAAACGCTGATGATCGGCGTCTTCTGCGCGCTGGACCTGGTGCTCTTCTATCTCTTCTTCGAAGGCGCGCTGATCCCGATGTTCCTGATCATCGGCGTGTGGGGCGGGGCGCGGCGCGTCTATGCGAGCTTCAAGTTCTTCCTCTACACGCTGCTCGGCTCGGTGCTGATGCTGCTGGCCATCATGGCCATGTACTGGACGGCGGGCACGACGGACATCCCGACCCTGCTGACCCATGAATTCGCAGCCGATCTGCAGACATGGCTATGGCTGGCCTTCTTCGCGAGCTTCGCGGTGAAGATGCCCATGTGGCCGGTGCACACCTGGCTGCCGGACGCCCACGTGGAAGCCCCGACGGCGGGCTCGGTGATCCTCGCCGGTATCCTGCTGAAGATGGGCGGCTACGGCTTCCTGCGCTTCTCGCTGCCCATGTTCCCGATCGCGTCGGACATGTTCGCGCCGATGGTCTTCGCCCTGTCGGTCATCGCCATCATCTACACCTCGCTGGTGGCTCTGGCGCAGACGGACATCAAGAAGCTGATCGCCTATTCATCGGTTGCCCATATGGGTTTCGTGACCATGGGCATCTTCGCCATCAACACCCAGGGCGTGCAGGGCGGCCTGTTCCAGATGATCAGCCACGGCTTCATCTCCGGGGCGCTGTTCCTGGGCGTGGGCGTCATCTATGACCGCATGCATACCCGCGAGATCGCAGCCTATGGCGGCCTTGTTCACCGCATGCCGGTTTACGCGACCTTCTTCATGCTGTTCACCATGGCCAATGTGGCGCTGCCCGGCACCAGCGGCTTCGTCGGTGAATTCCTGACCATCATGGGCATCTACGCCGTCAACACCTGGGTCGCCATCCTGGCCGCCACCGGTGTCATCCTGTCGGCGGCCTATGCCCTGTTCCTCTATCGGCGCGTCATCTTCGGCGAGCTGGAGAAGGACAATCTCAAATCCATCACGGACATGAACCGCCGGGAACTGGTGACCATGGTGCCGCTGGCGCTGCTGGTCATCTTCTTCGGTGTCTATCCGTCCCCCATTCTCGATGTGACTGCTGTGTCGGTGGACAATCTACTCACCAACGCCCAGGCCGCCATCGAGGCCTATAACGCTGCCGGTGCGACGGGCTCCGTCGCAGGCCTGAACTAAGGGCCGGGAGAGGAAGCAACCATGCCTGATATTGCACCCGTCCTGCCCGAGATCATTCTCGCCGTCGGCGCCATGGCGCTCTTGATGTTCGGCGTGTTCCGCAAGGAAGACGACGCGGGCCCCGTGGCCATCGGCGGCATCGTGCTGTTCGCCATCACCGGCTTTGCGGTCGTCACCGGCGACACCGGCGTTACCTTCGGCGACAGCTTCATCGCAGACGGCTTCTCGACCTTCATCAAGGTGCTGGTGCTGATCGGCGCCGCGGCCACCCTGTTCATGGGCCTGTCCTCCATGAAGGCCGACAACCTCAACCGCTTCGAATATCCCGTGCTGCTGGTGCTCGCCACGCTGGGCATGTTCATGATGGTGTCAGCCAACGGCCTGATCGCGCTTTACATCGGCATCGAGTTGCAGAGCCTCGCGCTCTATGTCGTCGCCGCCTTCAAGCGTGACAGCCTGCGTTCCTCCGAAGCGGGCCTGAAATACTTCGTCTTGGGCGCGCTATCCTCGGGCATGCTGCTCTATGGCGCGTCGCTCCTCTATGGTTTTGCCGGCACCGTCACCTATGCGGGCCTCGGCGAGGTGCTGCAGGGGGATGTCTCCATCGGCGTGATCTTCGGGCTCGTCTTCTTCCTGGCCGGTATCGCCTTCAAGATGTCCGCCGTGCCGTTCCACATGTGGACGCCGGATGTATATGAGGGCGCGCCGACCCCGGCGACGGCGTTCTTCGCCGCAGCCCCCAAGGTCGCCGCCGTGGCCATGCTGGTGCGTGCCGTCACCGAAGCCTTCCCGGGCGTGATGGCCGAGTGGCAGCAGATCGTCTTCTTCATGGCGGTTGCGTCCACCCTGCTGGGCGCTTTCGCCGCCATCGGCCAGTACAACATCAAGCGCCTGATGGCCTACTCGTCCATTGCCAATGTGGGCTTCATCCTCATCGGCCTTGCCGCCGGCACCAAGCAGGGTGTGGAAGGCGTGCTGATCTACCTGGTGATCTACCTCGCCATGACAATCGGCACCTTCGCCTGCATCCTGGCCATGCGCCGCGCCGAAGGCCCGGTGGAGAATATCGAGGACCTGGCCGGCCTGTCGCGCAACCAGCCCATGCTGGCCTTCGTGATGGCGATGCTGATGTTCTCGCTGGCGGGCATTCCGCCGCTCGCGGGCTTCTTTGCCAAGTACTACGTCTTCCTTGCGGCCATCGAAGCCGGGCTTTATGCGCTGGCCATCATCGGCGTGCTGGCCTCGGTCGTGGGTGCCTATTACTACCTGCGCATCGTCAAGGTGATGTATTTCGACGAACCGGCAGCGCCTTTCGAGCAGCCCATGGCGCGTGACGTTCGCCTCGTACTCACCCTGTCGAGCCTCTTCGTGCTGCTGTTCTTCGTCTTCCCGGCACCGGTGCTCGACAGCGCCGCTGCTGCCGCGGGCGCGCTGTTCTGAGCACGTCCGCACCCGGCACTCAGATGGTGTGGCCCGGCGGTGTCGGGCTGCACCATTTTGCTGACATCGATTCCACCAACGAAGAAGCCCGCCGCATGGCCGCCGCAGGTGCGCGCGGACCGGCCTGGATCTATGCGGATACCCAGTCAGCAGGCCGCGGCCGGCGGGGCAGGGCATGGATGTCCGAGCCGGGCAATCTGTTCTGCACCCATCTGTTTGCCCCGCAATGCCCGATGCCGAAGGCGGCGGAGATGTCTTTCGTGACGGCACTGGCGGTGTTCGACGCGGTAGATGCCACGGGTATCCACGGGCTGGCGCTGAAATGGCCGAACGACCTCCTGGTCGATGGCGCCAAGGTAAGCGGCATCCTGATTGAATCGGCACCCGGCCCGGCGGGCCACCGCGACGAGGACCCGCTGCTGGCAATCGGCATCGGCATCAATATCGCCCGTGCCCCGGACGATACTCCGTATCCGGCCACAAGCCTGTCTGCCCACGGCATGTCGGTAACGCCGCTGGCCCTGCTGACGGAACTTGCTACTGCCTTCATCGCCCGCTGCGCCCAGTGGGACCGGGGGGCAGGCTTTGCCGCGATCCGCCAGGACTGGCTGGCACGTGCGCGCGGGGTGGGCGGTCCGGTCACGGTCAGACTTCATGACCGTGTGATCGAAGGTGAATTTCTGTCGCTTGATGAAGATGGCGCGCTTGAGATACGCGCAGGTGATAAAATCGAGACAATTTCAGCCGGTGACGTGTTCTTCCCGGACATCGCGCCGCGCGAAGCCAAGTGAGGGACAGCCATGCTGCTGACCATTGATACCGGCAACACCAACACCGTCTTCGGCCTGCATGATGGCAAGGAGTGGCGGGCCCAGTGGCGCACCTCCACCCATACGGGCCGCACGGCGGACGAGTATGTGGTGTGGCTGTCCGAACTCATGCGCATGCAGCAGATGGATGTGAGCGAGATCACCGGCTGCATCATTTCCACCGTGGTGCCCCAGTCGCTGTTCAATCTGCGCAATCTCAGCCGCCGCTATTTCAACGTCGACCCCAAGGTCATCGGCGAGAACGTGAATCTCGGTGTCGATATCCATATCGACAATCCGCGCGAGGTGGGCGCTGACCGCCTTGTCAACGCGGTTGGGGCGTATATGTCCCACGGGGGGCCGCTGCTGATCGTCGACAGCGGCACCGCAACCACATTCGATGTCGTGGACGAGACCGGCGCCTTTCAGGGCGGCATCATCTCTCCGGGCATCAACCTGTCCATGCAGGCCCTGCATGACGCCGCTGCCAAGCTGCCGCGCGTGGCCATCGAACGGCCGGAACGCACCATCGGCCGCAACACGGTGGAAGCCATGCAGGCAGGCGTCTTCTGGGGCTATATCAGCCTGATCGAAGGATTGATCGACCGCGTGAAAGCCGAGTACGGAAAACCCATGAAGGTGGTCGCCACCGGCGGCATCGCCTCCCTGTTCCATGGCGCGACGGAGAAGATCGACATCTTCGATCCGGACGTCACCTCCGTGGGCCTGCTGGAGATCCACCGCCGGAACGCCGATGGCTGAGCGCAAACGCCCGCCCGCCATCAACGACGAACTCGTCTTCCTGCCGCTCGGCGGCACCGGCGAGATCGGCATGAACTTCAACCTCTACGGCTATGGTCCGCCCACGGACCGTAAATGGCTGGCGATCGACCTGGGTATCACCTTCCCCGATGGCCGCGAGCCGGGCATTGAAGTCATCATGCCCGACCCGCTCTATATCGAAGGCGAGAAGGAGAACCTGCTCGGCCTCGTCCTCACCCACGCTCATGAAGACCATATCGGCGCCGTCGCCCATCTGTGGGAGCGGCTGGAATGCCCCGTCTATGCGACGCCGTTCACCGCCGCCATGCTGCGCGGCAAGCTGGCGGAGCACGGGCTGCTCAACGATGTGCCGCTGCACGAAATTCCCCTTGGTGGTGAGTTGCAGCTCGGCCCGTTCGACCTGCAATTCGTGACGCTTACCCATTCCATCCCCGAGCCCAACGCCATCGCCATCCGCACGCCGCTTGGCAATGTGATGCATACGGGCGACTGGAAGATCGACGACGAACCCATTGTCGGCGAGGTGACGGATGCCGCCACCCTGAAGGCGTTCGGCGATGAAGGCGTGCGCGCCATCGTGTGTGACAGCACCAATGTGCTGTCGCCGGGCCGGTCAGGCTCGGAAGCGGATGTGCGCAAGAACCTGACCGCGCTGATTGGCACATTGAAGGGCCGCGTGGCGGTGACGACCTTTGCCTCCAACCTCGCGCGCCTGCAGACCATCATGGAAGCAGCCGCCGCCAATGATCGCAGCACGGTGCTGGTCGGCCGCTCCATGCACCGGGTGACGGCCGCCGCCCGCGAGACGGGCTATCTCAAGAATGTGCCGACGCCGGTGGCCGAGGAAGACGCGGGCTATCTGCCGCCGGAGAATGTCCTGTTCCTGTGTACCGGCAGCCAGGGCGAGGCACGCGCGGCCTTGTCACGCATCGCCGAGGACAGCCACCGCTATATCTCCATGGGCGAGGGCGACACGGTGGTGTTTTCCTCCAAGATCATTCCCGGCAATGAACTGCCCATCTTCGAATTGCAGAACCGCCTAGCCGAGCGCGGCATCGACGTGCTGACCGAAAAGGACCATGACGTGCATGTGTCCGGTCATCCGTGCCGGGACGAACTGGCGCAGATGTATCAGTGGATCCGCCCGGAACTGGCGATCCCCGTGCATGGCGAACCGCGCCACCTGCTGGCCCACGCGGAACTGGCGGAAGAGCTTCAGGTGCCCGAGCAACTGGTGCTGCGCAACGGCCTGATGGCGCGCATCGCCCCCGGCCCGGCGGAAGTGATCGACGACGTGCCCGCAGGCCGCCTTCACCTCGACGGCACCGTGCTGGTGCGGGCAGGGGAGGCACCCCTGCGCGAGCGGCGGCAGATGTCGTTTGCCGGCAATGTGGTGGTATCGCTGGTGGTGGACGAGGACGGCCGTCTGATTGCCGAACCGGAAGTGGCGGCGCTCGGCATTCCGGACCTCGAAGACGACCTCACCATCGAGGACACCTGCCGGGAGGCTGCGGAAGACGCGGTGACCCGCCTGCGCCGCAACGCCGCCCGCGACGATGACGCGGTGAGCGAAGCCGTGCGCCGGGCCGTACGCGGGCGCATCCGCTTCCTGTGGGACAAGAAACCGCCCGTGACCGTGCTGGTCTCGCGCGTATAGTCTGGGACGACCCGAGGGAGGAGCAAGCCATGAACCTGGTCGGCGGCATCGCCATCTATTGCATCATCTGGTTTCTGACGCTGTTCGCCGTGCTTCCCTTCGGCGTGCGCACCAGCGAGGAAGAGGGCAGTGACCCGGTGGAGGGTGCCGCGGATAGCGCGCCGGCGAACCCGCAGATGGGCCGCAAGGTGCTGATCACCACAGGCGTGGCCTTCATCATCTGGCTCATCGCCTTCGTGACGCTGGAATACCGCCTGATCAGCCTCGACGACATTCCCTTCTTCCCGCGCTTCGGCGAGGAAGCCCGCTAAGGTCCGCAAGGGCGCACGCCTGCGCCCGTCGCAGGGGACGGCCGGTTAAATCGTGATGCGGAAAAGAAAAAAGCAAGGCCCGTTAAGGCCTTGCTTTGTAGTTCGCTTCCTTCCCCTGTGCAGCGAGCAGCCTGTGCGGCGCCGCGCAGAAATGGCCTTGGGTTTTCCCTTGAGTGGCCTTGGTAGGGGGAAGCCCTCCTCCCTAAACTTGAGCCGATTTGAAGCGCGAACGCTTCTGACGGCCCCCTTTTTTATGTGACACTGACATTACAGACGGTGCGTCAGGCTGTCACGTGCTTTTTGCATGCCTGTGATGAAAAAAAGCGCAGGCTGCCGCTATTTCATCCACCTAGCGGTTAACGCTGGCGAGGCGCTTGACTTGCCCCGGCGCGGCTCACAGGCTGTTGTGACTAAACGCTTTTCCGGGCCTCACTGCCATGTCCGGAACGCGCCGTGAGGACGGGTCCGGCGCGGGGGAAGGCGCTTGATAGGGCAGAGATGGGGCAGCGGGCCGGACAGGATGCCGGGCCCGCGATGGGGGGCATCCGGATGGTTGGCTTTCGATTCTCGATGGCGCGCGGCGAGGCGATTCTGGCACGCGCCGGGCTTGCGGTTACGGCCGCTTTGATGGGCCTGGGGCTGATGGCCGCCCCGGCAGAGGCCGCCCGCAGCTCCAAATGGATCATCACCAAGGATCACTGGACCGAATCCGACGAGCGCGGCTTCAGCGACTTCGTGACGGCGCTGGGCGACGCCGACTGCTACACCATGAATGACTGCCTGAAGAGCGCCGCCAACCCCTATCGCGCCACCGACCCCTATTATGTGCGCTGGTATGCGGACTGCGCCGACATGCCCTACATGCTGCGCGCCTATTATGCGTGGAAGAACGGGCTGCCCTTTGCCCACCAGACCGCCATGCGCTCCGGCGACGGGCCGGGCAGCGACATCCGCTATTCGCTGGAAGGCAACCAGGTGGTGGCCCGCCGCCACGCGCGGACCGGCACCAACGCGGTGACGTTCATCCAGTATATCGGCGCGGTCTCCACCGGCATGTACCGTCACCATGCGGGCGCGGAAGCCGACCCCTATTTCACCGATCACTACTCGCCGAAGATCAGCCGCGACACCATTCGTCCGGGGACGGTGGTGTATGACGTGAACGGCCATGTGACCATGGTCTACAAGGTGACCGAGGACGGCCGCGTGCTGACGCTGGCAGCCCACCCGGACCAGTCCCTGTCGCGCAGCTATTTCGGCCGTAACTTCCTGCGCACCCAGGCCAAGCTCGGCACCGGCTTCAAGAACTGGCGGCCGATCAGGCTTGAAGGCTACAAGCGCGCCGCCAATGGCGTGCTCTATGGCGGCCGCGTCACGGCGGTCTCCAACGCCGAGCTGCCCGGGTTCTCCCTGCAGCAATATGCCGGGACGGAAGTGCTGAACTTCACCAAATGGTATGAGCCCAGCTTCGAGGTGAAGGGGCAGAAGCTCAACTATTACGAATGGGTGCGCGCGTCCCTGTCGGTGGGCGATCTCAAATACCGCCCGGTGCGCGAATTGCGCGGCATGCTGACGTCCCTGTGCCAGGACGCAGCCGCCCGCAAGCACGCCGTCGACATTGCCATCAAGACCGGCATCCACCGCTACCCGCAGCCGAACCGTCTGCCCGACAACATCTACGGCACCACGGGCACCTGGGAGAGCTATTCAACGCCGTCGCGGGACGCCCGCCTCAAGACCTCCTTCAAGGAGACGTTTGACCTGGTGCAGAAGCTGCTCGACATGCAGGCGCAGGGTGACCCGAAGCTGAGCTACAGCGGCACCGACCTTGCCGCCGATATGCTCAAGGCCTTCTACGAGGAAAGCCATGCCTGCGAGATCACCTATCGCAGCACGGCGGGCCAGACTGTGCGGCTGGACCTTGAAGATGTGATGACCCGCCTGTGGACCATGTCGTTTGACCCCTATCACTGCATCGAGCGGCGCTGGGGCGCGACGGATCCAGCCGAGCTTGCCTCCTGCCGCGACGGGGCGAAGAAGACCGCCTGGTATGACGCCGAGAAACATCTGCGCTACCAGATCGACCGCACCTATGACGTGGATATGGGCCACGATCTTCAGAGCCTCAAGGCCCCGGGCCGCGGGCTTTATTCGGGCCGCGGCGTCGACAGCCCGCCGGACGTGGACATCCCCGCGCTCCTGAAGCGCAACCTCCGTACAAAGATCGAAGCGCATAATGAGCAGCCGGCGCTGGACGCGGCCCCGGCGCTCTAGCTCCGCGACCAACAATAACAAGACTTGGACACCAGCCAGGGACAACCCCCATGAAGCTCTATGACTACGGCATGGCGCCGAACCCGCGCCGCGTGCGCATCTTCCTGCACGAAAAAGGCATCGAGGTGCCGCGCGAGACCATCGACATCACCAGGCGGGAAGGGCGCACCAAGGAGTTTCTCGCCAAGAACCCCATGGGCGGCATCCCGGTGCTGGAGCTGGATGACGGCACCTGCATTTCTGAATCGGTCGCCATCTGCCGCTACTTCGAAGCGCTCCACCCCGAGCCGCCTCTGTTCGGCGCAACGCCCGAGGAGATCGGCGAAGTGGATATGTGGGTGCGCCGTCTTGAGCTGAACCTGATGGTCCCGGTCGGCCTTGTCTGGATCCACGGCCACAAGCTGACCGCTCACCTCCTTGACCAGAACCCCGCCACCGCCGAGTTCGGCCGCGCCCGCACCCACGCCTTCTACGACATCCTCGACAAGGCGCTGGAAGGCCGCGACTTCATCGCCTGCAACCGCTTCACGGCCGCAGAGACAGTCGCCCTCCCGACGCTGGACTTCGCCTGCCAGCTCGTCGGCGTTCCGTACAAGGACGACCACACCAACATCAAGGCCTGGCACGACCGCATGAGCGCACGGGAGAGCGCGGGGGCTTAGGCTGGGCGTTTAAACCGGCGAACTGGAACCGCACGCTTCTTTCTTGCCGCAGGCTTTAGCAAAGAGGACTCTTTTCGGGGAGTTGGCGCGACTGCCTCGAACTGGAAATGCCGGGTGGGTTGCGTTCCTTCGCTGCGCCAGCAGAGCAACTGTGCTGGGTGTGTAAAGATGTACTGTTGTAAGATAAGAATGCTGTCAAATGTATTTTGCGTGTTGCTAAGCATCTTAACTTGACCTGATATGAAGATCAGCAGTACACGCGCGACCTACCCGGATGCTTCAAATGCGGATTGCACATATCTCAATTTCGGAATTTCGAGGCATCAAGTCACTTGAGTGGGTGCCAGCTCCAGGCCTTAATTGCCTTATTGGCCCGGGTGACTCCTGTAAGACAACAGTCTTGGATGCCATAGAGATCGGTCTAAATCCGCGCTTTGGTTCCACCGGGAGCGATCCCGATTTGTTTAGCTGCGAACCGACGAGCAAGCCGGAAATTTGTCTCACGCTCATTGACCTTCCGGAAGAGATGATTGCTGAGCATAAGTACGGATTGCATCTTCGTGGATGGAATGTAGCAGACAAAAAAATAAACGACGAGAAGGCGGAGGCTGACGTTGCCGCTCTTACAGTCAAAGCGTTGCTTGATCCAGCAACCCTTGAATGGAGGTGGGAAGTCTTCAATGACCGTCTCGAAGGTGAGCCGCCTCGTTTGGCCTTCAAGGACGCGAAGTTGTTTGCCCCCAATCGGCTCGGGGAGTACGCCGACCGCCATCTTACGTGGGGACGAAACTCCGCCCTGGGTAGGCTTGAGAAGGGGCCGAACGCATCAGAATTGTTAGCAAGCTCGGTAAGGCAGGCTAAAGCGTCATTTGCTGCGGGAGATCGGACTTCCTTCGATGAAGTTGTTGAGCTGACTGAGAAAGCCGGTACGAAATTCTTAGTGCCGAAATCTGCTGGTTACGAGGCCCAGTTGGACATTCACTCCGGCATGCTGGCTTCCGGTGCAGTTTCTCTACACGATGGCAATATGCCGCTACGAATGCTGGGCAGCGGGTCATCTCGCCTCATGGTGGCGGGCGTCCAGAATGCTGGCCTGACCAAAAGCATCACGCTTGTAGATGAACTCGAGCTCGGATTGGAGCCTCATCGCATAATGCGCTTGCTGCGTTTTCTGCGAGACGGGTTTCCACAAGAAGCCGATGAGCATCCTGCCGTGCGCCAGACATTTCTTACAACTCACTCGCCTGTTGTAGTTTGCGAATTGAAAGTCGATGAACTGTTTTGCGTTCGTAGCAAGGATGGTGACGTTGCCGTGAACTCTGCGAAGCAAGCCGAGGGAAACGCGGACACGGCGCAAAGGCATGTTCGGTCCAACCCACATGCGTTCTTAGCCCCGCGCCTATTGATAGGTGAAGGCCGGACAGAGGTTGGTTTTTGGCGTGGTCTCGATGACTGTTGGTGCGCAGCTGACAAAGAGTCCTTCGCGTTTCAGGGTGTTGTCGCAGTCGACGGTGGTGGAAACGACAATGCCTTGAAGTTTGGTTTGCACATGCAAAAGCTCGGGTATCAATGTTTTCTTCTGCTGGACACAGATGTCGAGGTTTCCGAAGCAGATAAGCAAGCCTTTACGGAAGCGGGTGGGGTAGTCTCGGAATGGCCAGAAAAATGCGATATCGAACGAAGGGTTTTTCTGGACGCGCCCTGGGGAACGATTCAAGAGTTGGTACGTTTGGCCTGCGAAGAACCCGGAGAAGGACGGGTCTTGAGCAACATGCGCCTAGTCGAGCCGCAACTCCCGAGCTTTGATCGTGCAGCCTTGGATGCTCTCGAGGACACCGTCGAAAACCGCCAGAGGCTCGCGTCAGCATCGACATTAAAGGTGCCATTAAATGCAGGAGGAAAGGAAGATCGGTCTTGGTTTAAGGACATGGCGCGAGGTGAACGGTTAGGGAAGATTGTTTTTGACTGCCTCGAAGGCCTCGAAAATAAGCCGCTCGCCGATACGATCAACAAAGTAAGGCAGTGGGTTGATGCCTGAGCTTTCCCAAGAGGAAGTCACAAAGAAAATTCGGGCGACCAAAGCAGGTAGCATTATCGCAGCTGCCGGATGTGGCAAAACCGAGCAAATAGTGCGGACGGTGAAGGCGATTGGCGACGATCCGGAGGTTTCGAAGCGCAGCCTTATTCTGACACATACCTTTGCAGGGGTAGACGTCCTGCAAAAGCGGCTCCGCAAATTCAATGTGCCGACTTCGTCCTACAAGCTGGATACCATTGCGAGTTGGTGCTTGCGGTATGCGAAGAGCTATCCGAACACCTCGGGAATTAAGACGACCAGTCCGCAGAGCAACCAGGATTGGTCGGAAGTCTATCCCGCAGTGGTCAGGCTTCTTGACTCCCGTTGCATCGATCAGGTGATCCTTGCCACATACGATCGTGTTTTCGTCGATGAGTATCAGGACTGTAGCACGAGCCAACACGAACTGGTCGTGGAGCTAAAGCGGCTCTTGCCCGTTTGTATTTTTGGGGACCCGCTGCAATCAATTTTTGAATTTGGTGGTGTGGTGAAATGGTTCGAGGTTGAGAAGGACTTTCCCAATATTGCTAAACTAACCACGCCTTGGCGATGGAAGAAAGAAAATGCCTATCCAGAGCTTGGAGAGAAACTGAGAGAGATAAGAGTCCAGATTGAAGCCGGTGGACCCTTGGATTTTAGTAAGGACGAAAGGGGGGTTCGGCGTCACTGGCTGCCTGATCAGGCTGGTCCAAAGTTGGGAACGGTTTCAAAAATTTGTCGTGAAACTATGGACCTGGAAGGCACACTGGTAGTTGTAGCGCAATCTGCATCTGAGGCATCGCGAGCGAAAATTGCTGAAAATCTTGCCAAGCAAAAGTTTGCAGTCGTTGAGCCTGTTTCGTGCAGGCCACTCGCCGAGCATGCGAAATGGATTGAGCAGTCGAGCGATCTGCAAAGACTTTCTGCGGTTCTGAAATTCGTCAAGCTCTGCGTCGTTGGCCTACGGGCGGATTTTATCAAATCTGTCGAGTCTCACCAATTGGGCAAACGTGCAGGCCGACCGAAATTCGGCGAACTTATCGAAATTGGAGATCGCATTACCCAGCCGAATGGGATGGGGCACGTTCTTGACCTTGTAGAGGGCCTTTTGGCCCGAGACGATATTTTTCCATACCGTCGTGAACTCCTCAATATGATGCTATCGGCACTGCGAACATCTAGGAGCACAGGTGTTTCGCTTTCCGATGCCGCAGCGGATGTGGAAGCCAAGGCAAGGCACTTGGGGCGTCATGTCGGCCGAAGGACCGTGGGTAGCACGCTCCTGTTGAAGGGCTTGGAATTCGAACATGTTGTAATCGTTGAGTACGATGGAATGACCAAAGAGGACTGGTATGTCGCTCTTACGCGAGCGACGAAGTCCGTGATTGTGTTGTCATCCTCACCTAAAATCGCATGGTCAAGTTAGTGAGGTTTGGATGCGTTTCGCGTCACGGCGCTTCTGTGACTTTGTTTAAGTAAGACTTGCAGACGATTATCCAGTTTGACGCGCTGGTTCTTTATCACCGGATTTCCCCAAACCCAAAATCCCCCCTCTCGCTTTCGTGAGCATTCCCCTATAGTCCGGCCACAATTCGACCACCCGGCCGGGTGATACCCGGGCCCTTCAAGCGACAGCGACACCGATCCCCATGCGCCTCAGCCGTTTCTACCTGCCGATCCTTCGTGAGAACCCGAAGGAAGCCGAAATTGTTTCTCACCGTCTGATGCTGCGCGCCGGGATGGTGCGCCAGATGAGCGCCGGCATTTATGCCTGGCTGCCGCTGGGGCACATGGTGCTACGCAAGATCGAGCAGATCGTCCGCGAGGAACAGGCGCGCGCGGGGGCTGTGGAGCTGCTGATGCCGACGCTGCAATCGGCTGACCTGTGGCGTGAGTCCGGCCGCTATGACGGCTATGGCAAGGAAATGCTCCGCATCCAGGACCGCCATGAGCGCGACATGCTCTATGGCCCGACCAATGAGGAGATGATCACCGACATCGTCCGCCGGGACATCAAGTCCTACAAGGATTTGCCGTTCACGCTCTACCACATCCAGTGGAAGTTCCGGGACGAGATACGCCCGCGCTTCGGCGTCATGCGCGGCCGCGAATTCCTCATGAAGGATGCCTATTCCTTCGACCTCACCGAAGACGACGCGCGCAAATCCTACCAGAAGCAGTTCGTGGCTTACCTGCGCACCTTCGGCCGTATGGGCCTGAAGGCGATCCCCATGCGGGCCGACACCGGCCCCATCGGCGGTGACCTCAGCCATGAATTCATCATCCTGGCGGAGACCGGCGAAAGCGAGGTGTTCTGCCACAAGGACCTGGTGGACCTGCCGATCCCGCCCGAGGACACGGATTTCGACGGCGACCTGTCGCCCATCATGGAGGAGCGCACGAGCCTCTATGCGGCGACGGATGAAATCCACGACGCGCAGCGCTTTGAAGCCGAGGTGCCGGAGGACAAGCGCCTCTCCGCCCGCGGCATCGAGGTGGGGCACATTTTCTATTTCGGCACCAAGTATTCCGACCCGATGAACGCGGTCGTTCAGGGCCCGGACGGCAAGGAAGTGCAGCTTCAGTGCGGCTCCTACGGCGTCGGCGTGTCCCGCCTGCTGGGCGCGATCATCGAGGCGAGCCACGACGACAACGGCATCATCTGGCCGGAGGCGGTGGCCCCCTTCAAGGTGGGTCTCATCAACCTCAAATCCGGCGACGCGGACACGGACGCGGCCTGCGAGGATGTCTATGGCAAGCTCACCGGCGCCGGGGTGGAGGTGCTGTATGATGACCGCGACGAGCGCGCCGGCGGCAAGTTCGCCACCATGGATTTGATCGGCCTGCCCTGGCAGCTGGTGATCGGCCCGCGCGGCCTCAAATCCGGCGTCGTCGAACTGAAGAACCGCGCCACCGGCGAGAAGGAAGAGCTTTCCCTCGACGCCGCCCTCAGCAAGCTGATCGGATAAGCAGGACGCATGACCGAGATCGCGCCAGACACAGCGCCAGCCCCAGCTCAACCGAAGCCGCCGCGGGCCAACATGCCTTTTTCGGCGTTTGAATGGTTCCTCGCCGGGCGCTATCTCCGGGCGCGGCGTAAGGAAGGCTTCATCTCGGTCATCGCCTTCATCTCCTTCATCGGCATCATGCTGGGCGTGGCGACGCTGATCATCGTCATGGCGGTAATGAACGGGTTCCGGTCCGAGCTGATCGGCCGGATTTTGGGCCTCAACGGCCACATGATGGTGCAGTCCGTCACCGGACAATTCCCCGATTACGAAGGCGCCGCCGCCCGCATCCGCGAGGTGGACGGCGTCGTGCGCGTGACGCCGCTTGTCGAAGGGCAGGTGATGGCCTCGTCCCGCCGCGGCGCCTCCGGCGCGCTGGTGCGCGGCATGTCCACGGCCAATCTGTCGGCCTTCGAGATCATCTCCGACAACATTCAGGCCGGCTCGCTCGACACTTACCGCAATCTGGAAGCGGACGGGCAGAGCCCGCTGCTGGTCGGCTCCCGGCTGGCGGAGGCACTCGGCGTCGGTGTCGGCGACACGGTGACCCTGCTGGCCCCGCGCGGTGCCTCGACCCCCTTCGGCACCACGCCGCGGGTGAAGGCCTATATCATCGCCGGCACCTTCCAGATCGGCATGTCGGAATATGATTCCAGCTTCATCTTCATGCCCCTGGGCGAGGCGCAGGCCTTCTTCCGCCAGCCCAACTCTGTCTCCGGCATCGAGGTGATGGTGGAGCGGCCGGACGACGTGAAGGCCTATGTGCCCGCCGTGCGGGAGGCGGCCGGGGACATCGGCTCCGTCTATGACTGGCAGCAGATCAACGCGACCTTCTTCAATGCCCTGCAGATCGAGCGCAACGTGATGTTCCTCATCCTGACGCTGATCCTGCTGGTGGCGGCCCTCAACATCATTTCCGGCCTGTTCATGCTGGTGAAGGACAAGGGACCGGACATCGCGATCCTGCGCTCCATGGGGGCGACGCGGGGGTCGATGATGCGGGTGTTCCTCATCGTCGGTGCATCCATCGGCGTGCTCGGCACCTTCGCGGGCTTCATCATCGGCGTCCTGTTCTGCGAGAATATCGAGACGATCCGCCAGGCGCTGATCTTCCTCACCGGCGCCAACCTGTTCGACCCGGCGATCTACTTCCTCAGCGAACTGCCCGCCGAGATGGAAACCGGCGAGGTGATCTCGGTGGTGCTGATGTCGCTGGTGCTGTCGCTGGCGGCCACCATCTATCCCAGCTGGCGGGCTGCCCGCCTCGATCCGGTGGAGGCGCTCCGCTATGAGTAATCCGGCGCTTGAACTCCGCCAGGTGGAACGGACCTACCAGCAGGGCGATGTGCCGCTGCATGTGTTCCGCGGTGCCAGCCTGACGATCCGGCCGGGCGAGCTGGTGGCGCTTGTGGGCCCGTCTGGCGCCGGCAAGTCATCGCTGCTGCATATCGCGGGCCTGCTGGAAAAGCCCGATGCGGGCGAGGTGCTGATCGCCGGGGTGCCCTGCATGGGCCTGTCGGACGCCGAGAAGACCCGCGTGCGGCGCACGGAGATCGGCTTCGTCTACCAGGCGCATCACCTGCTGCCGGAATTCTCGGCGACCGAGAACGTGGTGCTGCCGCAGATGGTGGCGGGCGTGCGGCGCAAGGCGGCGACCGCGGTGGCCGAGCGGCTGCTGGGCCGCCTTGGCCTTGAATACCGGCTGGAGCACCGGCCGGCGCAGCTCTCCGGCGGCGAGCAGCAGCGCGTGGCCATCGCCCGGGCGCTGGCCAACCGGCCGAGCCTGCTTCTGGCCGATGAGCCGACCGGCAATCTCGACCCCAAGACCTCACGCTCGGTGTTCAACGAGTTCGTGTCCCTCACCCGGGGAGAGGGCGTGGCCGCCCTGGTGGCGACCCACAATCTCGACCTCGCCCGCGAGATGGACCGGGTCATCCTGCTTCATGAAGGCCTGCTTGTGGACGGTGCGGATCTCGCATCGACGCCTGATTAACCCCTGAAATTCCACGCTTTTTTACCGACTCACAGGTGTGTGGATTTTTCTGTTGACGAAAAGAACAAAACAAGAACATTATCTCCCGGCAATCGGGACGGCACGGGGCTGTCCCCAGCGGATTTGTCGGGAGACCAACCCATGTCTGACTGGATCAAGGATACCGCCGCCCTCTTCGTGCTCGGTGCGGTGATGTGGAGCGGTTTCGCCCTGACGGCCGCGGCCCAGGCCGTTCAGTAGGCCATATCCCGGCAACCGGATTTTTCTGGGGATAAGTGGGCGGGGCGGCTGAAGGCGCAGCCCATGGCGCGATACACTCACCATTATGAGTGAGGAATCACAGATGGAAGCGACCGCCCGGCAAGCCCCTGAGAGCGAAGGGGCGCCAGACCTGGAACAGGCCGGGTTCCGCAATCCGGGCTTCATTCACCTGCGGGTGCACACCGCCTATTCGCTGCTCGAAGGCGCGGTGCGCATCCCCGATCTCATCAAGCGCTGCGACCAGCTCGACATGCCGGCGGTGGCCGTCACCGACACGGGCAATCTGTTCGGCGCGCTGGAGTTTTCCGAAAAGGTCTCGGGCGCGGGCATCCAGCCGGTGATCGGCTGCACCCTGGCGCTGGACCTTGAGGTGGAGCCCAATCGCGGCGGCGTCCGCCCGCCGGACCCCACCATCGCGCTCTTTGCCCAGAACGAGACCGGCTACCTCAACCTGATGGCGCTGACATCGGATGCCTATCTGGGCACCGACGGCACCGAACAGCCGCATGTATCTCTCGAGGCGCTGGCTCGCCACGCCGACGGGCTGATCGCCCTCACCGGCGGTCCCAACGGCCCGGTCAACCGGCTGGCGGTCTCAGGCCAGAAGGACGCGGCCCGCGCGCTGACCCTGCAACTGGCAGAGGCCTTCCCCGGACGGCTCTACGTCGAACTTCAGCGCCACGGCACCCGCGACGAAGCGCTTGCCGAGCCGGTGCTGCTGGACACGGCCTTCGATAACGACCTGCCGATCGTCGCCACCAATGAAGTGTTCTTCTTCGACGAGGATGACTACGAGGCCCATGACGCGCTGCTCTGCGTGGCCGATGGCACCTATGTCATGCAGGAGGACCGCCGCCGCCTGACGCCGGAGCACCGGTTCAAGACCGCCGGTGAAATGGCGGCCCTGTTCGCCGATCTGCCCGAGGCCATTGCGGCTACGGTGGAAATCGCCCGCCGCTGCGCCTACCGCCCGCGCACCATCGCGCCCATCCTGCCGCGCTTCGAGGGGCTGGATGGTGTGGACGGCGAAGCGGAGGAACTGAAGCGCCAGGCCGAGGACGGGCTGCGCATGCGGCTTGAGACCCTCGGCGCCTTCGCCCCGGAGGAGGACTACTGGAAGCGGCTCGAATACGAGCTCGGCATTATCCACAATATGGGCTTCCCCGGTTACTTCCTCATCGTGGCCGACTTCATCAAATGGGCGAAGGACCACAACATTCCCGTGGGGCCGGGGCGTGGTTCGGGCGCGGGCTCGGTGGTCGCCTGGGCGCTGACCATCACCGACCTCGATCCGCTGCGCTTCGGCCTGCTGTTCGAGCGCTTCCTCAACCCCGAACGCGTGTCCATGCCTGACTTCGACGTGGACTTCTGCCAGGACCGGCGCGACGAGGTGATCTCCTATGTGCAGGAGAAATATGGCCGCGACCGTGTCGCCCAGATCATCACCTTCGGTAAGCTGCAGGCCCGCGCGGTGCTGCGCGATGTGGGCCGCGTGCTGCAGATGCCCTATGGCCAGGTGGACCGGCTGTGCAAGCTGGTGCCCAACAACCCGGCCAATCCGGTCACCCTGGGCCAAGCCATCGAGGGCGAACCCAAGCTGCAGGAAGCCCGCCGCTCCGAAGAGGTGGTGGACCGGCTGATCGGCATGTCGCTGAAACTCGAGGGGCTCTACCGCCACGCCTCGACCCATGCGGCCGGCGTGGTGATCGGCGACCGGCCCCTGCACGAACTGGTGCCGCTTTACCGTGACCCGCGCTCGGACATGCCGGTCACCCAGTTCAACATGAAATGGGTGGAGCCCGCGGGGCTTGTGAAGTTCGACTTCCTCGGCCTCAAGACCCTGACGGTGATCGAGCGCGCGGTAGAGCTGCTGCGCAATCGCGGCGTCGAGGTGGATGTCGGCGCGCTGCCGCTCGATGACAAACTCACTTACGACATGCTGTCGCGCGGCGACACGGTGGGCGTGTTCCAGCTGGAAAGTTCCGGCATGCGCGACATCCTGCGCAAGATGAAGCCGGACCGCTTCGAGGACATCATCGCCCTTGTGGCCCTGTACCGCCCGGGCCCGATGGACAACATCCCCAAATATCTGGCTTGCAAGAAGGGCGACGAGGAGCCCGATTATCTGCATCCGAGCCTGGAGCCGATCCTGACCGAGACCTTCGGCATCATGATCTACCAGGAGCAGGTGATGCAGATTGCCCAGGTGCTGTCCGGCTATTCGCTCGGCGATGCTGACCTGCTGCGCCGCGCCATGGGCAAGAAGATCAAGGAGGAAATGGACAAGCAGAAGGTCCGTTTCGTCGAGGGCGCCGAAGCCAACAATGTGGACGGCAAGCAGGCTGCCGGCATCTTCGAGCAGGTGGCGAAGTTCGCGGGCTACGGCTTCAACAAGAGCCACGCGGCGGCCTACGCGCTGGTCGCCTACCAGACCGCCTGGCTCAAGGCCAACCACCCGGTCGAGTTCCTGGCCGCCTCCATGAACCTCGATATGGGCAATACGGACAAACTCAATTCCTTCCGCCGCGAGGCGCAGCGGCTGGAGATCGAGGTGCTGCCGCCGGATGTGAATGTCTCCGGCGCCGATTTCACCGTAATCGACGGCCGCATCTCCTATGCGCTGGCCGCCGTGCGCAATGTGGGCAAGTCGGCCATGCGGCACCTGGAGGAGGAGCGCAATAAGGGCGGGGCCTTCCGGTCGGTGGCGGATTTCGCCTCCCGCGTCTCCCCCAAATTCGTCAACAAGCGCGCCATTGAAAACCTCGCCTGCGCCGGGGCGTTTGACCGGCTGGACAAGAACCGCGCCCGCCTGCACGGCTCCGCCGATAGGGTGATGGCCGAGATGAGCCGGGCTGAAGCCGAGCGCGAAAGCTCCCAGTCGAGCCTGTTCGGCGACGGGCCGGGGGCGGCGGCGCCTGATTTGCGCCTGGGCGATCAGCGCGACTGGGCACCGATGGAGCGCCTGCGCCACGAGATGGAGGCAGTGGGCTTCTACCTCTCCGGCCACCCGCTGGATGATTACCGCGATACCCTGCGGCGCGCCCGGGTGAAGACCTATGCGGAATTTGTCGACAGCGTGCAGCGCGGCGGCGGCCGCGTCGCCAAGCTGGCGGGCACCGTCGCCTACAAGCAGGAGCGCCGCGCCAAGAGCGGCAACGCCTTTGCCTTTGTCGGCCTGTCGGACGGCACCGGCGAATTCGAGGCAGTGATCTTCTCCGACACGCTGGCAACGGCGCGGGATTATCTGGAAGCCAACATGTCCGTCGTGGTCGGCGTCGAGGCCGATGTGGACGGCGAGGATGTGCGGCTGAAGATCTCCACTGTCCAGCCCATCGACAAGGTGGCGTCGGAAACCTCGAACGGCTTGCGGCTCTTCGTCGATGACGCCGCAGCGCTTGAAAGCATCAAAAGCTGCCTGCCGCCCCGCGGCCGCGGCCAGCTGAGCCTCATTCTGGATGCCGAAAAGGGCCGCAAGGAAGTGGAGATCACCCTGCCGGGCACCTTCGATGTGACCCCTCAGGCCCGCGGCGCCCTGAAGGCCATCCCCGGCGTGGTGCACGTCGAGGACATCTGACGCGCCAATGCCTGACCGGGCCGCGTGATTGCCCCACCCCTCAGGCCAGCGGGCCTGCAGGCCAGTAGCGGCTTAGTGGCTGCTCAGTGGCAGTGCACCGTACCGGTGCTGTGATCCTTGTGGCAGCACTGGCCGGGAGGCGAGCTTTTGCGGCAACCGCCGCCATGCTGGACCTCTCCGCCACTTGTGATGACGGTAAGCGCAGTCAGGGGAGCCGACCCCGGGGCATTGGCGGCAGGGGCGGCGGTGACTGGCAGGGCAAGAATGAATGTGGCTAACAACAGTCTGAACATGATGACCCTCTCAGGCATGAAATAAGATCAACCTTACCGCACTGCGCGGATGCATTGAATATACGGCTAGCCCCAATCCTGGGCGACGCCGGTACAGCCCGGCGTGGAGGGGGCTAACCCCCTGATTTTCCGCCCACTTGCGCTTTTTGCCGCCAGCGCTTATACCGCTGCCATTCCACATGCGAGGGACGGGCATTTGGGGCCCGTAAAACGGCGGAAATCCTGCAGTTTTACACACATTCCCAACTGTCCATCCGGTGCGGCAGGCAATCGGCCTGCAGCTCTTTCCTCCCTCGCAGAGGCTGAACCGGAAAACGAAAGGAGCAAGGCTCATGGCCCTGCCGGAATATTCTATGCGTCAGCTGCTTGAAGCAGGCGTGCACTTTGGACACCAGTCCCACCGCTGGAACCCCAAGATGGCCCCGTTCATCTTCGGCGTTCGCGACAATATCCACATCATCGATCTGGCCCAGACCGTGCCGCTGCTGCACCAGGCCCTGGTTGCCATGAGCGACGTTGCCGCCGGCGGCGGCCGCATCCTGTTCGTGGGCACCAAGCGCCAGGCCTCCCAGCCGGTGGCCGAAGCCGCCCGCCGCTGCGCCCAGTACTACATGAACTACCGCTGGCTCGGCGGCACGCTCACCAACTGGAAGACCGTGTCGGCCTCGATCAAGAAGCTGCGCGAATATGATGAGAAGCTGGCCGACGAAAGCCTGCCGCTCACCAAAAAGGAGCGCCTGGTGCTGACCCGCAACCGCGACAAGCTGGACCAGGCCATCGGCGGTATCCGCGACATGGGCGGCGTGCCGGACTTGATCTTCGTGGTCGACACCAACAAGGAACAGATCGCCATCCAGGAAGCCGCCAAGCTCGGCATCCCGGTCGCGGCCGTCCTCGATAGTAACTCCGACCCCTCCGGCATCACCTACCCGATCCCGGGCAATGACGACGCCGCGCGCGCCATTTCGCTGTATTGCGACCTGGCCTCCCGCGCCGTGCTGGACGGCATCTCCCGCAGCCAGGGCAGCGCTGCCTTCGATCCGGGCGAGGCTGAAGAGCCGATTGCCGAGGCTCTGCCGGAAGAAACGGCGGCCCAGCCGGCAGCTGAGGAAGCGTCTGCCTAACGCGTGGCTTTCAGCGTGACACTGCCTGAAAGGCGGTGTCACGCAAGCGACGCATGGAAGCGGTAAGGCCCCCTGGCGGCTGACAATGCCGGGCACAGGCGGCCGACCGCGACAGTGAAAACCCGAACGAACTCAAAGAGGATCACCGATGGCCAACATTACCGCAGGCATGGTGAAGGAGCTCCGCGACACCACGGGCGCGGGCATGATGGATTGCAAGGCCGCCCTCAAGGAAACCGATGGCGACATGGAAGCCGCCGTTGACTGGCTGCGCACCAAGGGCCTGGCCAAGGCCGCCAAGAAGGCCGGCCGCGTGGCGGCTGACGGCCTCGTCGCCGTTGCCGTTGATGGCCCCAAGGGCGTGGTCGTGGAAGTGAATTCCGAGACCGACTTCGTGGCCCGCAACGAGAACTTCCAGAAGATGGTGTCCGCCATCGCCGACGTCGCCCTCAAGACCGACGGCGACACGGAAGCTCTCAAGGCCGCTGACTTCCCCGGCGCCGGCAAGTCCGTCGAAGCGCATATCTCCGAGATGGTGGGCACCATCGGCGAGAACATGACCCTGCGCCGCGCCGAGAGCCTCTCGGTCGAGAATGGTGCCGTGGCTGCCTATGTGCACAACCAGACTGCACCGGGCCTCGGCAAGATCGGTGTGCTGGTGGCGCTGGAATCCACCGGCGATGCCGGCAAGCTCGCCGAGCTGGGCCGCCAGATCGCCATGCACGTGGCCGCAACCAACCCGCTGGCCGCCACCGAAGCCGAGCTTGACCCGGCTGTGGTGGACAAGGAGCGCGACGTGCTCTCCGCCGAGGCACGCGAAAGCGGCAAGCCGGAAGAGATCATCGCCAAGATGGTGGAAGGCCGCATCCGCAAGTTCTACGAGGAAGTGGTGCTCTCGAAGCAGGCCTTCGTGATCGACCCGGACAACACGGTCGAAAAGGCGATCAAGAACGCCGAAGGCGATGTCGGTGCGCCGATCGCGCTCAAGGGCTTCAAGCGCTTCGAGCTCGGTGAAGGCATCGAGAAGGAAGAGGCCGACTTCGCCGCTGAAGTCGCCGCTGCCGCCAACGGCTAAGACGCCATGCGCCGGCCATGTGGCCGGCGGGCCGGGCCAGCGGATGCCGGGCGGGAAACACCGCCCGGTCTCACTGGAAACTCGGCCCCGCATCGTACAATATGACCCGCCGCCGACTTGTCTGAGTCGGCGGCGTGTTGCCATCTGACGTTTGATTTCATCTGAAGACTGTTGCCATCTGCACGCAGATGGCCCCGCCGGAGTGCCCCGATGTCCGAGCCCAAGTTCAAGCGCGTCCTCCTGAAGGTCTCCGGTGAAGCGCTGATGGGGGAGCAGACCTACGGCATCGACCACAAGGTGGTGAAGCGCATCGCCGGTGAGGTGAAGGACGCCCTGGAGATCGGTGTCGAGGTGTGCCTCGTCATCGGCGGCGGCAACATCTTCCGCGGGCTCAAGGGTGCTGCCGAAGGCATGGAGCGCGCCAGCGCCGACTATATGGGCATGCTGGCCACGGTGATGAACGCCCTGGCCATGCAGAACGGGCTGGAGCAGGAAGGCGTGCCGACGCGCGTGCTGTCAGCCATTCCCATGACGACCGTCTGCGAGCCCTATATCCGCCGCCGCGCCGTCCGTCACATGGAAAAGGGCCGCGTGGTGATCTTCGCCGCCGGCACCGGCAACCCCTTCTTCACAACCGATACGGCGGCCGCCCTGCGCGCCTCCGAGATGAATTGCGATGCCCTGATGAAGGGCACCCAGGTGGACGGCGTCTATACCGCCGACCCCAAGCTCGACCCGTCCGCCACCCGCTATGAGCGGCTGGGCTACATGCAGGTGCTGGCCGATGACCTGAAGGTCATGGATGCCTCTGCTATTGCCCTGTGCCGGGACAATTCCATTCCCATCGTGGTGTTCAACATCCACGAAAAGGGTGAGTTCGGCCGCGTGCTGCAGGGGCAGGGGCGGTCGACCATTGTTGAGAACATTGCCGCGTAGAACGCGCCATCCGCATACGGACGGCATGATGCCGTGCCCGCGGGATGAAAGATCGAAGGAGAGCCGCAATGGCCGAAGAAGCACCCGGCGTTGACCTGAAAGACATCGAGCACCGCATGCACGGGGCGCTGGATAACCTGAAGAGCGAATTCGGTGGCCTGCGCACGGGCCGTGCCTCCGCCTCGCTGCTCGACCCGGTGATGGTCGACGCCTATGGCCAGAAGATGCCGCTCAACCAGGTGGGCACTGTCTCCGTGCCGGAGCCGCGCCTGATCATGGTATCGGTCTGGGACAAGTCGATGGTGGGCCCGGTCGAGAAGTCGATCCGCGAAGCTGGCCTCGGCGTCAATCCGGTGGCGGACGGCCAGAATGTGCGTGTGCCGATCCCCGAGCTGAACGAAGAGCGCCGCGTGGAGCTGACCAAGGTGGCCGGCAAATATGCCGAGGCGGCCCGCGTCGCCATCCGCAATGTGCGCCGCGATGCCATGGACCATCTCAAAAAAGCCGAAAAAGACGGCGACATTGGCAAGGACGACCACAAGAAGCTGGCCGACAAGGTGCAGGGATTGACCGACAAGTCCGTGGGCGATGTCGATGCCGCGCTCGCAGCCAAGGAAGCGGAGATCATGCAGGTCTGACATGACTGTCCCTCGTTGCCCCTTGTGGGTAACGGGCGGGAAATGTCCGATCTGATAGTCTGACCTCATGCCCAGAGCCGAAGCACCAGTTCCGATCAGCGGTCCGGAGAGCGAAGATGGTCTCGATGACCACGACCGCCAGCCGGAGCAATGGTCGGCGCCTGCAGCGGCCAATGGCAATGTGCCCCGGCACGTGGCCATCATCATGGACGGCAATGGCCGCTGGGCCGCCAAGCGCCACCTGCCGCGCAAGCTGGGTCACCGCCAGGGCGTGGAGACCGTGCGCCGCATGGTCCGCGCCGTCGGGGAACGGGGCATCCGCTACCTGACATTGTACGGCTTTTCCACCGAGAACTGGCGCCGGCCCAAGGACGAGGTGGATGACCTTATGGGTCTGCTGCGCCTCTATATCCGCCGCGACCTGTCGGAACTGCACAAGAACAATGTGCGTGTGCGGATCATCGGTGGCCGTGACGGCCTGGCCCCTGACATCGTGCGGATGATCGACGACGCCGAGGCGCTGACCCGCGCCAATGACGGCCTCAACCTCACCATCGCCTTCAATTATGGCGGCCAGTCTGAAATCGCCGACGCCACCCGCCGCATCGCCGAGGCGGTCGCGCGCGGCGAGATGGCGCCCGCCGACATCACGCCGGACACGGTGGCGGACCATCTTCAGACCGCCGACATTCCGGATCCGGACCTTGTCATCCGCACCAGCGGCGACAAGCGCCTGTCGAACTTCCTGATCTGGCAGGCGGCCTACGCGGAGCTTGTCTTCGTGGATACGCTGTGGCCGGACTTTACCGACGACACACTTGGAGACGCACTGGCTGAGTATGCCTCGCGCGAACGCCGCTTCGGGGCAAGAGAACCATGGACGCCCCAACGCTGACAGACAGCCCTGATACGGGTGGCCCGGCAGAGCCAGGCAAAAAGCCGTCCGCCGGCCGTGAACTAGTCATGCGCATCGCGTCCGCTGCGGTGCTGGCACCGGTTGCCATCTATCTCGTCTATCGGGGCGGCTGGGCCTTCACGGGCCTGGTCATGCTTGCCGCCGTGCTGATGACCTATGAATGGGCGCGGCTGGTGCGCGGCAGCCACCTCAATGCGGATTACATCATCCACGCCGTGACGGCGATTGTCTCCATCGGCCTGGCCGGTGCGGACAAGCCGCTGCTGGGACTGCTGGCCGCGCTTGCGGGCGTGGTGCTGGCGCTTGTAGTGGTGATCCTGCGCGGGCAGGGCCGGCGCTGGCCGATGATCGGCTTTCCCTACATCCTGCTGCCCTGCATCGCCATCGTCTGGCTGCGCAGCGGCGGCGAGTGGGGCATGCTGACCCTATACTGGCTGCTGGCCGTGGTGTGGGCCACCGACATCATGGCTTTCGTGGCGGGCCGCACCATCGGCGGGCCGAAGCTGGCGCCGCGCTTCTCCCCGGCCAAGACGTGGTCGGGCCTGCTGGGCGGCATGGCCGGTGCGGCGGTGGCGGGGGCAGCGACGTCGCTCATCCTCAATCTGGATGTGGCAGTGTTGCTGGCCCTTATCAGCGGCGGAATCGCGGTCATCGCCCAAATTGGCGATATCGCCGAATCCGCCTTGAAACGCTACGCACATGTGAAAGACTCGAGCCATCTCATTCCCGGGCATGGGGGCGTGCTGGACCGGGTGGATGGATTGATTTTTGCGGCTGTTGCCGCGGCCCTGGCGGCCCTGATCGGCGTGTTGACCGAACAGGGGCAGGGCATCGGTTTGGGGGTATTCGTCGTATGAGCATTGCGGCTTCGGAGGATCTTCTGCCTGCCATGGAACCCGGCAGCGCGCCCAGGACCCTGTGCGTCCTCGGCTCCACCGGCTCTATCGGCACGTCAACGCTGGATCTCGTCGCCCGCAATCCCGAGCGCTTCCAGGTCGATGTGCTGACGGCGAATGCCAATGTGGAGCTGCTGGCAAGCCAGGCCCGCCAGTTCAATGCCCGCATGGCCGTGGTGGCGGACCCGGACCGCTATGACGAGCTCAAAACAGCCCTTTCCGGCACTAATATCGCCGTTGCCGCCGGGCCGGACGCCCTGAACGAGGCCGCAGACCGCGACACCGATTACGTGATGGCCGCCATTGTGGGTGCTGCAGGCCTCGAGCCCACCCTGACGGCCGCCCGCCGGGGTGCCTGCGTGGCGCTCGCCAACAAGGAATGCCTCGTCAGCGCCGGGACCGTCTTCCTCGAGGCCGTGGACAAGGCCGACGCGACCCTCCTGCCGGTTGATTCCGAGCACAATGCCATCTTCCAGGTGCTGGAAACCCACAACCGGGACGCCATCGACAAGATCATCCTCACCGCCTCCGGCGGCCCGTTCCGCACCTGGGAAAAGGCCCGCATGGAAGCCGCGACCCCGGCGGAAGCAGTGGCGCACCCCAATTGGTCGATGGGGGCCAAGATCTCCGTCGATTCGGCAACGATGATGAACAAGGGCCTCGAAGTCATTGAGGCCTATTACCTTTTCGGCGTCGAAACCGACCAGCTGGACGTGCTGGTGCACCCGCAATCGGTGATTCACTCCATGGTGGCTTATACGGACGGCTCGGTGCTGGCGCAGCTTGGCTCCCCGGACATGCGCACCCCCATCGCCCACACCATGGCCTGGCCCGCCCGGATGCCCGCGCCGGCGGCCCGGCTGGACCTTGCCGAGATTGCCCAGCTCACCTTCGAAGCCCCTGATCTTGAACGGTTTCCGGCGCTGAGGCTGGCCCTGGCTGCCTTGCAAACAGGGGGGGCGGCCCCTACACTCCTCAACGCTGCAAACGAAGTGGGGGTGGCAGCATTTCTGGGTGGTGAGATCGGTTTTCTCGACATTGCCGCAATTGTCGAGGACACCATGTCGCGCGGTGTGGCGCAGGGCCTGTCAGGCGCGCCCGCCAGCCTGGATGACGTGTTGCAGCTCGACGTGGCCGGACGGGCCATCGCAGCCGAGCTGGTGACGGCGCGCCGGTCCTGACGGGCAGTCGGGCAAGTCGGCTGCGTGCCGGTATGTGTAAGGCGGGAAGGGCCGGTCCAACAGGGTCCGTCCGCCAGGAAGCAAGGTAGGGGATAGCGCCCGTAATGGATTTTCTTTCCGGATTGTTCGGCTATGTGGTGCCGTTCGTCTTCGTGCTGTCCCTTGTGGTGTTCATCCACGAGATGGGCCACTTCCTGGTCGCGCGCTGGTTCGGCATCATCGTTGAGCAGTTCTCCATCGGCTTCGGGCGCGAGGTCGCCGGCTGGACCGACAAGAACGGCACCCGCTGGAAGGTGGGCTGGCTGCCGCTGGGCGGCTATGTGAAATTCCTCGGCGACGAGAGCGCCGCCAGCACGCCGGACCGTGCAGCGCTGGAGAAGCTGCCTGAGGATGTCCGCGGGGATTGCTTCCAGTTCAAGCCGCTGCATGCACGCGCGGCCGTGGTGGCGGCGGGCCCGGTGGCCAATTTCATCCTCGCCATCATCATCTTCGCCTTCATGTATTCCGTGGTCGGTCAGACCATCACTGCCCCGCGCATCGACAAGGTGCTGGCGGACGGCCCGGCCGCGGCAGCCGGTTTCGAGCCGGGTGACCTGATCGTCAGCATCCAGGGCAGCGAGATCGTCAGCTTCAACGACATGCAGCGCATCGTTTCCACGAGCCCGGAGCGCGAGCTCGATGTGGTGGTGGAGCGTGACGGCGCGCTCGTTGATCTCGTTGTGGTGCCCGAGCTCAAGGAAATCACCGATCGCTTCGGCAATACGCAGATGGTGGGCATGATCGGCCTGTCACGCAGCAATGCGGCAGACGACCTTGTGACCGTGCGCTACAACCCGGCGGTGGCCGTGTGGAAGGGCGTGGAGGAGACGGGGTTCATCATCTCCACCACCTTCAGCTATCTCGGCGACATCATCGTCGGCCGTCAGAATGCGGATCAGCTGGGCGGTCCGCTGCGCATTGCCCAGGTATCAGGCCAGGTGGCGACGCTTGGTCTGCTGGCGCTGCTGAACCTCGCAGCCATCCTGTCCGTCTCCATCGGGCTGTTAAACCTTTTCCCCATCCCCATGCTCGACGGCGGCCACTTGCTGTACTATGCAGTCGAAGCGGTTCGCGGGGAGCCGCTGGGGGAAAAAGCCCAGGAATACGGCTTTCGTATCGGCCTTGCGGCTGTCTTGTCTTTGATGCTGTTCGCCACCTGGAATGATCTGGTTCATTTGCGGGTGGTGGAGTATATCGGCTCGGTATTTTCCTGAGCGATGGGGCGGAACATAGTGTCTTTCATTCATCTGTCACACCTTCAGGACCGCGCGGTCGCAGCGCTTGCCGCAATCATGCTGCTGGCAACACCGGCCATCGCTCAGACGGGACCTGCCGCCCCGCCATCGGCGCAGGCAGCTCCCGACGCATCGGCGCAGGATGCCGGTGGCCAGTCCAGCCTCGAAATCGCGCGCATCCAGGTTGAAGGCAACCAGCGCGTGGAGGCGGAAACGGTCCGCTCCTACATGACCATCCGCGAGGGCCAGGAGGTCACCGCCAAGGACATCGATACCTCCCTCAAGACCCTGTTCGGCACCGGCCTGTTCGCCGACGTGTCGATCCGCCAGAGCGGCCGTGACCTGATCGTGACGGTTGTGGAAAACCCGATCATCAACCGGGTGGCCTTCGAAGGGAATTACCGCATTGACGATGATGACCTGTCGGCCGAAACGGAGCTGAAGCCGCGCGTCGTCTTCACCCGCGCTCGTGTGCAATCGGACCTGCAGCGCATCATCGAGCTCTACCGCCGCAAGGGTAACTTCGCGGCCGCCATCGAGCCGAAGATCATCCAGCTGCCGCAGAACCGCGTCGACCTCGTCTACGAGATCAGCGAAGGCCCGGAAACCGGCGTGTCGAGCATCAAGTTCGTCGGCAACAAGGCCTTCTCCGACAGCGAGCTGCGCGGCGAGATCGCGACCGCTGAATCGGCCTGGTGGAAATTCCTCTCTACCAACGACAATTACGACCCGGACCGGCTGACCTTCGACCGCGAGCTGCTGCGCCGCTTCTATCTCATCAACGGCTATGCCGACTTCCGCGTGCTGTCCTCGGTCGCCGAAATGGCGCCGGACGGCAGCGAGTTCTTCATCACCTTCACGGTGGAAGAGGGCGAGCTTTACACCTTCGGCGAGATCGACGTGCAGACCGAGCTGGCACGTCTGGACACGGACGAGCTGCGCAAGCTGGTGCCCATCGAGGCCGGCGACCAGTATGACGCCTCGAAGATCGACGACGCAGTGGACGCACTCACCTTTGCGGCGGGTACGGAAGGTTATGCCTTCTCCGACGTGCGCCCCCGCGTGCGCCGCGACCGCGAAGAGCGCAAGATCAACATCACCTTCCGCATCGATGAAGGCCCGCGCGTCTATGTCGAGCGCATCAACGTCAACGGCAATGTCCGCACGCTCGACCGCGTGATCCGGCGCGAGCTGCGCCTGGCGGAAGGCGACGCCTTCAACCGCGTGCTGCTGAGCCGCTCGCGTGACCGTATCCGCAGCCTCGGCCTGTTCGCCCGCGTGGAAGTGACCGAGGAACCCGGCTCCCAGGAAGACCTGACGGTCATTAATGTGGACGTGGAAGAAACCTCGACCGGTGAACTCTCGATCGGTGCGGGCTTCTCGTCCGACACCGGCATCATCGGTGACCTGGCGATCATCGAGCGCAACCTGCTCGGCCGGGGTCAGTTCCTGCGCCTGCGCCTGTCGCTGTCGGGCGACCGCCAGCAGATCGACCTGCGCTTCACCGAGCCCTATTTCATGGGCCGCAATATGAGCGCCGGCATCGACCTGTTCGGCACGGAAAGCGACTTCCAGGACGAATCCGGCTTCGACTTCCAGCAGACCGGTGTCGGCTTCCGCTTCGGCTTCCCGATGAGCGAGTTCTCGTCGCTGCAGCTGCGCACCAGCTATGTGCGCGAGGAAATCAAGAACGTGGCGTCCAACGCCTCGATTTCAGTGCAGGCATCCGAAGGCAAGGCCGACGCGCATCTGCTCGGCTACACCTATTCCCTTGACCAGCGGAACGACCCGGAAAAGCCGACAGGCGGCTACACCTTCTTCTTCGAGCAGGACCTCGGCACGCCGCTGGGTGACACGACCTTCCTCGAAAGCGAGCTGGGTGCCGCCATCTATTACGGCATCAACGAGGACTTCATCGCCTCGCTGCGCGTCGATGCCGGCTACATCTTCGGCTATAACGGCGACGATGTGCGCCTGAACAACCGCTTCTTCAAGGGCGGCTCCAGCTTCCGCGGTTTCGAGCCGTCCGGCGTCGGTCCGCGTGACACCATTACCGATGACGCCCTGGGCGCCAATGCCTTCGCTATCGGGTCGGCCCAGCTGACGGTGCCGCTCTTCCTGCCAGAAGAGCTCGGCATCACCGGTGCGGTGTTCTCGGATTTCGGTGTTGTGGGCCTCAACGACGAGGATGACCGCTTCTTCCTGATCAACGGTGCCATCGTCCGTAGCGACATTCAGGACGACTTGGCCTTCCGCGCCTCGGGCGGCTTCAGCCTGTTCTGGGAGTCACCGTTCGGCCCCGTGCGCGTCGACCTCGCCGAAGCCTTCCTGAAGCAGGACTACGACAAGGAACAGTTCTTCCGCTTCAGCGCCGGCACCAGTTTCTAAAGCAAGAAGACAGGGGAGACTTACGTGCGTAACTCCGCAGTAACGGGAGGCGGCTTCCGCCTATGGTCACCGCGCGCCACGCTGCGCGCCGCAGCCTTGATGGCGATGGTTTTGGGCGCAGCGATTGCCGCAGGCGTGATGCCGGGCACAGCCCAGGCGCAGGTGCCGCCGGCGCGTGCCCTGTTCCTCAACCTCGACACCGTGTTCACCCAGTCCGCCGTCGGCAAGGACATTCGCGGCCAGCTTGAAGCCATGCTGTCGGAAATCGCCGCCCGCGAGGAAAAGGTGATCAAGGATCTGGACGCCCGCCAGGAGGTGCTTACCGGCCAGGCCCAGACCCGTCCGCAGGCGGAGGTCCGCAAGGACTGGGACGCCCTGCAGGCCGAGCGCCAGGGCCAGATGAGCCTGTTCCAGCTCGAGCGCACGGCTGTGCAGGCCGCGGCCTCCGATGCCCGCCGCAAGGTGAACGGCGTGCTGAACGAGATCATGCGCGAGGTGCTGCGCGAGCGCGGCGCCAACATGGTGCTCTCGGTGGACGCGGTGCTGGTGGGTGGTGTCGATTACGACATCACCAACGAGGTGGTCGCCCGCCTCGACAAGCAGCTGCCCAAGCTGAAGGTCGAACGGCCCAAATCGCCGAAGTAAACATGGCTGCCGGCAGCGCATGCAGGCGCTGCCGGACCCGCCGCATGCGTAGCGTCAATTCAGAGATCACGAGACACAGATGGCCGACCCGAGATTTTTCAAAAAGGCGGGGCCCTTCGATCTGAAGACGATTGCGGCGAAGATCTCGGCCGAGATCCGCAATGATGACGGCAGCCTGAAGATCGACGATGTGGCGCCGCTGGACGCCGCGGGCCCGTCGCAGATCAGCTTCTTCGACAATCCCAAATACAAGGATGCCCTGACCCAGACCAAGGCCGGGGCCGTGATCCTTGCGCCGTCTGCGGTGGAGTTCGCACCGGAAGGCGCAGCCCTGCTTGTGGTGGACATGGCTTATCCGTCCTACGCGGCGGTGGCGCTGATGTTCTACCCCCATGTCTCCGCAGCCCCCGGCATCAGCCCGGCGGCCCATGTGGACCCGTCGGCCAAGCTGGCGGACGACGTGACCATCGGCACCGGCGCGGTCATCTCCGCTGGGGTCGAGATCGGGACCGGGTCGTCGGTCGGTCCCAATACGGTGATCGGCGAAGGGGTGATGATCGGCCGCAACTGCGCGATCGCGGCCAATGTGACCCTGTCCCACACGCTGATCGGTGACCGGGTGATCATCCATCCCGGCGCGCGTATCGGCCAGGACGGGTTCGGCTTTGCCATGGGTGCGCACGGCCACCAGAAGATCCCGCAGCTGGGCCGCGTGGTGATCCAGGACGATGTGGACATCGGGGCCAACACCACCATCGACCGCGGCAGCGGGCCGGACACGGTGATCGGCGCCGGCAGCAAGATCGACAACCAGGTGCAGCTCGCCCATAACGTGGTGATCGGCCGCAATTGCGTGATCGTCTCCCAGGTGGGCATATCAGGCTCCGCCAAGCTGGGCGATTTCGTGGTGGCGGGCGGCCAGGTGGGCATTGCCGGCCACCTGGAAATTGGTGACGGCGCCATGCTGGCCGCGCGCACCGGCGTGCCCAGCGATTTGCCCGGCGGCCAGCAATATGGCGGCACGCCCGCCCGTCCCATGTCGCAATGGCGGCGTGAACTGGCGGCGGTGGCCATCCTGGCCAAGAGAAGGAAGAAGAAATCGGGCTAGACTGTCCCGATACGTCCAAGACCGATTCTGCGAGACCGAAACATGGCCGATACCAACGAGACACCGCCGACCGGCGGCACCATGGGCATTGCCGACATCATGCGCGTGATGGAGCTGCTGCCGCACCGCTATCCGATGCTGCTGATCGACCGCATCATCGATATCGACGGCGACAAATCCGCCGTGGGCATCAAGAACGTGACGATCAATGAGCCACATTTCCAGGGCCATTTCCCGGAACTGCCGGTGATGCCGGGCGTGCTGATCATCGAGGCCATGGCACAGACGGCAGGCGCCGTGGTGATGAGCAACATGGATGCGCGGGCGGACACCAAGACGGTCTATTTCATGACCATCGACGGGGCCCGGTTCCGCAAGCCGGTGGTGCCCGGTGACGTGCTGGAACTGCATGTTGAAATGATCCGCTCGCGCGGGCCGGTCTGGAAATATTCCGGCAAGGCCAAAGTGGGTGACACATTGGTGGCGGAAGCTGAGTTCAGCGCGATGATCGCCGACCGGGACGCGGGCGGCGGCGCCAATCCGAAGATTTCCAAGGCCAAGGGAGACGCTTGATGGCCATCCATCCGACCGCAATTGTCGCGGACGGCGCTCAGATCGGCGACGGTGTCGAGATCGGCCCCTATAGCGTGGTCGGCGGGAATGTCGTGCTGGGCGACGGGGTGGTGCTGCACAGCCATGTCGTGATCGACGGCTGGACGACCATCGGTGCCGAGACGCATGTGTTTCCCTTCGCCTCCGTCGGCCATGTGCCGCAGGACAAGAAATTCTCCGGCGAGAAGACTGAGCTGATCATCGGCGAGAACAACACGATCCGCGAGGGTGTCACCATCAATCCGGGTACGGAGCATGGCGGCGGCGTCACCCGGATCGGCAATGGCGGCCTGTTCATGGCCGGCGTCCACGTGGCGCATGACTGCATCGTCGGCGACAACGTGATTTTCGCCAACAATGCGACGCTCGGCGGCCATTGCGTGGTGGGTGATTTCGCCTTCATGTCGGGCCTCACGGCGGCGCACCAATTCGTGCGCATCGGCAAACACGCCATCATCGGCGGCATGTCGGGCGTGGAGAAGGACGTAATCCCCTACGGCTCCGTGCTGGGCAACCGCGCCGTGCTGAAGGGGCTCAACATTGTCGGCCTCAAGCGCCGCGGATTCTCGCGCGACGAGATTCACAGCCTGCGCCGGGCCTACCGCCTGCTGTTTGCCGAAGAAGGCACGCTGAAAGAGCGCGTGGCGGATGTCGCCGAGGAATATGGCGACAATGAAAGCGTGATGGACATTGTCGATTTCATCCGGGCCGACACCAAGCGCAAGCTGGTGACGCCGCGCCCGGACGGCAACGGCATGAACAGCGCCTTTGACGACTAGCGGCAGGGCGGACGCCACCTCATGCGTAAACTAGGCATCGTCGCCGGCTCCGGCCCGGTTCCGCTGAAGCTCGCCGAGGCGTGCACGCAGATGGGCCGGCCGCTTTATGTCGTCGGCATCGAGGGCGAGGCGCGCGCGGATATCGCAGCCTTTGACCATGGCTGGGCACGGCTTGGGGCCATTGGCACGGCGGTGGAGCAGCTCAAGAAAGCCGGCTGCGAGGATGTGTGCATCATCGGGCCGGTCAAGCGGCCGGATTTCTCCAAGCTGAAACTCGACTGGACGGCGACCAAGCTGCTGCCGCGCGTGCTCAATGCCGCGCGCAAGGGCGACGATGCGCTGTTGTCCTTCTTCGTGCGCTGGATGGAGGATCAGGGCTTCAAGGTGGTCGGCGCGGAAGACGTGCTCGGCGACCTCGTGGCACCCGAGGGCGCCGTGGGCGCCCACGCGCCGGATGAGGGCGCGCTGCGTGACATCGACCTGGGCGCGCAGGTGGTGCATGCGCTGGATGATTTGGACGTGGGGCAGGGGGCCATTGCCTGCGACGGGCTGGTGCTGGCCGTGGAAGCCGCTGAAGGCACTGACGAGATGCTGCGCCGGACCGCCCGCCTGCCGGAGACCGTGCGCGGCACGGCGGACAAGCGCCGCGGCGTTCTCGTCAAGCTGCCCAAGCCGTCGCAGGACCGGCGTGTGGACCTGCCCATGATGGGCACCCAGACCGTGGAACTCGCCGCCGAGGCAGGGCTTGCGGGCATCGCCATCGAAGCAGGCGGCGCCATCGTCTTCGACCGGGACGAAGTGGCCCGCCTTGCCGATGCAAACGGCATGTTCGTCTATGCCTTCCCCAAACCGGAAAAATCCTGATGAGTGACGTAACCCCGGACGTGGCTGCATCACCTTCGCCGTCGCTGCCGCAGCGGGCGGGGACGCCCCTGCGCGTGATGCTTATCGCCGGGGAACCGTCCGGAGATATTCTGGGGGCGGAGCTGATGGCAAGCCTGCGCACAGCGTCGCCCCTGCCCATCGAGTTTATCGGCGTCGGCGGTGACCGGATGACGGCGGAAGGGATTAACAGCATCGTCGCCATGTCCGAGATCGCCGTGATGGGCCTGCGCGAAGTGGTGCCGCGCATTCCGCTGATCTACCGCCGCATCCGCCAGACGGCGCGCTATGCCAGGGACATGAACCCGGACGTGGTCGTCATCATCGACTCGCCGGACTTTACGCACTCGGTCGCCAAGCGCATCGCCCGTCAGGCACCGCACATCCCGATCATCAACTATGTCTCGCCCCAGGTCTGGGCCTGGCGCCAGGGACGCGCTGCCAAGATGGCGACCTATCTGACCCATGTGCTGGCGCTGCTGCCGTTCGAACCGGCGTTTTACGCCGAGAAGTCGACGCTTGCCTGCACCTTTGTGGGCCACCCGGTGCTGGAGCGCGTCCAGCTTGGCGGCGGTGATCAATTCCGTGCACGGCACAATATTGCCGCCGACACGCCGGTGCTGGCGCTGCTGCCCGGCAGCCGCCCCAATGAAGTGAAAAACCTGATCGGCATCTTCCTCGACACCGCCCGCCGCCTGCGCCGGAACCTGCCGGACCTCGTGGTGGTGCTGCCGACGGTACCCAACGTTGCGGCACTGGTGCGGGAGAAGCTGGCAGGCGAAACCCTGCCGCTGATCCTGGTTGAGGACCAGGCTGAAAAATTCGCAGCCTTCGATGCCGCCAACGCCGCGCTCGCCGCCTCCGGCACCGTGTCGCTGGAGCTTGGCCTTGCCCGCGTGCCGACGGTGATCGGCTACCGCATCGAGCGGCTGGCGGCCTTCATCATCCGCAGGCTGGCAAAGGTGAACAGCATCGTGCTGGCAAACCTCGTGCTCGGCCGCAACGTGATCCCCGAATATCTTCAGGAAGACTGCGAGCCGGAAACCCTGGCACGCGCCCTGCTGCCGCTGATGACCGACACGCCAGAGCGGGACGAAATGCTGTCTGCCTTGGGCGAGATGCGCATGCGGCTGGGGGATGATGGCGGCCTGCGCCCGGCCGAACGCGCCGCTGAAGTGGTGCTGTCGATCGGCCTGCCTGAGAAGGAACGCCGCGCCGCGCACCTGCCGGCCTGAGCCGTCCGATTCCTCAAGCGATCAGCCACAAAAAACCGGGCCGCCCCGATCCCCGATAGGGGTGGGACGGCCCGGCTTTTGATGCCTGGATGTCGGTGCGGCTGAGCCTAGCGCTCGCCGCGGCCCACATAGGGGCGCTCCGGATAGCCCGTGTAGAGCTGACGCGGACGGCCGATACGCTGGCTCGGATCCTCGATCATTTCCTTCCACTGGGCGATCCAGCCGACCGTGCGGGCCAGCGCGAACAGCACCGTGAACATGGTGGTCGGGAAGCCGAGGGCCCGCAGGGTGATGCCGGAATAGAAGTCGATGTTCGGATAGAGCTTCTTCTCGACGAAGTACTCGTCCTCGAGCGCGATCTTCTCAAGCTCCATCGCCACGTTGAGCAGCGGGTCATCCTTGATGCCCAGCGTGTTCAGCACTTCGTGGCAGGTCTGCTGCATCACCTTGGCGCGCGGATCGTAGTTCTTGTACACGCGGTGACCGAAGCCCATCAGACGGAACGGGTCGTTCTTGTCCTTGGCCTTCTGCACATATTCCGGGATGCGGTCCACGCTGCCGATTTCCATCAGCATGTTCAGCGCCGCCTCGTTGGCGCCGCCATGGCTCGGGCCCCACAGGCAGGCAATGCCCGCGGCGATGCAGGCGAACGGGTTGGCACCCGACGAACCGGCAAGGCGCACGGTGGAGGTGGAGGCGTTCTGCTCATGATCCGCATGCAGAATGAAGATACGGTCCATGGCGCGCGCCAGCACCGGGTCCACCTTGTAGTCTTCTGCCGGCACGGCGAAGCACATGTGCAGGAAGTTTTCCGCGTAGGACAACTCGTTGCGCGGATACACGAAGGGCTGGCCCATGGAATACTTGTAGGCCATGGCCGCGATCGTCGGCATCTTGGCGATCAGGCGGCGGCTGGCGATCATCCGTTGCTCGGGATCATTGATGTCCGTCGAGTCGTGATAGAAGGCCGACAGGGCACCGACGACGCCGGTCATGATGGCCATCGGGTGCGCGTCACGGCGGAAGCCGCGATAGAGGTAGTTCAGCTGCTCATGCACCATGGTGTGATAGGTGATGGCGCGCTCGAACTCCTGGTACTGGCTTTCGGTCGGCAGTTCGCCTTCCAGCAGCAGGTAGCAGGTCTCGATGAAGTCGCCCTTCTCGGCCAGTTGGTCGATCGGGTAGCCGCGGTGCAGCAGCACGCCGGCCTCGCCGTCGATGAAGGTGATCTTGCTTTCGCAGCTCGCCGTTGAGGTGAAGCCGGGGTCGTAGGTGAAACGGCCGCTCTGTCCATAGAGCTTGGAGATGTCCACCACATCCGGACCGACGGAGCCCGCATAGACCGGCATGTCGTAGGTGTCGCCCTCGACCTCGATCTTCGCGGTGGCTTTGGGTCCACCCTTCATTCCGTATTCATTCATAGCTCAAAAGCCCCGTTGTTATATCGGACGGCCCGAAGGGCTGCTCACATCAGCCCTGGGGAAGGTCGCCCGGGTTAGTCCAAAAGGCCGCGCTTCGCCTTTTTGTTGTTGCGCGCAGTCTCCGTTGTGCCGGCTGCCGTCATGCCCGGAGGCATATCAGGCGGCCTGATCCTTGATGCGGGCAAGGCTTTCATCCCTGCCCAGGACGGCCAGGACATCGAAGATGCCTGGCGATGTGGTGGTGCCGGTAAGGGCGGCGCGCAGCGGCTGCGCCACCTTGCCCAGCTTGAGATCCTTTTCCTCGGCGAAGGCGCGGACGGCGCCCTCGATGCCGTCGAGCGACCAGTCCCCCATGCCTTCAAGCGCCGGCAAGAGGCCCGCGAGCACGCCGCGCGCATCCGCGTCCAGCAGCTTCTCGGCTTTCTCGTTCATGTCGAGGGGGCGCGTGGCGATGAGGAACTTCGCGCCCTCGGCCAGATCATCAATGGTCTTGGCGCGCTCCTTGAGACCGGGCATGGCCTCGATCAGGGCGGCGCGGACGCCGTCATCCACCTGCCAGCCCTTGACCTCGCGCATCATGCGCAGGGTCTCGTCGGCCAGCCGTGTGTCGTCGGCCTCGCGGATATAGATGCCGTTGAGATTGGCCAGCTTGGCGAAATCGAACCGGGCGGGGGACTTGCCGATCTGCTCAAGCCCGAACCACTCGATGGCCTGCTCGGTGGAAAAGACTTCATCATCGCCATGGCTCCAGCCGAGCCGGGCGAGATAGTTGCGCATGGCTTCCGGCAGGTAGCCCATGTCGCGGTACTGCTCGGCCCCCATGGCGCCGTGGCGCTTGGACAGCTTGGCACCGTCCGGCCCGTGGATCATCGGCACATGCGCATAGGCCGGCACGTCCCAGCCCATGGCCTGAAGCAGATTGATCTGCCGGGCTGCGTTGGTGAGATGGTCGTCGCCGCGAATGACGTGGGTGATACCCATGTCGTGGTCATCCACCACCACCGACAGCATGTAGGTGGGCGAGCCGTCCGACCGCAGCAGGATGTAATCATCCAGCACATTGTTGGGCATGGTCACGTCGCCCTGCACATGGTCGCGGATGACGGTCTCGCCATCGCGCGGCATCTTGAGGCGGATGACCGGCGCCACGCCTTCAGGCGCATCGGCGGGGTCGCGGTCGCGCCAGCGGCCGTCATAGCCCTGCGGCTTGCCCTCGGCCTTGGCGCGCTCACGCATTTCGGCGAGCTCCTCCTGGGAGGCATAGCACTTGTAGGCCTTGCCCTCGGCGAGCAGCTGATTGGCCACCTCCGCATGGCGCGCGCGGCGCGCATACTGGAAGACGGGCTCCTCGTCCCAGTCGAGGCCAAGCCAGCGCATGCCCTCGAAGATCGCCTCGACCGCTTCCTCGGTGGAGCGGGTGCGGTCCGTGTCCTCGATGCGCAGCAGGAACTGCCCTCCGTGATGGCGCGCGAACAGCCAGCTGAACAGCGCCGTCCGCGCCCCGCCAATATGCAGAAACCCCGTCGGAGAGGGAGCAAAGCGGGTACGCACGGCACCATCAGCAGAGGGGCTGGCGGCAGGAGAGCTGGCCGGCATCAATCGTCCTTCGGTTTGCGCCGCTGCCGGGAGGCAGGCAAGGCAGAATGGGAAATGCGGACCTGCGCGCCGGGGCCTGCCGGAAGACAGGTCTGGATCTGCACGGTCGCATGACTTGGGGTTGGTTTCGGCGGGGGAGACGCAAGAACCTCTGAGGACGCTGCGTTTCCGTGCCGAAGCCCGGCGGGTTTTAGCATATCGCATCCCGCTGCGATACGTTGCGGTGCACCCAAAATTTACCACACCCAAGCTGCTACCATTTGGTGCAAAATCAGCTCCATGGCAAGCGTCCATGACAGGGGTTTGGGGAATTATCTCCTGAAATCAAGGGGTTGGCGGATCCGCCTTGCGGCGGTGCCGCCTCTGCGCGCCATGGCGGGCAGCCTGCGCCGCCTGGCTTCAGAAGAAATTGACCGCCAGCAGGCACGCCTGGCGCTGTGGCTGCCGGTCTTAATGGGGGCAGGCGCGGTCTGGTACCTGTGCCTGACGGCGGAGCCGCCGGGCTGGATCGCACCGCTGGTGGGGCTTCTGGCGGGCGCTGCGGCATGGGCGGCGCGCCGCACCCTGTCCCTGCTGGCACCGGCCATGGCGCTCGCCTTCCTGGCGGCGGGGTTTGCCTCCGCCGACTGGCGCACGGCGCGGGTGACGGCCCCGGTGATCGCCAAACCCATCTCCTACGCCATGGTATCCGGCACGCTGTTGAGCCGCACAGCGACGGCTTCCGGCGGCGAACGCCTGCTGATCGCCCCGCGCGAGGTGGGGCGGCTGTCCATCGACGAGATGCCCGCGCGGCTGCGTATTACCGTCCGTACACAGATAGAAAGCGCGCTGCCGGGAGACGTGATCCGCCTGCCCGCCGGGCTGCTGCCGCCGCCGGGACCCGCAGCCCCGGGCGCGTTCGACTTTTCGCGCCAGGCCTTCTTCCGTGAGATCGGGGCCGTGGGCTATGCGCTGGGCAAGGTGGAGGTGGAAGATAGCTGGCCGGGTGGATTTGCCGCCTGTCTTGAATTCTGCGTCAGCCGCCTGCGGGTCAAGCTCACCCATCGCATCGTTGACGCGCTGCCGGCCCCGCGCGGCGCGGTGGCCGCAGCCCTGATGACCGGGGACCGGGGCGGCATTCCCGAAGACATTCTTCAGGATCTGCGGGATGCGGGACTGGCCCACCTGCTGGCGATCTCCGGGCTGCACATGGCGCTGTTCGCAGGAACGCTGTTCTGGGGCGTGCGGGCGGCGCTGGCCCTGGTGCCGGGGCTGGCGCTGACGGCACCGATCAAGAAATGGGCCGCCGCGCTGGCGCTGGCAGGGGCAGCGGGATACCTGCTGGTTTCCGGCGCCTCCGTCGCCACCCAGCGGGCCTTTGTCATGTTCGCGCTGATCTTCATCGCGGTGCTGACCGACAGGCCGGCGATCACCTTGCGCAACGTGGCGCTGGCCGCCCTCATCATCCTGCTGCTGACGCCGGAGGCCGTGCTGGAGGCAAGCTTCCAGATGTCATTCGCAGCGGCTGCCGCGCTCGTCGCCTTCTATGAAGGCGCGCGGGGCTGGGTCACGCGCCTGTCGCAGGCGGCGGCGGAGCGCGGCTGGGTGGTGCGGGGGGCGCTCTATCTCGGCGGCATCGCGCTCACCTCCATCGTGGCGTCGCTGGCCACGTCTCCCTTTGCCGCGTTTCATTTCAACCGGGTGGTGGATTTTGGCCTTGTCGCCAATCTGGCGGCCCTGCCGCTTGTGGGTTTCATCGTCATGCCCGCGGCACTCGTTGCCTTCATCCTGATGCCGCTCGGGCTTGAAGCCCTGCCCCTGTGGGTGGCGGGGAAGGGCATTCATGCAATCCTCTGGGTCGCCCATCAGGTGGCCTCCTGGCCGGGCGCGGTATCGCTGCTGCCTGCCATGCCCCAGGTGACCCTTGCAGCCACGGCCTTTGGCGGCCTCTGGATGGTGATCTGGTCCGGGCGTCTCAGATGGGCCGGGGTGCTCGGCCCGATGATCGGCATCGCCCTTGCGGTGACGGCGCCGGTGCCGGTGATGCTGGTCGAGCGGGAGGCAAAGCTCGTGGGGCTGCGCCTGCCGGATGGCACGCTCACCCTCAGCAGCAGCCGGTCCGGCAGCTTCAGCGGCGAGGTGTGGCTGCGGCGGGACGCGGATCGCCGTGATGTGGGCGAGGCGGCGGGCGCATTCAGCTGTGACGGACAGGGCTGTGCGCGTGACCATCCGCTGCTGGGCACGGTGAGCCTGGCGCGCGACTGGCAGGCGGCGATGGAAGACTGTCAGCAGGCGGATATTCTGGTGACACCGCTCTACATGCCGCGGCGCTGCGCGGCCCCTCTCATCATTGACGGAGGCGTGCTGTCGCGCCGGGGGGCACATGCGCTTTACCTGGAGGAGGGCGGACACGGGGACGGGCGTCAGCGCCTGCGCGTCATCACCGCCTGTGATCTTATCGGCGACCGGCCCTGGTCGCACTGTGCACCGCGCAAGTCCTGGGACCCCGGGCCATACATCCGCCGGAAAGGCGGGTGAGCCTTGTCATCCGCGTGGACCCGCAGGGGAGAAGACCCATGGCACTGTTTTCCTGGTTTCGCCGCCGCACGCCGCCGCCGCCCCAACTGACCGGCGATCCGGCCCACGACATGACGCAGGTGCTGCTGCGCATCGAGGCGCATCTCAGCGACCTCTCGGACCGCTCCCGCCAGCTCGAAAAACTGGACCGGCGTCTGCAAGGAATCGAGACAGCGCTCAGGCAGATCTAGACTGCGTCCCGCCGCTATTGCCGGAGGGATGGGGGTGTAACCGCACCACACACTGTCATTCCGCGACGTGATCGCGGAATCCAGGGAGGCTCACTCTGGCCGTGCAGAGGGGCTCTGGGCCCCGCGATCAGGTCGCGGGGTGACGCTTGGGGAAAGACCAAAGAGCAGGCGCGAGCGCTGTGCCCCACGTCGGAAGCGAGTGGGCCCTCCGGTCAAGCCGGAGGGATGCGGGTGGGGGCGTGGGGAACGGCTGTGCCTGCGGGGTTAGTAGCGCCGCATGAGGCCCACGAGCTTGCCCTGCACCTTGACCCGTTCGGACGGGAAGATGCGGGTTTCATAGGCCGGGTTGGCGGCTTCGAGTGCGATGGTGTCGCCCTTGCGGCGCAGGCGCTTCAGGGTGGCTTCCTGCTGGTCGATCAGCGCGACGACGATCTCGCCGGAGCCGGCGGTGTCGCAGCGCTGGATGACCACGATGTCGCCGTCGAAGATGCCGGCGTCGATCATCGAATCGCCCTTCACCTCGAGTGCGTAATGCTCACCGGAGCCGAGCAGGCTGGAAGGCACGCCCACATGGTTGCTGTCATCCTGCAGCGCCTCGATGGGCGTACCGGCAGCGATGCGGCCCACCAGCGGCAGGCTCAGGGCGTCGCCCCCTTCAGGCACGGAGGTATGATTGTCCGGCACGCGGGCGGGTTCGGACAGGCTGCCCTGGATCACGCTGGGCGAGAAACCGCGCTTGGCGGGTGCGCCGCCGCCCTGGGGCGCTGCGGATTCAGGCAGTTTCACAACTTCAAGAGCCCGCGCCCGGTGCGGCATGCGGCGGATGAAGCCGCGCTCCTCAAGCGCCGTGATCAGCCGGTGAATGCCGGACTTGGACCGCAAATCCAGCGCCTCCTTCATTTCATCGAAGGAGGGGGACACGCCGGTCTCCCGGATACGCTCGTGGATAAAGGTCAAAAGCTCGTGCTGCTTGCGCGTCAGCATGCCTCAATGTCTCCCGCAATCCCCGCCGGATGCCAAAGCGGCTGCTGACGCAGCCTGCCCGGCGGGCCTGTGATGCGACCGGGCAGCGGACCGCCCGGCATATGCCCCGGCTGCCGCCCGCATGCGGCGCTGCCGGAAGGTTGCGGTTTCGTTCGCAAGTTGATGCAAATCAGAACAAAACCAAAACCCTGCAAATGTTCTAGTTTGGTTCTCAAAACCCGTCAAGCGCTAAAGGCGAGGCACGGAACAGGCAAAGGGGAGGGCGCGGGGAAGGCGGGTATCAGCCGGCGTCGCGGGTGAAGTCGCCGGACTTGCCGCCGGACTTGCTCAGCAGGCGGACATCCGAAATGACCATCGTCTTGTCGATGGCCTTGAGCATGTCATAGAGGGTGAGACAGGCAACGCTGGCAGCGGTCAGCGCCTCCATCTCGACGCCGGTCTGCCCGGTCGTCCGCACGGTCGCCGTCACGTTGACCGCATGTTGCTCCGGGTCCGGATGGAAATCCACTGCCGCCTTGCTGACGGGCAGGGGATGGCACAGGGGTATGAGGTCGCTGGTGCGCTTGGCGGCCATGATGCCGGCGATGCGCGCGGTGGCAATGACATCGCCCTTGGGCGCGGTGCCGTCCACCAGCGCGGCGAAGGCCGCAGCCGACATGGCGATACGCCCGCCGGCCACGGCCTCCCGCTTTGTGACGGCCTTTTCCGAGACATCGACCATGGCCGCGTTGCCGCTGGCGTCGAGATGGGTCAGGCCGTCTTTTGTCATCCGGGAGATGCTCCTGGCGTCAGATGTCCCGCCGCATGACGCAGCGATGGGTGAGCCCGACTTCCGCTTCGTGGTTGGCCACGAGAATAAGAGCCGGTGTCAGCTCGGTTTCCGCGAGGATACGAAATCCCGCCGTCTCGTAAAACGGTGCATTCCACGGCACATTGGTGAAGGTGGACAGGGTGACGGCCTCAAGCCCGCGCGTCTTTGCTTCGGCGGCGACCGTCTCCACCAGCGCCCGGCCAAGCCCTTTGCCGCCGTGATCCGGGTCCATGCCCAGCTCATAGAGGTGAAGCGCGTTGTCGAGCACACCGCAGATCGCAAAGCCCACCGGCACGTCACCGGGACCGGCCATTACGAAGGCAAGGCCGAGCCGGACATGGGCACGATAGGCATCTGTGGAATGGGGGGGATGATCCGTGACCGCGGGGTGCGGGCTGTCGCCGAACAGCACAGCTGCGCGGTCTTCAAGATCAGGAAGGAGCCCGGCCTCGTCCATGCGGGCCTGGCGGATGGTGTAACCGTCGGGGAGAGAAACTGATGCTATGGATCTTATCCTTTCTTCAGGGGCGCCCGGTAAGAAGGGCGCGTGTGGCTGCGGCAACATCCTGCTGCCGCATCAGACTTTCGCCGACCAGATAGGCACGCACGCCTGACCCGGCAAGGCGGAGAATATCATCATGGTCGGCGATACCGCTCTCGCCGACAATCAACCTGTCGTTACCGATGCGCGGCGCCAGCTCCTCGGTGGTGGCAAGCGTCGTCTCGAAGGTGCGCAGATTGCGGTTGTTGATGCCGATCATCCGGCAGTCCAGCTTGAGCGCGCGGGTCAGCTCGTCGCCGTCATGCACCTCAACGAGCGCATCCATCCCGAAATCACGCGCAGCGGCTGCAAGGTCCGCGGCTTCCGCGTCCGTCGTGCTGGCCATGATGATGAGGATGCAATCCGCCCCCATGGCGCGCGCCTCGGCCACCTGATAGGGCTCGAACAGGAAGTCCTTGCGCAGGACCGGCAGCGAACACGCCTCGCGCGCGGCAATGAGATAGTCCGTGCAGCCCTGAAAGGACGGCGTGTCCGTGAGGACCGACAGGCAGGCTGCACCGCCCTCTTCATAGGCGCGGGCATGGGCCGGCGGGTCGAAATCAGCCCGGATCAGCCCCTTGGACGGGCTCGCCTTCTTGATCTCGGCAATCAGTCCGTAGCCGGAAGACATCTTGTTCTCGAGCGCTGCCGCGAACGGGCGCACGGGCGGGGCATCGGCGGCGCGGCGCTCCATCTCCGCCTGCGGCACGGCCTGGCGCGCGGCTTCGATTTCCTCGCGCTTGTAGGCGGCAATGCGGGTGAGAATGTCGGTCATGTGACTTGCCCTGAAATCAGCTCTGGTTGCTGGCGGTCACCAGCGCGTCAAGCGCGGCCCGCGCCTTGCCGCCGTCAATGGCGGCTTCCGCCTGCCGGGCACCGGCCTGCAGCGTGTCCGCATGGCCCGCCACCTTAAGGGCGGCCGCCGCGTTCAACACAACGATGTCGCGATAGGCGCCCTTCTTGCCGTCAAGCAGGGCGGACAGCGCTGCTGCATTAACACCGGCGTCCCCGCCCACAAGGTCAGCCGCCGCGGCGCGCGCAAGGCCCGCATCTTCCGGCACAACTTCATAATTGCGCACGACACCGTCAGCCAGCTCGCTGACATAGGTGGTGCCGGTCGTCGTCATCTCGTCGAGCCCGTCTTCCCCATGCACCACCATGGCATGGGTGGCGCCGAGATTTTGCAGCACATGCGCCAGCGGCTCGCACAGGGCGCGGTCATAGACGCCGATGAGCTGGCGCCTGGTGCCTGCGGGGTTCGAGAGCGGGCCGAGCACGTTGAAGATCGTCCGTGTGCCAAGTTCCGTCCGTACCGGACCCACATGCTTCATCGCCGCATGGTGCTGCGGGGCAAACATGAACCCGACGCCTGCGGTGTCGATGCAGTGGGCGATGGCGTCCGGCTCAAGCTCCAGCCTGACACCCAGCGCGCGCAGCACATCCGCCGAGCCGGACTTGGACGTAAGCGCCTTGTTGCCATGCTTGGCGACCTTGACGCCGGCGCCCGCCGCCACGAAGGCGACGGCGGTGGAAATATTGTAGGTGCCGGACGCATCGCCGCCCGTGCCGCAGGTGTCGATCGCATCCGCCGGGGCGGGCACATGCAGCGCCATCTCGCGCATGACACTGGCCGCACCCGTGATCTCGTCCACCGTCTCGCCGCGCACGCGCAGGGCCATCAGGAAGGCGCCGATCTGCGCCGGGGACGCCTCGCCCGACATGATGATCTCGAAGGCTGACTTGGCGTGGCCCGCGTCCAGCGCGTTGCCGGCGCCCACATGGGCCAGAATGGTCTTGAAGTCGCTCATGCGGTTTTCCGTTCAGGCTGGCCTTGTCAGGCCGGTTCTTTGGTCCGCGCGGCGTTGAAGTCCGCGGCCATGTCGAGGAAGTTCTTCAATAGCGCGTGGCCGTGCTCGGACGCGATGCTCTCCGGGTGGAACTGCACGCCGTGCACCGGATGCGTCTTGTGCTGCAGGCCCATGATGATGCCGTCATCGGTCCGGGCGGTGACTTCCAGGCTGTCGGGCAGGGTGGCGGGGTCGACGACCAGCGAGTGATAGCGGGTCGCCTCGAAATCCTTGTTGAGGCCCTTGAACACGCCCTTGCCGTCATGATGGACGGTGCTCATCTTCCCGTGCATCAGGGTCGGCGCGCGCACCACGTCGCCGCCATAGATCTGGCCGATGGTCTGATGACCGAGGCACACGCCCATGATCGGCACCTCGCCCGCGGCCTTCTCCACCAGCTCAAGACAGATGCCCGCCTTGTCCGGATCGCACGGGCCCGGCGACAGCACGATGGCATCCGGCTTCATCGCCAGCGCCTCATCGGCGGTGATCTTGTCATTGCGCACGACCTTCACCTCCGCCCCAAGCTCGCCGAGGAAATGGACGAGGTTGTAGGTGAAGCTGTCGTAATTATCGATGAGCAGCAGCATGGCGGTGCTCCAGTGGGAGAGAGGACGTGCGGAGGCAACATATAGGGGCCTCCATGGCCGCGACGCAAGGAAACCCGCAGCTCTCGGGGGCCCAGGCGCAGGGCTTCCGAACGCCCGGCACCGACTCAGATGACGCTGTGCCGGGCAGGGCGGTCAGCCCCGAAGCCGCGCCATGACAGGCAATGGGCGATCTATCCCCAGATTTCTGCGGTTTTTGGCGCGACATGGAATTGTCCGCCACAACATGTAGTGTTAATAAAACCTTAATGCGCATGATCTGCACATGGTCGGCACACGATCAGGGGCAGGGAATGGCCATGATGCGGGGCGGCCCGCATCTGTTTGGGGGATGATAGACGCGTGGCAAAGGCCCGGTCAGCTATGGATCGACTGAAGCACGCCTTTGCCGTGCCCCGGCCCCTGCGCGCGCCGCTGGCCCTGGTCATGCCGTTCGCGCTGGGCCTGGCGCTGGGCGGTGCCCTGCTGGGCGGACCGGCGCTGACCCAGACCCAGAACCGGGTTGAAGCCCGGATCAGCACCGCAGCCGCGCCCTCTGCTGAGGATCACGTGGTGGCGCTGGGGGCGGCATCGGTGCCGGCGCCGGTCGTCATCGCGCCGGGCAAGCGGGCCCTGAAAGATGCCCCGCCGCGCATGGTCTTTGCCGAAATCACCCTGCCTGCCGCACCGCTTGATCTGGGGCCCGCCTTCCGCCGCGGGCTGACGCCTGAGCGCGCGCCCATCGTGGTGGCCAGCGGCAAGAGCGGGCTGTTGGCGCTTGCGTCTCTCGGCGATGTGCCGGTACCGGTGGCCACACGCGACACGCGGCCCGCCATCGCGCTGGTGATCGATGATCTCGGCGTGGTGCCGGACCGTTCGGCCCATGCCCTGCGGCTGCCGAAGGAAGTGACCTTGTCCTTCCTGCCCTATGGCGGCGTGTCTCGCCCGCTGGCGCAGGCGGCGGCTGCCAAGGGGCATGAGATTTTCCTGCATGTGCCGATGGAGCCGCGCGGCGATGCCGATCCCGGCCCGGATGCCCTGCGGACAGCGGACAGCACCAGCCGCCTGCGGTCTAAGCTCGACCGCCAGATTGCGGACATTTCCGAAGTGGCGCCGATTGCCGGCATGAACAATCACATGGGCAGCCGCGCCACGGCTGACCGGCGGCTGATGGCCGAGGTGATGCGCGGGGCAGCCGAGCGCGGCTTTGTCTTCGTTGACAGCGTTACGACGCCGAACAGCGTCGCCCGCGCTGCCGCCGCCCGCCACGACGTGCCGTTCCTCGCCCGCGACATCTTCCTTGATCACGGCGAAGGCCCGGACTTCCTCCTCGCCCAGCTCGACATGCTGGAACAGCAGGCCCGCGCGCGCGGCGTCGCCGTCGCCATTGCCCACCCGCACGAGACCTCGCTTGATATCCTCGACATCTGGGTGAAGGGGCTTGAGGCCAAGGGCCTGCGCCTCGTGCCGGTGACCGAAGCCATCGAAATCGAAGCCCGCCGGTCGCTGCTGGCGATGGTGCAGTAGCGTCTCACCACCCCGATCCAAATTCCAATCCTCCGTATCCCTCCGGCTTGACCGGAGGGCCTACTCTCGGGGCTGCTTGCCGCAGCGCGAGCGGAAACGGCACGGCAGGAGCCGCGCACCCTGTGCCCAACAGCGGAGGCGAGTGGGCCCTCCGGTCAAGCCGGA